>QWCG01000002.1_pt2 | contig 398468 bp, 317 predicted proteins | sample 1972481 | NCBI WGS metagenome assembly QWCG01 (sample SAMN09866714, study PRJNA288562) | Human vaginal metagenome isolate term3_vaginal, whole genome shotgun... | isolation source: vagina | host: Homo sapiens | place: USA: California
TGTTATTATTATTTTCATTGTTATTAGGCATGTGCCTAGATTACAAGTATTAAGCGACATCATTGGCTAGTATTTTCGCCATATTTTGTGCTATTTTCGTGCCTGCGCGTTAGTCTTAAATCATGATTGAACTTAAAACTCCATCTGAGATTGAAGCTATGAAGCCTGCGGGGCGCTTCGTTGGTAGTATTCTTAAAGATTTACAAGCAATGACAAAAGTTGGAACAAATCTTCTTGAGATTGATGACTTTGTTCGCCAACGCATTATGAGCCGTAAAGGTGCATCTTCTTGCTATGTTGATTACGCTCCTGAATTTGGAACTGGTCCTTTTGCGCACTACATTTGCACTTCTGTAAACGATGCTGTTCTTCATGGCGTTCCTTTTGATTACAACCTTAAAGACGGCGATTTGCTAACGCTTGACTTAGCGATTAACGTTGACGGATGGGTTGGAGATTCTGCTATTAGCTTTGTTGTTGGAAAGCATGCAGATCCAGAAGATTTGCGCTTGATTAAGTGCACGGAAGAAGCACTCGAGGCTGGCATTAGCATGGCTCAGCCTGGCAACCGTCTTGGGGATATTTCTGCAGCTGTTGGATGCGTTGCTCACGAGTATGGTTACAGCGTAAATCTTGAGTTTGGCGGCCACGGAGTTGGCCATATTATGCATGGCGATCCGCACGTTCCTAACGATGGCACAGCGCATCACGGCTACAAGCTTCGCCCAGGCTTGGTTATTGCGATTGAGCCATGGTTCTTAAAGACTACTGACGAGATTTATCAAGATCCAAAAGACGGTTGGACTCTTCGTTCTGCAGATGGTTCGCGCGGTGCTCATAGCGAGCATACGATTGCAATTACAGAGAATGGTCCAGAGATTTTGACTGTTCGTTAAACTTTTAATAGTAAATGTGTAAAGCGTTAAAAAGCTTTAAATAGTGATTGCGTAAAACGAACATAATAAAACATAAAGAGGTACTTTAAGTAAATGGCGGAATTTGATTTTGCTCAAGCGCTAAATGATGTTGAAGCAAAGTATTCTTCGATTTCTAAAGCAATAGATATTGATTCGCTTAAGTCTACGATTGCAGATTTAGAAAAGCAAGCTGCAGAGCCTGGACTTTGGGACGATTCTGAGCACGCTCAGCAAGTTACGAGTAAGCTTTCGGCAGCTCAGTCTCAATTAAAGCGTTTGCAAGCTGTAGATCAGCGCATTGAAGATGCTAAAACTTTGATTGAGCTTGGGCAAGAAGAAGGCGATGCCGATTCTATGAGCGAGGCTCAAGAGGAGCTTGGCGCTATTGCTCACGAGCTTGACGATATGGAAGTGCAAACTCTTCTTGACGGAGAATACGACGCGCGTGCAGCTGTAGTTACTATTCGATCTGGCGCTGGTGGCGTAGATGCGGCTGATTTTGCGCAAATGCTTCTTAGAATGTACTTGCGCTGGGCAGAGCGAAATGGCTACAAAACTAAGATGATGGACACGTCTTATGCGGAAGAAGCTGGTATTAAATCTGCGACTTTCCAAGTGGATGCCCCATACGCGTATGGTCGTCTTTCTGTAGAAGGCGGCACTCACAGAATGGTTCGTATATCTCCATTCGATAATCAAGGTAGGCGTCAAACTGGCTTTAGTGCCGTGGAAGTAATCCCACTTGTTGAAGCTACGGATCATATTGACATTCCAGATTCCGACATTCGCGTAGATACTTTCCAAGCGTCTGGCCCTGGCGGACAAGGCGTAAACACTACGTATTCTGCTGTTCGTATTACGCATTTGCCTACTGGTTTGGTTGTTTCTATGCAAGATGAGCGCAGTCAGATTCAGAACCGTGCTGCTGCAATGGCAGTTTTGCAATCGCGTTTGCTTGTGTTAAAGCATGCAGAAGAAGCTGCTAAAAAGAAGGAGCTTGCTGGAGATATTAAGGCAAGTTGGGGAGATCAGATGCGCTCCTACGTTCTTCACCCGTACCAGATGGTAAAGGATTTGCGCACAGGCTACGAAACTTCGCAAACTCAAGCTGTTTTTGACGGAGATATTGACGGTTTCATTGAAGCTGGCATTCGATGGAGGCACGAGCAGCGAGTTGCTGCAAAGCGCGGATAATTGCGTCTAGGTTGTTTTGACTTAGCGTAAAGCGCCTAAAATCAAAAACAATCTATAAGATAGTAAAAAGTAAAGAATATCGTTCAATAGTTCGTAAAGGAAAATGCAGATATGTCTCTGATTTCGCTAGAACATGTGTCGAAGATTTATCCTAAGGGCACACGCCCCGCTTTGGACGATATTTCTTTAGACGTTAATCGCGGCGACTTTGTGTTTCTTGTGGGCGCTTCTGGGTCTGGTAAGACAACGCTTTTGAGTTTGCTTTTGCGAGAAGAAGAAGCCACAAAAGGCGAGATTCACGTTGCTGGCAATGACTTGAGGCGACTGGTAAATCGCCAGGTTCCGCAGTATAGAAGGTCGCTCGGCTTTATTTTTCAGGATTATAAGCTGCTTAATAATAAAACTGTGTATCAAAATGTGGCTTTTGCACTAGAGGTTATTGGCACGAGCCGCTCTACGATTAAGTCGCTTGTTCCGCGAGTTTTGGAAACAGTTGGTTTAACTGGCAAGGAGAATAATTATCCGCACGAGCTTTCGGGTGGAGAGGCTCAGCGAGTTGCCATTGCGCGCGCGTACGTTAATCATCCGCAAATTCTTCTTGCAGACGAGCCTACTGGAAACTTGGATCCTACAACTTCGCTTGGAATTATGGAAGTTTTGGACGCCATTAATCGCACGGGTACTACGATTGTTATGGCTACGCACAATGAGGAAATTGTTAACTCTATGCGAAAGCGCGTTGTGGAGCTTCATTCTGGTCATATTGTGCGAGATGAGCGCGAGGGTTCTTACGATTCTGCGCTTTACTTCCCAGACGCAGATGTTGAGCAAAAGTCGAAAGCTCAGCAAGCTGTAGAAGGAGACTCCATTAGTGCGGCTGTTGCTGATTCTAAGGGCGATTCTAAGGGCGGTTCAAATGGCGAATCTAGCTCAAATGCTAATAATCAATCGCCTATAAATGCAAATGGTTTTGACGAGTCGCAAGAAAATTATCGTTTTATGTCTAAACGCGCAAAGCGTGCAGTTCAAGCAAAAAAGGCAATGGATGCTGTTGCTCAAACTTTGCAAAATGGGTCCGAAAATAATGAGGGCATTGCTCGTCTTGCGCAATCGGTTCATTCTGGCAGAACGGGTAGATATGGCGAGGTTTTTCAGCCTTTAGAAACAACCATGACTTGGGGGCGTGGGCTTTCGATTCCTCCTGCTCCTCCTGCAAAAAAGTCAGAAGATAATGGTGATGCCAGTAGGGTTGACGAGTCGAATGAAATAAGCTCTAATAGCAAAGCTAGCGATAGCGAAGCGAATAAAACAGAAGCGAATAAAACAGAAGTAAATAAAACAGAAGCGAATAAAAGCGAAGAGAATAAAACAGAAGTGAATAATAGCGAAAATCTTAAGAACGAAGGAGACGAGTAATGCGATTGCGATTCATATTCTCCGAAACGTGGATTAGTTTACGCAGAAACGTTTCTATGATTATTTCGGTAATGCTCGTTACCTTCATATCGTTCTTGTTTATAGGCGCATCTGTTCTTATGCAAGCACAAATCACAAAAGCTAAGGGCGATTGGTACGACAAAGTAGAAGTGGTTGCGTGGCTTTGCCCAGATGGTACGAGTCAGGCAGCATCTTGCGCTTCTGGAAAAGCTCCAACAAAGAGCGAAATCGTAAAGTTAGAAAACATTATTAACCAAGAACTTGGCTCAGATGTTTCAAACATAACTTACGTTAGCAGAAGTGAGTTTTACAAGAACACTTTTCTTAAGCAATATCCTAATGGCTTATATCAAGGCCGCACTTTAACAGCTGCAGATATGCAAGATTCCTTGCGACTAAAGCTTACAAATCCAACAAAATATCAAGTTGTTTCCGAGGTTCTTTCTGGTCGTGAAGGCGTAGAAGAAGTTGTAGACCAAAGGCAGATTTTTGACCCCGTGTTTAGTGTTTTGAATCACGCAACAGCTGTGACTATTGTTCTTGCTGCAGTTATGGTTGTTGTTGCGATTATGCTTACAGGTACTACGATTCGCATGTCTGCGGCTTCTAGAAAGCAAGAGACAGAGATTATGCGACTTGTTGGCGCTTCTAATTGGACGATTCGCATGCCGTTTATTTTAGAAGGAGCGTTTGCTTCTCTTATAGGATCTTTGCTATCTGGGTGCGCGCTAAGTGTTGTTGTTAAAGTGTTTATTACGGATTGGCTTGCACAAAACGTTCGTTGGATGCCGTTTGTTAATCAAGCAACTGTTTGGATGACTGTTCCAGCATTGGTTATTGGAGCTGTTTTGCTTTCAATAATCGCCTCTGCGTTTGCTTTGAGACGATATTTGCAAGCGTAAATTGTCTTAAATATAAATATAAGTGATATAAAACTTAAGATTGGTTTGAAACGCTTACGGTTAATAAGATTTTTAATGTATAATTCGCATTAGTGCTTGTAAAGGTTGAAAGGAAAGCAAGTTGGGTAGAAAGTTTGAAAGCAAAGGATGCTATTTTTACTATTCTAAACGCGTTGTTACTAGCGTGATTGCGCTAGGCGTTCTTATGCTTTCTGCATTTACTATTCTACTTGCGTATACTCCTTTGCGTGCGAATGCTGTAACAATGCAAGATTACAACAGAAAAGTGCAAAGTAATGCGGCTCTTAGAAAGCAATTGGCTGGAGTTAGTAAGCAGCTTGCAGATAAGATTTTAGAGCTTAATGATATTAACGAGCATCAAATTCCAAACCAGATTCGAGCAGCTCAACAGGCTCAAGATCAAGCGCAACAAGCAATGAGTCTTGTTGAATCAACAAATCAACGTTTGCAATCTGCTCAAAAAGATAAGCGCGATTTGGAAGAAAAGATTAAAAAAACTGGCGAAGATTTTGACGACGCAAAGGCTGCTGTGGCTCAGCTTGCGCGAAAAAGTTTCCACGGTTCAAACGCTTCTAATGTAATGGCTATGGTAACCAATTCAACAACTACCGAGCAATTTGTTGGAAAACTTCAATCGGAAGCTGCTGTTGTTCGTAGTGAGGCGAATGCTGCTAACGATGCTGCTGTTACTTTGAACAACTCAATGAATAGGCGTCAGCGTTTGGCTGCTATAGAAGATGAGATTCAAAAATTAAAGCAAAAAGCTCAAGATCAAGCGCAAAGCGCGCAAGCTGCAGCAAAAGCTGCTGTAGATAAGCAGCGTTCTTTGCAAAATCTGCGAGACCAGGGAAGTGTTCTTAGAAAGCAGTTGGAAAGTCAAAAGAACAGTCTTACGTCTCGTACTGCTCGTGAGGCTGCAGAAATCGTTGCGTTAAAGTCTCAAATCGACGCTCAAGCTAGGGCTTTGGCTGCGTCTGCTGCAGCTCGCATGAATCCAAATGCTAATCGCCAACAAATGCGTGGTGGTGGCTGGAGTGCGCCTTATTTGCCTGCGTTGCCTCTTTCTAATGGTGCTGCAAGTGGTATGAATTACTCAGTTCCTGGCAATTGCCCTGCTGGTTCTGGTAATTGCTACGGACATAATACTGGTAATACTGCTGGAGGTTCTGCATACCCTGCTCGCCAGTGCACGCTTTGGGCATATTTGCGTAGGTCGCAGCTTGGTTTGCCTGTTGGATCATTTATGGGAAACGGCGCAGAGTGGGCAAATTCTGGGCGCAGACTCGGTTATCTTGTAAATCGCACTCCACACGTTGGTGCCGTTATGGTGTTTTCTAGAGGTGCTGCTGGTTCCGACCCTACGTACGGCCATGTTGCTGTTGTTGAGCGTGTAAATTCCGATGGCTCCGTGCTTATATCCGAAGGCGGTGTTGGGTTTGCAACTTTCCCGTCTTATAGGACTATCAGCAATGCTGGAAACTATGAGTACGTTCACTATTAATTTTTAATTTTTATGATTTGATTTAGGTATGACTCGATTTAGGTTGGTGTAGTTTGGATAAGAAACCTGGTTCAGATGGTACTTTAACTGTTGCAAGGAATAAGAAAGCTAATCACGACTATGCGATTGAAGATTGCTACGAAGCAGGTATTGCGCTTACTGGAACCGAAGTTAAGTCTTTACGAGAAGGTCGAGCTTCTTTAGCTGAAGCGTTTGTAAATATTGATAGACGTGGTGAGATTTGGCTAGAAGGTGCAAATATTCCAGAGTATCTAAATGGAACGTGGAATAATCATGCTCCTAAGCGCAAGCGCAAGTTACTTCTTCATGCTGTTCAAATTGCTAAGCTTTCTAGGCAGATTGAAGCTAAAGGTTATACGATTGTGCCTTTGAGGATTTATTTTAAGGGCAGCTACGCTAAAGTTGAGATTGCTTTGGCGCGAGGCAAAAAAGAGTACGATAAGCGACAAGCGTTGCGCGAGGAACAAGATAAGCGCGAGGCTTTGCGTGCTATGCGATACAAGAATATGCAATCTAGGTGATTTGCTGTATTGCGCGACAACCTGCCTTTTCGCTTAGAGCGTAGCGCGAAAAGGTAATTCGGAGCGCTGAGCTTGCTTAAGGTTGAAAGCACACTGTGCTTTCAACGCAAGCGAGGACGTTAGCGCGCTTAGACCGCGCTAACGATACGTTTCATCCGCTGCGAAAAATCTCGAATCTCTACATCGCTTAGTGTAATCGTACAATTTTGTAGTGTGTCTATAAACGACACGCCGTGTATTATTCATTTTTACGAATAATATACGGTTTTGTGATTTTATAATTCGTTATTTTTTGCTGATTTTTAGCATATGCATGTATGGCAATTTATGAATATTCAGTTTTTGTATTTTAATAATCGCAATTTAGTAGCGATATCGTGTATAGTTATGCATATCACTGTAAATTATAAGTTATTTATTCTTTAAGACTGAAGGATTGAACAGGAGAAGAAAATGCTTAAGTCAAATAAGATTTTTATGTTCGCTAAGCCAATTGCTGCAATTGCAACGCTTGCATTGATTGGATGCACATGCGCATGCGGACCTGCTGATTCTAAAGCAGCAGATCCAGATGTGGCACGCAGCTACGATGTAAGCAAAGTTCAAAAAGACGAAGAGATTGCAAAGCTTGTTCCAGAAAGCGTTGCAAAAACTGGCGAACTAACTGTTGGCGTAAATGTTAGCTATGCTCCTGCAGAATTCTTTGCTGCCGATGGCAAAACCCCAGTCGGCTACGAAATCGACTTTTCTAAAGCGCTAGCAAAGTTGATGGGCTTAAAGGCCAAGATTATGCATGCTCAGTTTGATTCCATTATTCCAGCAATCGGAAGCAAGTATAACGTTGGAATCTCTGGCTTTACAGTCAACGCTGAACGTATGAAGTCCGTTGATTTTGTAACGTACGCAAACGCTGGTTTATCTTTTGAAGTTCGTAAAGGCAATCCGACTAAGGTGGATCCAAAGAATCTTTGCGGTAAAAAAGTTACATTAGAAACTGGCACTGTTGGCGAGCCAATCATGGAAGAAGCCAAAAAGCAATGCAAGGCGAATAACAATAAGCCGCTAGAAATCTTAAGCTTTAAGGATCAAACAGATGCCACTACAGCTTTGCTTTCTGGCCGCGCAGATGTTATGTATGCCGATACTCCTGTTGCTGGATACGCTGCAATAAAGAATAGCGGAAAGCTAGAGATTCTAGAAAGCAGCAACGACGCTGAGCCAATGGGTGCAGCCGTTAAGAAGGGCGATGCTAAAATGCTAAAGCTTATTAAGGCTGCAATCGATAAGATTATGAAGAATGGTGTTTACAAAGACATTCTAAAGAAGTGGGGCGTTGAAAACGTTGCCATTAAGGAATCGCAAGTAAACCCAGAAGTATGATCTTAAAGTTGGCGTGCGTTTACAGTTACTGCATAAGTAAAATCGCACGCCAATTTTTGTATTTAATCTATAGTGATTGCTAGTTAGTAATTTGCATATGTTGCAACCAAAAGCCTTTATGGAGAAAGTATGTTTAACAGTTTAAATAAAAAGCCTTTGCAAAATTCGCAAGGGAACGAGCGCATTTTGCCAGTTAAAAATCCTGGACCAATCGTAGCTGGCATAATCGTAGCTATAATCGCATGCTCGCTGCTTTATTCTATAGTCACAAATCCGCGATTTGAGTGGGATGTTGTTGGAATTTATCTTATAAGCAATAACGTTCTTGCTGGTATTGGTTGGACTTTGTTGTTGACTTTGCTTTCTATGGTTATTGCGATTGTTTTGGCTGTTTGTTTGGCTATGATGCGTAAGAGTGTTAATCCTGTTTTGCGTGGTGTTAGCTGGTTCTTTATTTGGTTTTTCCGTGGTACGCCTGTTTATACGCAGCTTGTTTTTTGGGGTATGTTTGCGGTTCTTGTTCCTAAGTTGAGTTTGGGTATTCCGTTTACGTCTGTTGAGTTTTTCTCGATTGATTCTAATGTTGTTATGACTTCTTTGAATGCTGCTGTTATTGGTTTGTCTCTTAATGAGGCTGCGTATTTGTCGGAGATTGTTCGTGCTGGCTTGGAGGCTGTGGATGCTGGTCAGGTTGAGGCTGCTCAGGCTTTGGGTATGGGTAGGTCTTTGACTATGCGTAGGGTTGTTTTGCCTCAGGCTATGCGTATTATTGTTCCGCCTTTGGGTAATGAGACTATTGGTATGCTTAAGACTACGTCTTTGGTTTTGGCTGTTCCTTTTACTTTGGAGCTTCAGTTTGCTACTAATGCTGTTGCTAATCGTATTTATAAGCCGATTCCGCTTCTTATTGTTGCTAGTGTTTGGTATTTGGTGATTACGTCTGTTTTGATGGTTTTGCAGGTTATGTTGGAAAAGCATTTTGGCAAAGGATTCGAAGCAAAAGACATTGTAAAAAATACGCAAATCAACTCAAATGCTGCAAAGCGTGGAGATAAAGCCATTAAAGCTGCTAGCGATGCGGTAAATGGTCGCAATAATGCAACAATGCTTGGATTTAACGCATAGTTGTATTGATTGCATAATGCAAGCATAAATAAGTGCATTATAAATGATAAAATTCCATTAGTTTTTATTAGATTTGAGGAAAAATGACTGATATTTTAACGGTTGATACACAAAGCCAAAATGTTACTAAAAGTGATACTCCAGCAGTAGTCATAGAGGATTTACACAAGTCCTTTGGCAATTTGCAAGTTCTTAAGGGCATTAATATGACTGTTAAGCCAGGAAGTGTAACAGTTATACTCGGTCCTTCGGGAAGTGGAAAGTCAACCTTACTGCGATTAGTGAACCAGCTTGAAACAATCACATCTGGAAAAATTACGATTTATGGCGAGCGCATTGGCGTAAAAACTGTTGTTCGTAAGGGTAAAGAAGCTTTGCAAGCGTTAAACGATAAAGAGATTGCATCGCAGCGCGCAAAGCTTGGAATGGTGTTTCAGCGTTTTAATTTGTTCCCACATATGACTGCTATTGAAAACGTTATGGAAGCGCCAGTGCACGTTTTGCACATGGACAAAATTGCAGCGCACGATTTAGCGGTTAAAGAGCTTGAGCGCGTTGGAATGGCAGACCGCGTAGATCATTATCCTTCTCAACTTTCGGGCGGTCAGCAGCAGCGAGTGGCTATTGCTCGCGCTCTTGCTATGAAGCCAGAAATCATGCTTTTTGATGAGCCTACTTCTGCGCTAGACCCAGAGCTTGTTGGAGAAGTGCTTAATGTTATGCGCGACTTGGCAAACGATGGAATGACAATGATTGTTGTAACTCACGAGATTGGTTTTGCTCGAGAAGTTGCAGATCAAGTTGTGTTTATGGACGGTGGAAAAGTTGTTGAATGTGGAACGTCTGGGATTATTGATAATCCTCAAACTGAAAGGTTCAAGGATTTTCTGCACAACGTTTTGTAAGATTAATATATAAATGTAAATACGTAAAAATTAAAGTATTTTGTGTAAAATTATGAATATTTTTTGGCTGTGGTGTTTGCTGCAGCCTTTTTATTTTGATTGGTATTAGTGATGCATGTTCTTCATGTGAATCAAACTCGCATAGTAAGAACGGCGTTCGCGTATCTCGTTGGCTAAGATTTGTTGCTGCGTTTACGTCGCTATCTTTACTAGGATTTTCCAGTGCTTGCGGAACAAGCGATGCGGTTGGGCCAGATCCTCTTTTAGCTCGCATTCTTATTGTTGCTAGTGTTTGGTATTTGGTGATTACGTCTGTTTTGATGGTTTTGCAAGTTATGTTAGAAAAGCATTTTGGCAAAGGATTTGAAGCAAAAGCAGATAGCATTCATAGCAACAGATAGCAGTAATTGCAAAACATAATTCAAAACATAATTGCAAAACATGTAGAAACACACACGTTTTATAACGTAGAATAGAAGATTATGTGTGGAATTGTTGGATACGCAGGTTTTGGCACAGTTTGCGCAAAGCCTTTAGAAGTTTGCTTAAACGGATTAGAACGCTTAGAGTACAGAGGCTATGATTCGTCTGGTGTGGCTCTTGCTGCTCCAGGAATGGATTCTATATGTGTTCGCAAAAAAGCTGGTCGCTTAGCTGTTTTAAGAAAAGATATAGCCGAAAATCCAATGCCAGATGCGAGCGTTGCAATAGGCCACACGCGTTGGGCTACAAATGGCGCTCCATGCGACTTAAACGCGCATCCTCATGTTAGTGCAGACGGAAAAATCGCCCTTATTCACAACGGTATTATTGAAAACGCTATTAGTCTTAAAGAACAAATGCAAAAAGAAGGCATAGAGTTTTCGTCTCAAACAGATACGGAAGTTGCAGCAAAAGCGCTTGGAAAAATCGCGAATCAAATAATTGAAGAAACTGGTAAGCCAGATCTTTTTGAAGCAATAAGACGAGTTGCAAAAATTCTTAAAGGAGCTTTTACTCTACTTGCAGTGGACGTTAGACAGCCTAATATTGTTGCTGCTGTTCGCCATGATTCTCCACTTGTAGTAGGTGTTTCAAATAACGAGTATTTTCTAGGCTCCGATGTTGCTGCTTTTGTTCAATACACAGATAAAGTGCTTGAAGTTGGTCAAGATCAAGCTGTTTTAATCGGAGATATAGAAGGAAACAAAAAAGCGCAGCTTTGTCTTACAGATTTTGACGGCAATGAGATTAAAAATCCTAGCTATTTTACAGTAGACTGGGATGCTTCGGCAGTAGAAAAAGGCGGATGGGATTCCTTTATGGATAAGGAAATCCACGAAGATCCGCATGCTGTAGCCGATACTTTGCGCGGGCGATTTGACGCAAAAGGGAATATTATTCTTGACGAAGTTAGGATTAGTCAAGATGCTTTGCGAACAATCGACAAAATAATAGTTGTGGCTTGTGGAACAGCAAGCTACGCAGGATTAGTTGCAAAATATGCGATTGAACATTGGGTGCGTATTCCAGTAGAAGTGGAGCTGGCTCACGAATTTAGGTACAGAGACCCGATTTTAACGCATAGAACGCTTGTTGTAGCAATTTCGCAGTCTGGCGAAACAATGGACACGTTAATGGCGTTAAGACATGCACGTGAGCAGGGTAGTCGCGTGCTGGCAATATGCAACACTCAAGGTTCGAGTATTCCGCGAGAATCGGATGCTGTACTTTACACGCATGCAGGACCGGAAATCGCAGTTGCTTCTACAAAAGCATTTGTTGCACAAATCGTAGCTGCATACATGCTTGGCCTTTATTTGGCTCAAGTCAAAGGAACAATGTACAGGGACGAGATTCAGCAAATCGTGTCTCAGCTTAAAGAAATGCCATCTAAAATCCAAAACGTTTTAGACACTCAAACGGATTCAATAATGCAAGCTGCAAAGCGAACAATGGATGCAAAATCGTTCTTGTTCCTTGGCAGGCATGTTGGCTACCCAGTGGCGCTAGAAGGTGCGTTAAAGCTAAAAGAGATTGCGTACACGTTTACAGAAGGTTTTGCTGCAGGAGAATTAAAGCACGGCCCGATTGCTCTTGTAGATAAGGGAGAGCCAGTTGTTGTTATAGTGCCATCTTCTAGGGGAAGAGACGTTTTACATGCTAAAGTGATATCGGGAATCGAAGAAGTTAAGGCTCGTGGAGCGTTTACGATTGCGGTTGCAGAAGATGGCGATCCAGACGCTGAGCGTTACGCAGATATTGTGTTCTGGCGCCCTAAGTGCCCAACATTGCTAAGCCCTCTTGTAGATGTTGTAGCATTGCAACTTTTTGCTATGAATATGGCAAAGCTTAAAGGCTACGACGTTGATAAGCCTAGGAATCTTGCAAAATCCGTAACTGTGGAATAGCAATACAATGAGTGTTATGAGTGCAAGAAGACCGCTCAAAAATCGCAAGCAGATTGCTGACTATTTTGTTAGGCGCATAATAACTGCTGTTTTATGCGTTTTTGCTGTTGTTTTTTGTGCGTCATGCGGATCTGTTGATTCTAGAACTAAAATCACGGTGTGGTCTTGGGAGCCAAGCATGAAGCGGATTGCTGCAGATTTTGAGAAGCAAAATCCAGATATTCGCGTTAGTGTTAAAGACACAAGTGGGTATAGCAATCTTAATAGCGCTATTCAAGATGGTTACGGCATGCCAGACGTTGCTCAAATTGAGTACTATGCATTGCCACAATACGCTGTTAGCGGTCAGCTTCTAGACATTACAGATAGGGTACAAGGAACTCAAACATTTTACACGCAAGGATCATGGTCTTCTGTGCAATTAGGAGGCCGAATATACGGTTTGCCAATGGATTCAGGGCCTTTAGCGTGGTTTTATAATCAAGATGTGTTTAGCCAAGCAGGTGTGGATGCTACACAAATTCACACTTGGAAAGACTACATTCATGCAGCAAGAAAGCTAAAAAATATTGGCGTTTATATTGCTGCAGATTCTGGAGATGCTAGCTTTTACAACGCTATGATTTGGCTTTCTGGCGGACATCCGTTTATAACTTCGCACGACGGAAAAACTGTTACTGTTCGTTTAAGTAAAGATAAAGGAACAAAAGACTTTACAAACTTTTGGCAATTAATGATTGACGAAGACTTAGTGGACACAAGGCTTACAACGTGGACTCCAGCTTGGAAGAGCGCTGTTGGTTCTGGCAATGTTGCTTCCGTTTTTGCTGGAGCATGGATGACTTCGCTTTTAATGCACGATATTCCAGGCGGAGCAGGGCTGTGGCGTGTTGCAAGAGTTCCAACAATGGATGGCAAAAATCATAATGCGCAAATGGGCGGATCTGCGCTAAGTGTATTGCAATCTAGCAGGAAGCCAGAAGCTGCAATGCGTTTTGTTGATTTTGTTTGCCACAATCAACAAGGCATTAAAGAACGCGTTAGTTCGGGAGCATTCCCAGCAGACGTTGTAACTCTTAGAGATAGCGCATTTTTGAATAAGACTACTGTTTTGGATTCTAGAGGAATTAAAGTGCCATACTTTGGTGGTCAACGCTTTAATCGCGTCTTTGCGGATGCAGCACAGCATGTGTATACGGGGTACAAGTATTTGCCATTTGAAGTATATTCGCGTAGTGATTTTCGCTCCACAGTTGGCTTAGCTTACGATTGGAATCGAAAGTCAAAAGCGCGATTAAATACTAAAGCTATGATTGATGCTGGAATTAAGCAAGATGACGGAAAAGATTTTGTTCTTCCAGACGACCCTGGCCCTAAGATTCGACTTAAAGATGGAATCGCGCTTTGGAAAAAAGACTTAAAAGAATACGGGTATAATCAAGGTTTTGTTGTGCGATAATTATTCGCTAAGACTATTCGCTAAGACTATGCTCTTTAGGTTTGTAATCCAAAGGAAAAGTCGCTAGCAACCGATTGTTCTTCTATAAATCTCGTACATTCCTTTAAAAATCAAATTTGGATCGTAGTAATCAATCGCATCAACGTCTTTTTCAAAAAGTCGCCCCAAGCCTCCTGTAGCAACAACCTTAAAAGGCTCATTTATCTCTATTTTGAATTGCTCAATTGTGCGCTCAATGCCTCCGAGGAAGCTGTAGTAGAGGCCAGCTTGCATAGCAGGACGAGTTGATTTTGCAAGAACGGATTTAGGGCGAGAAATCTCAACTTCTGGAAGCTGAGCAGTATTATCCCATAGAGCTGCCGCAGCCGAGCTGATTCCCGTGCAAATAAGTCCGCAAGTAATTGCTCCGCTTTTATCAACGTAGTTATAAGTTGTAGCTGTGCCAAAATCAATTACCAATGCTGGGCCGCCGTATTCGTAAAACGCGCCAACACAATCTGCTAAGCAGTCTGCGCCCAAGGAGCGTGGCTCGTCAATCCTAATATTTACGCCAGTTTTTACTCCAGGACCTACAATCATAGGGTCGATTTGCAAAAACTTAACAATGCTTGCGCGGAACGAGTGCATAACTTTTGGAACAACCGAAGCAACAATAACATCTTCAACATCGTTTACGCTAAAACCGCTTAAATTAAGGAATTGCGTAATCATAATGCCGTATTCGTCGGAAGTGTGATTTGCTTTTGTAGTCATTCTATATGTGCCAACAATCTTGCCGTTATCTAAGAATCCAAGCACAATATTTGTGTTGCCAATGTCTACTGCTAAAAGCATATTCGCCTCCGTTGCGTTTGTGTGTTGCCAAACTTAAGTATGCGCATCTTTAGGCAATACTACATTAATGCTAAGTCGTTGCGTGCAATTTGATTGTTTGTGCTTGCTGTTTTAGGAAATCACATAAAAGTGTGGCGGTGTGGCACAGTAGGTGATAAAGTCGAAAACAATGGCAGCGAGGCTAGAAAGGAAATGTAAATGATAAATCGTCATGCAATATTGCATAAGCCACTTTCTCAATACGCGTATTCTACGGCAGAGTATTGCTTAACAATTCGTTTGCGCGCGGCAAAGAATAATATTAGTTTATGCGTTTTGCACTACGGAAATCGTGTTGATTTGACTCCGTTAGACAAGTTCCGCACGTTGAAAATGGAAAAGATTGCAAGCGACGATTACTTTGACTACTATGAAGCAAACATAAACAGCGATTTAGATAGAGTTTGTTATTACTTTGAGATGCAAGATGCGGATGAGCACTTGTATTTGTACGCCGATACTATTGCATCTGATTTTCCAGAAGATCGTACAGAAGTCTACCAGTTCCCATTTATTCGCCGCGAAGAGATTAGCGACGTTCCGCATTGGCTTAAAGAGGCTGTTGTTTACAACATTTTCCCAGATAGTTTTGCAGATTCTAAACGCGGCATAAGTTGCATTGCAAAAGATTATTTTGATGAGAAAACTGGTCAAACTTTGCACACTCGTTTGGGCGGAACAATTAGAGGCATAATCGAAAATCTTGATTATATTGAGGATTTAGGCTTTAATTGCCTGTATTTGAATCCAATTTTTACAGCTGCAGAATACCATCGTTACGATCTTCTTGACTATTACCATGTTTGCCCTAATTTGGGAACGGACGACGATTTTAGGGAGCTTGTTAGCGAGGTTCATAATCGCGGCATGCACATAATTATTGACGGCGTTTTTAATCATTCTAGTTGGTATTTCTTTGCGTTTGACGATGTTGTTAAAAATGGCGAAAATTCGCGATACAAGGATTGGTTCTATGGATTAAAGTTCCCTGTTAAGCGCCCCGAAGATGGCGAGAGCCCAAGCTACACGTGTTTTGCATATGAGCGTAAAATGCCGAAGCTTAATACTTCTAATCCCGAAGTTCGAGACTATTTTATGGATGTTTGCCGCTATTGGCTTGAAGATTTTGATGTTGACGGTTGGCGTTTAGACGTTGCTAATGAGGTTGATAAAGACTTTTGGCGTGCCTTCCGCTCTGTTGCTAAAAAGACTAAAAAAGATAGTGTGCTAATTGCGGAGATTTGGGAGAATTCTGAGCGTTGGCTGCAAGGAGATATGTTTGACTCCACTATGAACTACGAGTTCCGCAAAGTTTGCCGCGATTTCTTTGCTTTTGGTAAGATTAATGCGCGCGAGTTTAATAGTCGATTTGTGGATATGCTTTTAAGATACCCATTCCCGATTGTTCAAGGTCAATTGAATTTGCTTGATAGCCACGACGTTAGTCGCTTTAGGAGCTTGTGCGCGCAAAATTCCGCGGATTCTGGCGATTCTCCCGCGGTGGATAAGCGATTCCGTTTGGCTGAACTTTGCCTTCTTACATCTGTTGGAACTCCAAGCGTGTTCTACGGTGATGAGCTTGGCGTAGTTGGTTTTGAAGAGTGTGATTACCGCGCGGCTATGCCTTGGGTAAATCCTGTAAAGGATAATCGCGACTTGTTCCGCGAACTTATAAACTTGCGTAGAAGCAACGATTGCTTTAGTCATGGCAATTTTAGAGTTCTTGACTATGATGAGCGCGGAAAGTTTGTGTTTGCGCGAGAAGACGACTCTAAGCGCGTTGTTGTGGCTTTAAATGCGTTTAATGAGTCTAACGATTCGTTTAGTGGCTTGCCAGATTGTAAGCCGATTATTAGCTATAATTATGATGCTCAAAATCACTCTCTTGGAGCCTTTGGATACGCGATTTTTGAGGTAAAATAGCGATTTAATGGCGATTTAATAGCGATTTTTGCTGGCGATTTAATCAATAAAAGTGGCACTTAATCAAGTGATTTAAGTGCCACTTTTATTTGCAAGCTTAAGATATTTGCAAATCAAACTACAAATATAACTACAAATCCAAGAAAAGCTGGTGGATTCTTGTGTCTTCATCAAGCTCTGGGTGGAAAGCTGTTCCGATTTGATTTCCTTGGCGAGCAGCTACAACGTTGCCATCTACAGTTGCAAGAGCCTCGGCATTTTGTCCAACTTGCGCAATATAAGGCGCGCGAATAAATGTCATTGGAACAGATCCAAGATTTCCAAACTCAGATTCGCAATGGAAGCTTCCAAGCTGGCGTCCGTAAGCATTGCGCTTAACAGTAACGTCTAGCGTGCCAAATCCGCTAACTTCGTTACCTTCCACATTTTTTGCAAGCAAAATCAGCCCTGCGCAAGTGCCAAGAACAGGCATTCCGCTTACAATCTTCTCGCGCAAAGGCTCAAGCATGTTTTGCTCTTTAAGAAGCTTAGTTTGCACAGTGCTTTCTCCGCCAGGCAAAACAAGGCGGTCAAAAGATTGCTCCAAATCTCGTGCTTGACGAAGCTCAATAACGCGCGCACCCAGTTTTTCTAGCATTAAGCGATGCTCAAGAAAAGCTCCTTGAACAGCTAAAACAGCTACAGTGTGCGCGCAATTATTTGTATTGATAGGTGAGTTTGCCAAAATAATTCGCCTCAATTACTCGTTTTAATTACTCGCCGCGATTAGCCATTAAAAGCTTGATTTCTTGCTCGTTAATGCCAACCATAGCTTCGCCCAAATTCTCGGAAAGCTTAGCAATCATCTTGGCATCTTTGTAATTAGTAACAGCCTTAACGATTGAAGCAGCACGCTTTGCTGGGTCTCCAGACTTAAAGATGCCAGAGCCAACGAATACGCCTTCTGCGCCAAGCTGCATCATTAAAGCAGCATCAGCTGGGGTAGCAACGCCGCCAGCAGCGAAGTTAACAACAGGAAGCTTGCCGTTTTGTGCAACGTACTTTACAAGATCGAAAGGCACGCGCAAAGTCTTAGCTTCTTCAAAAAGCTCATCCTCGCGCATGCTTGTAAGCTTACGGATTGCGGAATTCATCATGCGCATGTGACGCACTGCCTGAATCACGTCTCCAGTTCCAGGCTCGCCCTTAGTGCGAATCATGGAAGCGCCTTCGTTAATCCTGCGCAAAGCCTCGCCCAAATCTTTAGCGCCGCAAACAAATGGAACTGCGAAATCGCGCTTGTTAATGTGGTAAACGTCGTCTGCTGGGCTAAGCACTTCGCTTTCGTCAATATAGTCAATCTCAATAGCCTCAAGTACTTGCGCTTCTACAAAGTGACCAATACGGCATTTTGCCATAACAGGAATAGACACAGCCTCTTGGATTCCGTGAATCATAGCGGGGTCGCTCATTCTAGAAACGCCACCAGCCGCGCGAATATCGGCAGGAATGCGTTCCAACGCCATTACAGCGCAAGCTCCAGAATCTTCAGCAATTCGTGCCTGCTCTGGAGTAGTAACGTCCATAATCACGCCGCCCTTAAGCATTTGTGCAAGCTGGCGATTTAGAGCAGTGCGGTCTTGGCTGCCGTTATTTTGCGGATCTGAGGATTCGTTTACTGTTACTGTAGTATTCAAGTTTTCTGCCATTATTCCTCGCTTTTATTGGCTTTTTATTGGCGCATTTTGCATGCATGCTGTGTGTAACATCTTTATGCGTCTGTTATATATTTTTGCAAATATGCAAGCTATCGTATTGTTTTTTGCGCACGTTTGCAAGTTTACGTCTGATGGCATTTAACCACATTCATAGGATATGTGATTAGAATAACGTCAAATTTTTATAGAATAGTGTTAAATTTTTTACACAATGATGTCAAATTTTTGTAAAAACGTATAAATATCAATTACTTATTAATGATTTATAACCAGGTTTTTAGACTCGCCCTAGTTTTGATTGACTTGCTAGCAAGCTACGATTGTATACGCCGTTGACTTTGTGTTGCAAGTGTTGCAATTAGACAAAGCAACGAGCTTAAACAATTAAATAACAACATAAACAACAATTAAATAAATGTATCTAATTCAATCCAGAAAGGTTTGTTGAATGGATAACAAAGAACCCAAAGATGGCGCATACTCTAAAGATGCGACCAATAAATTCTATGGGCAAGAAAACGCGCAAGAAAACGCGCAAGAATCGCAAGCTGGCTTTAGTACAGATGCTTCGCTTAACGCTGCGTCTAAAAGTGCGTATAAAACTAATAAGCGTGGTCTAGGAAAATTCTGGCTTGTTTCTGTAGCAATCGTAGTAATCGCAATATTTAGCGCGATTGTTGCAACGCTTACAGGTCCACAAAAAAATCCTGCAAGTCAAACATCTTCTGCGCAAGTTTCAAATAAAACTGTGTCAATAGGATTAAAACTTGCTCCTACAAATCTTGATATTCGTAACCAATCTGGATCTTCCTTAGAGCAATTGCTGATTGGAAACGTGTATGAAGGTCTTGTAGCTAGGGATTCTAAAAATCAAGTTGTTCCATCCCTTGCAAAGAGTTGGAAAATAAGCAAAGATGGCTTAAAATACACTTTCCACATGCGTAAAGGCGTTGTTTTTTCTAATGGGAATAAGCTTACTGCAAAAGACGCTGAGTGGTCTTTTAACGAGCTTGTTGCAAAGAAGTATCGCGGATCAAACATGGTTGGAAAAGTTGAATCCGCTAAAGCTAAAGATGATTACACGTTTGAAATTAAGCTTAAAGAGCCAAATGCAAAGCTTTTGTGGGCGTTGTGCTCTAGAGCTGGCTTAGTTTTCGATAAGCTTGCGAATTATGACGCTAAAACTCAAGCAGTTGGATCTGGTCCGTATTTGGTAGAAAAGTTTGTGCCAAACGACCGAGTTGTGTTAAAAGCAAATCCGCGCTATAAGGGCGTTAATAAGGCAAAAACTCAAAAAGTTGTTGTTCGCTATTTTGTAGACGATGTTGCTGCTGTAAATGCGCTTTCTTCGGGATCTGTTCAAGCTTTGGCGCCTATTTCTGGCCAGCTTGCTAAGACTTTTAAGGCGGATTCAAAGCACTATGTTGTTAAAGCTGGAAACACTACCGATAAATTTGTGCTTGCAATGAACATGAATGGTGAGCGCACTAAAGATAAGCGCGTGCGGCAAGCGATTCGCTATGCGATTGACCATAAGCAAATTATTGCTTCGCGCGGAGGTACGGATGCTTTGCTTGGCGGACCAATTCCTTCTTTGGACCCAGGTTATGAGGATTTAACTAAGATTTACGCACACAATGTTAAGCGCGCTAAGTCATTGATGAAGGAAGCTGGTTTTAGCGAGTCGAATCCTTTGCATCTTTCGCTTACTTACCCGAATATTTATGGAACGCAACTTGGTGAGCAATTGATGTCTCAATTAAAGCAAATTGGCATTGATCTAAAAGTAAACGTTGTTGAATTTACTACTTGGCTTCACGACGTTTATACCAATAAAAACTACGATTTGTCTATGGTAGATCACAACGAAAGCCACGATTTTGGCCAGTGGGCAGATCCTAAGTATTACTACGGTTACAACAATAAGCAGGTTCAGGATTTGTATGCTAAGGCAATGCTTTGCGCGAATATTAAGGAGTCTAATAAGCTTCTTGCTAAAGCTGCGCGAATCGTTAGCCAGGATGCTCCTGCAGATTGGTTGCTTAATTACAAAGTTGTTACAGCTAAGGTAAAGAACCTTGAAGGCATGCCTTTTGACATTAATCAGGTTCTTTTGCCGCTATACAACTTGCGACTTAAGTGATTTGGTCTAAATTTCCCGATTTTGTTGCTCAAAACCGCAAAAACAATAACAAAAAACGGAGTTAATGCGGAAGTTCTCGGGAACGATAGATTAAGTAAGGGGTTTGTATGAGGCGCATGATTCTTCGACGCATCGCGTTGTTCTTTGTAGCGCTGCTATTTATTTCTGCAATCGTATTTCTTGCTCTTAGAGTTTTACCTGGAGACGTTGCTCAAGTTATGGCTGGCTTAAACGCGCCAGATGGAAAAGTTGAGCAATTAAGACGCGATTTAGGATTAAACAAGCCCCTTTTCATTCAATATTTAGAGTGGATTTTTGGCGTTTTTAGGGGCGACTTTGGCATCTCAATGCTCACTGGTCGCTCCGTTGCGTCCACTATTGCTATGCGTGCTAGCATAACTTTTCCGCTTATTTTTCTAGGGCTTTTAATTGCGCTCGCAATTGGTATTCCGCTTGGATGTTTGCAAGTTTTGCATTCTGGCAAGTCTTTGCAAGGCTTTTTAAGATTTTGCGCGATCGCAGGCGGCTCTGTTCCTGCTCTTTGGGGCGGAATGATTTTAATCATGATTTTTGGCAGGGGTATTGGCTTAGTTGGGATTTTTCCTACTCAAGGTTTTCCAACAGACGGTTGGCGTGATTTTTCTAGCGCATTTTTGTCGTTGATTCTTCCATCGCTAACAGTTGGCATTATTGTTGGATCTGGCTTTATGCGTTACGCTGCGGCATCATTAGAGCAGATTTCTAATAGCGACATTGCTTTGCAAGCTATGGCTTGTGGAATGACTAAAAAGCAAATGATTTGGCGAGTTGGCTTGCGATTAGCGTTGCCGCAGCTTGTGTCGGTAATCGGCTTGACTTTTGCGCACATGATTATGGGCGTAATGGTTATTGAAAACCTGTTTTCGCTTCCTGGAATGGGTATGGGTCTTGTGCGCGATGTTGGTTTGCGAGATCTTATATCTGTTCAAGGCAATCTTTTTATGCTTTCTGCATTGTTCTTGCTTGTTGGGTTTGCGATTGACGTGTTGCATCGTTTGTTGGATTCAAGGCTTAGCCAGGATTCGAGTAATGAATGATTCGAGCTGTGATTCAAGTGGGGAGTGATTCAAGCAATGATTAAGTTTTTAAGACGCATTTGGCGCGGAATTATTGGAAAATTCGTGTGTATTGTTTTGTGCTTGTGGATTTTTGTAGCTGCTCTTTCTTTTGTGTGGACGCCTTATTCTCTTCTAGAAACAAACGGGTACCAGGTATGGCAAAAGCCTTCTCTAAAGCATTGGCTTGGCACAGATGGCACGGGTGCAGATATGCTTAGCTGGCTTATGGCTGGTTCTAGAGTAGAGATTTTGCTTGTTATTTCAACAATTGCGATTGCAAGCGTTGTTGGGTTTGTTGTTTTAAGCTTTACGATTTGCCGTGTTCAAAAAATTCGTTCCCTAAGCATTATGGCAGTAGACGCTTTAATTTCCATTCCAACTGTTTTGATTGCTCTTATGCTTGCTGTTCCTCTTGGAGCATCTGTTCTTATAATCATGCTTGCATGCGGATTTGGCTACGGCTTAAATCTTGCTCGTATTTTGCGACCAAGTGCTGTTCTTGTTCTTAAGTCTAATTATGTTGATTGCGCTATTTCTAATGGTGCTAGTAGAAGCTATGTTTTGCTAAAGCATGTTTTTCCTAATATTTTGCCTATCGCTTCCGTTCAGCTTTCGCTTTCTGCAGGAACTGTTATTTTAGCGGAAAGCGGATTGACTTATCTAGGTGTTGGTGTTCCTTCGGGAGTGCCGAGCTGGGGTCGTGTGCTTTCTACTTCGGTTACTTTGATTCACGTTTATCCGCTTGCGGCTCTATGGCCTGGTCTTGTTGTTACATTAACAGTTTTGGCTCTTAATCTTTTTGGTGATGTTCTAAGAAGTGCTACAAATCCAGCAAATAGGGAGTCTAAGAATGAGTCTTGATATAAAAGGATTATCGCTTAGCATTGGATCTTCGCGCATTTTAAGCGATGTTTCACTTAACGTTAAAGATGGAGAGCGCGTTGGACTAGTTGGATCTTCTGGCTCTGGCAAATCAATGCTTTTAAGAGCTGCGATTGGCCTAGTTCCGTCTAATTGCAAAATCACTGGCTCTTGCCGCGTTGGCAATACTCAAACTGTTGGCGCTAACGATTCTGCGCTTGCGCGCATTCGTGGCAAGTATGTTGGAGTTGTTTTTCAGCAAGCGGATCGCGCGCTTAACCCTGTTATGAGTGTTAGCGAGCAAATCTCGTTACCTCTTAGGATTCATTACAATTTAGAAGAAGACGATATTCAAAATCGCGTTAAAGTCATGCTTGAAAAAGTTGGTTTAGGCACAAATATTTTGAATAAGCGCACTTTTGAGCTTTCGGGCGGGCAAATGCAGCGAGTTGGAATTGCTACAGCGCTTATAACTTGCCCTAAGCTAATTCTTGCAGACGAGCCGACTACTGCTCTTGATTCTGTTACGCAAAAAGATGTTGTGAATATGCTCACTTCTTTAGTTGATAATATGGGCGCTTCAATGCTTTTTGTTACTCACGATTTTTCTGTTCTTTCTTACGCTGCTACGCGTTGCTATGTTTTGGATTCTGGGCGATTAGTCGATAGTGCGCGTGTTGGTGAATTGCTAGAAAATCCTAAGGTTCACTCTACTAAGCAACTTGTTTTTGCAGCGCGCGCTTTAAGTCTTAGTAAAAATGATTTAAGTCTTAGTAATAAAAATGATTCTTCCAAAGATGATTGCATTTTTAACGCTAAAAACGTTCATGTTGTTTTAGGAAGTGCAAAGACTCGTGTTGAAGCATTAAAAGGTGTTGACTTTAATCTTAAAGTTGGCGAATCTTTAGCACTAATTGGCGGATCTGGAAGTGGTAAAACAACTTTGATTCGTTCTTTGCTTGGATTGCAAGAAATACGCCAGGGGAGTATAGAATATTGCGGAAAGCTAGTCGAAACCGTTGAAAATGCTAGAAAATCAAGTTTGAAAGATTCTGCTTACGTAAATATGAGAAGACAATGTTCGCTTGTGTTTCAGCATCCTTTTGCAGCTTTAGACCCACGTTGGACAGTTAGAAAAAGCGTTGCTGAGCCGCTTGAAATATGGCGTAAAAACATGAGTTCTGATTCAAATACTGTTGATTCACATGCTGTTGATTCACATGTTATTGATTCTAAAGTAGATGATGTTTTGAATTTAGTTGGATTAGATCCTAGTGTTTTTGGCAAAAGATACCCTTGCCAGCTTTCTGGCGGGCAAGCTCAATGCGTTGCGATTGCGCGCGCGCTAATCAATAATCCTAGAGTTTTGGTTGCAGATGAGCCAATGAGTGCAATCGATGTTGCTGAGCGCACAAGAATCTTAGATGCGTTTAATGTGATTCGCGCAAATCGCCCTAATATGGCGTGCATATTCGTTAGCCACGATCTTGGTATGATTCAACATTTAGCTTCTAGCGTTGTTGTTCTAAAAGATGGCGTTGTTGTTGAATCTGGGCTTGTAAGTCAAATTTTAAATAATCCAAAACATAGCTACACTCGCGAACTTATTGATGCTGCTACTTTGTAAGTCTGTATTGGTAAGTCTTGAAAGTTTGTAAGCAAATAAGTGTTGCAAGTCTAATAAAAAATATTTTTAGATTCGCGTTTATGTGTGTTTGGCAAGAATAGCGTCTAATATTGTTAGTAATCGTTATTTGTGCATGTATTACAAGTTAGGAAAGATAAAATGAGCGAAAATCAAAATAATCAGCCAACACCTCGTCCAGAAAGCTTTGAGCTTGACCACACTAAAGTTAAAGCTCCATACGTTCGCTATATTGACACTCAAAAAGGCCCGAATGGAGATGTTATTTCTAACTACGATATTCGCTTAACTCAGCCTAATCAAGAGGCTATTCCTACGGGCGCTTTGCATACGATTGAGCACACGATTGCTGTTCTTTTGCGTCAGCGCATTGAAGGCTACATTGATTGCTCTCCATTTGGTTGCCGTACAGGATTCCACCTTTTAACTTGGGGCACTCATAGCACGGAAGATGTTGCGCGCGCGTTAAAGGAATCGCTTGAATTTATTGCGTACAAAGCTACTTGGGAAGATGTTCCAGCTACAACTATTGAGTCTTGCGGAAACTACCGTGATCATAGTTTGTTTGGAGCGCGTCAATGGTGCAAAGATATTTTAGATAAAGGCATTAGCTCCGATCCTTTTGAGCGTAAGATTGTGTGATTTGTTGCGTTCGCTTGTGTAAGACTGTAAAATCGCCATATTCTAAGCATAGGGGGGTGTATGTGTGAAATAAGATTGAGGAAAGCAACTCTTAGCGATCTAAAAGATATTGAAAATATTTATGAGAGAGCAAGAGTATTTATGGCAAATAATGGCAATCCTCATCAATGGGGAGATCGTTTTCCTCTAACATCTAGTGTTATAGAAGATATTCGTTTGAACCGTTTTAATCTTCTTGTAGACACGGATCCAGACTTTGGAGAAGAGCGCATTTTGGCACAATTTGCACTGTGCGAAGGGGCTGATGAAGTCTACGCAAAGATTGACGGAGCTTGGCTAGATGACGTTTTGCCATACGTTACAATCCATAGACTTGCATCTTCGGGAGTCAAGCCAAAAATGGCAAGAGAGTGTTTAAAATGGGCCAAGAGCAACTACTCTAATGTTAGAATCGACACTCATCCCGACAACTTGATTATGCAAAAAGTTATTTTGCGAGAAGGCTTTAGCAAGTGTGGTCTTGTTGTAATTCCAGATCGCGCGCATAGTGCAACTAGAATCGCGTATCAATGGTTGCGCTCGCATAATCATGTAATACGGTATTAGAAGTATTAGCAGTATTAAGATGTAAGTCAAAAATACTTGCATATATAGTAGATATAAAAGTAAACGTAAAACTAAAACGAAAAGTAAAGGCGCAAGATATGTGTAAAAATTCGAGTATACAAGCGATTTTGCAAGAAAACTATGCTCGCGCCTTAAGCACATACCCAGGGCAGGTAATCGTTGATTTAAAAGCGCTAAGAGATAATATGCGAACTCTTGTTGAGCGTGTTTCTAAAGATTTGAAGCCTGGGCAAAAGTCGCCAGCAGTTATGGGAGTTGTTAAAGCAGACGGGTATGGTCACGGGCTTATTCCTAGTGCGCTCGCAGCTCTTGCAGGGGGAGCAACTTGGCTTGGCACAGCTCAACCTTATGAGGCTTTGCGACTTCGCGCGTGTGGAATTGACTCAAGCAGATGCCGTATTCTTACGTGGCTTACTAGCGCTCCAACTTCTCTTTTTGCAGATTTAATAAACGCGGATATTGATATTTCTGTTGGCTCGCTGGATTCCATTGACGCTGTTGCGCTCGCAGCTAAATCGGTTGGAGCTACCGCTCGTGTACACGTTAAGGTAGATACAGGATTTGGCAGAAACGGTTTTACGCCTGCAGGCTTTAGTGATGCTTTAGAAAAACTTAGTGAATATTCTAACCAGGGATTAATCGAAGTTATTGGGCAATGGAGTCACTTAGCCGTTGCTGATTGCCCAGATGTTCCAGAGTTTGTTGCATCTACAGATAGGCAAATTGAGCAATTCCACGATTTTACTCGAAGAATGCGCGAAGCTGGGTTGGAGCCTAAAATCCGACATTTAGCTAATACGGCTGCAACTCTTAACAGGCCAGAGATACGATTTGAGCTTGTTCGCCCAGGAATTGGATTGTACGGATATGAGCCAGATCCTGTTATGGGAGCGCCTCAAGCTTACGACTTGCGTCCAGCTATGACTTTACAAGCGCAATTAGGAACAGTTAAATCTGTAGAAGCAGGGCATGGAATTTCGTACGGCCGCACGTATTTAACGCCAGACAATACAAGCACAGCAATCGTTCCACTTGGCTATGCGGATGGCATTTTGCGCGCGTCTAGCGGATTCGATATGCAAGGCTCTCGTCATGTTAATAAGCCTGGAGGCCCTGTGCGCGTGGAAACCAAGAGCGGCGCTAGGATTTTGCATGTTTCGGGGCGCGTTTGCATGGATCAGTTTATTGTTGACTTAAAAGGCAGTGCTAAAGATCTTGGAGTTAAAGAAGGAGATACAGTAAGGCTTTTTGGGTCAGGAAGAGGCTTAGAATATGCGGAGCCAACGGCAGACGATTGGGCGGCGGCTGCAGGAACAATAAGCTACGAGATTATGACGGGTATTGGCCCTAGAGTTCCTAGATTGTATAAGAATGCTTACGAAGTTTTGCCTAAAGAAGACATAAAAATGTTGGATGAAAAAAGCTTAATCTAAATTTTTACGGTTTTAGCGACTATTGAGTTAGCGACTTTACGCTTTTAGATTTACGCTTTTAGATTTGCTTCTTGCAATTAGTGGAGGAGGTTTTTAATGTGTAACGATGTGATTGCTTCCGATAACGAAGTTGTTGGCGAATACAGCTTGCACGATACTGAGCGCTGGGCTAGCGAGCCTCACCACACGCGCGCTCGCACTCCGTTTGAGCGAGACAGAGCTAGAATAATCCACTCTTCAGCGCTTAGAAGACTTGGCGCTAAAAGTCAAGTGCTTGTAGCTGGCTCCGACGATTTTGCTCGCACACGTTTAACGCACACGTTGGAAGTTGCGCAAATTGGTCGCCAGATTGCTGCAATGCTTGGAGCAGATCCAGATGTTGTAGATTGCGCTTGCTTAGCTCACGACTTAGGTCATCCGCCTTTTGGTCACAATGGCGAGCGCGCGCTTGCTCAAATCGCAAGCAATATTGGTGGTTTTGAAGGAAATGCTCAAACTCTTAGACTTTTAACGCGTTTAGAGCCTAAAGTTTTTAGAGAAAATGGCGCTAGTGCAGGCGTAAATCTTACGCGTGCAAGCTTGGATGCTGCTGTTAAATATCCTTGGGGTTTTGATGAAGCAAAAGCGCACGATAAAGGCGAGCGTGACTTAAAATTCTGCGTTTACCCAGACGATAGGGAAGTTTTTGATTGGCTAAAGTCTGGCTCTCCGCGCGAATCGAAGCCTATAGAATGCCAAATTATGGATCTTTCCGACGATATTGCGTACAGTGTTCACGATATTGAAGACGCGATTGTGACTGGAGCTTTTAACACGGAGCTTGTTTGGGATTCAAGCGTTGCGGATCAAGTTGTTCAAGAAGCTCATAATTGGTACGGCAGCCAGTGGGATGCAGATAGTCTTTTGGCGGCTTTTAAGCGTTTGCGCGCTCTTAACATGTTCCCTGATTCTTTTGACGGCTCTAGAAGGTCTCTCGCTCACTTAAAGAATATTACTAGTGCTTTAATCGGCAGGTTTGCAAGCTCTGTTGAGAAAGCAACTAGAGAAAAATATGGGAACGGCGCTTTAATTCGCTATCGCGCAAATGTTGTGATTCCTCCAGAAACATCTTACGAGATAATCGTTCTTAAAAGTTTGGCTGTGCATTTTATAATCCAGCCTAGGGAGCGCGAGTTTTATAAGCGTGAGCAAAAGATTCTAACGGATTTGGTTGAAGTTTTTATGAGCAAATCTCCTCGAGCGCACGATGCTATGGAATCCGTGTTTATAAGCGATTGGAATAATTGCTCTAGCGAAGACGAGCGTTTAAGAGTTGCGATTGATCAAGTTGCAAGTCTTACAGATGGATCGGCTACAGCTCTTCATGCTGCTTTGTGCTAAATCAACGCTTTTACGCTTTTATGAATAGAGTGTCTATAGCCTTCGGCTTGCGATAAGCTAGAGATTATGGCTGGAATGATTGTAAAAGAAGACGTTGAGCGTGTGCGCGCTGCTGCAGATCTGTACGATATTGTATCTGCAACTGTTACGCTTAAGCCTTCTGGAACGGGTACTTTTGTGGGGCTTTGCCCGTTTCACGATGAAAAAACGCCTAGTTTTAGCGTTCGTCCAAGCTTAGGTGTCTGGCATTGCTTTGGTTGCGGTGCTGGCGGCGATGTTTTTAAGTATGTTGAGCAAAAAGAAAACATTGATTTTCGCGAGGCAGTAGAGCTGCTAGCGGATCGCTACCACATTGAAGTACATTATGACAAATCGCAAGATGCTAAAGATAATTCTCATGCTGGCTCCAAGCGCGCTCGTCTTATAGAAGCAAACGAGGAAGCTCAACGTTTCTTTGCATCTCAAATCAATTCTAAAGAAGCGGCTCCAGCGCGTAGTTTGCTTGCAGGGCGCAATTTTACTCAAGCGCAATGCGAGCGTTTTGGTTGCGGATACGCGCCTAATGGATGGGATAATCTTGTTCGCTATTTGTCTAATAAGGGTTTTACTCGTCAAGAATTATTGGATGCAGGATTGGCGCGTCAAGGTCAGCGCGGAATTTACGATTACTTCCGCGGCCGATTAACGTGGCCTATTCGAGATTCTACGGGACGCACTTTGGGTTTTGGCGCTAGAAAGCTTTACGACGACGATTCTATTAGCGCAAAGTACATTAATACTCCAGACACTGTGTTGTATAGAAAAACGCAAGTTCTTTACGGAATTGACATTGCTAAGTCGAATATTGTTAAAAAGCGCCAAGTTGTGATTGTGGAAGGCTATACGGATGTTATGGCTTGCCATTTAGCTGGTGTAGATACTGCTGTTGCAACTTGCGGAACGGCTTTTGGCGCGGAGCACGCGAAGATTATTCGCCGTCTTATTGCAGACGATTCTTTGGGAGCGATTCAGCTTGTTGGCCCTGTAAAAGTAGAAGGTCAAAAAGTTAGTTCGCGTATTGTTTTTACTTTTGATGGAGACGCGGCAGGTCAAAAAGCTGCTCTGCATGCTTTTGGCTTAGATTCAGCGTTTTTAACACAGACTTTTGTTGCTGTTGCAGATAACAATTTAGACCCTTGCGATTTGCGTATTCAGCGCGGCGACGATGCTGTTCGCTCTTTGATTGCGCGCGCTAATCCTCTTTACGATTTTGTAATCGACACTGTTATTCGTAAGTTTGACACGTCTTTTACTACAGGGCAGATGGGTGCTGTTAAGGCGGTTGCTCCTCTTGTTGCGCAAATTCGAGATAGGTCTTTACTTGACTTGTACACTAGAAAAGCTGTTAGAAATATTGGTGTTGATTTAGACGTTATGCGTAGGGAAGTGGAGTCTAATAGAAGGCAATTGTACGTTGTAGACGATGACGCTTATTCTAAAGGTTATTCTTCTAGCGTTTATGTGGATTCTCGCGCATTTGATCAGCGTTCTCAAAGCATGAATGAAGCTGCTGTAAAAACAGCCATGCTTAGAAGTGCGTACAAGAATCAAAGCTATTACAAGGTTGATGATTCCGTGTTTATGTGCGAACAGCAATTTATGGCTGTTCTTATGCAATCTCCTCTAGCATTTAGCGGCCAACTTTTTGCGCATCTTACTTTGAATAATTTTATTACGCCAGTTTTTAGAACTCTTTTCCAAGCATTTGTTGCTTCTGGAGGCTTGCCTAGCACAAATATTAGCCAAGGTCTTTGGTTGCACACTATTACTAAGGCTGCAGGCCCTATGTTAGAAGGCGTTATTAACGAGCTTTCCGTAATGCCTCTTCCATTGTCTTTAAGCAAGGGCTTAAGTGGAGCTTCTTCTATTAACTCGCTAGCTGCTTACGATTATAGTGGCGAAGGCACTAAAGGCGGGCCATCCAGTCTTTTGCGCGTTCCTAGCGAAGAAGAACAAAAGTATGCAAACGAGTTGCTTATTAAGCTTTTAGACGTTGGTTTTATGCGAAAAATCGGAGCTATTAAGCTTAGAATGAGTAAGTTAGAAGATGGGGGTGAAAAGCTTAATCTTTTAGGTCAGATTACTAGATTAGAATCTGCTCGAAAAGATCTTCAATCACAAATTCTATAAGATTTATCAATTACTTGTTTTGTCTTTATATACAGAGATACGTTATTTATGTATAAATGTGTAGTTGTGTAAGAAAGAAGTGTAGAAACAATGTTTTTATTACCTGAGCAGCAGTTGAGTCGCTGTACAAGAGTTATGCAACAACGCTTATATCCGTATATAAATACTGTTTTATCGCATTGTAAAATTCGAGCATATGAGATTGCTGGAGAACCTATTTCTTCTAGCGAATTCTTTTCTAAGTTAAAAAGAAACGATATTGCGTTTCGCTCATTTAATGCTCCATGTGTTTGGGGAACAACTTGGGGTACAACGTGGTTTGAAGTTACAGGGTCGATTGATTTTTCAAAGGTAAAAGGGCGCAAAGTTGAGCTAAATGTTGATTTAGGTTGGATTAGCAATCTTTTCCCTGGTTTTCAGGCAGAAGGATTAGTGTATAACGTTGACGGAAGAGTTATAAAAGCTGTAAACCCTTGTAATCATTGGGTTCCATTGATTGATGAGCATAATAATCGTTCTATTAGTATTGATGAAAATGGTAATTTTACTTTATATTTGGAAGCTGCAGACAATCCATTTGTTGAAGGATCTACTCCATTTTCTCCTACTGATTTAGGAGAGCGTGCTACTGGAAAAACTGAATGCCAATATATGTTGAAGTATATTGACGTTACCGTTTTTAATCGCAATATTTTTGATTATTATATGGATCTTGAGACTGTAAGTTCTTTGATGCGCGAATTAAATGATGATAATCCGCGTTATTGGAAGCTAGCTAAAGCTTTACAGAACTCCTTAAACGCGTATGATGAGCATGATTTTTCTACTGTTCAAAATGCTCGTAAAGAGTTGTTTAATGTATTAAGTAGCCCTGCTGCAGCAAGCTCTATAAAGCATACGGCTGTTGGTCATGCTCATATTGATTCTGCTTGGCAATGGCCTGTGCGTGAAACGCACAGAAAGGTTGCGCGCACTGTATCTAACGTTTTAGCTCTTATGGATGAGGATCCTGATTTTACTTATGCTATGAGTTCTGCTCAACAATACGAGTGGCTAGAAAACGAGCATCCTGATTTGTTTGAGCGTATGAAAAATAGGATTAATGAAGGACGTTTTATACCCGTTGGCGGTATGTGGGTTGAGTCTGATGTAATGATGCCATGTGGTGAATCTTTAATTCGCCAAATGACTTTTGGTAAGCGCTATTTTAAGGAGCATCTTGGTGTGGATCCGCATGGCATTTGGCTTCCAGACAGTTTTGGCTATACTGGAGCATTGCCTCAAATCGCTCGCCGCGCTGGATTTGATTGGTTTTTAACTCAAAAGCTTTCCTGGAACGATACCACTAAATTCCCGCATCATTCTTTCCTTTGGGAAGGAATAGACGGTTCTAGGATTTTGGCTCATTTTCCTCCATCTAATACTTATGCTTCATCTGTGAGCATGCATGAGTTAGTTTATTCTCAACGCAATTTTTTGGATAAAGATTTATCTGATCACGCAATATTGCTATACGGTTTTGGCGACGGAGGTGGCGGGCCTAGTCGCGAAATGACTGCTCGTATTAGGCGTGATCGTAATTTAGAGGGTGCTCCTAGAGTTGATTTCGGCACTCCTGATGAGTTGTTTGAAAAAATACGAAAAGATATTGTTGACGATTCAAATTGCAATACACCAGTGTTTAAGGGTGAGCTTTATCTAGAGTTGCATAGAAAAACTCTTACTTCTCAGCAAGATATGAAGCGCTATTGCAGAATAGAGGAATCATTGTTGCGCGTAGCTGAATATCTTGTTGTTTTAGCTCGAGTTTATGCGCCAGAATACCGTTTTAATAACAATGAGCTTACTAGAATTTGGAAGACTTTATTATTGAACCAGTTCCACGATATTCTTCCAGGCTCCGCTATTGCATGGGTTCATAGGCAAGCTAGAGAAGAATATGCTAGAGATATTTCTTCTTTGCGTAAAATTATTTCAGATATTGCTAATGCGATTGTAAAAGCTAACAGCACTAATAGCACTATTGGCAGTATTGGCACTAACAGCGCGATTAATATGCGTGAAAATGTAAAGTTATTGACTTATACAGGTAAAAATGATGTTGCTTGGAATTTGTACCAATGCAATGAAAGCAGTAAAAATAGTAAAACAACTGTAAAACACAAAAATGATGGTGGAATAATTCTTAATAATAGTGTTTTAAGTGTGACTATTGAACGCGATGGCACAGTGTCTTCTGTTAAAGATATTAAATTTAATCGCGAGCTAATTCCATCTGGTTATCGCATGGCGCAATACGAGATACTAAAAGATGAGCCATCTCAGTGGGATGCGTGGGATGTTGAGCGAGATGCATTTATGAGGAATCGTAAGATTGATGATTCTTCAATTGTTTGTGTTAAAGAACTTTTATCGAGCGGTGTGTCTGTTGAAATCTTGGCATGTAAAAAAGATATAAAGATTAAAACAAATATAATTTTAGAGCCGTGTGTTAAACGACTTGATTTCCATGCGCAAGTTGATTGGAAAGCTAAAGAGCAATTTTTGAAAGTAGATATGCCAACATCTATATGTTCAAATAATGCGCAATATGAGTGTCAATATGGTTTAGTTGAACGTCCAATAGTAAAAAATACTCGTAGTAATGATGCAAAATTCGAGTCATGCACGCATAGGTTTGTTCGCATAGAAGATTCCTCTTATGCTGTTGCTGTTGCGAATTCGTCTACTTATGGCGCTGATGCTTCTCCTATTGGCGATTATTCTTCATCTTATGGAACTATGCTCAGATTATCTTTGCTTTCTGCGCCTCTTTACCCAGATCCAAATACGGATCAAGGTAAGCATGAATTTACTTGGTCATTTATTGCTGATGCAAATATGGACTCAGTTTTAAGTGCGGCTAATCTTTTGAATTCGCCAATCATTGATAAGCTTCCAGATGTAGATCCGCTGTTTACGATTCATAGAAACTCAGGTCTAATTGCATTAGATTGGGTTAAGCTAGCTGACGATTGTTCTGGAGACATAATCTTACGCATTCACGAGCCATGTGGTGGCTGCGCAAGTGGGCAAATAAAACTCAACAAAATCTTGCGTGCGGCCTCAATCGAAGAAGTAGATCTTATGGAAATACCATTGTTGCATGGTATGCCTATAGCTTTGCACAAGAATAATGATGAGTTAAATATAGAATTACGTCCTTTTCAGCTATGCTCATTGCGTATTCGCATTGCATCTGAAACTACAGTTTCTATTAATTGATAGGATGTTGAGAGTTTATGGAAAATAACGGAATTTATTCTAAAAAGAAAATAATAATAGATACAGATTGTGGTTCGGATGATGCTATGGCAATTGCCATGGCTTTAAATGATCCTAGATATGAGATATTAATGTTTTGCACTGTATCAGGAAACGTGTGCATGGAACAAGCGACTATTAATACGCTTACTACTATCGAGCATGCTGGTTCATATGAGCCACCTGTATATAAAGGAAGCAGAAGCATGCTCTTACGCGATTTGGCTTATGCTCATGAAACTCATGGTAGAGATGGAATGGGTGATATTGGTCTAGTGCCTCATCGTTTGAAAGAAAGTAATGGTAATGCTGTTTTGAAAATGATTGAAACTTTAAGAAACAGTGAAGATGGTGAAATAGACATTATTGCATTAGGGCCATTAACTAACATTGCTCTAGCTATTAAGGTTGATTATGAAGCGATGAAAAAAGTTGGTCGCATAGTCGTTATGGGATCTGCTGGTTTAGGCCGTGGAAATGTTTCTCCTGTAGCAGAATTCAATATTTGGCAAGATGCAGAAGCTGCAAAGATATTAGTTGATTCTGGTCTTAAAAATATTATGTTTGTTGGATGGGACGCATGCTTGGGAGAATGTATGCTGAATCCACAAGAAATTGCTAATATTCGCAAAAGTGGAGAACTTGGTAAGTTTGTAATTGATTGTAATAGGGAATTAATGGAAATGAATATTAGCCGTTTTGGAGATGCTTATCTAGATATGGCTGATCCATCTGCCGTTGCCGCTGCGTTATATCCCGAATGTATAAGCGAGTGCACAAAATATTATTGCCAAGTTGATGCAACTCCTGGACCAAGTTATGGCTCAGTTCTTGTTGATGCTAATTTCTTCTCTGGTAAAACTCCGAATGTTGAAATATGTAGTAGGCTTAATCCCGAAAAATATAAAAATTACATTTATAGTACTTTGCATGTTGTAGATTAGCAAAATTTGTTTTTACTAACATGCTTTCTATATTGAAATAATATTTAAATACGACCGAGTTTGTTTATGGCTATTCACAAACTTTCTCGGTCGTATTTATATTTAATGCGTATAAATTAATGCGTATATTTTCAGTATAAATATACTTTAGTTGCCGAAGTCAATGTCTCCAAGCTTTTCAATAAGCTTCATGTTTTCGCTATAATCCACTGGGCAAGCTATAACGTCAACACCGCTTTCTTGAGCCAAAGCCTCTTTAAGCATGTTGTATAAGTCTTCTGGCTTTTGTACAACGTGGCCTCTTGCGCCAAAGCTTTCCGCCAATTTTGGAACATTTGGATTAGTAAAATCAACGTATTCGTGTTCTCCAGCGTGCAAGTCCATCTTCCACTTAATTAAACCGTACGCGTTATCTTCCCAAACCAAAACCACCATTCTAGAACCAACGCGAACAGCGGTTTCAATCTCTTGAACGTTCATCATAAAGCTGCCGTCGCCCATAACAGCAAGGACAGGCTTTGTGTTGATTTTTCCACTATTATCTTTAATGAACGATGCTCCAACAGCTCCAGGCAAAGTCCAAGCCATTGTAGAAAGACTGTTGTCTATAATGCACGTATTTGGATGCATTGTTGGGTAAAGCCTTGCCATCCACATTTTTAGTGCGCCCGTATCTACAAGAACCTTAGTTCCTTCTGCAACAGCACGACGAGTATCGTAAACAACGCGCTGAGGCTTCATAGGAATGCTGTTATCGTTTTCAAACGAACGCAACTCGTCTGTAATCATTTGACGAATCTTTGGGTGAGTTACGTCAAAAGTAACGTTTCTATCTTTAAGCACACTTGTAAGCGCTTTAAGCGTTTGAGCAATATCTGCCATAATGTTTAGTGCAGTAGGGTAGTGAGCGTCTGTGTCTTCAACAAATGTGTTTATGTGAATAATCGTCTTGTCAATATTTGGATTAATCTTCTTAGGGTCAAATTGCTGAATTGAGAATCCTACAGCAATAATCAAATCTGCTGTGTCGAAAGCAAAATTCTCATAATCTCTATGCATAAATCCAACTACGCCAAGAGCGTTCGGGTGATTATCTGGGAACACGCCTTTGCCTTCAAACGTTGTTGCAACTGGAACATTAAGCTGTTCTGCAAAATCTAGAAGCTGTTCTTGAGCGTGGCTTCTTGCAACGCCGTTTCCTGCAAGAATAATCGGCCTTTTTGCTTGGCTAATTATTTTAGCAGCTTCGTAAATTGTGTCTGGAGCTGGAAGAATATGCAACGGCTTTGGAAGCGGAAGTGGCTTTGCATCTTCTGGCACGCTCATTTCGCTAATATCTTCTGGAATAACAAGGCATGTTGCTCCTGGGCGCTTTCTTTGAGCGATTGAGAAAGCTTTGCGAACCATTTCTGGAGCTGTGCTTGGAGCAAGCATCATAGAAGACCATTGAGTGATTGGTTGGAATAGTGCTACTAAATCAATGATTTGGTGAGATTCCTTGTAAAGTCTAGATACGTTTCCTTGAGCGCATATTGCAACAAGCGGAGTTGTGCTTGCATTTGCTTGAGCTACAGGAAGCGTAAGATTTAGTGCTCCAGGCCCCAGCGTTGCCAAGCATACGCCTGGCTTTCCAGTAATATGTGCATAAGTTGCGGCCATAAAGCCTGCGCCTTGCTCGTGGCGAGTAAGCACAAAGCGTATGTTTCCATTTCGCTCAATTGCCTCTAAAAGCGGAATATTTTCTTCTCCTGGGATTCCAAAAACAACCTCAACGCCTTCGTTTACAAGGCATTCTACGATTAAGTCTGCTGTGTTTCTTTTATGGCTTGCTGTTTTTTGAGCTTGCGATTCTTGATTTGTCATAATTGCGTTTCTCGCTTTGTGCTTAATGTGCTTGTTAGCCTTACGACTTCTTTTCCATTTATAATATAAGACTCTAAGACATGTGCATTTTGCGCGTGTCACAAAAATGGGCGGATTTTTACATATTCGCTTTGTGGCAAAACTAAAGCGCTTTTAGCACCCTGTGCCTTGTTATTTCAACGATTTTGTCGGGAATTTTTGCCTCTTTGGATTGGGTTTCTTATACAATTGAAAGAGTCGTTTATTTTAGTTGCGGAGGAATGATGAGGCGTTGGCTTCTGAATTTGGTCAAATGTGAGACCATCCTTATTGTGGCCGCCGTTTTAGCTGTTATTTCTTGTTTTTTCGTTCCGCCTGATGCGCAATATTTTAGTTATATTCACGTAAACACTATTTCTCAACTTGTTTGCTTAATGATGGTTGTTTGCGGATTCCAACGAATAGGCGTTTTTAGAAGCATTGGCGCGAATCTTCTTAGAAGAGTTAGGACTGAGCGCGGATTAGTTCTTGTTCTTATGTCTCTAACGTTTTTCTCGGCAATGCTTATTACTAACGATGTTGCTCTTGTGACTTTTGTTCCTTTTGCGATTTCTGTTTTAATGATGGCGAATGCCGAAAAGCACGCGATTCTTATTGTTACTTTAATGACGATTGGTGCAAACGTTGGAAGCATGCTAACTCCTATTGGCAATGCGCACAATTTGTATCTTAAAGCGCTTACTGGAATGTCTACTGGCGACTTTCTTTCCATTATGGCTCCGTACACGCTTACTGCTGCGATTCTTATGATTGCGTTTGCGTTTGTGTTCTTTAGTTCTAGAAAAGTCGATCAGTTTGAAGGATTGCACGGAGACGACATTGAGCAAGGCGTTTTAGCTCCGCATTCTAAATCACCTAAGCCAGACGAGATTCGCGTTATGGGCTACGGTGTTGGCTTTACTCAATGGCGAGTTGTTATTTACAGCCTTTTGTTTATTTTGTGTTTGTGTGGAGTAGCTGGCTGGATTCCAGACTGGATTATGGTTTTGGCAGTTGTTATTGCCTTTATTGTTTGCGATTCGCATGTGTTCCGCGCTTTGGATTGGGCTTTGCCTCTTACGTTTATAATGTTCTTCATTTTTATTGGAAACATGCGCAGGGTTCCTGGATTTACCGAGATTGCGCAAATGTGGGTTGGCTCTCACCCTATGGAAGTTTCGGTTGTTTCTAGTCAAATGATTAGTAACGTTCCAACAACTATTTTGCTTTCTGGATTCTGCGACCAATGGAAGATGCTTATTATTGGCACTAATCTTGGCGGCATGGGAACGCTTATTGCGTCTATGGCGTCTTTGATTTCGTACAAGAGTATTACGCATAAGTATCCTCATAATAAGGGTCGCTATTTGCTTATGTACACAATTGTGAATCTTCTTTTCTTAGCTGTTTTGATTGGCTTAGCTTGGATTATTGAGTAGTTTCTGGCGTGTCTTTTTAAGAATTATTGTGATTATTTTCACATATTTTTAAGTTATTGACGAATAAAAGACTATTAATTTTCAGATTATATACGATTTTGTTATATTATTTTCTGTTAAATCACGATTATGCATAATAATTTTCATTTTATTTGTGATATGCCTAAAAATCGCCATAAATTGGATATAACGTTATAACAAATTTATGTCTTGGCTTATCTATTATTATGACTTTTGAATTAAATAAATTCGAGCATTCTGGTTTGACTTATTTGACTCAGTTAATTACACTATCTCTCTTGTAATTTTCGTTTCATGCCAAAATGCGTCTAAAAATATTAAATATTAACATACAAAATAAGGAGAGAACTGTGAACGGTATTCTTTCTATACTGCTCGATGTTTTCCGTCAACCAGCTGTAATAGTTGCGATGATTTCTTTGATTGGACTTGCAGTTCAAGGCAAAAGTATTTCCAACATTGTACAAGGTTCAATTCGTACAATGGTTGGGTTTTTGGTTTTGGCTGCAGGCTCTGGCGTTGTAACTCAAGCGCTTGATCCATTTGGAAGCATGTTCCAATATGCTTTCCATGTTCAAGGTGTAGTTCCAAACAATGAGGCAATTATTGGAACCGTTCTTTTAAAGTACGGCTCGGAATCTGCTCTCATCTTCTTCTTTGGAATGATTGTAAACATTATTCTTTCTCTAACATCTCGTTTTAAATTCATTTATCTAACTGGTCACGTTGCTTTCTACATGGCTAGTATGATTGCAGTAATCTTCAATGTTGCAGGTTTTAATACTTTAACTCTTATTGTTATTGGTTCTCTTGCACAAGGCTTATTGATTACGATTTCTCCAGCGTTGGTGCAATCGTTTATGCGTAAAGCTTCCGCCAAAGATGACGTAGCTCTTGGTCACCCTGCTAGCAGTGGTGTTCTTATTGGAACTTTAGTTGCAAAGCTTACGCGCTCTAAAAAGCATCCGTCTAAGTCTACCGAAGATATTAAGTTCCCGTCTGCTCTTGGATTCTTAAAAGATACAACTGTTTTGATTGCGCTTTCAATGGCAGTTATTTACGTTGTGGTTGCTCTTTTTGCAGGCCCTGAGTTTATTGAGACTAAGCTTTCTGGCGGCCAGAACTTTATTGTGTTCGTTATTCTTAAAGCAGCAATGTTCTCTGCAGGCGTTTTTGTTATTCTTGCAGGCGTTCAAGTTGTTTTAGACGAAATTGTTCCAGCATTTAAGGGAATATCCGAAAAATTGGTTAAAAATGCTAAGCCAGCATTGGATGCTCCTATGACATTCGGTTTTGCTCCAAACGCCGTTCTTATTGGATTCCTTGCAAGCTTTGCAGGCGGAATTGTTGGAATGGTTATTATGGCCTTGGCTGGCACAACGGTTGTTATTCCAGGAATTGTTGCGCACTTTATGGCTGGTGGTGTTACTGGCGTATTTAGCAATGGGCAGGCAGGTAGAAGAGGATGCATTATAGGCGGTTTTGTTAATGGCCTTGTTATTACATTCTTGCCTTTGCTTCTTTTGCCTGTTTTGGGAAATATTGGCTCTGCAAATTCAACCTATTCCGACGCCGACTACGGTGTAGCAGGAGTAATATTTGGCTACTCAAACGTTGCTGGAGGAAAGATTCTGCTTATTGTTGCAATCGCTATTCTATACGTTCTTTTCTATGCGTCGTCAATAATATTGACTCGTTTAGAAAACAAAAAAGTTAAATCGCTAGCAACAAACAATTCTGCTTCTAGCGCGTCGGATTACATATTGTACTAATAAACTGATACTATTAGTCCTATATGTATTCAAAAGCATTTTTGTAAGAATTGTCGTAGAATCATAAGATTTAAGAATCGTAGGATTTTAGGCAATTCTTACAATTGTTTTTCTAATCATTCTGTTTGGAGAGTGAATTGTGACTGAAGGTGTACCTAAATATGTAGCAGTGCGCGATAATCTTAGAAAGCGCATTGATTTAATGAAGCCGCAGGAGCAGCTCCCTCCAGAATTAGAATTATGCAAACAATACAACGTTAGTAGAATAACACTTAGGCATGCAGTAGATAGTTTGATACTAGAAGGCTTGCTTGTTAGAATCCAAGGAAAAGGAACTTTTAGAGCAAAGAATATTGTTCATAGCTCTAATCGAGAAGTTATATCAGATAAAATTCAAGGATTCTATCAAAATTATTCCGAAAACAATACAAACGTGCGAATCAAGGTTATTCAAAACAGCATTGTTAAAGACGAGTCGGCTGCGCATAAGCTTGGTTTAGACGAATCAGAAGATTTGATTTGCATAAAGCGACTAAAATACGTTGATAACGTTTTATCAAGTTATATTGTTGTTTATCTTTCGGCATCTAGATTCCCTAAGGTTTTGAATATCGATTTTTCTAAGCAATCAATAGTGAATTTCTTGGAAAGTGATTATGCTGTAAAGCTTTACGAAAATGATTTATTAATTCGCGTTGAACAGTTATGCGACGATATGTCTGAATTTTTGCATGTTGAGCCAAAAACTCCAGCGCTTACTGTTGAGTCGATTGTTAAAGATTCTTTTGGCTCTATAATCGCCTTTGGCGTTGGTATACATACGCCTAATTATGGAGATATTCAGTTTAAGATGCACGTTAGCTCGTGAGTTTTTGTGCTATTTTCTTTCTTTAGAATACAAAAATCCCCGTTGCCAAATGAAATCAATGGTAGCGGGGATTTTTCAAACTCTAATCAATTCGCAATATGCGATTATTAAAGAGCGTTGATTGCTACAGCAAGACCAGACTTGCGGTTTGCAGCCTGATTCTTGTGAATCACGCCACGGCCTGCAGCCTTATCTAGCTTCTGAGAAGCTACTGCAAAAGCGGCCTGTGCGGCAGCCTTGTCACCAGCGGAAATGGCTTCGCGAGTAGCGCGGATAGCAGTCTTCAAAGCAGACTTCACTGCCACGTTACGCTTGTGTGCCTTTTCATTGGTGAGCACGCGCTTTTTCTGCGACTTAATGTTTGCCACTATTACTCCAAACGACGTTTACTATACTAAGGACATACAGTGTGCAAGCATAGCATGGTTTATGGATAAGTGTTTCTAGAGTAGTCAAGTGTTTCTAGGGTAGTCAAGTTGCTAACATTAGTTAGTTGCAATACTTTTCGCATATTTGATTGCTCGTATAGTCTTAAAAGGAGATATTTGCTTTGATTACACCGCATAACCAGCCAGGATTTACGGATCAATCGCTGATACGCAACTTCTGCATTATTGCGCATATAGATCACGGCAAGTCTACTGTAGCAGATCGCATTTTGCAGCTTTCGGGAATTGTGCCAGAGCGAGAGATGCGAGATCGTTTTTTGGACCGCATGGATATTGAGCAAGAGCGCGGAATCACTATTAAATCGCAAGCTGTTCGAGTTCCTTGGGTTTTTGACGGCAAAGAGTATTCGCTTGGAATGATTGATACTCCTGGTCACGTTGATTTTACTTACGAAGTTTCGCGTGCGCTTGCAGCTTGCGAGGGTGCAGTTTTGCTTGTGGATGCAACGCAAGGTATTGAAGCGCAGACGCTTTCTAACCTTTATATGGCAATCGAACACGATTTAACGATTATTCCTGTATTAAACAAAATCGATTTGCCTAGTGCGGAGCCAGACAAGCATGCAGAAGAAATAGCTGGCTTAATTGGATGCAAGCCTAGCGATGTTTTGCGCGTTTCTGGCAAAACTGGCGAAGGTGTAAAAGATCTTCTCGACCAAATCGTGCTGGAAGTGCCAGCTCCTAGTGGAAATCCTGATGGCGCTGCTCGTGCGCTTATTTTTGACTCCGTCTACGATTCGTATCGCGGAATTGTCACCTATATTCGTATGGTTGATGGCGAGCTTAAATCGCGTGAAAAGCTTCACATGATGGGCATTGGCATGACGCACGATCCTATTGAAATCGGCGTTATTAGCCCAGATATGACTCCAACAAAGGCGCTTGGAGCGGGAGAAGTCGGCTACGTAATTACAGGCGCAAAAGATGTTAGCCAATCTAAAGTTGGCGACACAATTACTAGTGCTGCGCACCCTGCGGCTAAGCCGTTGGAGGGCTACAGAGACCCTAAGCCTATGGTTTACGCAGGTCTTTTCCCAATCGATAACGCGCAATTCCCAGAGCTTAGAGACGCGCTAGATAAGCTAAAACTTAACGATGCTGCTCTTATTTACGAGCCAGAAACGTCCGTGGCATTGGGCTTTGGTTTCCGTTGCGGATTCTTAGGTTTGTTGCACATGGAGATTGTTTCCGAGCGTTTAAGCCGCGAGTTTGGCTTGGATCTTATATCAACTGCTCCAAACGTAACTTACGACGTTACAAGCGAAGACGGTACCGAGCATCATGTGACTAATCCTAGCGAGTTTCCAGAAGGCAAAATCAAGCGCATTATTGAGCCAATGGTTGCTGCCGACATTATTGCTCCAAAAGATTTTATTGGTGCGATTATGGACTTGTGCCAAGATCATCGCGGAGAAATGGGCACAATGGAATACATTAGTGCCGACAGAGTGGAAATGCACTACAGGATTCCTCTTGCAGAAATCGTTTTTGACTTCTTCGATCAGCTTAAAAGCCGCACAAAGGGCTACGCTTCTCTTGACTACCACGAAGATGGCGAGCAAGCTGCAGATCTTGTTAAGGTAGATATTCTTATTCAAGGAGATAAGGTCGACGCTTTTAGTGCGATTGTTCACCGAGATAAGGCTTATTCTTACGGCGTTATGATGACTAAGAAGCTTCGCGGACTTATTCCTCGCCAGCAGTTTGAGATCCCAATTCAAGCTGCGATTGGCTCTAGAATTATTGCTCGCGAAACGATTAGTGCGCTTAGAAAAGACGTGCTTGCTAAATGCTACGGCGGCGATATTACGCGTAAACGCAAGCTTCTTGAAAAGCAGAAGGCTGGTAAGAAGCGCATGAAGATGCTCGGACACGTTGAAGTTCCTCAAGAAGCATTTGTTGCAGCTTTAGCTACAGATGATAATGCGAACGATAGAGACACTAAAGATAAGATTCGCGCTGCGCAAAAATCCGAAGGCTGAGGCTTATATTGAATTTTGAATCGAACAAGTCTAGTGAAGATTCGCGTTCAATCATGCCTTTTGAAGTGTACGTGCATGTGCCGTTTTGTTTGCGACGCTGCGGTTACTGCGATTTTAACACGTATACAGCTCACGATTTGGGGGAGGGCGCAAGTCGAAGCGGATACGCGGATGTTGCAATTCGCGAGATGTGTCTTGTAAAAAAGTGGCAGGAATTCCACGGGATTTTCGAGCCTAAAGCGCAATCTGTTTTCTTTGGTGGAGGCACTCCGACTGTTCTTAAAGCGCAAGATTTAGTGCGAATTTTGCGTGAAATCAGCGAATTGTGGGGCATTATGCCTGGTGCGGAAGTCACTACGGAAGCAAACCCAGATACCGCAGACGAGTCTTATATTGAAACGCTTGCAAAAGGCGGATTTACGCGAATATCTTTTGGAATGCAATCTGCTGTGCCACACGTGCTAAAAACGCTTGACCGCACACATACTCCAGAAAACGTAGAGCGCGGAGTTAAAGCGGCGGATGCTTGCGGATTGCAATCTAGTGTTGATTTGATTTATGGCGCTCCAGGGGAGAGTATAGACGATTGGCGAAAGTCAGTAGAAATGGCTTTGAGCCTGGGAGTTAATCACGTTTCCGCATATGCGCTAACAGTAGAGCCGTGCACAAAAATGGGTCGTCAAATTGCTGCTGGCACAATTCAAGCGCCAGATGACGATGATGAAGCAGCAAAATACGAGTTGGCAGATAGTCTTTTTAGTTCTGCTGGCTTAAAGTGGTACGAGATTTCTAATTGGGCGCGCACTGGTTTTGAGTCTCGCCACAATCTTGGATATTGGAAGAACATTGATTGGGCAGGAATTGGCCCTGGAGCTCATTCGCATTACAATTCAGCGAGTGGTCTTAATAAGCAAAGCATGGATGATTGCGCTGCTTTGGCGGATTCAAGCAAGTTTTACAATCTTAGATCTTGGGATATTTTGCATCCAAAACGATGGGCGCAGGCGATTAATGCAGGAAACGTGCCTTGGCAAAACTACGAGTGCATAAACAGTGAGGACGCGTTAATAGAAGAAGTAATGCTTGGTTTGCGCATTAGAGAAGGGCTTAGCGTTGATGAATTGTGTACAAAAATGCGTAAAGCCAATTGCGGATTTGACGATTCGTATTTGCAAAAAGTGCTAATCGAAGTGTGTAAAGAAGATTTGGCAGTGTTGAACGAGAATCGTATTATTGCCACTCAAAAAGGGCGTTTATTAAACGATTTATTAATCGAAAAAATTGTTGATGCGTGCCAAAATGGCGTAGTTATGCGTTAAAATGATTCGTATTGTGTGAAAATTCAACGCAGAAAGGAATCAATCATGGCAAACCGCAAGGAGCGTAGAGCAAAAGCCAGGCAGAATCGTAGGGGAATCCCGTCTCAATACGATCAAACAAATGGCCGCGGTCGTGGCGGAATGATTGATGAATACAATCTGCAAGAACATTCAAGAAGACTTCAAGAAAACGGCGTTGATGGATGGAAGCCATCTTCTAGCGTTACGCAAAGCCAGAGCAAGATGGAACGCAATATTAAGCGCGCGCAGGCTGGAGATGATACGTGGAATGCTGTTCGCAAGGTTATTGGCGTGTGCTCTTGGGCTGTGCTTTTGCTTTCTGCGTTTGCGTTCTTGGTTGTTATGTGGTTGCCAAGTCAGCCGTTGGTGCTTGTTGTAACGATTGCTGTGTTGTTTGCTTTGGGCGTGTTTGGGCTGTTCTTTAGCTTTAGCAACTCTAAGCAAAATCCGCGCCTAGACGAGCATGGCACTGCGCTTTAAGTGTATTTAGGTTGATTTAGGTGTGTTTATAAATAAATAAAACTGTTTTTAATAAATTAATAAATTAAGGCGAGTACTTTGGTAACGCAATGTGCTCGCCTTAATTGTTGTTGTATGCGCATTTAGCCATGCAAATCCTACAAAATAATCATGCAAATTCTAGTTAAATCATACAAAATAAATTTTTTTGACTACAAAGTCTCAAGTTGTAAAACTTACTAATCGATTAATAAATTTTCTTCCATCAACATTTAGTTACACAAATTATTTCAAATGATTATAACAATATGTCATATATTTTTTATCGAAAATCAGTAATTTTCATAAAATTTTCTAAGATTTTTGAAGATAATAAACAGATTATTCACAGTGTTTTATAAGGGTAAATAATATAGGCTACGTGATTGTACTTGCTGTGCAGCCGCATGATTTTATACGATTTTGTATGATTCACGCGACTTGTACATATTGTACTGATATTAATGATTGAATAACATACGATTTAACTACAAATGTTCGATGAGGATGGTAGTCAATGACATTTATTTCTCGCGCAATACGCTACGTTTTGAGAAAAAGAGTGAAAACAGCAATCGTGTTTGTAATATTAGCATTGATTTCAACGCTTTTGCTGGCATCTTCTGCAGTCGCGATTGCTGCAGAAAAAGAGGGCAAAAAGGTAGAAGAACAGGCAGAATCTAGTTTTGTTTTAGCAAATAATCCGCAAGTAAATCCTGGAACTCCTAGGGGAGCGGGAACTGTTAAACCAAGTGATGTTAAAAAAATCGCGTCACTAAAAAACGTTGATTCGTATGTTTTGCGTCAAAATGTTACAGCCGATTTAGTTGATGCAAAAGCAGCTAGAATCAAAGGTGTTCAAGACTACGATGCGCGCAGGGAAAAGCAATTTGGCAACGCTGTAAACCTAGAGGGAACAAATTCTTCTAAAGGATTAAATGCGTTTAAAACAAAGTCAATTCACATGGTTAAGGGCAGGGCTTTGCAAGAATCAGATGAGCATGCATCCTTAATCCACGAAGATTTAGCAAAACTTAACGGGCTAAAATTAGGCGATTCGTTAACGCTTAAGGCAAACCCGTTCGACGCCGATAATCTTAACCATTCTACGGAGCAAGTAAAAACGCGCATAGTTGGAATTTACGGCGGAGCTAATAATCGCCCAGTTGCAACGCGTGCGGAATTAACTGCAAACACTGTGTATACAGATTTAAAAACAACCAGAGAGCTTTACAAATATAAGCCTGGAAAAGAGATATACCAGGACGCAAGTTTTAAGGTTAAAAAAGGAGTGGACGCAGATTCTGTGATTGAAGAAGCGTCTAAGCTGCCGATTGATTTGCAAAACTATCAAATTACTCGAGATGACCAGTTTGTACAAGGCATGATTGGCGCAGCAAAAGGCGTAAAATCCATGATGAATATAACGGTTATTGCAGTAAGCGCGTTTGCTGTTGTAGCTCTTGGATTGGTTCTTATTCTTTGGATTAATGAGCGTAGAAAAGAAATTGGCGTTTTAACTTCCATTGGCGTTGGAAAAGCTTCCCTTGTGTTGCAGCAGCTTTTTGAGCTTGTGTTACTTGCGATTCCAGCTATTGCAATAGGCTATGGTTTTGCTAGCGCAATATCTCCATGGTTTAGCGATTGCGCATTAGGCTCGGTAAAAAATTCCGCCGCGCAGCAGCTTAGCTCAATGGGCCAAGCTGGAGGAAACCTAGAGTCGAGCATGGCCACTAGAACATTAGATAAGATTGCTGTTCAAGTTAGCTCAGATTGCTTAATTCAATCGTCATTAATGGTTCTAATGATTATTATTGTTGCGGTTGCGTTGTCTTATCTTCCTATTTTGCGAAAGTCTCCTAGAGATTTGCTTGGCATGCAAAAGTAGTTGGCATGCAAAAGTAGTTGGCATGCAAAAGTAGTTGGCATGCAAAAGTAGGTGTAAAATGACTCAAATTATAAAAAGAGCTTGGCTAGCTATAGTTAGAAAACCAAGGCGTAGTGCTATTTTAGCTTTGATTATTACGGTTGTTCTTAGCGCGCTTATTTGCCAAGCAAGTGTTATTGCTTGCGTAAAAAATCTAGAGGATCAAATAACTTCAAACATTGGTTTAGGATTTAGTGTTTACGCAAAAACGCAAGGGCAGACTTTGCCAGAGTCTGATTCTGCTGGCGATTCTGCTAGTGATTCTGCTGGCGATTCTTCTGGTGATTCAGCCAGTGGCTCAGCTAGTGATTCTTCTAAGCAATCGCAGCAAGATATTCCTCAAGATTTGCAAAAAAACGAGGGAATTCCCGAAAGTCTTATTGCAAAGTTTAAAAAGATTAATGGAGTAAAAACCATTGCAGAAGAAAAAGATGTTTTAGCAAATCCTGTTAACGCTAAAATTGTAGCGCCAATAAATGGCCCGCGTTTAGACAATGATGGAATGTTTTCGCTTGTTTCAATAACGGGAACAACTAAATCACAGTTAGCGCAGGGATTCCAAGAAGGATTATATAAGCTTGAGGAAGGCAATCATATTGATTCTTCGGTTGCTGGCGACTTTAAGCGCGCGAAATCTGCAATAATTCACAAGAGCTTTGCTAAACAAAATAATCTTAAACTCGGGTCTGTTTTAACTCTAAAACAAGGCAGCAAAAGCGTTAATCTTAAGGTTGTTGGAATTTTTTCTGGCAAGATGCAAACAAAGGGTGCGCTTCCTTCCGACTCTTCCGAAAATCGCGTAATAACTGATTTAGAATCCGCTCTTTACTTGTTTGGAAGTAAAAATCGCAGCTCTATAAAGTGCGTTATGCAAAATTCAAATAATCTAGAAAAAGCTTTAAAAGAAGCCAATAAAATCGCTAAAAACTATGGCAACGGCATGATTTCTGTAGAAAATAATGCGCAAAGATTTGCCTCTGTTCTTCAATCCGTAAAAACAGTTAAGCAATTAGTAACAATGATTTTAATGTGTCTTGCATTAGTCGGAATCATAGTGCTTGGCTTAGTTCTTGTTTTTTGGGTTCGAGGAAGGATTCACGAAGTTGGCGTTCTAATGGCAATTGGTGTAGAAAAACGTGTTATAGCTTTGCAAATGATTATAGAAGTTTTTATAATATCCGCATTTTGCTCAGTGCTGTCTACTGCGATTAGTGCTGCAATATCGTCTAGCGTTGGATCAGTGCTATTGGCAAATGTTGCAAATGGTGCAATTACATACTCGCCAAATCAGTCTTTGCTAACTGGCCAAACAGCGTTTTCTATTCTTTTAGGATTCGCTATAGCGTTTGCGTCTCTATGCATTGCATTTGTGCCAATAATGCTTAAAAAGCCGCGTTCTATACTCAGTTCAATTAGTTAGAGGAGATTAAAGTGGCGTATTTTGTATGCATATAACGCTTGCGATTAGTGCGCGGAAATGTGTACAGGCCAAAATAATCATAAAAATAATAGATAGATTTATAACACAGATTTATAAAAAATATAGATTAATAGAAACACAGATTAATAGAATATTGGAGTTTATTATGACAACTTTATTAAAACTAAACAACGTTGATTACTCTTATGGAGCAACTAATATTGCGGTTCTTAAAAATGTTAATGCAGATTTTGAAGCTGGAAAAATCTATAGCATAACGGGGCCATCTGGAGCTGGAAAATCTACTATGTTATCTCTTCTAGCTGGTTTAGACTCGCCAACAAGCGGAACAGTATTGTTTAACGGGCAAGATATTTCAAAGAATGGTGGTTATGCTAATCATCGTAAGAACAATGTTTCTTTAGTTTTCCAGAGTTTTAATCTAATCGACTATTTGACTCCTGTAGAAAACTTGCGTCTTGTTAGCCCAAAGGCGGATTCTACAATTCTTAAAGAGCTGGGTCTTAGCGAAGACGAGTCCACTAGAAATATAACAAAGCTTTCAGGAGGCCAGCAGCAGCGCGTAGCTATTGCGCGAGCGCTTGTATCTTCTGCGCCTGTTATTCTTGCCGATGAGCCAACAGGTAGCTTGGATCCAAACACAACTCAAGAAGTTATAGCAATCTTAAAAGATGCAGCTCATAAACGCGGAAAATGCGTGATTGTTGTAACGCATTCTAGCGATGTTGCGGCTGCTGCAGACGTAAAATATGTTCTTAAAAATAAGCAGCTAATAAAAAAGCAATAAAACATTAATAAAACACTAATTATTAGCCATTTTTCCGTGCTTATGCGTAAAGTAAAACTTGCGTATAAACTTTGCGCATAAGCCGCGTATTTACGCATATACGGGAGGTTGTTGTGGCAGATATTTTAGATTCAAAACCTGTTGTGGCGGTTGTTATGGGCTCTTCTAGCGATTGGGAAACAATGTGCCATGCATGCGAAATCTTAGAAAGATTTAGAGTGCCGTATATGAAGCAAGTTATTTCTGCACATCGCACTCCAGAACTTATGGCAGATTTTGCGCATAGTGCTAGAAAAAACGGTTTTCGCGTGATTATTGCTGGCGCTGGTGGAGCTGCACACTTGCCAGGTATGATTGCTGCTCAAACAACTCTTCCAGTTGTTGGTGTTCCTGTAAAATCCCATGCTCTTTCGGGCTGGGATTCTTTGCTTTCTATAGTGCAAATGCCTGGCGGAATTCCAGTTGCAACAACCGCTGTTGGCAATTCTGGCGCTACAAACGCGGGCTTGCTTGCTGTAAGCATGCTTAGCACAACAGATAGTCGCCTAGAAGAAGAACTTGAAGAATACCGCAAAGAATTAAAAAAGAAGGTTGAGGAATCTAATGCCGAGCTTATGTGAAGCCACTAATGGTGCTGTAAAGTGCTTAATGCCAGGGGCAACTATTGGAATTATAGGCGGCGGTCAGCTTGGTCGCATGATGGCGATTGCTGCTAGAAGAATGGGCTTTAAAATCGGCGTTTTAGATCCATCGCATAATTGCCCAGTGTTCCAAGTTGCGGATTTTCAAGTCGAAGCTGAGTACGACGATTTAGAAGCCTTAAAAAAGCTTGCTAAAAGTTGCGATGTGCTTACGTACGAATTTGAAAACGTAAACGCAGATGCTTTAGATAGTGTGCGAGATTTGGTTGCTGTTCCTCAAGGAACCGACTTATTGCGAGTTACGCAAGACCGTGTTTTTGAAAAAAGCTTTATTAACAATCATGGTATTGAAACTGCTAAATGGCGTGAAGTAAACAATTTAGACGATTTAGATAAAGCAATCGAAGAAATCGGTCTTCCTGCAATTCTTAAAACGCGCAGAGGTGGTTACGATGGCCACGGTCAAGACGTTTTGCGCACTCAAGAAGATGTTAATAATGTTTGTAAGCGCGTAGAAAATGGCCAAGAGCTGCCGCCTTCTATTCTCGAAGGTTTTGTTGACTTTGCTTTTGAAGCATCAATTCTTGTTTCGGGAAACGGCAACGAATTTGTGACTTATCCGCTTGTAAAAAACGTGCATCACAATAGCATTTTGCACATGACTTTGGCTCCTGCAAATGTTGATGCTAAGGTTCAAGAAGCTGCGCATAGCTTAGCGCTTAGGTTGGCTAAAGGCTTTAAGCTTGCTGGAACGCTTGGAATTGAGCTGTTTATTACTAAAGATAATCGCGTAGTAGTAAATGAGCTTGCGCCGCGCCCACATAACTCGGGTCATTATACGATTGAAGCTTGCGATATGGATCAGTTTGAGGCTCATGTTAGAGGCATTGTTGGATGGCCACTAAAAGAGCCTAAGCTACTTTCTTCAGCCGTAATGGTTAATGTTTTAGGCCAGCATGTTGCGCCTACTCGCGCTCTTATTGCAGAGCATCCAGAATGGCATGTTCACGATTACGGCAAGGCACAGGTTCGTAAGAATCGCAAAATGGGTCATATTACTGTTCTTTGCAATAATCCTGTTGAGGAAGCCAATGTGTTAGACTCTACAGGTTGTTGGGATGACGAGCTTGATTAAAAGTTTTTTGTTGCGAAAGGTTAAATAATGGTTGGTGAGCCAATACGCAGAAACACTAAGCAAAAGGAAACAGTTCTTGAGCATTTAAGAGCTTCGCGTAATTTTGTTTCTGCTCAAAATTTGCATCGCGCGCTTGTAGAAGATGGGGAAATCATTGGTTTGGCCACCGTTTATCGCCAGCTTAATACGCTTGCACAAAGCGGAGATGTTGATACTGTGCGTTTTAATGGTCAGCAGCTTTTTAGGATTTGTGACGAGAACACGCATCATCATCATCTTGTGTGCGAAAAGTGTGGCAAAACTGTAGACATAGAGCCTCCAGACGATGAAGGTTGGATTCATAAGATTGCTGAATCTCACGGATACACAGTTATAGACCACACTTTGGAAGTGTTTGGGCTGTGCAAAGATTGCAATAGTGAGAAACTAGAGCATTAAGTTAGAGCTCATAAAACATAGCGCATAAAACAAAAGAACGAGGAACAAATCCAACATTGGGATGTTCCTCGTTCTTGTAAGTCTACGCTTAAAGGTTCAACCTACTCAGTAACAGCCTTCTTAAGCAAAGAACCAGCAGAGATTCTAACACCGTAAGATGCAGGAATCTTAATGGTTTCGCCAGTACGTGGGTTGCGGCCAGTGCGCTCTGCGCGCTTTACGCGCTCAGCGGAGAACAGACCAGTGAGCTTCAATCCTTCGCCAGACTGCAAAGCCTCAACGAACACATCCTGGAATGCGTTGACAGCGGCCTCGGCCTGTGCCTTGGTAAGGTTGGACTTCTGAGCGATCTTCGAAACGAGATCAGACTTGTTGTATGCCATACAAGCATCCTTTGTGTTAGGGGCCTTCTCTTCCAAAGACCACTTTCACTCATAGATATTAGTACATTTTCCCTACAAATGCGCGGTTTTTCAGCGTTTTATTAAGATTTTTTTACGATTTTTTACTTTTTTTAGTAAATAAAGTACATAAAAACCGCAAAAATGCCTTATATAGGCGTATTTATGCGGTTTTTAACTAAATATATTCTTTTTTGATTTGTTAAATTTACACTAATTTGTTATTAGATTAATCCCTTATTGCTAAGACTTTTCATTGCAAAAGCGCCTATTGGTATTCGTAACCAATAGAACATAAGGCGGTAAAGAAGAGTTGCAGATAATGCGATTGTTGGAGGAACACCAACCGAAGTGAATGCAAAAGTCAAAGATGCTTCAACAGCTCCCAATCCGCCAGGTGTTGGAACAGCAGATCCTGCAGTGTTTGCTACTAAGAACAGCAGAACTGTTTCCCAAGGGTTTGCGTAGTATCCAAATGCCAAAAGAGCAACCCAATATCCTAGTCCTGTTGCAAAAACAAGAATCAAACCGCCCAAAGTGCCGTTAAAAAGCTGTTTTGGTTTAGTTACAAGTTCTTTTATCTGTTTGCCATAATCGGAAAGAATAGGAATATATTTTTTGCGTATAAATTTGCGAATAGGAGTAATTGCCATAAACGCGCATAGGATTATAGTAACAATTCCTATTACTGTAATAAGCATATGCGTAGGAATCATTCCAGATAGAAGGTTTTTACCAGTAAAAATTCCAACGCTAAATATAACAAGAGCGGTTACTAGCGATTGCAAAAGCCATACTGCGCTTGTAATCGCTGTTGCTTGAGATGTTGAACTACCATTTTTCTTTATAAGTTGCATGTTTACAAAAGCAGGCCCTACTCCAGCTGGCATAGACACGGCAGTAAAGCCCGAAGCTGCTTGAGATGTAAATAAAACACCAGCATTTGGCTTTGAATCATCCATAAAAGACCCGAGTGTAATAGAAGACCCAACCCAAGCAAGCATGCTGCACACAAAGCAAGCAAAGACCATCACGCTATTTGCTTTTTTAAGCGCAAAAATAAATTCTTGCGGATGCCATTGCGTAACAATAGCCGAAATTGCTGCAATAATAAGGATTAAGCTAACAAAGAATCTAATATTAAAGCGCGCTAAGCGTACAGTGTCGTAGTCTTCTTCGTTGTTAAGCGTGCAAACTTTTTTGCTAATCTCATTTTTAAGATCTTCAAAAAGCTTTTTGTTGCAAGAAGAAAGTGACCTTGTAGACGCTGGAACGGCCGCTTTTTGAATAAATGGAAGTATTTGCGCAACCTTATATTCGCCCCAAACGTTTATTGCTGACTCAACAGCAGTTTTTGCATCAATGCAAGACGCGATTATTGTTAAAAGTTGAACTTTATCTAAAGCAATATTAGTTGAATCACTAGCAACATCGCCATTTTGCCAACCTGCAATTAGGGGAGTGCCATCTTCTAGTCGCGCAAGCGATTCGGGTCCTATTCTTCTGTGTGTAATACCTCTAGAGTTTGCAATATCGAGATATTGCATAAGTCTTTGAGCGTCTTTAGATGTAAGTGTGTTTAGATTGCAAGGAACAAGAACATTACTAGTATGAAATACCATTATTGATGATTTTTCTAGGTCTGTTACTCCATACACGTTTGCTGTAGCAAGATGCAAGTTTCTAAGAGCAAGTATCATAGAAAGATGGTGATGTATTGAGTGTCTTGCAGAACGGTCTCGTCTAACTGGAATGTCAATTAGCTTAACCCATTGCCATAGCTGATTTAGATACCCAGGCAAGTGCACTTGATTGTCTAATACAGATATAACGTATCTTGTTCCGTGAATATCAATCGCATCGTATAGCCTTGAATTTTCAATCAAATCGTCGTCAAGACTAGACTTAAGAACTCCACTATGGTCGGTTGTTAATGTTCTTCTATTAAGCTGAACAAGATGAGTAATACCAATGCTTTCTAGTGCTTCAACAATATCTTTGCCCCATGCTCCTTTGCTTTGTGTTCCCTTAATAAACCGAATTAGTGTTCCAAAAGAACGTCCAATGCACCAAGATGTTAATGCGCCTGCTAGCGAATGCCAAGAAGTTACGATTAATATTGGAGACGCAATTAGCAGCGCTTGCCAAGAGAGTTTTACGATTTTGTTATCTCTTCTAGGTCCGCTAACAGTTAGAAAAGCAACCAAAACCGCGTACATGTCTGGCAATAATTCTGTGCCATGACTATTAGATATTGAATTAAGAGATGCGAATATCGAAGGATTGTTTAGCGTTGTAAGAATGTAGGAAATATACCATACAAGCGGATACGTTAAAAGCAAAGTTATTGTTGATATTGCTGTATTAATCCATTTTTTCGAATCGATCATTGATACGATTACGCCAGCAACAATTGCGATTGTAAGCGCTTGCTGAAAAAGAGAAGACGGCAGTCCTTTTACAATCCACTCAATAATCTTTCCAGCATTTTTTGCATCGTGCTCTACGCCTGCTGTTGTTCCCGAAAAACACGTTGCAAATAACACTACTGCTGTAGCTACGCCAGCAGATACGATTGAGTAAATCAAGTCTGCCCAATTGCGAACTAGCTTAGGCTCAACGTCGTTAATAACTAAATCATCTTTTACTTGCGATTGCATAGTACACCGTTTATTCATTAATAATTATTAATGTTCAATAACGTATTAAGCATTAATAATTATTGAATAAAATCCACCAACTGTGATGCAATTCCAGTATAAGATTCTGGAGTAAGATTTTTTAGCCTACTTGCAGTTTGAGCATCGAAGTTTCTAGAAGATATAAAATCTTCAACATCTTGTCTAGAAATACTATGACCGCGCATAAGCTCTTTAACTTGCTCGTACGGATTTTCCATTCCTTCTACACCAGCAATTTCTTGAGCGCGCATAGCAGTTTGGATTGGCTCTCCAAGAACTTCCCAATTGCTATTAAGCTCTTCACTCATCATTTGCGTGTTTGGATGAATTGACTTTAAGCCGCCAAGAAGATTGTTCAAAGCAAGAAGAGCGTAGCCGAATGCGGATCCAACGTTTCTTTGAGTAGTGGAATCTGTTAAATCGCGCTGCCAGCGGCTTTCGGTAAGCGTTGCACAAAGAGTGTCGAAAAGTGCGCAAGAAATCTCTAGATTTGCTTCCGCGTTTTCGAATCGAATAGGGTTCACTTTGTGAGGCATTGTGGAAGACCCAGTAGCGCCTTTAACAGGAACTTGCACAAAAACGCCGCGAGAAATGTACATCCACACGTCTACAGCAAGATTGTGAAGAATGTGATTAATGTGACTTACAGTGCTATAAAGTTCCGCTTGCCAATCGTGGCTTTCGATTTGCGTTGTAAGAGGATTAAAGCAAAGACCCATTCTGTTTTCTACAAATTCTTTAGAAACGTTAAGCCAATCAACATTAGGGAAAGCAGCAAGATGAGCGCCAAAAGTTCCAGTAGCGCCATTTATTTTTCCAAGATACTCTTGGCAGTTAAGGTGTTTTAGCTGGCGATTTAGCCTGTAAACAAACACAGCAAGCTCTTTGCCTAAAGTTGTAGGAGTGGCAGGCTGGCCGTGAGTAAGCGATAGCATTGGCATATCTCTATACTCTTGCGCTTTTTGAGTTAAGTAATCAATAATAGCTTTCAAATTTGGCCTATAAACATTTTCAACAGCGTTTTTTACGCAACGCGCTATAGAAAGATTGTTTATATCTTCGCTTGTGCAAGCAAAATGAACCAATGTTTTAAGATTGCTAAGCTGGGTTTTATGCCCTAATAATTGTTCTGCTTTGTCTAACTCGTCGTCAATATAGTATTCAACAGCTTTAACGTCGTGATGCGTAACAGCTTCGTGAGCAGCATGGCGTTTTATGCCTTCTGCTCCAAAGTTTTCTGGGATTGCGCGCAAATAATCGCATTCCTCGTCTGTTAAAGGCTTTACGCCATCTACAATCGTATTAAAACCGTTTCCTTTATAACCGTTTGCTAGAAGAATCATCCATTCAACTTCTACACGCATGCGCTCGCGATTTAATGCTGGTTCGCTTAAATATTCTACAAGGCTTGCAGTTTGGTTGTGGTATCTTCCATCTAGAGGAGTCAAAGCAATAGCAGGGCAAATATCAGTAAGCTTCATACTCTAAAGGTTACAGCATGGCATGAAACTACTAAGTTTTGAGCGTTGCTATTTTACTTTACATTAGTGTTGCATAACACCTTGCCACAATGTTGTTTCTTCTAATTTTCCGCTTAATATCTTATTAAAATGTGATTCTTGAGTTCTAATTTCTTTAGACGCAAGTTGGTGAGCATCCGCATATGCTGCTTGATGATAGTTCAAATCGTGTGTGAGTGTTCCTTCTTCTGGCACATTTTTTACTAATATTCCGTCTTTTTCAAAAATATTTTTTGGTCTGCGATTTATGTTGCCAATCTTATTACGATTTTGTTTAGAGACATTTTCCTCATCTTCTTTTTTCTTTTATTTCTATTAACGCTTTTACTTGCCACTGCTTTACTTGCAACTGCGTGAATTGTAACCCAATTATTCCTGCTCGGATTACTTGCTCCGTCTAGTGTTGGAACTAGCTCGTCTTCCATTTCTATACTCGTAACCCAAGTTTTGCTTGGAATTGCGTGGTTTGCTATTGGAGACCCAGCAGTTACAACATGTTTTATGTTGTATTGTTTTGAATAGTCGCTAGCAATTCCTGCAGCAACTATTCCTCCTTGAGAATGTCCAACAAGAACAACATTATCGTTTGGTTTAATGCCGCTTTTCTTCATTGCTTCTACAATCATTCTTGTGCTGTCTGCGTTCATTCTTACGCTTCTAGAACTGCTCATAACCTCTGCATTTTGAGGCCATCCAAAAGGAGATTTTGGCTTACCGTCGGTTCCAGGTATTGTAACAAGCCAAGACGTGCTACCGTCTTTTTGCCTAAAACGTTGAATTGCGATTGTTGCAGCATCTGGATTTGTTTTTGGCGGACGCACAGAAAGATTTCCGCTAGAAAGATTATTAAGATTTGCAAGCGCTTGACCAATATTATTTCCTTTATAGAGAAATATTTTAGATTGCTCGTTTTTAGGCAAAACTAATTTTGTTACTTTAAGATTGTTCCCTTGGCTCGCATCGTTGATTTTTGAGCTAAACATGCTTAATGCACTTGCAAAAGTGGAAACTGGTGCTTTTGAATGTTTTACATCGTTCTTTTCTTGAATGCTAGAAAAAAGACGAATAGGGATTCCAGTTACGGGGTTTATTAGAAAATGTTTAGAAAAGCCTCTAATAAATCCTTGTTGAATAGGAGCTGTTGCGTGGCTCCACTTAGAAAAGTTTTTCATGCCACTTTTTTGAGTCATGTCTAAAATTGCGCTGAATCCTACGCTTGCAAAGAATGGTACTGCAGCAATAGGGAAGATGGTAGTTCCAATCGAAACAAGGTTATCCAAGGTTTCTCTATTTTTGTATTCTGCTTCAGAATATAAGTTATTTGCTCTTACTATTAGAGTTGCTAATTCACTAAGATTGTTAGACATTGATTCGCATTGGCTTGACTTTATTCTGCATTCATCTGGATCTAGAAAGTCTTGTAAAGAAGATTGGTCAAAGCTTTCACTAAAACAATTATTTTGGCTTTGTACAAGAGCTGCTTTTTGGCTTTCGATTTGCATTGCAGTTTGCATCCAACAAGCACTTAGTGAGTGAAAATCGTTTGATAGTTCACTAAGTCTTGCAGCTTTTGTTCTATACGCGTTAGAATCAGCAACGCTAAGAGGTTCGCCGCCAGTTATTGTGGATTTTACTCTCCAAGGCATTATTTACCTCCATAGTTAAGCATCGATCTAAAAGTAGAATTAGCGTTAAAAAAATCAACGTCAACAAAACTAGTGTTAACGCAGCTGATTTGGCATGCTTCTCTAGCAGTTTTAGCCATCTCTTCGTTAAACGCGTTTGCGGCTCTTCCGTGCCAGTCTTTAAGAGTGTTGGAGTGTGCTTCGCTAAGCACGCTGTTAGAGCATTGTTCTGTTCTTTCTAACAGCCATTGGTAGTCGTTAAATATGTGCATACAAACATTACACACAATGTTTTTCAAATAGTCACGAAAATTCTTGCAATGTGGTTAAAGGCTATAGGCCTTGAAATATAAGGATTTTGTGTTTTTGATTTATTTTTTTTTTATTTTGATTTTATTTTTATCGCAATCTACCAAGGCTTATTACTGGAATCTTCTTTTTTAGAAGACTTAGTTTTTTCATTCTTGTTTGATTCGTCTTTAGTGGAATCATCGCTATTTTGATTTGATTGATTTTGCGAATTTTGGCTAGAATCGCTTTGATTATTTTGCTTTAGCAAGTCTTGAATCTTACTTTTTTGAGAATTGCTTAAGCTTGATTTATTAGATTTTTCTTGCGCTTTGTTAGGCATATTTTTGCGATTATTTTGGCTTGTTTGCGCATTAGAATCCGTATCTTTTTTATCTTGGTTAAGCTGGTTTTGCAAGCTTTTAGTAAGCTCTTTAGATATTATTGCGTTATGATTAATGCTTTTTAATAAGTGTGGCATTAAAATTGTGTAAGGCGATTTTGCTTCGTTAAATTGGTCATCAACCTGTTTTTGAGATACAACCAGCGTTTCTTTATCTGCATCAACTTTTTTCGATGCTTTTATGTTGTTTATAAGACTTTTTGTAGCAGCATTATACGTTGATTCTGCTTTAAGATTAGTTGCAATTAAATAGATTGATACCATGCATAGAAATATAACAATAGAAGATATTGCAATAATAGAAAATCTTAGGAACGACTTAGGTGTGATTTTGCTAATCATATAAGCTTCCTTGACTTTGTAATCCAGCATGCTAGTTCCCAAAGAATTAATACACTTGCAAGAATAGCAAACGGCCAAACGATTGGATACGGCCTAAGTCTTGGTTTAACAGTGTTGTTTTGTCTCCATTGCTTAGAAAGAATTTGCTTTGCTTCTATGCCAATAGAATGATCTTTACTAGAATCAATATACTTTCCGCTAAGCTCGTCTGCAATATTCTTAAGATTTTTTGAATCCATTTTAGATATTCCAGGCTTTTTTGTAGAAGGGTCAATAACCCATTTTTCAGACTGTTTTATAGAAGAATCAGTTACATTAATATCGTCTAAATTATCTAACTTAGTGCTTTTATTTGGTATTTTTCCGCCATTTTTAGAGCCAACACCAATTACATAAGCATGATTTATGTAGCCTCGCAAAGATGAGAATGTTCTTCGCTTTCTGCTAGTAGTTTCTTCGCCATCGCTAATCAAATACAAAACAGTAACATCTTGCGGATGAGCGTCGTGAATTGCTTTAGTGGCAAGAAGAGTTTTATCTAAAGGCGCGTCTAAGCTAGTTCCATTTGAAACTCCAACAGGCTCTGTGTTAATAGTGTTAACCCAATTTTCAATGGCATTTGCGTCTGGAGTTAAAGGAACGTCAACACTAGAAGACGCTCCAAATCTGATTGCGCTAAAGCTTGCGTTTGCGTAATTATTCGTCACTTGCTTTATTATTTGCTTTGCGCTGTTAAACCTAGTAGTGAGATTGTTGTTTAAGTCTTTAGAATCATTAACGTTCATAGAACCGGTAACATCTAAAACAAATATTACGTTTGTAGCGTTAAGAGAGCGTTGAAAAGTGCTTTTCATTATGCATGGGCATAATGCGCAAATCGCAAGCAAAACGCATATTAAAACTCTGCGAACACGCATATAAATAGTTTCATCTGTGTTATAAGAGTTGCGTTTTAGCGGGAAAATCTCAAATAGTGCTAAAACAGCAAGAATTGCAATTAAGATTAACGAAATCCAACTAAAATATATTCTCATCGTTTTATCCTTCTTGCAAAAATAAGCCAAAGAGACACAAAAATAACCGCCAAAATTGTTGCAATACTAGGGTCATCGCTTAAAGCTGATTGAGATGAATCATTTGGAATACTCGTATGTTGCTGCTCGATTTTACGAACCAAAGCCATTACAGAATCAGCGTTATGTTGCGTTAAGAAAATGCCTCCGTTTTGAGTAATTAGATCACGCATTTGCCTAGTGGTTGCCTCGTTTTCGGTTTGAGCAGACCCAGAATACAATCCGTCAACTTGAATATTCGCTTGTTTTGTTAAGTCTAAAGCTGCTTTAAGTGAATAAGACGGCTTTCCGGAAACAACATTGTCTGTTGCTAAAACAATAGAAGCACTACGATTAAGGCGATTATGAGGCTTTTTAGAATTGTTAGAAGAGCCGTATACAACTCCAGGAATCATTGCAGCACAACTAACAAGACCATCTCCGATTAAAGATGTTGCTTCTTTCCGATTTTGAGTTCTATCAAGCCATGTAGAAATTTGCTGATATTGCTTTTGTTGCATATTGTCGATTTTGTCTTGAGTTTGAACTCCGTCCAAGAGTTTAGAAGCGTATTGCAATTGCTTTTTAACAAGCGAATAATCGTCTGTTAGTGGAAAAACAGTTCTAGATGTTGAGTTAAAAATACTCAAGCCAATGCGCTCGCCTTGAAAATGCTCAACAAATTTTAAGTAAGCGTTAATAACTTCTAAATCGTAGGGAAGAGTGGAGCCAGAAACGTCTAAGCAAAGCACAATATCTCTAGAACTCGATTGCTCGTTTGCGTCTAAAACTCTAGAAGGTCTTGCACTAAGAATTAGCGTGCATAAAAGAGCAAGAGAAAGCATTAAGGCGCATGTTCTTCGCAAAATATTCCATAATCGCCATCTTCTTGAGCATATGCTTCCTTTAAGGTCTTCGTCTAAAGAAAAAGACGTTAAAAAGCTTGTTTCTAATGTTTTGGAAGATTTAATTTTGTAGTTTTTAGAATTACGTTTTTTAATCTCACTTATTGCAAACGCCAATATTGCAACGATTACGCTTATTAAAACGCCAAAAACAAAGATTAGCGGCCATTTTAATCGCATTGAAAATAGTGTTGAAGTAAATATTTTGCTCATTTCTAAATCATGGATTGAAAACTCAGATATTGCAAAATTAGATATTGCTAAAACGAATGAGTCTAAATTGGAGAATGTCATCTTTTATTCTCCTTTGGCTTATTTTCCTTTGTTTTCCAACTTTCAAGAAGAACAAGAACCCACCTTGCGCCTTGATCAACATCCGTATTTTTAGCTTGATTATTATATTTAGTATCTGCAAATTCAGTAGGGTATAGTGCTGCAATAGTTTGGCGCAATAAGTCTGCTCCATGCGTGTTCTTCCAAGAATTTCTAAGCGAACTTATGTCTGAAAGAGTATGTGATTTAATGTTTTCACCACTGATTATCGAAACATATTGTCTTGCAATTTGAGCTAATTTTGCAAAAGCTTGATCTTTTTTAATCTTTTTTTGATTATAGTCGCTAACAACTTGCTCGATTTTTTTACGCCATTCTTGCTTATTTGCATTTAGAGTATGCGCAGCATTCTTTACATCTTTTTTATCATTAACTTTAGGATTGATTTTGCATATAGCAAAGTAGAGCATTGCGCTTGCAAAAAGTGCCACTATTATGCTTAAAGCAATAAAAGCAAGAAGCATTGTTTCGTCGTTTAGAACCTTTTGAACATTAAGAATACTCACTGATTACACCAACCCAAACTACTCCAAGAGTAAATCTTGATTCTTCTTAACATTAAAAACGCTATTTTGCAAAGTTGCGTTGCAAATAAATTTAGCTAAAGAATGAAATATTTGGTTGCTGGAAGACCCTCGTATAAGGCAAGCTTTAGAAGTATTTAAGCACTCGTGCAAAGCGTTGTTTACAAATGCTCTATGCGCTTTTACTTCCTTAGAGCATGAATCATCTACTAAGAATGATGGTATTTTGCGCATAGTTGTTCCATCAACTATTGGAATATTTTTAGACGCGCTAAATGGGTTTACAGGATTTATTGTTACAACTATTAAAGAATGTAAACTTGCGATTTTTTGTAAATCATTAAAATGTTTTTGCAAAATAGCGTATTCGTCCGTAATTATTACGATTAAACTGTGTTTTTGAGTAATCGAATTAGCAAAATCAATAATTGCATTTGTGTTTCTAGGATTTTTACGTGCGTTGCATAACGAAATATCTAAGCTACGTTCAAAGTCAGGAAGATTCCTGCAAGATGGGATTCTTAAAATATTATCTCCATCAAATAAAGCGCAATTAAGCGAATCGTTGCGTTTTAAGCTTAAAGACGCAAAAAAGCATGCTGTGTTGGAAGCAGCCTCATATAAGTACTCATTGCTTTTAGATGCACAAGAAGCGTTCATGTTTACGCTAGAATCCACAAGAATCCAAGTTTTAGAAGAAGATTCGCGCTGCCTGGAAGAAACCATCGGCTCGCCAACTCTTGCGCTGGCTTTCCAATTAATCATTCTGGCTTCGTCTCCAGGCTGCCACGCATGAACGTCTACTAAGTCGCCATTGCCAAATTTTTGACTAGAAGGATGTTCTCCTTCGAAAATGCTTAAAGATTTTTTTGCAAGTGGTAAATTTAGGCGATTGTCCAACACTTCGATTTTTCTTCTAACTTTTTTAGACGAATCGGAGCATAGCAAACTTCTTTTAGCATTATTAGCAAAAAAAGTTGGATGAGAATAAGCGTTAAGCAGTTTTGCAAAAATCATGGTGCAGGAACCGTCTTCACTATTGCATCAATAACTTGATCGCTAGTAATCGAATCCGCTAAAGCTTCAAAAGTCAAAAGAATTCTGTGTCTAAGAACTTCGTGAGCAAACTTTTTAACATCTTCTGGAATAACGTAATCTCTTCCAGAAAGCAAAGCTTGAGCTTGACCAATGCGAATCAAAGCAATAGAAGCTCTAGGGCTTGCTCCCATTCTAACTAGCGAAGAAATAGTTTTAAGAGGATGACTTCCTTGGCCTCTAGAAGTTGCAACAATATCTACAGCATATTTCATAACAGCTTCCGAAACATGCACTCGCTTAGCAGCTGCGCGCAAAAAAGTAACGTCTTGCAAACTTATTTTTTGACTATTAAGCGTTTGAGGATTAAAAACGTCGCTTCCTCTGTTTGTTAGAAGCTCCAACATGCTTACTTCTTCGCTAGGTGAAGGATAAGTCATAACTGCCTTAAGCATAAAACGATCCATTTGAGCTTCTGGAAGATTAAAAGTGCCTTCTTCTTCAATAGGATTTTGCGTAGCAATAACCATAAAAGGCTGAGGCAGATTAATGCGTTCTCCGCCGATTGTTGTTGCGCCTTCGGCCATTGCTTCTAGCATAGCGGATTGTGTTTTTGCGTTAGAACGATTGATTTCGTCTAGAAGAATCACGTTTGCGTGAATAGGGCCGATTTGTGTGGTAAATCTTTGAGAAGCAAAGTCAAAAACTTGTGTTCCAACTAAGTCTGCTGGCATTAAATCAGGAGTGCATTGAATTCGCTTAAAACTTCCAGACATAGCTGTTGCAAGAGTCTGCGCAGCAGTTGTTTTTGCAAGTCCTGGAACTGATTCAATAAGAATGTGGCCCCCAGCAATAAGCGTCAAAATAAGTGATTCTCTAAGTGAATCTTGGCCTACAAGCGTTTGCGTGAATCTGGAGCGAAGAATGGCAGCTATTTGCTGTGCTTTTTTAATGCTTTCGTTAGACACGCCTGCAGATATTGGCTGATTTACTTCGTCTATTGTGCTAGAAGCAACACCATTAGAAGCAGGTATGCGCGGTTGAGGTGGAAGAGAGAAAACACCAGTATTTTCGCTATTATTTTGACTATTTGGTTGTGGAGGGAATAATGCCATGCGTTTTATTTTAACCGATATGCGCTACCTTAGATGTTTTTAGTTTCTATTTTTGGCAAGTCTTTACTCGTTTTTCTATAAACTCCAGCTTGCTATGTGCTTTAGATTTCTATAAACTCCAGTCAATTGGTGTTGCGCCTAGAGATATTAATGCTTGATTTGCTCTAGAAAATGGCTTTGATCCAAAAAATCCTCTTGAAGCAGAAAGTGGGCTTGGATGAGGGGATTGAATAATTATTGCATTTGTAAGAAGAGGTGCTAGGCTTTGAGCGTTTCTGCCCCAAAGAATAGCCACAAGTGGAAGTGGTTTGCCATTAGCATCTTTACGATTATTTAATGCTGTTATTGCAGCATCTGTGATTTGTTCCCAGCCTTTTCCTTGATGACTATTAGCTTTTCCAGCTTCTACGCTAAGGCATCTGTTCAAAAGCATTACGCCTTGCTTAGTCCAAGGTGTTAAATCGCCATTTTTAGGCATTGGAACGTTTAAGTCGCTAACTAATTCTTTGTAAATATTAGTCAGACTTTTAGGCAACGGTTTAACACGAGCATCTACACAAAAACTAAGACCAACGGGGTGGCCTGGAGTAGGGTATGGGTCTTGGCCAACAATAAGAACTTTTATTTGATTAAATGGAATAGTAAAAGCTCTAAGAATATTATGACTTTCTGGCAAAAATCGCCTTCCGCATGCCATCTCTTCGCGCAAGAAGTCTCCCATTTTGTGGATTTGCGGTTCAACTGGCTCAAGAGCATTTGCCCAATCTGGGTCTATTAGTTCGTGCAAAGATTTTCTATTCTTAATATTCATGATTATCAACTCTAAAACAAGGGCGATAAATCCAAAATCAAATATAAAAATAAATAAATTTTTTACGCTTTGTGCGCGGCATTCGCTAATATGGATTCATATTGTTTAGATAGTTTTTAGAAGGGATGCAATTATGGCGCATAAGCAGAACGTGTCGTTTACGCCAGATGCTTTTGATAATCCACCAGAAGGCCCTGTTGGTGTTCATCGCGGAAATCGCGCTTGGTATGCTGTATTGCTCCCATATGTAGTAGTCATAGCTGTAGCTGTTATTTTAGGCGTTTTTGCGTGGGCTATTATGTCTGGAGAAATCAACAATATTCGTTTGCCTTGGAGTGCAAATCAGTCAACAACTGCTAAGTCTTCTAACGTTAAGAGCGGTAAGATTGATGAGCACAAGAGCAAGTCTGATAATGCTAATGACGATTCAGACGAAGATAGAGATCCAGTAAAAGAAGATAAGTCAAACAAAACAGATAAAAATGATAATAGCTCTAAGGATTCTAAAGACAATAATGCAAGCGACTCAAATTCTTCTGAACAACCTATTAACAAGACTGTTCCAGTAAGAGTTGTTAACGCAACAAAGATTCAGGGTCATGCGGCTCAAGAAGCAGCAAAGCTTAAGCAAGCAGGCTATGCAAGCGTAGAAGCTGCAAATCCTTCTGGAAACGTTCCTGCTGATTCCGTTGTTTGGTATAAGGGAGACGAGAATCGATCTGCTGCTGAAGATATTGCTAAGACGCTTGGAATTAGCAATGTTGAGCCTGCAAATCAAATAGCAACCACTATTGTTGTTGTTTTGTGCAAGTAAATGTGCAATTAGATTGCATGTGTGCGATTGCATATGTGCGAGTGCATTAAATAAGTGACGCAACAAGTGATGTAATAAATTTGATTAATAAATAAATACTTAAATAGTCAATTGAAAAACTACAATAAGTGGCTTTTTGATTGGCTATTTTTGATTTTATACTATAGATTTTTTCTATAGATTTTTGATTATAGTTGGCACTCGGGCATGTAGAGTGCTAATCTTCATTTAGCACTCAGTTTAACGGTTTAGTCAACAGCTGACGGTTGATTAGCTAAAAGAAGCATGAGTGAGTGTCCATAGTTAATTTATGTGGAGGAATAATGGCAAAGATTATTGCCTATGAAGAGGATGCCCGCCAGGGTATGCTTGCTGGTCTTGATAAGCTTGCAAATACAGTAAAGGTCACTCTTGGACCAAAGGGTCGTAACGTAGTTCTAGATAAGTCTTACGGCGCTCCAACAATCACTAATGATGGCGTTTCAATCGCTAAAGAGATTGACCTTGAAGACCCATACGAGCGTATTGGTGCTGAATTAGTTAAGGAAGTTGCTAAGAAGACTGATGACGTTGCAGGCGACGGCACTACAACCGCTACTGTTTTGGCTCAGTCTTTGGTGCACGAAGGCTTAAAGAACGTTGTTGCTGGTAGCAATCCAATTGCTCTTCGCCGCGGCATTGAAAAAGCTTCCGAAGCAATTGTTAAGGAATTGCTTGCGTCTGCTAAAGATGTTGAAACAAAGGATCAAATCGCTGCTACTGCTACGATTTCTGCTGCCGACCCAGAAGTTGGCGAAAAGATTGCAGAAGCTCTAGATAAGGTTGGTCAAGACGGCGTTGTTACTGTTGAAGACAACAACAAGTTTGGTCTTGATTTGGACTTTACAGAAGGCATGCGCTTTGATAAGGGTTACATTTCTCCTTACTTTGTAACTAACGCAGAAGATCAGACTGCTGTTTTGGAAGATCCATACATTTTGCTCACTTCTGGCAAGGTTTCTAGCCAGCAAGACATTGTTCATGTTGCAGAACTTGTTATGAAGTCTGGTAAGCCATTGCTTATTATTGCGGAAGATGTTGATGGCGAAGCTTTGCCAACTCTTGTTCTTAACAAGATTCGTGGCACTTTCAACACTGTAGCTGTTAAGGCTCCAGGCTTTGGCGATCGTCGCAAGGCAATGTTGCAAGATATGGCAATTTTGACTGGCGCTCAGGTTGTTTCTGACGACCTTGGCTTAAAGCTTGATTCTATCGATGCATCTGTGTTTGGTCATGCATCTAAGGTGATTGTTTCTAAGGATGAAACAACTATTGTTTCTGGTGCTGGCTCTAAGGAAGACGTTGAGGCTCGTGTTGCTCAGATTCGCGGCGAAATCGAAAATACCGATTCCGATTACGATCGCGAAAAGCTTCAGGAGCGTCTTGCAAAGCTTGCTGGTGGAGTTGCCGTTATTAAGGTTGGCGCTGCTACAGAAGTAGAAGCCAAGGAGCGCAAGCATCGCATTGAAGATGCAGTGCGTAACGCTAAGGCTGCAATCGAAGAGGGCTTGCTCCCAGGTGGTGGCGTTGCTCTTGTTCAAGCTGCTGCAAAGGTTGAGAAGTCTGCCGAAGTCGCAAATCTTAAGGGCGAAGAAGCTACTGGCGCTGCAATCGTGTTCCGCGCTGTAGAAGCTCCAATCAAGCAGATTGCTCAAAATAGCGGTGTTTCTGGAGATGTTGTTCTTAACAAGGTTCGCGAGCTTCCAGAAGGCCAAGGCTTTAACGCTGCAACCAACGCTTACGAAGATTTGATGGCTGCTGGCGTTACCGACCCAGTTAAGGTAACTCGTTCTGCTCTACAGAATGCTGCTTCTATTGCTGGTTTGTTCTTAACAACCGAAGCTGTTGTTGCAAATAAGCCAGAAAAGCCAGCTGCAGCTCCTGCAGGCGGCGCAGAGATGGGCTACTAAATTAAATTAACTCTTTGATTGAGTCTGTTTAGTTATCAATACATGAGCGGTAAAGTTTTGACTTTGCCGCTCATGTTTGTTTTTGTTTTTGTTTTTGTGATTTGTGACTTTTGTTTAGTTCATTGCAAACAAGGAAGTTGCTTGTGCTTCTGTATCCATGTAAATGTTAGAAACATTTTGCATTGCTAATTGAATTGCCTCTAGAGATTGCTCCATTTGTTGGTGTGCTGCACGCCATTGCCCAGCGGTTGTTGCAAACTGAGTTGCAGCAGGGCCAGTCCACACGCTTTGTAATTGCTGTAGATTTGCGTACATTCCATTTGTTGCATCTCGAATCGCATTAATCGAAGATCCGACTGCTGCGGCAGATTGCTGAATTTGCTCTGAGTCTACTCTAAATTGTGACATTTTTTACTCCTTAATGTTTGTAAATGTATGCGTTTTTCTATGTTTTTTTTTTATTTCCGTGTTCTCTAATGCTTGTATAGAATGTGCTTGTACAGAAAGATGCGTCTAAAACTCAATTTTGCTATTGTTTCTTGTAATCTAAAAACACGGTATTATGAATATATGCCATTAAGCGATTATGACAAAGATTTTTTTACTAATGTGGTTAAAGGCTTATGCGCACTTATAATGCTTGCGTTTTTAAGCCAAATTGCTTTATTTGCAAGCATTGCTTTTGCGGAAGATGAATCAAAAAATGGTGATCTAGCAAATAAAAGTTCTAATAATTATGGCATTGTTGCTACTGATTCAATTACAGATACGGAAAATCTTCTAGGGGATTCCGTTGCAAAAGTTTCCGATATGATTGCTAGCACAAAAAAGCAAACAGGCGTATCTGTGCGCCTTCTTTACTTAGCTAATTTTAGCGGCAGCAAAGACCCATCAAAGTGGGCTAGCGATTTATTGACAAGCACGAATCCAGCTCCAAACACTGTTCTTTTAGCAATTGCTACTCATGATGGAAGGCTTGTTGTTGCAGTTTCGCCTAATTCCGATGAATGGCTTAAAAGAAAAACAACGGTTGACTTATTGTCGGATGCAGCTTACAGGCCATTAGTTAACGCGCAAGGTGCTGACTGGGCTAAGTCTGCGATTTTGCTTATGAAGCAGATTTCTAGAGCTAAAAAAACAGCGGTTACGCCTTCAACAAGTATTATTGCAACTATTGTTATGATTGTTGTGATTGCAGCATTGTTTGTAATTGTTGCGATTGTACTTTATAGAAGAAATTATGTGCTAAAGCAAGTTAAACTAGGATTTAGAAAAGCTAAGCGTAGGCACGCATCGCATAAATAAAATTATTTTTTCCAGGAAACACTCAGGAAACATTCAGCTTTATAAGTGATGCTAAACAGTATGGGTAAGAATGTAGAAGCATCTATTGTTGTGGTCGATGACGAACCTTCAATTCGTGAACTTTTGGTTGCATCGTTGCACTTTGCTGGATTTGACGTAGAAACCACTGCCTCTGGATCGGAAGCAATCGAGGTTATAGAGCGCGTTCATCCAGATCTTATTGTTATGGACGTTATGCTACCAGATATTGATGGGTTTACTGTTACAAGGCGAATCCGCCAAAATGGTGTAGTAGTGCCAGTGCTGTTTCTTACAGCTAGAGATGATACTCAAGATAAGATTATGGGCTTAACAGTTGGCGGAGACGACTACGTTACAAAGCCTTTTAGCCTAGAAGAAGTAGTTGCTAGAATACGAGCGATTTTGCGCAGAACTCAAGAGCCAGAAGAAGACACCCCTGTTGTGCGCGTTGCAGATTTAGAGATTAATGAGGACTCGCACGATGTTTCTAGAGCTGGAGTTCCAATCGAGCTAAGTCCTACGGAATACAAGCTTTTGCATTACTTAATGGATAACGAAGGCAGAGTGTTGTCTAAAAGCCAGATTCTTAATCACGTTTGGCAATACGATTGGGGTGGAGACGCAGCAATCGTTGAATCCTATATTTCTTATCTTAGAAAGAAAATCGACGGTATTGAGATTAAGCATGACGACGGCTCTATAGAGAAAGTCGTTCCACTTATTGAAACTAAGCGCGGAATTGGTTACATGATTCGCGTACCAAAGGCAGGTCAAGCCTGATTATGAATAGTGGCAAGTCTGCGGAAGTCGCTATTCATAATCCAGAAGTTGCTAATGCAAATGCGGATTATAAAAGCAAAAACAATAATCCTAATAAAAAGCATAAAGCAGCAAAATGGATACGTAAACATCTAGATGCAATACCGTTAAGCACTCGATTAGTGGCATGTACGCTTGTAGTTTTAACTATTGCAGCATTTTGCATATCTTTGTCGATTAGGCAGCTAGTTGGAAGCTATTTGCTAGATAAAACAGATGCTCAGTTGGCAGATCAAGCTCAGCTTATTTACGACAATATTGATTTGCTTAGAAAAAAGGATTCAAAAGATCCAACTGTTGGTCCAAACGACTATTTCTTGCAAATTCGAGACACTAATAACAAAATTATTACAACGCCTTTGGTTCCTCCGCTTAAAGGAGACGTTGTTTCTATGCCAACGCTGCCAGAAGATGGCGAAATCAACAGCGTTGTTATAAAAAGAAAGCCGTTTACATCTCCTGCTGTTGTTCATGGCGACCTTAAAAGTGTTGATGAAGCAACTGCAAAGGTTGCTCAGTCGCCGTGGCGCGTACTAGTTCTTACATGGGGTAATCGCAGTGGTTACAACTCCGAAATGCGCGTTAGAGGTTACGTTTATATAGCGCTTTCTCTAAGCGACCAAATGGATACTCTAAACACTCTTACGCGCTATTGTTTAATGGTTAGTATAACTGTTATTTTGCTTGGTGCAGTTTTGTCTGCTTTGATTATTCAATCAACTCTTGTTCCGCTAAAAAGAATAGAAAAAACAGCTTCTAAAATTGCTTCTGGAGATTTAAGCAGACGAGTTCCTTCTGCTCCAGAAAACACGGAAGTTGGGTCTTTGGCAGCAAGCTTAAATTCAATGCTTTCTAGAATTGAGCAAGGCTTTAACGATCAAGAAGCAATGACAGAAAAAATGAAACGTTTTGTTTCGGACGCAAGTCACGAGCTTAGAACGCCTTTAGCTGCGATTCACGGTTATGCAGAATTGTATTACATGTGGAGAGGTGTTGCTGGCCAGCAAGATAAGGCTGATGATTCCATTGCTCACATTAAGGCTTCTAGCGAAAGAATGACGGAGCTTGTTGAAGATTTGCTTTCGCTAGCGCGATTCGACGAGGGGCGAGGAATCAATGTTTCTCAAACTGTTAATGTAACTCCAATTCTTAAAGATGCTGCTAATGATTTGCGCGCGCTTGATCAAGTTAGAGTTGTGCAGCAAGGAACATTGTATTTAGCAGACGACTTAAAGCTAATGGATTGCTCTAAGCCTACAAATTGTAATCTTGATAGAAAGTTTATTTTTACTTCAGGCTCGCTTCCTAACGTTACTATAAAGGGCGATGGAGCAAGGTTGCGTCAAGTTCTTACTAATATTGTTGGCAACATTCATCGTTATACTCCAAGTGATTCTCCTGTAGAAATCGGAATGGGAATTTTTAAAGCTTCGATTACTCCAGAAGCTTTGCAAAAAATGAGCGCTGTTTCTAAGTCTCTTAAGGATTTTTTGGAGGCTGTAGAAGTTAGCCAATCAACAGGTGCTGGCAGCTCTTACGTTGTTATAAGGGTTGTTGATCACGGTCCTGGAGTTCCAGAAGAATCGTTGCCTCATATTTTTGAGCGTTTCTATATTGCTGATCCTTCTAGAGCCAGGGAAAAGGGCGGTACAGGCTTGGGCATGTCTATTGCGCAATCTGTTGTTAAAGCTCATCGCGGTTTGATTTGCGCAACAACGTCTTGTGCGTATAGAACTAGCCAAGATAATTTTGCTACAGATATTTCTGCAGATATAACATTGAATGGAGATGAATCTTCGGATTCTAAGCCTCATGGTTTAACTCTTACAGTTGTATTACCAAATGTTATTATTGACGATAGTAGCGATAGCGGTGATAGTAGCGATAGTACAAACAAAGAAAATAATGTAGATAAATCAAATAAAATGCTTACAAGTGGCTCTATTAGTGGTGTTGAAAATAACAAGACTGTTTAGATTGCTTAGATTATTTAGGTTGTTCTAGATTCATGCGCTACAATTAGAAAAGTGTGAATCTGTAGAGTTATGTGGATGTAGTAGAATTGATGATTCGCATAAAGTTTAGTGAATTTGAGTGAGGTGTGTTATGCCCAACGGGCGCGTTCGTTGGTATGATTCCCAAAAGGGATATGGCTTTATAGTGGATGAAGACGGCAAAGATGTATTCTTGCCTTCTTCTGCATTGCCATCGTCAATAAAAGAATTGCGTAAAGGTACGCGTGTGGAATTTTCTGTTGTAGAAGGACGCAAAGGCCCGCAAGCAATGGGACTTACACTCGTAGCTTCTGCTCCTTCGCTTGTAAAAGCTACAAGGCCAAAAGCAGAAGATATGGCTGCAATCGTAGAAGACCTTATTAAGCTTTTAGACTCTGCTGGAAACGGCTTGCGTAGACGCCATTATCCATCTAGTGCAGAATCTAAAAAGCTTGCTCATTTGTTGCGTGCTGTAGCAGATAATTTTGACGTACAAGATTAATAGTTAACAGGATTTTTTATGGAAGATGAAGTAATAAATCCGCAGGAGCTTGCTTATGAAGTTGCTGTGGAAACTTCGGAGCGCAAAAACGCTGTAGGCGATTTTGTAGGCAAAACGGATCTTGGTAGCAATGTTACTGATTTCCGTTTTGCTTGCACTATGCTTGGCTATGAAGGCTGGCAATGGTCGGTAACGCTGTATCATGATGAAGATGCTGGTCGTTGGACTGTTAATGAATCTAGTCTTGCTCCAACTGAAGATTCATTACTTCCTCCTCCTTGGGTTCCTTGGAAAGATAGACTTAGGCCTACGGATCTTTCTGTTATGGATTCAATCGGCACTGCAGAAGATGACTCCAGGCTTGAAGATGGAGTTAAGCTTGATGGTATTCAAGAAAATAATGCATCCGAAGATGGTTCGCAATGCGCTAAAGATAGTGAAAACAGTAATAACAGCAATAATGGCGAAAACAGCGAAAACAGTGTTGATGTTGAAAACAGCTCAGATAGCAAAAGCGCATATAATGCAGATAACTATAATGCAGATAACGCAAGTGCAGAAGATGATGAAAATCTTGAAAATGGGGAGTCAAAAGAAGATTTTGAAGATGCTATTGAAACTTTCCGCTTAACTCGAAAAAGAGTTATGACTGCTCAGGCTATAGCTCAAACTGCAAAAAGATGGTATGCGGGTCAACATGGGCCAAAGTCGCTTTCTACTAAGATTGCAGATGGAAAAGCTTGCTCGTCATGTGGATTTATGATTCCTCTTGCAGGAAGTCTTGGAAACATGTTTGGAGTTTGCGCAAATATGTGGAGCCCAGACGATGGGCGAGTAGTTGCGCTTGATCATGGATGCGGAGAACATTCCGAAATAGCGCCTCCTGAGCCATCGCAGCTTTGGGTTCAATCAGAGCCTGCTTACGACGACTATCACATTGAGATTGTTCCTCAAACGCCTAGAGAAGAACGTGCAGATGTTGAGCTTATAGAAGAAGCGATTGAAGATAGCAAAGAAAATCGCAAGTCAAGGCGTAAGCGCGTTTTGGATGAAAATAATCAAGATAGTAAAGAGCATGATGACGATGGTTTGCGCAATGAGGGTGAAGATATTGCAAATAATAATAGTGGTTTGCAATATGAAGATGTTGCAGAATCAAAAAGCAGTGCACAAATCGTAGATAATGCAGAATCTGAAGATAATTTTGACTCAAATAATAATCCGCAACCAAACGATTAGTCCCACGGATTCTATAGAGAGCATTGCTCTAGAGTCATGGCAACTCGTTACCATGGAACAAGGATAAAAACGGAAGGCAATTATGTTTGAACGGTTTACTGACCGCGCTCGGCGTGTTATTGTGCTAGCGCAAGAAGAAGCGCGCGCTCTTCAGCATAACTACATTGGTACGGAGCATATTCTTTTAGGCCTTATTAGAGAAGGCGAAGGAATAGCAGCGAAAGCTTTGAGCGCAAAAGGCGTAGATTTAGACGGTACTCGCAAACAAGTAAAAGAGATGATTGGCACGGGCACTGTTTCGCCTAATGGCCACATACCTTTTACTCCGCATGCTAAGCAGGTGCTTGAGCTTAGTTTGCGTGAAGCTTTGCAACTTGGTCATAGTTATATTGGTACTGAGCATATTCTTTTAGGCCTTATTAGAGAAGGCGAAGGCGTTGGAACGCAAGTGCTTATTAAAATGGAGGTTGATTTAGGAGATCTTCGTAGCACGGCAATGGATTTGATTCGTGGCAATTCTGGCATTCCAGCAGACAGTCAAGGTGCCGATCTTGCAAATGCTGGTGGAGTTCAAGATAAACGCAATCAGTCTGGTTCTGCTCTTTTAGATCAGTTTGGAAGAAATCTTACTAACGAAGCTCAACAAGGCAAGCTTGACCCTGTTATTGGACGCTCTAAAGAAATTGAGCGTGTTATGGTTGTGCTTTCTCGTAGAACAAAGAATAATCCTGTTCTTATTGGCGAGCCAGGCGTTGGTAAAACAGCTGTTGTAGAAGGTCTTGCACAAAAGATTGTTGCTGGAGATGTTCCAGAAACTTTAAAGGGTAAGCAAGTTTATTCTCTTGATCTTGGCTCAATGGTTGCAGGCTCTCGTTACCGTGGCGATTTTGAAGAGCGCTTAAAGAAGGTGCTTAAAGAGATTAAGACTCGCGGAGATATTGTTCTATTTATTGACGAGATTCACACTATTGTTGGCGCGGGTGCTGCTGATGGCGCTTTGGGCGCTTCAGATATGCTTAAGCCTATGCTTGCGCGCGGCGAGATGCAAACGATTGGCGCTACAACTACAGATGAATATAGAAAGTATATTGAAAAGGATGCGGCTTTGGAACGCAGATTCCAGCCAATTCAGGTTCAAGAGCCTTCTATTGCAGAGACAATTGAAATTCTAAAGGGCTTGCGCGCGCGTTACGAGAATCATCATCATGTAACCATTACGGATGGTGCTTTGCAATCTGCAGCAGAAATGTCTGCTCGATACATTCAAGATCGCAATTTGCCAGATAAGGCGATTGACTTGATTGACGAAGCTGGTGCTCGATTGCGAATTAAGCGCTTAACAGAGCCTTCAGAGCTTAAAGAACTTGATTCTAAGATTTCTAAGCTTTCCGATAAAAAAGACGAAGCTATTAAGAATCAAGATTTTGAAAAAGCTGCCGACTTGCGAGATGAGCAAGAGAAGCTTGAAGAAGATCGTAAGATTAAAGAGCAAGCTTGGCGCGAAGGCGAATCCAATGTGAATATGGTTGTAGACGAAGATGTGATTGCATCTGTTGTTTCTAATACAACTGGTATTCCTGTTGTTAAGCTCACGCAAGCAGAGTCTAAAAAGCTGCTTGGCATGGAAGCAGAACTGCATAAGCGCATTATTGGTCAAGATGAGGCTGTTTGTGCGCTTTCTCGCTCGATTCGTCGTGCTCGAGTGGGCTTGAAGGATCCAAAGCGTCCTGCTGGCTCGTTTATTTTTGCTGGCCCTACTGGTGTTGGTAAAACTGAGCTTGCTAAGACTTTGGCTCAGTTCTTGTTTGACGACGACGATGCGCTTATTCGCGTAGATATGTCGGAGTTTGCAGAAAAGTATGCAGCTTCGCGTCTTTTTGGTGCTCCTCCAGGCTATGTTGGCTACGAGGAAGGTGGCGAGCTTACGGAGAAGGTTCGTAGAAAGCCATTCTCTGTGGTTTTGTTCGACGAGATTGAGAAGGCGCATCCAGATATTTTCAACACGTTGTTGCAAGTTTTGGATGATGGCCACTTAACAGATGGTCAAGGCCGAAAAGTTGATTTTAAGAACACTATTATTATCTTGACTACGAATCTTGGTACTCGAGATATTGCTAAGGCAGCAAACACAGGATTTAGCCTTGGTAATAACGCGGATGCTTCTTATCAGCGTATGAAGGATCAAGTTAATTCCGAGCTTAAGCGTCAATTCCGCCCAGAGTTCCTTAACCGTTTAGACGATACTATTGTGTTCCGTCAGCTTACTGAGCCAGAGGTTCGTCAAATTGTTGACTTAGATGTTAAGCGTTTGAACGACCGCTTGTTTGAGCGTCATATGGCTTTGGAGCTTACAGATGAAGCTAAGAATCTTCTTGCGCAGAAGGGCTTTGACCCGCTTCTTGGAGCAAGGCCATTGCGTAGAGTTATTCAGCGAGACATCGAGGATGCTATTAGCGAGAAGATTCTGCTTGGCGATTTAACAGACGGCGAGTGCGTTGAGGTGGATGCCGAAGGCGAAGGGTTGCTTGGAGAATTTATTTTCCGCGGTAAGAAGTTTGATTCTGCATGCAGCGACTCTAAGTCGGCAGAATCCACTGATTCCAGCGATTCTTCTGAATCAACTGAGTCAGCTAAATTAGCTGACTCTGATTCCGCTTCTAAAGTCGAATCGGAGTCTTAGTTGTACAATTAAGATTTCTATTAAAATCTCTTAATAAACTTAATCTCCGTTAATATGCAAGCTACAGCACGCAAATTAACGGAGATTTTTTTGATTTGCGTCTTTCTTAAGTGTTTTTAGCATTTCTAAAATTTGCTTAGGATTAGTTTCTGGCAAATAGGAGCTTGTAACAGCTAGCGATATTTGCGCGAGCTTTGCAGAATCCAAATAGCATATGTACACAGGACTATTGGTTGGTTGGAACTTTTTCTTAAAGAAGTACAACGACTTAAATCCGTATGCTGGTTCCAAAATGTCGGACATCATCTCTAGAGCATGAACAATAATCTCGTTGGACTCATGGTGATTTACGTCATTTTGTGCATGTTCTACGCCATCATTATCATTATTTCCTATATCGTCCTTGTTATTAACAGTGTTCGCTTCATTTTGCAAAGAAGTTGAAGTACTAGAATCGTTTGAGTCGCAAATATCTGTTATTCCAGCAAGAGGAGCAGCAGAAAGACTCATAAATTCCACAGCAGATTCTGGATTCTCAAGTCCTTCATCTCTTAAGCGTTCCGCCATTCTTGCAATAAGCAATTCCATAATTCCATTAGGACTATCCGTACGGTGCCTCATAAAATCAAGAGTCCACCCTATTACGCGATTGTTGCTATAAGTAGGCATCCAGCTCGTAACGCCAAGAACCTTGCCGTTATTGTCAATTGCATACAAAATTTTTACTCGAGGATCGTGCAATTCTTCTAATCCGCCAAGAGTGAACTTCATCTCTGGAAGAGATTTAAGCTCTGCCCACTCTTCCGAAATCTCAATAATCTGTTGTTGAATTTTCCACGGAGCATCGTTGTATGTGCTAAGAACATCTGTTATTCCATCGCGTTTTGCTTTGTTTATAGCGGTACGAATATCTTGCCACTTTTTTCCACGAGTTTGCCATTCTTTAGGGTAAACAAGCATATCGCTTCCAACTTTAATAGACATAAAACCAAGAGATTCTAGGTTTTTGCGGTCTTCCTCGTGCACAGCGTAGAAAGCTGGAGACCAAGAGTTTTGCTCACAAAGTTGAATAAAGGCTTTCAAATCATTCTTATATTCTGTTTTATCTCCAAAAGGTCCTGTTAATGTTAAAGCAATTCCATACTTAAGCCTATATGCTATTGCTGAGCGTTCTGTGTTAGAGAACCAATAGTGATTGTCTGGCCAAGTAGTCATAAAGCTCATTGTGTCTCCGCCAAAATGAACTAATTGACTTGCTTTTTTACGATCTTCTTCGTTAATAGTGACTTTGTTCTTAAACCACATAAGGCAAACAACAAAAAGAACAATCCAAAGAAGCACTCCAACGCATTGAGTAATAGCAGAAGCAAGTGGAGTTAATGGCATAAGCATTGCGTTAGATCTTGTTCCAAATCCCATAGGCATCCAACGTCCTGGAAGGTCACGGAGTAAATGATGCAAGTCTGCTGCAGGCTTAAACTCATTTGGAGCAATTAATCCAAAGCAAACATATCCTATTCCAGTAGAAAATAGTGCAAGAACAATTGCAACTAAGCCAATTCTGCGTTCAAACTTATCGCTATGATTTGGAAAATGCTTTATGTTTATAAACAATAGTATTGCGATTAAAAGTGGAGGCAGAGCAGTGAGCATAAATGCTATAGAAGTTGCATTATTCTTGTGGAAAATCATAGCTCGCTTAGCTGCTATTAATGGCAAAATCGCAAAATACATAGTTGCATAAACTGCAGTAAGTCCATTAATTGTTATAGCCGCATATGCTGCAAGCCTTCTTCCGCGTAAAAGTCCCCAAGCTATAATCATTAGTGTTACAATCGGCAAAAGAATACGAATCCAAAGACCGCCAATTGTTGCGTGTTGCAATCCAGAATGAAGTAAACAGCTGCTAGAACTATAATTCGATATGCATCTTGCAAGCCAAGGTTTTGTGCCCATTTGTGGAGACATAAACAAGCCAAGAGTTGTTAGTATTCCAGCATGTGATTTTGAAGATAAAGCAAGAACAGGGCCTAACGCCATAATAAGTTGTGCTATTGAAAACAGTCGCCTAATTTCGTAGTCTGTTCCATGCCACCAACTTGCGCTTTTAGTAGTATTAGTTTTGATGTTCTTGTTCATTAAATTGCCAATAATATGGCCACAAATCGCCGCAAAAATCGTGCAATAATCCCCAGGATTTCCACTATAAAGAAGCATTGCAGACGTTATTGAATAGCCTAAAACAAGCATTCGTCTACGCCACAATATTGATTCGCATGTTGCTGCAGACATAAACGCGCCAACAAAAAGAGTAAAAGGCGAAAGTCTAATTGGTATTCGCGTAATCCAATGCATATTGCGAATGATCGCAGAAAGATTACCGATTAAAGTAAGACCAAGTACTATTCCAATAAGAGTGCTAAATATTGATACAAAGAGCAAGCGTATTTTTCCAATTTTTGTTTCTGCCATTCCAACCAAAATAATCAACAGAATCGCATTAACAATTAAAGATGAAAAACTATTTACAAAGAAAAGCGAGTGGAATAGTTTAATCAAAAGTTGTGGAATATTCTTATGGCCAAAAAGGAAAGGCGACCCAATTTTAGGCTTATGATGTGAGAAAAATTGAGCAAGAGTAGCGTTTGTGCCGTATGCGTAAATGTGCATTACGGTACGGAAAATCCAATGTACAAGGTTTATAAGCAAAAATACAAGAGTGATTTTTACTGCAAGAACTCGCTGAGACAACCAGATTCTAACATCATTACTTAGTATAGACAAATGATGTTTTGCTGTTGACTTGTGATTTTTTGATAAAAAGTTTGGCATGCTTACCGCCTCACCTTCTGATTAACAACCACTTGAATATTGCTATAAGAGCTTAAATCCGGATCATGTTTTGCTATTCCAGCGTCTTTACAAAGATGATCAATAGCAACCTTTAATCCGCTTTGAACCGTATGCCAATCGTGGCCTGAGCCTTTAGAAATCATTGTTATAACGCTTATTCCAGCTTTGTGTGCTGCCATAGCAATAGTCGATTGATTTATTTGTGATTTTGGATCCCATGCTCCTGCTATTGAATAATAATTTTGATTTAATGGAGCGTTTTTTCTCATTATGTTTGCTGGAATATGTTTTTCGTATTCCTTGCGGTTTCCGTTAAAATAGCGGTTTATTGTTTCGTTTTTATTCTTGTAAGTTGGCTCTAATTCTCCGCCAGCAGAATACATGTTTCCAAATAACTTTGGATATGCTGGAACTATTTGAGTTGCACAAGTTCCACCTTGAGAAAATCCTCCCATAAGCCAAAGTGCTGGATTTGTGCTTGCAGGAAGATTTTTGCGAATCCAGCTAACAACATCTTTAGCTAGGTACGTTTGAGCATTCCCATAAACCTTTGTGTTTGCACAAAGTGAATTGTGCGTTGAAGTGCCATTTTGGTCTGGGGAAACAACAATCGGAGCTAAACCATTGTGTTTTTTAGCGTAAGCATCTAAAGTGTTCACTATTTCGCTTGCAGCAAATAGTCTATTAGGGCTTCCTGGCTGTCCAGAAAGAAGAACCATTACAGGAAGTTTTGGAGCAAATTTTGTTAGCGCAGCTGGAGGAAGATACACGTTTGCGATTCTAGCGCGGAAGTTTGATTGTGTTGCAGGAATTCTAACAGAGCGGCTAATGCCTTTGGATGGCATTTTAGGCAGTTTTTTCTGATCTGCTAGTGAGTTCCAATCTTTAATCTCCATAATGGCATTGTGTTTATTATGCTCTTCTAGCTTTGGGTAATTTCCTAATCCAAAAACAGATCCAATAGTTGTGTATTCTCCGTAAATCATATTTACGCGAATCATTGTTGCTAAAACAAATAAGATAATCGAAAAAATAGCGAAAGCTCTTCTGCATCCTTTAGAAATTATTGCAGCACTTAGAGCAAAGCCTACGGCAGCAAATCCTCCTGCAATCGAAAAAATCACAAGCCATCCAAGACTTACGCCAAACACAAGAAAAACGTCGGATATTAGCCAAGTTATGAATCCAAAAATAATGGCAAATAAAAATGCTGAGCCTAATTGAGTTAAGAGTTTTGAAAAATACTTAGACTTTTTAGGTTTTGTAATTAAAAGAACAGCTAAGCATAATCCAGATATTGCGAATATGCTTATAGGTAGAATGCCGTGCATTAAGTTAATTGTGGCAATAAATTGCTTCATTCTTACTGTTCCTTAAAACCTCGCTAGATTGAAGATAACAAACACAACCATTGCAAATATAGTATATAATCCTTAAAATTTTCTATATTTTGTCATCTATTATAATGATAAATGCTATAGAACATATTACAATACATCAAAAGTATGAATATGCATAGTTTTATACGGTTGTTTTGTATGACGATAGCGATACTTAAGATATATGTGTAAATGGATGCGTACACATACATGCGTTAAGAACGTAATAAACGTAATATGCATTAAACATTAGGCGTAAATCAGAAGGGTGCAAAATTGCCATTAAGCAATTCTCTTACAATTTTTAAGCAATTTGAGCGTTTTAAGATTAGGTTTGCTCGTTGGACGTACTCCGTTATGTTTGTTGCTTTTTGCGCAATAATGGTTATGATTGTGCAGCTTTCTGTACAGCGTTCTGGTCGAGTAGAAATGACTTCATCACTTTCGGCAAGCGCTTGGAACATAATCTCAAAAATGTGGCTTAAGCTTAATTTTGTTTTTGTGCTTAATCTTCTTATTCTTGCGTTGATTTATGGTATTTTGCTAATAATCATAAATCGTTTTTGGATTACGTCTGCTATTTTGATTAGCGCATCTATAATTGTTTCTGTTATTGAATATATGAAAGTGAATGTTCGATACGAAACGATTCTTCCAGCTGACTTAAACTTTTTAAAAAGTAATACTGGAAATATCGCATCTTTTCTTCCAGACAACGCAAATGCTGTTATTTTTAGCTCTATTGTTGCTGTTCTAATAACTTGGGTTATTGCGCTTTTATTGCATGTTCTAGATGTTAATCATGGAAAAATTGTTATTATTTCAAATTTAAGAACTTCGATTTTGGTTCGTGTTGTAACTTTAATAGCATTATTAGCGACTTTTGGATGGTATATTTGCGCAGTTGGAACTGTTGATTCTAGCGCAAACAATTTTGCTAAGTTTATGGGAGACACGCCATCAATGTGGGACTCCGTTTACGACGCTCAAAGAAACGGCGCATTAGTGGCATTTTTAAGGCAAGTAAACCCAAAGGTTATGGATAAGCCTGCGGATTACAGTGAGCGAACTATGAGCGCTTTGCTAGAAAAATACAATAATGAAGCAAAGAAAATAAACGCTTCTAGAAAATCAAAAATCTCCGATAATACTGTTGTTTATGTGCTTTCGGAATCATTCTCTAATCCAATAAGAGTTCCTGGATTGCAACTAAATAAGAATCCAATGCCGTTTATAAGTTCTGTGAAAGAGAAAACGGATAGTGGATTAATGCTTTCTTCTGGCTACGGCGGAGGAACTGCAAACCTTGAATACATGTCTCTTACGGGATTGAGCATGGTGAACTTTAACTCATCTCTTACAAGCCCGTATCAGCAACTTGTTCCAAATTCTTCTTGGACTCCTACAATTAACAGGTATTGGGGGAGTGAATCTAATTCCATAGCATTCCACCCGTATGAGCCGAGTATGTACTTGCGCTCAACAAACTATAAGAAGTTTGGTTTTAGTAAGTTCTACTCGCTAGAAGCTCCTAATGTTATTGCGCACAAAAATATGCTTGATAAATCGCCTTATGTTTGCGACGAGTCTGCGTATAAAAGCGCGTTTGAAAAAATCGCTTCTGGTAAAAATAACCAATTTGTGCAAATAGTCACAATGCAAAATCATATGCCATTTAGGAATTGGTATAAGAACAATGATTTTAAGGCTAGTTCAAAGCCTGGCTCGCCAAAGCTTGGAAGCTCGGAAATATCTTCGATTGAAACATACGCTAAGGGAGTGAATTACACCGATAAAGCAACTCAAGCGTTCTTAAATGATTTAGATTCTATAAATAAGCCAGTGACTGTTGTATTTTATGGTGATCATCTTCCTGGAATATATAGTACTGCTAGCGACGATGAGAATAATTCTCTAGATTTGCATTTAACGGATTATTTTATTTGGTCAAATAAAAAAGCTAGAGAAAATAAGCAAAAAGAAGATAATTCTAGTGATAATAATGCTAGAAATAATAATGCTAATAAGAATAAAGTCAAAGATTCTTATTCTTCGCCAAACTTCTTTATATCTCAAGTGGCATCTCACACAAATTCTAAAGTTTCGCCATATCTTGCATTCCTTACAAGATTGCACGAAAAGATTAGTGCAATGGAGCCTCCTGTTGTAAATAAGATTCAAGGTTGGGATAGGATCCCGCAAGGTCAGTCCATCTATTTGAATCCAAATGGAAAGCCAATGATTGCTAGTAGTATGAACAAAGAAACTAAGCAATTATTGCATGATTACCGTTTGATTCAATATGATATTACAGCTGGAAAGCATTATCTTAAAAACACAAACTTTCTTGGTTTTTAATTTTTCAATGCTTTAAGTGCTTTAGACGCAATGTCGTGCCTATAAAACATGTTAGAAAGATTAAGATTGTCTAATATGCTATAGGCTTTTGATTGAGCATCTTTAACATTTTTGCCATTTACTTGCAAAAGTGCCACTCTTCCAGAAGACGTTACAAGATTATTGTTTTCGTCTAATTTAACACCGGAATAGTAAACATTTTGATCTGCACTATTAAGAGTGATTTGTGGCAGAGGTGTTCCTGTAACAATCTTTCCAGGGTAGCCTTTGCTTGCTAACACAACGCCAAGAGTTACGCCATTTTTAGCCCAAGTAAATGTTGGCTCTTTGCCATGCAAGATGTTAAAAATGGCTTCGCCAAAGTCGCTAGTAAGTCTTGGAAGAACAACCTCTGTTTCTGGGTCTCCAAAACGAGCGTTAAATTCTATGACTTTTGCGCCATGCGATGTGTTAATCAATCCAGCGTACAAAACTCCTGTAAAAGGCGTACCTTCGCTTGCAAGAGCTTGCAAAGTTGGGCGCACGATTTTATCAATCGCTTGTTTTACAACGTAATCGCTGATTTGCGGAACTGGGCTGTATGCTCCCATTCCGCCTGTGTTTGGGCCAGTATCGCCATCATGAGCGCGCTTATGATCTTGAGAAATTGGCATAACCCAAAAATCTGTTCCGTTAGCAAAACTCATTAATGAGAATTCTTCGCCTTCTAGAAACTCTTCAATAACAACTTTTGCTCCAGCTTTGCCAAAACGGTGGTCTACAAAAATATCGTCTAAAGCTGCGAGCGCCTCATCAACGCTTGTTGCTACTGTTACGCCTTTTCCAGCAGCCAAGCCGTCTGCTTTAATAACAATTGGCGCGCCTTGCTTTTTAACGTATTCAATCGCTGGTTCTAGCTCGCTAAATGTTTGGTAGGCGGCTGTTGGAATATTGTGCCTTTGCATAAGTTGCTTTGCAAAATCCTTAGAGCCTTCAATTTGCGCAGCCGCTTTGTTTGGACCAAATGCTGGTATTCCATTCGCTTCAAAATCGTCAACAATGCCATTCATAAGAGGCACTTCGGGGCCAATAAAAGCAAAGTCGTAGTTGTTGTTCTTAACAAATTCGATTAAAGCGTTGTGATCCGATTCGCTAATGTTTTCAATTTTGATTCCGCTTTTAATCATGCCTGGGTTTCCAGGAGCAACTGTGACTTCGCTAACGCTTTTACTTGCTAAAAATGCAACTGCGATTGCGTGTTCGCGTGCGCCTGAGCCTACAACTAAAACTTTCATCTTTAATCCTTTATGCTTTAAGATTTTGTGAATTATAACAACTCAACTGCAACGTTTTCGCGCTTAATCATTTTGCCAATAACATACGCTTGTTCATTATTGTTTTTAAGGATTTGCATAGCTTCATCGGCTTTATTTGCATCAATTGCTAATATCATTCCGATTCCCATGTTAAAAACATTGAACATTTCTGCGTGAGGAACTTTTCCAGCTTTTTCAATAACGCTGAAAATAGGTGGAATGCTCCAGCTCGACGTGTCAATTTTTGCAGCCAAATCGTCAGCGTACATGCGTGGAACATTTTCTATAAAACCGCCACCTGTAATATGAGCTACGCCTTTAATAAGATGATTAGCAAAAAGCGGTTTTAATGCTTTAACGTAGATTTTTGTAGGCTCTAAAAGAACTTCGCCAATAGATTTGCCGCACAATTCTTCTGGCTTACTATTTACGTTGTAATTAGCTATGTCAAAAAGCGCTTTTCTAACAAGTGAGAATCCGTTTGAGTGCACTCCCGAAGATGCAAGTCCTATAAGAACGTCTCCAGGCGTGATTTTAGAGCCGTCAACAATGTTTTCTCTTTCTGCAACTCCTACAGCAAATCCCGCAAGATCGTACTCGTCTTCGTCGTACATTCCAGGCATTTCTGCAGTCTCTCCGCCAATTAAGCCAGATTCTGCCTGAATGCATCCGTCTGCAACGCCAGAAACCACTTGCTCGAGTATTTCTGGATTGTTTTTTCCGCAAGCAATGTAATCAAGGAAGAACAGAGGCTGTGCGCCTTGAGCTGCAATATCGTTTACGCACATTGCTACGCAATCAACGCCAATCGTATTATGCTTTTGCATCATTTGCGCAATCATAAGCTTTGTGCCAACTCCGTCTGTTCCAGAAATTAGCACTGGGTCTTTGTATCCAAGGCTTGCTAAATCAAATAGGCCGCCAAAACCGCCAATTCCGCCCATAACGCCTGGTCTTTTTGTGCGATTTACGTGGGATTTTATTCTTCGCACAACCTCGTAGCCAGCTTCTACGCTAACGCCAGCTTGTTCATATGCGTTTGGCATTTAAGAATCCTTTCGTGTTTGTTTTAAGTGTTTAAGTGTTTAAGTGTTTAAGTGTTTTAAGTGTTTAGTCGAAGTTTAATCGCAGTTTGAATCGCAAAAATTATATTTACTATTCTTTTTAATATTCTCTAAAACTTCCTTGTCTTCTTTAGAAAGCGAAGCTAAGAATTCATCTCGGTAGTCATCTAAAGCAGTAGGGTAGTCGCCATTAAAATACGCTACGCATAATCCTCCGTACGGAGCAGGCTTATTTAACCCAATAGACTCAACAAGACCGTCTAAAGATAAGAATGCTAAAGAGTCAGCGCCAATATACTCGCGAATTTGCTCAACAGAATGTTTAGCTGCAATAAGCTCTTTAGTTGTTTGAATATCGATTCCGTAGAAGCACGGGTATTTAAGAGGAGGCGAAGAGATTCGCATATGAACCTCTTTAGCGCCCGCTTCTCTAAGAAGACGAACAATCCTCTTAGACGTTGTTCCGCGAACGATTGAATCGTCAATAACAATTACGCGCTTTCCCTTAACAACACCTCTAACAGCCGAAAGCTTCATGCGAACGCCTTGTTCTCTAAGCTCTTGCGTTGGCTGAATAAAAGTGCGAGCAACATATTGATTTTTAATCAAACCCATCTCGTTAGGGATTCCGCTTGTTTCGGCATATCCTGCAGCTGCAGAAAGCGAAGAATTAGGCACACCAATCACCATATCTGCGTCTACAGGAGACTCTTTAGCTAAGCGTGCTCCCATGCGCTTTCGCGCAGAATGAACATTAATTCCGTAAATATTAGAATCCGGGCGAGCAAAATAGATAAACTCCATTGAGCAAACAGCGTGCTGAATATTTTTTGCATAACGCTCAATCTTGTATCCATCGTTATTAATAACGATTATTTCGCCAGGCTCAATGTCTCTAATAAACTCCGCGCTAACAATATCTAAAGCGCAAGTTTCCGATGCAAGAACGTAAGCACCATTACTCATTCTTCCTAGACTAAGCGGCCTAAAACCATTAGGATCCGTTGCTCCAATAAGCGCGTCTTCTGTAAGAAGCAAGTATGCAAAACCGCCATGAACAGTTAACAGCGCATCTTTAAGCTTATCCATAAATGAAGTTTTGTTTGACCTTTTAATAAGATGCATCAAAACTTCTGTATCGGAGTTAGAGTGGAAAATCGCTCCGCAATCTTCTAGCTTATTTCTAAGAGTTGTGCAATTAGTAAGATTGCCATTATGCCCTAAAGCAACATCTCCATCGTGGAAAGAAAACAGAAAAGGTTGAATGTTCTCAACACTTCCAGATCCAGCAGTAGCGTAGCGAACGTGGCCAATCGCGCTGTTTCCAGTAAGATGCTTCATAATGTCTTCGTTTGCAAAAACTTTAGTTAAAAGACCTAAGTTTCTGTATCCTTTAAGATGACCATTATCGTTGGCAACTATTCCAGCACCTTCTTGTCCTCTATGTTGCAATGCGTGCAAGCCAAAGTAGGTAAGTCTTGCGGCATCGGAATGACCCCACACTCCAAAAACGCCACATTCTTCGTGAACTCCTTCAAGCTCAGCAGACATTCGCACCCCCTATATTTTCAAAATCGCAATAAATATTTTGATTAGAATAATTAAACACACAATCCCAAATCATGACGTAAAGTATTCAACTCCAGCGCTAAAAATGTTTTGTGTTCTAAAATCAGGAATATTTACGTACAAACCGTTACCGCTGCGCTCGCAATGACCCATTTTTCCGAATACTCTTCCATCTGGGCTAGTGATTCCTTCTACAGCCATAAGCGAACCGTTTGGATTTACTTTAAGGTTCATGCTTGGAACGCCATTGCTATCAACATATTGCGTTGCAATTTGGCCGTTTTGTATAAGAGTATCCATAACTTTTGGTAATGCTACGAATCGTCCCTCGCCATGAGATATTGCAACACTATGAACATCGCCAACTTTGCAATTTGAAAGCCAAGGAGAAAGATTAGATGCAACGCGAGTTCTAACAATCTTGCTTTGATGCCTTCCAAGAGTGTTAAACGTTAAAGTTGGGCATTCTGCATCAATTGGAACAATATCTCCAAATGGAACAAGACCTAGCTTAATAAGAGCCTGGAAGCCGTTGCAAATACCAAGCATTAAGCCATCGCGATTGTTTAGTAAATCGCGAACAGAGTCGCTAACGGCAGGGTTTCTAAAGAATGCCGTTATAAACTTGGCAGAACCGTCTGGCTCATCGCCTCCAGAGAATCCGCCAGGAATCATAACAATTTGGCTTTTATTAATCTCTTTAACAAGCTCTTTTGCGGATTCTACAACATCATCAGCGCTTAAATTATTGATTATAAGCGTTTTGCATTCTGCTCCAGCTTTTTCAAACGCTGCTTGAGTGTCGTATTCGCAATTGTTTCCAGGGAAAACTGGAATGATTACGCGTGGCTTACTCAATGGCGTTCTTCTATTAGATTTCATATGATTTCTAACAGGCTTGCGATTAGTGGAATTTATTTCGCGAACTGCGCTTCCTTTACCTCGATATGGGAAAATGCCCTCTAGTGGACTTTCCCAATCTTCCTGTAAGTCATCTAAACTAATGATTTCGTTGCAAGCATAAAGCTTAAATTCATTGCACGTTTGTCCAATAACTTCAACGTTTACAAGATCCTCGCTAAACTTGCTTGAAAAATCGTCAACGTTAAAATCTTCTTCCACTTCTACAAAGAAAGTTCCGTATCTAGACTTAAACAAGTCGTCTGTTTTAACAGAGTCGTTAAGCTTTAATCCAATATGGTTGCCCAAAGTCATCTTAAACAAGCTTTCTGCACTAGCTCCAAAACCTGGAGTGCTAATCGCTAGCGCGCGCTTGTTTGAAGTAAGATTTTCAACAATCCTAATCGCTTCTAAGAAGCTTTGAGCGTTAGGCGTAATGCCGTCTTCTTTATACGTAGGTAGTATTCTTAGGATTTTGCTATTGGTTTTTTTGAATTCTGGAGAAACAACATTTCGCGCGTCTCCTGTAGTAACAGCAAACGATATAAGAGTTGGAGGAACGTCAAGATTTTCAAAGCTTCCGCTCATAGAGTCTTTACCGCCGATCGCGCCAACGCCAAAATCAATTTGCGCGCTTAAAGCGCCAAGAACTGCTGCAGTAGGCTTTCCCCATCTTTCAGGCACATTTTGCGGTTTGCCAAAATATTCTTGAAGGCTTAAATAAGCGTTTTCGATTGTAAAACCGCTTGCTACAAGCTTTGCTAAAGATTCTACAACCGATATGTACGCTCCCGTAAATTGGTTCTTTTCCATAATGTATGGGTTAAATCCCCAAGACATTGCAGAAGCGGTGTTTGTTTCACCAAATACTGGGAATTTTGCGACCATTGCTTGTGCTGGAGTGAGCTGACGGCGGCCACCAAATGGCATAAGAACTGTTGCGGCTCCAATAGTGGAGTCAAACATTTCGCTAAGGCCTTTGTTTGAGCAAACGTTTATGTTAGAAACAAGATTTTTAATGCGTTCAGCTAAAGACTTGCCAGAGTAAACTCCACTTTCGTCTTGCCATTTTGTAGAATATTTTTTGCCATTTTCAACGTGAATATCTTGCGTTTTTGGAGCTCCATTAGAAGCTAGGAATTCGCGGCTTAGATCAACAATTGTTTTTCCTCGCCAAGTCATTTTCATTCGAGCTTCTTTTGTAACAGTAGCTACAATTTGCGCTTCCAGATTTTCTTGACGCGCGTAGCTCAAAAATTCGTCGGCATCGCTTGCAGCAACATCAACTGCCATTCGCTCTTGTGATTCAGAAATAGCAAGTTCCGTGCCATCAAGGCCTTCGTATTTTTTAGACACCTTGTCTAAGTTAATAATCAAGCCATCTGCGATTTCTCCAGTTGCAACGCTTACGCCACCAGCGCCAAAATCGTTGCAACGCTTAATAAGACGGCATGCGTCTTTGCGTCTAAAAAGTCTTTGCAACTTGCGTTCAATAGGTGCATTTCCTTTTTGAACTTCTGCTCCGCACTCTTCAATGCTGTCTGCGTCTTGCGCTTTAGAAGCACCAGTTGCTCCGCCAATTCCGTCTCTTCCAGTTCTGCCGCCTAGAAGAATAATTACATCTCCTGGCTCAGGTGTTTCTCTTCTAACGTGGTCTGCTGGGGTAGCTGCTACAACCGCGCCAACTTCCATTCGTTTTGCAACATATCCTGGGTGGTAAATCTCGTGTACTTCGCCTGTTGCTAATCCAATTTGATTTCCGTAAGACGAGTAGCCTGCAGCTGCAGAAGTTACGATTTTTCGTTGAGATAGTTTTCCTTCTAAAGTTTCGCTAATAGGTGTTCTAGGGTCGGCTGCTCCAGTTACGCGCATTGCTTGATATACGTAGGAGCGTCCCGAAAGAGGATCTCGAATGCATCCGCCAATGCAAGTTGCAGCACCGCCAAAAGGTTCTATTTCTGTAGGATGATTATGCGTTTCGTTTTTGAACAAAAACAGCCAGTCTTCATCGTGCCCATTAACGTCAACTTTTACTTTTACTGTGCACGCGTTAATTTCTTCGGATTCGTCTAAGTTTTTAAGCTTTCCTGTATGCTTCAAATATTTTGCGCCAATAGTGGCCATGTCCATAAGACAAATCGGCTTATTTGTTCGCTTAAGCTCTTCTCGTAGTTTAAGATAACGATTAAATGCATCTTTTACTTGCTCGTCATCTATTTGAACGTTTTCAAAATGCGTTCCAAAAGTAGTATGGCGGCAATGGTCGGACCAATACGTGTCTATTACTTTTATTTCTGTAATAGTTGGATTGCGATTTTCGCTTCTAAAATAGTCTTGGCAGAATTTAGCATCAGCCAAGTCCATTGCTAGCGCTCGGTCTTCAATGAATTTTTGTAAACCATTGGAATCTAAATCGTTAAATCCGTCTAATACTTCTACGTTCGCTGGAACAATCGCCTCGCTTTTAAGCGTATCAACACTATCTAGCGATGCTTCGCGAGCTTCTACTGGATTAATAACGTAGTGTTTAATTGAGTCAAGTTCTTCTTTAGACAAATTGCCGTTAAAAGCAAGAATTTGAGCGGTTCTAACTTTAGGGCATTCTCCCTGGCTAATCATTTGTACGCATTCGCTTGCGGATTGCGCGCGCTGATCAAACTGGCCAGGAAGGAACTCTATAGCAAAAACATGTTCATTTGTGCTAATAGGCAAGTAGTCGTAAGTGTTGTCTACTGTAGGCTCGCTAAAAACCGTTTTAACAGCAGTGTTAAAAAGATCTTTAGATATTCCTTCTACATCATACCTGTTTATTATGCGCGTTGATTTTAGAGAATCAATACCAAGAATCTCTTTAAGCTCGTGATTAAGATGTTGGGCTTTTATATCGAAACCAGATTGTTTTTCAACATAAACGCGAAATACCACGGTGAACCTGCCTTGCAATTGTAGTTTTGGCTATTGTGTTTGGCTATTTTTTATTTGTTTTATTTTATTTGTTTAAGAACGCGCGTGGCTCGCACCTAAAAGATGCGAGCCACATTAAAATCATTGTTCAGCACAATCGTTTGGATTAACTTCGTCGAAGTTTACTCCTTCGCTTTGCGCAAGAGATTTAAGCCTCGAGAATATTTCTTCGTAGGCTGGAATTATGTCTCCTAAATCGCGTCTGAACAAGTCTTTATCTAAATGACTTACTTCGGAGCTTGTATTGCGCTTATCCCAAAGTCGGCATGTATCTGGCGTTATCTCGTCTGCAAGAAGAATATTTCCTTGCGCATCAACGCCTTCTTCAATCTTAAAGTCAACGAGTTGAACGTCGATTTTGTTGAAAATATCCAAAAGTGCATTGTTTACAGCGTGAGCTTGCTTTGTAATTTCTGCCATTTCGCTTTCACTAGCAAGACCTAAAGCCACAACGCCTTCTGGATTAATAAAAGGATCACCAAGATCGTCTGATTTCACGCAAAACTCCAAAAGAGGCTTTTTTAGGGCAGTTCCTTCTTTAACGGCATATCGTTTTGCAAAAGAACCAGCAGCCGTGTTTCGCATTATTATTTCTAGAGGAAACATCTTCATGCGCTTTACAAGTTGCTCGGTATTCGAGATTCTGCCAAGAAAATGGCTTTTAACTCCACGAGCTTTAAGAAGATTAAACAGTAGAGAAGTGATTTGATTATTTAAGCTGCCTTTTCCAGCAATTTGAGCCTTTTTAAGGCCATTGCCAGCTGTAGCTTGATTCATGTATTGAACCCACAGAACATTATCGTTACTTGTGGCATACAATTTCTTTGCTTTGCCTTCATACAACTTGTCAAGTTTTTCCATTGACGTGCCTCTCTCGTTGTATCCATGGCTGAGTGTTGCAAACCATCATTATTTGAAGGTTTATTCAACCGCCAGCATGATTAGACTAACAATTGTTACCTACATTTTGTTTGGATTATTTTTTGATTTTTTGTTTAATAAAACCAGTGAAAACCTTGACTTTTCAACGTTTTACGATGGCAGTTCTATTGTGCGTATTTTGCTTGCAATGCGTGTCGCACAAGATTTTGCATCATTTATGCTGTTCGATACTGTCAAAATAACACCCATTCGTCTTGAGCCGTGGACTTCTGGCTTTCCAAAAATTCGTATATCGCATCTTGTGCAATCTTCTTCGTCTAATGCTTGTGCAAGATTTGTAAATCCTACAGCTCCGTTTCCTTGCACAACAAGTGCGTGACTTAGTGCGACTTCGTTATCTTTTAAGCAAAGAGCAGTGTGCTTTTGTGTGATTGGAACACCTAAAATGGCTAAAACATGCAAAGCAAACTCGCTATAATATTGCGAAATCATTGTGACCATGCCAGTGTCGTGCGGTCTAGGAGATAACTCGTTAAAAAGTAAATCTCCATTCTTAAGAACAAAAAGTTCTACGCCGTAAATGCCCCAGCCTGTTTCGCCGTTTTCTTTTGCTATTTTGCTTAAACCTTCTACGGCTTTTTTTGCAATATTTTGAGCGGATTCTCTAACGTTTTCTGGTATGTTTGCTGGTTGCCATGATTGCCTGTAGTCGCCGTTTTCTTGGCATTGTGCAATAGGTTCGCATGTTATTATTCCAGCGCTTGAGCACACTGTTAAAACCGTTAATTCGTAGTCTAAAGGCGCTAATGCTTCCACTATTACGCGAGATATATCTTCATTATTTTCATTATCTTCACTCTGCAAGTTTTGCGTTTTATGCTTAGATCTTCTTCCATTTTGTGCTTCTATCCAAGCATCTTCAAGATTTTTAGGATCTTTTACAATAGATTGACCATGACCAGAAGAACTCATAATTGGTTTCACTACGCACGGATACCCTACGATTTTTGCTCCTTCTTCTAACTCTTTGTAGCTTGAAGCAAAACAATATGGTGTAGTAGGCAAACCAATTTTTTCGTGGGCGATTTTTCGCAAAGCTTCGCGATCCATTGCAATCGAAGTGATACTAGAGCTTGGAACAACTTGAATTTTTTTGTTTTTAACAACGTCTTTTAATACTTCGGTCGATATTGCTTCAACTTCTGGGATTATTATGTTCGGGTTTATGTTGTTTATTAGTTCTTGCAATTTTTTAGAATCGCTCATGTCTAAAACGCGATTTTCTTGCGCAACTTGCATTGCTGGAGCATTTGCATAGCTATCTGCAGCACATACTTTAATACCAAGTCTTATAAGCTCTATAGCGATTTCTTTTCCAAGCTCTCCAGATCCTAAAAGAAGTGCTGTAGTTGTGTGTGACGTTGAATTTAGAATGCCAAAAGTGCGATTGTTTTCAACGCTTTTCCAATGTTCTGCTTGCTCATTGAGCATGCTGGTTGCATTTGATTTTTGCAAAAAACTCATAGTCTTATTGTGTCATTAAGTAACGTCGTATTTTGTGCGACGCGCCGAAAATCGCAAGGGTAGCGCAAATTAGAAAAATCGTGTATAGTATTCCTCTGTTGTGCGATTCCCGAAGGGTTTCGCGCTGTAATGGTGGCTATAGCTCAGTCGGTAGAGCATCTGATTGTGGTTCAGAAGGTCGCGCGTTCAAGCCGCGTTAGCCACCCCACTTAATCGGCTGCTTCCCAGCCGATTTTTTTTTACTCTGTATGGCTTTCTGTTTTGTCTTGTTTTTGTGTTCAAACATGTTTATTTTGTTAGCACGCTTTGGAGTAGAATAAGTAAAGCTATTAATTTGATAATATTGATTGGATAATTTTAAGTAATTCGGTTGGTGTTTGTACTTAATGTGAATGATTGCTGGCGATTAGCTTGCTAGTTGTTAGCGGTTTTTGTACGCGCATTTTATGGAGGAGCGATTTATATGCCAAACAATGGTGGTAAGCAGTCTAAAGCGCAGACTAATGAGCCATTTTGGGAGTCTGCTCTGCTTTTTGTTCCGCGTGTTATTGGCAAAGCAGTTCGCTCGCTTTTTGGAGTTGGGCAATACGATGAGGCATACCGTAGAGACGGATTGTGCTTTGTAATGCTTATTCTTGCTGTTCTTTTTTGCGCATCTGAATGGTTTAGAGTTAGCGGATTCTTAGGTGTTGCGTTGCACTCTTTATCTTCCGCGATTTTTGGCATTATGAGCGTTGTTTTACCAGTGTGGCTTAGTGCGGTTGCTATTAGGCTTATGCGAAATAGTGGTTCTAAATCTGGAAATCCTCGTGTTATAGGTGGTTTTGTTCTTCTTTTATGGTCAATTTGCTCAATTTTAGACATTTTGATTGCAAGCAAAAATCAAGAATTTAATATAGATGATTTGCAAAAATCTGGCGGATTATTAGGATTCTTCTTAGGTTCTCCTTTGGCCTGGGGATTATCTAGGATTTTTGCTCTTACAATTTTTGTTATTATTGCAATTTTTGCTATTTTAATGATTCTTAAATTACATGTTGAAGATGTGACTCAATTTGTTTCATCTATTTTCTCTAAAAAGTCAAAGAATAATCAAGACTTAGAGAATACAGATGATGAAAATTCGAGTAATAGCAGCGATAATCTTGAGTTTGCAGAAGGCGTTCCAACTCACGACTCTTCCGATGGCGAAAAATCACGTAAAGATTTGCACAATTCAATAATCTCTAAGATTTTTAATTCTATGTTTGGCTCTAAAAAGAAGGATAGTAATAGCGAACTTTTAGATGCGTATGCTGGAGATGATGCTTTTCTTAGCGCTTCTTCTAAGCCAAGTCAAGATGGCTACTCTATTGAAGACTACGGCTCTAAATCGGACCCGCAAGAAGATCAGAATCAAAGTAATCATCCGCGTGTTGTTGCTTCTAATGGTGTTTCTAATGGCACTCATGGCGCTAATTCTTTGCCGTCTTCTGGTCAAATGTATATTGACGAATTTCCAAAAGCGCCAATTAGTGGCGAATCGCAATATAGCAATGATCCATGGAGTAAAATGCCTGGTCAACAGTTGGATCAATATAGGTCATCGCAAGAAAATGATGAAAATAGTGCGAGCAACGCCAATAATGAAAACGATTCTAACGATTCTTCAAGTGAGTACAGCGAAGAACCGTACAGATTGCCAGATTTGAACATTCTTGTTCACGGAAAACCGCACGCAACTAGAACTCCTGCAAATGATCGCGTAATTCGTGCGCTAACTTCTACGTTTGAACAGTTTGAAGTAGATGCAAAAGTTATTGGCTTTTTAAGAGGGCCTTCTGTTACTCAATACGAAGTTGAGTTAGGTCCTGGAGTAAAAGTTGAAAAAGTCACAAATCTTCAAAAAAATATTGCGTACGCTGTAGCAAGCACAGATGTGCGTATTTTGTCTCCAATTCCAGGAAAGTCTGCGATTGGTATAGAGATTCCAAACGTAGATCGAGAGATTGTAAACCTTGGAGATGTTTTAAGGTCAGATAAAGCTCGCCAGGATTCAAATCCTATGCTCACTGGAGTTGGTAAAGACGTTGAGGGTCATTTTGTAACTGCTGCTCTAGATAAAATGCCACATTTGCTTGTTGCTGGTGCTACTGGTTCTGGAAAGTCAAGCTTTATAAACTCTATGCTAACTTCGATTATTATGCGTGCTACTCCAGAGCAGGTTCGCATGATTTTGGTGGATCCAAAGCGAGTAGAGCTTTCTGCATATGCTGGAATTCCTCATTTGTTAACTCCTATTATTACGAATCCTAAGAAGGCTGCTCAAGCTCTTGAATGGGTTGTTAAAGAGATGGATGCGCGCTATGATGACTTGCAATTCTTTGGTTTCCGCCATGTAAAAGACTTCAACAAGGCTGTGCGCGAAGGCAAGGTTCATGCGCCAAAAGGCTCTGAGAGAAAAGTTGCGCCATACCCGTATTTGCTTGTTGTTGTAGACGAGATGGCTGATTTGATGATGGTTGCAAAAAACGACGTTGAAAGTTCTATTCAGCGAATCACGCAGCTTGCTCGTGCTGCAGGTGTGCATCTGGTTCTTGCAACTCAACGCCCTTCTGTTGATGTTGTAACTGGCTTGATTAAGGCAAATATTCCGTCTCGACTGGCTTTTGCTACATCTTCTGCTACGGATTCGCGAGTTATTTTAGATACTGTTGGTGCGGAAACTTTGATTGGTCAAGGAGATGCTTTGTTCCTTCCAATGGGCGCTGCTAAGCCTCAACGTGTACAAGGATCTTGGGTTAGCGAATCAGAGATTCGTAAAGCTGTAGAATATGTTAGAACTCAGCGAAAGCCAAAATACAGGGAAGACATTGAACAAATGGCTGCAAAGGCAGATGAACAGGCTCAAGCGCAAGCTAAAACAACAGATATTGGCGACGATATGGATGAGCTTCTTCAAGCTGCCGAGCTTGTTGTTGGTGCACAATTTGGATCTACGTCTATGCTTCAACGAAAGCTTCGTGTTGGATTCTCTAAGGCAGGCAGGCTTATGGATTTGCTTGAGTCGCGTGGCGTTGTTGGTCCTTCGGAAGGCTCTAAAGCGCGTGAGGTTCTTGTTCAGCCGCAAGATTTGCCTAAAGTCTTAGCTTTTATTAAAGGTGAGTCTGATTCTTTGAATTAAGAATAATTAAGTATTGTAAAAGCATTGCTAAAGCATTGTTTTTAATTAAGTTTTGCGTTTGTTATACCATGTTTGTGTAGCGGTTATGGAGGTATTAACGATGTTGCAAAATGGTAAGTCTAAGTTGCTAGAAGGTTGGAATTGTGCTCCAAATATTGTGACTTACATAAGAATAGCTCTTTCTGTTGTATTCATCGTTTTGTATCTTATTTCTGGACCTTGGGGCTATGCTTCTACTTCGGTTCGCTGGGCTGCATTTGCAATGTTTATAATCGCAGCTTCAACAGATAAATTAGACGGTTGGATGGCAAGAAAATATAATCAAGTTACAGAGCTTGGAAAACTCTTGGATCCTATTGCCGATAAGCTTTTAATACTTTCTGCTCTTATTATTGCTTCTGCTTTTGGCGAGCTTTATTGGTGGATTACTCTTTTGTTTGTTCTTAGAGAAATAGGCATTACTGTTTTGCGTTTTTACGTTATAGATAAAGGCGGAAAAGTTATTGCAGCATCTTGGGCAGGAAAATATAAGACGCTTTCTCAATCTGTTGGAATTGCAATGTTGCTTGCGCCTATTGTTCCAATGTTTTGCGCTTACAATGTTTCTGTTTGGGTTGTGTGCTATTACTCGCTTTGCTACGGATTTATAGGCATTGCTCTTGGTTTTGCGCTTTATTCTGGATTCCTTTACGTGCGCGGTGCATTTAAGCGATAGTAAAATGTGTGACGATTTGGTAAGCGATTTTACAAGCGATTCCACAGACTTTTTTGCAAGCAAAATTCTCGATTTTTGTGTGAATAATTCTTTGCATATTTCTTGTGCAGAATCTTTAACAGGAGGACTTCTTGCGGATTCGTTTGTAAATATTCCTGGAGCCTCAAAGGTTTTTCTTGGATCGGCTGTTACTTACGATATTCGCGAAAAATCTAAGATTCTTTGCGTTGATTGCGACTTGCTTAAAACTTGCGGTGCTGTAGAGCCTAGCGTTGCAAAGCAAATGGCGTTTGGTTGCGCAAGATTGTATAGCGGCGCAAAGTGGCAATATGATTGCACGGATTCTAGTAAAGATGTTGATAGCGCAGATTTTCCTGTTATTGGATTGTCTACTACTGGCGTTGCAGGGCCTGGCTCCGATGGCTTAAAACCACAAGGATTGGCTTACGTTGGAATTTTTATTCCAAATGTTGCTTCAAAGCGCTGTCCTTCGCTTGATTTTGATTTAGTTTCGCTAAAAATTAACAATATTAAAGATCGTGTTTTTGAGTGTGAATGTGGCAAAATAAGCAATCTTTCTTTAAGTAGATGTTCTACTTATTCATTTGACCACGGTTTTACGCTTTGCGCTCAACTAAATATTTCTGGAGATAGAAAAGACGTTCGTATTGGTGTTGTTAGCGCGCTAATTAGGATTTTCTATGCTCTTATTTTTGAAGATTGGATTTTTTATGCGCGAACGTGAATTTTGGGAGCTTCTTGAAGAAGTTTTCGGTAGAGAATTTGGTAGGAGTATTGCTAAAGACCAAGAGTTGCAAAAGCTTGATGGTATGAGCGCGCGCGAGGCGATTGATGCTGGCGTGGAGCCTAGAATTGTTTGGAATGTTTTATGTGATCACATGAATATTCCAGATAATAAAAGGTGGGGCAAAGATCATAATGCTCCGCCACTTCCAGCAAAATAAGGGTTATTTTATTTTTTAATTTGATTGCGTGTATGTGTTTTTGTTGGAATTTCAAGCCAACACGCATATCGAACAAATGTTCGTTTATGGTGTATAATATTTAATTGTTGGTCTTCTTGCAGCGTGTAAGTGCCTATTGGTTATTGGAAAATAGCCTTTAACCACATTGCTCTAAAACGCTTGCACGGGCATCATGTATTGAGTATGGTCATCAATACATCGGCATGCGAAAGGAGTAATAATATGGTACAACAAGCAAAAAAGGGTGCTGTGGATCGTCTTATTGATGCCGACAAGGCAGATCCACGTAGAAAAGCAGCGCTAGAGATGGCTCTTGCAAATGTTGAAAAACAATATGGCAAGGGTTCTGCAATGCGATTAGGAGATAAGCCACTGCAAGACGTTGAGGTTATTCCTACTGGTTCTTTAGCTCTAGACATGGCTTTGGGAATTGGTGGCGTTCCTCGTGGGCGTATTGTAGAGGTTTATGGTCCAGAATCTTCTGGTAAAACAACGTTAGCTTTGCACATTGTTGCTAATGCTCAAAAGAATGGCGGAGTTGCAGCGTTTATTGATGCTGAGCATGCGTTAGATCCAGTTTATGCGCGTAAATTGGGTGTAGATACAGATTCTCTTATTGTTTCTCAGCCAGATAATGGTGAGCAAGCTTTAGAGATTGCAGATATGCTTATTCGATCTGGCGCTTTAGATGTTATAGTTGTTGATTCTGTAGCAGCGCTTGTTCCAAAAGCCGAAATTGACGGAGACATGGGAGATAGCCATGTTGGCTTGCAAGCTCGCTTAATGAGTCAGGCTTTAAGAAAGATGACAGGAGCTTTGTCTCAAGCTGGAACAACAGCAATCTTTATTAATCAGCTTCGAGAAAAAATCGGTGTGTTCTTTGGTAGTCCAGAAACAACTACAGGTGGTAAAGCTCTTAAATTCTATTCGTCTGTTCGAATGGATATTAGGCGTGTTTCTACTATTAAAAACGGGGAAGAAGCTGTTGGAAATCGAACTAAAGTAAAGATTGTTAAGAATAAAATGGCTCCTCCTTTCAAAACAGCTGAATTTGATGTTCTTTATGGAGAGGGAATATCTACTGAAGGCTCTGTAATTGATATGGCTGTACAATGTGACGTTATTAAAAAGTCTGGTTCTTGGTTTACGTATGAGGGTGAACAGCTTGGTCAAGGTAGAGAAAATGTGCGTCAATTCCTTAAAGATAATCCTGCTATTACGGAAGAAATTAGCGATAAAGTAAAAGTTGCTTTTGGGCTAATGAAGCCAGAAGATCAATTTGTTGAAGTAGAAGATGAAGACGATAGCGAAAAAGCAAAGTCGAATTCTAATGCAGAAAATAAGTCAGATGCTTCTAGTAAAGATTCCAAGAATAAATAGTGATAGATTAGAAGACTGATAGATGATTAGTGTTGAGAGTTTTCTTCGCAATCATAAGCCCGTAGATGCTTCTGTTTTTAACAAAAATGATGTTAAAAACAAGAATGTGTGTGCACAAGATGATTGTAGTTTAGAAGTTGTTAATTCGCATTATTTAGAGAATAGTGTTGAAATAGGTGATTGCGAAGAAAGCTCATGCCATTCGTCTTATAGATTGCAAAAGTATAACTCTTTTAATAATAAAGCTGTTAAAAAAGTAGACTCTAAAAAAGCATGCGACTTTGATAGTTGCAAAGAGTGTGCTTTAAGAATGTTAGATTATGCTGCAAGATCTTCAAACGACTTAAAAAATAGGCTTATAGATAAGGGCTACAGAGAGAATATTGTTGAATCTGTAATAATTCGTTTAGAAGATTTGCACTTGATTGACGATGAACAATATGCTCAATCTGTTATACGCTCATGCTCAAGTAGAACATTAGGAGAACGTGCAACTCGCATGGAGTTGCAAAAAAAGGGAGTTCCTTCTGCAATAATAACCTCATCTTTGCAAGATGCTAGAGAAAACGGTGTTTTTGAACAAAGCGCATGGAGTTTAGGCAAAAAGGTAGCACAGCGAACAAAAAATCTAGAACCAGATGTTAGAAGGCGAAGATTCTTCTCTGCAGGAGCTAGAAAAGGTCACGATTTAAGCACGTTAAACGAAGTATATTATGCTCTGTTTAAGTCTTAAACTATTAGGACTTAGCAGATTTCGTTAGCGCACTTAAGAACGTAATCTGGCATATCTTCAACATTAATAACATCGTTGAATCTAGCTGTTTTATTCTTAAGTTCGCTAAGCATTTTAGGAGCGTTGGTAGAAGTTTTTCTTTCTAGCAAATCCATGCAAGCAAAATCATCTAATCCTTCAACATTTAAGCCTAAAGATTCGCAAACAACTCTAGGGAACTTATACGGGCTTGCAGTGCTTAAAAGAACGCGAGGAACACTAGAATCATGAGGAATATGGCTCATAACAAAGTATCCGCAAGCAGTATGTGGGTCAATAACATAATTATGCTTATTCCAGCATTCTTTTATGGAATCGCGAATTTGATCCTCGTTTGCCCATCCGCATCCAAAAAGTTCTCGAATTTTAGAAAGCACGTCTTCTGGTACTTCAAAAGCGCCCCATTGTTGCAAATCATTCATAAGCATTTGCAAAAGTCGCGTATCCTTATTGCACATGTAGTAAAGCATGCGTTCCAAATTAGAAGAAACAAGAATATCCATAGAAGGCGCAACTGTTTGATGGAAAGGTCGAATCTTGTTATATGTTCCGCTAACCAAAAAGTCAAATAAAACATTGTTGCTATTGCTTGCAACAATCAAGTGCTTTACAGGAAGACCAAGCATTTTTGCATAATATCCAGCAAGAATATTGCCAAAATTGCCACTTGGAACGCAAAATTCCACTTCGTCCCCAAGCTTTATAGATCCGCGTTCAACAAGCTTAGAATAAGCGTAAAAGTAGTAAACAACTTGAGGAATAAGCCTGCCTATATTAATCGAATTAGCAGAAGAAAGCAAAGCATTATTGTTATTCTTAATCGATTCATTAATTGAGTCGTTAGTAAAAATTTGCTTAACGCTGCTTTGAGTGTCGTCAAAATTACCTCTAACAGCGCAAACTTTTACGTTGCTTCCGCTTTGAGTTGTCATTTGCAATTCTTGAACTTTACTTACTTTGCCTTCTGGGTAAAAAGTGACCATAGAAGTGCCTTCAACATTTGCAAAGCCAGCTAGTGCAGCTTTGCCTGTATCTCCCGAAGTAGCTGTAAGAATCATAACGTTTTGGCTAGAGTCAGAAGCATTTTTTGAGCAACGAATAAATTGTGGCAAAATTTGCAAAGCAACATCTTTAAAAGCGCAAGTAGGACCGTGGAAAAGCTCTAAAACAAAATCATTGTTAGTGCCAAGCTGCTTTAATGGAGTAATTTCGCAATCTTCCCATTGATCTCCATAAGCATTTTCAACGCACTCATCAAGCTCGCTAGAAGTAAAATCTGGAAGGAGGATTTGAAGAACATCTTTAGCGATTTGCTTATAAGATTTTCCAACAATATTAGAAATATTGTAGCGAGTTTCACCAAGGCAATCCGTAACAAACAGGCCGCCGTCTTCGGCTATGCCCCTACGAATAGCTTGCTTCGAAGTGTAGGTTTTAGAGTTAGACCTAGTGCTGTGAAACATAACTGCATTCGTAGTGTTTTCTGCCATGATTCCTCCATTTGTGTCAATTGTTATACATAATACCCGAAGCGTTGGAGCCTAAGCACTGCTATTGCTAATATGTTCAATATGATTAATCTCAATACAAAGTTTGACGAAACGCATAATAGTGAGCAAGTCAATAGTTCTAAAGAGCATGGGGACTCTACAGATTCTATTGTTTTTTCTAGAGCAGATGATGCGCGAATCGCACAAAGAGAATTTGCTAAAGCTAATGCCACTTTTAAGAACAATCTTTTAAATGCTATTGCTGATTCTCTTGAAAATAACTCAGAATTTATTGAAAAAGCAAACAAGCAAGACTTAGAAACAGCTCAAAAAAATGGTATGGATGCTGGAAAACTAGACAGACTTGTGTTTAACAAAGAAAGAATAGTTAAATCAGCTCAAAGCGTCAGAAAAATAGCACAATTGCAAGATCCTGTTGGTCAAATTGTTAGAGGATACACGCTAGAAAATGGTATTAGACTTTCTCAAGTAAGAGTGCCAATCGGCGTTATGGGAATGATTTACGAAGCTAGACCAAATGTAACTGTTGACGTTGCATCTTTGTGCATAAAATCTTCAAACGCTGTAATTTTAAGAGGCGGAAGTGCAGCCGAATGCACAAATCGCGCAACTATTAGTGTGTTAAAGCAAGTCTTAAAAGATTTTGGTGTAAGTGAAAATCTTATAGAATCCGTTGATGATTTAGGCAGAAGCGGCGCAACGTCAATGATGCACGCTCATGGTCATATTGACGTTCTTGTTCCTAGAGGAAGCGCAAATCTAATCGCGGCAGTTGTTAAGGAATCAACAGTCCCAGTCATAGAAACTGGTGCTGGAAACGTTCATATTTATGTAGATAAAACAGCAAACTTTAGTCAAGCAATTCCGATTATTATAAACGCAAAAACGCAACGAGTCGGAGTTTGTAATGCTGCAGAAAAATTACTTGTAGATCGAAGCATTGCTAAAGATTTTCTTCCAAAAGTCGTAAGTGAATTAGCGAATCATAATGTTTTGATTCATGCTGATGAAGAATCATACAATATTTTATCATCCGCAAATATAAGTGGGATTCAACTAGAGCATGCAAATAATGAAGATTGGTCTACAGAATACTTGTCTTTGCAAATCGGAGTAAAAGTTGTAGATGGTGTTAAGGATGCCATTAATCATATTTCAAAATATTCAACTGGTCACACGGAAACGATTATTGCGCAAGACTACTTAACGATTAATGAGTTTGTTTCGTCAATAGACAGCGCGGTTGTTATGGTAAATGCTTCAACAAGGTTTACAGACGGCGGCGAATTTGGTTTTGGAGCGGAGCTTGGAATTTCCACTCAAAAGTTGCATGCAAGAGGGCCAATGGGCTTAGTAGAGATGACAACTACAAAGTGGGTTGGCTACGGGCAAGGACAAATAAGGGCTTAAGAGTAAGGTTAAGAATATGCCTGATACATCACAATCACAATCGTCTAAAATTGCTAAAAATCAATCAAACGAGGATCTAAGCTTATCTAACGGTGTAGGTGCTTCTAATGTGCTTGATGCTTTAGATGTTGCAGCAGAAAGATTGTCTATTGTTCGTTACGTGTTTTTAGTTCAAATAGAAGATGGGATTGCTTCTGCAAGTCAAAGGTCTTCTCTTGAGTATGCTGACGCTGTTTTAATGGGTTGGCCAGATGGAGATAATCGAGATGTTGTTACGCCAGAAAATAGCGAAACAATAGATAAGATTAATAAGAACTTGCAAAAAATGGAAAGTAATATAGCCGAATTTAGTAAGTTTGAGCGCACTAGTCTTATAGACAATATGAGCGAAGTTCTTGTAGAGATTACGGAGTGTGTTGCAAACATTAGAGGTGTTTTCCAGCCTGATTTTGCTCTTCCAACGTTTGAAGAAATTAAGCGCGTTGTTCAAGATGAGTGGAATGAAGAAATGGGGAACATTAATCCAGATAAAGCAAATGTTGCTTCCAGCGTAATTGATGAAGTTAAAGCAGATGATGCGGCAGATGCAGCTAACGCATAATGTATCTAATGCATAAAATGCGACTAATTTAAAATAAAATGGGATTTTGTTTAAATGAGTGATTCATCTACAGAACGCAGAATGTCGGATTTGTTCCAAGGTTCTTTTGACCAAAGTCAAGCTAGCGTGCCAGTTTCGGCAAATTCTTCTAGGCTTAAGCACTCTGCAAGAGGAAATGTTCATCAACATCCGCGCATAGGAATTATGGGTGGCACTTTTGATCCGATTCATAATGGCCACTTGGTGGCAGCTTCCGAAGTTGCGTGGGTTTATGATTTAGACGAAGTTATTTTTGTTCCTACTGGAAAGCCTGTTTTTAAGCTAGACAAGAAAGTCACAAATGCAGAAGACCGATATTTGATGACTGTAATAGCAACAGCTTCAAATCCAAAATTTACAGTTTCTAGAGTGGATATTGATAGGCCTGGTGTTACTTACACAATCGACACGCTTCGCGACATTCGCGCACAACACCCAGACGCGGAGCTTTTCTTTATTACTGGAGCAGACGCTATTGCAGAGATTATGCAATGGAAAAATGCTAGAGAATTATGGAGTTTGGCTAGATTTGTTGCTGTAACACGTCCAGGGTATGCAAGTCCAGAAAAGTTTACACAAATTGAAGCTCGCTCTGCATCTTACGATTCTTGCGACGATATGATTAATTGTCACAATCATCGTTTTCCAGTTGACATATTGGAGATTCCAGCGTTGGCGATTTCTTCAACAGATGTTCGCAAGCGTGCAGAGCATGGGGAGCCAGTTTGGTATTTGGTTCCAGACGGCGTTGTTCAATACATTGTTAAACACGGTTTATACATACGTGATTTGTAATGATTTGTAATGTTTTTTGTAAGGATTTGCAACTGTTTGCAAGCATTTGTTATGTATGAAACGGCTTAATTGTTATAGTCTGCGCAAATAGATAGTATTGAACTCAGTCCGATTTTTGTGGACTGTTAGCGAACTAGCGTTTGGAGATATGGTGAGCATCGTCCTTGAAGGAAAGCCAGATAAAAACCTTGTTCTCGTAACTGGTCGCGCGCATCCTAAGCTTGCTAAAGATGTTGCGAATCAGCTTGGTATAGAAGTATTGGAAACAACGGCATACGATTTTGCTAATGGCGAGATGTATGTTCGTTACACTCAGTCTGTGCGAGGAACAGACGTGTTTGTGTTGCAAAGTCATAGTGACCCTGTTAACAAGTCCATTATGGAACAGTTAATTATGATTGATGCATTAAAGCGCGCGTCTGCTCGTTCTATTACCGCTGTGTGCCCGTTGCTTGGATATTCTAGACAAGATAAAAAGCATCGCGGTCGTGAGCCTATTTCTTGCCGCTTGATGTTTGATTTACTTAAAACAGCAGGCGCAGATCGCATTATGAGCGTTGATTTGCATGCTGCACAATCGCAAGGATTCTTTGATGGTCCTGTAGATCATTTGATTGCTATGCCAGTTTTGGTGGACTATGTAAGGGATCGCTTTAGCGAAGATTTAGGCAATGTTACCGTTGTTTCGCCAGATGCAGGGCGAATTCGTGTTGCAGAACAGTGGGCGCAAAGATTGGGCGGAGGTCCATTGGCTTTTGTTCATAAGACTAGAGATATTACGCGTCCAAATCAAGCTGTTGCAAACCGTGTAGTTGGTGATGTTGCTGGTCGCGATTGCGTTATGGTAGACGATTTAATCGATACTGCTGGAACAATCGCAGGTGCTTGCAATGTTCTTAAAGACGCTGGAGCGAAGTCTGTAACTGTTGTTGCAACGCACGGCGTTCTTTCTGGACCTGCAGTTGAGCGATTAAAGAATTGTGGCGCTAGAGAAGTTGTGTTAACAGATACTGTTCCAATTCCACAAGAAAAGCGTTGGGATGGGTTGACGGTTCTTTCGATTGCTCCACTTTTGGCAAGCGCGATTAAAGCTGTGTTTGAAGATGGGTCTGTTGCAAAGCTGTTTGACACATACCCAGAGCACCACGGAAAAGGGTTTTTGTTTGCATAAATTTGCATAAATCCTATTTCGCCACGCCAAGCTTGACGATTTTGATTGTTGTGGCATAATAGTGACTTGGCGGTTTTTTCCGCCGTTCCCTCATGGTGTAATGGCAGCACACGGGTCTTTGGAACCCTTTGTCTTGGTTCGAATCCAGGTGAGGGAGCTAGAATTAGCGCCGCTTAGTTTTAAGCGGCGTTTTTGTTAACTCGGTGATGGGTTTAGAAGTGATTTGTGTTTGAATACTCGTGTTTGAGCGCTGTGTTTGAATACTGTGCTTGAATCGAAGAAAGGCTTAATATGTTGGAATCTTTAAGAAGTGGATTCAAACGTGTTATTTTGCCAATCGCAAAGCTTCTTGTTAAATTTGGATGTAGCGCTAACAATGTTACGATTTTTGGCACTATTGCGCTTGTTGCAACTTCTGTTTTTATTTCTATAAGCGGCCAGCTTTTTATTGGCACTATTTTGCTTACGATTTTTGTTCTTGCAGACGCTTTAGATGGCTCTGTTGCTGCTTTAACAAACAAGAATGGTGGCACTAAATTTGGCGCATTTTTAGATTCAACTCTAGATAGAATTGCAGATTGGTCGCTTTTTGCTTGTGTTTGCATTTGTTTATATCGCGCAAATAATCTAAACATTTGCTTATATTTACCATTTTATGTGAATAATTTTTTGAGATATTGCGGATTAGTGTGCTCGCTAGTATCTATGATGTTTGCTTTTGTAACGTCATATGCGAGAGCAAGAGGCGAGTCTGTTGGAGTAGACGCTAAAAAAGGATTGATTACTCGCGCCGATAGAGTTGCAATAATTCTAGTTTCAATGGGATTAAGCGGATTAACGGGTTGGTTATTGTGGCTTTGCTTGGCAATGATTATTCTTTGCATTGGTGGAGCTATAACTGTTTTTCAGCGCATTTTTGAAGTTAAAAATTTGCTTAAATAAATTCAATTTGGTGATTTGTCGCTAAAGCGCATTAAAATCATCACGTTTACGTAACCGTACACTTTTTAGGAGTATCATGTCAGGTCATTCCAAGTGGGCGACCACAAAGCACAAGAAGGCCGCTATCGACGCAAAGCGCGGCAAGCTTTTCGCCAAGCTTATTAAGAATATTGAAATCGCAGCTCGTCTTGGTGGTGGAGACCCAGATGGTAACCCAACTTTGTACGATGCAATCGTTAAAGCTAAGAAAGCTTCTATGCCAGCAGACAACATTAAGCGTGCTGTTAAGCGTGGCTCTGGAGAAGAAGCAGGCGGCGCAAACTACGAAGAGATTGTTTACGAAGGCTATGCTCCTGCAGGCGTTGGCTTGATTATTGAGTGCCTTACAGATAATCGTAATCGCGCTGCAGCAGATGTTCGTTCCACTCTTACAAAGGGCAATGGCTCTTTGGCTACAAGTGGTTCTGTGAGCTTTAACTTTGAGCGCAAGGGCTTGATTGAAGTTCCTAGCGAAGGCGTTGACTATAGCAAGCTTTTTGATATTGCTGCAGAAGCAGGTGCTGAAGACGTTGCAGACGATGGAGACGTGTATTCCGTATACACGGATTCTAGCGATTTGGTAACTGTTCGTAAGGCTTTGCAAGATGCTGGTTTTGACTACGATTCTGCAGAAATCGTTATGCATCCAAATAACGAGGTTGAGTTGAGCTTTGAAGATGCTCAAAAGGTGTCTCGCTTGATTGACAATCTCGATGATTTGGACGATGTTCAAAATATTTATAGCAACTGGACTGCTTCGGATGAAGTTATGGCTCAGCTTGAGGAAGCAGAATAGTTTCCAATGATGATTTTGGGCGTTGACCCCGGGCTTACTCGCTGCGGGGTCGGCGTGATTGAAGCCGGCGTTTCTCGTCGGCTTTCTTTTATTCACGTCGATGTTTTAAGAAGCAATCCAAAAACTTCTCAAGATTTAAGATTGCTAGAAATTTACAATGGTCTTGTGGAGAAAATCGAGAGGTTTTCGCCAGATGTTGTTTCGATTGAGCGCGTGTTTGCTCAAGAAAATCGAAATACGGTGCTTGGAACTGCTCAAGTTGCAGGAATCGCTATGCTTGTTGCAGCTCAAAGGGGTATTCCTGTTGCTTTACACACTCCAACGGAGGTTAAACTTGCTGTTGCAGGCAGTGGTAGTGCTGGCAAAGAGCAAGTAGAGCGCATGGTTGCGCGTCTTTTGAATCTTAATGTTTTACCAACTCCTGCAGATGCTGCCGATGCTTTAGCTCAAGCTATTTGCCATGCTCTTAGGCCTGCAGGCGCATTGCAAGGAGGAGAGCGAGAGCAGCATTTAACAGATGCTCAAAGAAAGTGGGCCGAGTCTTTGCGTGCGGCGCGCGGATCAAGTTCTGTCGGGCGAGGTATGTAGGATGTTTATAGAACAGATGTTCTATAGGCTGTAGGGATTTATTTTGAAAGGTGAGCGCTGATGATCGGTATGCTTAATGGCGTAGTGGAATCTATCGATTCGCGTTGTGCGCTTGTCTGTGTTTGTGGCGTTGGCTACGAGGTATATATGCCTTCGTCAGATTTATCATCTTTGCGCGAAGGTCAAGAAGTTAGAGTTTATACGTCTTTGCAAGTTAGTCAAGATGCTATTACGCTCTATGGTTTTACAAGTATGGCTGCAAAGCGTATTTTTCTTCAAATTCAACAAAAAGTTAGTGGAGTGGGTCCTAAAGTAGCTCTTTCTTTGCTTTCAACATTAAGCGTAGATCGTTTGATTAAGGCTATTGCGGATTCAGATGTTTCTGCGCTTTCTTCCGCTCCTGGGTTGGGAAAAAAGGGTGCACAAAAAATTATCCTCGAGCTTAAAGGCTCTATTGACGTGTCTTTATTAGCACAAGATAGCATGGATAAAAATGTAAACAAGAATATAAGCGATTTTATTGATTCTTCTATGCAAAAAGTTGTTGTTGGATTGATGTCTTTAGGCTGGAAGCAGTTTGATGCTCAAAAAGCAGTGGAAAGCGTTTGTAAACAAGAGCATATTTCTTTGCCAATTAGAGATGAAGATATGCCAACAGTTTTGCGCATGGCTTTGTCTTCGCTGGATAGAGGCAGGTGACGATTATGAGTTTTGGCGAGAAAATCAACAGTGAGAAAATCAACAACGTGCAATCTGTTAATACTGGCGTATCAGAAGATTCATTAAGAATAGTATCTTCTAGTGCTATAGAAAACGAGCAAATTAGTGATGAGGAGTTGCGTCCTCATGCTCTGGATGGTTTTATTGGTCAGCCTTTATTAAAAGCGCAATTGCAACTTTTTTTGGATGCTGCAAGATTGCGTAATGTTCCTCCCGATCATATGCTTCTTGCAGGTCCTCCTGGTCTTGGAAAAACAACTTTAGCAATGATTGTTGCTAACGAATTAGGCGTTTCTATTCGAGTTACTTCTGGCCCTGCTATTCAACATGCTGGGGATTTAGCATCGATTTTAAGCTCTTTAGATACAGGTGAAGTGTTGTTTATTGATGAGATTCATAGACTTCCTCGCGCTGCAGAAGAGTTGCTTTATATCGCTATGGAAGATTTTCGAGTAGACGTTATGGTTGGAAAAGGGCCTGGAGCGTCTTCTATACCGCTTACTTTGCCTCATTTTACGGTTGTTGGCGCAACTACTAGAGAAGGCATGCTTCCTTCTCCTCTTAGAGCGCGTTTTGGTTTTACTGCTCACTTGGATTTTTATCCTCACGAAGAGCTAGAGAAGCTTATTGAGCGTTCTTCCGCACTTTTAGGCGTAAATCTTGCAGGCCAAGCGGCAAAAGAGCTTGCTTTGCGTTCTAGGGGAACTCCTAGGATTGCAAACAGACTTTTGAGGCGTGTTAGAGATTGGGCAGTAGTACATAATCTTAAAGAAGTAAATCGCGAGTCTGTAATCGATGCTTTATCTTTGTATCAAATAGATACTCAAGGCCTTGATCGTTTAGATATTGCTGTTCTAAAAGCTATTGTGGTTCAATTTAATGGTGGTCCTGTAGGGCTTAATAACTTGGCTGCAATGGTTGGAGAAGAGTCGGAAACTGTGGAAACTGTTTGTGAACCATATTTGGTTCGAGAAGGCTTTCTTGTTAGAACACCTAAAGGCAGAGTTGCAACTGAAAAAGCTTGGCAACATTTAGGTCTTAAAGCACCCGATAATGTCAGATAGATAACATAAAATAGTTGATTTGGACGGTGTTTTGCCGTCTTAGGGTTGGATAACTTAAGGAGTTTATTGTGCCCCAATTCTTTCAACAGTATGGCATGCTTATTGTTCTTGTAATTGCCATGGTTGGTATCATGTGGTTCCAATCTCGTAACATGAAAAAGCGCCAAACTGAATTGCGTTCTTTCCATGATTCGTTAAAGCCTGGTGTTGAGGTTATAACCATTGGCGGAATTATTGGTAAAGTTGTTAGCGTTGATGCAGATCACGAAGAGATTGTTTTAGATTCAGAAGGTAGTCTGCTTCGCGTATCTTTCCGTGCTGTTAACAGGGTTTACGTTCGCGTAGATTTTAATAGCTACGATAAAGAAGATAGTGCCGAAGGCGCTAATAATGCAGATAGCGCAGAAGATAACGAATCGCAGGAATCGCAAGAATCCAATGAATCTAACGAGGTTCAAGAATCTAGCGAATCTAATGAAAATAAAGAAAACTAGAATAGAACGCTAGGATTATGACAACAACTGATATTACGGTAAAGCCTCTAAAGAATGTTAGTAGTGAAGATGCTAATTATTTAGCTTCTCTTGTTCGCACAATTCCAGGATTCCCTAATCCAAAGATTGTTTTTCGCGATTTTCTACCAGTATTTGCAGATGCTCGTGGTATGAACATTCTTATTGAGTCACTTGTTGATTCTTTGCCAGTTTCTAAAGATTCTTTTGATTTAGTTGCAGGTCTTGAAGCTCGTGGATTCTTATTTGGCCCAGTATTAGCTGCACGCTTAAATAAGGGTTTTGTTGCCGTAAGAAAAGCAGGGAAGTTGCCGCCAGAAGTTATTAGCGAATCGTATTCTCTTGAATATGGAGAAGCTAAAATCGAGATTGAAAAAGACTTGATTAAACCTGGCCAGCGTGTTCTTATTGTTGATGATTTGATTGCAACAGGAGGAACCGCAAAAGCTGCTGCAAGGCTTGTTGAAAGATCCGAAGGTGTTGTTGCTGGGTTCTGCTTTGTAATGGAACTAACGGGCATTAACGGAATGAGCGACTTGCAATCCTATAAGTGCTCTAGCTTAATGAAAATGCCAGCTTAAACACAGCAAATAATAGTTTTAGGAAAAGCGTTAAATACGTAGATAATCCAAAATAATCCAAGTCTAAACTTTAAGAACGTAGGGGGAGGAACAATTTTGAAAAAACTAAAATCTTCTCTTATTAGCGTTTTGAAGGGTTTAGCTATTCCAGCAATAGCTATTTTTGTTTTTGCTCTTATTGTTGGGTTGTTTATGTCTTTAACGCTTTTAGTAATTTCGATTGAAGAAGGAACTGGTAATCTTTCTGATTCATCAATGTCTTTAACATGGGCTGTACTTCTTTTTGCACAAGGTGTTGGTCTTGGTTTTGACGATTTTGTTCTTACGATTATTCCTCTTGGATTAACAATTCTTTTAGTTTCGTCTCTTGCAATTGCAATGAGAAAGCTAAAAGGCGGTCAATTAGCCAATTCAATAGGATTATTTGTTTGGGTTTTTGCAAATTATGTAATATCCCAAAATACTAATATTGAGTTGTTGGATTCTTTGCCAATAATATTGCTAAAAAGTGTTTGTGTGTATATTTTGGCTATGATGATTGCTGTTTTTCCATATTCTTCTACGTTTGCACAAATAAAACAAAAGTTGGCAAAGCATTTTTCTGAGCGAATAATTAAATGTGCAAAAATCTGTTTTTATTGCTCTGTAAGTGTTTTAGTTATTTACGCAATTGTTGCACTTTTAACAATCATCTTTTGGTGTGTAGTTGGTTCAAGCAACGTTGAGATTGCATTTTCTAAGCTAGGAATGCAAATCGGTTCTAGGATTTTAACATCTATTGCCTGTTTAGTGTGGTTGCCGAATATTGCACTATGGGCATTATCTTGGATTTCTGGAGCAGGATTCAACATTGGAGATATTGCAAGCTTTAGTATTTTTTCTGTTAGCAAAAAATCGTTACCACCTATTCCACTTTTTGCAATATTTCCAGACGCTATAAAAGATTCATTCTATAGAACAGCTTCGGTTAGTATATTGTTTGTTTTGTGCGCTATTTTGGCATCGTTTATAATTTTGTACTCAAAGTTGTGCAACCTTAGAATCATATTTGATAACAATAAAGTAGACTGGAAGAAAACAGCTTTTGCATTTGTTCAATCTGCAATAGTTCTAGTAGCGTCTTGCATGGCAATAATACTTGTTATGAGTGTATTGCTTCTATTTGCGAATGGTAGTTTGGGAAGATTTAGATTAGCACATGTTGGAGTTAATGTAAGTAGAAGTCTTCGATCTTTAGGCCATTTAACATTATACGGTTTTGGCTTTGCTTGGCTTGTTATTCTTTTTGTTTGCGCAATAATAGTTTGTATTCGACTTTTAAGCAATAAAATTTTATCCGAAAATCAACCTTTGCTTGAGAGCAAAACTGAAACTAGTAATCTTGAGTCAACTAGAACAGTCAGCTCAAAAGCTAATAAAAAATAAATCCTCATGCAACACAAGGAGGAAGACCGGTGCAACAGATACATGAGCAAGAACAAAATGCAGATGTGCTGATAACCACAGGTAAAAGGTCAATAAAGCGAGTACTGGTTTCAGTATTTTGCAAAGAAGGACTAGAAACGCTGGCAGATGCTTTTAGAAAGTGTGGAACTCAAGTTGTTTCAACTGGTTCAACTGCTTCAAAGCTTCAAGAATTGGGTGTAAGCGTTACGCAAGTGTCGGATGTAACAGGATTCCCAGAAAGTTTGGATGGTAGAGTTAAAACTCTCGATCCGCATATTCACGCTGGAATCCTAGCAGATATGAGCAATTCGGATCACGTAAAGCAGCTTAAAGATTTGAATATTGAGCCATTCGATGCTGTAGTTGTAAACTTGTATCCTTTTGTGAACACAGTTATGAGCGGCGCTAAAAATGATGCCATTATTGAAAAAATCGATATTGGTGGACCTTCAATGATTCGAGCAGCTGCTAAAAATCATAAGTCTGTAGCTGTTATTACAGATCCTGCAGATTACAAATTGCTTGCTAATCGAATTGCTTCTGGCGAAGGCTTTAGTTTGCAAGAGCGCGAATACTTAGCGCATAAAGCATTCGAGCATACAGCCGCTTACGATGCTGCAATATGCCAATGGACTAATAGTGCTTGGCCAATGCCACAAAGCATGATAGAAAACACAGATAACAATGATGATTCGCTTGATAAAACAAGCAAAGATTCGTTACTTCCATGTGACTATACGCGAACATGGACTCTTGAACGTAAGCTTAGGTATGGAGAGAATCCACATCAATATGCTGGGCTTTATCTTGATCCGTTGCATAATGGCGGTTTAGCTCAAGCTGAGCTTCTTGGCGGAAAGCCAATGAGTTATAACAATTATGTTGATGCGGATGCAGCATGGCGTGCAGTTTGGGATTTTGCTCCGCAAATTGCCGTTGCTGTTTGCAAACACAATAATCCTTGCGGATTAGCAATAGGTGCAACAGCTGCAGAGGCTCATGCGAAGGCTCACGCTTGCGATCCTGTAAGCGCATACGGTGGAGTGATTGCTTGCAATTCAACTGTTACTCTAGAAATGGCACAAAGTGTGCGTCCAATTTTTACAGAAGTAATTATTGCTCCAGACTACGAGCCGGAGGCTTTGGAGTTATTGCGCACTAAGAAGAAGAATTTGCGAATATTAAAGGTTGCAAATCCGCCTGTTTTAGGTTTGCAAGTGCATCCTATTGACGGCGGAGCGTTGGTGCAAAGTGCAGATAAGATTGATGATTTTGGAGATAATCCACAAAATTGGACTCTTGTTTCTGGAAACCCAGCGAACGAAGAAACCTTAAAAGACTTAGAGTTTGCATGGCGTTCTCTTAGGTGCGTAAAGTCTAATGCCATTTTGCTTGCGCATGATTTAGCAACTGTTGGAATCGGAATGGGTCAAGTTAATCGCGTGGATTCTTGCCATCTTGCAGTTGAAAGAGCAAATACTTTGGCAGATGGATTAGAACGTGCTAAAGGCTCTGTTGCAGCATCCGACGCATTCTTCCCGTTTGCTGATGGTCCGCAAATCTTGATAGAAGCAGGTGTAAGCGCAATAGTTCAACCTGGAGGGTCTATTAGAGATGAGGAAGTGTTTGAAGCTGCGCGCGCGGCTGGCATAACAATGTACACTACTGGAACGAGGCACTTCTTCCACTAAAAATCAATCGCTATTTGCAAATTAGTATTTCTGTAAATAGCTGATTAGTCAGTTAGATTAGCTCGATTAATCATATTAACGTAAAAAGCCTTGGATTGTATTTAATATACTTTCCAAGGCTTTTTATGTATTATACAAGTATGACAATTAGCCAGAAGAATCAAGATAGCGAATTAAAATTTGATCATAAAGATGAATTATTGCACGATGCGAATAGCAATGCGAATAGCAACTCAAGAAATCATATCTACGTTTCGGAAGTAAAAGAAGGTAAGCCATACGCGCAATGGATTGTAGCAATAATCGTATGCGTGTGCGCTGTATTAGCTTTTATAGGAAGAATAATGGCTGCTACAGTTATTATTTCTGCAACAGCCATCATTCTTGGAATAATACGCTTAATTTTCTCTCAACGAAGCCCTTGGAAAGTTAGATCCGTTGCTTTTGACTCTTTTCTAAGCATTGCACTAGGACTTGGTTTGCTAATAACGTATTTTTCTATTTTTGTTTTTATGTAACCTATTTTGTTTTAACTATTTGTCTTCGCTATAAAATGGGTTAACTTCTTTATTCTCGCTATTTTCTGATTCTTCGTTAGATGAGGAAGTGTTTTTGGAAGAATCATCCAAGCTTAAATCGCCAGAATTATTAGATTCTTTAGCACTGGTTGAGTCTTTTGAAGAAGAACGAACAAGCTTGCTAATAAGCATAATGAATCCAACAAGAGCTGCTGCAAAAACAGGAGCAATCCAAAATACCCAAAGTTGGCTTAATGGCGAAGCAGCTAATTTCTTAGACTGTGCAAGAATGGCAATACCTGTAGAGCGAGCAGGATTAAGACCCGATCCAGTAATTTGGTAGGTAATAAAAGCTCCAACAGAGTATGCAATACCCATGTGTGCTGCATACGTGCATTTAGCGCTACCATCTTCGCGCGTATACGTCATTGCTGTTGCAACAATAATAAGAACTGCAATAATCTCAACTATTAATGCGGAGATAACGCCAAAAGAAGCATTAACGCTTTTTAGCTGATTTGCAGAGATAGAAGCGCTTTCAAAACCGTTTACAACAGGAGCAAACCATGTTTTTTCTGGAACCATTTTAGTTTGAGGAAGAATAAAAACAGTTATTGAAGCAGCAACGAGTGCGCCAAGAACTTGCGCAATAATGTATAAAATTCCAGAGATATAAGAAGTTCTTCCAGTAAGCATAGAAGCGATTGTTACTGCTGGATTAACGTGACCTCCAGAAACCTTAGCTGCTATACTGATTGCTGCTGCGTAAGCTAAGCCTGTTCCTGCAGCAATCAAAAGAACATTCACGCCGTACATTGCTGTTACAACAGAAGAGAATGTGTAAATAGTAAATATTGCAAAAACGCTTGCAATAAATTCAGCAAAAATCCTAAAAATAAGAGGTGCAGGAGCAGATGTTTTTTGCTCATCATTTGAACATTTATTTTGCAAAGTGTTGTTCATAACAATTCCTTACGTTAATGTGTACGTGTTGTGTTGTTTTTATGTTGTTTTGTTATTCGCAACACAACCAAACGTTTGCTATAGTATCACGGCTATGCCATACGCTAGTATAGAAAAACGTGGCAATTTGCTGTGAGTATTAAAAAATGATTAAAAATTATTAAAAAATACGCAAAAATGGCCATAAATAAAACATCAATAAGATTAAATTAATACAATAGGTCACGTTGGGAGAACGATGCCAAACGCATATTCCCGCGCCAATCAGGCGCATTCAAATGACAAAAATGCCGTTCGACTGCAAAAGCTACTTGCTGAAGCGGGATTTGGTTCAAGACGCAAATGTGAGGAGATTATTCTCGATGGGCGTGTTGAAGTGGATGATGAGCTTGTAACAACACTCGGAACTCGAGTAGATCCAAGTAAGCAAAAAATTCGCGTAGACGGATCCAGAGTAAAGTTCAATCACAAGCTTGTAACGCTTGCGCTTAATAAGCCAAAGCGAGTTTTGAGCGCAATGGATGATTCAAAAGGTCGCTTTACTTTAAGAGATATTGTTGGAGACAAATACGAGCGAATTTTCCACATGGGTCGCTTGGACTACGATTCGGAAGGTCTTATTTTAATGACCAACGATGGCGAGCTAAGCCAGCATGTTATGCATCCAAAGTACGAAGTTGAAAAAACGTATATTGCAACTGTTGAAGGCAAAATCAACGGAATGGTTTGCCGCAGGCTAGTTTCGCAAGGCGTAAATCTGGAAGACGGCTGGATTAAGCTAGACAGATGCGCAATAATCGATCAGAATCACGATGCAACAATCGTAAAAGTTGTTTTGCACTCTGGCAAAAATCGCATTGTGCGTAGGATTTTTGGAGCTGTTGGTTTCCCAGTAAAGCGTCTTGTTCGTACGCAAATCGGCCCTATTAAGTTGGGCGACTTAAAAGCTGGGTCTTATCGCGTGCTTTCGCAAGTAGAAGTGCGCTCGCTTTCTAAGGAGGTTGGCCTGTGATTTGTGTAGCAATTGATGGACCAGCAGGAGTTGGCAAGTCTTCTACTTCTCGCGCTTTAGCACAATACTACGGTTTTGCGTATTTAGATACGGGTGCAATGTATAGAGCTGCCGCATGGTGGTGCTTAAAGCAAGGAATTGATTTAAGCAAGCAGCTTGAATTAGACGAAGAAGGAAATCCAACAAATTCTGCAGATGCAGAACGCTTTAATCAAATTGTTGAAGCTGTTGGAGCATTGTTTACGGAAGATCATGCTGAATTTAGCGTTGATCCAAAAAATCCTGTAGTCGTAATTGATAGTGAAGATATTAGCGAAGAATTGCGTTCCATCGAAGTTTCTTCGCACGTGTCTACTGTTTCTTCGATTCCTGCAGTTCGACGCATGCTTATTGCTGCTCAACGCGCATATATTGCTTCAGAGTCTGCTGAGGATTCTTTCTCTAGCGGAGAAGGAATTGTTGCAGAAGGCCGCGATATTACTACTGTTGTGGCTCCTAATGCGCAAGTTCGAGTGCTTCTTACTGCTCGCGAAGAGGTGCGCCAAGCTCGCAGAAATAAGCAAGATATTGCGCAAGAAAATTTGCAAAATAATCAATCTAAGAATAATGAATCTTTAGAAGAAGACGATATTCGCGCTCGCGACGCTAAAGATGCTAAAGTTACGCATTTTCTTAAAGCTGCTGACGGAGTTACAACTTTAGATAATTCTGATTTGACTTTTGAGCAGACTCTTGACGCGCTTGTAGAGATGGTTGACGATGCAATTGAGCAAGATGAGTATGACCGTTATGCTGCAAATCTTGAAGGCTACGATCTTGACGATGAAGACCGTGCGCTTCTTAGCGGAAATTTAGCAGGCGAAGATGAGTCGAAATATACAAAAGCTGTTGGAGTAATTGCCGTTATTGGCCGACCAAACGTTGGAAAATCAACGCTTGTAAACCGTATCTTGGGTCACAGAGTTGCTGTTGTAGAAGATACTCCAGGCGTTACTAGAGATCGCGTAAGCTACGATGCTGAGTGGGCTGGAACCAACTTCAAGCTTGTTGACACTGGCGGCTGGGAAGCAGATGCTGAAGGCATTGATTCTTCGATTGCTCAGCAAGCGCAAGTAGCAGTGCGTTTAAGCGATGCTGTGATTTTCCTAGTAGACGGTCAAGTTGGTTTAACAGCTACCGACGAGCGTATTGTTTCAATGCTTCGCGCTGCTGGTAAGCCTATTACTTTGGCAGTTAACAAGGTTGACGACGCTAGAAGCGAGTATTTGACTGCAGAGTTTTGGAAGCTTGGAATGGGCGAGCCTTACGGAATTTCTGCAATGCACGGCAGAGGCGTTGGAGATTTGCTTGATGCGGCTCTTACATCTTTGAAGAAAGCGAATAAGACTTCTGGATTCTTAACTCCGCAAGGTCTTCGCAGAGTTGCTTTAGTTGGGCGTCCAAACGTTGGTAAGTCTTCGCTTTTGAATCATTTGGCTCACGAAGAACGCTCTGTTGTAAACGACTTGGCTGGAACTACTCGAGACCCTGTTGATGAGGTTGTGCGCGTAGACGGTGAGGATTGGCTGTTTATTGACACGGCTGGTATTAAGCGCAGGCAGCACAAGCTTACGGGCGCCGAATACTATTCTTCGCTTCGTACGCAAGCTGCGATTGAGCGTTCGGAACTTGCTTTGATTCTTTTTGACTCTTCGCAGCCAATTGCGGAGCAAGATCTAAAGGTTATGAGTCAGGCTGTAGACGCGGGTCGCGCAATCGTACTCGTGTTTAACAAGTGGGATCTGATGGACGAATTTTCCAGACAGCGCATGGAACGCTTGTGGAAAACTGAGTTTGAGCGCGTTACTTGGGCTGAACGCGTTAATCTTTCTGCAAAAACAGGATGGCATACTAACCGTCTTGCGCGCGCTATGCGAACAGCCTTAGAAAACTGGGATAAGCGCATTCCTACAGGCAAGCTTAACGCTTTCTTAGGCCGTATTCAGTCTGCTCATCCACATCCTTTGCGAGGCGGAAAGCAAGCGCGAATCTTATTCGCAACGCAAGCTTCTACGCGCCCTCCACGTTTTGTAATATTTGCAACTGGCTTCTTAGAGCACGGCTACCGTCGCTTTATTGAGCGTTCTCTTCGAGAAGAGTTTGGATTTGAGGGAACTCCTATTCAAATCTCTGTAAAAGTACGAGATAAAAAGAAGCGCAAGTAAAGTCGCAGGTTAATCACAAATAAATCTGCGATTAAAGTTGCGATTAAAGCGTAAGTAAAGTAGGAGCGGAATATGGCTGGATTAGGCGAGTTAGCTCTTGATTTGCATCATGCTAGCGAAGACGAAATTTTTCAAGCATTTGTTGATTGGGTTAAGACTAACAAGCATGTAGATTTGTGGCCGCATCAAGAAGAATCTGTTATGGATTTGCTTGCAGGAGACCACGTAGTCTTAAACACTCCAACAGGTTCTGGAAAATCGCTAGTAGCGCTCGGAATGCATTTTGCAGCACTTGCCACTGGCAGACGCTCCTACTACACTGCGCCAATCAAAGCACTTGTATCCGAAAAATTCTTCGATTTAGTTGCGATTTTTGGGCGAGACAACGTAGGCATGATTACTGGCGACTCGCATATTAACGCGGACGCTCCAATAATCTGCTGCACTGCAGAAATCTTAGCAAATCAAGCTCTGCGCGAAGGTGCAAACGCAAAAGTTGATTGCGTTGCAATGGACGAATTCCACTACTATGGAGACCCAGAGCGCGGTTGGGCTTGGCAAGTTCCGCTACTTACTATTGCAAACACGCAATTTTTACTTATGAGCGCAACTCTTGGAGACGTGTCAGATATTGCACAGCGCCTAGAAAAATCAACAAATCGTAGTGTTGATATTATTGCTAACGCTCCAAGACCAATCCCACTCGAATACGAGTACACAGATAAGCCGCTTGCAACAACTGTGGAACTATTATTTAACAAGGGTTTAACGCCGATTTACGTAGTTCATTTTTCGCAAGACGCGGCTCTAGAAACAGCTCAAGCGCTCGCTAGTACTGGGGTTTCTAGCAAAGATCAGCGAGATAAAATTGCGCAAGCAATTAAAGGCACTAAATTTACTACAGGATTCGGCAAAATCTTGCAAAGGCTGCTGCGCACAGGAGTTGGCGTACATCATGCTGGTATGCTTCCGCGCTACCGCAGGCTTGTTGAGCAGCTCGCACAACAGGGGTTGCTGCCAGTTATTTGCGGAACAGACACTCTTGGCGTTGGTATTAACGTGCCGATTCACTCTGTTGTGCTTACAGCTCTTACAAAATTTGACGGGAACCGTAGTCGAAAGCTTCGCGCTCGCGAGTTTCACCAAATTGCAGGTCGCGCAGGCAGAATGGGGTTTGATACCGAAGGCTTAGTGGTTAGTGAGGCTCCAGAGTTCGAGATTGAGAATGCACGCGCTGTTGCAAAAGCTGGAAACGATCCTAAAAAGCTTAAAAAAGTTAAGCGTAAGAAGTCTCCAGAAGGATTTGTTGTTTGGAGTGAGCAAACGTTTACTAAGCTTATTGAAAGCGCTCCCGAAACTTTGAATCCGCACATGGTTGTAACTCACTCAATGATTTTGAACGAAGTTACGCAAGGCGGGGATGCTAGAGCACGCGTTGAAAAACTTATTGAAGATAGTGCGCAAAAGCCGCAAGATAAAGAAAAATTGCTTGAGCGTTGCAACGATATTTTCCAAACTTTGCTTGACACTCAAGTTATTGAATGTAGAGAGCTTTCGGACGGTTCTTGCGATTATGATCTTGATGTTGCTATGCCAGAGGGTTTTGCGCTAGATCAGCCACTTTCGCCGTTCTTGCTTGCTGCTTTGGAACTTCTAGACCCAGAATCTGAAAGTTACGCGCTTGACGTAATTTCTATGGTTGAAGCAACTTTAGATGACCCTAAACCTGTTCTTCGCGCTCAAGAGCGTAAGGCTCGCGACGCTGCAATGGCTGGCATGAAAGATGATGGCATTGATTACGAGGAGCGCATGGAACGCTTGGCGGAAGTTAGCTATCCTAAGCCTTTGGAAGATTTGCTTGAGCCTGCTTTTGCGCAATATCGCAAAGATGTTCCGTGGGCAAACGACTACTGGATTAAGCCTAAATCTGTGCTTCGAGACATGGTTGAAACCGCCTCCGATTTTACTGGCTATATTTCGCGCTATGGCATTGCTAGAAGCGAGGGAACGCTTCTTCGTTACCTTTCGGACGCTTATCGTTCGCTTGCTCGCACTGTGCCAGAAGACATGCTTAACGAAGAATTGCGCGATATTATTTCGTGGCTTCGTCTTGTTGTGCGCTCTATTGATTCAAGTCTTGTTGACGAGTGGGAGAGTGCTGGAGGATCGGACGCTGAAGCTAGTGCTGTAACTATGGCTGCGCCTTCAACTGCTGAGTCTGTTGTTGCGGATCGAAGAGGACTTATTGTGTTGATTAGAAACGCAATGTTCCGCCGCGTGCAACTTATGGATTTGGAAGATGCGGATGCTTTAGGAGAGCTTGACAAAGCTTGGGGTTACGGCGTTCACGAGTGGAATGATGTGCTTGACGACTATTACGATGAACATGAGTATGTTGGGATAGATGCCAAAGCTCGTGGCGGCGACTTGTTTATTTTGGATGATTCTCTAGAAAAAAGTGAGCATTCGTGGAAAGTTCGGCAGATTATTGACGATTCGGACGGAGACCATAATTGGGCTATTACTGGAATTGTTGATTTGGATTCCACACAAGATACAGGCGAAGTTGTGTTCTTTGACTACAGCGTGTCGCACGTTTAGTGTTGTTTTACTTAAGTTTTATTTGCGTTTTGCTTATATTTTACTTATGTTTTATGCAAAATCTAAAATATAGTCGAACGTTTGTTCTATGGATTGAGTATACTTAGATTATGGTTCAGGATTTATTTACAGCAAGTAGTGCGCCTAGCGATGTAACACGTCCATTGGCTGTGCGTATGCGACCGAGCGTTATCGAAGACGTTCTTGGGCAGACTCATGCGCTAAAAGATGGTTCGCCTTTGCGCAGGCTTGCAAATCCTCAATCTAAAGGTTCTCTTACATCTCCAAGTTCTGTTGTGTTGTTTGGGCCTCCAGGTGTTGGTAAAACTACGCTTGCTTATATTGTGGCTCAACAGTCTGGTCGCGTGTTTGAAGAGCTTTCTGCTGTAACTTCTGGAGTCAAAGATGTTAGAGCGGTGCTAGATCGCGCGCATGAGCGTTTAGTTAGTAAAGGTCAAGAAACAGTTCTGTTTATTGACGAAGTTCACCGTTTTTCTAAATCACAGCAAGATGCTTTGCTTCCAAGCGTAGAAAATCGCGATGTAACTTTTATTGGAGCTACTACCGAAAATCCAAGTTTTTCAATTATTAAGCCACTACTTAGTAGATCAGTAGTTGTTAAACTTGAGTCTCTTAGAGTAGAAGATTTGCGCACGCTTATTGAACGCGCAATTTCTAGCGAAAATGGTCTTAATAATCAGCTTAAGATTGATGACGATGCAATAGATTCAATTATTCGTTTAAGTGGGGGAGACGCTCGCAAGACTCTTACTATTCTAGAAGCGGCAGCAGGGGCGGTAACAGGAGATGTTGCTTTGCAACATGGCAAAAAGAAGCCTGTTATTACTGCCGATGTTGTTTCTAACGTAATGGATACTACTACAGTTCGCTACGACAAAGATGGCGACGATCACTACGATGTGATTTCTGCTTTTATTAAGTCAATGCGTGGAAGTGATGTTGACGCTTCTTTGCATTATTTAGCGCGAATGCTTAGAGCTGGGGAAGACCCGCGTTTTATTGCAAGGCGAATTATGATTGCTGCTGCCGAAGAAGTTGGCATGGCAGCTCCACAAATTTTGCAAGTAACTGTTGCTGCAGCTCAAGCTGTTGCTCTAATTGGCATGCCAGAAGCGCGGATTATTCTTTCGGAAGCTGTGATTGCTGTAGCAACTGCTCCAAAATCAAACGCAAGTTATAATGCGATTAATAAGGCTTTGCAAGATGTTGATGCTGGAAATATTGGTCAAGTGCCTCTTCATTTGCGTAACGCTCCGACTGCTTTAATGAAAAGCTGGGGAAATCACGATGGGTACAAGTATGCTCACGATTACCCAGGAGCTGTGGCTTCTCAACAATATATGCCAGATGAGCTAGTTGGCCGCGAATATTATCACCCAAATAATCGCGGATACGAGCACGAGATTTCGCAACGTTTATCTCAAATCCGCAATATTCTCCACAATCCCGATGACAATAAATAAAGTCGATAATTAAAAAGCTCCTTAGAATTTTAAGAAGCCTTTTAATGCAGTATTACTATTTTTTTAAGAGAGAGTTTTACTCACGAACAAGCATAATGTGGTCAATATCTTCGCGATTTGAAACGCGGAACAATACAAAGCGATTGCCAATTACTTGCACAACTTCGGCACCAAGATGTTCTGCGAGCTCCTGCGCAGCTTCTTTAGCACTTAAGCCAGAACCATCTTGCACAGCACACTTCATAAGCTCGTGAGATTGCATTGTTTCGTCTGCTTGCTTAACAGCAGCGTCGCTAATATCATTTTTTCCAACATAAAGCAATGGGCTTAAAGTGTTAGCGAGCGCGCGCAATTGCTTAATCTGCTTTTTAGTTAATGCCATTATTTTCCTTCCAAGTCGCGTTCAACATGCGTAAAACGCTAAAACGTCAATTTTCAAAACATTAAAACACTAAAACGTCAAAACGCTATATTGTCAAACGCAATTATCGACAACCAACTATCGACTATTGATTATCTACTTGTAACGCTTAAATTTTCAATGCTTATCGGATTATACATTAACCGTAAGAATCCGCGTTCAATACGTTCAATGAGTTCAATATACAAATATTCCAGCAAAAATTATTCCGCACACAATAGCTAATGTAATGCTTAAAAGCGCAAAGTCTTTTATGTGAATTTTCTCTGTATGTAAGTGCGTGCGCTTTGCTCCAGGAATGTAGCATCTAGAATCTAGTGCAAGTCCTAGTGTGTTTGCGTGTCGAATCACGCTTGCAAATCCTGGAACAATAAGAGATGTTATTGCTTGCAATCGCTTTTTTATAGATCCGTCTTTTATATTTCCGCCTCTTGCGATTTGAGCTAATGCTACAGATTCTGCTTCTTTTGAAAGAGTTGGTAAAAATCGCAAAGCAAGGCTCATAATAAGAGCAATTTCTTGACTTGGCAATCCTACGATTTTAAGAGGCGAAATAATAGACGCGCATGCTTCAGTCAATCGCGTTTGGCTTATGGTTAGTACAATTATTGACCCGATTAGTATAACAAGCGAAAATCTTGAAGCGAAAAGTATTGCAAACTTTATTCCATCGTCTGTTATTAATATCGGTCCGATTCTAAAAAGTCCTCTTCCAGAATGCACAACTAGAAGATTAAACAATCCAGAAAATACGAATATTGCAATAAACATGTGCAATGACAAGAATAATTTTATAGGCGATATTCTAGCGAGAAATATTAGAGCAAGCGTTGATAGTGCAAGGATTCCAAGTTGGTAGAAGTTTGTAATGCTAAACGCGCTAAACATAAGAATTAAGCATGATATTAGTATGATTCGCGTATTAAATAAGCTTAGCAATGACTTGTTTTTGTTCTTGTTTTCGCTACCATTCTCGCTAGTATTTTCAAGCTTTTCGTCTTGTGCTTGTTCTTGCGCTTGCTTCTTTTCGCGCGAATCAAGTGTAACTATGCGCGCTCCAAGTGATTTTGCTTCACTAAAATCATGCGTAATAACAATAATTGTTACGCCTTTATTGTGTAAATCGCTTAAAATTTTTAATACGATTTTTGCATACTCAAAATCTAATCCTGCTGTAGGCTCGTCTAAAACCAAGATTTTTGGATTGCAAGCCAAAATTCCCGCGATTGCTGCTAGTCGTTGCTGGCCTCCAGAAAGTTCGAATGGGGATTTTTGCGCTAAATGTTCAATATGCAATGATTTTAGTGCGCTCAATACTCTGGAACGCAATTCGCATCCCTCTAATCCAAAGTTTTTTGGACCGTATGCTACGTCTTCAAAAACAGTTTGCGCAAAAAGTTGCTGTTCTGGCAATTGCATAACGTAACCAATGTTTTTGCGAATTTCACGCATTTGTGATTTGCTTGTTTTCTCGCTAATTTTTATTCCGTTTACACAAATAGATCCAGAATCGTATTTAATAAGTGCGCATATTGCTTTTGCGAGCGTGGATTTTCCACACCCGTTTTTTCCCATTATTGCAACGATTTCGCCTGCTTTTACGCTTAGAGAATAGTCTCTTATTATTGGATTTTGACTATTTGCATAGCTCACACTTAAATTAGATATTTCAATTGCTGCATTCTTGTTTGTTTTATTCGAATCACGTTTATTTTTGCTTTCTGCATTCGAATTTTCTGCATTTGATTTTTCTACATTTTCCGTCATGCTTTTTGATCCAATAACAGCTGGCGATTTTTCCGCGTAGAATTCTTCTAATTCCAATAAACTTACATCACGCAATTTTCCATTTTCTAGCATTAATATTCGATCCGCATTTTTGCATTCGCTAATCTTATGTGTTACTTGAACGATTGTTGTGCCGCGCGTTTGTAATTTGTCAAAAAGCTTATTTACGTCTGTTTTTGCGCAAGAATCAAGCATGCTTGTAGGCTCGTCTAATACAAGAAGTTTTGATTTTGTAGCAATCGACGACGCAATAGCAACGCGCTGCTGCTGACCTCCACTCATATTGCTTGGGTCGCTAAAACGGTGATTTTCCATGTTTACAGCGCGTAAAGCATTGCTTATATTTTTCTTCATAAATTCTTTAGAGGCGCACAAGTTTTCAAGCCCAAAAGCAACATCGTCTTCTACAACTGTTGTAACGATTTGGTCTTCTGGGCTTTGAAACAATGCTCCAATAGATTCTCGTGCTTTTTGGTACGCTTTTGAATCAACATTGTTTGCTTCAAAAACTTTTATTCCGCATAGCGTAACAATTCCAGAATCTGGGGAAGAAAGTCCTGCAATAATTTTAGCTAGCGTGGACTTTCCACTACCATTTTTGCCGATTATTGCGATTCTTTGACCATATGCAATTTCAAGATCTATTCCGTCTAGAATCCAAGTTTTTCCGCCATCATAGCTAAAGCGAACTTTTTGCAAAGAAACAGCATTATCTTTTTTAGCACAATAATCCATATTGCTTTTTTCGTCTTTGCAACTTGTTTTATATTGAATAACTTTATTGCTTTGCATAATTAGCTTGCTTTTTACTTAATTGACTAATGCTATTTTGGCTAATGCTATTTGTTTACTATTTGTTGTAGTTAAGAAGTTTTGAAACAGGCTTATAAACAAGCATAGTTACTACGCAATGAATCGCAAGCTTAATCACATTAAACGGTAGCAGAGCTGGAACTATAAGAGCAGCAACTTGCTCAACGCTAATATGAGCATAAAGCGGCGTAATAATAAGATTTCCGACTATTGCAAGAGCAATCGCAACTACAGAGCCAACCACAAGCGAAATAATAGCGCCTTCTTTGGTTCTAATTTTTTTGTAGACGATTGCAGCGCTAACAGAAGCGCCCATTGAAACCAATATTGCCATTATTGCGCCAAACGGGTTAGTGAAGAAGTGTGGAGCAAATCCTAGTACGCTTACGATTGCAGCGGCGAATGGTCCGTATGCAAATCCTGCAATTAAACACACAATTCCCGAAGGATCGTATTTAAGGTAGTTTACGTCTGGAATAAGTGGAAATTCTATAAAGCTTACAGCAATAGAGAGCGCAACGAATAGCGCGTATTTAGCAATTTTTTCGCTTGACCAATAGTTTGTGCCAGAGTAAGTTGCGTGATTATTTGCTGTGTGATTGCTTGTTTTATGATTATTTTCGCGTGAAATGCTCATTAGAGCCTCCGTTTCTTTCATCCGGACTTTAACCGTTGGCTTCGGATTTTAACCGAATCAGCAGCGCAATGCCGCTCGCGGGCTTCAAGACAATTCACTAATTCAAGAATTACCTCGTTACCGCCAGTAAGGACTTTCACCTTCCCTGAAACTACACTTTATTTTTATCTTATGCTAAGAACATTTATCGCTAAGAATATTTATTGCTAAGTGCTAAGAACATTTAGCGGTTTGATTAACTTTTGACTTGTAACGCTTTTTGATGGCAATGCTAAGTGTAAGATTAAGAGCATGAGTGAAATTACGAATACTTCTGTTAATACTATAGACAAGCTTGCGATTATTGTTGTTACTTATAAGCGCCAGGAGCTTCTTGCAAATTTGTTCAAATCATTTGAGTGTTTGAATCAATGCCCGTGGCGAATTGTTGTTGTAGACAACGAAAGTAGCGAAAAAACGCACAAAATGGTGGATGATCTAGGCGATATTCTTTCGCGCAGGTGGGGCGCTTCTAGCGCGGACGATTCTGGCGATTCAAACCGCGTTGTTTACGCGCCTCAAAGCAGCAATCTTGGGGGAGCTGGCGGTTTTAGTGCTGGCGTTAAAAAAGCGTATGAGCTTGGCGCACAATGGTTTTGGGTTATGGACGATGATGTTGAAACTGTTCCAGAATCTATTGAGCGTCTTTGCAAGTGGACTAAAAGCCACGATGTTATTCAAGGAAGCCGTTTAGACTACGACGGTGGTGATTTTTATTGGCAATATAACTTTATTGTTTCTCTTGGAATCCCTAATCCAATCGCTCCAGCAGCATTTGGGCCATCGGGCTACCGCGTTATGAACACAATGTGCTTTGAAGGTGGATTGTTTAAGCGCAATATTGTAGAGAAAATCGGACTTCCAGATTCGCGCTACTTTATTTATTGGGATGACACTACTTATGGCTATCTTGCTAGCAAAGTTACGAATCCGATTGTTGTAAATGACATTATTCTTCGCAGAACTCGTAATATTCCTAATTGGGATATTGCTGGTGTTCGCCAACTAAATTCCACTTCCGACATGAATCGTTATCATATTATGCGAAATCGTGGCTTTATGGCGCGCTACTTTATGATCCACGGCGATTTTAGACCGTTTATGTTTGCTCTTGGAACCGCTTTGACTGCTGCAAAAGAGCTTATTAGGCTTGTTGCTGTAGATCGTGAGCATATTTTAAGTGGCGTTAAAAAGCTTTTTACTGGTTGGATTGCAAGCAGAAAAATTTTGCATGATTCTAATTGGAAGCCAATGCCTCCGTTAAAATAGTCTACAAATCATTAAGACTTAAAACATAAACTAGAAGCCACCTAGCGTTTACTAAGTGGCTTCTAGTTTTTTATTTTATCTCTTTTTTCAGTGGGAGAGGTCGATTACCATTCGACCGCGAATCTTACCGCTGAGCATCTCGTCGAAGATGTCGTTAATGTCTTCCATCTTGCGCATATGGCATTTTGGAACAACCTTGCCTTCAGCACCAAACTGGAACGCTTCTTCCAAATCCTTGCGAGTTCCGACAAGGGAACCAACCAAGCGGATTCCGTCGAGAACAAGGCGAGGAATGCTAAGTTCCATATCTTCTGGTGGAAGACCAACAGCTGCAACGGTGCCGCCTGCTCGTACAGAGTCAACTGCGCAGTTAAAAGCGGCCTTGCTTACAGCGGTTACAACAGCGCCATGTGCGCCGCCTACCTTCTTCATAGCAAATTCAGGAACATTTTCCTTAAGTGGGTTCACGCACAAATCTGCGCCATATTCCTTAGCAAATTCAAGCTGAGCATCGTTAACATCTACTGCGATTACGTGCGCACCAAATACGTTCTTTGCATATTGCAACGCAAGATTACCAAGACCGCCAAGACCGAATAAAATAAGCCATTCGCCTGGATGTACGCCAGATTCCTTAATAGCCTTGTAGGTTGTAACGCCAGCGCAAGTGATAGAGCTTGCAGGAGCTGGATCCAAGCCTTCTGGAACCTTTACAGCGTAGTCAGCTGCAACAATGCACTCTTGAGACATGCCACCATCGGCAGTGTATCCTGCGTTCAAAACGCTACGGCAAAGTGTTTCTCTGCCCGTGGTGCAATATTCGCAATGTCCGCAACCCTTAAAGAACCATGCTACAGATGCACGGTCGCCTGGCTTTAATGTTGTAACACCAGGGCCAACTTCCTTAACAATACCAATGCCTTCGTGGCCTAGAACAACGCCAGTTTTATCGCCAAAATCTTGGTTCTTAACGTGAAGATCGGTGTGGCACACGCCGCAGCACTCCATATCGAGTAAGGCTTCACCAAATTCCAATGGACGAAGTTCCTTCTCTACAACCTGAGCCTTCTTATCTTTGGTTGCAACAATAGCCTTCATAGAAACCTCCTTGTTCTATGCTTCATCGTTGAAAAACATTGCTTTTTCAGTTTTCTTTTACCTGTTTGGTAAAAGCTATTTTTATTCTACATTATTTTTACGATTTTTCATGATAAAAATCACATTTTAATAAAAATTTTTATAAAAATTTATGGCTTAATGATAATAATTATCGTATTCAATATTTTTCTTATCGTTTTCTTATCTTTTTCTTCTGCTCAACACTCCGTAAAATCGCTTGAATACAGCAGAAAATCACTATACATTTTTTATTTTTGATTATAACTTGCATTAAACAATAAATCAGGCTACTATGGCATCTTGTTTGCGGATATAGCTTAGTTGGTAAAGCGCAACCTTGCCAAGGTTGAGACCGCGGGTTCGAGTCCCGCTGTCCGCTCCATTTGATTTCTCAGCAGACTTTCCTCATATCTGCTGAGATTTTTTTATTTTCTATTACATGTCTCAGCACGTATGCCAGCTTTGGGTTATAGGCAGCCAAAAGGGTTATAGGAAAAAAGGGTTATAGGCCAAAAAGTGTGTAAAGCTAAGCTGATGAATATTCTGAAAATAGAATTAGTCAGCTTAGCTTTGGACTATAAAGCAATTCTTTTTATTCAATGTGTATAACTTTTGTTAGATAATCCTTGATTTTTCGGTGAAAATTCAAGCGTTATGAATGTTTTATCCACATATTAAATTAACTCTTTTATTTTTTGCAATAAGCTGTATGCTTTACTTAAACATTAGAAAATAATGTGAAAACAAAATTAACAAATAAGGAATTAAAAAATAAATGACTTGACAAAATTTTAGGAAAGAAGGAGAGAATGAGAAATTTTTCTAACACTCTGTTATACGCAAACGACGATGATAATGAGACATTTTGGGAGGTTATTAATAGTAACTTCCCAGATCAAGTAGATCCGTCGCGGTTCCAGACTAAAGATAGAAGACCTTTTCCAGTTTATGAAGGTTTAATACCAGTTGGGTCTTCTCGCTCAATGGCAAGTTATCACGTATCATCGTGTTTCAATAATACGCATGGTAAAAAGATGTACCTATATCTTGCAATGCAAATATGCAAAGTAGCGTGCATAGTAGGTGATATTTCTCACGGCAGGCCAATATCGCCAGAGATGAAAAGAGCATTAACAAAAGAGTGTATATACAAACTCGAGAATATGTGGTACTTGATTAATGAATGCTACAAAGATAAGCATAATGAGGCAGAAGTTTCTAAGCTAAGAAGTAATCCAACAATACCGAAGATGATAAACGGAATACTGGTTTCTCCATCACAATTAGAGGCAGTCGTTTTGCTTCATATTGGAGATACAGAATATTGGACATCTTTAACACTTAGATTCATAATGGGAAAATGGGTTTGCACGTTAGCAGATATAGGTTAGGTTTTACCTAATCGTAGTTTGCATAATATGAATTTTAAGTAGTTATTGATTTAATTAAGTATGTACATGCATAAACATGTTGGATTATGTAGCTTATTTGCGTAACGCCCCTAGAATATAATTTGCATTTGCTGTTTTACTCAAGGGGTTTTCTAAATCGTTATTTGTTAAATTGTTATTTTGTAAAAAACGCTAATTTTCTGTGCATATTTTTGTATCTTCATAGTTTTGTGTTGGCATGCTTATACCGTACAATTAAGAATATGCTGCGAGAATTTTCTGTAGAAGACATTCACCCAACTAACGATGGTGACACAATTTATTCATTGCTTGCCAATAGGGCAATGCGAGACCCGCAAGGTGTGATTGCACAATGGCAAGATGACAATACTCGTCAATGGCACGATGTTAGCGCATCACAGATGCTATCCAAAGTTCGTTCTACTGCAAGAGGCTTAATCGCTCTTGGCGTTAAGCAAGGAGACAAAATCGTTATTTACTCTCCAACTTGTTATGAATGGGGTGTTGTGGACTTTGCGTGCGCTTGTATTGGTGCTGTTAGCATACCTATTTACGAAACTGACTCCGCTCTTCAAGCTGCAGATATTATTTCGGAAGTAAAGCCTGTTATCGCTTTTGCAGGAGACGACGAGCATGCGCAATGCTTGGAAAGAGTTCGTCAAGACAATAAGCGAATTTCATTAAAAACGGTTTTTAACTTTAAGGCCAATGGTATTGATGCTGTTATTGATTTTGGAAAATCAATAAGCGACGATGAGCTAAATAATGCTATTAATCAAATAAAAGCAGATGATTTAGCAACTATTGTTTACACTTCTGGCTCTACTGGCAAGCCAAAGGGAGCAATGCTTACTAATAGAAACTTTACGCACATTGTTTACGCAGCATACGATGTTCTAAACGACATGTTGTATAAGCCAAGTAGAATACTTCTATTCCTTCCTCTTGCACATTGCTTTGCAAGGTATATTCAATATGTTGCAGTTGGAGCGAATGGCGTTATTGGATATGTTCCAAACGCTAAACATTTGTTGGCAGATTTGCGTAGTTTTAAGCCTACGTATTTGCTTGGCGTTCCTCGAGTGTTTGAAAAAGTTTATAACGCAGCGTCTCAAAAGGCTGGCGCTGGTATTAGAGGTAGGATTTTTGCAAAGGCTGTTCAGCATTTTGTTGAATGGTCTAAAGATGAAATTGATGGTAAAGCGCATTCTATTTATGCAAAGATTCAGCATGATTTTTATATGAAAACTGTTGGTTCTTCCATAAGATCTGCACTTGGTCCTAATTTAGCGTGGTTGGCTTGTGGAGGCGCTCCAATAAATGCAGAGCTTGCTCACTTCTTTAATGGATTAGATGGCATAACCTTTATTCAAGGCTATGGAATGACAGAAACTGCAGCTCCATGCGTTGTTAATTTTGAACACGCAAATCGAGTCGGTTCTGTTGGAAAGCCTGGCCCTGGAATTACAATCCGCATTGATGACGATGGCGAAGTTCTTGTAAAAGGTCCTAACGTTTTTGTTGGATATTATGGAAAACCAGAACTTACTGCAGAAGTTATTGACGAAAACGGATGGCTTCATTCTGGCGATTTAGGAGAAATCGACGACGAAGGATTCTTAACCATTACTGGCAGAAAGAAAGACATTATTATTACTGCTGGTGGAAAGAATATAAGTCCTGCTCCTCTTGAAACTATTATTGCAAAATGCCCTATTGTTTCACATGCTGTTGTTGTTGGAGATGGAAAGCCATTCGTTTCGGCTCTTATTGAGCTTGAACCAGACATGGTTCGTTCTTGGCTTAAAAATCAAGGAATGGATGAGAATCTTCCAATGAAAAATGTTGCTCAAAACGATGCTATACGTTCTGTTGTTCAACAATTTATTGATCAAGCGAATAGCACGGTCTCTAGAGCAGAGTCTATTCGTAAATTTGTTATTTTAGACGAAGAGTTTTCTCAATATAATGGTACTTTAACTCCAAGTATGAAAGTTGTTCGTCCAAAGGTTTTAAAGAGATATGCGGATGTTATTGAATCGCAGCTTTATGCTCCAAAACCTAGTAACAAACCGTTGCCTGCAACGGTTAAGATTTTAGATAAAACAACCGAAACTGTTAAGCAAGCTCAAGAGGTTGTTACGCCTAAAGTCAAGCAAGCTATTGATCAAGCAGCAACTCATTTGAAGCGTTTTGGAGAAGATTTGCCTTTGCAATCCGATTCTAAGGAATCTTATTCAAATAATGAAGATGGAGCAAACCAAACCGTTAGTGAATAAGATTATAAAATAGTATATTAATAGGCTAATTAACAATTGCAAATACAGATTTACAGATGGTATTACTATAAAGTTTGTATAATTGTGGATTGCGATTTTAATTAGCTTTTTGTTTTAAGGAGTGCCGTGACTATTAGACAAATCCGAGTTGTTCCAGACCCTGTTCTTAGAACGCCTTGTGATGAAATTCGCGAGATTACGCCATCTGTTAGAAGTCTTGTAGAAGATTTATTAGAAACTGTAAACGATCCAGGTCGTGCAGGACTTAGCGCGAACCAAATTGGTGTTAATCTTAGAGCATTTTCTTATAATATTGATGGAACAATAGGCTATATTTTGAATCCCGTTATAGAAGAGCTTAGTGGAGAACAATACGGAGATGAGGGCTGCTTATCGGTTCCAGGATTGTGGTACAAGACCCGCAGAGCTGATTATGCTAGAGCAAGAGGAATAGATCTAGACGGTAAAACTGTTGTTCTAGAAGGTAAAGGCTTAATGGCCCGCATGATTCAACATGAATGTGACCATCTTGATGGTCATGTGTATATTGACCGTTTAGAAAAAGATGTTAGAAAGCAAGCTTTACGCCAATTGCGCAATAGCTCTTCTAAGTAGCTAATTCAATAAATTATTGCGATTTTTTATAGAGATTGATTACAAAGTTAGTATAAAGCTTCTGCTATAATATGACTCTGCGTGTTCGCTTTGAGCATGAGTGTTGTCGCGTTATACGATTGCTCGTTTTTTATTGTCTATCAGAATGCGCATATACGCGCCATGTACGCGTCCGTTCGTGTCGGTCGGCTTGGATTTAGTTATATGCTAGCCAAGTTGCATGCGAACAGACATGGCCAGGCAAGAACCGACAAGAAAGGTATATAGATATGGCACAGATTACCATGAGCGAAATGCTGAAGGCTGGTTTGCACTTCGGTCACCAAACTCGTCGCTGGAATCCAAAGATGAAGCAGTTCATTCTTACTCAGCGCAATGGTATTCATATCATCAATTTGTTCAAGTCGCTCGACATGATCGACAAGGCTTATGACTTTATTAAGCAGACTGTTGCTCACAATGGCACTGTTTTGTTTGTGGGTACTAAAAAGCAGGCTCAAGAAGCTGTGCAAAATCAGGCTACTCGCGTAAACATGCCTTACGTAAGTGAGCGCTGGCTCGGCGGTATGTTGACTAACTTCCAAACTGTTTCTACTCGCGTAAAGCGTTTGAAGGAACTCGAGGAAATGGACTTTACCGACGTTCGTGGATCTGGTTTAACCAAGAAGGAACTTTTGCTTCTTGAGCGCGAAAAGGATAAGCTTTCCAAGCAGCTCGGCGGTATTCGCAATATGAACCGTACTCCTTCTGCAATGTTTGTTGTAGACATTAACAAGGAAGCTTTGGCTGTTGAAGAAGCACACAAGCTCGGTATTCCAGTTGTGGCAATCGTTGACACCAACACCGATCCAGAATCCGTTGAGTATCCAATTCCAGCAAACGACGATGCAATTCGTGGCGTAGAGCTTCTTACAAGCTTGATGGCCGATGCTGTTGCAGAAGGTTTGCTTGATCACGCTGGCAAGGGTGCAAAGGCTGAAGATGCCAATGCTCAGCCAATGGCAGCATGGGAAAAGGAACTGCTCACTAAGGAATCTGAACAGTCCGACAATGAAGCCAAGGCTGAATAAGCCTGTTGGCAGTTAATGAGGAGAACAAAATGGCAGCAATTACTGCAGCGTTGATTAAGCAGGTGCGCGAAGAAACTGGCGCAGGCATGATGGACGTTAAGAAGGCTCTTACTGAAGCCGAAGGCGATGTAGCTCGCGCTAAGGAAATCATCCGCGCTAAGGGCATTCAGGCCGCTGGCAAGCGTGAAGGTCGCAAGGCCCAAGAAGGAACCGTTGCTTCTAAGGTTGTTAAGACTGCAGAAGGCGAAACTGGTTATGCAGTTGAGTTGAATTCCGAAACTGACTTTGTTGCTAAGACACCAAAGTTTGTTGAATTCTCCGAAACTGTGTTGAACAATGCTATTGAAGCCAATGCTTCTAATGCAGAAGAGCTTCTTGCCGCTAAGGCTGGAGATGCTACTGTTAAGGAAGAAGTTGAAGAAGCAGCAGCATTGTTTGGCGAGCACGTTAAGGTTGGCCAGATTGCTAAGGTTAGCGGTCCTCACGTTGAGGTTTATGCTCACAAGAAGTCCGTTGAATTGCCTCCAAGCATTGTTTCTATGATTGCTACCGACGAAGCAGGCGCTAAGGTTGCTCACGAAGCTGCTTTGCAGATTTCCGCTATGGGTGCTCAGTGGCTCCGCCGCGAAGACGTTCCAGCAGATGTGTTGGAGTCTGAGCGTCGCGTTGCTACCGAAAAGTCCTTGGCAGAAGGCAAGCCAGAAAAGATCGTTCCAAAGATTGTTGAAGGCCGTTTGAACGCCTTCTTCAAGGAAACTGTTCTTCTTGAGCAAGCTTATGTTAAGGATCCTTCCAAGACTATTGGCGACTTGTTCAAGGAAGTTGGCGGCTCTGCTTTAGCTTTCGCTCGTGTTGAGGTTGGCAAAGGCTCTGCTGAATAGTTTTTGCTAAGTTTCAAATAATTTTCTTTTACTGAAAACTATTTGAAATGTAAAAATGGACTTGCGTGTTTAACGCGTGAGTCCATTTTTGTTTGCAACATATTGTTTGAGCAGATAAACTATTAATCAGAATGCATACAGGGAGGCTGCGTTAAATGGACAACACTTTTGAATTGTCCGCTGCAAAGATGCGCGAACACGGTATGAGCGAAGTTGCTATTAGCCAATTTGAACGTCTTTATAAAGTGTGGAATGAAGATAAAACTGGCGGATTTATTCGCGAAAACGCAGTAGAGCCTATTAAGACTGTGCCAAATTTTCATGAGATTTATGAAACAATTGATCATAATAAAGCTGTTAACGCATTCTCAAAAACGGCATTTATTAAGCTAAATGGTGGTCTTGGAACATCAATGGGCTTGTCTTGCGCAAAGTCTTTATTGCCAGTTAGAAGGCATAAAGCTCGTCAAATGAGATTTATTGACATTATAATTGGTCAAGTTCTTACAGCGCGTCAACGTTTAGGCGTTGATTTGCCTTTGATTTTTATGAACTCTTTCCGCACGTCTAAAGATACTTTGCAAGTATTAAAGCGTACAAAAAAGTTTTCTCAAGAAAATATTCCTGTTGAAATTATTCAGCATCAAGAGCCAAAGCTTTTAGAGGAAACGGGTGAGCCTGTTTCTTGTTCTAAAGATAGTAGTTTAGAATGGTGTCCTCCGGGTCACGGTGACATTTTTTCAACTATTTGGGAATCTGGATTGTTGGATATTCTAAAGAAAAATGGCATTAAGTACTTGTTCATTTCTAACTCCGACAATTTAGGTGCGAGACCGTCTAGGACTCTTGCTCAGCATTTTGAAAATACTGGTGCATCAATCATGATTGAGGTTGCTAAGCGTACTCAAGCAGACCGTAAAGGTGGTCATATTGTTAGAAGTCTTGAAACTGGCAGAATGATGCTTCGTGAAATGACTCAAGTTGCTGCAGAAGATAGAAGAAGTGCGCAAAGTATTAATAAACATCCTTATTTTAATACTAACAATATTTGGATTCGTGTTGATGCTTTGCAAAAGATTCTTAAAAAATATAAAGGTGTTCTCCCTCTTCCAGTTATTTGCAATCACAAGACTGTTGACCCAACTGATGATTCAAGCGAAAAAGTGATTCAGCTTGAAACTGCTATGGGCTCTGCTGTTTCTCTTTTTGATGATGCAATTTGCGTTGAGGTTGATAGAATGCGATTTTTGCCTGTAAAGACAACTAACGATTTGTTTATAATGCGTTCTGACCGCTTCCATCTTACAGATTCTTACGAGATGGAAGATGGCAATTACATATTTCCAAATGTGGATTTAGATCCACGATTCTACAAGACTATTGATGATTTTAACGAAAGATTCCCGTATTCTGTTCCAGCTTTGGCGGCTGCAAAATCCGTTACAATACGAGGCGATTGGACTTTTGGAAGTCAAGTTTCTATGTTTGCGGATGCTGTTTTAGAAGATGCGGGGGAGCCAAGCTACGTTCCAAATGGCGAATTTGTGGGGCCTCAGGGCATTGAACCAGATGAGTGGGTGTAATCACAAAATAAATTCATTCGGGCGTGTCGTGTGGAAAATGGCCTTATTCCAACGTTTTTATAGTGTTGATTAATGGCTTTTTAAGAAAATTGATGACTTTTTTTGAAAATGTCCACACGTATGGCAAAACACCATTAAAATAGTTAAGGTGTGTGTTGAGAATTTAGCATTTTTCGCATGTTTTTAACACAAGATGAAACTACAAAAGAAACGATACGTGAGGACAAATGGCAGAAGGAAGTAACGGAAGACGTCGTTTTTCCGATAAGTGGGGTAAACACGAGCTTGATGTGCTAGCTGTGTTGTCTTCCGCATTTCCACAATGGCTGACTTCGCGTCAGATTGCGCAACGAGTTAAGGCTTATGCCGATTCTTATGGAGAGCTTGCCGACCAAGCTGCAAAGGCTGCGTTTGCAAAGCAATTCCAAAGAGATCGTGCAAAGCTTGCAGCTATGGGTATTGCGATTGAATCTCGTCAGCCTGAATATTCTTCAAAGTCAGAAGGCCAAGATTTTGCATCATACAGGTTGCAACTTGGTGACGAACCACGCGTGCGTATTCGTTTTGAACAAGAAGAGCTTCCTGTTCTTGCGGCTGCTAATTATTTAGCTCGTTCTATGTCGATTTCTTCTTCTGAATCGCGCAAAGTAGATCAGCAACATTCTTCTGCATCTCGTACTGCTCCTAGAGTTCCTCAAACACCTATTCCTGGTTTGGGCTTAGATTCGATTGCCCCTGGTCTTGGAACTCAAACAATTCCAGACGCATTGGTTAAGGTTATTGATTCTAGAAGATTTGCAGCAACTGTTGACGTTGATGGTGAACATTTGAACGTTGCATACACTGATTCCGACGATTTAGCAATGTTTGTTCTTGAGCACCCAGGTTCTTGCGTTGTAAGTCCTCAAGAAGCTGTGGACGCTTTCCATAGAAGACTTAATGCTGCTACGCAATTCGTTGAATGCGACGAGAATTACGCTGATCAAAGCGTTGATTCTGCACGTTCTAATGCGGAAGATAATCAAGCCCTTTCGGAAAACGAGCCAGACAAGTCTCGTCAAAAAAAGACGTCTTTCCAAACTGGAAGCGAAGTAGATCGCAGACTTCGACTAATGCTCTTCCTTTCTGCTCATCTTGGAGAAGAATTCCCACTAAATGAGCTTGCTGTAAGATTTATTGGCAAACCTAAGAATGATGATGAGCTTCGTAGATTTGTTGCGATTTTGCATAAAGACATTAATACGCTTACTACTGTTTCCGACGATGGCGAGATGGCAGGTAGCCAATTCTTCGATATTGATTGGTCTCTTTTAGAAGCCGAAGGTATTGTTTCCGCAACTAATTCGCTTGGTCTTGAGCGTTTAGCTGGAGTTTCTCAACAATATATGAGTATGCTTACGGCCTCTATCAACTACCTTGCGCATTCTCCTCTTTTGCCTGCTGAACAAAGAGATCAAGCCAAAGCGCTTTACATGCGTTTGCGTAGGCATGTTAGCCCAGGGGAGACTCCTTGGCTTAGCCTTACTGGTTACGAGGTAGAGCCTAGAAATTGTTCTGTTGTTCGCAGCGCTATTAGTGCTAATGCATTAATCGACATGGAGTACACAGATGGCGCTGGTAGAACACGCAGAAAGATTGTTGCTCCTTCTAAGATTTTTGTTGATGAAGGCGTTTACTACGTTGCTGTTTGGACAGATGTTGAGGCTCAAACTCCACAAGATAAGCGTACTTTTGTTGCAAAAGACACTTCGATTAATAAAGCAAACGGTTTGCCGAGAATTTGGCAGGTTTTGCGCGTTGCAAGAATTGAGCGTGCAGAAGTTATTAAGCCTATTTGCCCTGTAGAAATTCCAGATGTTCCAGTTAGCGAACTTAGAAAATGGAGTTTTGACAATGGTACTCAAACATGCTTTATTACAGATGAGCCAGATTTGAACTTCTTAAAGAGTCTTTCTGGAGCTACAATCGAGCCTTGTGGAACTGGCGTTAAGGTTCATTTAACGGTTTCTTCCGACTCTTGGTTTGTTGCATTTTGCATTGCTCACGCTCGTCATATTAAAGCTGTTTCTCCAGAAACTTTGCGCACTATGATTATTGCTCGAGCACAGCGAGAATTAAGCGTTAATAATAGCGATTGCCAAAACTTGGAGAATTAAAATGCCATGGTGGATTTGGCTTTTATTAACTCTTTTTATGCTATGCATGATTGGCGCAGGGCTTGCGTACGCGCTTAAATGCGCGTATAAGATTTTAACGAATTGCACGAGTTTTTATACTAAGGCTTATTCTTGTTTTGAAAAGTTGCAAAACAGTGAAGATTCGTTGAAAAAGGATTCATATCCATTTTTTACGCGTCCGATTTTCGATGCTGCGCAACGTGTAGAAGAGGCTAGAATTAGAGTTTTAAAGCGCAGAGAAAAAGTAGGAGATTCTCATAGAATTGTTTGGCAACATTGGAATAACTTGTCTTTGCGCAAAGAAGATATTGACAATCCAATTTTTAATGAATCTAAAGAAACTAAAGGAAACTAAAGAATAGTTTATGACTACGCTCCCATTATCTCCGTCTCAAAGATTTAGTGCGTTTCGCAAGACTTTGCAACATTCTAAATCAATGGCTGCTAAATTTGAAAGTTCCTTAAGCTTTGATTTGGATGATTTTCAACTTGAGGCAATTGATGCTCTAGAAAATGGAGATAACGTTCTTGTTGCTGCTCCTACAGGTGCTGGTAAAACTGTTGTAGCAGATTTTGCTGTTTTTTTGGGCGTTAATCGCGGTGTTAAAACCTTCTATACAACTCCAATCAAGGCTCTTAGCAACCAAAAATATCATGATTTTTGCGAAGTTTACGGCTCTAATAAAGTTGGTCTGTTAACAGGAGATACGTCTGTTAACAGTGAAGCAGATATTGTTGTTATGACAACAGAAGTCTTACGAAATATGCTTTATGAGCGTTCAATAACACTTAATTCGCTTGGATTTGTTGTTTTAGACGAAGTGCACTATTTAGCAGATAAATTCCGAGGAGCAGTTTGGGAAGAAGTTATTATTCATCTTCCGCAAAGCGTTAAAATTATTGGACTTTCGGCAACTGTTTCTAATGTTGAAGATTTTAGCGCATGGATTTCTTCTGTTCGCGGAAACACTCATTTAATCGTAGATGAGCATAGGCCTGTTCCTCTTGAACGTCATGTTATTATCCAAAAAGATGGCCAAACAGAGCCAGAGCTTCTTAATCTTTACGATTCAGACAAAAATGGCAATCCAACGAATCGTGTAAATCTTGCTTTAACTAGAAAGTTAAGCCAGTGGGAAAATGCTGCTTTGCGCAAAAAATCTTCTTATTTAAGTAAAGATAAGAGATTCTCTAAAGGGCGATTTTCTAAAAGAAAATCGCGCGATCGCTCTAGTGATTTACAAAAAAATTCCAAGTCGTCTTTAACTGTTCGTCATACTCCTAAAAGATGGGCTGTTATTGACGAGCTTGATTATCTTAATATGCTTCCTGGGATTTACTTTATTTTCTCACGTTCTGGTTGCGATCAAGCTGTTCAGCAATGCTTAAACGCTGGTCTAGCTCTTACAAGCGATGAAGAGATGTACGAGATTCGTAGAATTGTTGATTCAATGATCTCGCAAAATAAGCTTTCTAAAAGTGACTTAAAAGCGCTTAGATTTGAACGCTTTAGATACGCTTTGGAACAAGGATTTGCGGCTCATCACGCAGGTATGATCGCGATTTTTAGGCATATTGTTGAAACTCTTTTTGAGCGTGGTCTTATTAAGATTATTTTTGCCACAGAAACACTTGCTTTAGGCTTAAATATGCCAGCTAGGAGTGTTGTTGTAGAAAAGCTAGTTAAGTATGATGGTACAGGTCATGTTCCTCTTACGCCTGGCGAGTTTACTCAACTTACTGGCCGAGCTGGAAGACGCGGAATTGACGATATTGGTCATGCTGTTTTAATAGACAATCCTGATTTTGACCCAGCTAAAGCGGCTTCTCTTTCTAGTAAGCGTGTTTATCCTCTTCACTCTAGCTTTGTTCCAACTTTTAACATGGCTGTTAATCTTCTTAATAATAGCGATGCAAAAACAGCTCGAGTAACGCTTAGTAGCTCATTTGCTCAATGGGAAGCGAACGCTTCGGCAGCGCGCCTTTTGAGTCGTATTGAAGAACTTCAAGAGGCGATTAGTGGCTATGAGCAAGCTTTCCATTGTTCTAATGGCGATTTTGCTGAGTTTATGACTCTTAGAATGCGCCTTAAAGACGCTCAACATGATCAGCGTAGAAAACTTAAGCATACTCTGTTTTCCAGCGATTTAGAGCGTTCAAATGCATTCAAAGAGTTAGATAACAAAATTGCTAGCTTGCGCATTCAAGAAAGAAACCATCCTTGTGCAAATTGTCCAGATATTCAAAACCATTTACATTGGGGATATTATTGGGCTAGAGAAACAAAAGAGCTAAATCAAGTTAAAGAACGTTATAATTCTAGAACTGGTTCTGTTGCAAGATGTTTTGACAATATTTGTAATGTTTTATGTAGTTTGGATTACTTAAAACAAACAGGTAATACGTTTGTTTTGACTAATAAGGGTCAGCTTCTTAGACGACTTTATAACGAGCTTGATGTTGTTTTTGCGCAAGCCATTTGCGAAGGTATTTTTAACGATTTAACTCCTATTGAGCTGTTGAGTTGTGTATCTTCTTTGGTTTATGAGTCTAGAGGGCCAGTGGGATCAGAGCCAAGAAGATATCCTGGTGGATTAGACGGCGCTGTATTCAATACTGTTTCTAGATTAAAAGAATTGTTTATGCGCATAAGCAATATGTGCTTAAACAATCATCTTGATGCGTTGAAATCGCTAGATTTTGGCGCAGTAGACCTTATATACGATTGGGCACAAGGCGCTGACTTGCTTGATATTTTGCAAAATACGGATATTACGGGTGGAGATTTTGTGCGCTTTGCCAAAAGACTTATAGACTTGCTTAATCAGCTTGCTGTTCTTAGCGATTATTTAAGAATTTTGCCTAATGTAGACGATTCTTTAGCACACAAAGCATATGAAGCAGTTCAAATAATTAATCGTGGGGTAGTAGCCTATTGTGATGTTTAATCTTTATAGTCCGTGCAATTCGCTAGCTTTATAATGGAAACTAAAAGGAGAATATAATATGGCAGAACGCAGTTTACGTGGTATGAGCATTGGTGCAAAGTCGCTAGAATCCGACGATAATGTTGATTTTGCAGCTCGTAATGATGTTACATATGTTTGTCCTAAAGGGCATAGGACTATTCTCCCTCTTGCTCAAGGTGCAGAAGTTCCAGAAGAATGGGAATGCCGTTGCGGCGCTTTAGCGCATAAAGAAGGCGACGCAGATAGGCCAGATGATGATTTTAATAAGCCAACTCGAACTCATTGGGATATGCTTTTAGAGCGTAGAAGCGAAGAAGAGCTAAAAGCTTTGCTTGATAAGCGCTTGAAGATGCATCACGAAGGTTGGATTCCTGATTACGAGTAGTCTTTGCTGCGTAGTTTTTTGTATAGTTTTTGCTTTAATTTTGCGATTAATCACTAATATTAATTATTAATTTAGGATTTTAGGGAAAACTCCATGAAAGTTGTTTTGCTTGATTTAGATGGCACTTTGACTCAATCTCATATGGGAATTATTGCGTGTGCTAAAAGAGCTATGAGCGATTTAGGCATGCAAATTCCAGACGATGAAGAGATGATGCGCTTTGTAGGACCGTCTATTCTTGAATCTTTTCAACGAAATGGCATGCCAGAAGATTTGCAATTAGAAGGCGTAAAGTTGTATCGAAAGTATTATTCCGAAGTTGCAACTTTTACAGATCCGAAAAATCCTAGTGGTAGTAAAATCACTGGAAGTCTTTTGAATAAGGTTTACGAAGGTATTCCAGAACAATTAAAGAAACTACGTGAATCTGGATATTATCTTGCTACAGCATCTTGCAAGCCAGAATATCAAGTTAAGCCTATTTGTGATTATTTTGGTTTAACAGATTTGATTGATGGAATTTACGGCGCAAGTGCCGATATGTCTAGAATTAAAAAAGACCAAGTTATTCGCTATGTTATGAAAAATATTGGTTTTGACTATTCGCTAGACAAAGCATTAATGGTTGGCGACCGATGGACGGACGCAGATGGTGCTTTAGCATGCTACATTGATTGTCTTGGTTGCGCTTGGGGCTACGCAGAGCCTGGTGAGCTTAAAAAGCACGGTGCTTATAGGATTATTGACAATGTTTGTGATTTGAGCATTGCTATTGATGAATATTTTGATAATGCTTTGCGCAAATGATATTTCTATATAAAATAATTCTATATAAGTATCCGATAATGTACGTTATGTCAGATTTGTTATAAATCACGAATAAAACATACTACATAAGAATTAGAGTCAGCACACCACTTTCATTTTTTATTATTCATTATTTTTTTATTCTTAATATTTCGATATTTTCAATATGATATAAATTTTATGATTTAAGATTCTTTAGTTTTAAGATTCTTTAGATAAATCAGCTCGTACTTGCTTAACAATGCATCCAACTGCGATTGCAAAAACAGCTGAGCCGCCCTCAAGCATGCTAAACATATTTTCTTGATTATTGTTACATTCCATAACAGATTGACCATCGCAAATTATTGTCATGCGCTCAAGATGATTAACACTATAACAATTCAAAAAAACTATAGCTTTTGTAACGTTTGTAAGATTTACGCCAGCGTCTAAAAGTCGCTTAGCAACCGCCATAATAGAAATATCCTTAAAAGAATATAAACGCCTGGATCCAGACCCGTGAGAAGGATTAATAGAAGGCTCAATAATGTTTTTTCTAGCCCAATAATCAAGTTGCCTATAGGTTATTCCAGCAATCTTCATTGCAACGCTTCCGCGATATCCTACGGACTCTTCTCCGTAGCTAGAAAAAGCAAACAACTCCCCCTGCACTGGCTGATTATTAGATTCGTAGAAATCCGCCAGTGCATTTTTGCTAGAAGAGTTTTTTAACACCATTATTGTTTATTATGTTTATTGTGTTTATCGCTATCGTTTACTAACAGCACTTTGCGTAAAGAACATTAAGCGATATTTGCCAATCATAATCTCATCGCCATTATTAAGAACTGCTTCATCAACTCGATTACGATTAACATAGGTTCCGTTTAAGCTGCCAGCATCTGCAATGCTAAAAACGTTTCCATTCCTTCTAAACACTGCATGCGCTCTAGAAACAGTAGAATCGTCAAGCATAATATCTGCTCTAGAGTCACGCCCAACCGATACAACATCTTCGTCTAGCAAATAACGAGACCCAGAAACTGCCCCACGTGTAGAAATAAGCAAAGCGGTGCCTGGCAGTAGTTTTGCTATTGTGTCTAAATCATCCTGTTTGAGTGGGCGGTCTGCGTTCGAGTTTATTGGAATAGTTATTGCTGGCATGCCAATAATGGTTGTTTCGCCAGCTGTAGGAATAGGTTCAGTCATAATTGCTATTTTACCTTCTTATTCGACTGGTTTTGCATATTGATACTGTTTTGGTTCGCGTGTTGAACGAATCTCAACCTCTTCAGGCGTTGAAACGTATACGGAAGCGCCAAATTTAACTTTTAATCTAGATCCAACTCCCCCTGCAATATTTACGGCGTTTTGCAAATTTTGCGCATCGCCAATAGCCTTAACTATGTAAGGAGGATTTATCTCGATTCCATCGCACAGCAATCCATGCTTAGTGTCGGAAATATAAGTAGAAGTAACAATGCGAATATCGTTAATAGACATAACTTCCACGCCAGCGTTGCGAAGCTCTTCTATAAGCTGAAACATAGTTGCAGCATCTACGCGCTCTTTTTCTCCAGCTGTAATATGAATAATTACACCTTTTCCAATTGCTGGAAGGCGACCAGAAATCAAGCCGCTTGTTTGCGAATTTTGCTTAGCAATTCTAGCAGCTTCTTCTTGCTTATTCACAGATGCTTTTAGAGAATTAAGCTGACTTGTTAATTCAAACTTTCGTTGTTCAAGATTTTGTATTTGAGAATTAGTTTCTGTAATCAATCGCGTAAGCTCATCTTCGCTCATAGTTTGGTACACAAGAGCACTTCGATTTACTTGAATCATATATGCAAAGCTAAGAAGAGCGCAAAGAAGCATAACAAGTAAGCCTGTTAAAATGCGCGTTCTAGTAACATGACCTTGCAAAGATGGCTTATTTTTGCGCTTAACGATTGGGAAGGAACCCGTTTGCGTGCGGTCACTTTCTCGATCTTTAGCATGCTGGCGATGAAGCCGTTTAACAATATTGTCTACATTTTTATCAATATTATTATCGCTTAATTCATTGTTTTTTACGCTGTTTTTTGAAGTATTCGCAAGTGGATGTTTCATATTATCCCCTGAATCTATCCCCTAAATATAAAACGACGAATTGCAGAAACGTTAGAGAAGATTCGTATTCCTAAAACAACAATAACAGCCGTTTGCAATTGTGCACCAACTCCAAGCTGGTTGCCAAGCAAGACTAAAAGCGTTGCAGCAATAACATTTGAGAAGAACGAAATAACAAACACTTTGTCGGAAAAGCTGCGCTCAAAATAAGCTCTAGCAGCGCCAAGAAGAGCATCTAGTGCAGCAAGCACCATGATTGGCAAATACGGTTGAATAACCACTGGAATATCTGGATGCACAACAATGCCAATAAGTGCTCCTAAAATCAATCCAAGAATAGCTGTCATAACCTATTTCCTATCTTTCCTATCTTCTACTAGTCAACTCTTTTGCAAAATTGACTTCTCCCGTTCCAGCTGCCGACAACTTTAAGTTATTAGTAGCTGAAACTTGTGGATTAATACCAGCATTTGTAAGAGAAGTAAACCATTCAGAATGCTTTTGAGAATTTAACTTTTCAATAAGGCTAGAGCTGTCTCCTATTGCCTCAATCGTATACGGGCTTTGAGTTTGATTAACTCCAACAAGAATCGTGGATCCTGCAGTACGAATCGATGTTTGAGAACCAATCCTGTATCCGTTAATTGATATTGCTTCTGCTCCAGCATCCCAAAGAATAGAAACAAAGATTTGAATATCTCGATCGCTAACAACCTTGATTCTAGCACCTTTAGACATTTCTCTAGGAAGAGAGCCATTAGAAACATCGTTACTTGCAGAAATAGGATTTGCAATAGTTAAAACAACACCAGGGCCATATACAGCGTGAGTGCCATTAGTCATGTTGTCGGATTTATCAACTTGATTTTCGTACGGAGTGTTAATTCTTTTAGACTCTTTGTCTACACTAGCGCGAAGCTTTGCAACTTCTTTAACAAGATTATCGAATCTGCTTGCGTGAGTCGTAAGCTCGTTCGCTAAAGATACGCGTATAGCTTTACGCGAATCAGCGTGTAGTTTACGTACGAATTGACTACCAACAGTACCAACAGCAATGCAAATTAAAAAAACAATTATTCTTGTAATCCAAAGACTAATCTTGCTAACATTTTGCTTATTTAGTCTAGAATCCATAAAAAGCGGATCAACTGGCCTGTTGCTTAAATCATCTATTAGTCTAAGAGAATAATCTTCAAGCCTACGATGCCTATCTCGATGCGATGAAAAAGTATACGATGAATTTGTAACGTGATGAGCGCCTAAATTAAACACGGATTTAGAAAATACTGCTCTGCGCTTAGAAAACAAAACAACAGTTGGAGCAGGAAAAGACTCTGGAGCTTTGCCACTAGAGGCATAATCTCCGCTTTGATTTAGATTAGAAGTCTTTTCCACCATGATTCATCCGTTGTTATTGATTAGTTTTCAAAAATCGTAAGAATTATTTAGCCTTTTTTATTAGTAGCTTATAAGCTTGTATACAGTACAATATTCCCGCAAACCAATAAAGCGTTATTCCCCAAATCGCACATGCAATTGCAGCAGCATATAGAATAAGCACTGGCTCTGTTGCAATCGCGAAAACAATCATAAATAGAACAATAGTTACCATTAGCAATGCTGTTCCAGTTTTGCCCATAAAATTAACAGGCAAAGGGCCATAGTCGTATTGTGCAAGAATCACAATTAAAATTGCCATTATTGCGTCTCGCAAAACAACTAAAGCTAATGCCCACCAAGGTATAATCTTTGCAAATGCTAAAGCTAGTGTGCTGCAAACTATAAGAAGCCTATCTGCAATAGGGTCTAGAATCTGACCTAATTTGCTAACCTGATTAAAAGTTCTTGCAATATAACCGTCAATACAATCAGAAAGTGCAGCAATTGCAAGAACAATTAAAGCAGGCCACATTTTGTGTTGCGCAATTAAAACAGCAAGATAAGGTATTGAGCATATTCTTAAAAAGCTAATAACATTAGGCACAGTAAGAACTCGATTAAGCGCTTCAGGACTATATTCCTGACTATAAACGAATTTGACCATACCTAATTTCCTTAAAACTTTCTAAAAATAAAATTTCAATACTAGTACTATTGCGAATAATAAAATATTGGGGCACTTTTATGCCCCAATATTTCTACGCACGCCAAGCTTCTTGAGCAATATTACGAATAGAATCAATTGCTTGAGCTGGGCTACTTGCTCCGTAAACTGCAGAGCCAGCAACAAGAACATCTGCTCCAGCTTGTGCAACAGTTGCAGCAGTAGATGGGCTAACACCGCCATCAACCTGAATATGCGTGCTTAATCCGCGGCGCGTAATCTCATCGCGTAAACGGCGAACCTTGTTCATTTGATTACTCAAGAACTTTTGACCACCAAAACCAGGCTCAACAGTCATAATAAGAACCATGTCGAACTCGTCTAAAATATCGAAAATAGGCTCAACTGGCTCGGCCGGTCGAACTGCAAAGCAAGCTTTGCAACCCATATCTCTAAGCTGGCGCGCAAGACGCACAGGAGCGTGAGTTGCACCCATGTGGAAGCTAACAGAATCAGCCCCGAGCTTAGCGTATTCTGGTGCCCAACGGTCTGGGTCTTCAATCATCAAATGAACATCTACAGGAAGATTAGTAACTTCGCAAATGCGCTTTACAATCGGCTCCCCCAAAGTCAAATTCGGTACAAAATGATGATCCATAACATCAACATGAACAAGATCAGCATTGGAAATTGCTATAAGATCTCTTTCAAGATTGCAAAAATCTGCAGAAAGAATGCTAGGTGCTATTTGTATATTCATGTGTTCCATTCTAAGAAAAGCAAGCGACTAGAAAAACAAAATCTAACTAAAACTAACTAAAGCTAACTATTTAACTTAGATTCCTCTTTCGCTTCGTTTTTGTAAACCATTTTTGTTTTGGATTGAAGTTCGCGCTCACGTTCGTATGCAGTAATGTCAATCAAACGGTTCACAAGATTTGCTCGCGATTTTTTACTATTTTGCAAAATAACAAAAACAATAATCGAAGCAATAAAAATAACAATCGATACCCAAACGTTAATTCTTACTCCAAGGAAAGTGTGTGAAAAATCAATGCGTAAAGCTTCAATCCACATTCTTCCAGCCGTATACCACATTACGTAAAGAACAAACTCAGAACCAGACTTAAGCTTGCTTTTAAGCGCTTTACTAAAGCATATAAGCAAAGCAGCACCTGCAAAATTCCAAAGCATCTCGTACAAAAACGTTGGATGGAAAAGTGTGCCTTCTGGGCATGTAAGACCGTCGTAGCATCTTTCAGCGTGACCAATTGCATTTGATGCCGAATAATTAAGTTTTAATCCCCATGGAAGAGTTGTTGGAGCGCCATAAAGTTCTTGATTAAACCAATTGCCTAAACGCCCTATTCCTTGAGCTACAAGCAATGCAGGAGCTGCACAATCAGCAAGTAGGCTTATAGGATATTTTCTGTACGCGCAAAATGCACTAGCAGCCAAAGATCCAAGTATTACTCCACCCCAGATTCCAAGTCCACCATTCCAAATCCTAAAAATTTCTAGAAAATCGCCATTTGCTCCAAAAAACTTCTCTGGAGTTGTAATAACGTGATATAGACGCGCGCCAACAATTCCCATAGGAAGGCTTACAAGAGCTATATCTAGAATTTGGTTAAAATCTCCACCTTCTCGCTTCCATCTTCGATTTGCAATCCAAATTGCAACTAGCGCTCCAGCAAGAATCGAAAGAGCATAAAATCTTAATGTAATAGGTCCGAATGTAATTTGAGAAATACTTGGACTAGGAATAGCACAAATCGTCATATTCTTTACTTTCCTTTATTTTCTTTTACTTTCAACAAAACATAAGGACTTTTGTTAAAACGTTTAATTGGTAAATTCTAATTGGTAAAAACTAATATTAGAATCCAACAGCTTTGATTAATGCCATTAAAACCGGCGCGCACAGCAAGATTGAGTCCACTCTATCTAAAACTCCGCCATGACCTTTAAGCAAATGACCCATGTCTTTAATGCCAATATCTCGTTTAAGCATAGATGCGCACAAATCACCAAAAGTTCCAACAATTCCAGACAAAATGCCCATAACAGCAGGCATCCACCAGAATTTAATCCAAGATGTTCCATAGAATCCAGCAACAATCGCGTAAGCTCCGATTAGTGCAAGAAGCATAGATCCTATAAGTCCTTCAACAGACTTTTTTGGAGATATTCGTGGAGAAAGCTTATGTTTACCTAACCATGCTCCAGCAAAAAGACCACCCGTATCGCTTAAAGCAGGTAAAAATATGAGTAGCATTGCGTGCGCTACAGCTTGTTTAGAATCAGCTATAGATAAAATAATGCAAGAAGCAAGAAGAGGAATATACAACACTACAAACAACGAAACAGCTGTATTAGTAAAAGTATTAGCTTTTAAGCTTTTAGAAGTTGCACGCTGTAGTTTCTTTTCTACAGCACGCATAGTTCTTTTAGATACAGTGCTATTTAGAGTTGCAAAAATAACAGTTAAAATAAGCGAGGCAGTTATTCCACTTGCCATTGCAACTGCATGCCACTTTGCGTAGAAGGTTGAAAAAATCGTAATAACCGAGCAAATAGACAATACAGCAAAAGGAATCCTAAACCCCGCTGTAGCAAAGTCAACGTGCAATTCCCACAATGCAAGAAGCATAAAAACAGTTAAAAGAACAACAAAAGCATCTATACTTACAAGAAGACATGCCACAATTACAGCAATCAGCAGCACTGCAGTTGCAATAGCTTGTGGCATGTTCCTGCCAGTTCGCTTGTTTATATCTGTTAAAGCTTCATAAGCATCGTTTGTAGCATTTGAATCCAAAGAATCAAACCTCCATGATTTCCTTCTGCTTGCCTTCTAGCAAAGCGTCTAAGGAATCGGTAACTTGCTTAGTTACTTTATCTAGTTCTTTTTGCAAGCGATCGCCTTCATCTTCGCCAATCTCGCCATCTTTAACAGACTTATCAATGCTTTCTTTAGTCTTGCGACGAATATTTCTAACAGCAACCTTGCCTTCTTCTGCCTTGGTCTTAGCAAGCTTTACGTATTCCTTACGTCTGTCTTCAGTAAGCTCTGGCATTGTAACGCGAATAACATTGCCATCTCTGTTAGGGCTAACACCCAAATCTGAATCGCGAATAGCTTTTTCAACAGCATTTGCTTGCGATGCGTCAAAAGGAGTAACAGAAAGAGTTCTTGGCTCTGGAACGCCAATAGAAGCTACAGCCTTAATAGGAGTTGGAGCACCATAATAGTCAACCATAATGCCATTAAGAAGAGCAGGATTAGCTCGACCAGTCCTAATGCCCATAAAGTTTTCTTTTGTAGCTTCAACAGACTTGTTCATTTGTTCAAGAGCCTGATCAATAATAGCTGGCATGTGTTCTCCTTTATTGGTATTAGTTGTGCCAATTAAAATTTTATTTATAAATTTTATGCTTGTTAAATTTTACGTTATTAAGTTATTGCCTAATTTGCATGTTTGATTTATTGATGAGTTATTTATTGGTGATTATTCACTAATATTTCATCTATTAAGCAAATGTAGGCTCATCGTTAGAAACCAAAGTTCCAATTTGATCTCCGACTAATGCACGAGTAACGTTTCCTTCTCCTTCTAGACCAAATACACGAATCTTTTGGCTGTTGTCTCTAGCCATAGAAAGCGCAGAAGCGTCCATAACTGCAAGACCATCAACAAGCGCGCGATGGTAATTAAGAGTGAGGAATTTCTTAGCATTAGGATCTTTGCGAGGATCTGCACTATAAACTCCGTCAACTCCATTCTTGCCCATTAAAACTTCATCGCAATGAATCTCTAAAGAACGCTGAATAGAAACGGTATCGGTTGAAAAATAAGGCATTCCAGCGCCTGCACCAAAAATTACAACTCGGCCTTTTTCTAAGTGTCGAATTGCTTTAAGTGGAATATAAGGCTCAGCAACTTGACCCATTGTTATAGCAGTTTGAACGCGAGTCGCCTGACCTGCTTGCTCAAGAAAATCTTGCAAAGCTAAGCAATTCATAACAGTTCCAAGCATACCCATGTAATCGCCGCGACTACGATCGATGCCAGCTTGTTGAAGCTCTGCACCGCGGAAGAAGTTTCCGCCGCCAACAACTATTGCAACTTGCACGCCTTCATGCACTGCTTTTACAATCTCGCCAGCAATTCTACGAATAACATGAGTATCTATACCAACGGCGCCACCGCCAAATGCTTCTCCCGAGAGCTTTAACAAAACTCTACGAGACTTGCTTTCCCCCGCTTGTGCGATAGTCATAAAACTTTCCTCCAGTCATAACGGCGAACGCAAGCATATCTTTGCTATGATATCTTTCAATGACGACACATCACAACACGATTTTTAACATGATTGTGTCGATTTTTATCGATTTTTATTTTAAGCATGTTTTGTAACGTTTTAAGCATGTTTTAGTCGTGTTTTAGTAAATACTAAATAGAGTTTTGTTCAAACGAATAAAACAAACGAATAAAAATAGCGCAACAGGCGGAATCAAACCCATTGCGCTATCAATACATGAATTAATCTAAAAATTAAGATTAATCATGCTTTTTATTATTTTTATCTTGGTTAGTATTTTGACTATCATCTAGATTCTCGTCACCTGTTTCTAGATGATGCTCATCGTAGCCTTGCAAGTAACGAGTACGACGCCAATGGTGAATAGAAGCGTTTGTACCGCGGTGATGCACGTGGTACTTTCTAGGAGTTCCACCATGTGGCAGCTCTTTAACTTCCTTAGCAACAGCAATCTGATTCACGTTAGAAGGATCCATAATTGCGATTGGTGCAACAGGTTCTGGCTCTGTTGGAGCTGCAGTTCTGCTACTAAGCTTTGCTGGAAGCCATTCAGCAAACCAAGAAAGCGCCCAGCAAATCAAGAAGTATACAACTGCAGCAACAGTCAAAGTTTGCAAAATGTTAAAGTACATTGATCCAAGTCGTCTAGATTCTTGAAGCAAATCAGTGTACATAATTATGGAACCCAATGCAGTATCTTTTAACACAACAACAAGCTGAGTTACAGCTGCAGGAAGCATTGCGATTATTGCTTGCGGCATTTCGATTTGTGTTAAAGATTGATATTGCGAAAGTCCAAGAGCTAAAGATGCTTCTCGCTGACCATTAGGAAGATTTCCAACGCCAGATCGAACTAACTCTGCAACAACAGAACCGTTGTACAAAATCAAAGACAAAACAACAGCCCAATAAGACGCTCCACTTATTCCAGCAAATGCAAATCCTCGCCAAAGGAAGATCATAAGCAAAAGCACTGGTACAGCTCGGCAAAACTCAACGACAACTGCAGAAATGCTACGAAGAATCAAGCTAGGCAATAGTCTTAAAAGACCAAATAAGAGTCCAAAAACTATTGAGCCTACAACAGCAAGAAGCGAAGCTTTAAGAGTCATCCACAATCCTGGAAGATAAAAATCGCTCCAAGCTTCCGATTCTACAGCTGGATTCCACAATGCCCATGAAAGCTGGTTCTCGCCTTCTGGAGGATTGCTAAGTCTTAAAAGCAAAGCAATAACAATAAGCGCAAACACAGCGCACGCAACAATATTTGCAATACGAATCTTCTTTAGAGCCTTAGGTCCAGGCGCATCAAATAACAGAGATTTTTCTTGTTCTTTTGCCATTTTTATCACCTTCTAACCGCAAGCTTATTAGACAAATAAGTTGTGAGAATACCAATTGGAATAATCAAAACAATGTATCCGCACGCAAAAATCAAAAAGATTGGAACAATCAAATCTGCGTGCCTTTCAATCATCTCGCTCATAAGAGTAGATGTTTCTGTAGCAACAGATGCAGCAGCAGCAACAGTGGAATTTTTAAGCAACGCAATAAACGTGTTTCCAAGTGGTGCTACAGATCCGCAGAAAGTTTGAGGCAAAATCACACTAAAAGCCGATTGGAAGAAGTTAAGTCCAAGCGCCCTACATGCTTCTGCCTGACCCAAAGGTACAGTGTTTAAGCCAGATCTTAAAGATTCGCAAACAAATGCTGCAGTGTAAAAACTCAAGCCAGCAATTGCAAGCCAGAAGAAGTTTACGCTAAAAACAGTGGAAAAACCGAGCTTTAGCTGTGCGTACACGCCAAGAACCATAAAAACCATGATTATAGTTAGAGGCATATTCTTAAAGAACTCAACGTATGCGCTTGCAATAAGACGAAGCGAATGGATTGGGCAAATCCTCATCATAACTAGAATCACACCAAGAATCGTGGAAAAAAGCACGCTCCACAATGTGATTTCAATATTCACTAAGAATGCTCCTGGAATATTGTATGAGGTAAATAATTGCACAAAGTCTTGCATTTTACTCCTCCCCCTCTTCTGGTACTGGCGGATTATACTTTGCGTTTGGCTTAAAACCAGTTCCGCGCATGTTGTCGTCTAAAGCTCTTTTCCATGAACCATTTTTAATCATGTCTTTAAGAGCAGCATTAATGCGCTTAGCTAGCTTAGTGTTTCCTTTTTTAATGCCAATTCCGTAGTGTTCTTCGGTAAATGGCTTACCAACAAGCTTTAGTCTGCCTCTAGATGCTGTAGCAAGACCAGCGAGAATAATATCGTCTGTTGTAACAGCGTCTACGATTCCAGAGAATAATGCTGTTGCGCACTCTGCATAGCCAGGCTGTTGCATAAGTTGAACTTTTGAAGAGTATTTCTCTTTAATAACTATTGCAGACGTAGAGCCAGTTACGGAGCATAAGCGCTTTCCATCTAAATCGTCTGGACCGCTTACTTTATGCTCGTCTTTACGAACCAATAAATCTTGACCAGCAATAAAATATGGTCCTGCAAAAGAAACAGCGTTTTTTCTGGCATCTGTTATGGAATATGTTGCAACAATCATATCTACATCGCCATTTTGAAGCATTGCTTCGCGCTGTTTTGAAGGCGATTCCTTCCAAACAATTCTATCTTCGGAGTAACCCAACTTTTTGGCAACATACTTTGCAACGTCTACATCAAAACCAACGTAGGTTCCAGACTTTTTGAAACCAAGACCAGGCTGATCAAACTTAATACCAATGCGTATTACATTGCTTCGATTATCGCTACTGCAAGCGCTAAGCGGGAAAACGCAGCACAATACGCAAACCATAGATAAAATTGCGCGATATGTATGCCTGAATCCCAGTCTGCAACGCTTACACTTAAGAGCAATATTGTGTAAATATTTCATAGCTACCTCTTAAAGACTTAAAAATCGATATTAATGATTTCAATTAAGAATCAAATTAATGAGTCAAAATCTTTGAAAGGAAGTCTTTTGCTCTATCTGTCTTTGGATTCTCAAAGAACTCTTCTGGCGTATTTTGCTCAAGAATACGACCATCTGCCATAAACACGATTTTGTCTGCAGCTTTACGCGCAAAGCCCATCTCGTGAGTAACGCAAATCATTGTCATACCTTCTTTTGCAAGCTCAACCATAACATCAAGAACTTCGTTAACCATTTCTGGATCAAGCGCAGATGTAGGCTCATCAAAAAGCATAACCTTTGGGTGCATTGCAAGCGCGCGAGCAATTGCCACTCGCTGCTGCTGACCTCCAGAAAGCTGAGAAGGCATCTTGTTTGCTTGATTATCTACACCAACTCTTGCAAGAAGATCCATTGCTAAACTTTCCGCTTCTTGCTGTTCCATATGGCGAACCTTAATAGGAGCAAGCGTAACGTTTTCTAGAATCGTCTTGTTTGCAAAAAGATTAAAAGATTGGAACACCATTCCAACTTCCGCACGCAATGCAGCAAGTTCTTTTCCTTCTTGAGGAAGAGGCTTACCATCAATGCGAATATCTCCAGAGTCGATTGTTTCAAGACGATTAATCGTCCTGCACATTGTTGACTTGCCAGAACCAGAAGGTCCAATAATAACAAGCACTTCGCCTTTATTAACTGTTAAGTTAATATCTTTCAAAACGTGAAGCTTGCCATAATGTTTTTCAACATGGCTAAGTTCCACCAATGGCTGTGCTACTTTTTTTGTGTTGTTTAATTTAGTATCCATAAAAAGGATTCTAATGTTCCTGTGTTACATGCGTTTATCGTAATAGTTACTTTTAACCACCTATAAAGTTACGAAAAACATTAAAAATGATACAAAAATGTTAATTTTACTTAAAAAAATGCCGTTAAGCCTTGATTTTGGTTTAGTTAACCAAACGACTTAACGGCATATATGAATATTAATTCTTGTTTAGCGCTTGCGACTATTCGTCTTCTTCTGGATCGTAATCAACGCCAGTTTCTGCACGCTGTTCAGCAGAGATTGGAGCAGGAGCGCCAGTTAGAGGATCGCGGCCACCGCCAGCCTTAGGGAAGGCGATTACGTCGCGAATCGAGCTTGCGCCTGCCAAAATAGCGGCAGTACGATCCCAGCCCAAAGCAATACCAGCGTGAGGTGGAGCACCATACTTAAACGCTTCAAGCAAGAATCCAAACTTTTCTTCTGCCTCTGCTTTGTCGATTCCAAGAACGTCAAGCACACGGTCTTGAATATCATCGCGATGAATACGAACAGAGCCGCCGCCCATCTCGTTTCCGTTGCAAACAATGTCGTAAGAATCGCTCATTGCATGCTCTGGGTCTTTATCGAACTTGTCAATCCAATCAGCAGATGGCATTGTAAATGGATGATGCATAGAAGTCCACTTGGAGTGGCCGACTGCAACATCGTCATCGTCTGGATCATCCGTGCGCTTAAACAGTGGGAAGTCAACAACCCAAGTAAACGCAAACTCGTCTGGGTGAAGCAATCCTGCGCGGCTAGCAAGCTCTACACGAACTGCACCAAGCAAAAGCTGAGAAGATTCACGGCTTCCTGCTGCAAAGAACACAGCATCGCCATCCTGCGCACCAACAGCTTCCTTAAGTCCTGCGCGTTCTTCTTCGCTAAGATTCTTAGCAACAGGGCCCTTGAGCTCACCATCTTCGCCAAAGACTACATAAGCCAAACCCTTAGCCCCGCGCTGCTTAGCCCAATCCTGCCAAGCGTCAAACTGACGACGAGGAGTTTCGGCACCGCCCTTAAAGAGCACAGCACCAACATAAGGAGCTTGGAACACGCGGAATGGAGTGTTCTTAAAGAAGTCAGTCAACTCAATAAGTGGGTTTCCAAAACGCAAATCTGGCTTATCGGAACCGTACTTATCCATTGCTTCTTGCCAAGTGATTCGAGGCAAAGGAAGAGTGATTTCGTGACCAGCTTCCTTCCAAATAGCAGCGATAACGCGCTCTGCCATAGCCATAACATCTTCTTGGCTTGCAAAGCTCATTTCCATATCGAGCTGAGTGAACTCAGGCTGACGATCTGCACGGAAGTCTTCATCGCGATAGCAACGAGCAAGCTGATAGTAGCGCTCAACACCAGAAACCATAAGCAACTGCTTTAAAAGCTGAGGAGACTGTGGAAGAGCGTACCAAGAGCCTGGAACCAAGCGTGCTGGAACAACAAAATCGCGAGCGCCTTCTGGAGTGGACTTAATAAATGTTGGTGTTTCTACTTCTGTAAAGTCCATATCTTCCAAAGCATGACGAGCTGCCTTAGCCATATTAGAGCGGAGCTTTAGATTACGCTGCATAGATGGACGGCGTAAATCAAGATAACGGTACTTCAAACGTACGTCTTCGCTAGGAAGCTTGTTTTCGGACTCGTTTTCCAAAGCTGTAGAAACTTGGAATGGTAACGCATCGGACTTAGCGAGAATTGTTACTTTATTTGCAACGATTTCGATTTTTCCTGTTGCTAAATGGTCATTTTCATTGCCATCTGGACGCAAGCGAACTTCGCCAGTAACTTGCACAACAAACTCGCTACGCAATGGTCGCGCAGTTTCTTCATCGTAAATAACAACTTGCACTAAGCCAGTGTTGTCTCGAACGTCTACAAAGGCAACGCCACCGTGGTCGCGGCGACGATCAACCCAACCAGCAATGGTTACGTTTTGTCCAACTAATGTCTCAGTCACTTCAACGGCATGGTGTGTGCGATACGCCGTCTGGCTCATAAGTCCACTTCCTTGTTTGAATAATTTTGTTAATTTTTGTTTTGACTTTAATAGTTTACCGCATGAATCGCGCTTTCAAATATTAAAATCTTAAAAAGCAAATTGCAAATCTTAAATCTTAAAAAGCAAATTACAATTATTGAGCGCAAGAAACAGTTTGATGAGCATATGCGTCATCTGGCTGCCAAGACATAACGTCTGCGCAAACTTGCTCTCCCGTAATAATGTTTTTTACTTCGTCTTTGCTGGATTCAGAATCTGTACTATCTGCTGGGAACCAAACGTATGGAATGCCCAACTTATCTGCATACTTGATTTGTTTACCAAGCTTTGCAGCACTTGGAGATACGTCTGTTGCGATTCCTCTAGAGCGAAGCTTTTGAGCAATCTGATTACAAGATGGCCTATCTTCCTCATTCCAAACTGCAACCAAAACTGCAGCAGGAGAAACGCGTGAAACTGTAGCTCCAGACGTGTGAAGCATGTAAGAAAGCAAGCGCGAAAGTCCTATAGAAAGACCTACTCCTGGATACTTTTTGTTTCCTTGAGAAACAAGATTGTCGTATCTTCCGCCAGAGCAGATTGACCCCAAGGATTCAGCGCCTTCTAAGAATGTCTCGTAGACTGAGCCAGTGTAGTAATCCAATCCGCGCGCAATCTTCAAATCAGCAACAACGGATCCTGGACGAATTTTTGACGCATCGTCTACAATCATCGCAAGCGTTTCTACGCCTTCAATCGCTAATGCGTAAGATTCATTGCTGGCATCCCTAGAAATATTGTGTTTATCGCATAAAGCGTTGAATTTAGTCTTTAATTCTTCTCCGCTATGTGCGCTAAGCTCTGCAAGCTCTAAGCATGCTGCAGCTTGAGAATCCGTAGCTTTGCATTCTTTTACAAGAAGATTTGCAACTTCTTTTGCGCCAATCTTATCTAGCTTATCGATTTCTCGAAGAACACCTTCAATATCACTTAAGCCAATTCCTCTATAAAAGCCTTCGGACAGCTTGCGATTATTTGCGTGAACAGTGGCTTTTGGCAAGCCAAACTCACGCAAACGCTCAAGTGCTTCTACCATAACAAGTGGAAGCTCCACTTCGTAGTGAGATGGCAAGTCGCCATTGCCTACAACGTCAATATCTGCTTGAACAAACTCACGGAAACGTCCTTCTTGTGGACGCTCTCCACGCCAAACTTTTTGCATTTGCCAACGCTTAAATGGGAATGCTAAATCGCCAGTGTGTTCAACAACATACCTACTAAGAGGAACTGTTAAATCAAAGTGCAATCCAATGCGATTTTCAACTGGAGTGTCGCTTTCGTGACCCACTTCTTGCAATCTAGATAAAAGATATATTTCTTTGCTAGTTTCACCCTTTTTTAACAAGCTTGAACCCTGCTCAACAGCACGAGTTTCAATGCCTATAAAACCATTTAATTCAAATACTTCCCGCAATGTGTCCATAACACGCTGCTCAACAGCGCGCTCGCTTGGAAGCCACTCCGGAAAACCAGATATTGATGAGCCTTGTACCATGTCCACTATAATAGGTTATGTTACGGAAAAATCATGGCTTACCGTCATACTTATTCGTAACACTATTACCGTGCATATGCTCTAAGGAGTCGTCCCGTGACCGAACAGACTAAACCTATAGAAACTACTAAACAAGCTACCCCAAAGCCGCATGCTCCTTCGCCTGCAAGCTTAGCAAATAAAGCTCGCGTTGTTGCTGCTGTTCCAGCTATATCGTATAGCGAAGAAGACGTTAAAGGCGCAAAAACCTTTGGGCGTGTTGATGAAAATGGAAATGTGTATGTTCGAGAAGCTGGTGGAGAACGCGAAGTAGGGCAATACTCTACTGGCACTCCAGAAGACGCTTTGACTTTCTACGTACACCGTTATCTTGACTTAAAAATCAAGCTTGATCTTTTTGAAAAAAGACTTGAATCTTCTAACGTAAGGCCAAAGGAAATTGACGAAACCTTAGCTACTTTAGATGCGGAGCTTAAGGAGCCATCTGTTGTTGGAGATCTTGCCGCTTTAAGCGCGCGACACGCCGAGCTAAAAACTAAATCTGCATCTAAAAAAGAAGAACTTGCTAAAGCTCGCAAAGCAGAATTAGAAAAAGCTCTTAAAGATCGCACAGCAATTGTTGAACAGGCAGAAGCGCTTGTTCAACAAATGGGCGAGTCTACAAACTGGCGCTCGCTTTCCGATAAGCTCCGTTCGCTGTTCGATAAGTGGCAGCAGCATCAGCGCACTACAATTCACTTAAACAAGGCGGATGCGGATGCTCTTTGGCAGCGTTTTTCCAAGGCTCGCTCCGCATTCTCTCAAGCTCGCTCTGCTTGGGTTAAAGAGCGAGACAATGAGCGCAATAGTGCTAAAGAGATTAAGGAAGCAATCATAAAAGAAGCAGAAAGCCTAAAGGACTCCACTCAATGGCGTGAAACTTCAATGAAGTTTAATGCTTTGATGGACCGCTGGAAGAAGGCTGGAAATGCTGGACGTCAACACGACGACGAATTGTGGACTAAGTTCCGCGAAGCTGCAGATGCTTTCTACCATGCTCGTCAAAAAGATAGAGAAAAGATGAGTGCTGGCGAAAAAGAAAATCTTAGCAAGAAGGAAGCATTACTAGTTAAAGCAGAAGCTCTTGTTCCTGTTAAAGACGAAGAAGCCGCTAAAGCTGCTCGCAAAGCATTGTCTGAGATTCAAGAAGAATGGGACAAGATTGGCTTTGTTCCACGCGAAGATATGCGCAGAATTGAATCTCGCTTGAACGATGTAGACAAGAAGATTAAGGCTGTTGAAGACGCTGCTTGGAAGGATGCAGACCCAGAAGCAGATGCTCGCAAATCTAGTTTTGCTGCTCAATTAAAGACTCAACTCGAAGAGCTTGAGTCTAAGATTGCAAGCGAAAAAGATGCAAAGCGCAAAGCTAAGCTACAAGCAGAAAAAGCAACTAAAGAACAGTGGCTTAACGCTATTAAGTAGTTTGGCTTATAAAGCAAAGCATTAATCAAAGCATATTGCAAAAATAAGGCTGCTTGACGAAAAGTCAAGTGGCCTCATTTTTTATCGATTAATCGATTAATGATTTTGCAAGACTAACAAACGTATTCGCTAATTGAGTGTTTGCTAGTTTGCCATCTTTTGTAAGAACAGCAGGTCTGCCCGATTCTCCAATTTCTCTAATACTTGTGTCTAACGGAATTTGAGCAAGAAGAGGAACACTCTTACCAAGAGCTTTGCAAAGCTGATCGCTCACGCGCTTTCCGCCTCCCGAACCAAAGATTTCTAGGCGCGCTCCATTGTTATCAAACCAACTCATATTTTCTACAACACCGCGCACATTAACTGGAATTTGCAAAGCCATAAGCCCCGCTCTAACCGCAACATCCGAAGCACTAGGTTGAGGTGTTGTAACAACAACAAGCTCCACATTCGGCAATGATTGTGCAACGGCTAAAGCCATATCTCCCGTTCCAGGAGCCAAATCTAAAAGAAGCACGTCTGGATCTGCCCACCAAACATCGCATAGAAATTGCTCAAGAGAACGTTGCAAACGAGGTCCTCGCCACAAAATCGCGCGATCTGTTCCAGCAAACATTCCAATAGAAATCAGCTTAACTCCCCAAGCTTCAACTGGCATAAGCATGCCGTTCAGATTAGTCGGTTGAGTTGTAATTCCAAACATGCGAGGTAATGAAAAACCATAAACATCTGCATCTATTGCTGCTGTTTTGTAGCCAAGAGATGCAAAAGTGGCAGCTAAATTAGCTGTTATAGAAGACTTTCCAACTCCGCCTTTTCCAGATGCAATAGCAAAAATCCTTGTTTTAACGCCATTTTTATTGAACGGATTTTCTTTACGCTCCTCTTTTAAATCCGAAACAAGCTTTGCAAGCTTATCTTTGCTCATAGCGCTTACGTTTACTGTTGGAATAAGCGTTGCATTTGGGTACTTTGCTACAACTGATTGAACTCTTTGCGTAATAACTTGAGCTAATGGGCAGTCTGGAACAGTAAGCTCAATATCTATAGAAACGCTATAAGTTGGATTATGATTATTTGATTCGCATGATTTTTCGCATGATTTTTCGCTTACGCGAACGCCCGTAACCATGTTTAATTCGGTAACAGAACGCCCTAATTCTGGATCAATCACACTACCCAATAAGTCGTAGATACGCGTTTCTAATTCAACAAGATTATTACTCATGTTTTTACAATTCACTTTGCGAATCAAGTGTAATATCGTTTTTTAGTGCAGATTCAACACTACCTGTTTTAAGTAAAATCTTAAATTGATTCTCGTTCAACATTGGTATGCCAAGTTCTTCTGCTTTAGCTTCTTTAGATCCAGCATTTGCTCCAACAATCACACAATACGTTTTTTTACTAACAGAAGATGCAGCTTTTCCACCTCTAGATACAATAGCTTCTTTAGCAGAATCTCGTGTGAAATCTTCTAAAGACCCTGTAACAACAACAGTTTTGCCACTAAGCGTTTGCTCAAGATTATTGGATTGTGCAGAATCGTTTCCAACAACTCCAGCTTCTTTCCATTTTCTTAAAACTTCGCTACGCCAATCGTTAGAATCTTTTGATTTTTCAAACCAATCGTAAACAGCTAGAGCAATTTCTGGACCAACGCCATCAATTTGAGTTAAATCCTCAATAGTCGCATTTGCAATATTCTCGATTGAGCCAAATCTTGCAGCTATAAGGCGAGCTGTTGGCGGACCAAGCCTGCGAATAGAAAGTGCCACTAGCACACGCCAAAGAGGCGCAGACTTACCTTTTTGAGCTATTTCTTCTAGCATTGCTCTTGTTGTTTCGCTAGGACGAGTATATTCTGGCGCTTCAACTGTTTTAAGAACATTATTTACGCGAATTTTCTTTTCAACTAGCTTTGTTACGTAAGCATCTACAGGAACTTCAAACAGTGGGTAGTTTGGATTAAAAGATTCGTTAGACTCATCACTACTAAAGTCGTTAGAATTACTAGAGTCGTTAGAATCTTTAGAATCATCATTCGACTTTCTTCTAGTAGCTTCTAGAGGCCTAGTCCAAAAAGCTGAGACTTGCCTCCATAATCCACTTCCGCCAATCTTTTTAGATCGTTTTTTGAGTTTTCCGTCTTTTCCTACTTCTTCCCATTCTTCAACAAGCGGAATTTCCTTCCAAACTTTAACATTTCTTAAATCGTTAGCACTAAGGTTAAAAATATCGGCTTCGCTAGTAAGAACAGGAGTTTGAGGAGCAGGAAGACAGCAATTCGACTCTGGTAGAATCGGCGGATTAGAAGATCCACGCTCAACAACTATTTTGCTTATGCTTTTATCTTCAATATAAACTTTTGACGTTATTGGCCTAGAATCTTCTGGATTAGTTAGCGCAAGAGCGGATGCTTCGCCAAGATTTTCAATATCAAAAGCTTGTCTTGAAGCCAAGTTGATTATGCGCTCAGTAAGCTGAGCTGGGCAATTTTCTACATTAGGGCATCGAATGTCTTTGTCGCCTTCTTTTGTAGGAGCAAGTTTTGTTCCGCAAGATGGGCAATACTCTGGCATAACGAATTTTTTCAATTCATTTTCTCTGCCATTTCTATATTTGAGCACAGGTCCAACTAATTCTGGAATAACATCTCCAGCTTTACGCACAACAACAGTATCTCCAATAAGTACGCCTTTATGCTCAACTTCGTATGGATTGTGCAAAGTTGTACGAGATATAGTGGAACCTGCAACAGTTACTGGCTCTAAAACAGCTACTGGAGTTACTCTTCCTGTTCTTCCAACTTGAACAACAATATCTTTTAAGCGCGTATTAACTTCTTCTGGCGGATACTTGTACGCAATCGCCCAACGCGGCGCTCTAGAAGTTGCACCAAGCTTTTTTTGCAATGCGCGATCATCTACTTTAACTACAATTCCATCTAGTGCATGAATAATAGTGTTTCTATGCTCACCATAGTAGTCAATCATGTCTTCTATTTGTTCAAAAGACGTAACCTTGCGAGTATATGGAGAAATAGGAACACCCCATTTTTTGTACAATTCGTAAGCGTCCGATTGGTTGAATGATGTTTGAGCATGAGCATTAGATTCGCCACCGCTTTGCGCTAAGTCCTTCCACTTTAGATTTCCTAATCCGTGTGCTATAAAACTCAAGCGCCTTGTAGATGTAATTCTAGGATCCTTTTGTCTTAAAGATCCTGCAGCCGCGTTTCTTGGATTTGCAAAAGCAGGCTTTCCTAAATCTTCTTGCTCAATGTTTAGCTTTCTAAAATCCGCCCACTTCATAAATACTTCACCGCGGATTTCCACAAATTCTGGAATATCGTCTGGATCTTCACCATGCAATTGCGTAGGAATTTCTTCGATTGTTCTTACGTTTAGCGATATGTCTTCTCCAGTAACACCGTCTCCTCGGGTTAGCCCTTGTTCCAAAGTTCCATTTCGATAAATAAGATTTAGCGCAAGACCATCGATTTTTACTTCGCATGTCATTGGCAGCGGCTTATTTTCGGGCCATTGCAAGTCTCGAATAATGCTGTTATACCAGGATTTTAATTCATCAATCGAAAAAACATCATCCAAGCTCATCATTCTTGAAGGGTGACGAACTGGTGCAAAATCGTTAGAAAAAGTTCCGCCAACTCTATGCGTTGGCGATTGAGGCGTGTCTAAAATCGGGAAAGTAGACTCAAGCGCGCTTAAAAATCGTATTCTTGCGTCGTAAGCTGCGTCGGAGCTTGTTGGAGAATCGTCAACATAGTATGCGATTTGATCTGCTTGCGCCCATGCAGCCAATTTTGCCCATAATCTTGCGCCTTGTTCTGTTGTTAAAAGCGAAGGATCAAGCTTAGCTAATTGCATTGCGTCCGAATCTGATGGCTCTAGCTTAGCAATCCAATTGTCAAAATCTGCGATTGAACTAAAAGTGTTAGACTCACTTAAATCACTTGTTACATCATGTGATTGCTTTGTGCTTTGAATCGTTGATGCAAATTTGCCATTAACGCTTGGCTCATTATTATTTTGTATATTTTCAACATTATTAACACTATCTAGATCATCAAAAAGTGACAATTGAGCACCGATTGAATGTTGCATTGAATCACCATTAGATGCAGCCATGAGTCTTCCCTTCAAAGCGTTTTAGTCTATTTTATAGCCCATTTAACAAGAATTTATTAAGCGTTAAGAGATCGCAAAAATTGCATTTGAACAATACTTTCAGAAGAATCGTTTCTAAACAGCATTCTAGATCTAGCAACAGAAAGAGTTCGCGCAATAACAAACATACCCTCATTAACAGTGACTTTTGCAGCTTCGTCAATAATCTCATATGCATTAACATCTGGCCAATTCACAATATTATTGATTTCTAGCATTTCTTTTGCTTGATGCAAGCTTCTAGGAACAGAAATGCATTGAGATTCAACTCTACTTAAGAGTTCTGCAAGCTCTACTTCTAGAGATTCATTTTTTTCACTAAACAAGTCATCTGCAACCATATATGCAGCAACAGCGAGCGGGAAGTTATCTTGCATCCACTCTGCGTATGCTAGCCTGTAGTAAATAAACGCAGCATCTTCTCTATCGAAACATACTTGTAAAGCGTTTAAGCATACTGCTTCTACAGAAGGCCAATCTTCTTGACGAGATAATTGCGAAGCTAACTTTAAGTGAGATATAACATACGTTGGAGCATAAGAAACCATTGTATTTAGATGTTTTAGCGCCTCTTTACTCCTTCCAAGCTGGCCGAGTAAATCCGCAATCTCCATATGCGCGTAGAAAAGTCCGTCTGGTATAAGCCTCATTTGCTCGTTTTGCGTTGCAAACATGCGATTATAAACAATGCGCTCAGCATACGAGTTGAAGTATCTTGGAACAACGTCTCCAGAAGCAAACATATCGTCAAAATGCTTTATATTGTTTTCATACTCTTCGATTGCGCTTTCTAAATCTCCACTCATAAATTGTTCGTGAGCATGCACTCGCATATTGTAAATATCTTTTGAAGCGTTAAACGATATTTCTGGTATTTCTTTTTCGTCTATTAATGCACTTATTACATGGTTTGCTTGATCGTTTAGCTCTGGATCGTTAATGCTTTCAACAATATCCATTGCCATACGAGCTTTTTCTGCGTTCGTCATAATTGCTTTAGACGCTATGTGATTAAAATCAGCAACCGCTTGTTGTAAAACGTCTTCGCGCTGTATTGAAAGGCCTTTTGCGTCTTGAGTTGCTAACAATTCTTGCGACTTTGCGTCAAAAATTATGTCGGAAAACTCTGGTTCTTCTTGAGCACCATGCGGCGCAAAGCAGCTGTCTCGTAAGTCAAACGTTGGCTCAATTTGGTTTAATGCGCCGTTTTCATCGACATGCAAAGTTGCATTAAACTTTTTATACGTTTCAAGAGGATTATTTAATCCGTTTGCGCGTATGTGCTTTAAGAACGACTTTCTAGTAAAAGTAACAGTTAGCAACGGTATAATCGAAGGAGATTTGCTAAACGCTGCCATTGGGTCTTCGTTTTTTGCGCTATTATTGCTATCGCTATTACTACTATTGCTATTATCGCTACGATTACCGTTAGCGCTATTATCACTGTTGCTTGCGCTTGTATCTTCAAGATTTTCTACAATGCTTTCAACAAGACTATCTGAAGTACTGTCCGCACTACTATCCGCGCTAGACCCTAAATTAGCAAAACCACTACTAACGTCTCCATGAATATCCCCATCTTTTGGATCGCCTTTTGCTCTTGCAGCATTTTTATTCATGTGATTAAGAGCATTAATCGTTTGGCTTAAAATTTTATTCATAGCAACGTCTTGAGCTGCAACCATCTCTTCTAAGCCGATTGAATCTAATCGTATTGAAACGTTTTGCACTTCTTCGCTAGCACCAAAAGCAAGAGCAGCCAGCATTAATCCAAGACGAAGATTGTAGTTAGTTGTCATTTTAGATCTGTTTCGTTCGCTTATTGGAACAAAATCTTTTTTAACACAATCGTATGTTAGATTAGGCATCATTGAATTGCCTGTTGCCATAAACGCTAATGCAACATTCCCGCTATCTAAATTAGATCTAAAATCAGCATCGAATCTAAAAGGCAAATAAAGGCTTCTGATTAGTTCCGAGAGTCTTTGCCTGTACGACCATTCACAATTAGAAGATCCGTCAGCTTTATAAATATACAAATCATTAGATTTTCTTGCACGGTTAAGTAAATGCAATAATGGCCTAATATTGTTGTCTTGCAACGGGTCGCCAAAAGAATTCATGTCGATCTCGCCACTTGCGCAAAAAGCTGGATCGTTTATAAAAGCCATGTCCATTGCGCAAACTTGATTATAAGTTGCGTTATTTTCTGTTAAATCACCGCCATTAGAGCAGTTTTCTTCTAAGCAATTGCTAATAGACTGGAATCTATTTATTGCTCCTTCTATACGCAAAGCTCTTAACGCGGATTTTGCCTCCAAAGAATCATCCCAAACTAAAAAGTTTGCATCTGAACATTTAGATTTTTGCAAATGCAATCTTTCAGCGGCGTGTTCAGCCTCTAATGCTCCAGCGTCCTCTAACGCTCCCGCATCTGCCATTAAGTACGTAAAATATTTCTCCATTGCAGATACGCGTAGACCAGCTCTCTCTGCCGTGTTTGCTTCGCAAACGCTTCGCCTAATAGCACTCAAAGGTGCTTCTTTTGTAAGATGCCTAAATATGTTTCCAGATCCAAATCCGCTAAAAGCTAACAACATATCTGGAACAAAAAATGACGCAAAGTAAGATATAGCGATTGCGTCAAAATAACTAAGATTGCAACGCAAATTATTTGGCAAATCTACACGCGTTTCTTCTAGCGTATAAGTTTCTTTTTTAGTATTTGCTTTGCGAATCCAAGACGATACCCATTGAATTCCGTCATCTTTAGAAGTTTGAACAACAACATCTCCCTTAATAACAACTAAATCATTATTTGACTTATTCTTAAAACCACTTTTTTTGATATGGCTTGCTTTATGACTTGCTTTATTGCTTGCTCGAGTAGTTTTTTTATCAATGCAACCGTAGAATCTATCTGAGTTAGAAAGAGTCATAGAGTTTTGCTCAACAAAAGACAATTCGGGTATATTTTCCGTTGTATCTTCAATTGTTACAGTGTGTCCTTCGTAAACTCTGCCTTCTAAATCAGCAACAGCAACTTGGTAAAAACGTTTACAATCTTTGCTAAACAATCCAATTGAAATACCTTGTTTTTTGCCGTAAATTTTAATCCAACCCAGTTTTGTTGAACTAGGCATAAAAGGAAAATCGTTAAAAATATGTTTTTTTGAAAATAGCTTAACAGGAATTGAGTTTTTGCTCTCCCAAAGCGTATCAATTGTACGTAGCGCAATCTGCATGCTTCTATCTGCGTTATAATTGCAATTTTTTGCATTATGGCAGATTGAATCAGCGTTATTGCTAGATTGCACTTGGTTTTGCATAATCCCCATTCTTTCTTATTGCACAACTTTAACGTAAGACAATAAAATTCTACACAATTGATTTATACGCATCTTATTGATTCTTACTGAACATTCTAAGTATAGCGAACATTCTAAATATAAATGATTGTTGAATCGCAAGCATGTAATCAAATTTTATAGAAAATCTTACTAAGATTCTGCTAAATCATGTTAAATATGCAAATAATATGATCGCAACTATTTTTTATGCAAATTTGCGCAAGTTCCACAAATAATCGTGCATAATCCTTCCATAATCTTGTCTACTGGAGAAGCAGCTCGCCAATTTAAGTACAGCGATCTGTACGGCTTTGGACTATTAAACTCGCGAATTGTTAAACCAGCTGGCTGAACAATAGGCGGAAGAGTTGCAAGACGCGGAAGCAATGTTACATCTTTGCTTCCAACAACCATGTATCGTAAGGTTTCCAAAGATGTTGCACAAAATTCGGACTGTTTTGCTCCAACCTTTTGACAAACATCAATCATACTTCGTCTCATACAATGTCCATCTTCCAAAAGAAGTATTTTTTGACTAGATAATTGAGACAAATCGATTGGAGATTTTTGGTTTCCTAATTGCGAATTTGTTGACGCTGCTAAAACAAAATCTTCATCAAAAATATGATTAACCTTTATTGACGATTCGTCTAACTTTTCACTCAATATTGCTGCATCGATTTGACCATTATTTAGCAATTCGATTAAAGTTGCGGACTTTTCTTCAACAAAACGAATAGTAAAATTCGGCTTAATCTTACGCAGAACAGGTATTATTCTAGGCAAAAGATATGGGCATAATGTTGGGAAAATGCCCAAAACTATAGTAGAAGACCAAGGATCTTCTAAGCGCCTTGCTGCTTGATAAATGTTAGAAACATCCGAATGAATACGCTTTGCATAATACACTACTTCCCTTCCTGCAGGAGTTAAAATCTGCTTTCCTGGAGTTCGCTCTATAAGACAAACTCCAAGCGTGTCTTCTAGCTTTTTAATCTGCGTAGATAAAGTTGGCTGAGAAACGTGCATGCGCTCGGCAGCTTTTGTAAAGCTTTCTTCTTTTGCAAATGCAATTAAGTATTCAAGCGATTTAATGTTCAAGTATTTATCTTTCTGTGCGTGTTATAGGTGCGTTCTATGCGTATTCTATGAATGTTCCATGCATGATTTTAATTATGTGGATCTCTAATTAAATAGTCGAAAGCACTAAGAGCTGCATTTGCGCCAGAACCATATGCTGTAACAATCTGCTTATAAGGCTCATCCGAGCAATCGCCAGCAGCAAAAATGCCAGGAATACTCGTGCATCCTTTTCTATCTGTTACGATTTCTGCTCGATTATTTAAGCTTAGTTTATTTGCCACCCACTTTGTATTTGGCATTAGTCCAATTTGAACAAACACTCCGTCTGTGTGCAAAATTTTCTCACGATTTTCCGCATTATTATCATTGCGATCCATATAATGCACTGCGCTAACTTTTTTGCTATCTCCTTCTATTTTGCTAAGAGATGCACTTGTTATTACATTCGCATTAGAAAGAGAATGCAAAGTGTTTAGCAATATTTGATCCGCTTTAAGAGAATCCATAAACTCTATAACAGTAACGTGATTTGCAATTCCTGCTAAGTCTATTGCAGCTTCGACTCCAGAATTTCCTCCGCCAACAACTACAACATTCTTGTTCTTAAACAAAGGGCCATCGCAATGCGGGCAGAACGACACTCCCCTGTTTCTGTATTCATCTTCTCCAGGAACGCCAAGTGTTCTCCACGTAGCGCCTGTTGCAATAATCACCGCTTTAGCTTTTAGACTTCCGCCAGATTTAGTGTTAATTGTGTGTAATCCGTAAGGCTTTTCTGCAACGTCTAAAGACGTAGCCCAATCAGGAGTAAATACGTCAATATTGTATTGAGCAATGTGGTTTGTTAAATCGTTAGCCAGCTTTGCGCCTGTTGTGGGCATTTGAGAAATGTGGTTTTCAATGCTTTCTGTTTCAACAACCTGACCGCCTCTGTGGTCCATAATCATTGCTGTTTTAAGACCTTTTCTAGCTGTGTAAATCGCAGCAGCGCTGGCAGCAGGACCTCCGCCTACAATAAGAACGTCGTATGGGTTTTTAGCGTTCATTTTTTGCGCTAGTGAAGAATCGCTAGCCTCCGTAGAATCGCTCGAATCCCCATTTTCTTCTTGACTTAAAAGCATAGCAACTAATTCGTCTATAGATGACCTTCCAGAAGAAATCATCTTTCCGTTTTCAAAAACAGCAGGAACGCTCATTACACCAAGAGCATCGACTTCGTCTTTGAAAGCGCTTCCTTCTACAGCAATATGCTTTACTTTTGGATTAATAATCGAAATTGTATTAAGCGACTGAACAACCTCTGGGCAATTAATGCAAGAAACAGACATGTACGTAGTAACATCATGACTTCCAAGTCTCAAAATTGCTTTGCGCTGCTCGTCGCTTATTTTTGGAGCATAACCACTTACTTGTAAAATCGCCAAAACTAAAGAGCTAAACTCGTGACCAAGTGGCACGCCTGCAAAGCTTACAGAAATGTTATTTTGCGGATTAGTAATTGAAAAACTTGGTGTTCGATTCTGGCTACTCTTATCACCTTTTATAACAGTGATTTTGTTGCTTTGATTTGCTACTTCTTGCAAAAGCTCAATAACTTTTTGAGAATTTTCACTACTATCAACGTATGCAACAAGATTAATAGGATTAACCATTTTTTCTAGCAATCCAGCAAGTTGAGTAGTTAAATTTGAATCTAATAAAGTCATTATTTTCACTTTCTGTAGCAATCAAAGCAACGTGTAAATTGTGTTAAAATTTGTCGATAAAATCAGCAAATAAAATCAGCAGTTAAAATCAACTGTTAAAATCAGATTTTCCCAACTAAGTCAATAGATGGAGCAAGTGTTTCTTCTCCCTGCTCCCACTTTGCTGGGCATACTTCTCCTGGGTGAGATGCAATGAATTGTGCAGCTTTAACTTTGCGAAGCATCTCGTCGGCGTTTCTGCCGATTCCATCTGCTGTCATCTCATAGAATTGAATATTGCCTTGAGGATCCACCAAAAAAGTTGCGCGATGAGCTAAACCAGATTCCTCATTTAGCGCATTAAAGTTTCTAGAAAGCGCGCCATTTGGGTCTCCAAGCATTGTGTATTGAACTTTTGCAATAGCTTTAGAATCATCGTGCCAAGCTTTGTGAACAAAGTGTGTGTCTGTTGAAACAGAATAAACTTCTACACCTAACTTTTGAAGCTCTTCGTAGTGGTTTGCAAGATCTTCAAGCTCTGTTGGGCACACGAATGAAAAGTCTGCTGGATAGAAGAAGAAAATAGCCCATTTTCCAAGAACGTCATTGTCGCTTACTTCTACAAAATTGCCATTCTTGTATCCATTTACCTTAAATGGAAGAATATGCGTACCAATAAGGCTCATAATAACTCCAATCTTTACTTGTTTGCTAAAATCTTTTATTGCTTTTGCAATATTTTTAGTTAAACGTGTTAAATAGTTTGCTTAGGAATCTAGATTTAACCGTATTTTTATAATAGATTATTTATATTAATAATCCTATATATATAGATAATCTCTATAGACTTACACATGTTATATCAATAATGGCGTTGAAAACTAACTTGACTTTACAAAATTCTGGAATATTAAGTTTGTTAGCAAAAACAAAACAAAACTATCAAAAATGGGATTATGAGCCAAAAGCTAACTTACTAATTCTATTTTAAGAACATTCATCATCTTAGCTTTACGCACTTTTAGCCTATAAACAAGAATTGCGCACTCAAAATTGAATCAAGCGCGCAATTCTATTAATCATTAATAAGATAATAATAGGATTTTAATGATTTACCTTATATCTTGATGGAATGGGTTAAAAACAACACTACAACGCTGGAAACTCTTAACATCAACATATCCAGTAGATGCCATAGTGCGTCTTAAAGCACCAATAAGGTTAGTCTTTCCATCTGCCATATGACTTGATCCAAACAAGATATTCTCAAGAGGAGCAACAGTTCCAACATTCGTGCGCATACCGCGCGGCAAAGAAGGATGACGAGCTTCTGCTCCCCAATGCATTCCGCGTCCTGGAGCCTCAGTTGCACGCGATAAAGGAGTTCCAAGCATTACTGCATCTGCTCCCATGGCAAGCGCCTTAATAAAGTTTCCAGACGTCCCCATTCCGCCATCTGCAATAATTTGAACGTATCGTCCGCCAGACTCGTCCATATAATCTCTGCGAGCTTCTGCAACGTCTGCAATAGCAGTTGCCATAGGCGCTTGAACTCCGAGCGTATTCATTGTTGCAGAAACTGCTCCACCGCCAAAACCAACAAGGATTCCAGCAGCACCAGTTCGCATAAGATGCAATGCGGAAGTGTAGTCTGCACAACCTCCAACAATAACTGGAACGTCTAAATCGTAAATAAACTTCTTTAAGTCAAGAGGCTCATGGTCTTTAGAAACGTGTTCTGCACTAACAGCAGTTCCGCGAATAACAAATAAATCAACGCCTGCTTCTAGAACAGTAGAATAAAATTCTTGAGTGCGTTGCGGAGAAAGAGCACCTGCAACCGTAACACCTGCATCGCGAATTGTGTGCAAGCGCTTAACAATAAGTTCTGGCTTGATTGGCTCCGAATAAATCTCCTGTATGCGCTTAGTTGCAACTTCGTCTTTAAGCTCTGAGATTTCTTTAAGAAGTGGTTCTGGATTCTCGTAACGAGTCCACAATCCTTCCAAATCTAGCACGCCCAACGCTCCCATTTGGCCCATTGCAATAGCCGTATCTGGGCTTGTAACAGAATCCATTGGCGCAGCAATCACTGGTACGTCAAAACTATAAGCGTCGACTTGCCATGATGTAGATACAGCCTTTGGGTCGCGAGAACGACGAGAAGGAAGTATAGCAATATCGTCTAGTGAGTAAGCAACTCGGGCTTTTTTGCCCAAACCTATTTCGATTTCTTGAGACATACTTATAAGGCTAGTTGCTTATCATGACTAATCAACATGCCATAGAATTGTTTAGATTTATTGAGAGTGCAAAAACTCATAAATAGTTTTAGCTTTTAACAAACCTATTCCAGGAACTTTTTGCAACTCTTCTATGCTTGCTTCTTTTAGATTTTTAACACTACCAAATGCGCAAAGCAAACGTTTTTTATAAGATTCGCCAATTCCAGGAATTGAGTCAATAGATGAATACAACATTGCCTTTGCACGTTTTTTCCTATGATAAGCAATCGCAAAGCGATGAGATTCATCTCTAGCTCTTTGAAGCAAATACAATCCTTCGGAGCTTCTTTTTAGAATAATTGGGTATTGACTATTAGGTAACCAAACTTCTTCTAATTTTTTAGACAATCCACATACTGTTATGTCTTTAACATTGCAATCAATCATTGCTTTTTGAGCTGCTTTTGCTTGCTCAATACCGCCATCGACGATTACAAGATTAGGCTTGTACGCAAATTTTTTAGAGTACGATTGTGGAGGATTTTCTACGCTATCATCATCCACATCGCTATTACTTTCATCTTTATGCTTAAAACGTCTAGAAATAGTTTCATATAATGCGCTTAAATCGTCTAGTTGGCCAATGCCATTAGGGCCTTTTATAGAAAATCTTCTATATTCACTAGGCTTAGCAATTCCATCTTCAAAAACAACCATTGATGCAACTTGATATCTTCCATCAGCCGAGTTTGAAATATCGTAGCATTCAATTCGCAATGGAGCTTCACTCATTGAAAGAGCTGCAGCAACTTGATTCATAGCATTAGTTCTAGATTCTAAAGTAGAAATCCTACTTGTTTTCATCTGTTTTAGAGACTGCTCAGCGTTCAAGTTTGCTTGATCCATAAGCGAGCGCTTATCTCCACGTTCTGCAACTTTAATAATTACTTTTGAACCTCTTAAACCACTAAGCCAGCTTTCAAGATTTTCTTTTTGAGAGTTATCTAATTCAATAGGAACAATAATCTCCCTAGGAATCGGGCAAATAGGGTCAAGCAAATCCCCTCTTCCAGTTGTTTCTTGGCGCTTTTTGCGTTCTTTTGTTTCTTTAGCTCTATACGACGAATTTATATTTTGGCCACTAGAATAGTCGATTTGTAACGCATTCCTGGATTGCTCTATTTTTAAAGAGTTTTCATATTGCAAATCATTATTTGATTCATATTCACAATAAACTCGTATAAGCAAATTTGCGATTATATCTGCATCACTAATGTCTTCGCTTCTTTCGACTTGCCAATTTTTTTCTCCGCGAATCAGTCCTTCTCTAACAAAAAACGCGTGAACGCATGCATCAATCGAATCTGCACTAAATCCAAAAACATCAGCTTCTACTTGATCGTTAAAAACAACAGAATTTTGTTGAATAACAGTTCTAAAAATATTGATTTTGTCTCTTATTTTTGCAGCATTTTCAAAATCTAAATTATCGCTTAACTCCTTCATTTTTCTAGTTAAATCGTTAATGTAGGAATCTCCAATAGCGCCAGTTAAAATGCCAACTAATTGTTCAACATTGTTTCTATGCGTTTTTTTGTCTACTTTTTGAACGCAAGGTGCAGAGCATTTTCCAATAGACGCAAGAAGACAAGGTCTTCCTGTTTTTTGTGCTTTATTAAAAACAGATTGTCTGCATGTTCTTACAGGAAAAGTTTTTAGCAAAGAATCCAAACTGTGTTTTAATTGCCAAACTTTTGCATACGGTCCAAAATATTGCGTTGACTTTGAGTTTCGATTTCTAGTAATCCAAACTCTTGGAAAATCATCGTTTACCGATACAGCAATATATGGGTATGTTTTATCATCTTTAAAAACAATGTTGAATTTTGGATTAAACTCTTTAATCCAAGTATATTCAAGAGTTAAAGCCTCAAGCTCTGTGTTTACAACAGTCCATTCTAAACTTCTAGCTGTTAATACCATTGATTGCGTTCTAGGATGAAGCTGATTTAATGGCTGAAAATAATTCGATAGCCTGTTTCTTAAACTTTTTGCTTTTCCAACGTATATTACTTTTCCACGCTCATCTCTCCACTTGTATACTCCAGGCTGATTTGGAATATCGGAAGTTTTTGGCCTAAATAAATCACGACTATCTCCTAAAAGAGGAGCACCAAAGTCATTTTTAGATGAATTTTCAAAGTAGTTAGCATTATTTTCATCATATTTAGATTGGTGAGTTTTCTTCCATTCTCCCCTACTAGTTTCTATATTTTCTCTAGTTTCTCTATCTTCTCTAATATTTGATTCTTTAGAATTTAGAATATTCATTATCTCACCTCCTTTCATAAAATTATTCATAAAATTATTCATAAAATTATTCATAAATTTTTACTTATAACTTCTGATTTTGTTACTCTTTGAGCATTGACTTTAAGAATTTACCCGTCCAGCTATATTGCACTTTTGCAACATCTTCTGGAGTGCCAGTTGCTACGATTTCGCCGCCTTTATCTCCTCCTTCTGGGCCTAAATCTATAATCCAATCTGCGCATTTTACAACATCAAGATTGTGCTCAATAACTATTACACTATTGCCTTTATCTACTAAAGATTGAAGAACACTTAAAAGCTTACGAACATCTTCAAAATGCAAGCCCGTAGTAGGTTCATCTAAAATATAAACGGTTTTTCCAGTAGAACGCTTTTGTAGTTCTGTAGCAAGCTTTACTCTTTGCGACTCTCCGCCAGAAAGTGTTGGCGCGCTTTGACCAAGCCGAATATAGCCTAATCCAACTTTAACCAATGTGTCTAAATATCTAGAAATAGACGGATATGCTTTAAAGAACACAGCAGCTTGCGATATTGGCATATCTAGCACGTCTGAAATAGTTTTACCATTGTACTTTACTTCTAGAGTGTCTCGATTATATCTTTTTCCGTGGCATTCTTCGCATTGCACGTATACGTCTGGCAAAAAATTCATCTCGATTTTAAGCGTTCCGTCTCCGCTACAAGCCTCGCATCTTCCGCCTTTTACGTTAAACGAGAATCTTCCAGGGCCGTACCCTCTAACTTTTGCTTCTGGAGTTTGAGCAAAAAGCGAACGGATCTTATCCCAAACTCCAGTATATGTAGCAGGATTTGATCTTGGTGTTCTACCAATAGGATTTTGATCTACGTGAACAACCTTATCGCAATTGTCTACTCCATCAACGCGCTTATGCAATCCTGGAACAATGCGAGCGCCGTTTAGCTTATCTGCTAAAACTGGGTAAAGTATTGAGTTTATTAAGCTTGACTTTCCAGATCCAGAAACTCCTGTTATGCAAGTAAATACGCCTAAAGGTATTTCTACATCTATGTTTTTAAGATTGTGTTCTTTTGCACCAACAATAGTTAACATACGACTTTTGTTGATTTTGCGACGCTTTTTAGGAACATCTATTGTTCGTCTTTTTGCAATATAGTCTCCTGTAATTGATCGCTTTGCCTCTGTTATGTGTCTTGCAGGGCCGCAATATACAACTTCTCCACCGTTTTCTCCAGCTTCTGGACCAATGTCTACAAGCCAGTCTGACTTTCGTATTGTATCTTCGTCGTGTTCTACAACTATAAGCGTATTTCCAAGATCTCTAAGATTATGCAACGTTGATATAAGCTTTTCGTTATCTCTTTGATGAAGACCAATAGACGGTTCGTCAAGAACGTACATAACTCCAACTAGTCCAGACCCTATTTGCGTTGCAAGTCTTATTCTTTGCGCTTCTCCGCCAGAAAGAGTTTTTGCTGCTCTAGAAAGAGTTAAGTAGTTTAAGCCAACGTCATTTAAGAATCCTAGTCTTGCTTTGATTTCTTTTACAATCTCTTTAGCAATTATCTTTTTTGAGCCTTCTAGATTTAACGAATTAATCCATTCAAGACTTTTTTCAATAGGCATATCGCATACGTCTGCGATTGAGCACGAGCCAACTTTAATAGACAAGACTTCTGGATTGAGTCTTTTTCCTTTGCATGTTAAGCATGGCACTTCTCGCATGTATGACTCGTAGTATTGACGCATTTGATCTGAGTCTGTTTCGTCATGCTTACGCATAAGAGTACGCACTACGCCCTCAAATCCTGTTGAATACTCTCTCTGCCTACCCCATCGATTTTTATACGATACTTTTACTTCAAAATCATGGCCATAGAGTATTGAATCTTGCACATCTTTTGGAAGATTTTCCCACGGCGTATCCATACTAAAGCCAAGCTCTATGCTTAAGCCTTTTAACACGTGCTTGTAGTATTCTCCAGCTGCTTTATTCAATGCCCAAGGTTCTATAGCACCTTCGTTAAGTGATTTTTCTGTATTTGGAACAACAAGAGCAGGGTCAATCTCTAGATTGTAACCTATTCCAGAGCAATCATGGCATGCTCCATACGGAGCGTTGAATGAGAACGTTCTTGGCTCTATCTCTAATAGATTAAATTGATGACTATTAGGGCACGCCATATTTTCGGAAAAACTTTGACGCCTGTTTTTAGAAGAAGCATCTTCGTCTACAAAATCCGCAACAACAATACCTTTAGAAAGCTTTAATGCTGTTTCTATAGAATCTGTAAGACGTGTACGTATACCATCTTTTATAACTAATCTATCTACAATAACTTCGATTGTGTGTTTCTTTTGCTTTTCTAAAACAATATCTTCGGAAAGCTCTCGCATTTGCCCATCTACAAGCGCTCTAGAATAGCCGTCTGACCTAAGAAGAGTAATAGTATCTTTAAACTCACCTTTTCTGCCGTTAACAATAGGAGCCAGTAATTGCAACCTTGTTTTTTGCGGCAAAGAAAGCAATGCGTTAGCTATTTGTTGAGGGGTTTGCGCACTAACGATTTCGCCACATTTAGGGCAATGTGGAACACCTACGCGAGCAAAAAGAAGCCTTAAATAGTCATAAATCTCCGTAATTGTGCCAACAGTAGAACGAGGATTGCGATTAGTAGTTTTTTGGTCAATAGACACTGCTGGGCTTAAGCCTTCAATAAAATCTACGTCTGGCTTATCCATTCTTCCAAGGAATTGCCTTGCATACGCGCTTAAGGATTCCACATAACGCCTTTGACCTTCTGCAAAAAGAGTGTCAAAAGCAAGAGAAGATTTACCAGAACCAGATAGTCCAGTAAAAACAATCATCCTATTTCTAGGCAATTGTAAATTAACGTTCTTTAGATTATGCTCTCTTGCACCTTGAACAGTTATTTTTAAGTCGGAAGGAACATCACTTAAGTCGTATACTAAATTACCATTATTTTTTATAATTGGCGCAGAATCAATAAACGATTGAAGTACATTGTTTTTTTGACGACTATTTCCATATTTAGCATTCATGTTTGTAGCATTCATATTTGCATCTTTTATTGAAAGTGACTGCTTACTTTGTAAAGAATCCAAGTGTTTTTGCATTCTACCTCCTTAAGATGCTTTAGCGTATATGAATCAAAATTGCAAAACTAAATCTTGATTACGTACCTGTTTTGTAATATCATTCATTATAGAACACATGTTCGAAATATGTTGCTTACTGCGTGTTGCTAATCCTATGCAAGCCTAACGGTATAATCGGGAGTTTGGTTAACATATTTCAATTAATATTTTAATTACGATTTTACAAGAATAAAACTTAAGGGGTGGGTAAAAAATGGCCATTGACGCACAAGGACTTACTATACAAATTGGTGCGCGCACGCTATTAAACCCAACAGATTTTCATGTTACAAAAGGCGACAAAATAGGCTTAGTCGGAAGGAATGGCGCTGGAAAAACAACACTTACGCGCGTAATTACTGCAGAAACACTTCCAGCTGGCGGAAGCGTAAAAGTAAGCGGCTCTTTAGGGTACCTTCCACAAGACACACATGCAGCAGATCCAGAGCAAAGCGCGTTAGATAGAATTATGAGCGCTCGCGATATTTCGTCAATCGTATCTCGTATACGAAAAGCAGAAAAAGACATGACGAATCCAGATCCAGATATTATGACAAAAGCAATGAATCGCTACGATAAAGCGATTAATGATTTTGAAAAAGCTGGTGGGTACGCTGTTCAATCGGAAGCAATATCAATGGCAAACAGCCTTGGACTCCCCCAAGAAGTTATGAAACAAGCTCTTGGAACACTTTCTGGCGGCCAACGCAGACGAATCGAACTCGCGCGAATACTTTTCTCCAATGCCGATACGCTGATTTTAGACGAACCTACAAACCACTTAGACGCAGATTCCATAGTATGGTTGCGCAATTACTTAAAACGTTTTGAAGGTGGATTCCTTGTTATATCACACTCAACAGAGTTACTAGACGAAGTTGTTAATAAAGTTTGGCATTTAGATGCACAACTTGCGCAAATAGACATGTATTCAATGGGCTGGAAAGCATACTTGCATCAACGCGTTGTAGACGAAGAGAGAAGACGAAGAGAGCGCGAAGTTGCAGAAAAGAAGGCGGAGCGACTTATGAAGCAAGGAATCCGACTTCACGCAAAAGCAACTAAAGCGGTAGCAGCTCAAAACATGATGCGTAGAGCTGAACGCTTATTGAGTGAAACAAGCGAAGCTCAAAAACAAGAAAAAGTAGCAGACATTCGATTCCCAGAGCCTGCTCCTTGCGGCAGAACTCCTATTATGGCTAAAGATATTTCAAAAGCTTACGGATCGAACATTGTATTTGCTGGCATAAATTTGGCTATAGATAAAGGCTCGAGAGTTGTTATTTTGGGATACAATGGCGCTGGAAAAACTACCACTTTGCGCATTCTTGCTGGCGAAGAAAGCGCAGACACTGGCGTTGTTGAATATGGACACGGATGCAAAATAGGCTATTTTGCGCAAGAGCACGATACTTTAGACTTAGATGCAACTGTTTTAGAAAATCTTCAACACGTTGCGCCAGAATTAAACGACACTCAAGCAAGATCAATGCTTGGAAGCTTCCTGTTTTCGGGAGATGACGCAATGAAACCTGCTAAAGTGCTTTCTGGCGGAGAAAAAACTCGCCTAGCATTGGCAACTCTTGTAACTTCTAAAGCAAACGTTCTTTTGCTTGATGAGCCTACTAATAACTTAGACCCAGCTTCTCGCGAAGAAATTCTTAAAGCAATTTCTAAATACGAAGGCGCAATTGTGTTGGTTACTCACGACGAAGGAGCGGTTCTTGCGCTAAACCCAGAAAGAGTTCTTCTTATGCCAGACGGTGACGAAGACTTGTGGAGCGACGACTATCTTGATTTGGTAGCAGAAGAATAGGATTTTAGATTTCTATGAAAAAAACAGCTAATTTTGCAAATTGCGCGCTACACAACATTTTTCGCGTTCTTCGCGCGCCTTTAGCAATCTTGCTGTTAATAGCATTGTTTGAATGCACTGTTGGGAATATTCCATTTTGGAATAGTGTTACTGGCAGCACGGATAGCATGTTTGCTCACAATATTACTGGCCCTGGAATTAAAAGACTTTCTTCTGGAGGACTTTTAATTACAGACCCTTCGGAATCTTATTTAGAAGTTAATTCCGACGGATCTTCGCCGTACATTCAGCTTAAGCCTTCACTAATTACGCCTAAAAAAATTGGCAAAAGTCCCATTAAAACAGACGTGCATGTACGCATTGATGTTAATAAAATCGCTGGAAAGTCTTTAAGCACAAACCCTAGAGCTATTAGTTTTGCTATGCTTCCTGTTCCAGATCAAGCCGTTGGAGTTAAAAGCACGCTTCGATTATGGATACAGCACCCTAAAGGAGACGTTGTAGACGTTGAGGACGCAAAAGCAAATGTTAGAGCACCTTTTAGTTGGAATTGGGGTCGCGTTCTTTTTCTTATAGTCGTTTCAATTTTGATTGCATTGTGGAATCCTTGGTCTAAATTGTGGAAAATAAAACTTAATACAAAAAGTTTTAATCAAAGACTTTTACTAGTTTTATCTTGGACTCCATTTATTGCTATAGCTGTTGTTGCAATTGTTTGGAATGTTTTTAACGCTATTCCAATGCATTTTGACGTTGCTGGAAACTACACGTACGATTTTGATCAATACGCGCACACAGCAGACGCTCTTATTAAAGGAAAAACTTATCTTGATTTGCCTGTTCCTAAGCAAATGCAAAATCTTACTAATCCGTACGATCCAATTGCAAGAAACAAGCTTCTTTCTAATTTAGTGCACAATATTTATTGGGATCACGCATATTACAACGGCCATTGGTACTCGTATTTTGGCGTAATTCCAGCTGTTTTATTCTTTATGCCTTATAGACTTATATCGAGTTTGTGGATTAATGGCGGAAGTATGCTTCCAACAGCAATCGCAACTCTTATATGCCTAGTGGGATTCTTAATTTCGGGCTCTCTTCTAGTGATTAGACTTATTGAGCGAATAAACAAACGAGCGTCTCTTGCTTGCGTGTCTATTTGCTTAGCATTGTTCTTTATTACATCTAACACTGTTTACTTGTGGTTTAGAACATCATTCTATAGTGTTCCGATGGCAGCTTCGCTATTCTTTACATCTTTAGGATTATGGTTTTATCTTGGCGCTTCTAAAAATGGCATTGCAAAAGATGAAAATCAAGCACAAGAATCCAACGAATCTTGCAATTCTATTCACCAAATATCCGCTAAGCACATTGCTTTAGGTTCTTTGTTTATATCTCTAAATCTAGGGTGCAGACCAACATTTATAATCGCATTTTTGTTTGCAATACCGCTTTTTTACAACAATATTTACTTCTATTTTAAGCATTTAATTTCTAGCAAGAAAATTATAAAAGAAGACTTAAAGCAAATAATAAAGCTAGTTTTAAGCGTGATTGTGCCGTTTGTAATAGTTGCAATACCAATAGGATTGTATAACGCTTTAAGATTTGGGTCGCCATTTAACTTTGGTAACGAATATCAAATTACTATTACAGACATGACTACAATGCGTCTTCCTGTGCAAAACATTATTCCTTCAATTTTAAGTTATTTAGCTTTGCCATTACGCTTTACACCAGCTTTCCCTTGGATTTCGATTAATCCTATTGCTTTCAATAGATGGCAATACGCAGAGCCAATGATTGGCGGAATGTTTACCCTTGCTCCATTGGCATTTATTGGCGTTATTTGTTCTTTGTTAATGACTAAAAAAATGAGCAAATTTGCGTCAAGACTTACTATATGTGCTTTGATTCTTGCAATGATTGTTGTTGTTTTCAACAGCTTAAAAGCAGGAATTGGATGGCGTTATATTGCTGACTTTGGATGGGTGTTCTCACTAAGCGCAATAATCGGAATTACTGTTTTTCTAGAAAAATACGCAAACGTAGAAGATTGCACAACTTTGCGCTCGAAAGTTATGTGTTACACAATACGAATTGTAGTTTTAGCAATGCTATTTTTCTCTATTACAATCGCTTTCTTAGGTTGGTTTGTTCCAGGAAGAGAAGACTCAGTTTTGCGATTCAATCCAGGGCTTTGGCACTACGTTAGATGTTGGTTTACGCTAATCTAGTCTAAAGCTTAAGAACACGAGTCTTTTAGATTTCTTTCTAGATTACTTCTTAAAGTTCTTACTAGATTTTTACATCTCTTCTAACATTTTGTGAACAGTATTCAGCAATAAAGTAACGCCATTTTCAAATTGATCTTCTTTAGGAAGTAAAGACAATGCTAAGTATCCATTAGTTGGCATGTCAAAATAATATCCAGGTTGAGAAACCAGCTTGTAGTCTTTAATCAAGCGCAAAGCTAATAAATCATCATCTATACAAGAAGGAACGCGCAACAAAATATTCCATCCGCCTTCTGCGCGCAATGCACTAACGCAACAATTTGGGTAGTTTGCAAGCATTTTTCTAAGCGTTTTAAGATTAGAGCGTACTCGACTTTGAACAATCGCAGTTTGCTCTTTAGCGCATTGCAATAATTCTGGAATTCTTTCTGATACAGTTGCGCCAATTGGAAGAAAATCATCCGCAATAACGTCAAGTCGTTTCATTGCTTCTTGCACATCTTGACTTGGTCCCGAAACCTCAATCCACCCAACTTTTGCGTGCGGAGCTGCAAGCATTTTTGAAAATCCATCTAAAGCAAAAACAAGTGTTGATTGTTCTCCTGCAAGTCTTGAATTTTTGGCAAATGGTTCTAAAGAGTAATCGTAGAAAACTTCATCTGCAATAATCGCAACATTATTTTTATTGCACAAACTCAACAATTGCGCTCTTTCTTCTGGCTTAACATAAGAGCCTGTTGGATTATTTGGGTTTATTAAAACAAGAGCACGAATACGATTATTTGCGTTTTGCAAAAGTTCTTTAACTCTTGGAACATCAATAGTCCAAGAACCATCGTAAACAAGCGGATATGGTATAGATTTTACGCCTTGCAGTCTTGCAATAGATTCAATAAGAGGATACCCAGGAGTTGGAGCTAAAACTGAGTCACCGCAATCGCACATTAGCATCATAAGCCATGCGTATGCTTGAGAAGTAGACGATAATACGTATAGATTATTTGGATTAAGAGCTTTTAACGAATTACTTTTTTGATCTACGGTATTTTGACTTGTAACATCTTGATCTGCGCGATTATCTCTAGCATTTATAAAGTCAGCAAGAATGCGTCTAACTTCGATTGGCCCTCTAGGATCTGCTGTATATTTTGCGCTTAAACATTTTGGAGCAAGACCATGCACTGTTGGGTTTGAATCGTTAAGTTTTGTGAGTTTAATACCTTTAGACATAGCAACGCGTTGAGCCAGAATAATTAGATTTGGCTCGCTTACATCAACTCTAGAAGAAAATCGCACTCGACTACACTAGCGCATTGCATAACCAAATATAAAAAATGCGCCGAACGCATAAGCATCCAGCGCAAATAAAGTAAATAAAACAAATAAAATATTAAAAAACTTACTTGTTTCTTTGTTGCATTGCATAGTAAGCTGCGCCAATAATACCAGCTTCGTTATGCAAAGATGCAACAACAATAGGAGTCTTAATATCGATATGCGGCAAGAACTTCTCGCTCACACGGCTAACGCCACCGCCAACAACAAACAAGTCTGGATTAAAGTACTTTTCCATTAATCCGTAATACTTAGTTAAGCGCTTAGCCCACTTTTTATAGCCCATATCCAACTTTTCGCGAACAGAAGAAGCAGCATACTTTTCTGCATCTCCCTTTCCTTTTTCTAGCTGAATATGACCAAGCTCTGTGTTTGGAATAAGAACGCCATTGTAAATCAAAGCAGTTCCAATTCCAGTGCCTAATGTTGTTGCAATAACTAAGCCATCTTTATCTTTTGCAGCACCAAAATGCTGTTCTGCAAGACCCGCAGCGTCGGCATCGTTAACAACTGTAACAGGACGACCGCAAGCTTCGCTAAACACTTCTGTAACATCCACACCAATCCAAGATTGATCAAGATTTGCCATAAACTCAAGCTTCTTGCCTGGCTTAATAGGCGCTGGGAAAGCAATACCAACAGGAACATCTTCAGGCACATCAAAATGCTCGAGCTGCTGACGAACAATATCTGCAACAGCTTGAGGTGTGGAAACCGCTGGAGTTAGAATCTTATAACGAGGTTCCGCAAACTCACCTTTTTCCAAATTTACTGGTGCAGCTTTAATGCCAGAACCACCAATATCTACGCCAAACGCTTGTGCAGTGTCAATCATCGCTAACACTCCCCTCTGAATGTGGACAACGGGATATCACGTTTATTCTACAATATTGTTAAAGCGACACGCTTATATAGCAGCATTTATCAAAGCATTTATCAACTACATAATGGCTTTTATAAACACAAGTAAAATACTACTTTAAGCAATACTACTTTAGGTAATTAAGCAATACTACTTTAAGTAGTTTTGAAGCTCTTTGTTTATTAAACCATTTGAAGCAATAACGTCGTTTTCGCGTCTCCAGTGGATTGAGTCACCATTCCATTGTCGAACATGACCTTGAGCTTCTTTAACAACAACAGCACCAGCGGAAACGCCTGGAATATCCCACTCGTGAAGATGCGGCTCAAAATAAGCGTCGTAAGTGCCATCAGCAACCTTGCATAAATCGAGAGAAGCAGGGCCAATGCGCTTAATATCTGCTGGACATTCTTCCTCAAGCGAAGAAACAACATCCAATGCTCTTTTAGATTCGCCTGGAATATAAGACATTCCGTAGCAAACAACAGAACCGTGCAATGTTGATGTAGTAGAAGGCGTGATTTTCTCTCGCTTTTCTCCATTAGGAGTTTTGCGAATACGAATAGCACCCTGACCTTTAGCTGCTAGATAGGTAAGCCCTAAAGCTGGAGCATGAACAACTCCAAGAACAGGCCTTGCGGAGCCTTGATCATTAAACTCAAAAAGCGAAACAGTTAAAGTCCACTCTGCCATATCTCGATTAAAGTTAATAGCACCGTCAATATTTCCAACGCACCAAAAACGATCACCAATATTGCAATTTTCTGGACGATTACGCCAAAATCCTTGGAAAGTATTTATGTACGTAAGACGATTTTCAATAAAGCGTACGAGCTTATCTCCAAAACCAGAATCTGCTTGATTAGGATCCCCCAAAACCATCATGCTTGCCATATCTCTAGGATTTAATTGGTCTTGATACGCATGCTTACCAACATCTTCCAAAATTCTAGCGACTTCAAGAGCAACATCGCGTAAATTCATACTTGCCATACTTTACTCACCTCTTTAATTTCCCCACATCTTATTACGTTTTTATCTATTTCAAAAATCTTGCAACTATCCATAAAATCTGCAACTATTTTACTCAACTAATCAAATTAAACCAAACTTCCACACGCAATATTCAAATAAAATCAATAAACTTTCACATTTAATACAAGTTCTATAAAAAGTCTTACAATGCAAAACGCATAATAAAACAAATTCTTAAATTTCTTAAACCAGCCTTAGAATTAATTAATAAACCTAACATCTCTCTTAGAAGATTATAACATGACTTATAACATGACTAAAGTATCAGACTTAAAAACACAGAACTTAATTAATATTCATTCAAATAATCCTTCAAATAATCCTTCACTAAAAAAACCAGGACTTCTTGTTTTAGATGTAGACGCCACTCTTATTGAAGAAGAAGTTATAGATTTATTAGGAGACATTGCTGGAGTTGGCTGCGATTTGGCATACATAACGTCTAGAGCAATGCAAGGAAAAATGGACTTTAATACGTCGCTAAAGCTAAGAGTTTCTATGCTTAAAGGACTTGACTATTCTTGCGTTAAACAAGTTGCGCAAAATATTCATGTAACAAATGGAGCTAAAAAACTTATAAGCACATTGCACTCTTTTGGATGGAAAGTTGGAGCTGTTAGCGGCGGATTCAAGCAAGTTTTAGACGATTTTTTGCCAAAACTAAACATAGACTTTTGGGTTGCAAACAATCTAGAAGTCGTAGATTCTAAACTAAGTGGAAAAGTTATTGATCCAATAGTAAATCGTCAATATAAAGCAAAAGCATTGACTAATTGGGCGCGCAAGAACAATATTGATATTGCTCAAAGCGTTGCTATTGGAGACGGCGCTAACGATATAGATATGATTAAAACAGCAGGATTAGGCGTAGCATTTTGCGCAAAACAGTTATTAAAAAGTCAAGCTAAAGCAAGCATAGATACACGAGACCTAAGCCTAGTTTTAGATTTACTAAGCTAACATTTAATCCAAATAGGATTAATCCAAGTAGTATTAGCTAGTATTAACTCAAGTAGGATTCACTACTTAAGTGCGCTCCTCTCGCCCAATCTGCAGCATTCATAGCTTTTTTACCTTGCGCTTTAACTTCTAAAAGCTCAATAGCTCCACTTGCACATCCAACCCAAACATTGTGCTTTTTTGCAAGAATCTGCCCATGTTTAAGCTCATTTAGACTATGTAATTCAATATCTTCATCTTTTGCTAATGCGCAAGAAAGAACGTGCAAAGTAATTGTTTGCAAATCACTAGAATCAACATGAAGATTGCACCAAGCTCCAGGATTTGGCGTGCAAGCACGAATCTGCCTATCGATTGCAAACGCTGGAATATCAAAACGAATATGAGCATCTTCAACAGTGATTTTTTGAGCGATTTGGCAAGGCGTAGAGTCTTGCTCAACAGGAACAATTTGACCAGATTCCAAGCCAACAAGAGCAGAGCAAAGAAGATTTGCGCCATCATTGCTTAATCGCGTAAGCAAATCGCCAGCTGTTTCATGAGCGCCAATCTCGGTAGTCATTTGTGCAAGAATCGGACCTTCATCCATTCCGCGCGTAATCTTAAAAACTGTTGCACCTGTAATATCGTCCCCAGCCCATATTGCGCGCTGAACAGGAGCAGCACCTCGCCACTGCGGAAGAAGCGAAAAATGCAAGTTGTACCATCCTAAAGGAAGAGCATCTAAAACCGATTGGCGAAGAATCTTTCCGTACGCAACTACGGCTGCAAGCCTTGCGCCAGTAGCTTTTAGAGCACTCACGCACTCTTGCTCATTGCTAGGATTAACCTCTAGAACAGGAATCCCAAGCTCAATCGCAGCTTTTTTAACAGCACTAGGAACAAGCTTTCTACCTCTGCCAGTCGGAGCGTCTGGACGAGTAAGAACAGCTCGAACATCAAAATGCTCTTTGTCTTGAGCGAGCGCGCGCAAAGGAGCAACAGCAACATCTGGAGTTCCAGCAAATAAAATAGGCAATACCATAAGTCAACTCCTTAAAATACTAAGAATCATTAAAATCCTAAATCCTAGCAAAATGCATCTTTTAGCTTGCTAAAGAATCCCTTTTTATTGCCCACTGGCTCCGCAATAGCATGTTGCTTTACTTCGCTAACTTTTTCATCGTGCAAGTTTGCAAACTTTTCAATCAAACTACGCTCTTCTTCGCTAAGCTTTGTTGGAATATTAACAAGAATGTGAACAATAAGATTTCCTCTATCTTTACTTCCAAAAACAGTAACACCCAAATCGTAAAGAGGAATCGTGTCTTCGTTTTGCGTTCCAGCAGGAATTTCAACACTCTTTTTGCCATCAAAAGTATCAATATCTACTTTGTGACCAAGCACAGCCCAGCTCATTGGAACGTCAATCCAGCAATGTAAATCGTTTAAGTCTCTAGTAAATTGCTCGTCTTTGCGAATACGAACGTCAACATACAAATCGCCAGCTGGACCGCCACATTCGCCTATTGCTCCTTGAGACGCAAGTCGCAAGCGAGAGTTGTCTTTAATTCCAGCAGGAATCGTGATTCCAACTTCTCGAGAAGTACGAACGCGACCATGGCCGTGGCAATTTGGGCAAACATTTTTAATAATCGTTCCGTGGCCTTCACATGCACGGCACGGCTCCGAAGACATCATTTGACCAAACATTGTGCGAGTAACTCGTTGCACAAAACCAGCACCATTGCACTCTGAGCAAGTTACAGGATCTGTTTTATCTGCCGAACCTTTTCCAGCACAATCTTGGCAAAGACCGAAAGTTGAAACATGAACCTTAGCGTTTCCGCCAAAAACAACAGTTTTAAGGTCAACCTTAACTTCTGTTAGCGAATCTTCACCGCGATTAACGCGCAGAATAGGAGATCCAGCATTAGCACCAAAAGACCCAGAGAAGAACTGGTTTAGAATATCTCCCATATCCATATTCATATTGGCATACGCGCCAGCGCCAGCACCAGCACCCGATGCCGATAAATTGTTTGGATCTACGCCCATATCTACCATTTTGCGTTTTTCTGGATTAGACAAAACGTCGTATGCAGCGTTAACTTCCTTGAACTTGTCTTCAAACTCAGGACCTGCAATATCTGGATGATACTTTCGACTTAACTTTCTATAAGCTTTGCGAATCTCATCGTCGCTAGCGTTAGAATCAACACCTAAAATCTTGTAATAGTCAGTCACTTAACTCCCCTTTTATGTTCTAAAATTATTTTTGCATAAGGCACAGCCAGCTAGTTTTTATGAATTTGCTTTTATGAATTTTCAGATATAAACGTATTAAGATATTTTGCTACAGCTTTAACAGCCGTCATTGTTGCAGCATAATCCATGTGCGTAGGTCCGATTGAGCCAATAAACGCCGAATCGGAATCTGAATTGTATCCGTAAGCGCTTGTTACAACAGAAGCATTTAAAAGACCAGGCGTGTGAGTTTCCGAGCCTATTGCAACGCTAACGCCACTTGCGCAATCATTTGCCTCCTCACTTAGCGAAGTCATTAAACGCATAATAACAGCTTGCTCTTCTAAAGCGTCAAAAAGAGACGCAAAATCGCCAATATTTTGTCTATGCGCAAGTTGAGAAGCTCCAGCCATATACAAATCGTGAGAATGCTCGCCATTATGCATATCTTCTAATGCGTTAGCAAGTTGACTAATAACTTGCAAAGCAGACGCTAAATCCTTACGATTTGCAAGCAAATAAACACGTTTTGAAGCATCTAAAAGAGAGGCTCCAACGCAGCTCTCATTAACCATATTAACTAAATGCAATAAGTCGTCTGGATTTATGTTAGAGGCTTGAATAATGTGTTGCGCAACTCCTCCAGCGTCTGTAATAACAACAACTAGAAGAGTTGAAGACGATACTTGAACAATCTCAATTCTTTTTACTTTTGACTTCGACAATGCAGGAGACGCAACGAGTGCGACTTGACCAGTTATGCTTGCAAGAAGTCGCGCTGAGCGTTGTAGAGTGTCTTGTAAACTAACAGATCCACTTAAAAACGTGCGAATCCCTCGTCTTTGCGCATTAGAAAGCGGGATTAGCGCCGCCATTCCGTCAACGAAATATCTGTATCCTTTTTCTGTAGGAATTCTTCCAGCAGAAGTATGTGGCTGAATCAAGTAGCCTTCTTCTTCTAGAAGAGACATATCGTTGCGAATCGTTGCAGAACTAACGCCTAATTTGTGATTTTTAGCTAAAGATGCAGACCCAACAGGCTCATGCGAACGAATATAATCTTCAACAACCGCACGCAATATCATCATGCGTCGTGATTGCATTGATTCTCCTTTATTAAAACATCAAACTCTGTTAAATAGCGCTAATAATTTTTATAAATAGCACTAATCGTTTATTAATTCACTGCTAACTATTATATATGCCAAAATAATATGTGATAACAATATGTGATTAAGTATTATTAAGTATTTTTTAGTAAATCACTTTTACAGAATAACAACTAACTATAAATATAAACTTTTGTTAACTTTTGACACACTTTGTTAAAAATTCGTCTGATATAAAAGATAGGATTAAAGGGCAATGTGAGGGTAATGGCCAGCGTAAGCTGTGCGCAAAAACCCGAATTATTGGAAGGAAAGTAGATCACATGACCGATTTCAACTGGTCTGCATTAGACGAGCGCGCCGTAAAGATGGCGAAGGTTCTCTCGGCTGATGCTGTTGAGCGAGCAGGACACGGACATCCTGGCTCCCCTGTTTCATTGGCACCAATTGCGTACACCTTGTACCAGCACTTCATTAAGCACGATCCTGCTGACCCAAAGTGGGCTGGCCGCGATCGTTTTATTCTTTCTGGCGGTCACGCTTCGCTTACGCAATACGTGCAATTGTTCTTCTCTGGTTACGGCTTAACTCTTGACGATCTTAAGTATTTCCGTGGCGGTGCAGACACGCGTACTCCTGGTCATCCAGAATATGGCTTAACTCCAGGCATCGAAATGACTACTGGCCCACTCGGTCAGGGTCTTGCTTCTGCTGTTGGTTTCGCTTATGGCCAGCGCTTTGAGCGCGGTCTTCTTGACCCAGAAGCTCCAGCTGGAACTTCACCATTCGATCACAAAGTGTGGGTTATTTGCGGTGAAGGCGACGTTGAGGAAGGCGTTTCTTCTGAAGCTGCTTCCTTGGCTGGAAACCAAAAGCTTGGCAATTTGACTGTAATCTTCGATGCAAACCACATTCAGATTGAAGGCGATACTAAGCTCACCTTCTCTGAAGATATTCTTGCTCGTTACCGTGCATACGGTTGGTACACCGACGAAGTTAGCTTCATTCAGCCAGACGGTTCCTACAAGGAAGACGTTCAGGCTTTGGCTGCAGCTATCGAAAAGGCTCAGGAAGTTACCGATAAGCCTCACTTCATTAAGGTTAATACTTTGATTGCTTGGCCAACCCCAGGCAAGACCAACAACGAAGCTTCTCATGGCTCTAAGCTTGGTGAAGAAGCCGTTAAGGGCTTGAAGGAACTTTGCGGTTTCGATCCAGAAGTTTCGTTCCCAATCGACGAAGAAGCTTTGGCTCATGCTCGCAAGGTTGCCGAGCGCGGTTTGGCTGCTCACAAGGCTTGGGATGAAGCTCTTGCAAAGTGGGCTTCTGCCAACCCAGATAAGGCTGCTCTTTACGATCGTCTTAAGGCCGGCAAGCTTCCAGAAGGCTTCGACAAGGCTATTGACGACTTGGTTGCTGGCTTCGAAGTCGGTTCCAAGGTTGCTACCCGTAAAGCTTCTGGCGCAGTTCTTAACGCAATTGCTGCTGTTATGCCAGAACTTTGGGGCGGTTCCGCTGATTTGGGCGGCTCCAACAACACCAACATTAAGGGTGCTGACTCCTTCGGCCCATCCGAGGATGCAACTCGCACTTGGCCAAACGTTTCCGAGTACGGCCGTCAGCTTCACTTTGGTGTGCGTGAGTTTGCAATGGGTGCTATTACCAACGGTATTTTGCTTGGTTCTAACACTCGACCATTCAACGGCACATTCTTCCAGTTCTCTGACTACGAGCGCCCAGCAGTTCGCTTGGCTGCTTTGATGGAGATTCCAAACCTCTACGTTTGGACTCACGATTCCGTAGCTTTGGGCGAAGATGGTCCAACTCACCAGCCAATCGAACACTTGGCTGCTTTCCGCGCTATTCCTCAGCTTGAGGTTGTACGCCCTGCAGATGAGTACGAGACTGCTGAAGCTTACCGCTACTTCTTCGAGAAGAAGAACAACTACCCAACCGCTATGATTTTGACACGTCAAGGCGTACCAACCCTCGCAGAAACTGCTGAGAAGGCTCGCGAAGGCGTAAAGCACGGCGGTTATGTGTTGGTTGACTGCGAAGGCACTCCAGACGTAATCATCATGGCTACTGGTTCTGAAGTTCAGTGGGCTGTTGCTGGCGCCAAGACTTTGGCAGCAGAAGGCATTAAGGCTCGCGTTCTTTCTATGCCATCTCTCGAGTGGTTCGAAGAGCAAGACGAAGAGTACAAGGAAGCAATCCTTCCAAAGTCCGTCAAGGCTCGCGTTTCCATCGAAGCTGGTTTGGCATTGCCTTGGTACAAGTATCTTGGCGATTGCGGCAAGGCTGTTTCTATCGAACAGTACGGCTTGCAGGGTGACGGCGGTCAGAACATGATCGACTTGGGCATTACTGCTGAGCACGTAGTAGAAGCTGCTAAGGCTTCTATCGAAGAAGCACGCGCTTAAGATAGAAATTAAGCAAAATAAAAAACTTGATGTGTCAAAATAAAATTGATTCATCACAAAACTCGAAGTGCTAATTTAGCAACTTCACTGGAAACAGCAAAGGCGTGTTGATGTTAAGCTACAGTTGGTTTAGCATCAACCGCTGTTTCCTGTAAAACGCCAACACTACCAACGTGTTCCAACTGGTGGAACACAGTGTTAAGGAGATAACATGACTGAAGCAACGCAGCGCACTAGCGATTCCGGCGTTTCTATTTGGTTGGACGATTTGTCCCGTACCCGCATTGAGTCTGGTTCTTTGCAGGATTTGATCGCTAACAAGAATGTTGTTGGTGTTACTACCAACCCATCTATCTTCCAGAAGGCTTTGAGCCAGGTTGGTCCATACGACGCACAGCTTAAGGAACTCGGCAAGGTTGACGTTGAAACCGCTATCCGTGAGTTGACCACCACCGATGTTCGTAACGCAACTGATATCTTCCGCGAGATCGCTGAAAAGACCGACTTCGTTGACGGCCGCGTCTCCATCGAAGTTGACCCACGTTTGGCTCACGATACTGCCAACACTGAAAAGCAGGCTGAAGAGCTTTGGGCAAAGGTTGATCGTCCAAACGTTATGATCAAGATTCCTGCAACTTTGGAAGGTCTTCCAGCTATCACCGCTACCCTTGCTAAGGGTATCTCCGTGAACGTGACCTTGATCTTCTCCCTCGAGCGTTACGAGCAGGTTATCGACGCCTTCATCGAAGGTATCGCTCAGGCAGCTGCTAACGGCCACGACTTGAAGCACATTGGTTCCGTAGCTTCCTTCTTCGTTTCCCGCGTTGATACCGCTGTTGATAAGCTCCTCGAAGCTAACGGCTCCGAAGAAGCTAAGGCTCTTGAAGGCAAGGCTGCTGTTGCTAACGCTCGCTTGGCTTACGAACTCTTCGAGAAGAAGTTCGCTGCCGACCCACGTTGGGCTGAACTTGAGGCCAAGGGTGCAAAGAAGCAGCGTCCACTTTGGGCTTCTACCGGTACCAAGAACGCGGCTTACTCCGATTGCAAGTACGTTGATGAGTTGGTTGCTGAGCATGTTGTTAACACCATGCCAGAGAAGACTTTGAACGCTCTTGCTGATCACGGCAACGGTGCTGCTTCCATTAAGGGCACTTACGAAGAGAGCCACGCTGTTATGAACAAGCTTGCTGAACTTGGCATCAACATCAAGGATGTTACCGACAAGCTTGAGGCCGACGGTGTTGCCGCCTTCATCAAGTCTTGGGATTCCGTGATTGCTGACGTACAGTCTGGCATCGATCGCGTAAACGCCTGATTTGATTAATCAGTAATAGCTAAACATAAACCGCACATGTGTGAACTAATCCACTTGCATGTGCGGTTTTGTTTTGCGTTTTTATCAATCGCAATAAAAAAGCTACCCAGTGTTATTTTCTAAGCTAAGTAATTGAGAAAGACAGACAGTGTAGTGCTGTCTCTTTTCACGTAGAATTTTTTAATCGGCAGAAATATATATGATGGATAGGTATGTGTTCCTGCCTATTTTTATGCAATTTTTCAAAACAATAAAAAGAACATTATTAGATTAATAAGGAGGATCTATGAAAAATACGAAAAAATGCCCAAAGTGTGGGGGAAGTGAAATTATATTTGTGCCTGGATCTGCTGGGGCTTATGGGACTGGAAATAATGTTATGACTGGACATACAATTATGTCGGCAGTACCTGTTGATAGGTATATTTGCACTGCCTGTGGTTTTAGCGAGGAGTGGATTGACCTTGAAAATATGGATAAATTAAAAAAGAAATATGATGAAATTTAAATGAGAGTTACTTTTATATGGGGCTGGGATAGATGATTAATAAACCAAATGCGCCAATTTGCTTTGTAAATCTTTATTTCAGCTGCCTTTCTCACAATTTTCGTGTCTGTGGCATCCCAATAATAAATTTTAGTATGCGTTTCATCTTGATATTCTTTTAGAACTTTATTGAATTCCTGACATGCTCCACAGCCTGAACTACCAAAATAGAGCACTTCTCCAGTTTTAAGATTTGAGATATTATTCTCCTGTAATACTGAAAATGAGGGTCTTAAGCCACTCAAATGAATATATGCAATAAAACCAACGAATAACATTATGACAATAGCTGGAAGTATACGAGATACTACACTTTTCATAACTCAGTACTCCTTTTTCGTAAATTGTAATAACGACAATAGGAAAAACACAACAATATACATTAGAGCAATAATACAAGTTGCAGACGTAAGAGCGGTGAACGAGTCTGGTGATAAATAATAAAATATCTGAAAAGAATACACGGATGTTTGAGACAATATTATGTTTATTAAATTCGGCAATATCCATAATAATATAAAGGAAAGAATCATTGTAACACCAACTTTTTCAAAATATATCAACAGATTCATATTTATAGCAATATACAAAAGGAAAATTATCGGATATACGAGCAGTTGATGCATAACTATCCCTAGAGACGAGTATTTTAGTGACAAAAATACCAAATTTACGACTAGATAAATGCTTACGTATTCACCATATATAAAACACAATAATTTAATCCTATTAGGAATATACTCTAGATAATGATGAATAATTTTCTTCTCTTGCCATTCACCAATTGATAATATCTGATATAGGCTTAAAAATAGTATAGTTATCGTTGAAAAGAATTTATATTGTGATAAAAATGCACCTCTTTTAGCCTGAAATACTATAAACACGCAACATGCCAAATACAAAACAAAAGACAATAAGAAAAGCTTCTGATGACTAAACTTAATAATTTCTGATTTTATATAGTACTTCATCATCATCTTCCTCCAACATAAAATCTTTAATATCATGCGTAATATCACTGTATTCCACGATTTGTACCCCATGCTCAATCAGCAATTTAAGAACCTTGGCAATATCCTCTCTAGGCAATTTAATTCTAAAAGTTGATTCTTTGTTATCTTTGCTACGACAAAAAACCTCATATCTGTTAGAAAGCAATTCACTAATATCCACACCATTTACAACAATCACATTATAAATTCTTAGATTATCATTAAAATTAACAATTTTTTGAATTTTCCCTTTTTTTAAATACCATACAATATCAGCAATTTCACCTAACTCATCTAATATATGACTTGAAATTACAAGGCTTTTACCTTGTGAGCGCAATGACAAGATAGTGTCTTTTAACTGCTTTACAGTAAGAACATCTAATCCATTGAAAGGTTCATCAAGAAGAATAATTTCACTATTTGAGAGCAATATTCTAGCAATATTTAATTTTTGCTTCATACCTAGCGACAATTGTTTAAACTTTTTATTTTTTGCTTCGTCGAGACTCACCTGATGCAATAATTTATCACAATTAAAGTCTTTTCTCCCCATCAAAGCAGCAAACACTCTAAGATTATCCTGTACAGAAAATTCGTCATAAAAAGATGGATTCTCAATAGCAAATGAAAGTGAACCGTCCAATTCAATATTGCCTTGATAATCAACTATCAAATTTGCAATGCACTTCATTAACGTGGTTTTTCCTGAACCATTATTGCCTACTAACGCAATAATTTGCCCAGCACTGCTTTCCAAAGAAATGTCATCTAAAACGACTTTTCCCCCATATGATTTTTTCAAATGAGATATCTTCATAAGATTACCTCTTAACAAATGAAACTAAAAATTTCCGATCTCCTTTTACAGAAATCTTACTATCTTCACCAATAAAAATTTTAGGACTCTCTTCGTAGATAACAGCATTTTTAACATTTCCTGGCTGTTTCTGAGCACGCACAAAAAGAGCATCATCAAGCTTGTACAGCTTTCCAGCAAAGCGTATCTCTCCTTTGCCTCTCTTTGCATAAATAGCATACACTCCTGGCTTTAACGATAAGTTATCGTTATTCTTATAATCTCCTGAAACTAGTGTTGGCAAATCATCACGAACCATACCAAAACGAACATTATTTGTCTTATACCCTACATACAGCAGACTGACAAGACCTAGGATTACTATGGTAGCTGCAAATATCCATTTTTTGCTTTTCATTTCTTAATCACATCCAAATCTATTATTTCATCAGCAATTTTATCGAACATTGCATCATGAGTAACAATAAAAAACATCGCAGTCTTTTTTAACTCCAAGACTTTGTCTATAAAAATCTTCATTGTTTCAAAACCTCTTCAATATTAAACAAAGATAAACCTTGCTCAATATCTAAACTAGAAACAACCGATTTAAAACTTCTTTCATTAAATCTATGATAATTTTCTAGCAATGATTTGATAACTGCAATACCGCAATCTGAAGTCAAATTTTGCATATTGTAAGGATAAGCCACCATCTATTGAGCTCCTCAAAGTTTCAAGGCGTGGAGGCTATCATAGCCTCCACGCTACAGATTTAATCACAAATGTTAAAAAGCATCATACAATCAAATCAATTTTCTCAAATACTAAATTACGCAAATAGATTACAATTAGAACACTATAATGAGACTAACCTAATATACTGTTGTAATGAAATCTGGTAATATAATCACATGCAGAACTAGAGAATCATCCCCAGCAGATGAAACCCCAGACAACACACATCCATCCAGCTCTAATCGAACGAGATTCTTCTAGCGTTAGCTCCTTCATAATAATCATCTCTTCTCTTTCAGGTAAAAAACCTCTTATAGAGCTAAATCCGCAACATCATAAACGAATGTTGCATTCTCAACTCTCACCATAATTGTAAAGCATTTATGATGTCTTGTTAATACACTGTAACGAAAATGTTATAACACATATATACCAGATATTTCCACCAACTTTCATCCTGGAATTCATGTAATTATCGCGAATTATGTATGATTTTGAAGATAAAATTCACATGAAAATATGCAGACTATCCTCTATTACGATTGCTCATTTTTCTCAATTATCGGGTTATATGCCAAAAAATAAGGTACGACCACACCTTATATGTGAAATCTTACCTTATTTTTGTTTTATGACTTCAATTTCCCACTTCACCAGCTGGGTGCAAAGTGGCGAATCGACTTGCATGAGCGATTAAATATAATTCGCGAATGCACTTCGATTCGCTGAGCTTGCTCAAAGTTGAAAGCACAGTGTGCTTTCAACGCAAGCGAAGTACGTTAACATCCTGTGCACTCAACCCTAGAGCGTAGACATGTTCCCTCATACAGAAAAATCGCACTCAAAAATCTCGCAAAGCCAGCTTACAGCCATCGTATACTAAACTTTTAACGATAGCCCTCGCTAAGCCCTGCTACACAAGGGCAAAAATGCACCCACCTAATCAGCCCTAGACATCAATACGACACTCTCAACGTATCAAAACTACCCTGATGATAACCATGCATCAAGAAAAGAGCCTTAACGTTCGTTGCAGGAAAGAAGCTGACAAGGGGAATGTCGTATGATGATAAAAGTCTAAGGCACTACAAACTGGGATTTGGATTTTAATTAAAATTGTATGATTTTATTAGCTATATCTTCTACAAATCGCTTATCGTGTTCCACAAATATGAGTGTAGGCTTTGCTTCTTTTATAATTTCCTCAATCTGTATTCTTGATATTACATCTATATAATTCAGTGGTTCGTCCCAAACAAATATATGAGCTGGCTTTGAGAAACTTACAGCAATTAAAACTTTCTTTTTTTGTCCATCACTATAATTCTTCATATCCATTTCAAATAATTCTCTTGAAAAATCTAATTTTCTTAGAATTGTTTTACACAATGTTTCATCAACATCTTGCTTGTGAATATATTCATTTAGGCTACCTGTTAAATTAGATGTGTCTTGAGGAATATACGAGATTTTTAAATTACCTGCTAATTTTATCTCACCTGTATACTCGTGATTTATACCTAATAAAATTTTAATCAAGGTTGATTTTCCGCTACCATTACCCCCATATATAGCCACTATGTCGCCTTGCTTTATCTCAAAACTTACATTACTTAGGATCTGTCTTTCTCCATAGTATGCTGATAAATTGCTAACCGATATTAGGGGATTTTTGTGATGATGTAGCGGATGCAGTAATAGGCTTTCCTTTATTTCGATATCTTTTAGTAAACTCTGTTTTTCTTCTATTGCCTTGTTTTGTCTATTCTCCAAATTCTTAGATTTTTTCATCATCTTGGCTGATTGATGACCTATATGTCCTTTGTCTGGTTTTACACCTGATACTTTCACACCATTTTTAGTATTTTCAATTTTATCAGACCAAATTTGACTTTGTCTTGCAGCCTCTTTTAATCGTTTAATATCTTTTCTTAATCTCTCATTTTGACTAATTTCAAATTGGTCTTTCATCACTTTGTTTTCATACCATGATGTAAAATTTCCCGATTGGACATCAATAGAATTCCTGTTAATAGAAATAACATGATTGATACAACCATCTAAAAAATCTCTATCATGAGAAATGAGCAAAAATCCTTTTTTACTTTTCAGATATTCACTTACAATTTTTCTTCCGTTCATATCTAAATGGTTTGTTGGTTCATCAATAAGTAAAAAGCCATCTCCTCTTGTAAACAAAATAGCTAAAAGGATTTTTGTTTGTTCTCCTTTAGAAAGCGTTTCAAACTCTCTGTAAACAAGGTTCTCATCTACATTTAGCAAACTGAGTTCTCTAAATAATTTCCATTCTTCCTCATCTGATATTAGTTCTTTATATAACTCAATTCCTAATTTTGAAGTATCGCTTATATTTGGTGGAAATTTAATAAATTCAACATCCTTGCTTATTTTACCTTGATAAGTTTCTTGATTTAAAAGTAACTTAAATAGAGTTGATTTACCGATTCCATTTCTTCCTATCAATCCCGTTTTCCAGTTTGTATCAAAGGAAAACGATACATTTTTAAATATGGGTTTTACATATCCATAATATGAGAAAGTGAGGTTTTCAATTTTAATTACTGACATAAAACGCCTCCCTAAACTTATCATTTACCGCCCTGGGTGCAAAGTGGGTGCACCTTTTAACGATAGGAAAAGCTATCGTTAAAAGGTTTGCCATTTATTAACAAATCCCAAATGCTTCAAATCCACTAACGGATATTTATCAATTATCTTTGATAACTTACTAGAAAATTCCTTGTAATGTTCGTTTTCAGCTAATACTTTAAGATTAAGAATACTAGCAAAAATAGTATTATTCAATACACCTTTCTTTAAATACTCTTTATATAATTTTGGTGTCTTGGTTAATTTTGAACCATATAATCTACCGTAGTGAGCACAAATATTTCTAACATAAGCTAAATTTTCAATCCATGACTCTAAATAAACGTAATCAACGCCAAATGTTGTTGCAATTGCTTTTTTATCATCATTCTTCATATTCTTATACATTTTAGAAAGAGTACCAAAACTTGCTACTTCAATAGCAGCATATAAAGGAATCTCCCCTCCATCATAATTATCCTTAAAATTACGTATAAAAGGCGATTTCCTATTCCTATTAATTTCTCTTTCTAACTCATCTAAAGTATTCTTCTGATAATTATTTTTCGCATAGTTATTAAGATTCTTATAACCAAAATTCCCATATTTTAATGAAAAGTAATTAGTGATTACAGCCCTTAAATAAACTTCTATATGTTCTATCAACGAAAATAAAATATGACGAAACTCCATATCAAATAGATATAACTCGACTATATTCTCAAAAGTAGTACCTTCTATGTATATACCATCTTCTTTTAGAGTTATACTATATGCTTTAATGAGGCGATAGTAAGAAACCCTATTAAGTACATCTTTAGCATAACTTGTATCTTTTATCTCTAATCCCAAAGACACTAAATTTTCTATTTGCTTATCAATGCTTATAGAAGGTTGATAGGATTTCTTCATATTTCTCTCATCAAAAATCAAAAGACCCGACTTGGTCCGCATTGTTAAGAGGCGCGTCGGGTACTGTTATCTACATATGCTACACCAATGAGAGTATTTTATTAAATCTTTCAAACTAACACAAATTTTTCTTTCTAACAAGATTATTTAGTCTTACACTCAACTTCATGAACATAAACAAATATAGAACGAAAACACAAACTATCACAGAGTACTAAATATTTTGCCCTTTATGACTTGATGACATGTATTTTACACACCGTGCTTTCCAATCATCCTCACTAACGCAAGCAAACGCATCCGTTACAGACTGCAAACCTAAACTTTCAACATACTTACAAGCAATACTAAAACTATTATCAATGCTAATCTCTTCATTTACTAGCAAACTATACTTCTCATAAACAGAAGGAACAGCAGAGCCAATATCATCAAATAAAAAAGGATTCATATCACTTAAAAATGAAGTCAATTCTTCACTTTTATTTTCTTTCCAATAATGATTTAACGCGTAATAAATCATAGAAAACAATTCAAACTTATTCACAACTATTCCTCCCACGGATCATTATTTAATCCTGTCCTATCATGCCATTGTCTTGGAATACTATTTTTCCCACCCTCATTTATCACTTGGTTCTGATGTCGAACCCAATCCTGAGTACCATCTACGTTAATCCTAGTATGCCAATCGTTACCATACATGTCTTTACCAACATGAAAATGCTCATCGTTTGCCAATTCAGTTAGCATCTTCCTATTTTCTGGCGTATCTGGTAGGTGTCCTTCTCTTTCTTCAAAGATATGTTTTATCTGGGAATCATTCTCAGGCAACTTTATCCTTCCCTTAAATTCATCTGGAATATTATCAGGATTATCGCCATACGTTCCCTTATATAAATCGCTCTGTCCTGCCCCCATTAGTTTTTTCTCACTATGCTAGTCCAATCTTCATATTCAACAAATTGAGTTTTCAAATATTTCTCTTTAATTTCATCTGGAATTTTACTATACACAAGAACTACTTCAGGCTCCAATTCTTCCATCATAGAGTCCATACCAGCTTCAAAATAGTATCTGTTAACTCTGTTCTTCAATTGACCATAACTACCAACAGAAACAATTGAGTGCTTCTCAACACCTAAAAATGCGATCTTTTCAGGCAAAAATTTTGTAGTATATGTCCTATCATCACCCCATCTAACACATGGTATTACATAAATACCATGCTTTTGAAAGCAATATCCAATTGCTCTGTTTCTATAAATATTAGTAATCTGAAGAGATAAAGGCATGTCTCGATATATAGAACAATCAGGAGAAATAAATCCCTCATACTGCTTTAAAATTTCAACATATTCATTTGGATGAGCAAGCAAATCACTGAATTCTGTATCATTCTCATATTCACAGACAGCAAACGTTTTTATGTCAGCCTTGCCAATTTTGCTGAATGGCACAAGTTTATCCGGGATAATAAGATTCTTGGGTTTTTTAATTATTGGAATTTCAAAAATACCATCAAACTCAGCATCTTTAACAAGTTCTGGATTGCAACCATCAGACAGCAGACCTGCGTTACGCACACCACTATCAACCACTGATTTTTTCTTTGTTTTTCTCTTCTTTTTTGCCATAATATCTATTCCTCACTTCTCTTATATCCATACTTTTCTTTCTCACAATTAACATAACTAATACTAAAAAGACTCAGCCCTTCTCACCGTTAAGCTAACATCTTTCGTTTTTGCTACAAACTTCCTACTATCAGCCACATGAACAACTCCCTTGTTAATAAATGCTTTAAGTATAAATACCTTAACTATATAGTTAATGAATGCCTTAATTATAATTGACAAATAAGCATATTAACAACCCAAAAGCGCGTCCAATACACCGTCTTTTATTTCATTATTTTGCTCAAAACTTCTCTAAAAAATATCGTTTAGGTTCAACTAAAAATAGCCTAACCAATAATAAATATGTTATTGCATCATGCAGTTGTTATTCATGTATCAGCCTATCTTATAGACTTAAATAACATGTATTTCAAAGAGAAGAGAATTAAGATTTTGTGCATCTTTATTTGAGCATATTTGTACATTTTATATGAACACTAACAAACCAGCTTTCTTTTGAATACACTGCAGCCATCACTTTCTCCAAGAAATTCAAAATCATTTTTCAGCGCAATATGTTTTGAGATTTCCTGATTCGAATCACACTCAATAACCAAGTTTTTCCCTATCTCTGAACTACGTTCTATAAAGACTTTTGTTAAATCATTGGCATATCCTTTTCCCCAGTATCTTTTATTAAGTATCCAACCAAGTTCAAAGGAGTCTTCATCATACTCATGAAATATTACATATCCGATAAACTTATGACTAAAATCTTCCACCGCATAAATCAAAGGAGGGTCAATCAGTGCAACACTATTTAGAAAATCCGCTGTTTTTTCCAACGAAAAAAGCGGTTCTACAAATTCCATGACATCTTCATCTGAAAGTAGATTATAGAGTTCCGTTAGATCATTATTAGTAAATTTTCTTATCTTTAATCGTTCAGTAATCATACTGCACCTCCTTCTCTCTTCCTATTGTTTTCTTACATTCTATGATACGTTAATTTAATTGTTTCAATATTGATGAAAAGTACTGGTAGCATAGCTACACTTTTTAACGATAGAAAAAGCTATCGTTAAAAGGTTTAAGATTGGCTTAATAGCTTGATTTCTGAGCATAAAAACAGCCTAGAGATGATTCCCACTAGGCTGACTTTTGTAACATTTCAAACGCTCACATTCTTTTGGCTTTTACGATGCCCTTTCAATATCCACACTAATCTCTGATTTAAAAGTTACGCTGAACCTGTCCTCGTAAACTTTTATTTTCTTGATGTACTTTCTTACCAGCTTCTCATCATACTCACTAATATCGTGACGCTCACTTTTCAGAAAATCTTCCATTTCTCTGATTCGTCTTTTAGCATCTTCTTGACCTGCTTTTTCTATAAGAAGCTGCTGTTTCTTAACTTTAAGCTCATCAATCTCGTTGGAAGTTTTCGTGTAGTCTTTTTTAGCTTTGAGCAAGGTTAGTAGTATCGCTTGTTTATCTGCAATTCTTTTATCAACCGTTTCAATCTCGTTTAAGTTATTGCCCGCGATAATTTCTCTAATATTATTCTTCAACATGTCTAATACTTCATCCGGTATACTAAACACCTTGTTTATGGCTTTCACTATGGCAGATTGCAGTTCGTTCTCTTGTACTGTCGGAGCATCACAAGCACTAGGACCGTTTTCCACTCTGGTGCAACAACGCCAGACAACAGAATGCACTCCTCGGTTGTTCCAAGCAATTCTTCTGTAAACATCACCACATTTAGAACAAACACATAGGCTGGATAAAGCGTACTTACTGGAATAAACTCTCCTTTTTTTGTTCTCCTCACCGCTAAACATGTTGGCTCGTCTTACCATTTCTTCTTGAACTTTAAAGAAAATATCTCTTGGAATAATAGGCGTGTGGCTATCTTTTACATAATACTGTGGTTCTGTTCCATCATTTTTTATACGAACATGGTTGACAAAATCTATCGTCTTTTTAGTTTAAGAAATTACAAAAAGCAAAGTACGCTTTACAAAAAAAGCAAAGCGAGCTATACTTTATATGTAAAGTTAGCTTGCTGTTGAAGGAGGAAAATGAAAAATACAATTTTTCGATTAAGAAAACAGCATAAAATAACTCAAGAAGAATTGGCAAATAAAGTTGGAGTTACAAGGCAGACCATAACTTCCATTGAAACTGGAAAATATATAGCGTCACTGCCGTTGGCTTTTAAAATTGCTAAGTTTTTTGATATGAGTATTGAAGAAATATTTAGTATAGAAGAGGATGATTAATATGAACAAATTAGAAAAATATAAAAAAGAAATAGGATTTAGAATTAGTATTTTAGTCTTATTATGTATGGTTGCCTTACTCGCAGTTATTATTGGAAATTTTTACTTAAAATATAAATTCCCATTAAAAGAAGATGTGACATATTATGTAGCAGTATTTTTTATTGGACTTGAACTTGTATCTGTATTCTACATGTCAATGCTTGGTAGAGCATATAGAAATAGAGATATATTGGAGAAGATGCATACTAAAGAAACAGATGAAAGAATGATATTAATAAAGATGAAGTCAGGATCAAATATAATACCTATATTTTCAATGGCTATTGTAACTGTTTCTTTATTTGTAGCATATGTAAGTTATGAAGCCTTTTTAGCGTTAATAATAGTTGCATTTGTGCAAATAATATTTTCTAAATTATTAAAAGTATATTGGTCAAAAAAGATTTAAAAATATCATAGTAAAGGTATTAGACGATAGACAGTTAAAACTCTATCGTCTTTTTTATACTCAAAATTAGGATGTAAAAATGGTAAGGATAAGAAGCCACACTTAAAACAATTTAATATATAAGACATTTAGCGATTGAAATATAAGTTCAGTCGCTTTTTTAATTGAAATTTATAGATTAAGGAGAAGAAATTAATGGATAGAGAAATGATAATTTAGCTGCCTAATCTTCGATTGTCGCTTGCCCGTTCATGAGCATAGGTAAAAGCCAATCACGGAGAGCTATCAAAGCTCTATTTTCACGTTGATTATACGATATAGTCGTATAAGCAGGCATATCCAATGCTATTAAACACCTTAAGTTCAATCTCATTTGGAATATAAATGGGTCGATTATTAACTAGTGGTTTATCACAAGAAAGTACAGCATCACCACTAATGAAAAATGGGTATTCTCCATTGAGATCTTTAGCTGCTCCGACTTTAATGGTAGATTTCTTCTCTTCACTGATAATGTCACCAAGCTTTCCGTTTGACTCTCTACGAAAGAATTCGTCACACAACTTCGCAGGTAACGAAAGGTGGGTTATTCACAATCTAGTAAAAAGATTTGAATTAAGCCAGGTAGCAACGCCATTATTGTTGTTGGAATCACAAACCTCGTCCGCAATCGCAAGCAACCGAGGATTACTATTCGATACCGCTACACCGTATCCCCCTGCGCGGAACATGTCTATATCTATAATATCGTCTCCGAAAACGACTGTGCGACTAGGCTTTACACCCAAACGATCGCAAATAACGTTCAAAGCATGACCTTTGTTTGCAAGGGGATTCGTAAGCATCCACAAAACATCTTCGCTAATGTGTAGCGAAAAATCACTTGGAAGAATGCTCTGAAGTTTTTCCTTCTCACTCTCTCGAGGAACAATAATAATCTTGTCTGCAATGCCACTTGGAACATTAGAAAAATCGGTAATAACAAAATCCTGCTCGCTCCAAAGCATACGAACATCAAAATTAGTGTAACGAACATCGTTCATAACAATGCCAATGCGAAGCGTAGGAATCTCATTAAGCAAGCGCAAACACACACTACAAGCATGTTGAGAATCAAATCCAAAACGCGTAAGAGTATCAAGGCTTCTTTGCGAAGTAAGCTCACCTATCGTGCTGTGAGCACAGTCAAAATCAATAAGAGCACCATTAAGGTACGCGCAAACTTGAGCATTCAAATCGTGAATAAAATCAAAAGCACTTCCAACAGGTCGAGCAGTAATAATCGCAAGCGGAATTCCACATTCACTCAAACGCTTAGAAGCGCTAACAGTTTCTTGGCTTAAATATCTGCTTTCAAAAGCATTAGCATCATGAAGCATAGTGCCATCAAGATCTGCTACCACAAGAGAAGGAGAAAAATGAAGCATAACAATAACCTAATGTATTTTAATTAGTCTAACATCTTCTAACATCTTAAAAAGCATAGCAAAATGTACACCTGCTCTGCTTATAAAACAAAAGCGCGCAATCTTTCGACTACGCGCTTAAAAGAATACTTAGATAAGTGAGAACTTAGTCATAAGATTCAAGGCAACAATAACAGCCACCCAAATCAAAGCTATAATAACAGTCCAACGATTCAAGTTCTTTTCTGCAACACCAGAGCTACCAGCGTTCTTCGTTAAACCGCCGCCGAACATATCGGAAAGGCCGCCGCCCTTGCCCTTGTGCATCAAAATCAACAATGTTAACAAAATGCTGGTGAGCACAAGCAACACTTGCAAAACAATTTTCACAGCGGACACAAGTAACCTCCTGTTTTTAGTACTCTGTAAAGCATAGTAAAAGCCATTGACCTATAAGCTAAATATATGTTGAATCAGCACTAAATAAGTGCTAAATCTTTCACTAAATCATTCACTAAATAAGCACTAAAATCATTCGCGATTTTTATAAGACGCGAGTTTAACAATAGAAGCAAGCTCTTCAACTTCTAAAGACGCTCCTCCAATAAGGAATCCATCCACATCTGGCTCACTAATTAAGCTTGACGCATTAGAAGACGTTACAGATCCGCCATAAAGAATACGCACGGAATTTGCAACATTATTGTCAAAAGTGCGGCGCAAATCGTCCCTAATCGCAAAAGCTGCCTCTTGAGCAGATTGCGCTGTAGCAACCATGCCAGTTCCAATAGCCCAAACTGGTTCGTACGCAATAATCAAACGCGCTGCCTGCTTAGAGTCTAAGTCGCGAGTAACGTCGTGAACTTGACCAACTGCAAAATCAAGTTCTATACCTTGCTTGCGTTCCTCGAAGCTTTCACCAACGCATAAAATTGGTTGCATTCCGGCTGCAAGAACAGCGCGCACTTGGTCAACAATATTCGCATCGTCTTCTGGATGATACTTTCTACGCTCGGAATGGCCTACAATCACCATTGAGCAGCCAAGACTTGCAAGCATATCTGCAGAAACGTCTCCAGTGAACGCTCCTTGAGTTGTAACGGAAACAGCTTGCGCTCCGTAAAGAATAGGAATATTGCTGGATTCAACTAAAACTTGTACGCTTCTTAAGGATGTAAACGATGGCATAAGCGCAATATCGCATTTTTTACAATCGAAGTGAGAATCGCAAAGCTGCCACCAGAATTTTTGAATAAAATGAGTGGCTTCAAGGTGATTGAAATTCATCTTCCAATTACCTGCAACTAGCGGTTTTCTTTTACAAACCATAATCACCCTTAAGAATTGTTATAAAGATAAAATTAACATTATGCCGACCTCGATTTACAAAATGAATTCATAAAATCGAAGCCGGCACAATATCTTAAAGTTATTTACTCAAGCACGCTCAAACCTGGAAGAGTCTTACCTTCCAAGAACTCGAGAGAAGCGCCGCCACCAGTGGAGATGTGAGAGAAGCCATCTTCCGCAAATCCAAGGTTACGAACTGCAGAAGCGGAATCACCACCGCCAACAATAGTGAAAGTACCGTTCTTAGTGGCGTCAACCAAGCCCTGAGCCACAGCACGAGTACCAGCAGCAAACTCTGGAACCTCAAACACGCCCATAGGGCCATTCCACACAACAGTCTTGGAATCAACAATCTTATCGTGGAACAGCTTTTGAGAATCAGGGCCAATATCTAAGCCCATCTTATCTGCAGGAATAGCATCCGCTGGAACAACTTCTGGAGCAACTGGAGTGTCTCCTGCTGGGAAGCCAGCGTTCACAACAATATCGGTTGGAAGAACAAGCTCTACGCCATTCTTCTTAGCGGTTTCAATGTATCCCTTAACTTTCTCGAGCTGATCTTCCTCAAGCAAAGAAGTACCGACTTCGTGACCCAAAGCCTTAAGGAATGTGAACACCATTCCGCCGCCAATAACAAGGCGATCAGCCTTAGAAAGCAAGTTTTCAATAACGCCGAGCTTATCGGAAACCTTAGATCCACCAAGAACTACTGTCAAAGGACGCTCTGGATTTTCGGTTGCGCGAGAAAGTGCCTTAACTTCCTTTTCAACAAGCAAGCCTGCAGCAGCTGGAAGATCGGCAGCAACATCGTAGTTAGAGCCTTGAGCGCGGTGAACAACGCCGAAGCCATCGGAAACAAAAACCTCTCCAAGAGCAGCAATCTTCTTGGCGTAAGCTGCGCGCTCAGAAGCATCCTTGCTGGTCTCTTCGGCGTTAAAGCGCACGTTTTCAAGCAAAACAACGTCGCCATTGTTCATTGCAGCAACCTTAGCTTGAGCATCTTCGCCGTAAGTATCTGCAGCCAAAGCAACATTTACACCAAGAAGTTCACCTAAGCGAGCTGCCACTGGAGCCAAAGAAAGCTCTGGAACAACCTGACCCTTTGGACGGCCAAGATGAGCCATTAAAATAACCTTGGCGCCCTGCTCGCGCAAAGCTTTAATCGTTGGCAAAGCAGCCTTGATTCGACCGTCGTCTGTGATAGTCGTGCCCTTAAGAGGAACATTAAAATCGGCACGAACGAGTACGCGCTTGCCGCTCAAATCTCCCAAATCTTTAAGTGTCTTCATTGGTATCCTTTCCAAACCATGATTCAACCAATCATGATGGCGAATTTAACAAGAAAAAAGACGAAAGCAAAGCTAAAACGTCTATAAATTCCACAAACGATTATACCGCATATGCGCAACAAGCACGCACAAAATCAACAGAAAGATTTACATAAAAATCAACACCAAAATCGCGCGATACAAAAATGCCGCATACTTTGTGTATACGGCATTTAATCAAAATTAGTAACTACAAAAGTTAATTCTAGAGTTAATTCTACATTCTAGATTTTTCGACTTTAGCGCAAAGTTGCAAAAGTCTACGAATTCGACCAGCAACAGCATCTTTTGTGATTGGAGGATCTGCCAAATGACCAAGCTCTTCCAAGCTTGCATCACTGTGCTTAAGTCGCAACTTGCCAGCCATCAAAAGATTTTCTGGAATATCGTCTCCAAGAACGTCGAAAGCGTGACGAACCTTTTCGCAAGCTTCTGCAGCAGCCTTAGCACTTCTGCGCATATTTGCATCGTCGAAGTTTGCTAAACGATTAGCTTTTCCTCTTGCTTCGCCATCAGAACGCTTGCCAGTCCATTCTCTAGAAGACCTTGGAGCGCCAATCAAATTAAGCATACGCTCAATTGCGTCTGAATCGCGCAAAGTAACGCGCTCGGAGCTTTTAACTTTACGAGCCTTTGCGCTTACACCCAAACGTGCAGCCATAGCTTGTAGAGCTGTTGCAGCTTCGTGAGTTGGGCAAACAATCTCTAGATAGCTAGCTTTTCCAGGATCCGATATAGCACCGTGAGCTATAAACGCTCCCCTCCACGCGGCTTTAATTTGTGCAATGCTTCCGCTAACAATCTCTGGAGCTAAGCCTGCAACAATGTGCATACGGCGATCCAAAAGACCAGATTGCAATGCTAAAGCTGCGGCTCCTCGATCAACAAGAACCTCGTAACGAGTAACAACACCCGTAGGGGTTTGACGAGAAGCTTGAGAAATCTTCGCTTCCCGCTGGAAATAAGTCTCAAGCACATCTACGAGCCATTGTGCTGCATTTTGCGAATCAAACTGTGCTCTAATTACAGCTTGATTATTAACTGGCCTTAAACCTCCAGCAAAACGCATCATCGCTGCAGCTTGAGCCATAATAACCGCTGGTTGGTCACTATTATTTGCGACGAGTTCGTTCTTTACGTCGTCAAGAAGAGCCAAGGGAAACCTCCTATTTTGTTCTTCTTAAAGTATGCGTTGGGATTCTTGCAAGATGCCATTGCACGATGCTAAAAACATCTACATGCTCGGCTTTCTGTAGTACCCAATGACTTGGACATTTTACCTTTTAATATTGCTTTTTATATTACATAACACCGTAGGAGAAAATACATTATTAGTTAAATCATGCTCTAGATCTCATCTCTCTAGCAGACACTGTAACTTGTAATCCTCTAGATTTTAATCGTTTTGCAAGCTCTATGCTAATAGCTACAGACCTATGCTGGCCTCCTGTGCATCCAATTGCAATAGTTACATAGTGCTTATCTTCTTTTGCAAAACCATCGATTGCTGTAAGAAGAGCTTTCTCGTAGGAATCTAAGAATTCCATTGCGGCTGGGTTTTTAAGAACATAATCGCTAACAGCTTTATCTTTGCCAGTTAAATCTCTAAGTTCTGGAACCCAAAATGGATTTGGCAAAAATCGCATATCTGCCACAAAGTCGGCATCCATAGGCATTCCGTACTTAAATCCAAAGCTAAAAATGTGAACAGATACAGTAGAAGATCCTTTTCCAAGCAAGCCTTCGTAAAGTTTTGTTGAAAGCTGATGAATGCTAAGAGTAGAAGTATCGATAATAATATCTGCACAATCCTTTAGATGACTTAAAAGCTCGCGCTCTTCTAAAATGCCATCAATAAGTCTTCCACCACGCTGCAAAGGATGCGGCCTGCGCACAGACTCATATCGCTTAATAAGCACAGAATCGGAAGCGTCTAAAAATAGTATTCGAGTTTTTACGCCCAAATCATCTATATGACCCAAAACAGCAAAAAGATCGTCAAAATATCCACGCGATCTTACATCAATAACTGCTGCAAGCTTATGTACTTTAGATCCAGAAGACGTCATCATGTCTACAAGCGGAATAAGAAGCTTTGGAGGAAGATTATCAATAACATACCAGCCCATGTCTTCCAAAGCATTTGCAGCATGCGATCTTCCAGCACCACTCATGCCCGTAATAAGCATTACTTCAAAATCGCTTGAAACATGCGCATCTTGGCTACTTAAAGAAGCATTATTTGATTGCAACTTAAAAACGGAATTATGAGATTGCATTTCTAGATTATTCTCATCGCTCATAACGCCTCCTGCAATGCTTTTTCCATGCAACTTCTTATGTAATCGTAATCTGTAGCCTTGTCAGATTTATGTTTGATTATACAAGAATCATCGCTTGAATCATCACTCAAATCATCACTCGCATATCTATATTCAAAAGTCATGAGTTTTACTTGATCTAATGCCTGGTGTAAAAGCATTTCTTCTCCGCCAATACCAATGCCATATTTTCTCCAAACTTTAAGCATCTGACTTGGTCGAGGACTGTAAACAACGTCTAGCAAAGCTCCTAAATGTTTTATTGACTTTTCTTGGCAATATTCACACAAAGCTAGCGCTAATCCGTCTGCTACATGAGCTGGAACAGTGCTTATAACAATATCTGCGTTTGCGATTGCTTCAATTGCTTCCAACGAAGAAATAGATTCTAGAATGTGAGATTTATCACATTCTTCTATATCTTGTAAATCGTCAATTTGTAAAGGCTCAATCACAGGAAACTCTATACCGCAAACAGGCTTGTAATCGCGCTTGTTTTTAAGCTCCAAATTCTCTGGCTCTATTCTTCTGCTATTTGGAAAATCCGAGTTATATTTATCTACTAAATCGTTAAATTTGCTAACGCTTTTAACAGTTTTTCCATCGCTTTGCAATCTTGCAACAACACTAACTTTGCTCAATTTTGAGCCTTGCGCAATTTCTATTAAAGCTGCCATTGCAGAAGACGCTGTGTTTCCGCTGCCAATAATAACCGCACTTTTTGCGTTTAATATTTTAGATTTTAGAGCGAGCATTAACGCCATTACAATCCCATTTACATCTGTGTTACAAAGCTCAATCGTCTCAGGATTTTCTATGCATGGCTTTTTACTAAACACAGCAGTATTTGCAACTCCAAGAGTTTTTGCCCAATAATCGCAAGCTACACCTAGGCTCATAATCGTTTTTTTAAGTGGCATTGTAAGGCTTAAGCCTTTCCAAGAATCGTCAAGATTTGCAATAAAATCTTTTAAGTCTTCTTCGCTAACTTTTTCTTTACTATAATGCCAATTATCTAAGCCCAATGCCTTATATGCAGCGTTGTGTAAAACTGGAGATAGAGAGTGCGATATGGGATTGCCCAAAACCGCGCAATTGTAGCATTTTTCAACCATTTTGACCTCTTTTTTATAAGTTTTTATTTATAAGTTTTTATTCATAAGTTTTTATCCATAAATCGCTATTCATAAATCGCTATTTATAAGTCTTTATTTGTGAGCCTTTATTTGTAAGCCTATGCGATTTTACAAATCCTTAGGATCTACACTAAATTTTAATTCTCCACTTTTTCGCATTGCAAAATGCTTTGCGCATTCTTTTTTCAAACGATTAACTAATTCATCTCTATATTCTAATGGCACTCTTACAACTGCTTTAACTCTATCGTTTAATTCTTCAAATCGTTGAGAATTTTGCTCGCGCAATGTTGAAGGAGGCTTCATTGGAACAATTCCAAGTAAAGGTGGAAGATATTCGGGTTCGCTCGAATCGCCAGAAACTTCGCTCAAATCGCCAGAAACCACAGAGCTATTATTTTTAGTTTCGACTTTTAACATTGGAAGATTGCTAGAACTATCTAAATCGCCATTTTTGCTTGCGACTTTTGCAATGTCTTCACTAATATCTTCACCGTCACACGTGCTCATTGCACCAATCGCATTAAGCGTATCTACAACAGCTTGCCTAAAACCCCATATTCTTGCAACGCAAACAGACGGAGGCAAAAGCGCATCTTCTCTTTCTTTAAGCTCTTGTTTAGAAAGAATCGAAGAATCCCACTCCTCTAACGATTTAGCGAGAACATCATAAGTTTCTCCCAAAATAAGCACGCTTCCGTCTCTGCTTTTTGGAGCGCACATAGAAGCCGCCTTCATCCATGCGTTCAAAGTGTCTATTCGAGCATCTAATCCCGTGCTATAAAGACTCGTCCACGCGTCTAAAATCGCAACAAGACCATATTCCCCGCAAGAATCTTTAGAATTGCTTAAAACACGCGGCTGCGATCCAAGCGCGCTAATAACAATCATCGGCTTTTGCTCAACCCACTCAACAACACCGCTTTTTTGTTTTGCAGAAGAAACAATGATTGGAACATCCTTAAAAAACTTAAACACTTCTTTAGCTGTAAAATTAACGCCTATATGAACAGCTTCAATCGCTCCAGAATTACTAGAACAATTCGAGCATTTCCAACCTATTGCAATACTTCCACACCACGCGCATTTAGGAGCAGAACCGTCTAAGGGCAAATCAAGCGGACCAGTGCAACGTTTGCAACGAGCAATACAATGGCACTTTTTACACGCAGCTTTTTGAATAGCGCTATCTTGGCAAGTGGCAAGCAAAACAGGCATTTTAGCGTCTAAAGTTTGTCTAATCGAAGTTAGCGCAGTGTACGGTATTCTAGAACCTACACTCGGGTCATTTATTTTAGTCAAATTATTTGAATTTAAAAGACGAACCCAAGGACTTGCATTTTGAACAACAGACTTAAAAGGCGTAACTTCTACTAAATGGCCACTAACCAAAGGAGCTAATTTTTTGTTTTCAACTTCGCTTTGACTAATAACGCTTCTTGCAAAAGACATTGAAACAAATACGCCATTATGATTTTTTGCGCGCAATCGCATAACGCCTCTAGCTTGCGCGTAAGGCATCATGCCGTCTGCATACTGATATGCGCTATCTTCTACAATCACAAAAAGCGCTTGCGACTCAACTGGCGCATACATTGCAGACCTTGTTCCTAAAACACACGGAACAATGCCCTTTTCTATAGCTCTCCACGCTCTATACCTATCTGCTGGAGAATCATAAGCGCAAAGACGAGCAACATCTCCACTTAAAGCGCCACTAGAATTTTGTGACTTTTTATAAGGCTTAAGACCGTAAACCATAAGCGAGCGCATAACATCGCTCACTTCTCGAATCGTAGGCAAAACAACAGCAACTTGACGACCCGCGCTTATAGCATTTGCAATAATCCACGCTAAATCTTGCGCCCATCTAAACGCGCCTGGCAAAGCATCTACAAGAAAAGCTTTGTAATTATTCGTTGTACTTAACGTAAAATCATCTTTAGAATGCAAATAATAAGGCTTTTGAACGTTTTCTAGCGCTTGTTTTAACAAGTCCGCGTTTTTGTAAGACGCAAACATGCGAGCATCGGTTGTTTTTATAAGATTTTCCGATCCGCTATATTGATCCTGCTGCCAGTCATCTTTTGATTTTAAGCTTTTTCTAAAATCGATAGTCCATTTTTGCCTTTTAGACATGTGAATATCGTCTAAAAAATTCTCTTTATCTACGCCAGCGATTCTTTTGGGCAAAGCTAGCCGAATAATATTCGCTCTAGTTCCACCATAAGCGTTAGCAATTGACGAAATATCTTGCATAAAAGATTTAGATGCAACTTTTTCGCTAGAAATAATTTTTTCAATAAACTTTAAGGAAGATTTTGGCGTTTCACTTGAATCGCTTCTGCTCCATATAATTCCGTTAACTCGTCTTGCGCCGAATTTTACGCGAACCATAACCCCTGGCTTTGCGTCTTCATCTTGCGATTGGCTAACAATGTAGTCGAAAGTTTTTCCAAGATGAGGTGCTTGAACGTCTAAAACAACATGCGCAATCGCACAGTTACTCGCTTGGATTGGTGTTGAACCACCCTTTTTGCGCCTGTGCGATTTTTTCGCTAAACCTTCTAAAGAAGGCTGCAACGAAGACTGTTCAAGCATTAATAATCCTTATAAAATTAATCCTTATAAAACTTCAAATCATTTTTTCAAATCATTTTTTTAATGATTTTACCTCATTTTTAATCTGTTCAACACGATTCAACTCTTCCCAAGGAAAATCAACATCACTTCTGCCAAAATGCCCATATGCAGAAGTCTTTGAGTAAATTGGTCTAAGCAAATCAAGCTCGTCTATAATCGCAGCTGGTCGCAAATCAAAGACTTTGTGAACTATTGCAGAAATATCCGAACGCGTAATTCCATTAGCTTCAGTTCCAAAAGTTTCTACATTTACGCTAACAGGCTCCGCAATACCAATCGCGTACGCGACTTGCACTTCTACTTTATGAGCCAAACCTGCAGCAACAAGATTCTTAGCAACCCAACGCGCAGCGTATGCTGCAGAACGATCTACCTTACTAGGGTCTTTTCCAGAAAAAGCTCCGCCACCATGATGAGCGGCTCCACCATAAGTATCTACAATAATCTTTCTGCCAGTTAATCCAGAATCTGCAGCAGGCCCGCCTAAAACAAACGACCCTGTAGGATTTACAAGCATTCTATAATCGCTATAATCAACGCGATTTTCTAAGACTTTACTAAGAACAGGCTCTACAGCGTTTTTAACAAGCTGTTCTCTAAGCCAATCAACGCTTACATTAGGGCTATGTTGAGTAGAAATCAAAACAGTATCTAAGCGAATAGGCTCTAACTTTTCGTTATACTCGATTGTTACTTGTGTTTTTCCGTCTGGTCGAAGATTTGGCACAATTCCAGACTTTCTAACATAAGATAAGCGTTGAGCAAGACGATGAGCAAGATAGATTGGAAGAGGCATATAAGTGTCTGTTTCGTCGCTAGCATAACCAAACATAACGCCCTGGTCGCCTGCTCCTTGACTCTTATAGCGCTCTTCTTTAGACGCAAGATTTTCGGATTCTAAATTTAATCTAGAAACACCTTGATTTATCTCCGCGCTTTGCTCAGTTAGCGAAACCATTACTCCGCAAGAATCGGCATCTAAGCCAACAGAAGAACTATTGTATCCAACTTCGCGCACAACTTTTCTTACGATTCCAGGAATATCCGTGTAAACTTCTCCCCTAACTTCGCCAAAAACAACAAATTGGCCTACGCAAGCGCAAACTTCAACAGCAACATGAGCATGGGGATCTTGACGAAGCATGTCGTCTAAAATTGCATCCGCAATCTGATCGCAAATCTTATCTGGATGACCTTCCGTAACAGATTCTGCAGAAATAAGTTTAGACTCTTTCATAATTCCCCTTTATAACTTTATAACTTTATAAATCAAGCTAACTCTCTAATCAAGCTAACTCTATAAATCGCGCATTAAAACAATCGCAGCCGCATACCCGCACGCAATTGTAAGCGCAAGGATAATACGGCTGCAATTAAACGAAAAAGAAAACTTAGTTTCCTTCGTTCACATCGTCTTCACCAAGCTTCTCTACTAGCAAACCCTTATTAATCTCGCGGAATGCAATAGAAAGAGGCTTTTCTTGGTTCTTATACTCAACAAGAGGACCGACGTTTTGCAACAATCCTTCGTTAAGCTGTGTGAAATAAGAATTAATCTGCCGTGCTCGTTTTGCGGCAAACAAGGCAAGCGCATACTTGGAATCCGCATGTTGCATTAAATCATCAATAGGCGGATTTGCAAGTCCCGAAGGTGTTGGCTTAGTGCCCAATGCCATAATGTTCTCCATATTCTATGGTGCCACAATAGTTTCCAAATAGACAATTGTAAGCTATTGCAAGGATATTCAAAACACTAATCAAAATTAAACTAAAGTGATTGGAACTAATCTAAACTAGTCTAAACTAAAACTAATCACGATTAATCTAAACTAATCTAAATCGTATTCTTTAGCGATTATATTCCAAAGCTCGTCCGCAGCGCGATTAGCATCGTCATTAACAATCACAAAATCAAACTCACTAGACGCGGCAATTTCCACTTTTGCTGTTTGCAAACGCTTAGCTTGCTGCTCAGGAGTTTCTGTACCTCTACCAATAAGCCTACGCTTAAGCTCTTCAAAGCTAGGAGGAGCAATAAACACGTACACAACTTCCAAACCAAGTCTAGAAGCCTCTTGCTTTACTCTTCTAGCTCCTTGAAGATCAATCTCTAGAAGCGTTGGAACGTTTTGAGCAAGATGATCCAAAACTGGTTTAAGAAGAGTACCATAGTGAGCCATACCGTGAACAAGAGCAGTCTCTAAAAATTCGCCGTTCTTTTGCCTTCTAGCAAACTCTTCTTCGTCAATAAACCAATAATGAATGCCATTAAACTCGTCGTAGCGAGGCTTTCTGGTAGTAGCAGAAACAGAAAGCCAAATATTAGGGTGTTTTTCGCGCAATACCCCCTCAACAGTGCCTTTACCGGCAGCAGTAGGACCAGTAAGAACAATCAATCGCCTTTTAATGGATTGCGTACTTTGTGTATTGTCTAAACTAACCATATTTGACTCTCTTAAATCATTTTTATGAATCCATTAAAGCTTGACGAATATCCCAAGCTATTCGTTCAGTTGCATTAGATAATGCACCAATATCTGGACCGTGCGAAGCAATAGACCTAGAAACAGTTACTAAAACGTTTCCGTGAGTTCCAGCAAAAACCGTTTTCAAATCGTTAGCTTCCGCACCCTGCCAGCCGTATCCTGGAGAAAGAATCGGGCCAGTAAAACTCGTTAAATCGATTCCACCGCCATTCATCCAATCTCCAATAGTGGCTCCAACAATCAAACCAACAGAGCCCATGCCCTTTGTATTGTTGTTAAAAGTTTGAGCAGTTTGAGCAATGCCATGAGCAACAGTTGTACCGCGGTAAGAACCAGTCTGGCGAATAGCAGTTTGCAAGCTAGCGCCTTCGCGATTAGACGTTAACGAAGCAATAAACACGCCCCTGCCATTATTAAGAGCCTCATTAATCAACCCACCCATTGATCTGGCTCCATAATACGGAAGAAGCGTAATTGCATCTGTAAGAAGAGGAGCATCTGGCTTAAAATAAGCGTCTGCAAGAGCGGAGATTGTTGTAGACAAACCACCATGACCACAATCAACAATAGTGATTACATCCATTTGCCTTGCAGCATACAGCACTCGTTCGAGCGCCGCGAAACCCTTAGACCCGTAGCGCTCGAACATGCTTGATTGGAATTTTACGGCAGCAGCTCTGCCGTTCATGGCTTGAAGCATACGCATGGAGAACAATTCTGCTCCTTGAGCATCCATATTGTATCCCCAATTAAGCAGCATCTTGCGGTGCGGATCTATTCCAACGCATAATGGCCCATATTTTGCCATAGCGTTTTTTAGACGCAATCCAAAATCGGATCTTTGCGCCTGCAATTCCTGCTCTCGTATACTTTCGGTCATGTATTAAGCCCGACTTTCTTCGTTTTCTGCCTTCTCGATTGCAAACAGTTGCTTTGCATGCTCCTGAATGCTCATCACTTGGTAATCGTTGTTCTTAACGGCTTCTATAGCCATAAGAACTGGTGCAAACTCCGTAATTGTAGTGAATTGCGGAAGGTCTGCTGCAACAGCAGCTGCACGAATAGCATAACCATCCGTACGCGACCCTCTTGAATTCGGCGTGTTCAACACCATATCAATCTTACCATTCTCAATCAGCTCAACCACGTTTTTGCCGATTCTTTCGCGCGAAGGCACGTCATTTCGCACATCCTTCGCCGTGTCGCCTTGGCTTGAGAGCTTGTCAACAATAACGGAATCAATGCCGTAGCGTCTAAGAACAGATGCCGTACCTTCTGTAGCCCAAATAGTAAATCCAAGCTCTACTAAGCGCACTGCAAGAAGAGGTAATTGGCGTTTATCTGCATCGCTTACAGACACAAACACGTTGCCACTTGTAGGCAAACCGCCCTTGTATGCTGCAAGCTGACTCTTAGCAAAAGCATGTGGGAAGTCTCGGTCGAAGCCCATAACTTCTCCAGTAGAGCGCATTTCTGGTCCGAGCAAAATATCAACCGTGCGACCAACAGGCGTGCGGAAACGCTTAAAAGGCAAGACAGAAGCCTTAATAGCAACCTGCTGTCCTGGGTGAATATCTCCGCCATCTCCCTTTGGAAGAAGAAGACCGCGCTTTCGCTGCTGTGCGATTGTTTCTCCAGCCATAATTCGAGCAGCAGCTTTAGCAAGAGCAACACCCGTAGCTTTAGAAGCAAACGGAACAGTTCTAGACGCTCTAGGATTTGCCTCAATTACGTACAAAGTGTTTGCCATAAAAGCGTATTGAACGTTAATAAGACCACGAACCGAGCATCCGCGAGCAATCGAAAGCGTGCCCTCGCGAAGGCGGCGAATTTGATCGTCGGAAAGCGTGCTTGGAGGAAGAGTGCAAGCAGCATCGCCAGAGTGCACACCAGCCTCTTCAACATGCTCCATAATTCCGCCAATATAAAGCTCATTGCCGTCGTAAAGTGCGTCAACGTCAATCTCAATAGCGTCTTGCAAGAACTTATCAATCAAAAGCGGCGAAGGTAAGCGGCCAGAAACAACAGTGTCTGCTCTAGCTTCTTGCAAAGCGCGATCCACGTATTTTGCAAGCTGAGCATCGTCGTACACTATTTCCATGCCACGACCACCAAGCACGTAGCTTGGTCGCACAAGAACTGGGTAGCCGATTGCGTGAGCAGCTTCTTTAGCTTCTTCAAGACTTAAAGCCGTGCCGTAGCGCGGAGCATTCATGCCTTCTTGGCGAAGAACCTCGCCGAAAAGCTCGCGATTTTCCGCCAAATCAATGGCCTCAGGCGTAGTACCCAAAATTGGAACGCCTGCAGCTTTAAGACGTGCAGCGAGCGAAAGCGGAGTTTGGCCGCCAAGTTGCACAATCACGCCTTTAACTGGGCCAAGCTTCTTTTCTGCTTGATAAATCTCAAGCACATCTTCGAAAGTAAGCGGCTCAAAGTAAAGACGATCCGACATATCGTAGTCTGTAGAAACTGTTTCAGGATTGCAATTGACCATGATTGTGTCGTAATCCTTACCCAGCTCTTGCACAGCATGAACGCAAGTGTAGTCAAACTCAATACCTTGGCCGATTCTATTTGGACCAGAGCCAAGAATGATCACGGCTTCGCGATTGCGCGGCTTAAGCTCGCTTTCTTGAGCGTAGCAAGAATAGTAGTAAGGCGTTACAGCATCGAACTCGGCAGCGCAAGTGTCAACCGTTTTGTAAACAGGATGCAATCCATACGCCCAGCGAAGCTCTCGAACCATGTTTTCGCCTTCGTCTCCAAGATTACGCAAATGCGCAATTTGAACATCCGAAAGGCCTGCAAGCTTAGCGCTCTTTAACACTTTAGGCGTCAGGTTTTCTGCTTCACGAACCTCTAAAGCTGTTTTATTGATTAACGAAAGCTGCTCAACAAACCATGGGTCGATTTTTGTTGCGTCAAAAATCTGCTCTGGAGTTGCTCCGCCCCAAAGCGCGCGCTGAATTTGCAAGTAGCGGTGCTCTGTTGGCGTGTGCATTTCTTCAAGAAGTCTAGCAACTTCTTCTTTGCTCGGGCGCTCGCCGTCCCAGTTAAAGCATGCGTGGCGCTTATCGATTGAGCGCATTGCTTTGCCAAGAGACTCCTGGAAGTTTCCAGCCAAAGCCATTGCTTCGCCAACCGACTTCATAGAAGTCGTAAGCGTAGTGTCTGCTCCAGGGAACTTTTCGAAAGCAAAGCGCGGAATCTTAGTTACAACATAGTCAATCGTTGGCTCAAAGCTTGCAGGAGTCGAACGCGTAATATCGTTTTGGATTTCGTCCAAAGTGTATCCGAGCGCAAGTTTTGTAGCGATTTTTGCGATTGGGAATCCTGTTGCTTTAGACGCGAGCGCCGAAGAGCGCGAAACTCTAGGATTCATTTCGATTACGATTATGCGGCCAGTCTTAGGGTTGATTGCGAATTGAATATTGCATCCGCCTGTGTCAACTCCAACGCCTCGAATAATCGCAATGCCAATATCTCGCATCTTTTGATACTCGCGATCTGTTAGCGTAAAGCATGGAGCAACAGTAATCGAGTCTCCTGTGTGAACGCCTACAGGATCAACGTTTTCTATTGGGCACACAACAACAACGTTGTCTTTAGAATCTCGCATAAGCTCCAGCTCAAATTCCTTCCAGCCTTCAATGCCTTCTTCAATAAGCACTTCGTCTGTTGGAGAATAGTGGATGCCAGCTCCTGCAATGCGGTGTAATTCTTCTTGATTGTGAGCAATTCCAGAGCCTAAGCCGCCCATTGTAAAGCTTGGGCGTACTACTACTGGGTATCCAAGCGTTTCAACAATTTTGTCTACTTCTTCAATTGAGTGAGCAATAAAGGATTTTGCGCTTTCCGCTCCAGCTTTTTCTACGACTTTCTTAAAAAGCTCACGATCTTCGCCGCGGTCGATTGCTTCCAAAGATGCGCCAATAAGCTCCACATTGTACTTTTTTAGGATTCCTGCACGCCCCAAGTCCATTGCAGCATTAAGCGCAGTTTGGCCGCCTAGCGTTGGAAGAAGCGCATCTGGCTTCTCTTTAGCAATAATGCGCTCCAAAATTGCCGTGTCTATTGGCTCAATGTATGTTGCGTCTGCAAGCTCTGGATCCGTCATAATCGTAGCAGGATTAGAGTTTACAAGGATTACGCGGATTCCTTCTTCGTGAAGCACTCGGCAAGCTTGCGTTCCCGAATAGTCGAATTCTGCAGCCTGACCAATTACGATTGGGCCAGAACCAATCACCATTACAGACTTAATATCATCGCGTTTTGGCATTATAAATTCCTTTTATCTCTTTATACCTACTATTTTTCGCTCTTATTCTTGTGATTTTGCATAAGTTCTACAAAGCGATCAAACAAGTATGATGCGTCGTGAGGTCCTGCGGCTGATTCTGGGTGATATTGCACAGAAAAAGCTGGAATATCAAGGCATTGCAAGCCTTCTACAACATTGTCGTTAAGATCTACATGAGACACTATTACGCGACCAAAATGGCCATTTTCGTAAGGCGATTGAACAGTCTTGCCAATAGGAGCATCTACAGCAAATCCGTGATTATGCGCCGTAACTTCCACTTTTCCAGTAGTCACGTCTTTTACAGGCTGATTTATGCCACGATGACCAAACTTAAGCTTGTATGTTCCAAAGCCGAGCGCGCGACCAAGCAATTGGTTTCCAAAGCATATTCCAAAGAATGGGTATCCTGCGTCTAACACGTTACGCAATAATTCCACTTCGCGATTTGCTTGAGCAGGGTCTCCAGGGCCATTCGAGAAGAACACGCCATCTGCGTTAAGCGCTTGAAGCGACTCAAAGCTTATTGAGGAGCTTACAACGTGCACACGGCATCCACGCTGCGCCAAACGGTGAGGAGTCATGGCTTTTATTCCAAAGTCAACAGCTACAACAGTGTAAAGAGGCTCTTTGCCTTCATAATCCCCGCAAGGCTCAATCGTATAAGCTTCTTGCGTACTAACTTCGTCTGTTAGTCGCAAGCCTTGCATTTGAGGAGTTTCTTTAATTTCATTTACAAAAGATGAGACTGTGCGAATTGCTCCAGTAGTTTTATCTATAAGAGCATCATTAGAAAAAATGCCGGCACGCATAACGCCAACTGAGCGTAAATGTCGTACCAGCATTCTTGTATCAATACCACTGATTCCTACAATACCTTGTTTTTCTAAATCATCTTCCAAGGAACCAGTGGCTCTCCAATTGCTAACATTTGGACTTGGAGCTTTTACAACGTATCCTGCAACCCATATTTTTGACGACTCTGGGTCTTCGCCGTTTATTCCCGTGTTTCCTATATGTGGGAACGTTTGAACAACTATTTGTTGATCATAACTTGGATCAGTAAGTGTTTCTTGGTAACCAGTCATTCCTGTAGAGAACACGATTTCAGCGCGTGTAGAACCTTTTGCGCCAAATGGTTTACCAACGTAAACTTGCCCGTCTTCCAATACTAATACTGCATCATCAGTGCCGAATCCGGCGAAGGTGTCGTTATAGTCCACCTTAACCCCCTTATGGCTTTAGGTTATTCGTGGCAAGTCTACTCATATTGGCGGACGGCGACGCGCCGATGTATTACAAAACAAAAATCCGCCTACTTTTACAAGCAAGCGGATTTACATGTTTTACGACTATTTTGCAAAAGACTATTTTGCAAAACTAAAATCCGAATCTAAATCTGACTTTACAAAATACTAATCGTTTTCTTGCGATTCTTGCGATTCTTCTGCTTCACCAGATTCACCAGATTCACCATTAAACTTAGCCAAGCAAGCGTCTTTGTCGGAAACAATTGCGCTTAAAAGACCATGAATAAAGGTGATTGCTTCATCGTCACTATATGTTTTAGAAAGAGCAATTGCCTCATCAATCGCAACTTTATCTGGCACTTCGTCGTTTAGAAGAATCTCCCAAACAGCAATGCGCAAAATATTGCGATCAATAACCGCCATTCTTCCAACTTTCCAGCCTGTTGAATAGCGATTTAAGGTTTTATCAATCCTATTTCTGCGCTCTCCTACTCCGCGAATAATATCAACAGCATAATCTGGAAGAGGAGTTTGCGCGCCTGGCTCTTTCAAACGTTCGTCGAGTAAAGAAAGAATATTCTGACTTTTCTCGTCTGCCTCATAAAGAGTGTTCAATGCCCTCTTTCGAGCAGTGGAGCGTGCCATATTAGCGTCCTTTTTATAAGTTTTTACTAGTTTTCGCGACCAAGGTAAGAGCCGTCACGAGTATCGACCTTAACCTTTTCACCTTCGCCAACAAAGAGTGGAACCTGAATTTCTGCACCAGTCTCAACTGTTGCAGGCTTAGTGCCAGCGTTAGAACGGTTGCCTTGCAAGCCTGGCTCAGTGTGAGTAATCGTCAAAATTACAGACGCTGGAAGCTCTACGCTCAAAGGAGTGCCATCATGGAAGCTAACAATGCAATCAGTTCCTTCAAGAAGATACTTGCTTTGATCTCCAACCAAATCCTTAGGAATATAAACCTGATCGTAGGTTGTCATATCCATAAATACAAAGTTATCGCCGTCTTCGTAAGAGTATTGCAAAGTACGGTTATCAACGGTCTCGAACTCCATCTTCATGCCGGCGTTAAAAGTCTTATCGACAATCTTGCCCGAAAGCACGTTCTTAATGGTGGTGCGAACGAAAGCAGGACCTTTGCCTGGCTTTACGTGCTGGAACTTAACAACTGTCCAAAGCTGACCTTCAAGGTTCAAAACCGATCCATTTTTAATATCATTGGTAGTCTGTGCCACGAGTTATCCGTTTCTTTCGCTAATAAAGCTGCAATGCGTGCAGCTAAGAAATAAACCTTGCTTATTATGCCACAAAGTGTCAACTAATTAAAATAACAACTAAAATAACAACACGCATTTAACGCAATTATTCGTTACTCTGATTGTCTTGCTCCGACGAGTCTGAGTTTTGACTACGACCCATTGGAATATAGCCACCTTGATCATCCTTAGGATGTGGAGCATCAAAAGGATACCCATTGCCATCTCTACTTAAAAATCTATCGCTCACTTTTTTAATTCTATCTTCGTACTGGCTTATAACAGCTTTTATTTTTTGATAAGCTTGCTTTAACTCTGTATAATTATTGCTGCTTTTAGCAAGAGCATTACCAGCATCATTAGCAGCATTTTCTATACTTTTAGAAGCATCAGCTAAAATAGGCAAATTTTTCGCTTTTTCTACAAGCTCTCTAGCTTTTTTAACAAGATTTAATAATTGATCACCAAAAGCAGTCCTGCTAGTTTTTAGTAAATTCTTTGCATGCGTTTTAACAGAATCAGCATCTTTACGCAAAGAATCCAATTTGTCTGAAAGCTTATTTTCAACTGTTGTAGAATCGTAAGAATCCGCGCCAAGTGGACATGCTGGAATATCATCATTTAAGTCATCATTAGCGTAGCTTAGAGAAGTTTCAAAATCATCTGCAGCATCTTTAGCTGCATCAAAATCTTCATCAAAATCAGCAGCTTTTATATTAGAAGCATCTTTAACATCTTGACTTGATATAATTTTTTTAAGCTCTTCTTTAGCATTGATTACTTTTTTGCGAAATTGAACGCAATTTTTAGAAGGCTCACTCGCTTTTAGACTAGGCTTAGAGTTATTAGCAAATAACACAAACCATAATACAGCAACAACTCCGATTGATATAAGAGATGCACAAACAATAACAGCAATAGCTTTTTTATCACTTAATAAAGAGTTGTTTGAATCATTATTAGAGGAGCCAAAAATGTTTTCTGGCTCGTAGGTATCTTGATTATTAAAGGAAGCGATATCATCCAAATCTTCTGATTCTTGGTACTTATTATTGCTGTTTTCCATATTATGAGATTAATACAATCTTTTGATATTTTTACTCACATATAAAAGCATCATTATAAAACACTAATTTATAATTATTTTTACAAAAAAAGAACATAAACTAACATATTATCTTTACTTTATTCATAAAGACTGATATATTTAACATGTTCTAACAAGAACGAACATACGCATGATTTAACAGAGAAGAGAAACCATGAGAAAAAATATATTCGCATCTTGCTTATCTTTAGTAATAATTTTCTCACTAATACCAACTCAAGCCATTGCTCGCGAAAAATTAAACACTGGGCTAACGCAGTATAACGAATCTGTTGCATCTAATCCAAAAAACAAAGAAAACGCACTAAACACTTGGCATGAAGCAAAATATCAGGGATTCTTTGACCCAACTCCTACTGGGCTAAAGTGGAAGTTTGACGAATCCACTAATACTCTTGAAATATCAAAAATTAACGGAACAGATTTTGCATCTAACTCAATTGAAAAGATTATTTCGTCTAATAAAAACAATCCAGATGGCGTAAATCTTGATACATCTAAAGTCAAAGTCATAAATATTGTTCAATCAGGCGATCAAACTGAAAATGCTGGAAAAATCCAACTAGGAAACGGTGCTAGCAAACTGTTTTCAAACTTTGCAAATCTAGAAACAATAAACAATTTGAATTTATTTGACACTTCTAATGTAGAAGATATGTCTGGAATGTTTTCTTCAACACCTAAGTTAAAAAACATTAATGGTACTAAAGACTGGGATACAAGCCGCGTAACAGATATGAGCAGCCTGTTTGAAGATAGCGGAATAAGCAGCATAAATCCAATATCTAACTGGGACGTTAGCAACGTTGAAAACATGCAACTAATGTTTAGAAACACAAAAAATTTGCGCACAGTTCACGGATTAGACGAAAAGTGGAACACTAGCAACGTTACAGACATGACTAGCATGTTTGAAGGCGGCGCAATTGAATCTGCAGACGGCATTAGAAACTTTAAAACTCGCAATGTTCATCATATGAGCAACATGTTCTACCAAGCAAAGAATCTTTCAAACGTTAAGGGAATTACTTGGGACAACACCTACTGCGATGAAGCAACTGGAATGTTTGAAGATAGCGGCTTAACAACTACCGATGGCTTGGAAGTGTTTACAAACAACAATCTTGCTTCAATGGGAAGAATGTTTATGAACGCCAACAAGCTAGAAGACATTAAAGCGCTTGAAAACTGGGATATTAGCAATACTAACGACATTGGAAAAATGTTTACTGGAACAACCTCACTTAAAGAAGCCAACCTTGGAAAATGGAAAACTTCTTATGTTTCAAACATTGTTGGTCTTTTTGACAACAGTGGCGTTAAAAAGATAACTGGCTTAGAAAATTGGAATACAAAAAATGTTTGGAATATGGGAAAAGCATTTTCAAACACTACCAATTTAACACAAATACCAGGAATCGAAAATTGGAACACTTCTAGCGCAACAGACATGAACGATATGTTTGCAAACTCTTCTGTAACGTCTCTAGATATTTCTAAGTGGGATTTAACACAAGCTCTTAATATTCAAACCGGTTCATTAAACCAAGGTGTTAAAAACATGTTTGGCGGCAGCAAAATCGTTGATATTACCATTCCATCTGGCGTTAATCTCGAACAAACAAATCTTTCGGCACTTAATGACATTTGGAAAGAAGCAGGCACACAAAATGGAAATCTTCTTATTAAAGAAGGTGGATTCTCAAATAGTGCAAAAGATTTAATAGAAAATAACGCAAAACAAAGCAAAGAAAGCGGCTCTAGAAGATTCTTACGCGGATACTTTATGGCTACAATAAAACACGGCGATGCTAATATTAATTGCTTAGTTAATACGAATGGAAAACATAATTTTGTTGATGCAATTGTTAACTGTAAAGATTCAAATAATAAAATAACTGACTTCCGAAATCTAGGTATAGAAAAAGCAAACGCAACTTTATCTACAATTCTAGGCTTAAAAGACGAAGTGATTACAGATTGGAATAATGGGAACTCTGCTTTTAATACAGATTTAAGCAATCTTGATTTAAGTAAAGATTTTAATTTGACTGTTAAAACTAAAAGCATTCAAAAGGAAACTTCAAACGTTGTTGAGCCTAGTAGATCTGAATCTTCGGACCATGATTCTGATTCTGATTACAGTTTGAACAAATTATTATTCATTCCTTTTAATAAAGATGATTACAATTATAGTAGTTATAATCAAACCAGTGTTTATGCGAAAACATATACTGCAGAACAACAAAAGGTTGCAGAACCTAAAACTGCAGAATCTGCTAAATCGCAACAAGAAAATCAAGATACTTCTTACAAAGCAGAAATCGCCAACAAAACTGCAACAAATAAGAATCAAACCGAACAAAGCAGCAACTCAATCAGCAATAACGCTGATTACAAAGATTTGCAAAGCAATGATTCTAAAGAAAACAACTCTAAAGATAATGATTCAAGTAAAAGCGTAAACAAAAAGAAGGACGCACTAACAAATAACAGCTATATTGCGAAAGCAGCCTCTTCAACCAATAATACGCATGTATTAGCTATTGCTATATTAGTTGTATTTGTTGTTGCAATTGCTGGAATTGCAACCTTTACTCTAAAGAAAAACTAAAACATTTGCAATAATTTTCCGCAAAATGTTGTTCTACACAACATGTTTACAACATTTTGCGGAAAACTTTAAGATATTTTATTAAAACGCCATATATCAAGCGCCGTATTGAAGAAGATATTTAGCAGCGCAATCTGCCAACTGCTGATTCATTACGGGCTCCCCGTTTGAATTACTAATCCTCTTAGCAGCATCGAAGATTTCGCGCACGTTTGCAATTGGAAGCACTGGGAATCCAAACTCTTGCTCTACTGCTTTTACTGCAGAAAGATCACTGTCTTTTGTGCGCTCCATTCTATCTACTGCCAAAATCAAGCCAACAACTTCCACATTTGCTTCTGCTTTAAGCTTTGGCAAGACTTCTCGAACTGCGGTTCCAGCAGTCATAACGTCGTCAACCAGCAGTACTTTCATGCCGTCTTTTAGCGGTTTTCCAACCATCATTCCGCCGTCGCCGTGGTCTTTTCTCTCTTTTCTATCAAAAGTAAAACCAACTGGCATATTGTAATTATTAGTTAACGCAATAGACGTAGAAACTGCCAGTGGAATACCCTTATAAGCAGGGCCAAAAACTGTGTCAATATTGCTAGAAAGAACACCATCTTTTATTGCTGCAACAATTCTTTGAGCGTAATAATCGCCAAGAGAAGCGATTTTCATGCCGTCATCGAAAGCGCCAGCATTAATAAAGTAAGGCGATTGGCGACCAGACTTAAGAGTAAAATCACCAAATTTAAGCGCGCCTGAATCAAGCAAAAACTTTGTAAAATCCTCGTGTAATTGTGCCATAATTAACTCTCCTTGTTAAATCTGTCTTAAATAATCTGTCTTAAATAATCTGTCTTAAATAATCTGTCTTAAATAATCTGTCTTAAATAAATTGTTTTACTGTATTAAATGTCATCGCCAAGTTTTGCCCTCTTTAAGCAAAGATGCAAGCTTTGGTCGAGAATCAAGCAAATCGTCAAGCTCACGCGCAATGCGAATCGGAGCAGTTGGGTCCACAAGAGCGGCCGCCCCAACTTCTACAGCATTAGCGCCAGCATACAAGTATTCCAAAGCTTTCTCTCCAGAATCAATGCCACCAATACCAATGATTGGAATATCTGGCATAGCTTGACGCACTCGCCACACAAATCCAAGTCCAATCGGGAAGATTGCAGGACCAGAAACTCCGCCCGTACGGTTTGCAATAATCGGCTCACCTGTGCGAATGTCAATTCTCAATCCAACTAAAGTATTAATCATGCTTAAAGCATCTGCGCCAGCATCAACAGCAGCTTTGCAAATCGAAACAATATCTGTAACGTTTGGTGTCATTTTTACAATCATCGGCTTATCTGTCATTGCGCGAAGTCGCTTAATTAAACGATGCAATGCAACTGGGTCTGTGCCAACGCTCATTCCGCCATGAGTTACATTTGGGCAGCTAACGTTAATCTCTAGCATATCTGCCGCGGAATCCGCAAGCTTTTCAACAACTTGCGCATAATCTTCGTCACTGTGGCCTGCAACATTTGTGATTACAAGCGCTCCAAGCTTTTTTAACTTTGGAAGCTCGTCTACTAAATAGTGGTCAACTCCAGGATTTTGCAAACCAACAGCATTCACCATTCCAGAAGGCGATTCTGCAGTGCGCGGCGAAGGATTACCCTCCCAAGGAACTGGGGAAACACCTTTTGTACAAATTGCTCCAAGTTGGCTAACGTCATAAAAGTGCGCGCAAGCTGCAAGTTGGAATGTGCCAGACGCTGTTCCAACCATGTTTTTCCACTCAACTCCAGCAACTTTAGTTGAGTGCTTCCAAACGTGGCTTGTGTCAAAACCAAGATTTTGCGCGTTATTTTGCGCGTTTTCTAAAGCATTATTTGTTTCATTGCTCATATCTTTTTACTCCCAGCCTAATCTTTCAGCATCAAACACTGGCCCTTCGTTACAAACTTTAAGTCTGCCTTCTAAAGTATCTACAACGCAAGCAACACAAGTTCCATAGCCGCATCCCATTCTTGCTTCTAGACTTAGCTGACATTTAACATTACGCTCATGCGCCCAATGAGCTACAGCTTTCATCATTGGCATAGGTCCGCAAGAAAGAATAACAATAGGCAAATCGCCATTAAAATCAAAATGATTTTCTTGCTCGAGTTCATTAAGCAAAGTAATAACAGTTCCTTGCGCGTTGCTAATGCTATAAACATTATCAACGTATTCCTTCATAAACGAGTCAGCAAAATGATTATCTCTATACCCAAGAACCGCACTCACTTTGCAATCCTTGTTTTTTGCAATCGCTTGAGCAGCACAAATCAAAGGAGGAACGCCCAATCCTCCGCTTACAAGAACATAGTGCGCTGGCTTAGAGATATCAAAGCCCAATCCTAATGGCCCTAAAGCGTCTACAGTGTCACCTGCTTTAAGCTGTGCAAATTCGGCAGTGCCCTTACCAATAACAGCAAAAATAAGACTAAAAGTGTCTCCATCAACGCTTGCAACACCAAATGGCCTAGGAAGCATAGTTGTAGAATCTGGAGAATATAAGTTAACAAATTGCGCAGGAGTGGCCGTTTTAGCAATAGCATCATCGCGCAAAACTAAGCGATACACACCTTCGTCAAGCTTTTGATTATCAAGAACTTCTATTGGGCGCATTCCTAAAAGACGGCTATATTTTGGCTTACTAGAATCTGAACCCGAATAGTCTAAAGAGCTTTCGCGAATAGTAAATATAAAGCCTCTAGAAGATTTTCGAGTTTGAATAAACATGCCATCACTCATGTATTTGCCCTATCTTGTTTAATGTGTAACTGTTTAGTTTTTAGTTATATATAATTTGCGATTTACAACTTGCGATTTATAATTTGAAACTTATAACTTACGATTTGTAGCTTGCTATTAGCTATAAATTATATTCGCTTATGTTTATCTATATTCACTTATAAATAGATTCACTTATAAATCGCCTGCCTTAAATCATCTCGCATATTAATAGCAGCACAAGCAGAAGAATGTGCAACAATATCTAGAATGTCATCTAAAGAAATTGAAGATTCGTGCTTTTTATAAGATTCACTGTTTTTCCAAGCACCAATAATTCCGCGCGAAGAGTTTACTATAGCGCCACTGCCATTTTCATCAAACATTCCAGCAACATCTTGTGCCGTTCCGCCTTGTGCTCCGTAGCCTGGAACAAGAAAGAAAGTATGTGGCATAAGTTCGCGCAATCGCTTGCCTTCTTGCGGATGCGTTGCTCCAACAACTGCTCCGACTCTAGAATATCCGTGATTCCCAATGTTTGAAGCACCCCAATTTTCAATCAAACTTGCCATATGCTCATAAACTGGCTTGCCATCTTCAACAACAAGCTCTTGCAACTCTTTGCTAGAAGGATTAGACGTGCGCAAAAGCACAAAAATGCTCTTATTGCGCGAAATTGCTTCGTTTACAAAAGGCATAACGCCATCCGAGCCCATATACGGGTTTACAGTAAGAGAATCCTCGTGCCAAACATCCTTTGTACTAGAACTTTTAAGAAGATTAATCAAAGACTCGTCAAAGTCGTAAGATTCATCGCTAAAATACGAATCAAGATTAGCAAATCCTCGCAAATGCGCAGCATACTGGCCTGCCGTAGAACCAATATCTCCTCGTTTTGCGTCTCCAATAACAACTAAACCTTTGGATTTAGCATAATCGCAAGTCATTGTGTAAGTATCGATTCCAGCAGGGCCAAGCGCCTCATACATTGCAATTTGCGGCTTAACAGCTGGAACAATATCGCAAATCGCATCAATAATTGCACGATTAAACTCAAAATAAGCAGCACCAAGCAACGTTTGCAAAGCTTCTTCACTCTCTACTTCTTGCAAAACTTCATTTGCTAAGCCGCTTAAAATTTGCGCAGGCAAAATACCAGGCTTTGGGTCTAATCCAACAACAGTAGGATTTTGCTTTGATGCAATCGCTTCTACTAACTCGTCCATTTTGCTCCCATTTTTACTATTTTTTACGACTTACTCACGCGACTTACTAAACTTACTAAACTTATTAAATACGCGACTACATTCTAGAAAACGCAATTTGCGATCCAATAATAGTTGCCACTGGCCTGCCCTTTAATTGCCAACCGTCAAATGGCGTATTTCTAGCTTTTGAATGGAATGAGTTTGAATCCACACTCCACTTTTCGTTCATATTAATCAACACTAAATCAACGTTTTCTGGGTGCTCCGTGTTGCTTAATCGCAATGTACGCCTAATCGCGCATTTAGAAGACACGTTTAGCAAAGCCGAAACATCCGTAGGTCTGCGGCTCATTAGTTGCATTGGATTAACAGACATTAGCTCAATTAAGTGCTTATCGTCTGTGTAGCCTGCATCCACAAGAACTTTTCTACAAACCGCGTACGCGCATTCTAAGCCAATAATGCCATTAGGCGCACTCGCAAAGTCGCCAGCTTTATCTGCAACTGTGTGCGGAGCGTGATCAGTCGCAATCATGTCTATAGTTCCATCTGCGATTGCACCAAGAGTGGCCTGTCTATCTGCTTTAGACCTAAGTGGCGGATTCATTTTTGCGTTAACGCCATACTTAAGCACATCTTCATCGCAAAGAGCAAGATAATGCGGAGCTGTTTCACAAGTAATAGGCAAACCTTCCTTCTTAGCTTTGCGAATCGCTTCAAAAGCAGCTGCAGTACTCACATGCTGGAAGTGCACATGAACGCCACTAACTCGCGCAGCATCAATGTCGCGCTTAACAATCGCAAGCTCCGTAGAAGCAGGAATTCCGCCAACGCCTAAAATCTTAGCAACTGGGCCTTCATTTACTGAGCCAGAATTGTGATGCTCACAATGTTCAAGAAGAGGCAATCCTGTTTCTTTAGCGATTTTTAGAACGTCTTGCAAAATCGAATCTGTAACTGCAGCACCATCGTCACTAATAGCAACTACAGGATGCTTCTTCATCGGAGACGTTTTTTGACTATCTTCGATTCCAGGAACATACTTTTTCCACAAATTAACGTTGCTAGGATCAACGCCACTTCTTCCGCCCGATGCGCAAACGCTTAAATCGTAGCGAACTGGCAATTTTACGCCATATATGCAACCGTATCTTTGCAAGTAGTCAATCACATTTTCCACATCAAAAGGAGCATCATTCCAAGGCTCGCCATCAACTGCTGGAATCGTGTTTGGCATAATCAAAACTTGCGTATATCCGCCTGCGGCCGCAGCATTGCCGCCAGTCATCATCGTTTCTTTATCTGTTTGACCAGGATCTCTAAAATGCACGTGTGGGTCTGCAAAACCAGGAGCAACAATCCAATCACTTGCATCAATTTCTCCGCATATCCTGGCATTTGGCTCAATTAAAGCATCTTGCCGCACACCTTCTACGATTAAATCAATGCGCTCGCTAGTATCCCAAACTGCAATATTTTGCAAAGTTAAGGTTCGAGAGTTATTCATATTGCTCCTAGTTCGCTCAAGGTTTTTAAGTTATTAGATTATTTTAGATTACTTTATATTTCAATTGCGTTAATCGCGCTTATTTTTGCGTTTTGACTGCATTCAATCTGCATTCAATTTGCACTCAATCTGTTATGCTTCTTCGTCGCAATACAAGCATCGATACACGTTTGCGTCAGAATCGTCCTTATAGAACTTTTTGACTAATGATAATTCACTATTTGTTATGCAGCGAATATTAGGACATTTAAGATCTTTAGGAGCATTTTTGTCTTCTTTATGAACACGAGGATTAGCGAGCGAAATTCCATTAGCATCGTAAGCTTGCGATTCGTCTTTAGGAACATTCACAAAATCTGTTGGTTCGTAGCCCAAAAGCTCGTCTCCAAGAACTGAGCTTTCAAGAGCCATTCGCATAAGCATGCCATTTTTAACTTGCTCAAAGTATGCTGCACGAGGATCCGCGTCAACATCAACCGCAATCTCGTTAATTCTAGGAAGTGGGTGAAGAACAGCAGTATTCGGCTTTGCTTTTTGCAATTTTTCTTCCGTCAAAATGTAAGTATCTCTAAGTCGCAAGTATTGATCTCTGTCTGTAAAACGCTCTTCTTGAACGCGAGTCATGTAAAGAACGTCTAAACTTCCAATAATTTCCATCAAATCGCGTGTTTCTTCGTAAGAGCACGATTCAGTTGCGTTTATGCGATCAATAACATATTGCGGAGTTTTAAGCTCATCTGGACTAATCAGCACAAAATGAACGTTTCCAAAGCGGCATAAAGTTTCAATAAGCGAGTGAACTGTGCGGCCGTACGTTAAGTCTCCGCAAAGCCCAACTGTTAAATTATTCAGTCTGCCAAATCGTGCAAGAATCGTTGCTAAATCTGCAAGAGTTTGAGTAGGATGCATGTGACCGCCGTCTCCTGCATTAATTACTGGCGTGCTTACAGCTTGCGTTGCTACAAAAGCGGCGCCTTCCTTTGGATGACGCATTGCTACAACGTCTACATAGTTTGACACCACTTTTAACGTGTCGCTAACTGTTTCTCCCTTGCTTGCGCTAGAAAGCTGAGCACCTGCAAAACCAATAACCTTTCCACCTAAGCGAAGCATTGCTGTTTCAAAGCTTAATCGCGTGCGCGTGCTCGGCTCATAAAAAAGAGTGGCCAACACTCTGCCATCGCAAGTGTGGGCCACTTCTTTTCTGTGCGAATCAATGTATCGCGCTTTATCTAAAAGCATTCGTATTTGTGCTGTTGAAATATCGTCTAAAGTAACAACGCTTTTGCCTGCTAACGATTGAGCAATTGCGCAACGAGAAAAAACTTGATTGGAAGAATCAGAAAATGCGTTCGTCATAATAAAACCGCTTACCTTTCGCTAGTTGGCAAACGGCCGCGATTGTGCGCGACCTACGTAATATTACTGATTAGCTTTGACGAAACCTATACTCGGAGTGGCGAACAACTATAACTTATTATGCAGCATTTAATAAGTATTTAATCCAATAAATCTATTTGTTCCAATACAGTTTGTTGATTACATTTACCATAAGTAACCTTCAAAATATAAACTGTATTTTTTTCTAAATCAACTCTGTAATAAATAAGAAAATTCTTTACAACAATACGACGCACACCAAGTGAATTCCACGGCTCATACTTAACTACAGGCGCAAACTGAGGAAAAAGAGATAGTCTTTCAATATTAAATTTAATGATATTAATAATTCTGGCAGAAGTTTTCTTAGAAATATTAGATGCAATATAATCTCTTATATTTTTTAAATCATTTTCTGCATCTTGAGTAACAAGAATATCAAAAGAACTCATTACAAGCCCTTTTCTAACTCAGCAAAAACATCTTTATATGGTCTAGATAAACCAGAAGCTGACTGCTTGTAACTATTCATAAGTTTTGCAGCAAAATCAGTAGAGAATAATTCGTCATTTTCTTCTAAATTTTCACTACTGACTGTTTGCTTTATACGTGAAGAAACATCAGAATAAAAAACTGAAGACTTAGCTCTTTCTTTTACATCAATGCTTATCATTGAATTTTTCATTAAAAATCACCTCCCATCCTGCAATTATAACTTAAAGAACAGAATGCAACAATAAATTCGAAGCTACAAAATATGACTAGATTGCGACTGTAAACTTAGCGACAGTAGAACAGACGAGACATAACTTCGCGGCATTGACGCATAACAGCCATTAAATCGTTTTCAAAAACGCGACCCTGGTTTGGATCGTAGCCAAGATAAGTGGCGATTCCGCCTAAAGAATAAGAGTCTGTTGGAATAACATCCGCACGCTCAAGTGAGCCAGACCACAAGAAGTTCGCATTTCGCACTGCAGAACACATATGCCAGCAGCGCTCCAGCACGTTTGCATCTTCATCTTCAATCAAATGCAATTCTTTAAGCGCTTTCAACGCTTGCATTGTGCCAACCGTGCGCAAAGACTCGTATTTTCCAGCGTATTGCAATTGCAAAAGCTGAACAGTCCACTCAACATCGCTTAAACCGCCGCGCCCAAGCTTCAAATGTCTGTCTCTGCTAACTCCTCTTGGTAAGCGTTCTGCTTCCATACGCGCTTTAAGCTTACGAATTTCCGCTAATTGGGATTCGCTAAGAGGCTCCAATGAATAGCGCAAGTCGTTTACTACTCCACTTAGCAAGGCATCCGCCAACTCTTTAGAACCTGCAGCAAAGCGCGCGCGCAAAAGTGCCTGATTTTCCCACGTACTTGCCCACTTTTGGTAGTAGTGCTCGCACGATTCTAGTGAGCGCACAAGCGGCCCATCTTTACCTTCTGGTCGCAAATCTAAATCAACCATGATTTTTGGCTCTAAAGTAAGAGTACCTTGCAAAATATTTCGCAATATGTCTACAGTAGTTTGCGCAAAACGGTGAGCAAGATTAGCTCCAGAATCATCGCCAGAATCGCAACCGCAAATATCTTGTGTAGGCTTATAAACAACCATCATATCTGCATCAGAGCAGAAGTTAACTTCCCTACCGCCATAACGTCCGAGGGCAATAATTGAAATCGAAGCTTTGCTCTCATCTAGGCACATTTTGCGAGACGCATCTTTCATAGCCCATTGCAAAGCAGCATCAAGAACAGCGTCAAATACGTCACTCATTGCTTGCATCGAAGTATCATCGTCAATAATCCCACACATCCAAGCAAGAGCTACTCGCTCAATTTCTTGCCGTCTTAAAGCGCGCAAAGATTGAGCAAAATCCGCAATACTGCTTGAATATCTTGCAACCATTGCTCGCGTTTGCATATCTAAGCTTTCTCTGCCTCTTGGCGCAAGCGTCGAGTCGTCTCCAAGCCAAGTTATCGACTGTATGGACTTCATCATTGCATCGCCTAAATAGCGCGAATCAGACAAAACGTGGCAAAGCCGTTGAGCTGCGCTAGGAGAGTCACGCAAAAATCCAAGATACGTGTTTTTCCCACCGAAGAGCTCGGAAAGTCGCCTAAAAGCAAGCAAACCCATGTCGGGATTTTGACCTTCTCCAAGCCATTTCAACACTGCAGGAAGCAAAATTCTGTGAATTTTAGCAGCACGCGAAAGTCCCTCAGTAAGAGCTTCAACATGCATTTGTGCAGCTTTTGCATCTGCAAATCCGATTGACGCAAAGCGAGCGCGAGCAGCCTCTGCAGACAACACAATAGGATCCGCATCCGTTTGCGCATTAATCGGAAGCATTGGGCGGTAATAAATATCTTTATGCAAGTGTCTAATTTCTCGTCGCGCTTTGTCGAATCGCGCAACAAGCTCTTCTGGCTTAAGTCTAACAGCTCTAGCAAGACGCCTAATTTGCTCGTTACTGTTAAGATCTTCTACACTAATGCTTCTTGCGCGATCTAACCCACCATTTCCTTGCGCACCTAAATCTGGGAATAAATGCGTACGTTGCATATTCCACATTTGCTGGCGATGCTCGAGCACGCGCTCAAAACGGTAGTGTTCTGCCAAAATCGCAGCTTGCGATCTAGAAACATAACCTCCAGCAGATAATGCGTTAAGCGCGCCTAGTGTATCTCTAACTCGCAAAGACGTGTCTTCGCTTCCGTGCACAAGTTGCAACATTTGCACAGTAAACTCAACATCGCGCAATCCTCCGCGACCAAGCTTCATGTCTAAATCTCTATGAGACGCAGGAATCAAAGACTCCACTCGCTGTCTCATATGTTGGCAATCTGCAACAAAGTGTTCACGACCAGACGCTTTCCAAACAAGCGAATCTGCCATTTGTCTATAATCTTTACCAAGTTGCATATCTCCTGCAGCTGGCCTCGACTTTAGTAATGCTTGAAACTCCCAGCTACTTGCCCACTTTTCGTAGTATTCTCTGTTAGATTCCAATCGCCTAACAAGCGGACCATCTTTGCCTTCTGGCCTTAGCGCAGTATCAATTTGCCACAATGGAGGCTCCGCACAACCCATAACAACCGATTGACACACTTTTTGCAAAACAAGCGCAATAGAAGAGCCAACTCGCAAAGCTTCATCTTGTTTAACGCCATTAGTTGGCTCTACTACATATATTAAGTCAATGTCGGAAACGTAGTTTATTTCTCGCGCTCCCAATTTTCCCATTGCTATTATTGCAAACTTGCAACAGCAAGATCCAGAAACTTGCCCGCGCGCAATCGCAAGAGCCGCCTCTAAAGCAGCATCCGCAGCATCCGAAAGTTTACAGCTTATATCTGGCTGCAATTCTACAGGATCTGCGCTTGCCAAATCGTATGCCATAATCGCAGCAATATGCTGGCGATATCTCGCTCTAAGCGCACAAACAGCTTGTGCAAAACCCATGGAGCTTATTGGAACAGTGCACGAATCGCAATTCTTGTCATCATCTTTTTCTTCATTTACTACTGTTGCACTGTACGATTGAACAGCTTCTAGTAAATCCGAAACACGCTCTTCTAAAGTCATATGTAGCAAATGATTTGGGTCATTTGCGGCAGCGCTTATTAAGTCTTCGCGTGTTCGCATTAGCATTGCAAACGCTTTAGATGCTCCAAGAACTTGCATTAAAGACGAAAGCGGACTTGTTATTAGTGAATTATTAGAGTTTTGAGCAATATTTTCAACAACTTTTTTATGCGATTGATATATGTCGTTAAACGCTAAAATTGCATAATCTGGATCTTCGACTCTGCTTATGCTTTCTAAAATTTTAACCGTGTTTATTGAATTATTTGCACAATTTTTGCAAACATCTTCTATAACTTTACGAGCAGATTCCGGTCGCGCAAACCCTGCTTTAACTAGGCTTCTATACGATAAGTCATTTTCTTGAGCAAAATTTAAACTATTTTTTGAACGATTTTGCAAATCATCTTTTAAGCCCACGTTCAAAATCGCGCTGAAGCCATTGCTTAAATCTCCAGCATTACTTGATTCTTTGCTCATAACGCCACTGTACATTGTGGTGTCGTACAACAATATTTTGCACGGCACCACAAGTACGATTTGCACAATCTACACGATTTTAGTAAAAAGTGGCTTAACGTTTGACCAAATGCTTCTAGTAACTCCAGGACGATTCATTGTGTACAAGTGTATTCCATCTACACCTTCCGCAACTAAATCGTTAATCTGTTGAGACGCAAATATGCTTCCAGCGTCTTGCAAAACTTCTGGATTACTTCCCCATCGCTCAATCATTGCTAAAACTGGCTCACTCATTTTAGAAGAGCACATTTTTGTCATTCGCTTAACTTGATTTGCATTTACAACAGGCATAACTCCAGCTTCAATCGGAACGTTAATGCCAGCTTTTCTAGCTAAATCCCTAAAGTGCAAAAAGTCATCGTTATTGTAAAAAAGTTGCGAAATCAAGTGAGTTACTCCAGCATCAACTTTTCTCTTTAGATTATCAATGTCTTCTTGCAAAGTAGCAGCTTCTGGATGTTTTTCTGGGTAGCACGCACCCAAAATAGGCAAATCTGGTCGCTGTGAGCGAATATACGACACTAAATCGCTCGCGTGATTAAACACTCCAGTAGCATTCTGACTTTCAATAACGTCTCCGCGCAAAGCTAAAACGCCACTAACGCCTGCCTTATCAAACATATCTAAAGCTTCGTCAACATCGTCATAATCCAAGTATCTTGCTGTTAAGTGAGCAACAGTTTTAATACCATACTCCGATCGAATAGTGTTGGCGATTCTAGCAGTAGCAGTTCGATCCGAAGATTTTCCCGTTCCGTAAGTTACAGATATAAAATCTGGATCCAAACCCCTTAAGCCGTCTAAAGTGTCGTAAATCGTTCCTATTGGAGATGTTCTTTTAGGCGGAAACACCTCTAGTGAAAACTTTGGTTTGTACGTCATTTTAGACCGCCACCCAATTCGCTTCTAACCTTTTTGGCTGCCGAAACAAGATTTTGCAAGCTAACCCAAGTTTCTGCATTGCCACGAGTCTTCAAGCCACAATCTGGGTTAATCCAAAGTTTGCTTGCTGGCATTTTGTGCAAAATCTCGTGAATCCTATTAACAATTTCTTCTTCGCTAGGAACGCGAGGAGAGTGAATGTCGTAAACGCCAGGACCCGCTTCTGTTTCAAAGTTCGCGTTATGAATAGCGTCCAAAACAACTAAATCTCCGCGCGAAGCTTCAAACGATATTACGTCCGCATCCATTGCATCAATGTCTAGAATAATGTCGTTAAACTCCGAGTAGCACATATGCGTGTGGATTTGCGTAGTGGCCTCTACAGCAGAGTGCACAAGACGGAAAGCTGCAATCGCCCAATCCAAATACTTCTTATGCCAATCAGAACGCCTAAGCGGAAGCTTTTCGCGCAAAGCTGCCTCATCGATTTGAATTACGCGAATTCCAGCACGCTCCAAATCTAAAACTTCGTCTCGAATAGCAAGAGCCAGCTGCTGCGTTTGCTCCTCGTGCGTAATATCTTCTCGAGGCCAAGACCAGTTAAGAATCGTAACAGGCCCCGTTAGCATGCCCTTCATAACATGATTTGTGCGGCTTTGAGCATATGCACTCCACTCTACCGTGATTGGCTGCGCTCTAGAAACGTCGCTCCAAACGATTGGAGGCTTTACGCATCTAGTTCCATAAGACTGCACCCAAGCGTTTTTTGTAAACTTAAATCCGTGCAAATGCTGGCCAAAGTATTCAACCATATCGTTTCGCTCAAATTCGCCATGCACAAGAACGTCTAAGCCAATGCGCTCCTGGTGTTCTATGCACTCGTCTATTTGCTTGGCAATAAACGCGTTGTATTCTTCTTTGCTAATTTCGCCTTTTCTAAAAAGCGCTCGAATCGATCTTATTTCTTTTGTTTGAGGGAAAGATCCGATAGTTGTTGTAGGCAAATCAGGCAAGCCTAATGCTTCTTTTTGTAATTTTTGGCGCTCCGCGCGAGATGGCTTTCGCTCAAAATCTTCTGGCTTAAGGCTTGCGATTCGCGCTTTAACGTTTTCGTCTACTTTTACTCTAGACCCATCAAATAATGCCTGATTTTGCGCTAATTCCTTGCTATTTTTAAGCTCATCATCATTCAAAACGCAAAGTTGAGCAATTTCGCTTACTTCCTTCAACTTTTCTACAGCAAACGCAAAATGCTTTAATACGTCTTCGCCAAGCTCTTCTCCATCCGTGCTAAATGGAACGTGCAAAAGCGAGCATGCCGTAGAAACAGCTATGCGATTAGTAACGTTTTTTTGCAAAGCATCTAGCAAGCCAAGACTTTGCGCGTAGTCATTTTTCCAAATGTTTCTGCCATTTACAACTCCTGCAAAAATAGTTGTTTTCTCGTTTACTCCATATTTTTGCAAAGCTTCAAGGTTTTCTTCTTTGCCTTCTACAAAATCTAAGCCAATTGCATCAAAAGCTAAATCGTTTAGTGTTTTGTACGAGTCTAAAATATTGCCAAAATACGTGTTAAGCAAAATCTTAACGTTTTCAGCATTCTCTGTGCTTTCAAGTCTGCTTTGAAGAATCGGCTTATATAAGTCGCTAAAAATCCTTAAATCGCCATCTTCTTTATCTAAGCACAAATATGGTTCGTCAAATTGCATCCATTTTGCTCCAAGACTTGCAAATCGTTTTACAATATCGCAATATGCGTTTGCTAATGCTTCAATCGTTTCTTTGTTTGCTTCTAATTCTTGAGCTTGAGGATTGCGAGCAAGCTTTAAGAAGGTGTATGGGCCAATTAGCACTGGCTTTGTTTCAATTCCTAGTGCTTTTGCTTCATTAAACTCGTCGAATGGTTTTGTGCCATCTAAATGCAAATTTTGCGGATTTTCTACTTCTGGAACAATGTAGTGGTAATTAGTTGTAAACCACTTCTTCATTGGAAGAGCTGTTACATCCCCTCTATCCCCTTGATATCCGCGCGCGATGGCAAAAAGCGTATCTTCTGCATTTTCAAACTTTAGATTCTTGTACCGTTCTGGCACTGCACCAAGCAGGATTGCTGTGTCTAGCATTTGATCGTAGTAGCTAAAATCGTTGCTTGGTATGAGTTCTATTCCAGATTCTGCTTGAATTTTCCAATGCTTTTTGCGCAAGTCTTTTGCAACTTGTCTTACTTCTTCTAGAGTTGCGTCTTTTTTCCAATAGCGTTCAATAATTTTTTTAAGCTCGCGATTTGCGCCGATTCGCGGGAATCCCTGTACGGATGTAAGAACAGTATGCATATATCCTCCAAATAATTAACAACCTGATTCAGCCTAGCAAACATTTAGCTTAATGAGGTCATTACCTATTTTGGGGTGTCGTTATAAGCTAAACTTATATGCAGATTTATGCATATGATTTATGCAGATTTATACAAATGATTCGCGTATATTTATGCAAATTTTATAAGGATTTTATGCAAATTTATGCGTATTTTACTACTCAAAATCCTTTGGACTTATAACACCCAATGCTTTTGCTCCGCGAAGTCCGCACGTTGCAAAAGGAGAGTCGGAAACTAGCACAACAATCGAAGCGTTAGAAAGCCCAAGTCTCATTGTTCCTAAAACGTCTGGGTCGGAATCTGGGGAAGAAAGCCATTGCGCAGCCATCGACATTGTTGGCTCATGGCCTATAATCATTGTTATTTTAGATTCACTCCTAATCTCACAAAGCTCATCCATTACAGATTGCATTCCGCCATCATATAAGCTTTTTCTTGATGCAACTATTGGCGAATCTCCAAACTTTTTAAGCATTTTATGCATTGTTTGCTCTGTGCGATTTGCACTTGAACAAACAATATAATCTGGAACAAGCTTTAAAGATTTCAATCCTTTTGCCATGATTTTTGCTTGTTTTATGCCTTTATCGCTAAGGTCTCTTCCCCAATCATCTCCCATTGTTGGCGGCACCGCTTTTGCGTGGCGCATTAGTAGCAGCACATATTTTGCATGCTTTACTTTTTTAACGATTTTTTTAATTGACGCCGCCATTTTAATCTCCTCAGTCTTCAGTTAAGCCTTATTAGGCTTTGGATTTGAGTTAGGCAATTGTGCGATTTGCAAATCTAAATCTCTAAGGACTTTTCTAAGTTTTCTATCAGATATATCTCTAAGAGACAAGTCTTCTAGCTGTTCTGCGCGCTCTTCGGTAGTTAAATCATCAATATCGCTAACAGTATCTTTTGTAGCACGCTCGCGCTTTTTTAGTGCATTAAATCCTTGAGCCATTGCGCGCGAAATAACCAAAAAACCAGTATGACCTATCATTGCGTGATCTGGTCTAACTGCTAAATCTTGAGCTTTCCAAGTTCTTTCTAACGTTTCTTGAATCTCTGGCTCCGTCCAAACTCCAGAAGCACGCAAACTTTGTGCCATTCTAGACATTTGCGTTGTGGTTGTTACGTACGCAACTAATACGCCACCTGGAGCAATAACTCTATAAGCTTGTTCAAGCCTGTTCCAAGGATCAAGCATGTCTAGCATAATGCGGTCAAAATAGCCTTCTGGAAGAGACTTTGCTACTGTGTCAAAATCTCCAGTTAAAAGATTCCACCATTTTGGACTTTCGCCATAGTAAATCGTTGCGTTTAGTTGCGCGATTCTAGCAAAATCAGGTCTAAGCTCTATTGTTGTAAGCTCGCCACTTTCGCCAACAGCGTCTAAAAGACTTAAGCTCATTGCGCCAGAGCCTGCTCCCGACTCTAAAACGCGCATTCCAGAGCGAATATCTCCTAAAGAAATCACTTGTGCAATATCTTTTGGATACATTATTTGAGCGCCTCTTGGCATAGATAAAACGTAATCTGCTAATCGCGGACGCATAACTACATAATCCCATCCGCCTATTGCGCGCGCCGCCATCCAGGGCTTGTTTGATTCTTTAGATGCGTCAAGTTGCTTATTACTGCGCTCAAAATCACGTTTTGTGCTAACTGTTGTTACTACAACGCCTTGAGTTTTGCCAATAACATCGTCGTGCAAAATAATGCCATGCTCGGTTTGTGTAACTCCGCCTTTAACAAGCTGTGCTGTGATTCGCTTGCCTTTTCTATCGGTGAATTGGATTTTTTCACCAACTTGCAAAACTCCTCTACGCGCATAGCTTTCGTACACAAAACACCTCGCTTATTTTTAGAACGACTTTTACTATTATAAGCTAACGGTTGTAAGTGGCATTGCTGAATCGATTGCAAAATCTGGAGCAGATGGACGAATGCCTGCTTCCACCAAATTCACGCCAAGCATTGCCACCATTGCTCCGTTATCCGTGCAAAGCTTCAATTCTGGCAAACGAACTTCGATTCCATGCTCTTTGCCTTGCTCTAAAAGATGCTCTCTAAGTTGCGAGTTTGCGGAGAATCCGCCACCAATCAACAAAGTTTTTGAACCGTATTGCTCGCAACCCATCATAGCTTTGCGAGAAAGAACATCTGCAACAGAGTTTGCTAAAGACGCACAAACGTCGTCTACTGGTATTTCTAAGCCTTGTGCTTGGCGAGCTTCTACCCAACGCGCAACAGCTGTTTTTACTCCCGAAAAACTAAAGTCGTAAGGATGCTCTTTGCCAGAACGACCTTGCGTAAGTCCTTGCGGAACTTTCAAAGTATTTGGATTTCCAAGGCGCCCATGCCTATCAATATGCGGACCTCCTGGATAAGAGAATCCTAGCAATCTAGCTACTTTATCAAAGCACTCGCCAGCTGCATCGTCTAATGTTGTTCCAACAACGTCTATGCTGCGCGCAATATCGTTCACGTGAAGAAGTGAAGTGTGTCCGCCAGAAACAATTAAAGCAAGAACGTCTTTAGGCACATCGCCAAATTGCAATTGCGTTACTGCAATGTGTCCAATAACGTGGTTTATTCCATAAATCGGCTTTTTTGCTGCACTTGCTAGTGCTTTAGCTCCCGAAACTCCAACAGCTAAGCATCCTGCTAATCCAGGTCCTGCGCTTACTGCTATAGCGTCAATATCGCTTAAATCCATATTTGCATCTGCTAACGCTTTTGATACAACTGGCACAAATGCTTCTGCATGCGCGCGTGATGCGATTTCTGGTATAACACCGCCGTAGCGTGCGTGTTCTTGCATTGAGGATGCTACAACGTTAGAAACTAATGTTCTTCCTTTAACGATTGCGGCGGCTGTTTCGTCGCAAGTTGATTCAATGCCTAAAACTATTGGCTCGCTTGTTTTATTCATTGTTTCACTCATTGTTACCCTCACTTTTAGCACTGTTATAAGCTTCGCTAGATTCTTCTAAGTTTTTTGAACTTTCTAAATTTTTTAAATCTTCTAAGTCTTCTAAGTCTTCTAAGTCTTCTATTTGTGCACACATTGTATATGCATCTATTCCTTCTGGCATATAGTATCTTTTTCTTAATCCCATTTTTGTAAAACCGAATTTTTCATACAGTTTTAACGCTGGATTGTTATTTACTTTAACTTCTAAAAGCATTCGTTTTGCGCCTATTGATTTTGCATTTTCAATCATAGTTTTTAGAAGATTGCTTGCGATTCCTCGCTTTTGATACTCTTTTGCAACGCCTATTGTCATTATTTGAGCGTCGTCGCCATCAAACCAAAATCCTGCATACCCAGCTACCGTATTTGTGTTTAGATCAACATCTGCATAATACGCACGCATTGGTGCTTGTAGCTCTTGCAAAATCATGTTCTTGTTCCAACATCCTTGCCCAAACAAGTCTGCTTCGATTTTTGCAATTTGAGAAACTATTGCCTCATATTTTGCACAATCAATTTTCTCTATTGCACAGCTTTTACTATTTGATGCACAAGCTGGATATTTTGAGCAAGTTATATCTACAATCATATGCGTACTTCGCTTAAACCTTATTTTTCCGCTACTTCTGCCACTTTTGTAGCAGCACCAGACCCTAAAACGTGCTTCAACGGGTTTGGAACCGATACGTCTGGTCTTCTTAAATAAAGCGGTTCAATAACGTCTTTTTGGCTTGCGCACATCTTAAATATCTCTAATCCTTTTACGCCTAAATCAAGAGCGCTCGCTTCGGTAATTAAGCATATATTCTCGATTTTCTTCCAATCTTCAGCGTATTTTTTAGCGCCATGACCCGCAACGCAAACGCAATAATCGCAAATATTATTTGATTCAACATACTGATTTACTCTATCAACAATATTTGCAGGATAATCAATATCCATTTCTATTACTGCGCAACCACTATCGTCGTATAAACTCATATAAACTTGGCGTCTTCTAGCGTCATTTAACGAAAGAACATACGTGTGTTTAGCTATGCAAGATTCATTATTTTCGACTATTTCACTATTAGAGATAACGCCATTTTTAAGCGATTCTTCAAAAGCTCCAGAACGAATCATTAAGCTTTGAGGCAGCAAACTGTTGCATCCTAGAATCTTTGCGTTATTCGCAAAAGCAATCGCCTTAGCTGCAACTAGTCCAGCTCGTAAACCTGTAAAAGGAGCAGGACCTACTCCAACTACAATCTCGTCTATTTGATTAAGCTCTAGTCCAGCATTTTTTACTGCAAGATCAATGTTTACTTGCAATCTTTCAACATGAGTGCGAGAATCCGTTTCCACTATTGGATTATGCCCCACAACTCCAACTGTTGAACCGTACGACGTGTCTATAATCAGCGTATTGCTCATTTTCATTCCTTAAATTGACTAACCAATTTAGCTTACTCTTAATCAAGAATTTTTAAGCGATCGCACCAATCTCCTCCGACTGGAACAAGCGTTACAACGCGATTTCCTTCGCTTGTAAACTCATTTGACTTTTCTTTATTAATTGGCCTATCAATATGAACTTCAAGACGAACATTTGCAAGAACGCCTGCCATTTGCTCTCCCCATTCCATAAGCACAACAGTTCCGTCTCCTGGCTCTTCCAAAGCTTCGTCTAATCCAAGCGATTCAAGCTCATCTAAAAGCCTAGAAACAGTGTCTTGCCCTGGAGCGTAATCTTTTCCACCAAGCCTGTATGCATCTACGTGAATAAGATTTGCTACTTTTCCGTTAGAAAACGTGCCTTTAAGCTCTCTAGCAATAGTAAAAGTTGGCGAAACTATTGGCTCTTTTATTGCTAAGCCTTTACCAAATCCTTTAGCAAACGTTGTTTTTCCAGCACCAAGAGGACCAGAAAGCAAAATAACATCTGTTTCATGCACTATTTTTGCAATTGACTCGCCAAGATCTTGCATACACGAATCACTTGGAATTACAAGCTTTTTAATATTATGATTTTCCAAAATCGCACACTTTCGACTTAATTTAATTTAACGACCACGCAAAGCAATCATGCTAATGCATTTTTCTAAAGCGTAATCAGCATCACTCGCTCCACCTTTGCATTGCTCATCTGCCCATGCTAAACACATAAAACACTTACGAATCCCATTCTCACTCCATCCACCTAAATCTCTCATAGCCATTTTTAACGCCCACGGATTCACTTTTGCTTGCGCGTTAGAAATTTCTCCGTTTTTAACTGCTATAGCTTTTGCAATTATGCGCATTTTTACAGCTAATGCTCCAATCAACGCTATAGGGTCAACGCCTTGCAAAACCGCTCTTCTTGATGCAAGAATAGCTTGACTCGTGTTTCCTTGTGCAGCTTTATCTGCTACAAAAAATCCAGTTACTTGCGGATCCGATATTAAGTATTGGTCAACTATTTTTAGCGTTATTGGGTTATCTTCAAAATCAAAACAAAGCTGAGAACAAAGAGATGCCAACTGGTCGGTTTTTCCACCTAAAACCTCTACAATTCGCGCAGCTGCTGCAGGCTCTACTGTGCGATTTTGTCTTTCAAAAAGACTTAGAACAAAATTCAATCTTGCATCATCTTTTTTAAGATCTGGAACAGTTATTTTATTTGCTCCAGCTTTTTCTAGCTTTGTAACGATTGACTTTCCTTTAACACCACCTTCGTGTCGTGCAATAACCCAGCAATCGTTTTCATTAGATTTTACATTAGATTTAGATTTACTAGCGCAAAACTCTATTATTGCTTCGACTAAATCTTCATTAGCTTGTTCAAGATTATTAATAACAACAATTGTTCCACTAGAGAAAAGTGATGGACCTGTAGCAGTTATAAAAGCATATTTATCGGCATTAAAAGCGTCTAAATTTACAACATCTGCATCTGGGCATGAGACTAATATGCGCGTTTTTAAGTCGCGAGCGTTCAAATCATTCAAATACGCATCCCCACCAACTACAATCGTAAGTGGCGCAAAGTTTTTTAACGCTTGCATACGTACCCCTTAATGCTAATGTTTTACAAGTTAGCTAATCAAATCTACCATTAATTCGATTATTTTTAGCTATTTAACACATCTAATAATTGTACAAACTATACAAAACTTAAGATGATTGACTATAAAAATTGCTCAAAATCATCATTTGCACAAAAATCATTCAAAAAGTTCAACCGAATCATCTACAAGATGCTTAAAGCGATTTGATTTTGCTTGAGCGTAAATCTTAAACGCATTATAAAACTCTTTATTTTTAAGATACTTATTAATAAAAAATACACACAAAAATACGCTAAATTCAGCAAACCACGCAAGCCACGCACCTAATGGCCCAGAAACCCATGGAATAACTCCGATTTGTAAATCTCCAAGATTCCAAGCACAATTTGCCATAATGTTTGTTCCAATAGAAGAAATATTAGCGAAAAATAGCGCAATCGAGTAATTCCAGCACGCGCAAACAAGCGACAAAAGCCCAAAAATCGTTGCAAAATCAACAAAAGGAGCAACAATCAAATTCGCTATAATAGATATAAAAGAAACTTGAGGTTGCATTAATATTTGCACAGGAAGAGTAAAACATTGAGCACACAATGTAATACTTAATGCGCTTGCAATACTAGACGGCATATATCTTAAAAAGATTCTTCTTAAAGGCATTCCACAAACAATTATTCCAAAAGTTGCACACACAGAAAGCGCAAACGCATAATCCCACGCAAACTTAGGGCAAACAAATAAAACACCTATAACAGTTAAGCTTAATGCGCTAGCCGATTGATACGCTCTAGAAAGTAAAAATGCAATTGAACAAATAATGCCCATTATAAGTGCGCGTAAAACCGAAGCAGATGGGTAAACAATAAGTGCTAAAGAAACATTTCCCAGTATTTCAAGAAACGCACACACCCATTTTGGAGCAAGAAAATATAAGCAAACTTTACGAATCATTGCTGCAACAAGCAAAAAGTGGCCTCCAGAAACTGCCATTAAATGCATTATTCCCGAAATCTTAAATCTTTGCTTCATTGTATTCGCATACGAGCTGTCAATTTGACTACTTTTATCTTCATCGTCATTGCTTAAATGCTCTTGGCCTAAAAGCCCTACAGTAAGTCCAGGAACAAGCATTTTACCCTGCTCACTCAAATTGCCTGTAACTTTGTAAAATTCTTTATAAAGACTGTTTAGAGCACTTGTTAAAAACCCAGATTTTTCAATCACTTTCAACGAATGGACTTGATTTTTGCTCGATTTATCTTTTTTACTAAACTTAGGAATTTGAATTTCTACATTATTTGCTCCAAATTTTGAGATACCAATCTTTGCAAAACTGCTAATCGTATAACCATAACTGATTGCTTTACAATCTGGATTAAAAGCGTAGAGTTTTGCGCTTGCAAAACTCACATGTTTTTGCACAACGTCATTTTTATCTTCTATTTCAACACTTTTAACACTTACATTAGCTACACAATCTCCTCTAAAAGAAGGAGATGTTCTTAAAGGAGACGTTATTTTCATAGCCACTTTAACGCTTTTAGAATCGAGCCTTTTATTACCATCATAGCTTTGAGCGCTTCTAGCACTTTCGCTTTTAATAACAGAAAAAACAGGATCTAGCTCTTCTAAGCATTGCGTAATCGAACAAATCATAAATGAAGCTAAAAATGCGCACATAATCGCATAAAAAGTTTGCTTGTATTTGATTATTCCTAAGCGTCTCAAAAATTTAGATTTAAGCACACCATTAAAAAATGATCCATTAGAGAATGAAACATAAAAGCACAGAATAGCAAAAATAAAAGTGGCAAATATTGTATACGCTAAAACTTGATTACTTTTGCATATAAATCTTGCATACAGGCATCCAAACCACATTGCAAAAGCAACTGGAACAAGTCTAAAATCCTTGTTTCCATTTTCAAAGTTCCAATAAAATTCTTCCATTTTACGCCTTAAACAACAAAGTTATAAAACAAACCTATAGATAAGCGATTCTTAACCAACACAAATCATCGATTTAATCTTTGCAAAAGTTTTCGGACCAATTCCATTGACTTGCATAAGATCTTCTACACGATTAAAAACGCGAACTTTTTTACGCATGTCTAATATTCTTTGAGCCATTTTTGGCCCTATGCCTTTTATTGCTTGTAATTCTTCCGATCCAGCACTATTTATATTTATGCATTCACTTTTATTTTGAATATTTTTGCTTCTATTTTGACTATATTCACTCTTATTTTTTTCAATCAAATCTTGATTTTTGCTAACACTTTCAACGCTTTCTTCATCTTTTTTTAACTCACTTTTATGATTAGCGCTCACTTTTGATTTATTATTTGATTCGTCTTTACCATCATTTTTACCGTCGCCTTTAGCATCTGACTTATTGTAAAAATCAACTTGCTTATTAGAATGATTTTTTGACTTTGCACTAGCGTTATATGCATAAACCTTGCTATAAGTTGCATATTGACTTATTAACATTGTTAAACTACAAGATAAACAAACAACTAGAATCAGCATTATTGCTAAAATATGAGCAGGCTTTATAGCTAATCTAACATGATTCTTCATTCTTGCTTCGTTGCGCTTATTAAAATCATCAACTTTTAATGAAGAACTATTAGCATTAGCAGCAAGGTCTTTCAAAGCGAGCGCACGTTCTTTAGTTTCGCTATCTAAAACACAAGTTTTATAGTCTAAAATATTCAAATCATCTTTTGTGTGCTGTAAATCTTTAGCTTCTCTATAAGAATCACTAATATCACTGATTTCTTCACTAACATAATTGTTCAAGCCACTAATAGCCTCAAATCTTTCCAAAACATTACGACTCGTTTTATGCACCTTTAATCACCTCCTTTTGTTATTCATAATCATTCATAAAAAAAGATGCTTACCTCCACTATTAAATGAAGATAAGCATCTTTCAAGTAAAATTAACCAATGTGGTTAAAGGCTATTTTGCCTAGAAAACATTGAGTTTTCAGCTTTCGTCTGGCACAATAGACACAATCTTTGGAGCCTTCACAATCACTTTGCGCGGAGCTTTACCACCTAAGCGATCAGCAACAGCTTTCAACGCAAGCTTTTCAAGCTCGCTAGCATCAATATTCGGGTCAACTTCGAGCTTTGCGCGAACTTTGCCCTTGATTTGCACAACAGCTGTAACAGTATCCTCACCAACATAGCGAGAATCTGCAACAGGCCAATTTGCGTGAGCAATCGACTTAGTATGCCCAAGCTTGCTCCACATTTCTTCGCAAATATGCGGCGCAATTGGAGAAAGCATAAGAACAAGCGGCTCAACTGCTGCGCGAGGCACGTGAGGTAGAGACGTTAAGTGGTTATTCAACACAATCAGCTTAGCGATTGCAGTGTTTGGACGCATTGCTTCCATCTCTACAGCCACTTCGGCAATCGTGTTATTAAGAAGCTTAAGCGTCTTTTCGTCGAGCGCATCTTCTGTTACTACGCAAGCACCAGTTTCTTCGTTAACAACGTTACGCCACAAGCGTTGCAAGAATCGCATGCCTCCAACAACGTTGCGCGTATTCCATGGACGAGATTCAGAAAGTGGACCCATGCTCATCTCGTACAAGCGGAACGTATCTGCACCGTAGTTTTCGTACATGTAGTCTGGAGTCACAATATTCTTTAGGCTCTTGCCCATCTTTCCAAACTCGCGATTTACGCTCTCGCCGTGCCATGTAAAGGTTGACTCGCCGGAGCCGTTTGGAGCACCTTCCTCAACCTCATCAGCCGGAACGTACTGTCCGCGCTCATCCGTGTAAGCGTAAGCTTGAATCATGCCCTGGTTAAACAAGCGATGGAATGGCTCAGCAGAATTCACATAACCCAAATCGTAAAGCGCTTTATGCCAGAATCGCGAGTAAAGCAAGTGCAAAACTGCGTGCTCTACACCGCCAACATAAAGGTCAACGCCGCCAGAAACATGCTCTTTGCCTGGACGGTTCGTGCCCATCCAATAGTCGTATTCGTCGCTGTCAACCATGTGCTCTGCGTCATTCGGATCCAAGTAGCGCATGTAGTACCAGCATGAACCAGCCCAATTTGGCATAGTGTTGGTGTCTCGATAGTAGGTTTTTACGCCGTCACCAAGATCGAGCTGAACTTTAACCCAATCATCATTTCGACTCAACGGCGCTTCTGGCTCCGAGTTTGCATCGTCTGGAGCATAAGTCTTTGGTTGATAGTCTGGAACATCTGGCAAAGCAATCGGAAGCTCACTATCTGGAACTAAGTAAGCAACACCATCCTCGTCGTAAACAATTGGGAAAGGCTCACCCCAGTAGCGCTGCCTAGAGAACAGCCAGTCGCGAAGTCTGTAAGAAACTCTGCCAACGCCTACGCCTGCCGATTCAAGCCAAGTCGTCACTTTTTTAATAGCTTCATCTACGCGCAAACCGTTAATAGACAAGGCGTCGCCAAGCTTATGAGTATGCTCAACAGAAGAGTTAATAACAATTCCGTCATGAGAAACAAACGGAGCTTTGCCATCATAATCTTCTAACTTTTCGCCAGAATCAAGCAAAGGCTTAACAGTGTAAATCACAGGCAAGCCAAAAGCTTTAGCAAAATCATAATCGCGCTGATCACCGCCTGGAACTGCCATAATTGCGCCCGTTCCGTAGCCCATAAGCACATAATCTGCAACAAACAGTGGAAGTTTTGCACCAGTTACAGGATTAATCGCGTAAAGACCAGTAAACAAGCCAGTTTTTGCTCCAGCATCTTCCGTGCGATCTTTAGCAGTCTTTGCACGAGCTTGAGCTTGGTACTCTTCCAATCCTTCCTTAAGATTTGCGTAGCCACCCTTCCAACTTTCTGGAACGTTTGCACTCCAGGCTTCTGGAATATGCTCAAGAATCGGATGATCTACAGAAACAACAGCAAAAGTTGTACCAAAAAGCGTGTCTGGACGAGTTGTGTACACTTCCAAATCGCGCGTTTCACCATCTGCACAAGGCACATCAAAGTGAACGGAAGCACCGTGAGATTCGCCAATCCAGTTTCGCTGCATAAGCTTAACTTTTTCTGGCCAATCAATCGTATTCAAATCTTCAATCAAGCGATGAGCGTAAGCCGTAATTCGCATTGACCACTGACGAAGATTGCGCTGGAATACTGGGAAGTTTCCGCGCTCAGATTTTCCTTCTGCAGTAACTTCCTCGTTTGCAAGCACAGTTCCCAATCCTGGGCACCAATTTACAGGAGATTTAGAAATGTAAGCAATACGGAAGTCATTCAAAACGTCTGCTTGTTCTACTTTGCTAAGTTCTTCCCACTTTTTGCCTGCAAAACCAGGAATTTCGCGCTTTGCGCTCTTAAACTCATCAACAAGCTCACAAATTGGACGAGCAGAACCCTTTCCTCCATCTTTTCTTACAAAATCAGGGTTATACCAAGCGTCGTAGAGCTTTGAGAAAATCCATTGTGTCCAACGAACGTAGTTTGTATCAATAGTTGCAAAAGACCTACGATCATCAAAACTCAATCCCATACGATGCAACTGCCTGCGCATATTTGCAATATTTGCCTCGGTAGTAATGCGAGGATGCTGACCAGTTTGCACAGCGTACTGTTCTGCAGGAAGTCCAAAAGCGTCGTAGCCCATAGCATGCAAAACGTTCTCGCCCTTCATACGGTGATATCGGCTTACAACGTCTGTTGCTAAATATCCAAGAGGATGCCCAACGTGCAAGCCCTTTCCAGAAGGATACGGGAACATGTCCATTGCAAAGAAAGAAGGGCGGCCTTCAGCATTCCTGCCTTCGCCATCCCTTAAATTACCCTTAACATTAGCAGCCCAGAATGTGCCCTGCTCATCCCAGGTTTTTTGCCAGCGCTGCTCAATATCTTGTGCGAGTTGCGCATTATAACGAAAAGCTGGCTCAGCGATTGTAGCTTTATTGTCAGCTGTTGCATATTGTTGATCGTTGTCTTCCATAAACAAGCACTATAGCGACTCATATCGTCAATTTGCAACACTTTTTACAACTTTTAAGCATATTTTATTGTGTTTTTTGAAAGTTTTAATGCACAATTCACAAAATACTATTATTTAACGTTTTTTATAAAAATCATTACTACAATTGTTTTAAGAGTTTAACATAAGAATTTACTAGAAATAATATGATTTAACGAGGTTAGTTATGAAGGTATCAAAGAACACGCTTTTATTAATCGCATGCCTTGTATGGGGATTTGCTGGATTTAACATTCTTAAGATTGGTGTTAATGCATACTCAAACTTTTTATCTCCTATTAACTTCACTTTATCTTTAGCTGTTTTTGTAATATTCCAAGTGTTTATTTTTGGAAAACTTGTTAAAAAGCACGTGTCTAGAATCAACGCTTACAAAGAAAACAAGCAATTTTTCCTTAAATTCTTTGACGTTAAATCTTTTATAATCATGGCTTTTATGATGACTTTTGGAATTGTTCTTCGTGCAACAAATATAGCTCCAGAACGCTTTATTGCCGTGTTTTATACGGGATTAGGATCTGCATTAGCCTTAGCAGGATTGCTTTTTGGATATCATTTTGCTAAAACTGCATGTCCGCGTTACAAAAACACTCATACTATGCAATAGTGCTTACAAACACTTGTAACAACATCAACATTACTAAGGAATATTTGACTATCACTCTACGTAAGGAAGTTACTATGAACCATGTTATGAAACGTTATATTAATACATCTTTGTTGTATGCTGTCCTCGCCATGATTGGCGGCGTCTTTTATCGCGAATTTACAAAATTTAATGCTTTCCATGCAAAAAGTATGCTTGCTGTAGTTCACACACACTACTTTATACTTGGCATGGTTGTTTTTCTGTTACTCATACTATTTGAGAAAAACTTCAGTTTTAGTAACGAAAAAACTACAAGAATCCTAATAACTTATCATATTGGACTCAACCTCACAGCACTAATGATGGTTACTCGTGGAATTGCACAAGTACTACGTCTACATCTCAGCACATCTATAGATTTTGCCATAACTGGTTTAGCAGGAATCGGACACATCCTACTTGGTGTAAGTATTGTACTCATATTATTGCAAATTAAACGCAGCATCACTCATTGTGCTAATACTTCATTAGAATAGTAATGATAGGAATAATTTAGTTTATTCATAAAATATTTGTTAAGTGTGTAACTATAAGCCGCATATGCTACTACATTAAGAAGGTTGCTATGAGTAATAACGTGTATAAAAAGAGTAGATCATACGCACCAGAACGATTCTTTGAATGCGAAGGTCGTGGCCTTAACTGGCTTCGAGAAGCTTACGACTATGGCGGGCCTAAAGTAGCTAAAGTTTTTGATTGGGGAAAAGACTACTTAAACATTGAACGCATTGAAACTACAAGCCCTACTCCTTTAGCATCGTTTGAATTTGGAGCGTCTTTGGCACACATGCACGATTTTGGTGCAAAATATTTTGGCGAAGCTCCTGCAGACTATAATGGCACATGCTATTTTGGACCATTAAGCGACCCTGTAAAAATGGATTGCGGCACTTGGAGTAACGTTATTGACTATTTGGCAGAAGGCAGACTTTTGCCAATGGTAAATCTTGGTATTTCTAGAGGAAGTCTTACAAAAAGCGATTTAGATCTTACAAATAAAGTTATTGACGCTTTGCCAGATTTGCTTGGAAAAGCCGCTGAAGATAAGCCAGCGCGCGTTCATGGAGACTTGTGGAGCGGTAATGTTCTTTGGACTAAAAGCGAAGACGGAGAACACACAGAAGCTGTTTTAATTGACCCTGCAGCTCACGGCGGCCACCGCGAAGAAGATTTATCAATGCTTCACTTATTTGGAATCAGCTATTTTAAGCAGATTCTAGACGGCTACCAGTCTGTTCATCCACTAAAATCTGGTTTTGAAAATCGAATGACAATTTGGCAACTCTACCCTATTGCTGGTCATTGTGTTTTCTTTGGTGGAGGCTACGTTAGCGAATATCGAGATATGTGCTTGGATTTGCTTAATCGCTAAATTTGCATTAGATAATTTAATAGAAACTAATAGACAAGTAAGTACAAAACTAAAATTTACGAAAGGTTTTAACTATGATTCGCACGCATAAGCATATTTTGCGCAAAACTATTGCTGTTATAGCAGCTAGCACAATGCTTCTTGCGATTTGCGCATGCGGATCTAGTGCACAAAACGCGTCTCCTAGCGCAAAAGCTCAAGTGGACCACGGCAACGTTATAGTTTTTACACCCTCTGATGGCCTAAATTTAAGTAGAAAAACTCCATTAAGCACATGGGATAATCTTGTTCCAGAAATAGTAAAATCGTTAAAAAAGCAAGGATTTTCTAGCAACGCAATCACAACTAAGTCTTCTAACAGCTTGTATAATCAAAGTCAAGATATTCAAGATTATGTTGTAAACACTATTACGTCACTAAATCCTAAAAACAGCGCTAAAAATACTAAAAGTAAAAGCGCAAAAACAAATGTTAAGAATCTTCAAGATAGCGCAAAAAAGCAGCTTTCAAAAACGACTATTGTTGTTGCTCCTTGGACTAATAAAAACGGACACAACAATTATGGAGATTATGTAACTCAACCAGATTCAAATAGTGATCAATTAAATGACGATGATTTAAAGAATCAAGAAGAAGCAGAAAATAGACTTTCTAACGCTTTAGAGCTTGCTAAAAAAGCTGGAATGCACGTTGTTATGCTTTCTAGACTGAGTAAGGGATTTAATCCAGATATTCTATTTAATCTTTCTTCCGCACAAAGAATTGGAGAGATTCAAGCCTATACTCTTGTACAAAAATTGGCTCTAAATCAAGCATCTAAAGATAATCCAAAAAGCGTGGAAGTGCTTTTGCCTTGCCATAATCAAAAGCAAAATGTTCATTTTCATGTTGGAATAAACAAACGCACAATAAACTCCGAGGATTCTTTGTATAAAACTCCAGATTTTGATGACGAATTTTCCAAACTTGCGTTTGAAGGAATCTGGAAAGTTCTAAAGCCATATTTTGAATCTGGACTAATGTTTTCTCCTTCTGGAAAGCTTAACAAAAATTCCACTGAAAACGATTGGGAAAACGTTGCTATAGATGCGGATAATTCTGATTCTGTTAAAGCAGAACTTGAATTTAGACTTATTGAAAAAAATAATTCTAAAGCAACTCCAACAAAACACGTAGATGGAATTATTGCGTTAGAAGATCAAGTTGCTATGCAAACAGAAAGCGCTTTAGAAGAGCTTGGATATAAGGGCAGCTCTGCAGACATTAATCCTTCGTTTACTCTTCCAGACATTATTGGAAACTTTATTGGAAAACGCAACTTGAGTAAAAAACGAGTACCTTTGCCATCTAATGTAAAAAATAATAAGCTCAAAAAACAAAAAGTAAACAAAAAAAGTAACAAAAATAAAAACACACAAGACAACAATCAAAATATCAACCAAGATAGTCAAAGTGAGTATGCAAACACTATTGTAAACGATTCAAAATGGCCTATTATTACAGGCTACGGAGCATACAAAGACGCTTTGCCTAATCTTGTAAACGGAAAGCAATGGATGACTTCTATAGAAAACATCCAAAAGATTTCTAGCGATGTTGCAAAACAGTGTAATTCATTGAATACTACTGGAAAGATTACGCAACTAGAAGATGTAACCATTTTTGTAAACAATAGTGATTCGCAAAAAGGTGTACCAGTTGCAAATGAAGACATTCTTGCAATCAGTGCAACTAATCTTAAAGCGCTTTTAATAGACCCAGGCTATGTGACTCTTGCAGACGCAGGTCTTTAATTGATTTGCGCTAATACATTGCTCTAACGATTGCGCTAACGCATTACGCTAATCAACTTAAGCTTACGCCCGAGCTTGTGCTCTATTAACAGAGATTAATTCGATTATCTCTTAACTCTTGGAGCATAAATCTTATTTTCAATAAGATCTTTATAACGCTCTAAAACAACGCTTCTTTTTGCTTTAAGGCTTGGAGTAACCAATCCATTTTCTTGCGTAAACGCGTCTGGAACAATCTCAAACTTTCTAATCGATTGTGCTCTAGAAACCTTAGAATTTGCTTTTACAACACTTTGCTCAATTTCGGACCTTACAATCGAATTTTTTCGAGCTTCATCCAGCGAGCGCACAGGTCCTGCCCCTCTAGATATAAGCCACGAGTTTACTTCTGCCAAATCAAGCGCAATAATTGCCGATATAAACGGCCTTCTGTCTCCTACAACAACGCATTGAGAAACGATTGGGCAAGTCATAACAGAAGCTTCTAGAATGCTTGGAGAAACGTTTTTACCGCCAGCAGTTATTATTAAATCTTTCTTTCTGCCTGTAATCCTAACAAATCCATCTGGTTCTAGCATGCCAAAATCTCCCGTATGCAGCCAACCATTTACTATTTGCTTTTCTGTTATTTCTGGATGATTATGGTATCCAACGCATACTGCAGGGCTTTTAATGCAAAGCTCACCTTCATTATCTATTGCAACAGACACGCCTTTAACTGGAATACCTACTGTTCCAATTCTGTATCCCTTTGTAGGGTTTACCATTGATGGCGCGCATGTTTCTGTCATTCCGTAGCCTTCAAGGATTGGAAGCCCAATTCCATTAAAGAAGTGAGATATAGACGTGTCTAAAGGAGCACCGCCAGAAACACCGTATTCAACGCATCCTCCAAAAACTTGCAAAATCGACTTATATACAGTGTTTTTAAAGAATTCGTGACTTATTGCAATCAATGGCGAAACCATTGCACCATTTTGCTGCGCCTTTGACCATTGTTTAGCAACTTTTACGCTTAACGCAAATATAACGCCTTTTAATCCTCTGCCTGCTTTTTGAGAAGCCGCATTGTAGATTTTTTCAAATATTCTAGGAACACCAAGCACGAATGTTGGCCTAAAGATTTTGAAGTCACTAAGTATTGTTTTTAGATTACTAGATAATCCAAGTGTAACGTTTCCAGTAAAGCAAAAGAATTGCATATATCGTGCAAAAACGTGTGCTAGAGGAAGGAACAGCAAAAGTCGTGGATTACCATTCTTACTTTTTAACGCTATATCTGGCATAGAAACTATTCCAGACTTTGCTATAAAAACAAAGTTTCCGTGCGAAAGCTCAATGCCTTTTGGCTCTCCAGTAGATCCAGAAGTATAAACAATTGTTGCTAAATCTTTACCTCTAACAGCTTTTTCTCTCTCGTAAAATTCTGCATCCGTAACGGTTTTTCCGTATTCAATAAACGTGTCGATTGCGTTTGAACTCAATACGAATATTTCTTCAAGACATTTGCACGACTTTTTTGCAATCAATACATTATCTCTAATTGCTTCGTCTTCAACAAAAATCATGCTCACATTGGAATCGTTAACAATGTTTTCTATTTGACTCACAGAGCTTGTTTCGTAGATTGGAACAGTTAAAGCTCCAATAGACATTATTGCCATATCTAGCAAAGTCCACTGCCAAGAAGTATGAGCAATTATAGATATTGAATCCCCTGGCATAACGCCGTGTGCTATAAACCCTTTTGCAACAGATATAACTAAATCTCTAAACTCTTTAGCGCTGTAGGATTCCCATTTTCCATTTTCGCCAAGATACTCAATTAAGGATCCGTTTGCATTGCGCTCTACGCGATTTTCAAGAAGCGAAAAAACATTTGCGTCGTAATCAATCTTCTCATTAAGATTGCGAGAATACTTTTGCATAGCCGCTCCTTAAATTGCGCATATTATTTAAGCAATGATTCTCAATATTTTACTCAAGAATCTATACACACTATACGATACGTATTTTACTATTTTTCTTTTAAGTCTTCTTTTGGCTTTAACACTATTTTTTGTTTTTGAACCATCTTTTTTGGGTTTGCGTACGTTCTGTTTCTTCGTTTTAATCCCCATTGAACGCAAAGATTATCGCAATGATCCGACCCAACTGTTACATATGCAAAATTCTGACCCTTTTTAACAATTGACCCAACAGGTAAATCCGTATATGCAGGCTCAAATGTAGATGTTAAAACACCATGACTTATTGTTACAACAGACTTTCCAGCAACCAGCCCCGCAAAGGCAATTATTCCATCTTGTGGCGCTCGCAACTCATCGCCTTCTTTAGCTTGCAAATCAACACCTCTGTGGCCTGCAAGCCAAGGCTTACTTGGAGCATCAAAATCATTAATAATATTTGCTTCTTTTATTGGATACATCATCCTAGACTTGCAATATTCGTTATCATAATCCTCACTAATACTTGTAGCTAAAACATGTTTTTTAGAATTATTTTTACAAGTATTCGCATATTGCGTATACGCATCTTGCTGATTCGCTTGAATGTACTCATATTCAATGCTTCTGCTAATACTCGTATTTTCTATAACACGAATTAGTGTAATAAATGCAATCAAAGCAAAAAACGCTATTATGTATACAAAAATTATCTTATGTTTCAAAACATATTTTTTTATTCTATTAATTTTTTTGATGATTTTTTGCATCATTTTTTTATCAATGACTTTCATCTTAAATATTTTCCACATATTTTCTCTCCTTTGAATTTCACACTAAAAATGGCGTATTTTAAGGGTTTTTGCTAATTTATTTTGCGTTCTTAAAAGTTTTTCATACGATTCTTTTTTAGTAAAGATTTCTTAAGCAATGTGGTTAAAGGCTATAAAACCTTGATATTTCAACGTTTAACAATTTTCGACACGCCCAAACGAGCATATATTTGCATATTGCCAAATTCCGTGTAATATAAATGTCTTGTGCACGGCACAAAGCCAAGCATGGAAGATATTCCTGCGTAGCTCAGTTGGCAGAGCGTTCGACTGTTAATCGAATGGTCGCTGGTTCAAGCCCAGCCGCAGGAGCAAAATAAACCACCAGTTCGTCTGGTGGTTTTTTGTTTTATAAAAATTTTAGCTACATCAAAGCTAAGTCAAACTCTCGGGTTATAGGCCAAAAACCTATAAGTTGCAAGGCATTACGTACTTGCTTTGGCGTAAACTGTAAAGGTCGTTTGCATAAAGCAAATCTTGGCAAATATTGATAAACAGAGGATAAATATGTTAGAAAACATCTCCAAAGTCATGAATAATGGCAATAAAAAGAAGATGATAGTTCTTATAACTGGCTTTGTAGTACTTGCGCTAGTTCTTTGCATAGGCGCATTATGCTGGAGTGTTCAGCATAATGCTCGCGTAAAAGAGGCTCGTAAAACTTGCGAAGTTCAAGTTGCGCAAGTAACTAAAGCAAACAAATCTTGGAACAAACTTATTAAAAATTCTCTACTTGTGTCTTTTGCTAAAGAAGATTCCGAAAACGGCAAACTACTAAATAAGCTTATGAAGTTGCGCATTCCAGAAACAGTTGTGTGCAACGCAAATTCACCAGAAGCTTTAGGCGCGCAAAATGCTCAAGCTATTGCAGCAGCGCAATGGTATTCCGATAACGCTCAACGAATTCGCAGCATCACTTCTATTATGATTGATAAAGCTGCAGGCGACGAGCCTACTCAAGAAGACAAAAAGAAGGAAGAAGAAAGCCAAAAGCAATTGCAAAAGCTTACTGATTCTGTTATTAGAAAAGCGCCTAGAGTACAACGTAGGCCAAGACTTACCATTCCTAACATTCCTCCAGATCCTGTAGAAACAGCAAAGGAAAAAGCTCAAGAAGATGCTGCTGCAAAAGAAGCAATTAGAGAAGCAGAAAAGAAGAAGGCTGAAGCTGCAAAGAATGCACCTGAAAAGAGAGCAGAAGAAAAGAGAGCAGAAGAATTAAAGCAAATGAGAAAAGAGATTAGAGAAACTGAAAAGAAGGCTGCAGAAAAGAGAGCAGAAGAAGATAGAAAGAAGAAGGAAGAAGAAGAGAAAAAGAAGAAGCAACAAAACCCTCCTACAACAGATCCTCCTACAACAGATCCTCCTACAACAGATCCTCCTAAATAATGTCAATACACCTCCATCAGACAATGGCGGCGAAAACAAATAATAATCTCTGTTAATCAATAAAAAATGCGCTCAGCAAATCACTGAGCGCATTTTTTATACTCTAATCACTTTGTTAAATCAACTTGATCTAACGGAATAACCTTAGTGTGATACTTAATCTTGTATCCAACATAAAGCACAATAAACAGCGGAACAGACATATAAGTTATGCCAATCGCTTGCCAATTAAGCGTGTGGAACGATTCAAGATCTTGACCAACAATAACCAAAATGCACAATACAAGAGCCACAATTGGACCAAACGGATACCACTTAGCTTTATAAACAAGATCGTCCAAAGACTTTCCTTGAGCAATATACGCCTTGCGGAACCTATAGTGCGCAGCTGCAATTCCTGCCCAGGCAATAAATCCAGTCAAACCACTTGCAGCAACTAAGAACATGTAAATTTGCGTTCCAAAAATACTCATTAAGAATGTTAAAAGAGCTACAACAAACGTTGCAACCAAAGATTGCATTGGAACGCCTCTTCTATCTACGGTTCCGAACATCTTTGGAGCGTGATTATCTTTTGCAAGAGCGTAAAGCATTCTAGTAGAAGCGTACATTCCAGAGTTTGCTGCCGAAATAACAGATGTAAGCACAACAGCGTTCATGATTGTTGCTGCAATTGCCAATCCTGCTCGCTGGAACACAAGCGTGAATGGGCTTATAGAAATATCGCTAGCTTCCGAGCCAAGCAAACTTGGACTTGTGTATGGAATAATGCATGCGATTACAAAGATTGCAAGAATGTAGAACAAAACAATACGCCAGAACACTTGCTTTACAGCCTTTGGAATGCTCTTATCTGGTGTTGCAGATTCGCCTGCTGTAATACCAATAAGCTCTGTTCCCTGGAACGAGAAGCCTGCGATAGCAAACGCGCCTAAAACAGCTGGGATTCCTCCAGCAAATGGAGCATTCTTATGCGTAAAGTTGCTTAGCAATGGCGCTTTTCCGCCTAAAATGCCAACAATCGTAAGCAAACCAATAGCAAGGAATATAATAACGGTTACAACTTTAATAATCGAAAGCCAATACTCGGTTTCTCCAAAGCACTTAACAGTAAGAATATTAATCAAAAGAATAACAACAAGAACTGTTAGAGAAAATACCCAAATTGGCACCTTTGGAAGCCAATATTGCAAAACGATTGCTGCAGTGCTTATATCTACAGCAACCGTGATTGCCCAGTTAAACCAATAATTCCAACCCATTGCAAATCCTAAAGCTGGATCAATAAACTTTCCAGAATAAGATGCAAAAGATCCACTAATTGGCATATACGTTGCCATCTCACCTAGAGATGTCATAAGAAAATAAACCATAATGCCGATTGCAGCATACGCTAAAAGCGCACCCCCAGGGCCTGCCATGTGGATTGTTGCGCCACTAGCTACAAATAAGCCTGTTCCAATGCTTCCACCCAAAGCAATCATGGAAATGTGGCGTGTTTTTAAACCGCGATGAACGGTTTGAGATTCTGTAGTTGATGAACTGTTGTTACTCATTGTTTCCTCCTTTTGACAATATTCAAACAGAGGCAAACAGGCAACAGTATGCATGTCGATAGCACTCCGCAGCAAATTGCCAAAATTGCTGCGACAGTCCTTGGCCTATTGAGCCAAGTCCCAGCTTGTAAGCTAGAAAAGAATAACCTACAAACTTCGGCGCTCTCCCCTTTTGCAAATAACTTAACGCCTCTTTCTGGCTAATGATTGCTACTCTTGTTGAGCGCGACCTCTGGTCGATGTGTTTTATTATTAAGATAGGCAAAGACAAACTCTAGACACTAACCGATATTTATTCAGATTAGACTAAATTTTCTAGTTATTTTGATTATTTTTTTCTGTATTTTTTATGGCTTTATCGGAAATTTTACGACTATATGCATTATGTCTGCGATATTTATTTATTTTTATTGGCGATTTGCGATTCATTGCACCAAAAAGCGTTAAATCAAACTTTACAGACATTAATCGCATAGCGACTACTAGCACAACAATAAGAGTATCTAAAATCATCTCTGTAATAACGTCAAAACATCCTGCACGTTGTGCTTTTACAACAAATACCGTTAAAACACACCCAACTGCAGCAGGAAGCGCATACCAATGCTTATCTCGAACAATTACAGGAACTTGATTCAAAACCATATCTCGAATTAATCCACCACCAAGCGCCGTGGCCATGCCCAAAAACACAGACGCCATTCCAGACATGTGAAAATCAAGACCCTTAGCAGTGCCATTTACAGCAAAAAGGCCCAATGCTAAAGCATCTAAAGTTAACATAAGCCACTTCCACTCATCAATTTCTAGATGAGCAAAAGCAACAATAACACCAGAAGCCAGTCCAGTAAAAACAAATCCCCTATCCGAAATTCCTACAGGAGGCAAAGCGCCAAGTAAAACGTCTCTAACAATTCCACCACCCAATGCTGTAAGCCAAGACGTTGTGATTATTGCAAAAATATCGTAGTTCTTGCGAATAGCCCACATTCCGCCAACCATTCCACAACAACCCGCAGCTATGTATTCAACAACAAGGAAGAAAACGTTGTCCCCTAATGCCCCTTCCACAATACTTCCTTTCCATGCGCTAAACACTCAAAACAAAATCTAACTAACAATTAACCTATATCTAACCAAGCATACAATTAGCGCGCCACTTGTTATAAACATAAAATGTTATAAACATAAGATGACGCGCTAAATAAAATATACTAACGTTTTTTACGACTAATTTTGAACGATTTTAATTCTTAACTAGTCGCACACCTTCCACATCCAGTTGTGAGTGTCTTCAACATCTCCAAGCTGAATGCCAAGAAGCTCATCGCGAAGCTCTTGCGTAAGAGCACCAACACCGCCGTCTGCAACCTTAAGATCGAATTCATCCGACTTAAATCTGCCGATTGGTGTAATGATTGCAGCAGTTCCGCAAGCAAGAACTTCCGTAACTTCGCCAGAACGAATGTCGTCAAGCAAGCCTTTAAGAGGAATCATGGTTTCAACAACATCATGACCCTTCTCTTTTGCAAGTTGAATAATAGAACGGCGAGTAACGCCTGGAAGAATGCTACCAGTCAAAGATGGAGTTTCCAAATGACCATCCTTGTGGAGCGCAAACATGTTCATGCCGCCAAGCTCTTCCAAATAAGTCTTAGTTGCAGCATCCACAAAGCAAACCTGCTCGCATCCGTGCTCAATACCCTTATATTCGCCAAGCAAAGAAGCAGCATAATTTCCGCCGCACTTAGCAAAACCAGTTCCACCAGGACCAGTACGGAACCATTGATCTTCTACCCAAATGCTAACAGGCTTTAAGCCGCCCTTAAAGTATGGGCCAGATGGAGAAGCAATTACGCAATACTCAACCTCGTGAGCTTCGCGAACACCAAGGAAAGGCTCGGAAGCAAACATAAATGGTCGCATATAAAGCGTGTATTCGCGCCTGCTTGGAACCCAATCTTTATCTCGCTTAACTAAAGCTGCAACCGACCCAATAAAATCGTCAATAGAAAGATCTGGCAAATACAAACGCTTAGCAGAATTTTGGAATCGCGCAGCATTAATATCTGGGCGGAAAAGCCAAACAGAACCATCGGAACGCTTATAAGCCTTCAAGCCTTCAAAGCATTCTTGCGCGTAATGAAGAACAGATGCGCCTGGATCCATTTTTAACGGACCGTAAGGCTCAACGCGCCTATCAGACCAGCCTTCTCCCTTGGTCCAAGACATATGAACCATATTGTCGGAGAAAATCTGACCAAATGCTGGCTTATCAATAAGTTCGTTACGCTTAGCACTAGAAACTGGATTATCGTTAGGCAAAACGGTAAAGTTGCCAGCTAATTTGTTTAACAGAGCAGGATCGCTATGATCATAAGAATCGTAGGCATCCTTAAACTCTGGAGCGACTTCTAAATCGGCCATTATGTCTCTTTTCCTATTTGCAATTACTGTATTTGTGATTGCTTTATAATTAATGCATTGCAATTGCTTTTAATGCAATTAATGGTATAGATTAGTACGATTCTCAATTAACGCAAGCCCGTATACAAATATTTTTTATAGAAAAACAAGCATTTAGGCTAAAGATTTACGATTTGCAACAAAGAATTAACATAATATACGAAAAAATTAAATTCGCAGCGTAAGATTTGTGCCTCTGGTGGGACTCGAACCCACAAGCCCGTAAGGGCGTCAGATTTTAAGTCTGATGCGTATGCCAATTCCGCCACGGAGGCAACAGTCATTAATTATGCCATATAAAACAATTAAAAACAACTCAGCGTGTGGCGAGTGTTCTACGACCCAAATCTAGAGTGATTCCATCCAGCAATCCGTGCTCACTTGCAACAAAAGTTTCCAAGACGCCACCATGATCTTGATAGGCCTCTTTAGCAAGACGCTCAAGAACGCGACTTAACACAACTGCACCTCCGCCAACAACATCAACTCTTCCAGGATGAATTGTTGCATACGTGCGGCGCCTCTCCCTAGACATATGCAAGAACCTATCGTTAACCGTATATGCCTGATCTAACGCGATTTTTACTCCATCAACAGCCTTATGATCATAATGCTTTAAGCCAATCGCAAGAGCTGCCATAGTTGTAACAGTACCCGAAACACCAATAATCGTGCGGGCTTTACCAGCCTTAACGTGCTTTAACGCTTCGTCTATATTCTTGTCAATATCTTTTATTGCGCAAGATATCTCTTCTTCGGTAGGCGGGTCCGTATGCAAATGACGCTCAGTCATGCGCACAGAACCAATGTTCATAGAATACGCAGAATCAACCTTATCTTCAGCAATATTTACGCCATCTCCGCCTAAAACAAGCTCTGTGGAGCCTCCGCCTAAATCAATAACAAGATAAGGCGCTTGCAAGTCTTTTCTAGAAACAACACTTGTTGCTCCCAAAAAACTCAAAGCAGCTTCTTCGGTTCCACTAATTACCTCTGGATGCACTCCAAGTTCTTCAAACATCATTTGTTCAAACACATCTCTGTTTAGAGCATCCCTTGTTGCAGAAGTTGCAACAAAACGAATAGCATCCACCTTATGCTCGCTAAGAACCTTAGCAAACTCTTTAGCAGCTTCTTTTACACGCTCTAATGCATCGGGCGCAAACATATGCGTTTCGTCAATTCCCTGCCCCAAGCGTACAACCCTAAGCATTCTAGGAACAACATCTTTCATGCCATTTTCATCAACTCTAGCAATTTTTAGACGAATCGAATTAGTTCCACAATCGATTGCAGCAACACAAACAGACTTGCTACATACGCCTTCTCGATTAACTTTTTTACAACCAAGATTGAACGATTCTTCATCTTCATTTTGAGCATAGTCATTATCTTCCCAAGGAGTAGTGCATTTGCAAACTTTTGGACTAAACTCACTTGCGATTTTGTCTAAAACAATATCTCCAATAGGATTAACACCTCTGCCCATTACAAGGCTTTGAGCCAGCAAAGCATGCAAGCATTTAACACGAACTGGCATTCCGCCTGCACTCATGTTTTTAATATGCTCTTCGCTATCGTTTAATCGATTAGCTAACTCTTTGCGAAACTCTAAATACGCTTTATGCGCATATTCGTATTTTTTAGCAACTTCTTCGTTAGTGTTTAACAAATCATTGCATTCCTTCATAAAGCCTTGTGCTTCTAGGTGCGAAGCAGCTTTAACAGCCTCTGGACTTGTTAAATAGCATGTTGTAGGAAAAGGAGTTCCGTCTTCTAAGCATGGACGCGTAATAACAGCAAGTGGCCTACCACAAACGCATCTAGCGCCAACAGCAACCATGCCCCTTGGAAATCTTCCTAATTGACGCTTTACAATGTTTTTGTCTGCTTTATTTGCAGGATTCTCTAGTAGCGAACTCACTAATAACTTTACGTTTAGGCCCATGTTACACTCCATATGCATTGCGCATCTTAAAATCGTATATAACTCTTATTGTTAAATTCTATCTAGTTTTAATTCTATCTACTTTTATTACCATTATTACTATGTTTTTTGTTTGTTGACTTTTCATTATTACTTTTAGATTTATTAGACTTGCTTGTGCTATTGGAGTGATTATTTTGTTTGCCACTTTGCTTAGTGGTATTAATCTTAGAAGACTTGCTACTTTCATTATTTTCTTTAGCCTTAAAGCTCATATCGTCTGGCTTGTCTGCCTTGTGAAGCGCGTAAAACAAGTCACTATACCACGGCAACGCTTTTCTATCTTCGTACAAAGAATCATCCTTATTAAACGATTCTGGAACAGAACCCGTAATCGCCTCTGGATGCTCTACTCTAACAGCTTGCTCCCCTGGAAATATAAACCCCAATCTTTCCCTTGCTTGAGCTGCAACATACGCCTTGTCTTTCCAACGCTCTACATCGTTATTAAGAGCTTGCTTTTTATCTTTCAAAGCAGACTCATCCCTTTGCAAAGCGTGCAATTCTGCCAAACTTAAAGCATAGTTACGAATTGTTGATATAAGACCAATACAGCAAAGAAATACAACAACTATCATGGAAACAAATACGATTGAACCAGAAAACAGCTTCTTTTTTTGAGGCTGATTTGATTCGTCAACTGTATTTGCAGTCATGCGGCGATTTCTTAAAATCATACTTCTAAATTACTTTGAATATTCGACGTGACGCACACACGCTTATAAGATTGCGGCCAGCAGCACAAGGCCACTGACCGCAATCAACTCTTAGCTTTATTATTAAACTTTATTATTAAGCTGTAGTCTTTAGAGTTTTGACTTTAGATTACTCCATTTGAGCTTTGCTCAAAATCGTATCTGCAGAATGTTGCAATTTTTGCAACTCTTCTTGAGTCAAATCAAGCTGGCATTGCTTAACAATTCCTTCTCTACCAACAATTGCTGGGTAAGAAAGATAAGAATGGTATTCTTCACGATAGTTAGAAACAGGCATTTGCTCTTTAGAATCCGAAAGAACTGCATCCACTAAACGAACTGCAGCAGCAGCAATACCGTAGTTTGTGTACTTCTTTCCGTAGAACACTGTAAATCCGCCTTCGCGAGTTTCCTCATCAATAGCGTCTAAATCCATGTTCTTTTCTTTAATAAGCTCTGTTATAGGCTGCTCAAAGACTTTAACTGTGGACCACGCAACAAATTGCGAATCACCATGCTCTCCTAAGCTATATCCCTTAACAGCCTTTGGATGCACGCCAAAGAACTTGCCTACTGCACGATGCAAGCGCGCAGAATCAAGCAAAGTGCCAGTTCCAATAATCTTTTCGTAAGGAAGACCAGTAGCTTCCTTGTAAAGCTGGCAAATAGCGTCGCAAGGATTTGTTATGTCAATCAAAACACCGTGGAATCCAGAAGCCTTAATCTTTGCACCAACTTCTGCAACTTCCTTACGATTATACTTAAGCTCTGCAAAACGATCTGGATGAGGAACGTCCAAAAGCTTTATGTGACCCAAGGCGCTTACAATTACCTCTACGTCTTTTAATGCTTCATAATCATTAACCGTAATATTAACGTTAAAAGGCACATTATCCATTGAATCTTCAAAATCCAATGCGTCGGCATTCACTTTTGCCTCGTTTGTATCATAAAGATACAAATCATCAGCATGACCGCCAACAACAAGTTGATGCGCTACTGCTGCACCAACGTTTCCCATGCCTATAACTGCGACTTTTCTCATATGAAACATCTCCTTCCGTTTTTAGTTTTCCATAAAAAATAGCACTATTTTGATTAGAATGAAAGTAATTTTAGAAAAATTTATATATTTTTTTTAAAAAATCGCTAAAATATACGAAAAACGGCCAATCGCATGAATGCGACTGGCCGAATTATGCTACAGTCTAGATCTTAAACAAGACTTACGTAGAACTTATAAAAGCTCTAGCATATTACTTCATATACTTCTTGCAAGCCTTGAATGCGCTGTAACCAGCATACTGAGCAGTAGAACCAAGCTCTTCTTCAATCTCAAGCAAGCGGTTGTACTTAGCAATGCGCTCGCCACGAGCAGGAGCACCAGTCTTGATTTGGCCGGTGTTCTTAGCAACAGCAAGATCAGAAATGGTGGTATCTGGGGTTTCACCAGAACGGTGGGAAACCATAGAAGTGAAGCCATTCTTGGTTGCAAGCTCAATAGCGTCGAGAGTCTCGGTAACGGAACCAATCTGGTTCAACTTTACGAGCAAGGAGTTAGCTGCTCCAAGCTCAATGCCCTTAGCCAAACGCTTTGGATTAGTAACGAGCAAGTCGTCACCAACGAATTGCAAACGATCGCCAAGACGCTTGGTGATTGCTGCCCAATCATCCCAGCCTTCTTCCTGGAATGGATCTTCGATAGAAACGATTGGATACTCGTTAATGAGCTTCTCGTAGTAATCAAGCATGTAAGCAGATTCGCGCTCTTCGCCGTCGAAACGATACTTGCCAGTTTCCTTGTTGTAGAACTCAGAAGAAGCAACGTCGAGGGAAATACCAATCTGCTTGCCTGGCTCGTAACCAGCAGCTTCGATTGCATCCATAATGTACTTCAAAGAATCTTCGTTGGACTTCATCTTTGGAGCGAAGCCACCTTCGTCGCCAAGACCAGTAGCCAAGCCTTCCTTCTTCAAAACGTTCTTTAAGGTGTGATAAACCTCAACGCCAGCGCGCAAAGCGTCGCTATAAGTAGCAAAACCGTATGGAGAAATCATGTATTCCTGAATATCGGTTGCAAAATCAGCGTGAGCACCACCGTTCATAATGTTCATGTTTGGAACTGGAAGAATGTGGCCATTTGTACCGCCAATGTAGCGATACAAAGGAAGCTCAGCAGACTCAGCAGCAGCATAAAGAGCAGCAAGAGAAACGCCAAGAATAGCGTTTGCGCCAAGCTTGCCCTTGTTTGGAGTGCCATCAAGCTCGATCATTGTTTCATCAAGAGCGCGCTGATCAGTGGCATCCATGCCAATAACCTTTGGAGCGATTACTTCGTTAACAGCCTTAACTGCTTCCAAAGTACCCTTGCCTTGGTAGCGAGACTTATCGCCATCGCGACGCTCCCAAGCTTCTGCCTCACCAGTTGAAGCACCAGAAGGAACTAAACCAATTCCTTGAGCGCCATCTTCGGTCTCCAAATAAACCTGAACAGTAGGATTTCCACGAGAATCCAAAATTTCGCGTGCATATACGCTTTCAATAGCTGCCACAACTACTCCTTATTTATCTGTTGGTTGTGTAACATATTTAAGATTAATGCGTTTTATGGACGTTATTTCGCAGCGTAAGTCGTTAAGCATACAAGCCTATATAATCCAAGCTTTTCTTAATTTGTCCACACCTTTGTACAATAATAACAAACTGGCACGGGGTGCAATTATTTGCTTGATTGTAATTGCTGAGATCATACCCGTCGAACCTGATATAGCTAGTACTATCGAAGGGAATGTCGAATGGTTAGCCATTGTAAGAGCATGCTAAAAAATGCATCTTCTTCACTACGTTTATGTGTGCCATGGCTTTCCACACTTGTCATACTTATTGGATGGTTTTTAGCTACACTTGGGCCTAAAGAGACTAGGCACATTCCATCACCTGCAGAAGTAATTAACGCTTTTCAAGAATTAAACTCAGAAGGTTTAATTTGGCCTTCGTTGGGAATTAGTTTTACAAGAGTTATTGCAGGATTATGTTTAGGAATGATAATTGCAGTTCCAGCAGGAGTTATTTCGGGTAGCACAAAGCTGGGCGACATTATTATTAACAAGCCTGGCCACATGCTACGATCTGTTCCTTTTACTGCACTAGCACCTTTGCTTATTATTTTATTAGGCATTGGTGAGACTATGAAAATAGCTCTTATTGCTATAGGCGTATTTGGAACGTTCTACGTAAATATGAGGGATGGAGTTCGTAATATTGATCCCAAACTCTTGGAATTAGCTCGCGCATACAAAGTAAATAGCAAAACAGTATTTTTCACAATTCTTCTTCGAGGAGCGCTACCTAACTTTATGACTGCTTTACGCTTTGCAATATCAGTGTCTTGGGTGGCATTGGTAACGTGTGAAACAGTCAACGCTTCAAAAGGAATTGGATATGTTCTTGCAAGATCACAAGAATTTTACAGACCAGATCAAATGCTGCTATGCATAGTTTTATACGCGATTGCAGGCCTACTTTCTGAAGGAATTGCAACACTTTTAGAAAAAATTTGCATGCCTGAGCGACGTTCATCCATCGTTAAACTCAAACAAAACTAAGAATATTAGCAAAATAATTAGGAGAATAAAATGGCTAAATTCGCATTATCTACAACAAGTAAGCGAGCATTAGCAGCTGCATGTGCTTTGTGCGCAACGATAGCTCTTGCATCATGTGGCAGCACTAAACAATCTAAACAATCATCTTCAACTTCAAACAATGGAATTATGCGCGTAGCATATCTTTCAACAGCTAACTATCTAACAACCTTGAAAAATGATGATTTTGCACAAAAAGAATTTGACAAGTCAACAGTAAAATTTACAGGACCTTACACTCCTCTAGACGCATATGCTGCAGTCAATAGCGGCGCTGCAGATGCTTCTTCAACAGGAACTACTCGCTTTATTGATTGGGCTTCAAAAAATCAACCATGGGTTGCATTCGCTATTGAATACTACAACGGAGATTCTCAAGGAATAGTAGCAGCACCAAATAGCGGTATTAAAACACTAAAAGACTTGTACGGAAAGAAAATTGGAATCATAGCTAAAGGTGGAACTGGAGATTACGTAATTCACCGTTCATTTGAAAAAGCCGGACTAGACCCATCTAAAGTTCAAGAAGTAGAGATGAGCCCAAAGAACTTCCACGCAGCATTCACAACTGGGCAAGTTGATGCATTAGCAACATTCGACCAGAATTTAGCAGCAGCTCTAGCAACTCCAGGATCAAAACGAATTGTTAATGCTAAAGATTATGGAAACTTAAACGTTTCTATACACATGGTTTCTGCATCATTTGCTAAAAAGCATCCAGATTTAGTTAAGAAAATGTATCGCGCATTAGTCAAAGAAGCTCAAAAAGCAAAGAAGAATCCTAGCGTAATTACAAACGCTTATAAGGAATTTGGGGCGTCAGAAAGCACACTGAAAGAAGTCGCAAAGTTCTACGTTCCAGACATTCTTCCAATTGATGAAAAAGGCCGCGAAATGTTAAGAAAACAAGCTGAGCAGGAAGTCAGATACGGATTTATTAAATCCGTTCCTGACTTCACTAAATCAACTATTGATTGCACTAAGTGATTAATACAAAAACACTTTACATTTCTAACATAGTGAGATAAACGTGATAACAAAGAATTCGTATGCGATTGAGCAAACTAAATCACAAGATTTAGAAAAATCTTCTATTGAAATTAACGATTCAAGTAACTGTGAGTGCGTTAATCTTCAGCACATACGTGTTAGTTTTCAGGAAAATAAAGAAATACTGAAAGACATTACGTGCACGATTAAAAGTGGAACGTTTATCTCACTTATAGGCAGATCGGGATGCGGAAAAACAACACTTCTTAAAGTGATTGCTAACTTAATAAAACCAGATTGTGGAACAATAAAAGTCACGCAACATCAAGCAATAGGATTCCAAGACGCGCGACTTATACCATGGTTACCGGTATGGCAAAATGTTGTTTTTGGCATGGAAGGAAGTAAGCAAGACCTTAAGAATATTGCGCATTTAGCGCTTTGCCAAATGCAGCTTGAAGGATACGAAAACAAGTGGCCTGCTCAGCTTTCTGGCGGGCAGCAGCAGCGCGTATCTTTAGCGAGAGCTTTAGTTAGAAGTCCTGAATTATTGTTGCTTGACGAGCCTTTTGGAGCTTTGGATGCTCTTACGCGCTTCGATATGCAAGATTTGCTTAATAATCTTCAAGCTAAATATGGCTGGACTACACTTATGGTTACGCATGATATTGCGGAAGCTGTAAAACTTTCTAACCGCATTCTTATGATAAAAAATGGCAAGATTGCTAAGCAATGGAACATTGATCGCGAGCATCTTGACGCTCAAAATCGCCCTGTAAATCATAGTGAAATAGAAGATGAGCTTAGAGAAGCGTTACAATAAGTAAACTCGAAAAAATTGATAAAGGCGACTGCAAAAATAGCGGCCGCCTTTATTTATAAACAGTGCAAGATTTACTTTACCAAGCTAAATCTTCAAGAAGTTGACGCACCCAATCAAGTATTTCGCGCTCACTCATTGCGCTAGTTCCAAGTGAAGATTCAAAAGGCGATGGAATAATAAGCGTATGAGTAAGCGGACGATGCTTAACTCCGCGGTAAATCCTTTGCAAACGCATCCACAAAGATTCTTTTGGATCTAAACCAACAACACGAACCGATTTACCTTGAGAGCTAATTTGCGTAATACCAAGATCGCTAGCCTTAAAACGCAAGCGAGCAACATCGCACAATATGCTAAACGCTTCAGGCGGCTCGCCAAAACGATCAAGTAACTCATCTCGCAACTCTTGCAAATCCTTATTATTGTTAGCGGAAGCAAGCTTACGGTACGCTTCTAATCGCAATTTGTCGGAATCAATATAATCAACTGGAATCGAAGCTTCAACAGGCAAATCAATAGACGTAGAAATAGTTTCTTTATGCTCTGGCTCTTTGTATTTTTCAACAGCTTCACAAACCATTCGCACGTATAAATCAAATCCAACGCCTTCAATGTGGCCACTTTGCGCATTGCCAAGCAAGTTTCCAGTGCCTCTAAGCTCCAAATCCTTCATAGCAACATCGAATCCAGATCCAAGAGCAGTATATTGAGCAATTGTTGCAAGACGATCATGCGCTTGTTGAGTCATAGGCTTAGACGGATCATACAAAAAGTATGCATACGCTCGCTCACGACCTCTGCCAACGCGCCCGCGCAATTGGTGAAGCTGACTTAAGCCGAATCTATCTGCGTGGTCAACAATAAGCGTATTAGCGTTAGAAATATCTAATCCCGTTTCAATAATCGTAGTGCAAACAAGAACGTCAATATCTCTATGCCAAAAATCACGAATAATAGTGTCAAGTTGCTTCTCACCCATTTTTCCGTGCGCAATCGCAACTCTAGCATCTGGAACAAGTTTTTGAATATTAGCCGCAACTTTACTAATATCTTCTACTCGATTATGCACGTAAAATACTTGACCACCTCTAAGCAGCTCTCGCTTAACACAAGCCGCCACTTGCGCGTCTTCGTAAGCTCCAACATAAGTCAAGACTGGCAAACGGTCTTCTGGAGGCGTAGCAAGAGTAGACATTTCGCGAATACCAGTAACAGCCATTTCAAGCGTTCGAGGAATTGGCGTTGCAGAAAGGCTAAGCACGTCTACGTTTGTGCGCAAAGCTTTCAAAGTCTCCTTGTGTTCAACACCAAAACGCTGCTCTTCGTCTATAATCACCAACCCTAAATCCTTGAATTTTATGTTTGGATTCAAAAGCTTATGCGTGCCAATAACAACATCAACTTCGCCCGATTCAAGGCCTTGAATAGTATTGTTAACCTCTTTTTCGCTTTGGAATCTACTCATTGCAGCAACAGTTACAGGGAATCCAGAAAAGCGATTAGTAAAAGTTTCGTAATGTTGTTGAACTAAAAGAGTTGTTGGCGCTAGAACAACCACTTGTTTGCCGTCTTGAACAGCCTTAAAAGCAGCGCGCACAGCAATCTCGGTTTTGCCAAAACCAACGTCTCCGCAAATCAGCCTATCCATTGGAATTGGCTTTTGCATATCTTGCTTAACTTCGTCAATAGTCGTAAGCTGATCTGGAGTTTCTTGGTATGGAAAATCGTCCTCAAGTTCTTTTTGCCATGGAGTGTCTGCGCTAAAAGCAAATCCGCTGCTAGATGCTCGTGCAGAATAAAGTTTAATCAAGTCTTGTGCAACTTCTTGAACAGCTTTTCGTGCTTTTTCTTTTGTAGCAGCCCAGTCAGCTCCTCCAAGCTTATTTAGCTTTGGAATTTCGGCACCAACATATTTGCTAACTAAATCAAGTTGATCTGTTGGAATAAAAAGCTTATCTGCAGGAGCATTGCGTTTACTTGGCGCGTACTCAATTTCCAAGTATTCGCGCGTAGCTTCTCCGTTTGAAGTTTTTACATTCCTCTGCCTCATGCCTATAAATTTGCCAATTCCATGCTGTTCGTGAACAACAAAATCTCCTGGCTTAAGGTCTAGAAGGTCGATTTCTTTTTTTCTACGCTTTGGCGACTTAAAACCACTTACAGAAGATGACTTTCCTGTTAAATCTCTTTCGCTAAGAATTGCGATTTTACTTTGCGTATCTATAAAACCGTCAACTATTTTCGATTGAACTGCCGAAAAATCAAATACACCACTTGCGCGTACCGCTCGAGCAAGCCTTGCTAAAATTCCACTTGCAACAGCGCTAATATAAACTTTGTATCCGTTAGAAATAAGACCCGATATTCCGCTAGAAATCTTCTCACTATCTCCTCTAAATTCTTGAGGAGATTTAATGCACAAGTCTAAATAGTTATTTTTTACGACTTTATTTTTGTTTTCTTCTTTAGAATCAACGGTTTCTGGCGATTTATCTGCTGAATCTATTGCGAAACTGTTTAAGTTAATTACTTGATGATTGTTGTTTTCAAGATTTTCTAAAACGCTGCCAAAATCAAGAAAACTAGCTTTATCAAATGTTATTGGAGCTCCAGCACCCTTACCAGACGCAGCAACATGCCAACTTGCAGCCAAAAACTCGTTTGCTGTTTTAACTAAATCGTTAGCTGCGCGCTTGCATTTTTCTAAGTCGGAAACCAAAATGATTGCGTTTTTATCAAGCAAATTTTCCACTGGTTCCATGTTGTCAACTAATGCTGGAATCAAAGACTCCATACCCTCTACAGGTATTGCATTTGCGATTGATTCAAGCATATCTTGAGCATTTGGAATCTTACCAATCAAAGACTTTGCTCGTTTTTGAATACTCTCTGTAAGCTGTAATTCTCGGCAAGCTGTAGCCCAAACGCTATTAATATTCTTCCCATAAGTGCGCTGATCAGATGCGTGGAATTGCTTAATTGAGTCAATCTCATCTCCAAAAAACTCAATACGCACAGGATGATCCATTGTTGGAGGAAAAACGTCTATAATTCCGCCTCGAACAGCAAATTCAGCGCGATTCATAACAAGTTCCACGCGATTATACGAGTTTTCAACAAGTCGCTTTGCAGCAAGCTCTATAGAAATCTCATTGCCACATTCAAAAACAAGCGGCTCTACGTTACAAAGATCCTTAACAACTGGCTGAATAAGGGAACGAACTGGCATAACAAGAACGCGAATTGGGCTAAACATGCTGCTTTTGCCACTTTTGCTATCTTCCCCACTTTGCGGATGCTTTAATCGCCTAAAAACCGCCATTCTGCTTGCTACAGTATCTGCTCTAGGAGAAAGACGCTCGTGCGGAAGAGTTTCCCAAGCTTCAAGATTAGCAATATCTTTAGGGTCCCCATTATAAAAATCGCGTATTGATTCAAGTGATTCCAAAGCATCTCTACCAGATGGAACTACTAAAACAACAGGCTTTTTAGTAGCCATTGCAGCAGCTACAGCAGCTCTAGCTCCACTTGGACAATACACATTAAGAGGATTAGAAAAATCTTCTTCAAGCAAAGCTAAAGACTTAAACGAATCATTTTTCTTACAAATATCTTTAAGTATGCTTTCAAAAGAAGCATCAGCAATATTAGAATCTTTAAAATCTTTAGAATCTAGCATTTTGTTAGCAAAAGAATCATACTTATCTGCCATTAAAATGCTCCTGAGTGACTGCAAGCCCGCGGAAAATCACACTTTCTACAGCATCTGCGCCATCTGCCAAAAAATTAGGAAGTTCAGATTTTTGCGCACCAGCAAATCCGCCCAAAACCCAATTAACAGTATTATCGTGAGCATGAGCACCGCGCTGAGCATGCCCAACACCCATTCTTACGCGCGCATATTGCGGAGTTCCAAGACTGCGATCTATAGAACGAATACCGTTATGGCCTCCAGCAGAGCCTCCAGCTTTTACTTTAATGCGCCCAAAATCCAAATCCATATCGTCGTGAACAATCACAATATGATCCGTCTCAATTTGATAATAAGAGCTTATAGAAGATATTGCAGCTCCAGAATCATTCATAAAAGTAAGCGGTTTAGCAAGGAAGAACTTTGCAAGCTTACCGTCTAAATTCATAACTCCCTTGCCAAGTTTAGACAAGCCTTTATGGTCAGAAAAAGATATTGACCATCGCTCAGCAAGCAAATCCGCAACCATAAATCCCATATTATGACGAGTACCTTCGTACTTAGATCCAGGATTGCCAAGGCCAGCAATAAGCCAAAAATCCGAAGCCATAATTCACACCCAATCTTATAAACTCAACAACAAAACGGGCGTACCGATTGAAGTTTGATTATACAACTACCCGATACGCCCTCATATACTGTACTTTATTTTAGCAAGACTCAAGTCATTGCGTAAACTACTTCAAAAATTCGTCCGTAGTTAATTCTTTTGCTTGAGGAGTTTTATATGTTACTTTGCCTTTAGAATCCGTATACGCACCTTCCTTGCTTAGGAAGTCAAAGTATTCTTGAGCACCCTTAATATCATTTGTGCCGAACACAAACTTGCCGCTTTTTATGTCTGCACGATTACCCCAATATTGCCCGTCAACAATCATCTTCATGCTTCGCTTAACGAATTTCACATCAAGATTAGATTCAGGAGCTTCTTTTACTAAAATGTTCGCAGCTTCATCTGGATGATTGTAAGCGTATTCATAACCGCGCTTAACGGCTTTAACAAAAGCGCGAACAAGCTTCGGATTGCGCTTAACTGTGTTTGCGTTAGTAATAACACCAATCGTATCTGGCTGACCAGGAACTCCATAATCTGCTGTCTTAAAGCAACGCAACTTTGGACCATACATTTGCGCCTGCACACCTTCCCAAGTACCATAAAAACCACCAAAATCAGCTTTTCCGGATTCAAGCGTACGGAACGTAGAAGTACCAACAGTAACCTTATCGAACTTACCTTTGCCACCATCATGCTGAATCATTCTACGAATCACAGCATCACCTTCTGCAGATCCAAAGGTTGCAAAAGTTTTACCATCAAAGTCTTTAGGAGAATGAATTTTAGTATTTTTATAAAGAGAGCACCAAATTGCGCTAGGCTTTTGCTGAACTTGCAAAACTTCCTTCAATTTAGTGCCTTTTGTACTGAAATCTGCAAGACTAGTAGTATTACTTAAAGCAAAATCCGCAGCACCCGAGTCAACAGCATGCTCGGCACCAGTTTGAGACACAGCCAAAATATTCACGTGTAAACCAGCTTGCTTAAACCACCCCATATGCTTTGCCACGTATATGCCAATATGATTAGTATCAGGTATCCACGAAAGCATAAACGAAACGTTTTGAAGACCAGATTTACTATTCTGCTTACTATTGTTTGATCCGCACGCGCACAAAGACAGAATGCAGCATGAGCTTATAAAAACTGCTATTACACGCATAATATTTTTATTAAATTTCAAACAAAAAGCTCGCACATTACGCCATAAGTCGCATATCATGAGTTCCCTAACTTCCTTAAATAACCGCTTTCTGGGAATGTGACACGAACTTGGCAGAAAACGGTATCAAGGGCCTAGCCCGCGCCGTTCAATGCCCCCAAAAATTAGAACTTTTGGTTTGCCACACATTGACTCACGAAACGAATAAATTATGCACTAATCGAAAGACAAATACGCATAAAATACACGCTTGCTAACTACATACTAGCTATGTGATATTTTCATACAAGAAAGTTTGTAAAATTTTACGTTGTTTGATTGGGGCAGCAGTCAAGCAGCTACAACAAGCATTATGGCTTGTGTACTGAAAGGAACGATATTCCATGACGCGCGCGCGCTGGAAAACACTACTGCACAATTATCTGCCAACAATAATTTCTACTATTACATTACTAATTTTTTGGCAGCTTTCTTGCGAATTCTATAAAATTCCAGAAAATTCTATTCCAACTCCTACAGATATTGCTAAAGCAACTTGTGATGTATGGCCACAATTATGGCCTGCAACCCTTGCAACTATTGAAGAAACAATTGTTGGTTTTAGTCTTGCCATTGTGTGCGGCATTTTACTGGGCGTACTTTTTCACGTATGCAAGCTGGTTCACGCAGCTTTATTCCCCCTTCTTTGTGCTGCACAAACGTTACCACTTATTTCGATTGCCCCGCTATTTCTTATATGGTTCGGTTTCGAAATGTCTGGAAAAATTGTTATCGTAGCTATTTTTAGCATGTTCCCTATTGCTGTTCAAACAATTAGAGGTCTTGATGCAGTTCCAAGTTTTTATAGCGATGTAGCTCTCACATGCGGAGCGGGACGAGTTTGGACGCTTTGGCACGTAAAATTAAGGATTGCAGCTCGACAAATTTTTGGTGGAATTCGCATTAGTACAGCCTACGTTTTTGGCGCAGCTACCACTGCAGAATATCTTGGCGCTCGTCAAGGATTAGGTATTTGGCTGCAAGCTGCATATAATTCTTTCCGCACTCCGCTTATTTTTTCTGCAACATTCGTAATTATTGCGTTTACAGCAATATTGATGGGCGTAGTTAATATAAGCGAGCGATTATTGCTCGGTCCTGTAGAAGACGACGAAGACCCAGATAATCAAATGTAAAAACGCATAAAGCCAACACATAAAATAATGCCGAACATAATCTAAACTATGCTCGGCATTATTTTTTATTAGTCTAAAGCTGCTTTAGGCGCTTATTTGACTTTTGCTTTTACTTTCCAGAGTCTTCTTTAATAGCATCGTTAATCGCATCGCTTAGCTCTTTTTGAGCTTTGCCATACGCTTGCCAATCTCCAGATTTCATTGCAGCATCCGAATCCTTTAGCGCTTGAGCTGCTCGCTTAAGAGCCATTTTTGCTTTTGCACTAAAATCAGCGCCTGCCTTAGCATTAGCATTTTTATTGCCATTTTCGCTATTCTTAGTCGAATCTTTTTGCTTAGGATTAGAAGCAATATTGTTTACGCCAGAATTATTGGAAGCATCGCCAGCGTTTGCGCCAGAGTTTCCTCCAAACACTTGGTTTAATGCTTCATCCAAAGTATCCGCAAATCCAACTTGATCTCCAAACGCAACCAATACTTTCTTAAGCAATGGGTAGCTCGTAGATCCGCTAGATTGTACGTAAACAGGCTCTACGTAAACCAATCCTCCACCAAGTGGCAATGTAAGCAAGTTTCCACGCTTAACTTTAGTTGAGCCAGATTCAAGCAAATTCAACTCTTTAGAAACATTTGCATTAGCATTAAAGTTGTTTTGAGCTTGACCAGGTCCTGGAACATTGGAAACTTTAGGTAACTCTTGAAGTCTTAGTTGGCCATAATTTTCGCTTACTTTTCCAGCAACATTTCCAGCATCGGAATTTACAGACAAGAATCCAGTTAGGATCTCTCGAGTAGATCTTCCAGCAGGAATGTATGTAGAAACAAGCGAAAATACTGGCTTGTTTGCTCCTCTAGTTTGCAAAGTCAAATAGTATGGAGGTTGCAAAATATCTTCTCTCTGAAGACTTTGAGATTCTGTAGGATCTACTGGAGTCTGCCAGAAGTCTTCTCCCGAGAAGAACTGGCTCGCGCTGTCAACATGATACTTTGCAAGCAAATGCCTTTGTACTTTGAACAAGCTTTCTGGGTATCTAATATGACTCATCAAATCGTCAGAAATCTTAGAAATATCGTGATAATGCCCTGGGAATATTGATCTCCAAGCTTTAATCACAGGGTCTTTTTTATCCCACACATACAAATCAACAGAACCGTCGTACGCATCAACAGTAGCTTTAACTGAATTGCGAATATAGTTTGCTCGCTGGTTAGTCAAGCCTTTAATCGAACGAGATGTTGTTGTTGTAGAATCTTGAGTCACCTGCCCAAAATCAGTCATTTGCGAATATGGGTAAGAGTCGGACGTTGTATATCCGTCAACAATCCACTTAACTCGTCCGTCAACAACTGCTGGGTAAACGCGCCCATCTAATGTCAAGTATGGAGCGACTTTAGAAACGCGAGTCTTAGGGTCGCGATCATACAAAATCTGAGAATTTGCAGTAACTCTATCCGAGAATAAGATTTGATCTGATTCAAAACGAATAGCGTGTAGCAGCTTAGAGAAGAAGTTGCCTACACTTGGTCCACCATTTCCCTTAAACGTTGTTAAAGCACCATTTGAGCCAGTTGGATAATCAAATTCCCAAGGAGCAGAGCCTTTTGGAGAACCAACAATCGAATACTTTGGAGCATTTGGCGAGAAGTAGATACGCGGCTCATACTTCTTTAACTTTGTAAGCTTTCCTTGAGTTGGAATTCCATACTCCATAAATTGCGGCTGACCATCTGCAGTAACCTTGTTTCCATATGCTGCAACAACGCCATACCCGTGCGTATAAACAGTGTGGTCATTAACCCAATTTCGATTATCGTTTCCAGCTAGATCAAGCTCGCGCGCAGCAATAACCGTGTCTTGACTCACGCCATCAATGTCGTACTTATCTACAGAAAGAGTATCTGCAAAAGTATAGTATTGCTTAGATTGCTGCAATTGGCGGAATGTTGGAGAAGTGACTTGAGGGTCTAAAAGCCTGATTTGTGCAGTAGACTCCGCTTCTTTTGCTAGCGCTCCCGACTTTCCTTCCGAAGTAGCGTTATACGATTCTTTTTTAACATTATTTAAGCCATACGCAAACTTAGTTGCATCAATATTTCGCTGAATATAAGTGGCTTCTAATTCTTGTGCATTCGGCGCTACCTTAAAACGTTGCAAAAGAGCAGGCCAAGCAAAAGACAACACCATAGCGCATACAACTAAAGATGCAACAGCTACAGCAGGCGTGCGCCAAGCTTTAACAGCTACAACAAATCGCGTGCCAATTTTTACATTTCCATTAAGAGCGTGAGACTTTAGCAGCCACGCTGTTATAACAATTCCAACAATTAGTGTTATTACAGCCATTGCAATGCTGGAAGGAACACCAGCATTCATATCTGTGTAAGATCCGCCAGTAATCTTAGAACCATCCAAATTTACAATCGCAAACACATCTAATATTTGCAAAACGGACCAGAAAATAACAACTAGCATAAACCACGCAGAAATTTGACGCCTTGCGCTTTTAGTTATGCTAAAAATGCCCTTTCCATCTACAGGAAGCGTAATTCTTACAGCTCCCATCAAAGCGTTTGTTATAACGCTAAATAGCAAAGAAACAGCAAGAAGAACAATAAACGCTCTTGTAAAAAGTCGCAAGCCTGGCAAAGCAAACACGTAAAAGCCGTTATCAAATCCAAATTGCGGATCTTTAATACCAAATGATTGGTAGTTAAACATAAGCAAAATTTGCACCCAATGATTGTAGAATTGCATTCCAAACACAGCGCCTACAATCAAAGACACAACTCCTGCAACATGCATTGCAAGCTTAGAACTTATTCCCTTTTTAGTGTCTAAAATATTGCCTTTTTCTTTAACATATACGCCATCTTCGCTTCCAGGTCGTTTTTTAATCGCAATATATGCAGACAAATACCCAAACGCAGCCATAAGCAGAGCGTATAAAGCCCAAACGCCGATTTTAGCGGCTAGTTGAATCCAGATTACGCTCTCAAATCCAAGTTGCGCATACCACATGCAATCTGTAATAAAAGTAGAAAAACCAAAAATAATTGAGCATATAAACGCTATTGCTACTACTATTGCAACAATAGCCCAACGCCATTTTCTTGATTTTCCAACAAACTTATTTACATCAAAATCTATTCTCATATAGCGATTATTCTCCTTACTATTTGAGCTTTTATTATCGCTTTTATTGCTTTTACTATCTTTACTATCTTCGCTAGCATCGCTAGTATCGCTAGTATCGCTATTTTTGGGCGAGTCGCCTTCGTTTTCTAGTTTTTTCTTAGCTTCTAATATATCGCTAAAGAGGTCACCAAGGTCATCATCGTCACTATAATAGTCTGCCAAATCTTTTATTTTTTTTGCAAACTTTGAAGAAGTCTTATCTTTGTTTTCACTATTAGACTCATCTTTAGAAGCATCTTTATCAACAACATTGACACTGCTATTATCTTCATCAATGCTTTCTATAACTACATCTTGGTCAATAGAATCATCTGCAGAAGTATCGGCAAAATCATTATTTTGATTGCTCTTTTTCTTTCCATCGCTTGAATAATCGGAACGCTTATGCACTTTAGTGTTTTTAGATTTTTTAGCCATATAAGCGCCAAAAGCAGCCCATGCAACGCCAATGAGTATTTCTATAATGACTTTCAACATAAGGTTAATAATACTATACTAATTATTCCCAATCTACGTGTTGTGTTTGTTGTGTAATCAAAAATAATTACAAAAAAGCGCGCTCGCAAAAGTAGCGAACGCGCCTAAATCGATTAAATTAAATCATATTGAAGCATTTATGCTAAGCAACATCTGGATCGTCTTTAGCGATTGTTCCAGTAAGCTTTCCAATTGCTTTCATAATGTGGTACACAACCAACACAACAACAGTGCCGATTGCAATACCGTTAAACTGAATTCCAGAAATAGCAAATTGGAAGTTGGCAATGCCAATAATCATAACGATTGCAGCAATCATAATGTTAACTGGCTTATCGAAGTTCACTTTGTTCTCTACCCAAATGCGAACGCCAATCATGCCAATCATGCCGTAAAGCAAAGTGGTTACACCGCCCAAAACGCCTGCTGGAATGGAGTTTACAATTGCACCAAACTTTGGGCAAAGGCTTAACACGAATGCAAAGAATGCAGCACACCAATAAGCGGCTGTAGAATACACTTTTGTTGCAGCCATAACGCCAATGTTTTCGCCATAGGTTGTAGTACCACAACCGCCAAAGCAACCAGCGATTGCAGTGCCTAAGCCGTCTGCAAACAAAGCTGTACCAATCTTGGAATCGTAGTCGCGGCCAGTCATTTGAGCTACAGACTTAACATGACCAACGTTTTCTGCAATAAGAACCAGCACAACTGGCAAGAACATAAGCAAAACAGAGAAGTCAACTTGCGGAGTGTGGAACTTAGGGAAGCCAATCCAAGCTGCCTGCTCAATCTTACTAAAGTCAACTTGACCCTGGAAGCATGCATACGCGTAGCCAACAAGAACACCAAGCAAGATGTTCAATCGCCCAAGAAGACCACGGAAGATCACTGCAATAAGCATAACTGCAACCAAAGTTACCAAGGCAGTGTCTGGAGCCTTTTGGAAGTTACCCCAAACAGCTGGACCTAAGTTAAAGCCAATAATTGCAACGATTGCACCGTTAACAACAGGAGGCATAATAACGTCAATCCACTTTGCTCCTGCAAAATGCACAAGCACACCGATTAGCGCAAGAAGAATACCTGTGCACATAATGCCAAAGCTTGCTACAGCAATACCCTTATGCGCAGCAGTTACAGCCATAACAGGTGCTATAAGACCAAACGAGCTTCCTAAATAACTAGGAAGCTTATTTGCGTTAATCAACAAGAACAGTGCTGTAGAAAGAGCCGTGAACATTAAAGTAGTAGACGGATCAAAGCCTGTAAGAATTGGCACTAAGAATGTTGCGCCAAACATAGCAATAACATGCTGAGCACCAATACCAGCAGTACGAGTCCAAGTTAAACGCTCATCTGGCTCTACTACTTCTCCTGGCTTCAAAGTTTTTCCGTCTCCATGAAGCTGCCATGTAAACAACGATTTCATCGTTTTCTCCTTGTGTAAAACAAGTTCGTATGTAAGTTTGTGATTGAAAAACAACCACCAAAACAAGCGCCAGCTTAAAAAAAAAACAAGCACTACTCAAGCGCAGGTTTGGCAGATTTTGCAGAGGCTATACCAACCGCCGCCCCCTAGCCAAGTGGTCATTCTAATGTACTAATCACAAAGTGTCGAGACAATTTGAAAAATAATAAATTTATAAATTTGTTTTGTTGAAATATCAAGGAAAATCGGTGTGTCGAAAACACATCAAACACCACTAATTATTACTCATAAAAGTTTATAAACATAAACTTTTGCTTATGTATTAGATTCGCTTATTACAATCTTAATTTTGCAAAACATTTTGAATGTAATCTTTTAATACAATTGCATGATTTATACGCGGATCTTTCGCTCCATATAAAAACGTTACTTTTTTACTTTTTCTACATATATCTACGATTTGGTTTACACAATCTTGATTCTCATCTAACTCTTCAATATAACGATTAGAAAATTCTTTAAAGCGCTCAGGCTTATGGCTAAACCATTTTCGCAAATCACTTGATGGAGCAATATCTTTACACCACAAATCAAGATTTGCCTTTTCTTTACTTATTCCTCTAGGCCACAATCTATCTACTAATACTCGCAAGCCATCATCTTCATCAGATGATTCATAAATGCGTTTAATTTGAATATTAATATTGCACATAATTACCTCTTTAACTACATATAATGATTACACAATTATGATTTTTTTCAACAAGATTTAATTAATCACAATGTAAATGGAACTAATACAAAACTACGATAGATTTTTATCGAATATGTTTTATTATGTGATTTTTATATAGGCGTGTCGCTTGCCATTACAACAAAACGCTAGAAAATGTGTAAATATTTTTGATTTTTTGTTCGTTTTTGTCCGATTATGAGAGAATAATTGGCTAAATGGTTAATTTCTTTGATACATGGAAAAAGAAAATCTGCACAACAAACATGGCTCTTATAGCTGTGCTTACACTTCTAGCTTCCTTAATCGGCAGCTGGCTCAAGCAGTTCCCAGGCCTAAGCCTTTTGGGAGCTCTTATTATTGCGTTGCTTATTGGTATGGCTCTGCAGCTGCCTTTGCACGTATACAAGTTGAACAATGATTCTAGACGAGCAGGCGTTAAAGCATCTGCTGGCCTAATCGCAAATAAGCTACTTCGACTAGGCATTATTTTGCTTGGCTTTAAGCTAAATTTGCACGTTCTATTTACTCAAGGATTAAAGTGCCTACCAATTGCAGCCGTTCTAGTTGCTGTTATGGTATGCATTACATACAACATTGCAAAATTCCTTAAGGTTAGCCCACAACTTGCAATGCTAACCGCAGGAGGCACAAGCATTTGCGGAGCTGCAGCTGTTATGGGTCTTTCGGGATCTATGCCAGTGCTTCCACAAGATGAGGACGAAAAAGAACAAAACGAGGTTATGGCTGTTGCAACAGTTGCAATAATGGGCACAATCTACGCTTTGGCAGAAATCTTTATTCTTCCTCACTTTGGAATGACTAAGCAGCAGCTTGGAATTGCATCTGGCGCATCGCTCCACGAAATCGCACACGCTGTTGCAGCGGGCGGAGCTTTTGGAAGCATTGACGTTGCAACAATCATGAAGCTTACTCGAGTTCTTATGCTTGTTCCTACATCAATCTTTATTGCAATTTGGTGGAACGCTCGTCATAGCCAAGTAGAAGATAACGGAAAGCGCAAAATCAACTTCCCATGGTTTATGCTTGGATTTATTGCAGCATCTGTTATTGGTACGTACGTGCCTTTTGTTTCGTCCTACGCATCACTCCTTGTAGACGCAGGATACGTCTTCCTTGGAATGGCTATGGCTGCTCTTGGAATCAACGTAAACTTTAGAGTTATATTTAAGCAAGGAAAAGCAGCATTCTTAGCAAGCTTCCTGGCATCTATAGTTCTAACAGCATTGGCCTGTGCAGCTAGCGTTTTGTTCTTCTAATAAACAAACATAGATAAAACAAACACAATTAAAGCGCAAACAAAAAATCAGGGGATTGAATTTTGAAATCTCCTGATTTTTTATATTTCTTACTTACGTAAATGCTTCACATAACTCTAAAACAGATTATTCAATATGTACTGCTGTTCCGTCTGGAATATTCGTATAGAACCAATTAGCATCTGGAACACTTAATCGCACACATCCGTGCGATGCAGGGACCCCAAGTTTTTGCGCTTCTTCTACAATATAATCGCCAAAATTAGCACGAGTTGGAACAGAGTGGAACAAATACTTTGCTCCTATAAAACCAACCCAATAGTCTCCACCCATTCCTTCTGTTCTATTGTAAAAATGATATCCCCTATGCCCTATTATAAAATCGCCTTTAGGTGTGGAGTTATTCATTCCAGAGCTAACAATCATTGTATAAACAAGATTATTATTCGCATAAATATAAACACGTTGTTTTTTAAGGTCTACATTTATTTGCAAATGATTTGCATCTATTCCAGAAAGATTTGGATATTGACCGCCTGTAGAAATCTTCCATAAGTTAGAAAAATCAATTGCATTCGCATTTTGATTTTGTGCATTAGAGCTATCATTAGACTTATCTTTAGACTTATCATTATGCTCTAATGGCGTCTTTTTTGCTTTCGACTTTGCGCCAAAATTATCGCCTTTTTTACTTTTTACATTACTTAAAGCGGAATCAAGCTTGTTTGACTTAAAATATTGTGCTTTAAGATTTACAAAAATACGCTTATTCGCTTCTTGAACAACATGCGATACTTGGAATCCAACAAAACTAAAGAAGACCAAAACAATTAGAAAAGCGAGCGCACGCTTGTAGAAAATTTTGCGATTTTTTGGAGATTTTAAGCTAATAACATATTTCACAAATCGCGAAATAAGCGACTTTAACATGCTTTTTAAAGCATAAAATATATTCATACAATCTCCATAAGTAAACAAAATAAAAGGCGCCACTTCGATACTACACTATAGTGCCTAAGCAGCGCCAAATTACACGTTATTTGATTATTTATATGATTATTGTCTAACTAATCACACATTAAACTTAAATTCAACAATATCTCCGTCTTGCATAACATAATCGCGGCCTTCAAGACGAAGCTTTCCTTCTTCCTTGATTTTTGCCATAGAGCCTTGAGCCTCAACAAAATCATTGTAAGAAACAACTTCTGCTTTAATAAATCCACGCTCAAAATCTGTGTGAATAACGCCTGCAGCTTGCGGAGCAGTCCAACCTTTATGAATTTGCCATGCGTGAACTTCTTTAACGCCAGCAGTCAAATAGGTTTGAAGCCCTAAAATATCAAAGCCAACGCGCGCAAGCTGATCCAATCCAGATTCTTGTAATCCTGCATCTGCAAGCATTTCTCTAGCATCTTCTTCATCAAGCTCAGTAAGCTCCGACTCAAATTGCGCGTTAAGGAAAATCGCCTTTGCAGGAGCTACAGATGCCGCTAGCTTAGACTTCAAAGAATCATCCGAAAGCTCCGAATCGTCAACATTAAACACATAAATAAAAGGCTTAGCAGTAAGCAAGTGCAAATCGTAAACGTCGTCTTTATTAATCAACTTCTCGTTATGAGCCTGATCAATCGTCTTTCCAGATTCAAGAATTTCTTTAGCCTTATTCACTGCGCCAACGTATTCTTGAGTAACTTTTTTGCCACGTAAATCTTTTTCTAACTTTGGCAAAGCGTTCTCGATTGTTTGCAAATCCGCAAGAATAAGCTCCGTGTTGATTGTGTCAATATCGTCTGCAGGATCCACCTTGCCATTAACGTGCACAATGTCATCATCGTTAAACGCGCGAACGACTTCGCAAATAGCATCCGCTTCGCGAATATTAGCAAGGAACTTGTTTCCCAAGCCTTCGCCTTCGCTTGCACCCTTAACGATTCCTGCAATATCAACAAATGTAACGGTTGCTGGAACGATTTTCTCGGTTTTAACAAGCTTTGCTAAAACAGGCAAACGTTTGTCTGGCAAAGGCACAATACCAGTATTTGGCTCGATTGTTGCAAATGGATAATTTTCCGCTAAAACGTTGTTTCGTGTTAGCGCATTAAACATAGTTGATTTACCAACGTTAGGCAAACCTACGATTCCAATAGTTAAAGACATATTACCTACTTTAGACCAGCTAGCGGAAGTGACTACACTACTATACTCGTAATGTTTTATTTTTGTTGAATTGCGTCAACCGCGCTAATAACATCTCCCCTAAAACCACACGATTCTAGCTTTGCAACACCTCGAATCGTAGTGCCACCAGGAGAGCATACTGCGTCCTTCATAACCCCTGGGTGAACACGCGTATCCATATACAACGCGCCTACTCCCTCAATCATCTTTGCAGCCAAGCGATATGCGCAATCTCTCTTTAGACCGTACTTTACGCCAGCATCTGCTAAAGCTTCCATGTACATAGCAGTAAAAGCTGGAGCGCAACTAGAAACACACATTGCAATATTCATGTGCTCGCTATCTACTCGCTCGACTAAAGAAATCGGATTAAAAATAGCATTAAAAGCTTCTAGTTGACTATCCGTTAGCGTATTTTCGCTTTCTGCTAGAGTGACTCCTTGGCAAACTGCGATTGGCGTATTTGGAATAATGCATTGCACGTTAGCATCTTTGCCAAGTAGATTCTGGTAACGCTTAAGAGTCCAGCCTGCTGCAACGGAAATAATTGCGATTTTTCTTTCTACAATAGTTTTTGCAATAGGCTGCAAAACTTCTTCTATTTGATTTGGTTTTACAGCCAAAATTAAAACATTGCTAGAATCGCAAACTTCACACGCACTTTTTAACGCTTTTACGCCAAATTTGCTTGCATTATTAACAAGTTTTTCAAAGTGCACCGCGCATGCAACCATATCTCTACCTTGTAAAACATTAGCGCGAATCAAACCTTGAGCAATTGCTTGAGCCATGTTTCCAAAACCAATAAATCCAACGGTTCCAATTGAGTTAGAACTCATTAACAAATCCCCTTAATATCTAAACACTAAAACGAACACTAAATAAACACTAACTTTTTATTAAGCATCTAATCATTTGTATATATAACTTGTATATCTAATCATTTGTTAGGTACTTTAATCAAAGTTACTTACCGCTTATATTACTTATCACTTATATCACTTATATCACTTATAAATAGACTCCAAATCTCCACGATTCTTTGCCTCTTCTAGCAAATGACGGAACACAAAGTCGCCATGAACACCATCGTGCTCAAACTCGTTTGTTGTCCAATAATGGGAGTTTGCAATACGAGAAAGCGTATCTAACTGAAGACCAGAATCAACGTACATGTCGTCGAAGTAAACCGCTGCTTGCAAAGGAACTTCGTTATTTGCAAGCTGATCTAAATCGTAAATCTTGCCAAACTGCTTGTCGCTCATTAAGCAGTCAACTGCTGGCAAGAATGGTTGCAAAGCTTTTTCTTGATCAAACATCCAAGGAAACATAGCTTCGCCCGTAAAAAGAAGCGGGCGCGCGCTACCAGAAAACTCTGGCATTGTTTCCCTAACCTGCTGAGCTGCCCACAAAATCGGGTGCTCTAATTCACCATCAGCATAAATAAATTCTTGCAGCGGCCAATATAGCGGACTAGAATATGTTGCATCCATAACACCGTAAAGAAACTCATCGCTTAAATAGCCGTCTGCTGTTCCACCGCCATGCTTAAATGCTTTAAGAGATCCATCTCCATCCGAAAATGCGGAGTCAATAAGCCAATGAACTCTTTCAAAACTTGGCTTCATGCCAAAAGATGATCCAAGAGTCTGGAATCGCTCAACCGTTAACTTTTCGCCATTAGGTAAGAAAACATCTCCTTGAGAAATCCTATCTGCAATAGCTGCAGCGCGCGCAACATCTTGCGGATAACGCTCGTAGAATTGCTCAGTTTTTCTAGCCATACGTGGGAATGTGTGCTCGTAAACTTCACGCGCACTAGCTGGAACATGAGGAATACCGCCCGTTGTAAAGCTTGCAAGTAAGCCCTGTGGGAAAAGAGACAAATACGTAAGCGTTAAGAATCCACCATAACTTTGACCCAAAGAAACCCACGGCTTTGCATTGAATTCAGTTAAGCGCAAATGCTCAAAATCGCGAATAATGGAATCTGCTAAGAATCGCTTTAAGTACCATGCTTGCCTCTCTACACTCACGCCGTCGTCTGCCATGCGCTTAATCGTAGAAGCATCTACCCTAGAAGAGCGCCCAACACCACGCTGGTCTGGCAAGACTACGCGAAAATGCTTAATTGCTTCTTGAATCCAACCATCGCTAGACGGCGAAAGCGGACGAGGGCACTGACCGCCTGGGCCTCCTTGCAAAAACACTAGCAAAGGCAAATCGTCATGCGCATGTTCTGGAGCACTAATAACCCTGCAAAATAGGCGAATCTTCTCCCCTTTAATAGAATCGCCTGGAGTGTTTTGCTCCCAGTCTAAAGGAACATCGATTGCGCGCTCTTCTACATACAATCCTGGTACGTAATACTTTGCTAGCAGTGCCATTGTAAACATTCCTTTCTGCACTCGCATGCAACGTTGCAATAACAAATCACATACAAAAATACACACTCTTATATAAATCATACTAAAGTTCGATTGTTCTATAAAGTGCCGTGTACTAGCCTAGTAGTTATGAAAATATCTCACACGTTTAACAAAGCCATACAACGCTTACGTACTGAGCTTACGCTAAACGATATATTGTGGGGCATTATTCCACTTATTCTTTTTACACTTTCAAGCAATCGGTATCCTATAAACAATGTTGACGGATTCTTGACGCAAAGTTCACTAATTACAACCTATCTTATAAATATTGTTGTTGCATCATTACTTTCAGTACGAAGAATATGGCCCGAACACACAGCTGTTATTTTTATTGTTGCATGCATTTTACAAGTAATATTTGGCCCTACTCAACTTTTTGCTGATTTCTTTGGTTTTGTGCTGCTTGTTAATGCTATTGCTCGCGGAAATCCAGAACATTCAAAAGCTTTTGTTATTGCAGCTTACGTAACAACAGTATTATCTTGCGCAGCAATATCGTGGAATATTGTAATGGGGCCAATATATGGCATCAATCATTTAAAAGCTAGTTATTCTTGTAGCGTAAAAAATATAAATAGTAGTAACATTAAAAATTGCGTTTCAATTATACTTGATTTTGCAATTCCTACTATAATTTTTGCAATTATTATTACTACAATTACGGTTATTATTGGCTACTGGCAGCGCACTCACGTGCACACTATTCGACTTTTACAAGAGAACAATAACGCTATTCGCGCGTACAGAAAGAAAGCTCAGCATATTGCCATTACTGCAGAGCGCGCTAGAATCGCTAGGGATATGCACGATATTGTTGCTCACACGCTTTCTATTATTATTGTTCAAGCAGACGGTGGTCGCTATGCAGCAACACAAGATATTTCTCTTGCTAAAAAAACAATGCATATTATTAAAAACGAAGCAGAGCGCGCCGTTCACGACATGCGTCGACTGCTAGAAGCTTTAACAGACGCTCCATCCGCTCAATTGGATTTTAATCACATACCTTCGCTTATTGAGCAAGCAAAAATTGCATCTCCTAATAACATTTTTTGGCACACTGTTGATGGCATAAATTCTTCTAATAAACTCAACAAAGATGCACAAACCGTTGCATACCGCGTTGTTCAAGAATCTCTTACTAATATTCGAAAGCACGCAGGAAATGGCATCAAAATAAACATTCACGAACAGTGGAACGAACAAGGCTTAACACTAAAAATCACAAACGAAGTACAAAAGCTTGAAGCTAATCAAGAGCAAAATAGCGGTGTGCCACATAAAAATGGTTATGGCTTAATTGGCATGAAAGAGCGCATTGAAAATCTTCATGGAACACTTGATTATGGGATACAAAACAATGGAACATTTAGTGTTGTTGCTTTTATTCCATACTCTTACAGCACAGACCAATCAAACAATACTGCTTCTGCACTAAATAGTATTCCTAACGTTACTTATAAAAACGTAAAAGCTAATAATCCATTATCAACGCAAGAAAAACCAGCAAATACAAGCGATAAAACCTCATCAAAAGTTTTGCCAGAAGCAAATAATTCACAAAATAGGATTGAAAAAGTATCACAATGGTTTGAACAACATTGGCTTATTGGCGATGTTATTTATGCATCACCTTGGGTTGTTATGATGCTTTTTATACCAACTTACGATTTTATTGTTGGAACTGGAATGACTTCTGGGTATTCAAGCTCGCTTTCATTTCAAATACTTTATAGAATACTTACGCTTACTACTATGATTCCATTTATGTTTCGTAGAAAAGCTCCAACAACATGCGCAATTGTTGCAGCAGCATTTTCTGCAATACAACTTATATGCTTGCCTAATATTTTATTTGCTAATTTCTTTATACCAACCATTGTTTATGCGGCTGTGCTCTATGGCAAAAAGCATGCATGGCAATGGGTTAGCGCAGTAGTGCTCGCCGAATCTGCTATTTTTGCTGTAAAAATTGGTGTTGCATCAAAAAATATTCCACAAAATGAAACTCCAATACGATTTTTTGCATCTAATGCGTACACAACCAATTTTTATGACATTATGCAAATGGCGTCCGTAGGATTAGTTTTTGGTTTTATAGTTGCGTTAATTTGTTTTACTGCTATTACATTTGCTTATTACCGCAGAAACGATGATAATAATTTGCTGATTCTAAAAGCGCGCAGAACAGAATTAGAACAAGAACAAAAACAGCTAGAAGTACTTGCAGCAAATGCCGAAAGGCAGCGTATTAGCGCAAATATTCAGCAAAAAGTTGCTGTTACATTGCATAAAGTAATTTATGCTGCAAATAGTGGAATCGATATGCTAAATGAATACGAAAAATCAAATAGTAATGCAGAAAACCTAAAGTCAACAAAACTAGAGCAAGAACAAGAACTAGAGCAAGAGCAAATTGAAGCGATTAGTAAAGCTTTTAAAAACATTGGAGATGAAGGTCGCTCAGCACTTAGGTACATGCGAAAACTACTTGGAATTTTGCGAGAAACAGGTTCAAGTGTTAATTCATCAAATAATGGTGCAAATGTAACTGAGATTGCGGTTCGCCCTGCTGCCCCACTAGATGAACAAATTCAACACAACACATTAAATAAGCAACAGTAAGTTGATACTATGGAAAATATGGAAAACAATGGAGTAATTCGCGTAGCAATAGCAGACGATCAGGAGCTTGTGCGCGCAGGATTTACTATGGTAATCAACTCGCAAAAAGATATGCAAGTTGTTGCGCAAGCAGCGAATGGCAATGAAATTGTAGAAGTTGCGTCAAAGGAAAATCCAGACGTTATTTTGATGGACGTTCGCATGCCTAACATGGACGGTTTGGAAGCTACGCGCAAAATATTGCAAGAAGATGCTAATAGCAATACGCGCATTATTATTTTAACTACTTTTGATTTAGACGAATATGTTATGGCTGCGATTCATACGGGAGCATCGGGATTCTTGCTTAAAGATACAGAGCCAGAAACATTGCTTAATTCAATACGGACTGTGTATCAAGGAAACGCAATTATTGCTCCAACTGCTACAAAGCGCTTAATTGAGTCAATGATCTCTAAGCCTAACGATGAAGAAAAATCAAAAGAAGAGATTGCGACTAAAAACGAGCAAAGCGCAAACACGTACGATTCTTGCTTAAATGATTTAACAGATCGCGAGCGCGAAGTTCTTGTAGAGATTGCTCACGGACTATCTAACCAAGAGATTGCTAATAAACTGTTTATTAGCTTGCCAACAGTTAAAACGCATGTTGCGCATATTTTGGGAAAAATCAATGCAAGAGACAGAGTTCAAGCTGTTGTGTTTGCTTACGAGAACAGTCTTGTTTAATTAGTCTTGTTTAATCTTTTTTATAAAAATAATGCGGCTGCAAATTAATCAATTCTTAATTGAATGATTAAAATTGCAACCGCATTTTGTCTTGCGTTTCTAGCGATTAGTCCTCCGCAAGCGCAACTACTGGCGAAGACTTCACTGCTCTACGAGCTGGAAGAACGCTGGAAAGAAGCGCTGCAAGCAAAGCGATTAGAGCGAGAACCGCGTAAATAGCCCAATCAACTACAAACGGAACTTTGCCAATTGCGCTAAATACCATGTAGGATCCAATCCACCCAAACGCTGTTCCAACAATCAAGCCAGAAACAGTGCTTGTTAGGGAGATCAACGTTGCTTCCAACGCAAGAGATCTTCTAACCTGCCCTCTTGTCATGCCGATTGCGCGCAAAGTTGCAGATTCTTTGGTTCGCTCAATAACCGACAAGCTTAATGTGTTTGCAACGCCTATTAAAGCAATCACAACAGCTACTGCTATTAAGCCAACAAGCAACATCATCATTATGTCGATAGCACTCTCCCACTGCGCTCGTTGGAACACGCTTCCACCAGCCATAACCTCCGCATAGCTAGATGTAATATTTCTAATATTTTTAACAATATCTACAAGATTAGCTTTGCTAGAGTCTACCGAAATAAGCAGAATATGCGTTGTAGGCTTAAGGTAGTTATTGAAGTAAGATTTGCTAACAAAAGCAGTATTCCTTGAATGTATACTAACATTTCTATACTTCTTAAACTGAACTTGCTTTACAGTAATGCTCTTATCGTTATTACTCGAGTCTGTATTCATTCCAGTAAATGGCGTAATACTATCTACACTATCTTCACTAGAACTGTACTTTTCTACATAAGCTTGTAGATTAAGATTTCCTTTTTCAAGATCAAAAGGCTCTCCACCTTCATTATTAAACTTAGGCAAAAGCACAGAATCCCTGTTTATATTAACGCCATCAAGATTTGTATGCATTACATTTTTAAGTTGATCTGTATTATCAACTCCAGCTGCCATAGCATACTCAGTTTTGCCCTTAGCGTTCTTAAAAGTCATAGGAACTGCAGGAAGCAACTCAGTATTCTTTATTCCACTAATCTTTGAAATGTCGGCAGCTAGAGATTCATCAACATTCTTGCCTTGAATAATAATGTCAACACTGTAATGATCATCAACAACACCTTTAAGAGTTGCTTTACCGCACATTGCGCCCGTTACTACTGTAGAAACAAGCGTTACGCCAATAAGCAAAGCTGTTCCAGTTGCCGCAACTCTTCTAGGATTTCTTTGCACGTTTGCATTAGCAACTTTAGACGCGGGCCCACAAAGTGCCATAATTGCTCCAGTTGCCTTCATAGCAAACGGCATCCAGAATGTTGCTGTAATAATAATGCCAATAAAAACAAGCGCACAACCAAACATTGCTCCAAGCAAAGTCATCCAAGAATCAGAACCAGCAGTAGGAGACTTCCTCGCAATCATGCTTGCTAAAGAAGTAGCACTTAAAGCCGTAGCTAAAATACCTACAACAATAAACACAACGCCAAAAACAGCGCGAATAATGCTTGCACGCTTATCTTTAATCAAATCCATTGGTCGTAGCGCTTCCATAGGCGTTACTTTTGTAGCAGATCGCGCAGCACTCATAGACGCAAGAACTGTTACAATCGTGCCAATTGCTATTGGCCACACAACCGCTGGAAGCGAGACAATCAAAGGAATCTTAGATAACGGTCCAGAATTAATATTCACGTTACTAATTGCGCCCATAAATCCTATTGCGCAAAGCACGCCAACAGCCGCAGAAATAACTCCAAGTATTGCCGCTTCAAGCAAAACTGCAGCATAAAGCTGATGAGATTGTGCACCAATTACGCGCAAAAGTGCAAGAGTGCGTCTGCGTTGAGCAACCAAAACTTGGAATGTGTTTGCTATAACAAGCGAAGAAATAAGCAACGCTAGAATACCAAAAGATAGCAAGAACATGGTTACAAAATTAGTGCCGTTAGACACATTTCGAACAGCTCTTACGCCAACTTCATGCCTAGACATAAGAGAGAATCTCGAAGGAAGCAAAGAGTTAATCTTAGGAGATAAATCGTTTATTTTAGATTCATCAATACTCATGTACACTTTGCTTTGCACAACTTCATTGTCAAAATTCTTAAGATTGTTGAGTTTTGCACAAAAATCATTCGTTACGCCACCAAGATACGTGCCGCGATTTGAAAATGGTATTTGAGAATGCTCTCCATCATCAACAAGACCAACCACACGAACATCGTACGATTTTTCTTTATCTCCGCCAGTGTCATCTACTTTAACCAAAGTTATAGTATCGCCAATGTTTGCATGTATTGATTTAGCAATACTTTTAATAAGAGTGATTTCGCCTATTTCTTGCGGATCTCTACCTTCTGTTGATTTATACACAGGAAGATTTCCATACAAACCATTAGACCAAGCAATACTCGTAACTGATTTATCACCTTTTTCCACTCTTACAAGAGCAGTCGCATCATCACTACGAATGCCATTAACACCAGGCATCTTCGATATTTCGTCTAAATGAAGGTCTTTATAATGAATTTTACTACTCGGAGAACTGTTAGGATTCCTAAATGAGATTGCATAATTTGCGCTACCGAATTCATTTGTTGCGTTACGAACCATCAAGTCATCAACGCTGTTTGCAAAAAGCAAAGTAGCGCTCATAAACATGCTGCCTATAAGAATTGCAATTCCAGAGGCGATTAACATGCGCACGCTTTTACGCATAAGTTTTAGTGCGATTTTCCACATTCTAACTTCACCCCTTTTATTGCAATTGAGCAGGCTGATTATTAACGCCAGCCTCGCTGCGTTCCATAAGCATCTTGCTCATTCCTTCTGCAGTAGGATTTTGCACGTCTTCAACGATTTGACCATCTGCAAACACGATTGCTCTATCTGCATAAGACGCTGCAACAGCGTCGTGAGTAACCATAATCACAGTTTGACCAAGTTCCGTTACAGACTTCTTCAAAAAATGCAAAACTTCCAAACTGGAAGCAGAATCGAGATTGCCAGTAGGCTCGTCTGCAAAAACTACGGAAGGCTTAGAGATTAAAGCTCGAGCAATTGCAACGCGTTGGCGCTGACCACCAGAAAGCTCAGCAGGCCTATGCTTTAAGCGATCTTGCAAGCCAAGAGTATTAATCAAAGTATTAAACCATTGCTTATCTGGCTTTTTGCCTGCCAAAGTAAGAGGCATAAGAATATTTTGCTCAGCGCTAAACATTGGAAGAAGATTAAAACTTTGGAAAATAAACCCAACCATTTCGCGGCGCATAAGCGTAAGCTGATTATCGCTCATACCTGTAATATCTAGGCCATCTACCAAAACTTTTCCAGAATTAACGCTGTCAAGACCAGCCAAAGAATGCATTAAAGTTGACTTTCCAGAACCAGAAGGACCCATAATCGCCGTAAACTTGCCGCGCTCGAAGCTAACGCTAACATCTCGCAAAGCGTGAACAATGCCTGCGCCCTTGCCAAAATCTTTAACAACATGCAAAGCTGCAACCGCAGTCTCGCCAATCAAACCTTCTTGAGCGGAATAATTCATTTGCGTAAAACGCGTATCTTGACTATTTTCAACACTCATTTTGCACCTCACATACTTCTGTGATTACCTTACAATTACAATTTACGTGATTAAAAACGCATTCTCTATAGTGCGTAAGGCTGATATTTTCATTGGAATAATAGGGATTTTGATATTAAATTTTGATATAAAAATGCTCTTATGTAAAATCGTCATACTTTAGTATGAGAAGCTTGCATAAGATTGTTAATGCTACAAGCTCAAATTTGCATTTCACGCGATTAGTCAATGCAAAATAAGTCAATTTTTAATGCAAAATAAGTCAATTTGGCAACTACAACACCATCAATTAAAGAATTTTTCTTAACGTGTTTAATATTTTTCCTTCAAAATAAGCATTACAAATCATGTGCTCGAATTTTTATAAATGTGCTTATTTATATCTAAAATAAATAAAAATGCATAAAATTAGTTAGTTTATGTTCATTTTAATTGTTTATTTGTTAATTTTAGTAACAAAACACTTATTTAACACACTCGCCAAATGTCATGCAATATTGTAAAATATTAATCGACTACCAAAATTTGGCATGAGCCAACAAGAAACTCAAAGGAGATTTTCGCATGGTCTATAGAATGATTTTTAATCAGACTGCTTACTTTGGTCGTGGAGCAATCAAAGAGATTCCAAACGTTGCTAAAGCACATGGATTCAAAAAAGCATTTGTTGTAACAGATCCTGTTCTTGTAAAGACTGGAACCGTTAAAAGAGTTACTGACGTTCTAGAATCCGCTGGTCTTTCATACGAAGTATTCGACAACGTAAAGCCAAATCCACCTGTTGAATGCATTCAAGACGGTGTAGAAAAGTTCAAGGCATCTGGCGCAGACTTCCTCATTGGTCTCGGCGGCGGCTCTCCACAAGATACATGCAAAGGCATTGGAATTATTGTAGCTAACCCAGAGTTTAGCGATGTTCTTTCTCTAGAAGGCGTTGCAGATACAAAGAATCCTTCTGTGCCAATCTTTGGCGTGCCAACAACAGCAGGAACTGCTTCCGAAACAACAATCAACTATGTTGTTACCGATACTGCAAAGCTTCGCAAGTTCGTTGCAGTAGACCCTCACGATATTCCAATCGTTGCATTCGTAGACCCAGATCTCACCGATTCCATGCCACGCTCGCTTAAAGTTGCAACTGGTTTGGACGCACTCACACACGCAATCGAAGGTTTCATTACTCCAGGCGCATGGAGCCTTTCGGATTGCTTGTCTTTGCAAACAATTCGCATGATTGCACAGAACCTTGCAAAGAGCGCAGATGGAGACGTTCCAGCAGGCGAACAAATGGCTTACGCAAGCTATATAACTGGCATGGCATACTCCAACGTTGGTTTGGGCTTGGTTCACGGCATGGCTCACCCACTCGGTGGTCGCCTTGGCGTTGCTCATGGCGTTGCAAACGGAATTTTGCTTGCTCCTGTTATGGAATATAACAAGGATTACACTGGCGAAAAGTATCGCGATATTGCTGCAGCATTCGACGTTCCAAACGCATACACCGACGACCTCGAAACCGTGCGTAATGCTGCTGTAAAGGCAGTTCACGACTTAACGGTTAAGCTTGGAAATCCTACTAAGATTAGCGAAGTTGGAGCTAGTGAGGCAGATATTGAAGGCTTAAGCCACGACGCTTTGGCAGATGTTTGCACTCCAGGAAACCCACGCAAAGCCACTTTGGAAGATATTCGCAAGATTTACACAAGCTTGATGTAGCCTATTAGCGTAGTCTTCTAAAAATAAGCAAACAATAAATAAATACGCAATATTTAGAACAAACAATTTGTGGACGCAACCTATCTTGATTTAACTCTTGTGTTAACTCTTGATTTAAGTTGCGTCCACATTTTGTATGCAATAAGTCATAAAGCCTATATCTACAAGCCTTCTATTAATCAATAACAGGCTGAGTGCTGTCTCTAATAACAACATGAGCAGGAAGAACTAGCTGATTTTCAATTTGCTTACCTTCTCGAATCGCAAGAATCATACTAACAGCATTTTTTGCCATAATATCAAAAGGCTGATTAACGGTTGTTAAAGAAGGCATCAAATATTGTGCTGGGTAAACGTCGTCAAAGCCCGCAACCGAAAGCTCTGTTCCTAACTTAATTCCGCGCTCGCGAGCTGCACGATACACATTTACAGCAGTAATATCGTTGCAAGCAAAAATCGCAGTTGGACGCTTACCTTTAGGCAAATCCAAAAGACTACAAGCCATTTTGTATCCAAGCTCTGGAAGATAATCGCCCTCTTTTACTAAGTCTTTATCAACACTCAAACCAGCTTGTTCCATAGCAGCACTGTATCCAGCAAAGCGAGCAACACCAGATTGAACGTTTAATGGGCCTGTAATAACTCCAATTCGCTTATGACCCAAACTAATCAAATGCCGAGTAAGCTCGTAGGAGCCTGTCCAATTATCAATAGAAATCGTGTGATCGTTGCCGCTTCCTATAGAAACTGGGTCAATAATCACAAGCGGAATATTGCGCATACGCAAAAATTCTTTATCTTTTTCTTCTAGATCAGACATTTGCGATATAACACCCAAAGGATTTCTATCTACTATTCCACGCAAGCATTCCTCGCGCTTTTTGCCATTGTTAGTTTGAGCAACCGTAAGCGCTAATCCTTCTTTTTGCGCCCAGTGAGACGCGTAAGTAATCATCTCAATAGTGCCATTATTTGCAACGTAATCTACGAGTAGCTCAACTGTTGGAGAAATTTTAGTGCTAACAAGAGAATAATCGCGCCCACTTTTAGCTAGAACTTTTTCTACGCGCCTTCGAGTTTCTTCCGACACTCCCGACCTACCGTTTATTACCTTAGATATTGTAGACGGAGAAACACCAGCCTCTTTAGCAAGCTCTGTAATTCTAGGCTTCGACGATTCAGATTCTTCTAAACCACTTTGTTTGCTATCTATGGCCATTTTCTCCCTTTCTAGCTTCTACGCGTTTTTGCTTAACGCATTTTCCATCTAAATCATTTTCTATCTAAATCACTAATCTTAAAGAAAAATTCGCATACATACTTAAGATTATCCGCAATAATACAAGCTGCCAGAAAAACTGAAAAATAGAATTATTGCTTGATTTATCAAGGTTATTACAGGTTCCATAATACACTATTTCGCATTTAACGCGCAAAAAATGCGAAAATTTCTTACGACACGCCGAATAATAAAATTATTTGCCATTAGTCGCAAGCAAAACGCGGACTAAATGCACGATTTTCCTTACTAAAAAGCTCAATTTTTCAATAATCAAAAAATCAAAAATATGACATTTATCACATTGTGCCATTGTCGAAATATTCGCAAAAATCGCTTTACGAAAATTTCTGCTCATACTACAACATTTTTCCATTCTTTTGATATAAAATTACAAATGTAGGTCACAACGATCTTAAAGCAAAGGAGCACAAATCGTTATGAGTACAATTACATCAGTAAAAACCTATGATTTTAGATTCCCTACGTCGCAAACGCTTTCTGGATCCGACGCAATGAACAAAGATCCAGATTATTCATCCGCATACGTAGAAATCAAAACCAGCCTAGACGATGGCATTAAAGGCGTTGGATTTGTATTTACAATTGGCCGCGGCAACGATGTTGTTTGCGCAGCAATCGACTCCATGTCTCAAGTGCTTATTGGCAGAAACGTAGAAGAATTACTAGACAACATGCGTCTTGCATGGGATCTTTTTGTTCACGACTCACAACTTCGCTGGCTAGGCCCAGAAAAAGGCGTAGAACACATGGCAATTGGCGCTATTTTGAGCGCATTGTGGGATATTAAAGCAAAGCGAGCTGGAAAGCCATTGTGGCGCTTGCTTGCCGAGATGGATCCAAAGGAATTAGTCTCTACGCTCGACTTCCGCTATATGACAGACGCTTTAAGGCCAGAAGAAGCAATCGAATTCTTGCAAGATGGTCAAAAAGGCAAGGAAGAGCGCATTGCTGATTTGCTTGTAAACGGATACCCAGGCTACTCCACTGCTGCAGGCTGGCTCGGTTACAGCGACGAGAAAATGGTTGCAATCGCTAAGGAAGAATCGCAAGTTAAAGGCTTTAAGCAAATTAAGCTTAAGGTTGGTCAAAATGTAGATGACGATTTGAGAAGACTCGCACTTGCTCGCGAAGCAATTGGCCCAGACGTTCGTCTTGCAGTAGACGCAAACCAAGTGTGGGATGTTCCAACAGCAATCACTTGGATTAATCGCTTCCACGACTTCGACTTAGCTTGGGTAGAAGAGCCAACAAGCCCAGACGACGTTATTGGCCACGCAACAATTGCTCGCGCAATCAACCCAATACCTGTGGCAACTGGCGAGCAAATGCAAAGCAGAATCATGTTCAAGCAATACTTGCAAGCAAACGCATTTGGAATCATGCAAATCGACGCAACTCGAGTTGCAGGTCCACAAGAAGTTGTTCTCGAATACTTGCTTGCGCGTAAGTTTAACAAGCCAGTTTGCCCACACGCAGGTGGCGTTGGATTGTGCGAAGCCGTGTGCCACTTTGCAATGTTTGATTACGTTGCAGTTTCTGGCACAAAGGAAGGCCGCATGATTGAATACGTAGACAATCAGCACGAGCACTTTGTACATCCAACACAAATCAAGAATGGTAATTACGTTGCACCAACTGCCCCAGGTAATGGCACTGAAATGACGCTGGAAACGGCTGAAAAGTATCTTTATCGCGGATAGTTATGCAATTGTGGCTAGCAGTTTACATTAAGCTGTTTATTTTAAATTGCTAGCCACTTTAATCAAGCAATTATTAATCAAGCAATTATTAATTAAGCAATTATTAATTAAACAATCAAGATTCATAATTTAAGATTCATAATTTAAGATTCAAAAAGCAAACCACATCATTTAACAAAGGAGTTCATTATGGATTTGCATTTGGAAGGCAAAGTTTTCATCGTAACAGGTGGATTCAAGGGCATTGGTAAGGGCATTACGCTTCAGCTTGCACAAGAGGGCGCAATTCCAGTAGTTATTAACCGCGCAGACCCTGCAGAAGAGACATTCCGCAAAGATATTGAGCAATATACAAAGAACTACGATGTTTATCTTCTCGACTTAAACGACACGGACGAAATCGCTCCAATTATTGAAGAAACATACAAAAAGTATGGTCATATTGACGGCATTGTAAACAACGCTGGCGTTAACGACAACAAGGATCTGGAATCCACTTCTTGGCGCGACTTCGAGAAGTCGATTCACGGAAACCTCACTCACTACTACGAGACTGTTCACGCTGCTGTAAAGTACTTAAAGGAAAGCCACGGCGCTGTTGTGAACATTTCTTCTAAGACTGCTCTAACTGGCCAGGGCAAGACTAGCGCTTACGCTGCTGCAAAGGGTGGAATCTTGGGCTTGACTCGCGAATGGGCTGCAGCACTTGTTCATGACCGCGTGCGCGTAAACGCAATTGTTGTCTCTGAATGCTGGACCCCACTGTATGCAGATTGGATTAAGACCTTTGGCGATGAAGCCGCTCAGCAGGCTCGCTTGAAGGTTATTACCGACAAGATTCCTCTGGAAAACCGCATGACTACCACGGAAGAGATTGGAAACGAAGCTGCATTCCTGCTTTCGGATCGCTCTTCGCACACCACTGGTCAGTGGGTATTCGTTGATGGCGGCTACGTGCATCTTGATCGCGCTTTGTCTTAAATCACAAATGCAAATTTAAGATTCGGTGCAATTTAACTAGTCGATGGTGCGCAATGCAAAATGTGTGCTTGCGCACCATTGCACAAAATCATTTAAGAACTTAAAATCTTAAACTCTTTGAATTATTCTCACACTGGAGTGACGATGACTACAAAAGAAAACGACAACGTGGTTGTTAACAATAACAAAAGTAGCTCAAAAACTATAATTGCCATCGTATTGGTAACATCTTTGTTCTTCGTATGGGGTTTGACCATGAATTTGGTCAATGCTCTTAATTCCCCATTTGGACATTACTTAAATCTAAATAACACAGAAGCAGCGCTGCTTCAGGTTGCATACTTTGGCGCATACTTTGTAATGGCTATTCCTGCAGGTTTAATCGCAAAGCGCTTTGGGTACAAGGGCGGCGTAATTAGCGGTCTTGCACTCTTTGCAATCGGCGCATTTGCTGTAATTCCTGCAACCGCTACAGCAAGCTATGTTATGTTCCTTATAGCAATGTTTATTATTGCTCTTGGTGCTGCAACTTTGGAAACAAACTGCAACCCATACATTACAAAGCTTGGCGACGAAAAGGGCGAATCCTTTAGAATCAACATGGCACAAAGCTTTAACGGCGTTGGCAGCATTGTTGGCCCGCTTATTCTTGGCAACATTATTGGTAAAACCGTTAAGCAAGGCGAACCAGGATTTGAATTTGCTAAGTCGAAGTTCCTTAGCGATACTCGCATGATTTACATTGTTATTGGCATTGTTCTTATTGCGGTTATTGCAATCTTCTTCTGCTTTAAGCTTCCTACACCTCCAGGAGATGTTGAGGCAGATCAAGGAAATAAGGGCGATTCTTCATTCTTGCATCTTGTTAAGAAGCCATACTTTACACTTGGCGTTATTGCAGAATTTGTATTTGTAGGCCTTCAGGTTGTTGGAATGGCAATGTTCTCATCGTTTGCTCTTAAGCATTGGGGTGCTGGAGTAACAACTGGTATTGCGGCGTCTATGCTTGCAATCGTTTCCTTAATGTTTACTCTTGGTCGCTTTATTACAACACCTCTTATGACAAAGTTTGATAGCGATAAGATTCTTGGAATCTACATGGTTTTGAGCGCAGTGCTTATGTTTGTAGCATTCCTTGGACTCGGCAAGATTTCTGTAGTGGCCTACATTATCTCCTACCTGTTTGTGTCTATTGGATTCCCAACCGTGTTCTCACTTACCTTAAAGGGAATTCATGGCTCTGCTGCAAAGACTGGCTCTTCCGCTTTGATTATGAGCGTTGTTGGCGCAGCTATAATCCCACTATTCCTTGGATTTGTACAAGATTTTGCTGGCATTGAGGTTGCAGTGCTGCTCACCGTTCCAGGATTCTTGTATGTTGCTTGGTACGCTCTTTGGGGCTCCAAGATTGGTCTTGTAGAAGCTAAGTAATTCGCGAATAACTACAAAGTCTTATTTGAAAGTCTTTAGAAAGACTTTAGAAAGGAAAATTTATTATGTCTCAACTTCGTATTTTAGATTCCCATTTTCATATTTGGGATCCAACAAAGCAAGTCTTGCCTTGGCTTGATGGTTTAGACAAGTTAAACCACACTTTTACTCTCGAGCAGCTAGAAAAAGAGTATGCAGATTTGGGAGTTGACTTCCTTGGCGGCGTATACGTTGAGGTTGATGCTGCAGACCATGAGCTAGAAGATAGGCTTATTGGAGAAAATCCTAATCCTAAGATTCTTGCTAAAATGCTTCGAGTTACGTTGGATCCATTTATGCGCGTTCCAATTCACGCAACTGGTATTCGCGAGCCTCTTCACATTCCAAGCGAGCCACGCGGACGCTGCCTAGAGCCTTCGTTTATTGGCGGTCTTAAGGCAATGGCAAAGAAAGGCATGCCTTTTGAGCTTTGCAATCGTGGCGAAGAGCTTTCAGATATGGCTAAAGCTTTTGAGCAAGTTCCAGAAGTGACTGTTGTTCTAAACCATTTGGGCAATGTTCCAGGATTAGACGAGGATTCCTGCAATGCTTTGCGTGCGTTTGCAAAGCTTCCACACAGCTATATTAAGATTTCTGGAGATAATCCAGTAAATCCAGATATTGTTAAGTTTGTTAAAGACACGTTTAGTCCTGATCGCCTACTCTTTAGCTCTAATTGGCCAGTTGTTAAGTTGAATTCTTCGCTTAAGCAGCATCTTGACTTAATGGTTGAGCTTTTCGGCGACGACGAAGATTTCTTTATGAATAATGCAAAGAAGGCGTATGGTATTAAACTGTAATTAATTAAGTTATTTGAATAGTCGATTTTAATAGTCGATTTTACTAATCATTGCTTATGGGGTGTAAGATTTTGCAAGTTAAAGTCTTATACCCCATAATTCAATACATAGAATAATTAAATACACAAAATAATTAAATAAAAGGACGAATTTTATGACTACTTCTAATAGCGCAAAGCTTAATTTGCATGCTTTTAAGGGCGTTTTTTGCCCATCAATAACTGTAAGCAAAGATGATGGAAGCATTGACTACGACTTATGGGCAAAGCACTTAGACCATCTGATTGATGCTGGGATTAATGGCATATTAATTTTTGGCAGCATTGGCGAGTTCTACGCATATCCGCTTAGCGTAAAAAAGGAAGCTGCTAAGTTTGCTATTGAACACGTTAATCACAGAGTTCCAGTTCTTATAGGCGTTGGAAACACAAATCTTAACGAAGTACTTGACTTTACTAAGTTTGCGCAAAATTGCGGAGCAGACGCTGTTGTAGCTGTGTCTCCATATTACTTTGGACCAACTGCACAAACCGCAGAACGCTACTTTGGCGCAATTGCGAGCGCAACTAGCTTGCCTGTTATTCTATACAACTTCCCTGCTCGAACTGGCAGCGATTTAACACCAAGCTTAGTTGCAAATCTTGCTGAAAAATACCCGAATATTGTTGGTATTAAAGATACGGTAGATACTATAAGCCATACGCGCGCAATGATTGAAGCCACTAGACGCGTAAACCCAGATTTTGTTGTTTTCTCTGGTTTTGATGAGTACTACACTCCTAACAGGATTGCTGGAGGAAATGGCGTGATTTGTGGTCTTACTAATGTAGAGCCAGAAACTTTTGCATCTTTGCATAAAGCGTATGAGGCTGGCGACTTTGCGCATCTTATTGAATGCGCTAAAAGAATCAGCCACTTGATGGCAGTTTACAACACTACCGACTTGTTTATTTCTGCGATTAAAGCTGCTGTAAATCTTAAGGGATTGCCAATTAGCACGCTTGTTCGCGAGCCTGCAAGTCAAGTTAATAGCGAGCAAGTCGAAGCAATTCGCGCGCTGCTTAAGTAACTAAGTCACTCGCAATAAATCAAGAATAAACATAAACCCGCACAACGTTAAGAAGTGCGGGTTTATGTTTTGCGTTGACTTACGTTGTTTTGCGTTGATTTACGCTACGTAAGTTGCATCGCGGAAGCTACTTAGTGTAGCGCTCGAAATCTTCTGCAGTATTCACCTGAACGCGCTGCTTAATAATGGACAAAATCCACTCTTTAGCTTGTTCAACTGGAACGCCGTTCAATTGGCTGCCATCGCGGAAGCGGAAGCTCACAGCATTGTTGTTTACATCCTCTTCGCCAGCAATCAAAGTGAAAGGCACCTTAGACTTGGAAGCGTTACGAATCTTCTTGCCAAAGCGATCGTCGGAGCTATCCATTTCGCAACGAACCATATTCTCTTCCAAATCGCTAATAAACTTTTGCAAATGCGGAGCAAACTCGTCTGCAACAGGAACGCCAGTCACTTGAACTGGAGCCAACCATGCTGGGAACGCGCCTGCATAATGCTCAAGCAAAATAGCAAAGAAGCGCTCAATAGAGCCAAAGAGTGCGCGGTGAATCATAACCGGACGCTGGTGGCTACCGTCAGCCGCAATGTACTCCAACTTAAAGCGCTCAGGCAAGTTGAAGTCAAGCTGAATAGTAGAGACCTGCCAAGTGCGGCCGATTGCATCGCGAGCTTGCACAGAAATCTTAGGTCCGTAGAATGCAGCTCCACCTGGATCGTCCACGAGTTCCAAACCAGAATCTTTAGCAACTTCTGCCAAAGTGTTTGTTGCTTCTTCCCAAATCTCGTCGGAACCAACAAACTTGTGCTCATCCTTAGTAGAAAGCTCCAAGTAGAAGTCGTTCAAACCAAAGTCTTTAAGAAGACCAAGCACAAAGTTAAGCAAGCTCTTCAACTCATCGCGCATCTGCTCGCGAGTGCAGTAAATGTGCGAATCATCTTGAGTCAATCCACGCACGCGAGTTAATCCATGCACAACGCCAGACTTTTCGTAACGATACACGGTACCAAACTCAAACAAGCGCAAAGGAAGTTCGCGGTACGAACGCTGGCGAGACTTAAAGATCAAGTTATGCATTGGGCAATTCATTGGCTTCAAGTAGTAGTCAGCACCTTGGCGAGTTACGTTACCGTTTTCGTCGCGCTCTTCGTCAAGCTTCATTGGAGGATACATGCCGTCCTTGTACCATTGCAAGTGGCCAGAAGTCTCGTACAATCCGCCCTTAGTAATGTGCGGAGTTTGCACAAAGCTGTAATGATGCTTTCTGTGCTGCTCACGGGAATAATCTTCCATCGCGTTAATAATCGCAGCACCCTTTGGATGGAACACTGCCAAGCCTGGGCCAATCTCGTCTGGGAATGAGAACAAATCCATCTCTTGACCAAGCTTACGATGATCGCGCTTAGCAGCCTCTTCCATGCGAGATGTGTAAGCCTTAAGCTCTTCCTTGCTAGGCCATGCAGTTCCGTAAATGCGCTGAAGCATAGGATTATGCTCCGAACCACGCCAGTAAGCTGCAGCTACACGCTCAAGCTTAAAAGCCTTAATATAACGCGTATTTGGCAAATGAGGTCCACGGCACAAATCGCTCCAGACCTTGTTTCCTTCGCGATCCAAATTGTCGTACATGCTAAGCTCATGCTTGCTGATTTCGCCAGCAGCCGCAGGATCAAGAGCCGCTTCCTTATCTCCAATCAACTCCAACTTATAAGGTTGATTTGCTTCTTCTTCGCGCGCTTCATCCTCTGTTACAACGCGGCGGCGGAAGCTCTGAGACTCTTTAATAATGCGCTGCATATGCTTTTCGATTTGCTTCAAATCGTCTGGCGTAAATGGAGTATCAACATCGAAATCATAGTAGAAGCCGTCTTTAATTACAGGACCTACGCCCAACTTTGCGTCTGGTCGAATTTCTTGAACAGCTTGAGCCATCACGTGAGTAGCGGAATGACGCATGATTGCGATGCCATCTTCACTATCAAGGGCTACTGATTCCACGGTATCGCCGTTATGAAGAGGCGTGTACAAATCACGCAACTCGCCATTTAAACGCACGGCAATAATATTCTTATCTTCCGCGAAAAGTTCAACGCCAGTGAAGCTTGCATCCACCTCCTTGCGTTCCTCATTTACGGTGATGGAGATGGTATTTTCAGCCATAATTGTCCTTTTCTATCGGGGTCTTGCGTTACTAATGTGCAGACCTGGACTTGTGTGGCGTCGATAAACTTACGCGATTAAACATAAATAAAACGCGCAAAAACGACGTCAATCGCACGCATTTTTCACGCGCAATTCTCTGTTACTCTAGAACAACAGAGCGACTTTTTAACAACGATTTTTTGCAAAAACTAGAATAAATCTCATGAATCTTCAAAAAGATGCTTTCGCTAAGCTTTACAACTAAAAAGAAGCAGCCAGCGCAAATCGCGATAGTTCCACCAGCAGAAAGTCTTAAAATCACCGCTAAGGCAAGTCCTAAAAGCGCTATAAAAATAGAAGACAATACGCACGCAAACACAAATTTGTTAATGGAACGCATTCTGCTTTTAAGTGCTGCTGCAGGAGCTGCGATTAAAGATACCGAAACAACAGTTCCAACAGCTGGAATAATCACCGAAACCGTAATGATTATTAGCGCAAGAACAATTCCTTGCATTAATCCACTTCTGCCACCTAAAGCTTTGTAATTTGTTGGATCAAAAGAGCAATGAATCAAATTAGCACTGTTAAAACTCCACAATCCTAGTGCAAGAGCGAATGCAATAATCGCAAAAATCACGTCTGCAGGAGTGCAATTAAGCAATGACCCTGTTAAAAATCCTTCAATTCGCAATGGAAGAGGAGCAAACCACTTGTTCAAAAAGTAGCCGCTAGCAAAACCAACAGTAAGAGTTATTCCAGCAGAAGCTTGAGAAGATATGCCCTTTAATTTAGAAAGCACATGCATCATAAAAGACAAAACAATGCAAGCCAAAGCAGCGCCGATAAAAAGACCAATAGATAAAACGTTTTGGTCAATCGTATAAACAGATGTAACTACAACTCCGATAACAGCTCCTGGGAAAGCAGCGTGAGTTATAGACTCGGTGAAGAAAATACGCTGATTAAGCAAAGCCAAAGATCCAACAAAACCGCATAATGCTCCAACGGCGATTGCTTCTACAATCGGAAGAGCAATAATTTGCCAAATACTTACCATTATTACTTTCCACCAGCCTCTATTGCGCTAGACTTTTTCTTTTTAGAAAACACTAGTGCGCATGTAACTCTGTATAAGAATCTTAAAATCAAAACGACTACAAACATTGCGCAAATACTTAGTGCCACTGCAGCTTGCGGAGAAACTGGATGATCAAGTTCCAAGTTCATAACGTACATGCCTAATAAAACGCCAGCAATACCAACCGCAACTCCAACAGCCACCATACGCACAACAGTACGCGCAACCAATCTTGCGCTAGCTCCAGGAATAACAAGGTATCCAATAACAAGAAGTACGCCAACAGCCGAAGATGCAGAAACTACAACAGCTGCAATTGCAACGTTTAGAACAATATCTACAAGTAAAGTATTAACACCCATTAAAGGAGCACTAGCGCGGTCAAACGCAACAACAATCTGCTTCTTCCAAGTTAGCGCAAGCAATGCGATTGCAAATAAACAAATAAGCATTGCTTGAGTCATTCTATCGTCTGTAACATCTAGCAAACGTCCAAACATAAGTGATTCAAGCTGACCAGACATATCTCCCTTTTTAAGAGATATTACGATTCCAAGCGCAAAAAATGTTGTTAAAACTGTTGCAATTATTGACTCGTTGATTTTTTGAGACCTAGATGCCCACACAAGAGCAGCAACCAGAAAAATTGCGCAAATCGAAGCTCCTGGAATGATTTGCCCAATTCCTCCATATAACGCTCCAACTACGATTCCAGGAAAAATCCCGTGAACCAAAGCCTCCGCATTAAACTCGGCGCATCTTAAGTTAACAAACACGCCAACTATTCCGCTAGCAATCGCAAGAACAATAAGAAGGCAGAAAGGCCTAAAAATGTATGGAGCAGACGCAATAAAGTCAAATCCTGGTATAGGCTCGAGGATTTTTCGCAAAGACTCAACCAATTCAGCTAGCATTGGATTCGTCTCCTAAAGCAGAATCTAACGAAGCATTTAACGAATCATTTAACGAATCATCTTTGTTTGCTAATTGATTCAAAGTAAGACCCGCGCTTGCAGCTGGCATACTTCCGCCATAAGCCAAAGATATGTTTTCTTTAGTCATGACTTTTCTAAGAGGCCCAAAAGCCACTTGACGACCAGCCAAAAGCAATGCTTTCTCGCAAATCGCGTCCGCGATTACAAGGTCGTGAGTAGAGACAATAAACGAAATCCCATCTTCTTTAGCGGACTTCATAATATTGAGCAACTCTTTTCGATTCGGCTCGTCTAATCCATTAAAAGGCTCGTCTAAAAGAATCAACGTAGGACGCGCAACAATAACGCGTGCAAGCAATATTCGCTGACGCTGGCCTCCAGAAAGATCACCAAATCGCACATCTGCCCTATTTAGCAAACCAACATGATTAAGAGCGCTCTCAACAGCTTTTTTCTGGCTTTTTTTAAGCAAACCCAGGAATCCAGTTTGCCTGCTTAAGCCCATTGCTACAACTTGACGAGCGGTGATTGGAAAAGTCAAATCCAAATCAACTTGTTGAGGAACGTAGCCTATAGAAACCGTTTTTGGCATTGTTAAGCTTCCATTACTCACTCGCACAATACCAATAATCGCCTGCAAAAACGTTGTTTTTCCAGAACCATTAGGCCCAATCAAAGCTAAAGCCTCTCCAGCTTCTACACTTCCGTTAAGACCAGTAACAACAGTTTTATAACCGTACGCTAAGTCGCAATCTTTCATTGCGAGAACGCTCTTATTCACTATAAATTAGCCTTCTTTTAACTACTTTTGTAACTACTTCTTGTAACTACTTTTGTAGTGATTTATTATTTTCAGCTACTTCTGTAGCTACATATTAACTACTTTTTTAGCGCATCTTTTACAGATTCTGGAAGGTCTGGAATTTTGCCATCCCAAGCCTTAACAAGAGTCTGAACGTTGTGAACAATAGAACCAATATATGTCTCGCCAGCGGAGCCAACTGGACCAAGCGAATCGCCGTAAAGCGCATCGTCTCCAATAATCGCCTTTACTCCTGCAGCAGCAGCAACGGCCTTAATTGACTTGGAATTGTTGGAGTTTTCGGCAAAGATTGCTACAGCACCAGACTTTTTAACAGCTTCTGCAGCTTCCTTAATATGGTCTGCGGTTGCGTCTTGCTGGCTGTTAAAGTCAGAAAGCGCTGCGCCAATAAACTTAACGTTGTAGTCGCGCGAGAAGTATCCGAATGCGTCGTGCGAAGTAAAGAGTACGCGATGTTCCTGCGGCACACTGTTCAAAGCTTCCGTAGCCCAAGAATCCAAATCAGTAAGCGACTTAACAAACTTTTCAACATGCTCGTCGAAGATTGACTTGCTTTCTGGAAGAGCCTTGCCAAGGAAGTTACCAATATTCTTGACTTGAATCATAGTGTTCTTAGTGCTGGTCCAAATATGTGGATCATACTGGAATTCTGGCTCCTTCTCGCCTTCTTCTGGTGGGAATGGCCACTTTTCGGCATGAACCTTTTCAACACCGCGGTCAATCTTGTAAGGAAGATTCTTTTCTTTAGCAGCTTGCGCTTTGGAATCCTTGATTTCGTCTGCGGTAAGAATGCCCGAAGTTACACCCATTGTGCCCTTAAATCCAGTAGCTTTTACAGCCTGATCTAAGAAGTGCTCAAGATCTACTCCAGAAACAAGCATTAAATCTGCTTTAGAAAGCGCTTTGGATTGGGCTGGAGTCATCTCGTGCTCGTGAGCAGATGCGTTTGGAGCAAGCAAGCATGTAAGGTTGATTGTTGACTTTGCTTTGTTTGCTGGCGCGCCAATCACAGACTTTTTGCCTTGAGAATCGGTTTTATTAAGGCTTAATCCAGATTTTGCATCTGCAGTGGATGCGATTTGAGTTACGTAATCGCAGATTTGCGTGGTTGTTGCAACTACGTTTACTTGATTGCCGTTAGTCTTTTGATCTGCTGTCTTAGCTGTTGATCCACATGCGCACAAGCCAACAGTTAGCAAAGCGGCGGTGGCTGCGGTGGCAAAAATTCGTGCAGTTTTCACTATTTTCCTTTCCGGAATCTATGAATTCACATTATTGAAATTCACATTATTGCAATTTTTCTTGTGTTTTCCTATGCACTTTAACTTGTGCTATCTTTTTTAATCTTGTAATTAGGAAAGATTATCGTTAGCAATAACGCTTTAAGCATAGAGAAAATAAAAAGCTTGGTCAATAAAATCACAAAAAATTATCGGAATTTTTTACAAAACAGCGTGTCGCAATTTTTTTGTTTGATATAATTGCGATTTTTCTTGCGACCTTTCTTGCGATTTGCCAATAAATGATGTATAGGAACGCAAAATTGTCACTACTATCAAGCAATAATCACACATAATCAACAATCGCACACAATCAACAATCGCATATATTCACTAGAATCGTAAATATGACTCCACTTCTAAACACAGCCAGTATAGATGCAAAAGATGCTAGCAAATGCTTAAAAAAGCCAAACGAATCGAGCAATAAGTACTCTAGAGGCGTTCTTGGATTAGCAACAGGATCAAACGCATACCCAGGAGCGGCCGTTTTAAGCGCAAAATCTGCATCACGCAGCAACATTGGCATGGTTCGATACGCGGGGCCACTTAGAGCGCAAAATCTTGTTTTACAAGCTGTTCCCGAAGCTGTTGTTTCGGATTGCTTGCAAGGAAAAGTCAACGCTATAACTGTTGGATCTGGAATCCCAGATTATGAGCATTGCAATGATGATTCCACAAAATCGCAACGAGACTACATTTTAGACTTACTTAAACCATATAGCGCGCATAGCGCATGTAGCGCACAAAATCAAGAAAACACAAACCTACCGCCTGTATGCGTAGACGCTGGAGCGCTTGATTTATTGCCTAAAAAAGTTTGTGAAAAAGTTGTTTTAACTCCTCATGCTTTAGAATTAAGCAAGCTATTAAAACGTTATAACCTTGATTTTAGTGCGGAAAATATTGCAAAAAATCCTGTAGAGTTCGCTCAAAAAGCGGCAGATCTTACTGGAGCAACCGTTCTTCTTAAAGGCTCTACAACTGTTGTTGCATCTGCAAAGAACTTGAACTTGCCAATATTTACTTGCAAATATGGCCCATCTTGGCTTGCAACCGCAGGGTCTGGAGATGTTCTTGCTGGACTTTTAGGCGCGCTTCTTGCACAGAACAATTGTGAACTAAATCAAAATGCAAACTACGCATTAATCGCTGCTAGCGCGGCTGTAATCCATGGATTGGCTGCAAATTTAGCTGCAAGGTCGTATGAAAAATCGTATGAAAAAAGCGTTTACAATAATTGCACAAATTACGAAAATTGCGAAAATATTGAGCATCCAATAGTCGCAAGCGATATTATTGATGCATTGCCTTACACTCTTGGATTTTTAATGAATCTTGATTAGTGAAAGAAGAAAAATGACAAGCGAAAATATCAACACAAATATCAACACAAATGCAGAATCTGTTGAAATTCATGACGTAATGTTCGATTATTGCAAAGTTTTGCTCGAATGGAATTGCAGGAATTGCTTGCAAAAACAGTTCCCAGATTTGGTAGACACGATTTGCCCTAATGGCACTTTTGGAAAAGACGATTTGGCTGGATTTTATGAGTTTGAAGACCGCATGGACGGCGGCGAACTACTAAAAGACCTTTTGCCAGAATACGATAGGCGATTTGGCAAGGATCTTAGCAACGCTTTTCAATGGTATTGCGCACACTACGATCAAGTTCTTACGCGAATGATGCCTGGAATAGTCGATTTGTTGCACGATTTACGCAAAGCTGGGTACGGCGTTTGGGGATTGACTAACTGGTCTAGAGAGACTTTCCCACTCGCATTGCGTAAATTCCCAAAACTAAACACGCTTTTACAAGGCACAGTTATTTCTGGCGTTGAGCATTTACATAAGCCACAGCCCGAGATTTTTGAGCTTGCTATGAGCAGATTTGGGTTAAAACCGCAAACAACTGTTTTCTTCGACGATAAACCAGCAAATATTGATGGCGCGCATAACGTTGGAATGCATGGGTTTGTTTTTACTACTACCGAACAAGCTCGCAAAGATTTGGCATCGCTGGGCGTTAGATTATAGGCTTTAGATTGCAAGCATTAGATTGCAGTCTTTAAGCCAAAGTCGCAAGTTTGTAGGCGTTAGATTATTAGACTATAAGCGTTAATCGCAAGATTATAGGCGTTAGTTTATAGTTGTTATAGTTGTAATAGTTGGAAATAGTCAAGTATAAATCCCAAAAATCGGAAGGCTCTTAATAATGACGCTGCTGCAATTAAAGTACATTGTGAAAATCGTAGAGTGTGGATCTATGAACGAAGCTTCGCACGAACTTTATGTTTCACAACCAGCGTTAAGCTCTTCCGTAAAAGAGCTGGAGCGAGAGCTTGGAATCGAGATTTTTACAAGGTCTTCTCAAGGAATTGCATTAACGGTTGACGGAGCTGAGTTTTTAACATACGCGCGCCAAGTTTTAGACCAGGCAGATTTGCTAGAAGAGCGCTACAACAGCACTAAGCCAAGGAAGCAGCTTTGCAGTGTTGCAACTCAGCATTACATGTTTGCTGTTGAGGCTTTTGTAGACATGATTCGCAGCATAGATTCTAACGAGTACGAGTTTTCACTAAGGGAGACTCGCACAAAGAACATTATTAATCAAGTGACTTCAATGCGCGCAGACCTTGGTTTGCTTTATCTTTCCGACTACAACAAAGACGTTATTGGAAAAATGCTTCGAGAAAAGCATCTTGAGTTTCATCCGCTTTTCCGCGCTAATTTGCACGTTTTTATTTCTAGGAATAATCCGCTCGCAAATCGCAAGAAGCTTACTTTGGAGGATTTGCGACCATATCCGTTTATTCAGTACGAGCAAGGAGAAGACGGGAGCTTCTTCTTTACAGAGGAAGCGGTATGGCCTCAACATCCGCCTAAAAAGATTAATGTTACAGACCGCGCAACCATTTTGAACTTTATTATTGGCCTTAATGGTTTTACGATTTGCACTGGAATCGACAATGGCGATTTGAACAACGAGAAAATCGTGACCATTCCGCTGGATTGCGAAGAAACAATGCTCGTTGGGTGGATTAAGAATGAGCGCACGAATCTTTCTCCTGCAGCACTTGCGTATCTTTCTCAACTCGAATCTGTGCTAATTAAACACGGGTATCAGGTTATAAATAGAGCTAAGTAGACGGCTACGTAACAAAACTGCGTAATGAAGCTACGCGTAGCACTGTGCGATAAAACTGTGCGTAGAACTTTGTTAGCATAGCTACAGATTTTGCAATTAGCCCTTATTTTGGGTCATTAACACGAATGTGAGAATGATTGCATGTGCCCCCTGTGGGATTCGAACTATTGAGGGATTTACCATCTAGCACTAGAAAGATGTAAAAAAACCATATGATAGAATCGAATTGAGAGCTGGGGCTCCCCCTTACCCTTGACCCTTCACGGGGTGGGTTTGGGGAAATGACCAGCTCTTTTGTAATAGTTAATTTTCCCGTTTTCTATTATGCAAACGCAATTTAGTTTCGTATCTTCTCTAGATAAACGTTTTTGAAGAATAGTATTTATTGAAGCCCCTGTTACATTGGATATTCTAAAAAATAACGCTATAATGAATGTAACGCGAGGGCCTCGCAGCTGCCGTTTACGTCAGATTGTTAGTCGAGGGGTTCCTCGCAATTTTCATTCTAAGCATATTTTCTAGGGTTATAGGTTCTAGGGTTATAGACCAAAATTTATTTTTTATTCGTCTAATGGATCAACTTTACGCGGCAACCCTAAATCGTCTGCTATATCGTCATGTATATCGCCGCACTCATAAGGCTCTAGCAGGTTATATGCTTCGATTAACAACTCTTTAGGCGCACTCTTGTGCAGCCACGCGTCTACTAAATAAATATCAATTGCAACTGACGGTTCTCCTGCGTCAATAGCATCATTAGCAAATTCTTTGGAAAATTCACTCATATATGGCTCAGCATAGGGACGAAGTTTTTCAGCCATGTCATAACAAAGTTTCATCATATCCATTAGCTTTTCACCCCTCTCTTATCTTCCACAACTGAGAACAAGGTATTAACGCGCATACTTTTAATTGCTTACCACCTTTTGCAAGGTGGCTAAAATCTGATAGTTGTTAATTTAATATAAAATTTATTCTTTATTCATCTGGTGAATGAACTTTACGCGGTACACCTAAATCGTCTGCTATATCGTCATAATCATCGCCGCATTCATAAGGATCTAGCAGGTTATATGCTTCTATTAGCAACTCTTTAGGTGCGCTCTTGTGCATCCATGCTTCTACTAAATAATAATCAATTGCAATAGACGGTTCGCCCGCTCGAATAGCACTATTGGCTGCTTCTTTAGAGAGCTTATCCATGTTAGGTTCTGCATATGGACGGAGTTTCTCAACCATGTCATAACAAATTTTCATCATATCCATTAGCTTTTCACTCCTCTCTTATTTTCCACAACTGAGAACAAGGTATTAACGCGCCACCCTTTTTTCTTTTCTCGCTCAATCGTTGCAAAAAACTGAAAAACGTGGGGTGCTCCTCAGACTGATGTTCCAGTCTTGAAAGCTGGTTGCCGAGGTCCCCACGCTGGTTATACTGTATCACAATATTTATATAGTATCACCCCCGCGTATGCGGGAAAGACTCGATTCGCGTCACTTCTACGCGCGATGTATTAGGATCACCCCCGCGTATGCGGGAAAGACTTGCAGAGGCGTATAACAGTCGTCCGTCGTTAGGGATCACCCCCGCGTATGCGGGAAAGACTTGATAAACGCGTAACAGATAATGCACAAGCTAGGATCACCCCCGCGTATGCGGGAAAGACTTGCGTTCCTCTGTTTCCTTATCAATGCGATTGGGATCACCCCCGCGTATGCGGGAAAGACTTAAACCTTTACTAATATTATCAGCCGTTATAAGGATCACCCCCGCGTATGCGGGAAAGACAATAGGGAATATACCACAATCAAAAGTAGTAAAGGATCACCCCCGCGTATGCGGGAAAGACCGATGTTTAGGTAGTCATCAGCTACTAAATCAAGGATCACCCCCGCGTATGCGGGAAAGACCTGGTTTAACTCGACGAATTGGCGCATATCATAGGATCACCCCCGCGTATGCGGGAAAGACACTTAAAATCCCAATAAAAATGGCCATTTCCATAACAGAAACAGTCAAATTTCATTTACTTTTCAAATTCAACCTATCACAGAACATGGTACAACAGTATTTTATTTTTATGAAATAAATTTTAACAATCCTTTCAAATTAAAAACAAGATGCGCTGTTAGTCTAGCGTCCAGAAGAGCTCTATGCGGAACGGATTCAGAAATGTTGTATTCGTGCAGCACCGTCTTTAGCTGGTAATTTTTTAAAAATTTCTTTTCTTTCTTTACAAAACGAGAGATATCAAAAATTTTATTAATTAAAAGAGAATCGTCAAATCTTTCACCTAATGAAGATAAAGCAGAATTCAAAAATGACATATCAAACTGTATATTGTATCCAAGTATCGGTAATTTTCCGATAAAATCAATGAATTCTCTTAATGCTAAATCTAATCCTACACCATAAGACTCAAGCATATTAGTTGTAATACCAGTTAGCTCAATAATTTTATTAGGAATAAAATTATTTTTATTAAAATTACTAACGCTATCGCAATTAATCTTTATTAGTTTTTGGAATTCTTCAATTTTCCCATCAATGAACTTAACGGCTCCAATTTCAATGATTTTATCAACTTTGCTATTTAAACCCGTAGTTTCGCAATCTATTACAACAAAATTCTTACTTATTTTACCAATAAAATCTTTCCAGTAATCTGTACAAGTTATTTCTTCATTATTCGTAGTAAAGTTTGCAGTTCGAGAAATATTATCGTAACTTAGATTACTAATATTCTCATTTGTAAGATTATCTTCAATTTTATTAGAAGTAGTATTAATACTTTTACGCCTAGCATTTGAAAATTTCCTTGCGTTATGAAAATGTGCTGCATCGCTAAATCCATGTTTAATAGCGTTTTCTAATGTATCAACTGTTGGAATACGTACCAGAGGTAATCCATCCGAATAAACCACTTCACGATGCGAATGGATAGTCTTAAAATCGTAGCCAATTTCATTTCTGGAAGAAAAACTCATTGTTGCAACACCATTTCCAACACTGTTTTCTATACGCTTCCATAATTCTTCACGGATTCTACTGTTAAAATTGCCGACATAAACGCCTGTAGCTATTTCTTGCATCCACTTGGTTAAATCACCTCTTAAAGATAGTGGGCAGTTAGTCATCGTAATCACAGTTAACGGCATATCAATTCACCTCACTGTAATTTACGCCAGAAGCTACTAGAATTTCCTTATCGTCCCAAAGATGTATTACATCAACAGTAATTTGATCGTCAATCGGTATTTCAAGAAGATTTTGTATGTCATTAACAATACGAGACATTATGTTGCAATTTGCGAAGCAATCACGCATTTTCAAACGCATTAACCGTTCAATATCATCGTCGAATTCACACTGAGAAGCAATTTCAAAAGATGCAGGAATAGTTAATTCAGCTTTATATAAGTCTGCAATATCGTATACTAGAGAAAGATCATGGCCAGTATGCACGAAACCTAATCCAGGCGCTAAACCTAAAGCAGATATTATGCTATGCACTAAACCGTATAGGCATACGTTACCTACAGACAATGCTTGATTAACAACAGTACCACTTTCAAAATCATCGACTTTATAATCGCGGCCATTCCATTGAACATTGTATTTATTAGACATCTCCCTATATATGCTTCTTACACGAGCTCCTTCTCGACCTCTTAATTGTTGCATAGTATATGACGATATATTTTCATTAGGGAAACGCATTTGATACATTTTTCTCGCAACACTCAATCTAGACCTATTATTCGTAACAAGTTTTGCCTGTTTTTCCAACAATCTTGAGCTTCTTGACAATGCTCTACCATGAGCATAATTGCGAACCCCATGCTCACCAACCCAAACTATGCTTGCGCCAACATCTCCAAGTAATTCCATTGCCCTATGAGTAATCTCCGTGCCAGGACCTAAAAGTAAAACGCCAATCATTGCAGCAGGAACTCTTATAGTTCCATTTGCATCAAAGACTGTAACAGCACTATCAAGACGATTAATTTTCGCATGCTCTACGTATATAAAACTCACTCTGTCGCTTATACGTGGAAGCTCTGATATTTCAGCTTTTTGAGCACCGAATTTCTTTTTCATACTGTTACAGCCTTTAATAAAATAGCGTCATTTATTTAATTACCTAAAGGAATTACTGTCATCATTCCAAAGCCATACGCTTTCTTTTTGCCAATTCCTTCTAGCAGTGTTTTACGCATAGTGTCTGCATCGTTAATTGTTAAAATACCTTGATAAACAGCTTTACTTAATCGAATAGGTTTTTCTGACTTTGTAAATAAGCTATATCCACGTTCAACAATAGCGAATTCATTTTCGTTCAACGAAAAACCTAATTTTTGTGCGCGATTAAACAAAAAATTCATCTGCTGATCATAAGTAACATGTGGTACTACTCTACCTCTAGTAGTGCGAGTTTCAGCATTATCAGAAATAGAAACAACAGGGTTAAGCGTCACACGAAATTGCATTCTCATGCCATTCATTAGTGAGTCTAAAAACTTATCATAAGTTTTACTTGACGCTGTTCCTGCAACACCATACATCTCTAGACGTTGCAAATCTGGTTTAGAATCACTTACGATAAGCAAGTAATGTTTTCCATGCAAAACATCAACTCTCCATAGCTTTCTGATTCTTTCATGATTCTCCCATTCGTAGGGAAAACTTTGCTCAACCCAGTTATGAAAGGCACCAACAGATTTAAGATCTCTCAATGATGAGGGCTTTTTATAATCAATTTCAACTCTGCTTAAATAAGACATTTAAGACTCCAATCCAGAAAAAGCATCATGCTCAGCAATAAAATCTCCAGTAGATTTCACATGCTTACTATCTGATGAAATACCTTCCGAATCCGAATTATTGTGGAGAATTCTCTTAATAGGTATTCCCATTTTTGACTCGTAACGAAATCCGAATTTTCTTTCCTTGTTAGAGAAAGAATTAACGAAATCCTTGCGTAATCTACGAACTGATTCCTGAATTTTATAAGTACTAGTATCGTCTTTGACTAATTCTGCTGCAGCTTTATCTACTAAATCAGAATCAGCGTATAAGGATATAAATACTTCATTGCACGATTCAATAGAAGACTCTGATGCTTCAGATAGTCTAGAAGTATTAAATCTTTTTTTAGACCACTTGTTTGCAAGCCACTCATACGTTAATAATGCTTGAATTACTCCGCAATCTTCTACGCCTAGAATAAAATCAGCTGTAGGAGGCAATGATCTTCTGCCTAAACTAGATTGAAAATACGGCGAGCGCAACGCATCGTTAATACTGTAAATAAGTTGCTCATTATCGGATCCTATTGCAACTAGGAATATGGCATCTTCTAGATAGTAACGATTTGTAACGTAATTTTTTTCAAAGTCACCGTTAGGCTTATATTTTGCAGCAATATGATAATCTCTAAGCAAATTTCCTTGCTGATCTATTCGTACTGCAAAATCTAAATCATTAAGCTTTGCAATCTCTTCATCACAATCTGTGCTTCTTCTATATCCAAAAGCTGCAGCAATCATACCTACTACCGCACTTTTAGATGGATAGTAGTCTGTGTGACGAGTCTCAAAATGCGAATCCGTACCCCATGATTGCAACGGTCCAGAAAACTTCAGTAATAAACTTTTCATAAGCTTCCTAACTATTAAACACTAAATATCAACTAATAAGTGTTATTTATTAAGGAATTTACTGAAGAAATTCGGAGACTTTAGAAGAAAAATCATCCAATAATTGCTGCATACTTTGCTCTTCCACTCCTAATTTAAGATTCTCATTTGAAGAATCCATTGTTACATAGAATGATGCAAGTGGCTTATTGACGAATTTTTGAACTTTTTCGTATTCTTGAGATAGTTTCTCAATAGATTTTGAAACATATCCGTCTTTTGCTTTTACTGGATCTTCAAATGCGCTCACTAAATTCACTGGTCTGTCATCTCTTAAAGTTACCACCAGCATTTGCGGCAAAGTTTGATTCGCAAAAGTATTTGCTTTTCCAGTAGGCATAGCGTTAGCGAAAGCTTCAATAAAAAGTCTAAGAGCATTAATTGTAGATTCTTTGTTATCGCTCAACTGATGGCTAAACTCATGTACTGCCACATTTGCATAACGATAAAGCGTTGAAGAATTAAATTCTATTGTTCCAAGCATTCCAGCTCCAGCATTATCCTCAGTAGATAAATCATCAACAGCAGTATAGTAATCAAATTCAGCACGAACAGCGTGAGTGGAAATTGCGTGAGCAACTTGAGAAGAAGCATCCTCATTAAGCGATGGATCGTCTGCAAGCATGCGACCAAATAAAGCAATATCAATAGGTGGATTATCTTTCAAGATTTCTTGCAGTTGCTTCTTGTCAGTAACATTATTGATTGCTGCTTGCGCTAGAGAATTTGCTTGAGTCTCTCCTAAGAAGAATAAAGCTTTTGCTGTAGGAACTATTTCATCATTATCTTTTTTAGTTTTAACGCCAGCATTATTTAACGTTTTATTTGCTAAATCTAATGCTTCTTGCTCAGATAATTCTGGTTTTAATGCAACAATTTTATCTGCAACGTACTTAACAATGTTTTTGCTTCGTATTCCAACATTAGAATCTCCGCTGTGTTCTTTGAAATATTCGCGCATTGAGTGCTTCCAGCATTGAGAGCTTACTCTAGCTCTAGTTACACCGCCATATTGAGCAGTTTTTGGACTACCTGCATCATCGCGATTAATATTGCATGGTGGAACAGCTTGGATTGCTTGAATATCTAAGAATAAATGAGCGTCCATTGTTTTGCCTTTCTAAATTTTAGTTAATTGTTTAATAACGTTGTTTTTGAAATATGTAATTTTTAAAATATGTGATATTGCTAAAAAGTTATTGCTACTTGCTTAAGCGATAATATTCTTGCGCCCAGGAAAGTCTTACTTTTTCTGAATCTTCAAACTGAAGTAAATATAAATCGCGTGCTAGTTTAGAATAATCAATCGCTTGTTGATTTTCTTTTGTTCTGCTTTTTAGTAGTCGAACTAGTTGACGAAGGTAATAGTAAAAACTTTCGTAATCGCTTGCAGTAATCATAACACTAAAGCGTCTATCCATCGCTCCACGCACACCTTCGTCACATCTTAGTGCTCTTAAAGCTGTTCCCATATTGTTATAAGATTTTTCATTTTCTGAATCTTCAGATTTGTTCAAATACTTATAACTTGATTTTTCTACACTACCTTGTTCATACAATGCGTATATTTGCAAAGTGTTTATAACAGATCGCATTTGATAGCTAACTTCACCATATTTATTGATAAAGCTTTCTGGAACATTGCTTAGTATCCATGGCCATATTTCTACAGACTGACTTAATGGCTTACCAATTGTGTTGCGTAGTTGAGCAAGCATAGCTCGCCTTGATGCAATATCTGAGCCATTCAAAAATTGATTGATAATTTTTCTAACAGCATTAGATACTTCAACAGATTTGCTTTGATTTTCAGCCATAATAGCCTCCTTTCTATGTCTTTATTTTTTTGATAATTTTTTTAATCGACTAGTAAAAATGCTGTAAGCCGTAACTATATTTTTTGTAGTTTCTTTCTCACTTTGCATAGCAGGCCTACCTGTAAAATCACGCAATGTAGCATTTTCCAACATGCCTTTTGCTTCATTTATAAGTATGCTATGCAAAGTATTTCTCCATTGAGTACATCGTTCATTCATTAAATCTTTTGGTTTAATATTTGCTAACCATTCTCTAAACGGTTGATCAACTAAGAAATAAGCCTGACTAATGTACTTAGCAGAATATTTAGTTGCATCATCTTTATTTCTATTGCGTATTTCACATATGTCGAGAAGAAATTGCCTGTAAATAAATCCTATGGCAGATCTTGTATACTCGACTTCATTGTTAATTCTGTATACCCATCCATTGTCAGCATTATCAGTTACTACAACTTCATCAATATGCAAAGTATCGCATATTTCATCTGTAGGGACCCAAGATGTAGCATTGCCGTCATCTTTCATACTTATGGCTTGCAGTGAAATAGAAGAACCAGCAATATCATGTTTAATTTTGTTAAGCCATTCCATAATTCCCGGTTTGTGATTTTTTAGGATCCCATCATCTGATTCTTGCAACGTAAGTAACCCGAACGATCTCCACATAGATTCTTCTGCTCTATGCTTCCTGGGAGTGTATTTGTCCTTACTTTCACCTTCCTTGTTATACTGCCATACTGTCATTGGCTCAATAAAAGCATTTTTATGATTAATATCAGGAAGTTTCACTATAGAGACCGATATAGGCTTGTCAATACTGGTATCAGGATTTATATATATTGCCCTACTCCATCGAGTGTAAAGCTGAGAAATATTGTCGATAAATGTTTCGTAAAATGAATTTTCAACATTTTCTGTTCCTGAATATTCCCAGCATGGCTTTTGTCTTTTCTCAGGAGATTGTATTTCACCAACAAGCACGCAGTTGAGCATAAGAGTTTCAAATAAATTGGCCCCTACTATCTCAATACCGCCGAGATCAAAAAGCCAACCTTTAGAAGCTTTATATTTTTCCGTACCAAAAATGGTCTTATCTGCCAATCCAGCATATGACTGTAAGGTAATAATCCATCTTGCTAATTGTGCTTCAGTAAGTGACGATTTATTATTATCAACATTATCTTTTGGAGAAAATACTGCAATTTTATTATTGCTTTCAGAAATCAATCGATTTATATTTTTACCAGATATCTCGCTAGGAGATTTACCACCAAGCTTTTTACTATCGATATCTTGTTTAAGTACTTGTAAAAAAGGATATTTGTCATCAAAAAGATAGAAACGATCATGCCATTGTTCTAAATATTTGAAGACTACATCTGGAAATTTTTTTGAATTCCAAACTTCGCGCCAAATATTCATTGTTTCTTCATTAAAATCCTCTTTATCCTCTTCATCTGAATCAAATTCACGAGAATTTCCTTGAATGTCATATCGAGAAAAAACAGTATGAAGTACAGCTAGAAGAATACGAAGTAATGCAAAATCTTGAGTTTTCATATCGCCAGCAAGAGCTTTATATTCAGATGCATTCTTAAACACATCTGTTATTGATACGAGTTTATTGTGGCCTTTTTCGTCTACAATGACGGAAATCCAAGGCTCATCCAATAAATTAAATCTGCTCACCTTTTAATTCCTTTCTGTCTTCTTCTGAACTCTTAATACATACAATACCACTTTTTTCAGAATACGCAACTCTGTATTTCGATAATTCGCAAATATTATTTTCATCGAATAGAAGCACCAAAGAGCCTCGCAGCCAAGGCTGATCATCCCAATTTTGGAATTGCTTTTGTTTTCGCATTCTTTCCAATTCTGCAATTGTTTCTTCAACACGATTGCTGTTTATCGTAAACATCCACGGCAATCCTACTGTCTCTTGAGCAAGTTTCATTGCAACTTCCACATCATCAATATTTTGTGAAATATCTTTACAATCATGGAAAGTTCCATAGCCGGATCCAACTCTTTTAACAGCAATAACTTCTATAGATTCACCGCTATTACGAACTTGAGCATGTGCAAATTCATCAGACTCTTTTACAATTGGATTCTCCAACAAGCCAACAATAGATTTTTTACCGATTTCTGTTTTTGGATTTTCAATTCTATATGTTTCAGCATTACTTTCATTGTTATTTCTGTCTGAATCATATTCTCTTTTTGCAGCAACATAAGCATCTGTCAAATCTTCTTGTAACTCTAAAGGATTATCACCATAAACTATTTGTACTAATCGAGAAATATCTTGAGGCATGTTTATAACATCTGGCAAATAGTATTGAGTCCTCATAAGTAAATATTTACTGTAAATAGACTCAGAGCCTTTATCAAATTCATACCGCTCACTGGTTCCCAACACATATAAAATTGGTTCTTTAAGAGAATCTGGGCGCTCTATAGTATGCCTTTGTAATCTGCCAGCACGTTGAAGTAATAAATCTATAGGAGCAAGATCAGTAAACAAAACATCAAAATCAATATCAAGTGACTGTTCTAATACTTGCGTACCAATAATTATTGCACGAGCAGGTCTATGGGCATTCTTGCCAATCATATTGCAAATCTGTTGTTCTTTTCTAACTCTATCCGTAGCAATAAATTGCGAATGAATAACTATCACTTCTTCATCACTAAACTCATCAACGCAAGCATTATAAATTTCTTGAGCTCTCTTAACGGTGTTTACTATAATCCCAGCAATACCTCCATTATTTAATAAAGATTTAAGCTCACTAACAAGTGATTCATGTAAGTTATCGTCTGTTATTTTTCTTACAGAAACAGATTTATTGTCACTAGCATCATTTTCAATAAATTTTTGTTTTACACAGTTTTTATCACTGTATGTGATTAAAGGATAACCATTTGTTTCAAAATCAACATTAGACTTATCACATTCACTCCATTTAAATCCCAACCCGCGCAACAGATAAGATTTTATAAGTTCTTTTCTACGCTTTGCAGGCAAGGTGGCAGAAAGCAATACTACAGGAACACCATATGCTGCCATCCAAATAAGAGATTCTTCAAGATACTTATTCATATAAGCGTCATACGCGTGCACTTCGTCAATAATTACAACTTTTTTACTTAAACCCAAATGACGAAGCATAAGATGTTTTTGTTTTAGCGAAGCTAACAAAAATTGATCTACTGTACCAACTACAAAATCATCCAACATTGCTGTTTTTCGCCCAGTAAACCAATCATTAAGTATTACTCCATTATTATTCGCATCATTATTACTAGAACTACTCTCACAACCATCATTCATATTTTGCATTCCACGCGGCAAATGCGCATAATCTGCATTCAGTTCAGATTTACCATGAACTAAACGTAAACCAATTTCACCCTGAAAATCACAATTCACACTTTTAAGCCAATTCTCAACTCGCCTAAACATTCCGTTAGAAGTGGCTTGAGTAGGAAGACCGAAAAATACTCCGCTTCTTCCAGTTAGATTTGCCAATTGCTCAGCAGCAATCAAAGAAGCTTCTGTTTTACCTGAACCCATCGCTGATTCAAGAATAAAAATTCCAGGTTCTTCGCAATTAGAAATAACGTCGTGCAACGCTATCTGAACATCATTCGGCAAGAAACCAAAACGATGTTTATATATTTGCGAAATATCGCTATAACAATTTAATGATTCCCATACATCTTTAGAACCATGTTGTAACCACTTGTCCCAGCCTCTTCTATATCTTTCTTCATGATTTTCTATTAAATCTTTTTCTATTGAAATAAGCGGAAAATAGTTTTCATTACTAGCAATCCAATCAGCCATAATAACTAATCCACACAATAAAACTTGTGCTGGCTCACTTATTTCAGGAAGATTATCTACATTAGAAAAATCATTCCTTTCTAAAGCCCAATCCAAAATATCATTCTGCATTTTTTTCCATAATTTACTATTCTCACTTTCAGTTTCACTTTGATAGTAATGGTCAGCATATGAAGACTCATTATGTTCATAAACGTAATTATTATCTAAAGGCTTACCATGATGAGCGCCAACGATTGCACAAATCCCTTCAGGAACTCCAGCATTAGAAAGAATAGCTTGACCTGTTATAGTGTGATGACTACTTGACCAATCTGTTGTCTTAAGAATAAAATCATCAATATTTGTGAAACCAACAGCAGCTAACTTATTTTTTAACGCAATATCTAAATCTTTTGAATTTGAATACGATTTGCGAAACTGAAAAACAGGAGTAGCTTTACCAATATCATGTATGCAACCTAAAAATTGAGATAATTTTTTTGCATCAACATGTTTACTTAATGAGGATTCAATCAATCTTCGCTGACCATCACTAAGCCAATGATTCCATAATTGGCCAATAATATTTCCAGTATCTTCAAGATGTTGAGCAAGAGGAAGCCATTGCATTACTCCATTAACTTCTCTCTTTTTACCCCATAATGCAGGATTAACAATATGATTACATCTCATACCTACTATCCCCTTAATCTACAATGATTACTAAATAATGGTAAATATACTCTTAATAAAAGTTTTAAGGAAGATTGTATTGAATATTTATTTATAATTATCTGAGCTTCAAACATATTACATGCATTTGAAGCTCAGATAATGCCTCGCCAATGCGAGAAAGACGATAGAACACGAAACACAGAAGGATCACACCCGCGCATGCGGGAAAGACTATCAAAAGCGATTATACATCAACAACATTGTTATTGTGGTTCTTGTACTGGTTATTCGGATTAGGGGTTATAGGCCAAAAAGTGTGTAAGAAATCATGCCTTAGACCTTGCAATACAAGCGTTTTGCGGTAATCGAATCTGTTTTCTGCACATTCGCCACCTGGACAAAAAGTGTGTAAAAAATAAGCTCATAAGCCTTATGGCAGTAGGGCTCGTGGTATATCGAATGTGGGTTATTCTTCATTTGTATGAATAACCCACTATGCAATAACTGTCATCATAAAATGAGCAAGAATGGTCACACCAATGCTGGCACTACTAGATACCGTTGTACTAACTGTGGGGCTTCTAAAAGTAGGGCGTATGATAAACAATCAAACGATTTAACAGTTGGCTTAAATTGGCTTTTATCTAATAAGACTCAGGATAAGTATTCATACGATTTCTCAGCCCGTACCTTAAGACGTAAGAATAAGCTTTTATGGGACTTATGGCCGCAAGTACCATTTGTAGACAAAGTTTATGATTACATTCACGTTGATGGTATTCATTTAGGACGTAAATCTGTAGTACAAGTAATTATCAAAAAGCCAAGCTGACTAATTCTATTTCCAGAATATTCATCAGCTTAGCTTTACACACTTTTCGGCCTATAACCACTCTATCTGTGGATAGAGGGGTTCAACTATTAAACATTAATCTTTTCGTTTACTTACTTGAAGCAAAACACCAATCGCAACTAATACACTTCCAATCAATACTAAGCTACTAACGGTCGTTCCTGTCCGCGGTAAAGTGGCTTTGTGCTGTGGCTGCGACTTTGGCTGCGGCTGTGACTCTTGCTGTGGATTTGATTTTGTTTTTTCTTTTACTGTTACTGTCGCTTGTTTTGTTGCAGTTGCTCCTTTGCTATCTGCTACTTTATATGTAATTTTATATGTGCCGACTTTGTTATTGTCAAAACCACCTTTATCTACTATTTCTACTTTTTCTTTTAAGTCGCCGTCTTCTTTGTCTGTTGCACTTATTATTAGTGTTTTTAGATCTAAATCTTCTCCTACCATTATTTCTTTGTCAGCTACTTCTAATTGAGGTGCTTCGTCTAGGGTAGATAGAGGTTTTATGCTAGTAAATTTCCATGTTCCTGTGAATGTTAAATCTTTATCTTCTACTGTTTGCTCTTCAGTATCATATCCTAGGAATGTCCATTTCCCTCCGTCTACTGATATTTCTTTTTGCGTTGGGTCAGCTGGAGTTATTTTTTCGCCTTTTTTATATGTATTTTCATTTTTTGGCAGTAAGTTTGTAACTTTGTCTGGTAATTTTTTGTCATCTTTTGAGTTGAAATTATAGCTTACTTTATGTTTTAATAAAGCATTAAAGTCTACAGTTATTCTTGTTTTTTTATCATTACTATCCAAAAGACTAACTGTAAATTCCTGATTTTCTTTTTCGTTATAGTATGGCTCTGTTAATTTTTTTGCTTTTAAAACATAACTACCTGGTTCTAAATAAAGAAGATTATTTGTTTCGTAATAGCCTTGATCGTTTATTGTATTTTTTTTCATCATTTTTTCTATAGAATTTATAGTATCTTCTTTTTCATTCGCACGAGAATAATTAGGTTTAATAGCAGATTTAACTAAAACCTCTTTATTATCTTCCACACGGTAAAGATCAAAACTATTATCTAAAGATGTTTTTTTATCTTCTTTAAATTGACGAACAACAATTTCTGTTGGCATGGCGCGATAAGTGACATAATAATGTTTTGTAGTCAACATATTTCTATCGTTATCATAGCCATAAGTTAAATAATGATTGCCTTTTTCTTTCGTTGTAGCGTCATCTTTTTTAAATTCTTTTGTTTTTGGCTTATCTATATCATTATCACAGTAAATATATCCCGGAATTGTTTTTGCTTTTAACTGATCTAAAGTAGGTCTTTTTATTGAACTTTTTTCATCACCATCATATGACAATAAAGGAGTGGACAAATCGGCACTATAGACTGGATTATTTCCAAAGAAAGCTTTATCTGTTTTAACAATGTTAAGCATATCTTTTAGATCAAGCTTTTTAAAAGCTTCATTAGAAAAAGAATTTTTATCTCTTTCACTTCTTTCTTTTAGAGGTGAAGATAATTTTTGGTTTGTTAATTTTCTATAACTACTATCATCTACAAAGTGAAAATCTGCATCTACAGAAGTTACAAAAAATTTAAATATAGTATTTCCTTCTCCATATCTATCTACATAAAAAACTTGTGAGAGTGCATCGTCATTTTTAGTTACTTGATAGCTAACTCTAACAAATGCACGAGTTTGTTTTGGATTTACTTTAAATTTAGTTTCCTCTTTTAAATTTTCTCCAAGGACTTTTTTATTTACCGAAAGAGAAAATGGCGTTTCGGCATATTTACCGTCATTAAAAGAAATTTTATTACCTTCTTCTAGAGTGTTAAAAGCGTGATAAACTGCTCCAACCTGTGCTCTTGCACTCTCTACATTTCTTTTTGGTAAAAATATAAAGTAATCAACTGTTCCTTCTTGTGGATACCAATCTACAAATCTCCATCCTCTTAATGTTAATTGTTTGGTATCTTTTCCTTTAGGGTTAAAGTCTTTTCCTTTTGGAGTGAAATAAATTTTTACTTTATCGTCTTTTTCTGCTTCAGCTTTTTGCAATTCTTCATTTGAAAAAACTTCTGGATAGAGATTTTCTGATGTTTTTTCAGTCATTAAATCATAATATCCATCATCATCTTTAGTTAAAGGATTAGTTTTGTTTGCAGAACCTGCGGTACGGCTACTTTCTGAGCCATTCCTTAAATCATTATCTTTACCCACCATGTCAGCGTTAGCAAGTGTCGCTTGAGATAGAGCCATTCCAGAGGACAAAATTCCAACCACCACAACTGCCACCACAGCCGAAACGAGATGTTGTCCGAACTTACGCAAACTATAACGATTAACTTTCTCAGGTTGCATAAGATAGCCTCTTTTTCTCAATTAATTAATCAATCACTTTTGATAACAACCATTATAAAAAAAAACGCGGCAGAAGCCGCGTGTATCGTGCGCCAGACAGGATTCGAACCTGCAACCTTCTGATCCGTAGTCAGATGCTCTAATCCGTTGGGCTACTGGCGCATGTTCTCCAAAAACTTGGAACTTTAACTTTCCGTTGTTTTTGGCAACTTGACTAATATACAACCATCTTTACAAAAACACAAACCCTGGCGTGTCGCCATCGCCAGGGTATGCATCTAAAACATAAGAATCTAAAACATAAACTACTTAAGCTCTATGCTCCAGAACCTCATCTACCATACCGTATTCTTTAGCTTGAGGAGCGGTAAGAATAGTGTCTACCTCAATATCTTTACGAATGCGCTCAACACTTTGGCCAGTGTGCTTTGCAAGAGTGGCCTCTAACCATTCGCGCAAACGCAACATTTCCTTAGCTTGAAGCTCTATCTCTGTAGCCTTGCCAAAATCTTGACCCATTGCAGGCTGATGAATAAGCACGCGAGCATTTGGCAAAATCATGCGCTTACCAGCAGCGCCAGCAGCAAGTAAAATCGCAGCAGCCGAAGCAGCTTGACCCAAGCACACCGTTTGCACATCTGGCTTAATGTATTGCATGGTATCGTAAATGGCCGTCATAGCCGTCATAGAGCCACCAGGAGAGTTAATGTACATCATTACATCCCTGCTTGGATCCATGCTTTCTAGAACCAAAAGCTGAGCCATAATGTCGTCTGCAGAAGTGTCGTCTACCTGAACACCCATAAAAATAATGCGGTCTTCAAAAAGCTTAGTGTATGGATCTTGCGTTTTCATACCATATGGCGTTTGCTCACCAAATTGAGGCAAAACATAACGATTTGTAAACACACCACTGGTCTGACCAAATCCGCCCAAACGCTTAGCGCGAGCAACAAACTTTGCTTCTTCACTTGCCATTAAAATCACTCCTCCCCACGCATAGAAGCTGGAGTGGTAACAATCTTATCTACAAAGCCATACTCCAAAGCCTGCTGAGCTGTAAACCAATGATCATACTCGTTGTCTCTGTAAATCTCTTCAACAGTATGACCAGTCTGCTGCGCCGTTAGCTCAGCAAGAGTTTTCTTCATATCCATAATAAGCTCAGCATTAATACGCACATCTGTAGCAGTGCCACCAACACCGCCAGAAGGCTGATGCATTAGCACGCGAGCGTGAGACGTAATAAAACGCTTACCAGGCGTACCAGAACTTAGCAAGAACTGACCCATAGAAGCAGCCATGCCAACAGCAATCGTAGCAACATCTGGCTCAATAAGTTGCATAGTGTCGTAAATTGCCATTCCAGCGGTAATAGAACCACCTGGCGAATTAATATAAAGCCAAATATCTTTCTTAGGATCTTGCGCAGCTAGCATAAGCATCTGAGCGCAAATAATATTGGCATTTTCATCCTTGACTTCTGAGCCGAGCCAAATTATACGATCTTTTAAGAGTTGATTAAAAATCGAATCCGTTGGATTTTGTGGCTCCCCTTCTTGCATAACGGGAGAAGCCGTAAACAGATTAGTCACCTTATCTCCTTACAAACATTTTGAATATATCTAGACTATCGTGTGCGTGTGACCGCAAAACAAGAATGCGAAGTAAAACGCTTAACGCAATTAGACACACAACTAGATACACAATTAGACACAATCACTGCAAATAGCATAAGACAAAGTAATGTAAACGGTGCGTTTACTAATTCCGCAACTAAAAGCCACGCCATAATCGGAGCTTTTCTAGAAGACGCAAGTAAAGAAGCAGCACCAATAATAGATACAGAAATTGCAGAAACTTGCGAAATGTCAAAAACTTGCGAAAGCGCCGTTGTTGAAAAAATAGCGTATAAAATCACGCCAAAGCAAGCGCCAGTTGAAATACTCGGTTGCAACACGCCTCCAGAAGCACCGTAGCGCAAAACAAGCACAGTCATAAGCATTTTCATTAGCGCAAGAAGCAACAAAATAGTAACAATATGCGAGTTTTCTGCCATATACGGGAAGCTAGATACAGAAAACGCAAGTTGAGAAAGCGACCTACCATTCCCCATAATATGCGGAAACCAACAAGCCGCAACACCAATAACTAAGCCAGCTACAGGCATAAAACACAGCATTTGCATACCGCGCAAAGCATGAGTTCTACACCAAATAATACCCAAGCGAAAAACGTAGCCTACTAAGCCGCACACGGCACCAACAACAACAGCTAAAACGCAAATTTGCCAAGAAATCACGCAAGAAAATTGCGAAATATTGTAGTATCTAGAATGATGCAATAACAATTCAACAACAAACGCAGCAACATAATTCATAACAAGAGCAAAAGGCAAGCAATGCAAACGCTCCGAGCGCGCAATATTTTTAAGTGCATTAACTATTACAGAGCCATTTTCGCGATTTAGCCACGCATAAAAACCAAAACCTTGAGTTTTACTAAGCAAACCTAAAGAAAGCACGGTGCCAGCTAAAGGCGCGTTATACACTGCAGCCAAGCCAGCACCTGCAGCAGACGCAACAAATATGCGCTGAGTTTTAACGGACACATGAAAGATACGGCTGTAACGCTGAGAAATCATTGCAGCTAATTCTCTCGGAGCTACTTCCCTGCCGATTGAAATTCCAGAACCAACAATGCCGATTTGCAACAAAACATGTGCAATAGTAGAAAAAATTGGCATTTTGCTTCCACTAACGGCTTGCGGAATAGTAACGATTCGGGGAGGATTCTCCTTCTTTCGCAAAAAATACCAAGCCAGTGCAGCAATAGTCATAGCAATTGTGCAAGATAGCACATAGCGATACCAAGGAAGACCTAAAAATACAGTGTTTTTAGCAGATTCAATTGAGCCAAAAGCAAGGTATTGCGCAGCGTAAAAAATAAGCGTAAGAACTGTAGCGCCTAAGCCAACAAGAACGCCAAGAGCAACCGAAGATGCAATAAAACGCGCTACTAGAATTGCAAAACTAAGCAACTTGCCATATTTGCCATATTTGCCAAACTTGTCAAACTTGCAACAAGATTCATGCTTAGTTTTAGCACTACTATCCATAATGTCTCGCAATTCTTAAGATTTCTCTGTAACCTTGTAGTCCTGTAATTCTATAACCCTGTAATTATCGTAATTATTTAATTAGATATAGGTAAGACCCAGCTTAATTAAATATAAGTAAGACCCAGCAGAGTTATGCTCTACTAGGTCTTAAATAACAAGATTATTAGAAGATTCTAATTTAGAAGATTCTAACTACTTTTCAGCAGCAAGCTCGTCGGCAACAGCTGCAGCAGCAGAAGCAGCCTTAACGCTTTCGTCTTCTGGCTCTTCATCTTCCGACAAGAAAGCACTTAAATCAAGAGCTTCTCCGCCAGCAACAAACTTTACAGCACGCATACCAGCAAGCAAGCCCTTAGAGCGAGCAACTTCTTGAACAGCAGAACCAAGCTGACCATTGCGAACAATAGCGTTAATAAACTGGCTTGGATCCATTCCGTACTGTTGAGCAACAGAAACCAAGAAGTTGGTAACGTCTGCTTGAGAAACAGAAACATCGAGGCTTTCTGCCAAAGCGTCGAGAACCATTTGGTCACGAAGCTCCTTTTCTGCAGCCTTTTCAGCCTCGTCCTTTTGCTCTTTAGTAGCCTTTTCTGGGTCTGGAGTCATGCCCTTAAGATGCTCGGCAACAGCCTTATCTTTAACACCCTTTGGCACAGGAATTTCAACTTCTTCCTGAATCTTAGCAATAAAGGCATCGCGAGCAAGAGTTGCCTGGCGACCTTCATTTGCTTGCTCCAAAGACTTACGAACGTCTTCCTTAAGTTCCTTCAAAGTGTCGAACTCAGATGCTTCCTTAGCAAACTCATCGTCAAGCTTTGGCAATTCTTGAGCCTTAACGGAGTTAACCTTTACCTTAACCTGAGCCTTCTTGCCTTGGTTCTTTCCAGCCTCAAGAGTGCCTTCAAAAGTGGTTTCTTCTCCAGCGGAAAGACCTTCCAAAGCCTCATCCAAACCATCAAGCATGGTGTTGGAACCAAGCTCGTAGCTTACGCCATTTTGAGAATCGGCAACTTCGTCGTTAATCTTAGCTTCCAAATCAATGTTAGCAAAATCACCCTTCTTAGCTGGGCGATCAACACCAACAAGAGTGCCAAAACGTGCGCGCAAAGCCTCAAGACGAGCCTCAACATCGCTGTCTTTAACTTCTGGCTTCTCTACTTCGATTTCTACACCCTTAAACTTGTTAAGCTTGAACTCTGGGCGACGCTCAACAGTTGCAACAAACTTAAGCTTAAGTTCATCCTTAGCAGATTCTGGAACTTCCTGAACATCAAATTCTGGCTGATCCATTGGGCGAATCTTCTTTTCTTCCAAAGCCTTAGAATAAAGCTCTGGAACAGCAGAATTTACAGCTTCACCGGCAACAGCACCGAAGCCAACTCGCTGATCTACAATCTTGCCTGGTACGTGTCCCTTACGGAAACCTGGCACATTGATTTGCTTTGCGATCTCTTTACGAGCCTGATCCATAAATGGCTCAAAATCCTCGAGATCTGCGGTAATGGTGAGCTTAACCTTAGTTGGCTCAAGATTCCTGACGCTGATTTTCACGCTTCATGCTCCTGAAATTACGTTTTCTAGCTTCTGCCATATGGCACAACCGTTACATAATAGCGCGAGTTACGGACTCTGCAATTAAATCGCTTTGCCACGTTCTTGCGCCCTGCTCTACAAGAAACTCCTTAACGTTAATATGCTTAATATTATCTTGCCAACAAAGATTGCGAATAATTTGCGGTTTAATAATGATTTCTGTAGGAGTATGCGTATCTTCCGCAATCTTGATTAAAGACTGCTTTACATTTTGTAAACGCTCATATCTTTTAGGATGATGATCACGCCAATACTTCATAGATCGTGGAGCTGCTTGCGACTCTTGTGCGTCGCTAGAATCCGCAGAATCGCCAGAATCCGCGGAATCTTCAGAATCGCTAGAATCGCAGTAATTGCCATATTTACTACTTGAATCATCAAGTTTAGAAACAATAGCAACTTCCCCACTTTTAGCACGACTAATCGCGTCTTCTATAACGATTTTCCACACATTTGGCTTGATTTTGCGCTGAATCGGAGCATAACGTTCAAACATCTTGTCTTGTTCGCTGCCCGTGTGAATCCTAACGCGTTCGTTAAGAATGCGAATTGAGCGAAACTCCCTAGAATTACTTGGTTTTCGCTTTCCTGCTTCAATAATCGCAGCATCCGAAAGCAATAGAGTTGGCGCAATATCGTATTGACGAGCAAGCTCATCTCGTTTTTGCCAAAGCTCTTTTGCAATCATTAAGCCGATTTTATCGTGCATAAGAACGCTTATATGAGATATTCTAAGCCAAGGATTTGGGTGAGGAGCCTTCTTTTGCGCACCTTTACTTAATAAGTGTGCAAACTCTTGATTTGCCCATAAAAGCTTGCCTTGCTTTTTTAACTCGCCGCTCATTACTTCTTCTAATTCGATTAGCAACTCAACGTCTAAAGCCGCGTAATTTCGCCAATCTCTAGGAAGAGGTCTATATGACCAATCCGCTGCAGAATGTTCTTTTGCAAGAGTCAATCCCAAATAATATTCAGTTACAGAGCTTAATCCAAAGCGCTTTCTGCCAAGTAATTTAGCTGCGATTTCTGTGTCAAATAAAGCACGCGGGTGCAAACCAATATCGAAAAACCCTGGCAAATCTTGCATCGAATCGTGAATAATCCAAGGCGCATCCCCTACTGCCTTGTTAAATTCATTCCAATCAACGCCAAGTTTTTCTAGAGCTATTGGGTCTAGCAATCCAATTCCTGCACCTTTACGTTTGAACTGAATCAGCCAATCTTCATGACCATATCTAAAGCCAGATGCACGCTCTGCGTCTGCAGCCAAAGGACCCGACCCTACTGCTAACAAATTACAATATTCTTTATATGATTCAAGCGTATCAATGACTTCTGGAACTCCTTCTCTAGGCTCTTTTAAAAGCTTTGGTTCCTCGTTCAAAGACGCCTCCCGATTGTACGCTTTAGCCAAATTCTTACGTTTTTGCAAAATATTCTGTACTTTTTGCAAAATATCCGTAAAAAATATTTAAGCCGTGTTATAGATTGTGCATCTTTTAACACGGCTTCAACTTTTGCACACAACTACGACTAATCACAAATAAGTAATCAATTAAATAATCAATCTGTTTTATTGTTTGATTCTTATTGAGTTACGCGCTTAACCAATTTAGTTTTAAGGAATCTAGTAAGAGTAAATGCAACTACCGAAACCAAAATTGTTGGAATAATGTAGAGGGCATGTAAACCCAAATCCTTTATTGGGAAAGTGGCAAGTTCTGTGGCAATAGTTATAGCAATAGATATTATCGGAACTTCAATAAGAGGTTTTTCATCGAAAGCCGCGACGATATTTGTTGGTAATAAAATTATCGGCAAAACAATTAAAATAATAATCGCTGTACCAAAGCCAAACTGATCATTACACCGCACAAAAATAGCCAACGCTAATGTAAAAGCTAATGCAATCCAACAACCTATTCTACGCTTCATTGCGTATCCTTTCTCTAAAAAGGGTGTTTATGTAATTATACAAAAATCCTTCAAAAAAAAAACAATACAATACGCAAAGATTTCCTAAATTACAGTTACATTTTTGACGCAATTTAAATGCAGTCTAAATGCAGTCTAGTACACAACAAAACCGTGGTCTTTGAACTGGTTTACAACTCGCTCTTTTAGCGCTCTAGAAGGTCCTTTTTGATTCTCAAGAGGGTATGGAATCCTAAGCTCATGCCACTTTGGGCGGCCTAGCTGATGGAATCCAAGCACGTCAATATGCTCAACAGCATCCCCAAACGAATCGCAAATCTCAGCAACTTTTTCAACGTTTTCTTCACTGTCTGTAAGACCTGGAACAAGCACAAAACGCACCCAAATCTTCTTACCAGCCTTCGCCAAGCGCTGACCAAAGTCAATAGTTGGCTGAAGCAAGCCGCCAGTTACTTTTTTATACGTTTCTTCAATACCAGATTTAACATCTAGCAAGCAAAGATCAATATCGTCAATCATTTCGTCTGTATAATTGCGATTCAAAAAGCCCGAAGTATCTAAGCAAGTATGCACGCCCATCTCTTTTGCAGCACGAAACACTCTAGATACAAAAGCTGGTTGCATCATGGACTCGCCGCCAGAAAATGTGATTCCGCCGCCTGTTGCCTTAAAAAGACTTTGATAACGATCTACTTTTTTAATCATTGCATCTAAATAAACCGGCTTGCCGTCACGCATTTTCCAAGTATCAGGATTTTGGCAATACTGACAACGAAGCGGGCAGCCACTCATAAACACTGTCATGCGAGTGCCAGGGCCATCAACAGAAGTATTGATATCCCAAGAATGCACAAATCCAATATCGCCAGTTTTAAGAGCAACTAAGCGGTCTTTTCTGTCTAATCCAATTGGAGATTCAAAACCAGAAAGACCACCCATTAAAGTTTGTCGGGCATACTCTTTTGACTCCTTTAACATGTGCTGAGTCGTAGTGCGAAATGCTGTGTTTTCAGCCATCATATGCCCCCTATAACCGTCTTTGGTATATCTATTAAGTCTATTTTATTTTAAAAGCCGCCAGGAGCAAAACCTGCTCACCCCCGGCGGCATTCGCAATCAATCAGAATCAGTCAGTAACTGAACCCTGGTGGAATGTACGAGAAATAACGTCGAGCTGCTGCTCCTTAGTGAGCTTTACAAAGTTCACTGCGTAGCCAGAAACACGAACCGTAAGATGTGGGTACTTTTCTGGATGCTCAACAGCGTCCTCAAGCTGTTCCTTACGCAAAACGTTGATGTTTGCGTGGTACAAGCCGTGACCATTGCCAGCGTCCAAAATACCAACAAGGTTGTTAATGCGCTCGCCTTCATCTCTACCCAAACCATCTGGAGTAATGGTGTTAGTCAACGAGATACCATCGAGAGCATCGTCGTAATCAATCTTGCCAACAGAGAACATGGATGGAAGCATGCCGTGAGAATCCATACCATTTTCTGGGTTTGCACCTGGAGCGTAAGGAGTGCCCTTCTTGTGGCCAGATGGGAAGGAACCAGTGTTCTTGCCGTACTCAACGTTAGAAGTAATAGTCAAGATGGACTGAGTTGGAACAGCATTACGGTATACAGGCAAACGCTTTACTTGACCCATAACAGTGCTCACAACCCACTTTGCCAAGTCATCAGCACGATCGTCATCGTTACCGTAGATTGGGAACTCGCCAACCGTCTTGTAGCCAACGATTAAGTCGTCGTCTGCGCCTTCGATGTACTCGTACTCGTGGCCTTCTGTATTCTTAGCATCCTTGTTGTAGATTGGGTAAACCTTTGCATACTTTAGAGCAGCCAAGGAATCTGCAGCAATAGACAAGCCAGACATACCGCAACCGAGTGTACGATAGACTTCCCTATCGTGCAAAGCCATCTCAATGGACTCGTATGCGTACTTATCGTGCATGTAGTGGATTATGTTCAAAGCCTCAATGTAGGTTTCGGAAAGCCATTCCAAAGCCTTCTCGTAGTTGGCCTTAACCTTCTCGTAGTCAAGAGTTCCATCAGCTTCTGGCTTGATTGGGTCAATAACACCCTTATCAATAACCTGCATGCCAGTCATTTCATCGCGGCCACCATTAATCGCGTAGAGCAAAGCCTTTGCGGAGTTAACGCGTGCAGCGAAGAACTGCATTTGCTTACCAACGCGCATTGGGGAAACGCAGCAAGCAATAGCAGCGTCATCGCCCCAGTGCTCACGAATATCTTTATCGGACTCGTACTGAATTGCAGAAGTGTCGATAGAGATTCGTGCGCAGAAACGCTTGTAGGCTTCTGGAAGCTTTGGATCCCAGAAAATAGTGATGTTTGGCTCTGGACCTGGCCCAAGATGCTCAAGAGTCAAAGTGTTGAGCAAACGGAACGAAGTCTTAGTAACAAAGGTGCGACCATCATCGCTGAAGCCTGCATCGGACCAAGTTGCCCAGTATGGATCTCCAGAGAAGATTGCGTCGTAATCCTTAGTACGCAAGAAGCGCACAATACGAAGCTTCATAACCAATGCATCAATGATTTCCTGAGCATCGGTTTCGTTGATTAATCCAGCCTTCAAATCGCGCTCAAAGTAGCAATCGAAGAATGCGGAAACACGGCCGAAGCTCATTGCAGCGCCATCCTGGCTCTTAACAGAAGCAAGATAGCCCATGTAAGTCCACTGAACAGCTTCCTTAGCGGTTTGAGCTGGGCGGCTCAAATCCAAGCCGTACTCGTTACCCAAGTTAATAAGCTGCTTCAAAGCCTTGATTTGCTCATCGTGCTCTTCGCGGAAGCGAATCCAATGCTCAATCTCGGTCTCAGTAAAGTCGTTGCGGTATGGAATCGAGTCCTTATCGCGCTTCTTGAACTCAATAAGCATGTTTACGCCGTAAAGAGCCACACGACGATAATCACCGATAATACGGCCACGGCCATAAGCATCTGGCAAACCAGTCAAAATCTTGTTGTGGCGAGCAATCTTAATATTCTTGGTGTAAACACCAAACACGCCATCGTTATGAGTCTTGCGATAAACGGTGAAAATCTTCTTGATTTCTGGGTCAACTTCCTTGCCAGCTTCCTTAATGGCCTGCTCAACCATTCGCCAACCGCCGTTTGGCATCATAGCGCGCTTGCAAGGTTCGTCGGTTTGAAGACCTACGATTACGTTATCTACTTCTGGGCTTTCAATGTAGCCTGCTGGCATTGCGTCGATACCTGCTGGAATATGTGTTTCAACGTCGTATACGCGGCGCTCGCGCTCGACAGCCAAGTAGTTGTCGTCGAGGTACTTCCACATATGCTTAGTTTTTTCGGTGGCGTCTGCCAAGAAAGTCTCATCACCCTCGTATGGAGTGTAATTCTTTAGGATAAAGTCACGAACGTCAATATCTTTTTCCCAATTGCCGCTTGTAAATCCATCCCACGCTTTTGCACGAAGATCCTCTTCGCTGAGAACGGATGCATCCACTGATGCCATATTTGACTCCTTTCGTATCCACGACGCTTCTTCACGTCGCCTTCTCTACTATGTTAGAGCAATGTTTAAACAGTACACGTCGATTTTTGGCATTTTTAACGTGAGTTACCTCACATTTTACTGTTTTTTAGCTTATTTTTAATAAAAATGCTAGTTTGAATCCTCAAACTAGCACATATACAACGCGTAGCGAACGGGCGGTTGCTTGCGACTTTTCCCAAGCTTCACCAATCCGTTCCCAGCCTCCGCCTATTCCCTAAACGCCGTTGTTACTGGAATTCGCCTATCTCTGCCAAACGCAATCGCACTAACTTTTGGCCCTAACGGATACTGCCTACGCTTCCATTCTGCGCGGTCTACAAGCCGAATAACTGTATCAACTGTGCGCTCATCAAAACCGTCTGCAAGCAAATCCGCCCTGCCGTGAGCAAGCTCGATATGAGCCTCTAACACTTTGTCTAGCAAATCGTATTCTGGCAAAGAATCCGAGTCCTTTTGCCCTGGCCTAAGCTCGGCACTTGGAGGCTTAACAATAGAGTTTACAGGTATAAGAATGCCATCTTTTGGAGCATTTTCTTTAGGATTATTTTCTTTAGAAAAATCTTCACTGCCAGCAATAGGCAACATTCCAAGACCTACGCCATTTTTAGCAGCGCGATTACGCCATCTAGAAAGCGCCCAAACGCGAGTCTTAAACAAATCTTTAATAGGAGCATACCCACCTACCGCATCTCCATAAATCGTAGAATAACCACATGCAAGCTCCGACTTATTGCCAGTAGCTAAAGCCAGCAAACCTTTTGAATTAGAGTACGCCATAACAATCACGCCTCTAACTCGCGCTTGCAAATTTTCTGCAGCAACACCTTGCAAATCAAGCTGATTTTGGAATGACTTAAAAAGCGGCTCAATAGGCTGAATATCGTAATGTGCTCCAAGGCGCTTAGCTAAATCGCAAGCATCGTCTTTAGAACCAAGCGAAGAATACATGCTTGGCATTGAAATTCCCCAAACGTTTTGCCCTCCGCAAGCATCCGCCGCCATAGTTGCAACTAGCGCAGAGTCGATTCCGCCAGAAAGTCCTAAGCAAACTCCCTTAAAGCCATTTTTACGCATGTAATCTCTAAGTCCTAAAACGCATGCGCAATAAACTTCTTCGTCTGGGTCTAATTTTTGAGCAATCGTCGAGCACTTTTGCACATCTAAATCTGTATTAAAATCAACAAAACTTAAGTCTTGATCAAACATCTTAGAACGCTCAATCAAAGACCCGTCTGCATTTACTACAAAGCTGCCGCCATCAAAAACAAGATCGTCTTGAGCACCAACTTGATTTACATAAACAAGCGGAGCATCAACCTCTTTTGCACGCTTTTGAGCCAGTTTTAATCGAATATCCGTTTTGCCTTCTTCGTATGGAGAACCGTTGATTGTTACTAGAACATCAATACCCTCTTTAGAAAGACGCGCAACTGGGCCGCCATCTTGCCAAATATCTTCGCAAATCGCAAATCCTAATTTTGCGCCTTTAACGTTTAGAATTCCGCAATCGTTTCCAGAAGAGAAAATTCTAAATTCGTCAAAAACGCCATAATTTGGCAAAAAATGTTTGTCGTAAACAAGTGCCACTTTTCCGTTGTTAATAACAAGCAAGCGATTTCTTGGCTTACCTAACTCATCGTCTACACCAACCGTTCCAACAACAACGTATAAGTCACCTAATCCGCTATCTTTTAAGCTTTTTGCAAGACTATAAGCGGCATTATTAGCTGCTTTTCTAAATGTTGCACGCAAAGCAAGGTCTTCGATTGGATACCCAGTTAGTGTCATTTCTGGAAACACAACAATATCGGCGTTTCCCCTACTTGCGTCTTTGCAAAATCGCAATATTTCATCCGTATTTTTGCTTATGTTTCCAACGCAAGTGTCAATTTGAGCTAAAGCTAAACGCAAAGAAGTCATGTTTTTATTATAAGCCATGTTGAATAAGCCATGTTGAATAAGCCATGTTGCAATAAAACGTTTTAGCTTTGCAAATAGAACAATCGCAAAACGCCAATCGTAGAAAAATCGCAAAAAACAAAAAATCAAGCCCTAAATGCAAAAAATAATTGTTGATTATCTTATTGATTTTATTAGCTTTACTAACTCGTCATAAATTATACAAATAGAAAATAGGTAGCGAAGAGGCTGCAAAATCGCATATATTGATATTCCGTTGCTAAGAAACAAAATAATCAACTAGCAAAAAACATTAAAGGACAAGGGGAAAAACATGAAAATCACAAAAAAGAACACAAAGATTATTGCAGCTTTTACAGCACTAACTGCGATTTTGGGTCTTTCGCTAAGCGCATGCGGATCTTCTGCAAATGGAGCAACTAAAGACGATAAGGTGATTAAGGTTGCAGCTTCCCCAACTCCTCACAGCGATATTTTGAATAAAGTAGTTAAGCCGATTTTGCAAAAGCAAGGCTATAAGTTGGTTGTTAAGGAATTTACTGATTACGTTCAGCCAAATACTGCTGTAGAAGAAGGCGAAGCAGACGCAAACTACCATCAGCATTTGCCATACTTAGATAACTTTAATAAAGAAAGAGGAACGCATATTATTTCTATTGCTGGAATCCACTTTGAGCCATTTGGACTTTACCCAGGAAAGACTAAAACAATTAAGGACTTAAAAGATGGCGCAACAGTTGCTGTTCCTAGCGATCCAACCAACGAAGCTCGCGCACTTCTTCTTTTGCAAGACGCAGGTCTTCTTAAGCTAAAGAATCCAAAGGATGTTAACTCAACCAAGAAGGATATTGTTTCTAATCCAAAGAATCTAAAGTTTAAGGAAATAGACGCCTCTTTGGTTCCAACAGTCGTTAAAGACGTTGATTTAGCTGCTCTAAACGGAAACTACGCTATTCAAGCTGGATTTAACCCAACTAAAGATCCTCTTACAAGCGAAAAAGTTGGAGGCGTAGCCGCTAAGACATACGAAAACATTATTGCTGTTAAGAAGGGCTCCGAAAAACTTGCTAAAATCAAGGCTCTTATTAAGGCACTAAAAACCGACGCAGTTCGTGATTTTATAAATAAAAACTACAACGGCGCTGTTCTTCCAGTGTTTTAACGTGATTACAGCGTTTAATCGCAAATAAAAAAAAAAGAGACATGTGCCTCTAAAAAAACTAGAGGCACGTGCCTCATATTTGTTTTATAATTCGTTTTACAATTCGTTCTACAATCGGTGGAAAAATGATTCAGATTGAACATCTTTATAAGACTTATTCAAGCGGCAAAACTAAACACGAAGCGCTTAAAGACATTAATTTGACTATTGAATCGGGAGAAGTCTTTGGAATTTTAGGTTCTTCGGGAGCTGGAAAATCTTCGCTCGTTAGATGCATAAACCTTCTAGAAAGACCTACGAGCGGAAAAGTTGTAATAGACGGAAAAGATATTACAGATGCTAAAAATCGCGATTTATCTAATATCAGGTCAAATATTGGCATGATTTTCCAAAACTTTAGTCTTTTTCAGCAGCGAACTGTATTGCAAAATGTGACTTTTCCTTTGGAACTAAACCACACGAATAAAAACGAACGAGAAGAACGAGCAAAATATTTGCTTGACTTAGTTGGATTAAAAGATTTAGCAAACCGCTACCCTATTCAGCTTTCTGGCGGCCAGCAGCAACGTGTTGCTATTGCGCGAGCGCTTGCTAACAATCCTTCGATTATGCTTTGTGACGAAGCTACAAGCGCATTGGATTCAACAACTACTGCGCAAATACTTGATTTGCTTAGAAGAATCAACCGAGATCTTAACGTTACATTGGTTATTATTACTCACTCTCTTGCAGTTGCACGCAATATTTGCGATAGAGTTGCAATGATTGATAGTGGAAAAATCGTAGAAATCGGCGATACTTCAACGCTTTTCAAGAATCCGCAAAGCAATATTCTAAAAACACTTATTGCAAACGAAAATGTTGAAAATCATAGAGATAACAGCAAAAACATCAGCAACAGCAACGAAAACAGCGAGGTGAAATAAAATGCCAGAAAATATTTCACAATTTATAGACGAATATGGAGAACTAATTATTGAAGGCACAAAAGACACAATTGTTATGACTTCAATATCTACATTATTTGCATACATAATAGGACTTCCAATAGGAGTTCTTCTTATAACAAGCGCAAAGCAAGGAATTTGCAAAAACGCGCTGCTTAACACTGTTTTAGGAAGCATTGTAAACGTTGTGCGATCTATTCCATTTATAATTTTGCTTGTTGCTATAATCCCACTTACAAGGCTTATTGTTGGAACATCTTTAGGTGTTCCAGGAGCAATTGTTCCGCTTGTTATAACAGCTGCGCCTTTTGTAGCGCGAATTGTTGAGCAATCTTTGGCAGAAGTTGACGGAAGTCTTATAGAAGCTGCTCAAAGTTTTGGAGCAAGCAACACACAAATCGTATTCAAAGTATTGCTTTTTGAAAGCTTGCCTTCGCTAATTCGCGGAGCAGCATTGACTTTTATTACGCTTTTTGGATTCTCTGCAATGGCTGGAACAGTTGGCGCAGGCGGACTTGGAGATATTGCGATTCGCTACGGGTACCAACGCTACCAATACGACGTTATGAGCGCAGCAGTAATTTTGTGCATTATTCTTGTGCAATTAGTGCAAAGCATTGGAGATTTAATATCCAACAAAATCAACCATCACGAGCGCTGATATTAATCAAAATAAACAATAAACAGTCTTTAATGTATGGGAGAATCGCAATATGACACTTATTAATATGCATACGTCTGAAGGCGATATAAAGATTAATCTTTTTGACGATAAAGCGCCTATTACAGTAAAAAATTTCGTTGACTTGGCAACTGGCGCAAAAGAATGGGTAGATCCTTTTAGCGGCGAAAAGTCTAATGAGCCTTTCTACAATGGCTTAACTTTCCACAGAATTATTAAAGACTTTATGATTCAAGGCGGATGCCCTCTTGGAAACGGAATGGGCGGCCCTGGCTACGAATTTGACGACGAGATTGACCCATCGCTAAAGTTCGATAAGCCATATTTGCTCGCAATGGCAAATGCTGGAAAGCAACGCGGACGCGACGGTCGCTTGCATGGCACTAATGGATCTCAATTCTTTATAACAACTGTTCCAACTCCTTGGCTTGATGGCCATCATACAATTTTTGGAGAAGTCGTAGATGATGAGTCTAAAGCTGTTGTAGACAAGCTAGAATCTGTTCCAACAGATAGGTCTGACGCTCCACTAGAGCCAGTTGGAATCGTATCCATTGATGTTATTAAGTAAAAACATTAGCTAAAATAAAGCAAAAATAGTATAAAAATTGCAATAATAAAACTTCCAGCCAAAGCATTATTTGACTGGAAGTTTTATTGTTTAGTTGCGCTTTAGCTACGATTTAGTTACTGTTTAGTCGCAGCTTAATCGCGTTCCATTTTTCTAAGTCGCGGTTCCGCACTATCTTTTGCACCCGTAATTCTATAAACGTCAAAAACGCCATCAATCTTACGAATTGCAGCAAGAAGAGTGTTCAAATGTTGAGGATCTGCCATTTCGAACGTAAATTGGCTTGTAGCAACGCGATCGTCTCCAGTAGCAATCGTTCCCGAAAGAATATTTACGCCATGATCCGAAAGAACTCGTGTAACATCCGAAAGCAAATGCTGACGATCCAAAGCCTCTACTTGAACTTTAACTAGGAACAAGCCTTTATCACTAGTCCATTGCACAGGAATAACACGCTCCGATTGCGACTTTTGCAAATCAATCATATTTTGGCAATCTGTTCTATGAACAGAAACGCCCTGATTCCTTGTTATAAAGCCAACAATATTGTCTCCTGGAACAGGCATGCAACAGCGCGCAAGCTTAACCCAAACGTCTCCAACACCCTTTACAGAAACGCCAAGAACGCCGTTAGACTTGCGACTACGCTCTGCTCTTCTAAGCGGAAGCGCCTCTTCTTGCGCTTCTTCTGCTACTTCTTCGCTTCCTGCATCTTTAACAAGACGAGAAATAACATTTTGCGTAGAAACTTGACCTTCGCCAATCGCAGCATAAACAGCTTCTACGTTAGCAGTAATATTAAGCTCTTCTGCAACGCCTATTAACGCTTGCGGAGTGAGCAAAGTAGACAAAGGCAAGTTACGTTTACGCATAGCGCGCGTAAGCTCGTCTTTGCCCTCTTCAATGGCCTCTGAACGGCGTTCCTTGCTAAACCATTGCCTAATCTTATTTCTAGCTCTAGGGCTTTTTACAAAACTAAGCCAATCTCTAGAAGGACCAGCAGTATCGGACTTTGATGTAAGAACTTCTACAGTGTCTCCGTTGTTAAGCTTTGTATCTAGTGGAACAAGCTTTCCATTTACGCGAGCGCCCATCATTCTGTGTCCAACTTCCGTATGCACAGAATAAGCAAAGTCAACTGGTGTTGCGTCTTGCGGAAGAGCAACAATACTTCCCTTTGGAGTAAACACGTAGACTTCTGAAGCTCCAAGATCTTGCTTTAAGGATCCCAAGAATTCGTCGGAATCTGGCGTTTCGCTGGTCCAATCTGCAAGCTGCTGAATCCACTTTAAGTTATCTAATTCGCTAAGCTCTTTGTTTTCTTCTTGCTCGCGCTTAACATCACCCTTATCTGGCTTGCTTAAAGCGCGTCCAGCTTGGCCGTTTGCTTTGTACTTCCAGTGTGCAGCAATACCAAACTCAGCACGCCTATGCATATCCCATGTGCGAATTTGAATCTCAACAGGCTTTCCGCCAGGGCCTACAACAGTAGTGTGCAAGCTTTGATACATATTTAGCTTAGGAGTAGCAATGTAGTCCTTAAATCGGCCTGGAACAGGGCTCCAACGCGCGTGAACTGCGCCAAGAGCCGCATAACAGTCTCGAATAGAATCAACGATTATTCTAACGCCTACAAGGTCGTAGATATTTTCAAAATCGTGACCGCGAACAATCATCTTTTGGTAAATTGAGAAGTAATCTTTTGGTCGCCCCTTAACAGAAGCTTTTACTCGCTGCTGATTTAAATCTTCGTTGATTTCTTCTAGGATTTGACGCAAGTAGACTTCTCGCTGGCCAGCTCTTCTAGCAACTAACACTACGATTTCGTTGTAAATCTTAGGGTATAAAACCTTAAAGCTTAGCTCTTCAAGCTCCGTTTTAATGGCATTCATGCCGAGTCGATTTGCAAGAGGAGCGTAAACATCTAGAGTTTCTCGAGCTTTTTTATGCGAGCTAGACGCCTTAACGTACCTCCACGTACGCGCATTATGTAATCGATCTGCAAGTTTTACTACTAACACTCGCACATCTCGGCTCATTGCAACAACCATTTTGCGGATTGTTTCTGCTTGAGCGCTTTCGCCGTACTCCATATTGGATATTTTTGTAACGCCATCTACAAGGCCAGCAACCGTGTCTCCAAAGTCTGCTCTGCACTCTTCTAGCGTGTAATCTGTGTCTTCTACAGTGTCGTGCAATAATCCTGCAGCAACAACAATAGAACCCATTCCAAGATCAGCTAAAATTTGAGCTACAGCAAGAGGGTGAATAATGTACGGCTCTCCCGATTTACGCCTTTGACCAGTATGCTGCTTTACGGCTCTTTTATACGCCTTATGCAAAATATCCATGTTTTCATCGGGATGATGCCACTTGCACATTTGCAATATAGGACGCAATGGGTCTCGCATATCTTCGCTAATTTCACACCCGAGCATATTAGCGCCTTTAATATCTTCTTGAGATTCTCCCATTGAATGTCACCTCATTGCACGCCAGTAGAGCCAAATCCTTTAGTGGATCTATCGGAGCCTGGAAGCTGACTTGCTTCAACAAACCTAGCTTCAACATAACGTTGAATAACAAGCTGAGCTATGCGATCTCCACGATTAAATTGCACAGTATTATTTGGATCCATATTGATTAATGGAACCTTAATCTCTCCACGATACCCAGCATCAATCGTTCCTGGAGCATTAAGAACAGTAACACCCTGTTTTACAGCTAAACCAGAACGCGGATGAACCAAAGCCACGTATCCAGCAGGCAAGGCGATTGCAACGCCAGTCGGCACTAGAGCGCGCTCAAAAGGACGCAAGGTAACGTCTTGCGTAGTTCGCAAATCCGCTCCAGCATCTCCCGCATGAGCGTAAGAAAGATGCTCCATTGCAGCCTGGCTATCTGTTCCATCGTTCAAATATTTAATAAGAACTTCCACCTGCTCTGGGCCCGTATAGGTATCATCGTAAGCCATTAAGCTGCGCACTCCTTACAAATCGGTTGACCGTCTTGAGACATTTGAGCGAGCTGACTTCTGTGCTTTACAAGGAAGCATTCGGAGCAAATGAACTCATCACCTTGCATTGGTATTACTGTAACAGATGCATCTTCGTTGCTAAGATCTGCGCCTGGCAACTCGTAATCTTCTGCAATAGCGTTTTCGTCATCGTCTATATCGTTTGCAGAATTTTGAGAGCCTTTGCTCAATGCTTCCAACGACTCCTCGTCTTCGTCTTTACTACGAGGAGAATCATAATCCTGTGCCATTATGGTCCTTTCGTTTTTAAGATTACTTATTGCTTAAAACTACTTTTCTACTTTATTTATAGCGATTAGCACTATTTATAGCAATTAGTCTAAATCTACCTACGCGCATAGCATACATGAAAGCTACCCCGCATAGAATACTCGCTTTTTTATTAATAGAAAATGGCAAAGAAGGCATACTATGGACTAAAGTATGTTATAAGTATCGTTAAAAGCGAGGAAAGTGGTGCGCAATGCTTGAAAATCCGCCAAAAGAGGCGAGTTTCGATCATGTGGATAATAATGGCGATTTAATTTTTATTTTTGAAAACACGCCGTTAAAAATTCATGTTGACGACACGCTGGAGCGCGCAATCGCCGAGTCGAAAAAACTAACAAATGTTGATGGACGTAATCAAAATACAGTTAACTCGACTGGCAAATCGGACGATTCGCCAAATGCAACTACAGCAACTCTGCCTATATCTCAAATTCAAGCTTTAATACGCGCTGGATTAGAACCAGAACATGTTGCAAAGCGCTACAACGTAAGCGAATCTCAAGTTAGACGATTCTCAAGCGGAGTAGAAACCGAAAAGCAATATGCTATTGAACAATTCTTGACTGTTCCAGCGCCTAAACAAAGCAATATGCGAACTCTTTCGGATTTAATTGAGCGCACTCTTGCAAAAGCGCATATTGGAATGGAAACAGTAAAGTGGCGTGCCACAAGACGCGGACTTGAACCATGGCTTATAACAGCAGAATTCAACACTGCTACTCGCACAATAAAAGCCGAGTGGACTTGGAACATGCACGATAACTCCGTTGCTTGCGCTAATCCTTCTGCAAGATTGTTACTTGGCGAAGAAGTTATGAATAATGATTCTTCCAAGAAGTCACAATTTGGCGGAACTTATAGAGATACTGTAAGCATTAGCTTCCCATTTGCAAACGAAGATCTTCCAGGAAACTCAATTCGTTCTGCAAGAATAGAGCGCGCTGTTTCTCAATGGGAATCAAGGAATAGTGAGAACCTTGCAAATGTTGCAAACGTTGCAATGCAAGCGCAAAATGCAAAAAATGAGCAAGACCAAAATGCGCAAAACGCAAACGCACAAAACGCACAAGAACAATACAATGCGAATAAATCACTAGACCAAAATAACGCAAATCCTTTAGATTCTTTGCAAAGCTACGAGCAAAACAATAATCTAAGTACTTTAGTTGCAAATAGCGAGAACCAAGTGGATGCAAATGCTGTATCTAACAGTATAAATGCCGTACAAATCGCATCGAATATAGCAAACTCGTCCAATTCCGATTTGAACAAAGCTAGCAACAATGCAAATGCGCTTTTTAGCAATAACTCTAGCTATAGCTCTAATAGTGAATCGCGCAACGAAGAAGAAAAACAAGCAAATCAAGAAAATAAAAAAGATAATCACGTTCAAGCAGACAAAACTGTTTCGATAGAAGCGCCAAAGTCTGCGCAAACGCCAAAGTCTACTAAAGCGCGCGCAAACGAACATTCTAAAGCCAAAAAGAGCAGCCGTGCAGCTGTTCCTAGCTGGGATGAGATTCTTTTTGGCGAAGGATGATTTAGCGTAAATTAAGCTATATCAACTAAGCACGGAATATCCATTTCCATTGCGCTCATAGAGCCATGAACACTCGGCAAGTTCATGGCTTTTTCTGTTTCGATTCTAGAATCAACGATTGTTACAGATGACTTTGCTTGAACAAGAACATCTCCAATAACGCTTAGCGCAAGCGAGCTGATTTCTCCAAAAACGCCATCTTTAACAGCTTGCTCTTTAGTTCTAACACGCGCTTTATCTTGCAAAACATTAGTCCACCTTAACGCAATGTCTTCTGGATTTGCGCCATCTTCCGCGTATAGCATAACAGACCTAGGCTCTCCCCCAACAAGCTTAACTCCTTTAGTAAGACGACTATCTTTTGCAATATCTATTTTCAAATCTGGATTTGACTCAATCATTCCATGGTCTGCCGTAATAACGATTAGAGTGCCTTTTTGACAATTTTTTCTTAAAAGATTTAATTGTGCGTCTATCTGCTCAAAAATAGAAACCCAATTCTCGGATTTCCAACCATAATTGTGACCGATTTTGTCTATATCTCTAAGATACAAATACGTTAAACCAGGCGTTTTAGTGCTGTTTGCAGCATTCATAATTCGCGCTCTAGCAGTTGTTCCGCTTATAAATTTAGCTCCTCTAAAAGCTGCTTGAGTTAAAGGAGAATCCTCAAATTTTGAAAGACTTACGTGGTTTGCTCTAACACCCAATCTAGAAAGCGACTCGAATATTGTAGGCTGGCGCTGCAAATCTAATGGATTCGGAGCATCCCTAAATTGGATTAATTGAGATAATGCGCCAGTTTTAGGATTTTTTTGAGTGTATCCTGTCATTGCAGTAAGACCAGGGCAAGTCCCAGTGCCAAAAGTGGCCATTGCTGCAACTGTAGTGCTAGGAACGCAAGTTGTTATAGGGCGCTGGTTTGCACTGTTGCTAAGAAGAGCACGCAAATATGGAGCATGACCTTTTCTAATAGCAAGATTCCAATATCCAAGACCATCCACAAGCACAACAACAGCACTTTTTACTTTAGGAAACCCAAACAAATCTTGCAAAGAATCAGGATTTTTATGGATTTGTGTGCAAATTGGCGATCCAATAGAAGCACTAAGAGCTGGAAGAATCGAAGATAGATGAAGAGCAAATTTAGGATTATTGTATGCGTCACTAATTTTGCTATTTTCAACAAACTTCAACAAGTCATCCAATTGTGGAATCTCAATAGTCATAAGCTACATTGTAGTTAAAAAAGACTACATATAAAGTGAAATTCAAATTACAGCTAAAGTTAGATTCAAATCATAAGAAATAACGCAAGAAAAATCACCACTAAAATGGCAAGAAAATAAGCATTTAATAAACATTTGTGCATATAAATTGGTATTATAAAGGCTTGTAAGTCACTTCAAGGAGTTCAAAATTATGCCTTCACGCAGCAAGTCGACAAAAGCAGCCTTCGACCCTAGAAAGGTTAAAGAGAATATTGTTGAAACGCCGCTTAACGAAGAGATGAGCAAATCTTTTCTGGAATACGCATACTCTGTGATTTACGCACGCGCATTGCCAGACGCAAGAGACGGAATGAAGCCCGTACAGCGCAGAATCGTGTACCAAATGGGAAACATGAATCTTACGCCAGAGCACGCTTATATGAAGTCTGCTCGCGTTGTGGGCGAAGTTATGGGAAAGCTGCATCCGCATGGAGATTCCGCGATTTACGAAGCAATGGTGCGCTTGGCTCAGCCGTTTTCCCTTAGACTCCCTTTGGTTGACGGTCATGGAAACTTTGGTTCCTTAGACGACGGTCCTGCAGCATCCAGGTATACAGAAGCGCGACTAGCTCCAGCAGCGCTTGGAATGAACGCAGACATAAACGAAGATACTGTTGACTTTGCGCCAAACTACGACAATAAGCTAAAAGAGCCAACAGTTTTGCCTTCTGCTATACCAAACTTGCTTGTAAATGGAGCTTCTGGAATCGCAGTTGGAATGGCTACAAATATGGCTACTCACAATCTTGGAGAAGTTGTAGCTGCAGCAAAATACGTTATGAAGCACCCAAATGCTACTCTAGACGATTTAATGCAAATAGTTCCAGGCCCAGACTGGCCAGGCGGCGGCATAATTATTGGGCGCAATGGAATCCGCGAAGCGTACGAAACTGGAAGAGGCGCTTTTACAACTAGATCTAAAACGCATATTGAAAATGTTACAGCGCGCAAAAAGGCGATTATTGTTACAGAATTGCCATTTATGGTTGGACCGGAACGCGTGCTCGAACGCATATCTCAAGGTATAAAAGCGCGCAAACTAGACGGAATATCTGGAGCAATCGACTTAACAGATAGGCACAATGGAACGCGAATCGTAATCGAAATAAAAACAGGATTCGACCCAAACGCTGTTCTTGCGCAACTTTTTAAGCATACTCCACTGCAAGAAAGCTTTACGATTAACAATGTTGCGCTAGTAGACGGCAGGCCGCACACAATGGGTCTTCGCGAGCTTCTAGACGTGTGGATTGCGCACAGAAGAACCGTTATTAGAAGACGCAGCGAATTTAGACTAAACAAAGCCAAAGAGCGTTTGCACCTTGTAGAAGGATTGCTTCTTGCAATGCTAGACATTGATGAAGTAATTCAAGTAATTAGGTCTTCCGAAGATGCAGAAACCGCAAAATCAAAGCTTATTAGCGTATTTGATTTAGACGAGATTCAAGCGCAATACATTCTTGACTTAAGACTTAGAAGACTTACAAAAATGAGTCGAATTGAGCTAGAAAGCGAAAAAAACGACTTATTGCAAAAAATAGATGAACTTAACGAGATTCTGAGCTCTGCCAGCCAGCTAGACAAAGTTGTGATTGCAGAGATGGATTACGCTGTAAAGCAGTGGGATACTCCTCGCAGAACAATTCTTTTAGACGAGCAAGAAGACGGCAGTTTTACGCCTGTTTGCACTAAAAACACTAAAGTTGCAAACAATGATTTAGCAATGGACGCAGTTATTGCAGCGAATAAGATTACAAGCACTCAAGCAGATGTAGCAGCAGCTGCACTGGCTGCCAAAAAGTCTGGAAGCAGCGATGCGTCTGCAATAGCTTTGCAATTAAGCGACGATCCATGCGCTGTAGCTTTGAGCACATCTGGGCTTATAGCAAGAACAAGCGTTGAAACATTTAATAGATGGAAATCACATTCTTCAAATGTTTTTGATACTCCATGCTTAAGCGTGTTTGAAACAACAACGCGCGCAAACTACGCTTTAATAACATCCGCAGGGCGATTAGTAATAGCGCATGTTGCAGATTTACCACACTTAAATCAAGGTAACGAAGACGTTTTAGAATCGATTTCTAATGGCGTTAACGCAAACGAATTGCTAACTTCTACTCAAAGCACAGACCCGATTAGAGGAGAAAAAGTCGTAGCTGCTATTGCACTAAGCGATGATTCTAAAACTCCTCTTGCAATCGGAACAAAGAATGGCGTTGTAAAACGATGGAATTTTGAATCGCCAACAACAATGGATTCCTGGAGCATTATTGACTTAAAAGATAATGATTCAGTAATCGGAGCAGCTCTTGCAAAAGACGAAGACAGGATTGTGTTTATAAGCAGCGACTCTTCCCTACTTACATTCGACGCAAAGCAAGTGCGCGCACAAGGGCGAAGCTCTGCTGGAATGGCAGGAATTAGGCTTAACGAAGGATGCGTTGTTTCTGCTTTTGCTGTAGTTTCTAAAAATGACGTTGAGTGGAACTACGAAGAAGGGCAAAACGGACTATTTTCTGCTTCTGGAAGCGTAGTTTTCACTCTTGCTGGAGACAGCGACGCGCTTGCTGGAACAGAAAACGGAGCTGCAAAGATTACACCGCTAGAAATGTACCCTACAAAGGGCAGAGGCACGGGAGGCGTGCGATCGCAGCGATTCCTTAAAGGTCAAAACACGCTTTTGGCAGCATACGTTGGGAATTATCCGCTTTACGCGACTACACAACGCGGAGCGAACGTGGAACTGCCTAAGCCAGATATGCGAAGAGACGCTTCGGGAACTGAGCTTGTTTCCCCTATTGCGCATATTGGGTAGTTACGCTGTGCAGTTACGCCATCTATGCATAGTTACGTTGGGAAGTTAAACCATTTATACAATTGTTTCGATGGATGCTAAAGTTGCAATTTTCGTAGCTAGTTTTTGCGAGCATGCTTGGAATAGCTACGAAGTGATTTTCTAGCTCCTACAAGTACGAAAATTCCTGCAAACACAGATGCAAACAAAGAATTCATGGCCATAGTCACTGAAGAACCAGTTTCAGGCAAATGCTTAGCAGAATTAGCTTGAATCTGCATTTTCAATGGCGCTTCATCTTGTTTCTTTACATCAAACGAATAATCTTGATTCTTTGTATATTCTTGCCCATGCGAAGGAACAAAATCTGTAATAGGCGTAGAATCTGGAGCTGGAGTTTGCTCTTCATCCGTCTCTGGCGCAGGATTTGGCGTTGGCGTTGGCACAGGCGTTGGAATCGGAGCAGGAGCTGGCTTAGGCGTATAAATAGCATAAACCGTCATATCACTTTTTACTGAAGTTTGATCAGTAAATATTTTGCTTTTATCCTTACCTGTAGAGTCGGCATTCCACTCTACAAAAGTATAACCTTCTTTAGATGGTGCCGATGGCATCATCTGACCTGCAACACTGTTTTCACTTATGCTTTTGCCTTCCTTAACTTGCACAGAAGCATAATTAGAATTATTGCCATCTACAAAGGTAACAGTGTAGATCTTAGCCTTAGGAACGATTTTGTAGGTAAAGTGCGAAATACCAATTATCCTAAATTGTCTGTTGATAATATCGTAAAACAGGCACTGACCTTCAAGTGTCCCAGGTTTTACTGCTATATATTTGCCTTCTTTATTCTTCTTAAAGTAAGATGAACTTTCAATTTGTACTGGACTACCGTTTTCTTTGAATCCCTCTATGACACTGATTGTATGATTAGAGTTTTCCTGCGTAATTGTAATAGGTCTCTTGTACTCCTCTCCTACTTCAATAGTGAAAGTTCCTGGATTCTGGTTATCAAATACAGAATCGCTTTTTTGTGGATTATTAGATGGGAATAATTGATAATTCCCTAAATTACCTTTTACAACAATTTCAGAAATTTTATTACCTTGGAAAGCAACACTACCAACTCCAGCAAGATAATACGGATTAGTATCTGTATCGTGCTCTTTTCCCTTATCATCAATTACGCCTTCAAACACAACTTTTTCAATTTCATTAGCAACAAAGGCTGCATTGCTTACTGAAACCACATTTTTTGGAATAACAACGGTTCCTTTAATTTTATTCCAACCGAAAGCGCCATATTCTATAATCTTAAGAGACTGTGGAAGAGTTACGCCTTCAATATAAGTTTCGCCATCAATGTGTTCATGTTTATTTCCAACTTGTGTTGCACTTCCAGTAAAAGCACATTCATGAATAACTTCAATGCCTTCAGGAATAACTATGTGATGATTTTTCTTAAGCTTTGCAAGGCCTTTGGCATTAAGTCCTGGAACAATAACATTTTCTGTACCAGATGGTTTTCCATCATGATCAGTAACAGTAATATCTTTCCTGTACCCAATCTGTTTGCCGTCAGGGGTGATGTTAAAGTCATCACGCGTCCAAGTTAAAGATGCATCATCTGTAGTACTTGAATCAGTCGAAGCTTCCCTAGATTCTGCAGATTCAGGTACATTTATACTTCCACGATTACTTGTTGGAAGATTAGTATTGCTTACATCTATAAGAGTTTGCGTAATCTTATTAGTTTCAAAATTTTCAGTATCAGTTACAGATTCAGAAGTTTTAGCAGATTTAGCAGATTTTGTAGTTTCGTTAGTTTTTTCAGTTTCGTTAGAATTTGAAGAGTTAATACTTTCAGAAGGTTTTACGGAAGTGCTATCTAAAGCCCCCCCCCCGAGTGTATTAGAAGTTGCGGCAGAAGAATTTACAGACGTATTAGCACCAGAAGAAGCAGCTGACATTTCGGCAGCATTCGCACTTTGCGCCACGCAAAAAGCACACGCAGCAGTAGCAATACCCATCATAGCGCTAGTCAAAATTATATTAGTTCTCTTACTCATTTTTTCCTCTCGCAAAACCAACTCTTCTAAAATTATTAGCGATTAAAACAAATATAATACATGTGCTTAACAGTATTAGTTTGAATCTTCACATATTCTACAACTTACACTTTCAATAGCAATCAAATGTAACCAAACTCACAATAATCTTAATAAATCTTAAACCAAAACCAGCAAACAATCACACAAAAATATTTTCATACTAAACTTTTGCAAGTCCGAATCAATTTCATATGCATAAACGCCATTGCAGATAGCAAAATAATCAAATATGCTGGCAGCAAAGACATAGACACGTTTTGACCAATAAACCCAAAGATTGCAGGCATTAGCATTGATCCAATATATGCGCTAGCCATTTGCACGCCAACAATCGCTTGCGATTTATCAGCTCCAAAATAATGCGGTGTGGAATGAATAATGCATGGATAAATAGGCGCACAACCTAAACCAATAATCACAAATCCTGCAACCAATGCTATATGATTTGGCAATGGCAATAACAATACAATAACGCCTAAAATCATCACTAGTTGCCCAAGACGAATCATGGTTTCATCATTAAAACGCATTGTCAAAAATCCGCTTATAAATCGTCCTGCTGTAATACCAACATAAAATAAACTTGCCCAACCCGCTGCAACAACGCGGCTAACTCCCCCGTGCAAAACCATGTAACTACTAGCCCATAATCCTGCAGTTTGTTCAATAGCGCAGTAGCAGAAAAACATTATAAAAATATTTTTAGCTCCAGGAATGCGCAAAACTTCTGAAAAAGATAGCGTTTTAGAATATTCTTTAGATATCTGAATAGGTTTTAGTAATTTATGCGATTTACGATTATTCCACAATGGCAAACTTGCAAACAATATTACAGTTAATATAACTTGAACAATAGCAATATATTGATACCCTGCAGACCATCCAAATCCGCAAGAAAGCGCAAAACCCATAACGTAAGGCCCAGCTGAAGCTCCAATACCCCACATGCAGTGAAGCCAGCTCATATGACGGCTTTCGTAGTGCAAAGCAACATAGTTGTTAAGAGCAGCGTCTACTCCTCCAGCACCAAGTCCGTACGGAATTGCCAGAAAAATAAGCACAAGGTAATTCGGCGCAAAAGAAAAACCCAACAATGCCAATGCAGTTAGAGCAACAGACACAAACGTAACTTTGCCTGCACCAAAACGCTTAGTTATTCTGTCACTCAATAGAGCAGACACAATAGTTCCTGCAAAAATAACCATTGATATTCCGCCAGCCCAAGAAATTTGCGCGCCAATATCGTGGCTCATAGTCGGCCAAGCAGATCCTAAAATAGCATCTGGCAAACCCAAGCTAATAAATGCTAAATAGATAATTGCAAGAAGAAGGTTAATCATATTCACATATCAATTCATCAAACGAGTTATAAGTTTTTGCATTAGAATTTAGGTAGGATTAAAAAACGCCAGCACTATAACATTTACAAATTGTTTTTCTCACTAGATTCGTGCATCTCATCAAGCAAATCTTGAACCAAATATCCGTCGCTCATACAATGCATATCCGAAATACCATTACGCATCAAATCGTAAGTAACAGAATGGTAAAACACGTCAAGCGCCTGCTCATAACTCAACCCAGCACGCTCAGCCAGAAGACTTACAACCCTAGCATACTTCTTTTGCAACAAAATAGGATTCGCCATCAAAATCCATCACTCCCCTAAAAACTTACTATTTACACACTCGCTTTTTATGTATGTAAGACACAAATCAATAGCTTTCTGACTTCTAAAACATATTTGATTATTAGGCTTTTCATATTTTAGTCTGCCTAAAGCTTCAGACTTAGTAATTAAATCATCAAAAAACAATTCAAGTGTGTTATAAACCTTATCGTTTGCCACACCGCCAATTACCACTTCAAAACTACTTGTATCATTTCCAGTACGAGCACTAAGTATGAAATTAAGCCATTCTTCAGAATATGAATCAAACTTAAGAACAGATAATTCACTAAGCACATCATCGTCAAAATTATAAGAAGAAACAAACGCATCATTGCCTTTGCGAATAAATTTCTTCGCCCAATTATCAGCCTGGCTACGTATTGATGTAACGTAGAATCCTGCGCCAAAATCAACATCTTTACGCGAATGCAATACATCTGGAAATTCAACAGGCATAAAAGAACCGTGATAAACAATCATACTTTTACACCTTTTTCGCGCATGAAGGAAATAATATCGTTTGTAATATACTCTTTGCCTTGAGTGTGCAAAACGTCATAAGATGGAATAATATAAGACATAAGAATATTACTCTTCTTAGTCAAAGCATCATACGTATCGCGAGGGTTTTGATTAAGCTTCTTAGCAACATTTTCAATACAAAATATTGCAAAATCAAGCTTATCCTTGTCAAAGACTTCCTGCTTATTACCAACCATAAAACCCTCCTTTTTAAGATAAAGTACAATAGAACACTGACTACAAAGTAATAATTCTTAAAACAAGCTTTTAATACAGTTTACATCAAAAATTACACATGCAATAAGGCTTCTAACTTGATGCTATAAAACATTAATCAGAAGCCTTATTCCAATATTCTTAATTCTTATACGCGATTATATTCGAGTTTCGCATTTAATGCTTGCGGCGAGACTTGAACATAGACAAACCAAAACCAGCAAACAAAAACTCAACCAAAGACTCAAACAATGGTGCAACACCAACACCAGTATCAGGCAAATGCTTGGCAGCATGCTTAGCTTCAGGCTGCTTTTGCTGTTCCGACTGCTCAGGCTGATCAAGAGCTGGCGCTGGCTCAAGTTCCTGCTCAGGCTCAGGAACAGGAACCGGTGTTGGCTCTGGCTCTGGTGGTGTCGGTGGCGTTGGCTTCTTAGTAACAGTTACTGTGGCAGATGCTGTTGCAGTAGCGCCACCATTATCTGTTACACTAAACGTAATCTTATAGGAGCCAACTTTAGTATTATCAAAACCACCGTTATCGGTTAGCTTTACATTACTGGTTATATCACCATCTTCCGGATCTTTAGCAGACACTATAAGACTATTCAAATCAATCGAATCGCCTTCAGTAATCGTTTTATCTTGCAAAGTAAGCGTTGGAGCAACATTCATAACAGTCGCATTCAAATCATAAATAGCATAAACTGTCATATCGCCTGTTACTGGTGTGGCAGCACTAAATTCCTTGGTTTTATCTTTACCAGTTTCGTCCGTGCTCCAACCTCTAAATGTATAACCCGTTTTAGAAGGATCAGCAGGCATAGACTGATCAGTCCACTCATCGCTATTAATAGATTTACCTTCTTGCACTTTTACTTTCGCATACTCACTGCCCTCATTCATAAAAGTAACTGTATGATCAGCTTCTTTTATCCACTTTGGGAACACAACGAATGTGTGGTTTGTAGTGCAATATTGTGTACCTAGTTTACTTCCAAACGTATTTACACCCTTGCTATCTCTAATCACAGCAAATAAATATGGGTAGGTAGTAGTTTGTTCGTTAAATGGTACATAGTCAACAGTTGTGTTATCTATTATCTTTTTATCGTCATCAAACATACGGTCATACGACGTATACGGTTTGCCGTTTTTCTTTTTAGCAACATAGAACTGCCAACCAACAAACTTGTAACCTGCTTTTGTAGGATTAGTTGTCGGGAACTGAATAACATTATCTTTTACACGAAGACGTTCAAATATATTGTCCGTGGTGTAAGTAAACTTCCAGTTACCATCAGATCGATAGTTTCCGTCATCCTTTTTTGGCTGCTCATACGAGAAACACTTATCTGCTACCGACTTATCCTTAGCATACACAATTTCCAAGGCATTTAGACGGAAATATTTATTGTGGGATTGCTTATCCTTTGCTTTGGATGGTTCCCACGTAAAATACGATACATCATCTTCAAATACAGCGGACTCATTAGCCTCAACGTTATTGTACGTAACGTAATACGGGCTTGGAATTGTGCTATTTACCACTGACACCTCGTAAGTATGGCTTGAATCATAGCTACCCAAACTTTTCGTTGCACTAGTAGCAGTATCAGGATCATAGGTGCCAGCAGTCGTCACTACCGCCTTACTGGTATCAGTTAAATCTTTTATTTGAAACTGAATATTAGCAAACGCCTTCTTTACATCTTGTCTACTTGAGCCTAGCGTAGAACCAAAATCCCAACTCTCAAAATTCAGTTGACCAAAATCGCTATTACCATTAATCAATGCATTGTTATTATCTTTGTTCATGGTTTCCCAGCAAAGACTTACTCTAAGCTCGGTTGTTTGTGTTTGAGGTTTAGGAGTTTGATTAGGACCTGGCTTACCACTAGCAAAAAGCGCTTGATTAAAAATTGTTGGTGAAATTTGAGCTTCCTCACCTTTAGACTTTGAATCAATGTTTGATTCAGTCTCTGTATCAGTATTTGCAACAGAATCTGCATTAGTATTTGCAGAAAGCTTGATACTAGACTTTACATTACTCTTGATCTCAAGCTTGGATTCAGTCTTTATATCAGACTTCGTATCAATATTTGTACCAGACTTTGGTTTCACATTCTCTTCAGATTTTGCATTACCTTTTTCAGAAGAATCAGAAGACTTTATAACACTCTTATCAAAAGTATCAGTTTTTTGAGAAGAGCTATTTTCAATTGGGGGGGGGGGTAGTAACTTTTGCAGTGGAAGTGCCAGAATCCACGTAAGTATCAGCAGCATTCGCAGTTTGAGCCATGCAAAAAGCGCAAGCAGCGGTAGCAATACTCATCATCGTAGTCGATAATAAAATCACAGTTTTCTTGTTCATTTTTCCCTCTTATAAAACAAATTCTAAGAAAATCAATAAATGCAAAATCCCAGACTCACTTCCACTATTGAAGCAAACCTGCATTTGCAATTATATCATAAAATCATTATAACTTAACTAAATGTCATAATGTAATTACAATTCAAAATTTGTCATACACATCATGCAATGCGACGAAAATTACAAATATTAAGTAACTTAACGCGCAAGTAAAACAAAATCAGGTATCAATTTTGGAACGGTCGAAGTCGTCCGCATTATCAACAATAAACTGCTTGCGCGGAGGAACGTCATCGCCCATTAGCAAATCAAATACTTCGCTTGCTTGTTGAGCATCTTCCATACGAATCCTTCTTAGCATTCGCGTTCTAGGGTCCATAGTTGTGTCTGCAAGCTGATCTGCATCCATCTCACCCAAGCCCTTGTATCGCTGAATATCGCTGTTAAAATCAATGCCCTTAGCTTGCAAGTCATCAAGCTTTCCAGCCAATTCGTCATCGGAATACGTGTAAATGTACTCGCCTTTGTGCTTTCCAGCGAGCGCAATCCTGTGAAGAGGCGGCACAGCAGCATAAACATGCCCGTGCTCAATAAGCGGACGCATATAACGGTAGAACAGCGTTAGCAACAAAATACGAATGTGCGCGCCGTCAACATCTGCATCGGTCATCATAACAATCTTGTTATAACGCGCTTGCGAAATATCAAAACTTGCGCCCGATCCTGCTCCAACAACTTGAATGATTGCAGCGCACTCTTTGTTGGAAAGCATTTGCGCAAGACTTGCTTTTTGAACGTTCAAAATCTTACCGCGAATTGGCAAAAGCGCCTGGAAAGCAGAGTTTCTTGCAGCTTTTGCAGTACCGAGTGCAGAATCGCCCTCAACGATGAAAAGCTCTGCAACATCGTCGTTTCCAGGCTGGCAATCAGAAAGCTTCGGAGGCATAGAAGCAGACTCAAGAGCGTTCTTTCTGCGAGTAACTTCCTTAGTTTTACGCGCTTGAATACGCGCGTGCATCTCGGAAACAATTTTCTCTAAAACTCTAGCAGACTGCTCTTTGAATCCTCGCTTAGACCCACTAATCATCTCGCCGAATTGAGCATCCGTCATTTTTGTAACGATTGGCTTAACTTGAGCAGTTCCAAGAACATCTTTAGTTTGACCCTGGAATTGAGGCTCCGCTATGCGAACTGTTACAACAGCAACCATTCCAGCTAGAATATCGTCTCGCTCAATCTTAGTGTTTGAATCTTTAAGATTTACTTTAAGCTTTCTAGCATTATCTTCAACAGCCTTGCGGATTTGCTTAGTCAATCCTTGCAAGAATCCGTCTACGTGCATGCCTCCGCCAGGAGTTTCAACAACGTTCACAAAGCTAACAATCGTTGAATCGTAGCCGTTTACCCAGCGCATTGCAATGTCTACAGCGCATTTACGAGTTACTTGTTGAGCATGCAAATCTCCTGCAGCATCAACAGCTTGCGTTTCTTCCAAGTAAGTGTCTTGGCCTGTAATTCGCCAAATATCGGAGATTGCTTGACCTTTTGAAAGAAAGTCAACAAAATCTTTTACTCCGCCATTGTGCAAAAATTCAACAACTCTAGGATGATTATTATTTTGCAATTCTCTAGCAGACTCACTATTTGCAACAGATTGCTCGGTGGATTCTTCGATTTCGCTATCGATTTCCCTATCTGATTCAGCTTCCGATTCAGCTTCCGATTCGTAATCTGATTCAGCTTCTTCTGACTCCGATTCAGTTTGATTTATCTCATTAGATTCACTATCTACGGCTGCTTGCGATTCATCCTTAAACGTCAAATCATCTGTTAAATCATCTGTTAAATCGCTAGCATTCGCATCAATATTCGCATCATCGCTAGAACTACTGTCAACTTCTTGAATATCGCTAAATTCGCCTTCTGGCACATGCTCGTCAATAACAGTAATTCGCAAGCCTGGAACCAAAAAGCTCGTTTGACGAACTCTATCAATCAACTGTTCGTAACTAAAGCGAGCTGTTGAATTAAAAATCTCGGGATCTGCCCAATATCGAACTCGAGTACCAGTAGTTTTTGGCGAAACTGTGCCAATAATCTCTAATTCAGTAGGCTTGTTCTTACGCGTGCGCTTGAACGGAGAAGCTGGAGACGGATTTTCTGGATCTGCATCGCTATACACACCAGGATGCCCCTGATGAAAAGCCATATGATGCGTTTTTCCATCTCTATCTACTTCTACGTCTAATCTCAAACTCAACGCGTTTACAACAGAAGATCCAACGCCATGCAAACCGCCTGCAGCGTTGTATGAAGCGTTACCAAACTTTGCTCCAGCATGAAGCTTAGTTAAAACAACTTCAACGCCTGTAAGCTTTGTTTTTGGCTCCACGTCTACTGGAATGCCACGACCGTTATCTGCAACTTCAATAGAGCCATCATCGTGAAGAGTAACAACAATATGGTCACAAGCTCCAGCCAAAGCCTCGTCAACCGCATTGTCAATAATCTCCCAGAGGCAATGCATTAATCCTTGGCTGTCTGTAGTGCCAATATACATTCCTGGACGCTTTCTTACAGCATCCAAGCCTTCTAGCACTGTCAAACTGTCGGCATCATATTGCTCTTGCTCTTTAGAGACCACTTCTACCCCTTATATAAGCTAACTATTAAGCAATAAGTGTCGCATCTTAACTAAAGTAGAAACACGACACTTTTGCAATATAACGTTACAAAATCACTGATCTAAGAAGTCACGCAAGGTTTGCGACCTAGAAGGATGACGCAACTTAGACATTGTTTTAGACTCAATCTGGCGAATGCGTTCGCGAGTAACGCCATACACGCGACCAATATCATCCAAAGTCTTAGGCTGACCATCTTCCAAGCCGTAGCGCATTTTAATAACGCCAGCCTCCCGAGGAGCTAATGTTTCAAGAACCTGCCTGAACTGCTCTTGCAAAAGAGAGAATGCTACAGCATCAGATGGTGCAATTGCATCGGTATCTTCAATCAAATCACCAAACTCGGAATCGCCATCTTCGCCCAAAGGAGTGTGCAAAGAAATAGGCTCACGACCATACTTTTGCACTTCTTGCACCTTTTCTACAGGCATATCAAGCTCGCGCGCAAGCTCGTCTGGCGTAGGCTCGCGACCCAAGTCTTGAAGCATTTGGCGCTGAACTCTAGAAAGCTTATTAATAACTTCCACCATGTGCACTGGAACTCGAATTGTACGAGCCTGATCTGCCATAGCACGCGTAATCGCCTGGCGAATCCACCAAGTTGCATACGTTGAGAACTTAAAGCCCTTCTTCCAATCAAACTTTTCTACTGCACGAATTAAGCCAAGATTACCTTCCTGAATTAAATCAAGGAAAAGCATGCCCCTGCCTGTGTACCTTTTAGCAAGCGAAACAACAAGTCTCAAGTTTGCTTCTAGAAGATGATCTTTAGCTTTCTTACCATCTGCTGCAGCCCACTTAAGCTCGCGCTTGCGCTTAAACTCCATTTGGTCGATTTGCGTATCGAGCAAATGCTGAGCATACAAACCAGCTTCGATTCTCTCCGACAAATCAACTTCCTGCTCCGCGTTAAGAAGGCTAACGCGACCAATCTGCTTTAAGTAGTCTTTAACAGGATCTGCCGTAGCTCCAGTAGCGATTACTCGACGCTTTGGGTTTCCAGAAGGAGTTAAATTATCGTCATCGTCGTCATCTCGAACAATAAAAGCGCCTTTTGCTTGAGGAACTTGCGGAGCTTCTGGCTTGTTTTCGTCCGTTTCTTCGCCGTCTTCGTCTTCAGAGATATCGTCTAGATTATTAATGTCGTCAACATCGTCCAAGTTGTCTACGTCGTCTACATCAAGATCATCGTGAATTTCATCAAAATCTTCTAAATCCATGTGATCTTCGTCTGGATCCATTGGCGCATCAACATTAGCATCAACGTCTTGAGCATCAACGTCTTCATCAATCTTAAAGTCTTGTTGTTCTTCTTTGCTCGTCTTGGAATCGACACTTGCTTTATTTTCGCTCGCCAAACTTTTCCTCCTGTAGATTCCCCGCTAACACAAAGTAATCCGCCAAAATAGGGTATTTAATTTTGCTATACCCTAAAGGCACTCTACTATACCATAAAGGCATAGTTATGGCAAGGGCAACTTTTCATTAAGAAGTTAATCATCTTCTAAGGACGATTCCTTATTACTTTCTTCTTGCGGCGTGGCGAATTTTCTACACCACGCTGGCTCTACATGATTCCTATATGCGTTATCTACTATTCTAACCATTGAACAATCAGGGTCTATATCTAACGCCATTTCAACATATTTTTCAACATCACCTAGCCTAAACCACCAACTTATATAGCACATTAAAGCGTAAACTTGCACTTTTAATTCTGGTATTCCATCTACAACACAAGCCATAGCTTTTAGTAGATTTACAACGTCTAACGCTTTACAAATATCTGGAAGCTCGTGATCTTCGTTAAATTTTTCTTCTAGAAAACGTCTTAAATCTTTAGATATTTCTTTTGTTCTAGGCTCTAAAGCTAGAGTAAGCAACGAGTCGATATTGTAGTACTCTTCTTTAGAGTCCAGTAAAGCCACAAGCAAAGTGTCTCGAACGTTAATATTGTCAAACATTGCAATCGGCAGCATTATAAGGTCGTAACCTACAATGTTTCCTTCTTTTTTGCAAATCATATTATTCCAGTTGCGTATTGATTGATTTACAAAAATATCAAAAGCCGAGAATACTTCTTGCTTACATTTAACATCTAAATCTCTGTTTATGTAATCAATATACTTTTCAAAAAATTCTGGAGCTAAAGATCTAAGATTTTCAATCCAATTATCGTTGTAATCATGATGATTGTTAACATAATCTTTAGGAATGTCTAAAACTGCTATACACTCTTTTGGAAGATGATTAAGATCCACTTTTTCTATTGTTTTTCCAGAAGCATAGCTCACAGCAAAATAGTCTTCGGATTTGTTACAAATCATACTTGCAGCATAAATATTCGTCATCTCTTTAAAAGTTGAATATTCATGATCTTTGTCTTCAAAAAATTGCGTCTCGCTAATTTCACAGCCTTTAGACTCGTTTTTTATTGTTTTCATAATTCCTCCCCTGTTTGTTTGTTGCTTGTTATTTGTTATTTGTGCTTGTTATTTGTTATTCGTTACTTGCTATTTGCAGTATTGATTTCGCTGTTTCTTTTAACTTTGTAAATAAGAGTTTTGCATTGCAAAAGCGATAGCGCAATAAAAACTAAGCAATGTGGTTAAAGGCTATAAATCCTAGAAAAATCCTAGAAAAATACTAGAAAAGTCTTAGAAAATACTCACTTTTATAATGTCTAAGGCATGTGGATAACTCGTAGATATGAGTTTAGATTCGCAAAAGTCATGCATCGATACGCGTATAGGCGAATTAATTTATAGTCAATTTGATTCTTTAGCTTGCAAAAATCTTATTTCTAATTGCAATAAAACACTTAAAAACGTTGTTTCTCAAGCAATTTTGTCTAGCGAAGGCGGAAAACGACTTAGAGCTTTATTCGCATTATATGCTTTTGATGCAGCAAAAGAGAGCTACTCAGATACGCAAAGTGACGACTCTTACAAAAACTCAAAAAACGCAATGCTAGACGTTGCTTGTGCTCTAGAAGTATTTCAAACAGCAGCTCTTGTTCACGACGATATAATCGACGAATCCGCTTTAAGACGAGGAAAACCAAGCGCATATTGCGCGCTATCTAAAGCAACAAACAATAGTCATATTGGAACTGGTCTTGGATTAATGCTCGGAGATATTCTAGCGTCTCAAAGCTTCGACATAACTAGAAAAGCGTGCGAAAACTTGCAAAATCCTAATGAGGTTTTATGCGAATTTACAAACATGCAAAAAAACGTTGGAATTGGCCAAATTCTAGACCTTTCAATCGAAATGATGAGCCTGGATAATCCACAAAAACTCGCCGAATCTTCTATAAACGTTTTTAGGTGGAAAACTGCAAGTTACACAACTATTGCACCTCTTGCTCTAGGATTTTTGGCTGCTGGAATGCAAAAAGACTACGCAATCAGCTTAGCGAATCAAATTGGAGATCCTTTAGGAATCGCATTCCAACTTGCAGACGATCTTTTAGATATTGTTTCGGATTCTGCTCACACAGGTAAGCCAATCGGAGGAGATATTCGGGAAGGAAAACGCGCTGTTCTTCTAGCAGACGCATTAGAACTTTGCACTCCCGAAGATAATCTCTTCTTAATAAACGCATACACTTCTAAAAGCCGAAACGAAGATGATGTTAAAAGAATCATTGATATTTATAGTAAAAGTGGCTCTATAGGTAAGTCTAAAAAGCGCATTCACAATCTTTGGGTTGAATCGCAAGAAAAAATAGACACTAGTTCACTAAGCAATCATAGTAAAGTCATTTTGCACAATGTTTCTAGCATGTTTATTCCTAAAGAATGGCAATAAGCGCAAATTGCGACTATTCTTTACTGTATTACCTGTACACTTTTAAGTAGTGGGTTTAATACGCGTATAAGGGATTTACTACATGAGTGAAGTTCAAGCGCAACTGGGAATGTGTGTTGAAAATCGCTATCGCATAATTAAAAAGATAGCGGAAGGTGGCATGGCTACTGTTTATAAAGCGCAAGATGAGCGTCTTAATCGCCCTGTTGCGCTTAAAATCATGCATACTCAGCTTGCTCAAGGAATCCACCGAGAACAATTTATTGCAAGGTTCCGCAGAGAAGCAACTTCTGCAGCGTCAATCGCAAATCCGCATATTGTTCAAGTTTACGATACTGGCGAGTTTGAAGGACTTGACTACTTAGTTATGGAATATGTTCATGGCGTAAATCTTAGATACGAGATGAACAAATACGGCACTTTTAGCGTAAAAGATACTTTGCTCGTGTTAGCTCAAACTTTAGATGGCCTTGCATCCGCACACCTTGCTGGCGTTGTACACCGAGATATTAAGCCAGAAAACATTTTGATTAACGACCGCGGAAACGTGCAAATCACCGATTTTGGACTTGCGCGTGCAATTTCTCAAGCAACTCTTTCTTCTACGGGTCTTCTTCTTGGAACGGCTGCATACCTTGCTCCAGAAATGATTGAGAAGAATCTTGCAACTCCTCAAGGAGATTTATATTCCGCAGGAATGATGGCTTGGGAGATGCTAGCTGGCAGAGTTCCTTTTAACGCGGATAATCCAGTAACTCTTGTTTTTAAGCATGTTCACGAAGACACCCCTTCTATAAAAACTGTTTGCAAAGATATCAATTCTTCGGTTGCAGATTTTCTTAGTTCGATTACTGCTCGAGAAATGGAAAAAAGACCAAGTGACGCTTCTAAAGCGCTTAATATTTTAAGAAGAGTGTGCTCTGGCTTAAGCGAAGAAGAGTGGCAATATAAGCTTGAAGTAGATTTAGACGCAGAAAATCAACCTCTTGAAGGCTCGATAATCGCAAACAAGATTGAAGATAAAAACTCTAATCTAAAATCTCAAATACCGCTTCCGCCTAGCATTAATAGCAATACTTTTAATAGCAATACTTTGGGTAATTCTGATTCGTCGAATGATACTATATCTAACACAAAAGAGCTAAATAAAACTGTAGATATGGATAAAACTACAGACATAGATAAAACAGCTGATATTGACGCAACTCAAGCATTATCTACAAAAAACTCCGATTTTAATGAAGGTTCTTCAAACTATTCGTCTTCAACAAGTAGCAATCCTCTAGAAGACTTTAACGATAATAATATGCTCACTGTTACAATGCGCGCACCGCAATTTATTAGTGAACGATTAAAAGCTAAAAGAAATAAGTCTAATAATGCAAACGACAATGGCAAAAAAACGCGCAAAAACATTATTATTATATCTGCAAGTTGCGCAGCAATCGCAGCAGCCGCAGTAGCATTTGGCGCGTACTGGTACTATTTAGGCCCTGGAAGCTATTGGTCTTTACCAAAACCAAACACGCAAGAATGCGCATCACAAAGTGCATGTAAAATAACAAACGTTCCGTGGGCAGACTACGAGCGCACTCTTAAAATATCTAATATTCCTTATTCGGTTTCTAAAGACTTTAGCGACAACATACCCGAAGGAAACATTATTTTCACTAATCCAGATTTTAGTGGCAGCAAAATCTCTAAGCGAAATAATGGCCGCGTTAAAATTGTTGTTTCAAAAGGCGTACGCAAGTCAACTATTCCAGAAGACATTATAGATCCAACTTCCAATGCTGGAAAAGATCCTATAAAAGCATTAAAAAAGGCAGGATTTACTTCTATTACGCATAAATCAAGCGAAGATATTTATTCTTTGGAAATTCCTAAAGGATGCGTTGTTGAGATTTCGCCAACTCCTGGAATGCAAATGAATCACAATAAAAATATTACTGTGATTCTTTCTAAAGGGCCAATGCCTGTTTCTATGCCAGACGTTGTTAATCTTACAAAAGAAGAAGCAGATAAGGCATTTAACGAAGCAAAATTAGTTCCAAACTACAGCGAAGAGTTTAATGACAAAGTAGGAAAAGGCAAGATTATTAGCGCGTCTGTGCAAAAGGGAACGCAAATGCATTGGGGAGATAAACTCGATGTTGTTGTTTCTAAGGGACCGAAGACTATAACAATGCCAGATGTGCGCAATAAGAACGCTAATGAAGCTAGAAGAATACTTGAATCGCTTGGATTAAAAGTTAATATTTCTGCGCCTTTGGGCGATCTTATGCACACTGTTAGATTCCAATCCGCGGCTCCAGGGTCTCAAGTTAGAGTTCTAGACGAAAGCGGAAATCCAACAACAGTAACGTTAACGATTATTTAACTATTTAACTTAACGATTATCTGTTTTTGCTTGCGACTCTTCTAGCATGCGCTTTTTAACAGTTTGCGCATATTCGTCAACGTACTCTTGACCGCTCATTTGTTGGATTGCTTTTGTTACTTTATTAGTAAGATCTCGAAGAATATCGTGCGTAATTTCTTCTGGACTCATCTTGCTAACTTCGATTGGCTTTCCGTAAATCGCCTTAGTATTGCCCTTTGCAGGCATAATCTGGCCATGTTTTTGAAGTTCGCGAGTGCCAACAATCGCAACTGGAACAATCGGACATCCTGTTTCTAGAGCTAATCTTGCAGCGCCTGAATGACCCTTATATAGCTTTCCATCTGGGCTTCTTGTTCCTTCAATGTGAATACCAAAAAGCTGACCTTTTTCTAGGATTTCTTTAGCGTGATTCAACGCGCCAAGCGATTTTGATCCGCCAGAACGATCCACTGGAAACACGCCAACAGACGTAAACCACCACTTTTTGAATCGCCCCTTTAATCCTTTGCCTTCAAAATACTCAGCTTTTCCCATAAAATGAATCATTCGAGGGCATGTAAGAGGTAAAAGCGCGTCGTCAATAACAGCAAGATGATTTGCTGCAATAATCGCTCCACCTGTTTTAGGAATATTATTGACTCCTTGAGCAGTAGGGTGAATCCTTAAGCGAGCAATGAATCCAAACCCCTTTACAAAGAACCAATACAACATGCTAATCCCCATTCTAGCAAGATTCACAAAATAGCATTCAAACTATCAAGCAGACTTGCTACAGTATAATTCATGACTTCTTCTAAGAATACCAACTCCCATAACCGTTTGTATAATAACGAAAACAGCAATGTTGACGATTCGTTTAGTCAAAACTTTAACGACGACTGGTCTCAATTCGTTAGCGAGCACAAAAAAGATTTTAATGATTTAGAAAAGTCCAAAAGCGCAAAAATCTTTAGAAAACGCATTAATCAAGCTGCAGAACCATTAAGAAACATAGCATTTAACACTAAACCTGGTCCAAGAGATAACACAACATCAAGCTGGCTCGATGTTGATAAAACAATGGACGAATACGGAGATGACTTTGTTGCTCCAAACCCCCATTTTGAGAACGTTTCCATTACCCTTATAGTTTTATGGAGCGTGTTTGTTTTGGGCGTTCTAGGCATGATTTTGAGCGTTCTAGTGCCATATTTTGCGATTTACACTGGCTCTGTTAGCGCTTTCCTATTTTTGATTGGTGGCGCAGGCCTACTTATGAGCAGAAAAAAGGACAATACTTCTAGCGAAGACTATAACGAGTTTGGAAAAGGCGCGCGAGTTTAGAACTAGCGAGTTTAAGTGTATTCGAGCAAAAAAGAAAAGAATGAGGCTGATGCATTAACACCAGCCTCATTTTTATAAAACGTTACTTTTATAAGACTTTGACTTTAATCCTCATTTTGACCGTGGCAAAGCTTGTACTTTCTGCCAGATCCGCATGGGCATTCGTCGTTCTTATTTGTTCCAGGGAACGTACGACCATCTGCCCAAGGAGTCTTCCACTCCTCCGCCTTTGGACGCTTGCTTAATGGAACTTCGCCTTCTGCATGGCTCATAGGAGCAGGGCCGACGATTCCAGAATGCTCGTCTTCTTGCTCCTCTTGCTCAATGCTTTCGTCCATATAAGAATCATCTTGGTTTTCTGTTTCTGCAACAATCTGCTCAAGATTCATGCGGAACAGAAGCTGAATAGACTCTTCCTTAATGGCCTCAATCATAGAGTTGTACATTTGGAAGCCTTCGCGTTGGTACTCAACCAAAGGATCTCGCTGACCCATACCGCGCAAGCCAATGCCATCCTTTAAGTAGTCCATCTCATAAAGATGTTCACGCCACTTTCTATCAAGAACAGCCAAAACAACTCTGCGCTCAAACTGACGCAAGCTATCGGAGCCCATTCGCTCTTCAAACACAGCGTAAATAGTTGTTACACTATCTACAATCGTGTCTCTTAAAGTATCAACAGCTTTTTGACCTTTAAGAGGCTCAATTTGCAAGCGAAGCTGATCCCAATCAACAATAATTGGCATAACTGCGTTCACAGCATCTTTAAGGCCTTCCCAATCCCAATCCTTAGGCTTGTCGGAACCGTTCATTGCTCCGCGAACGTAGCTATCTGCAGTATCTTTAATGAACTTTAAGATATCTTCGTGAATATCTTCACCCTTAAGAACAGCTTGACGCTCTGAATAAATAACAGTACGCTGCTTGTTCATAACGTCATCATACTTTAAAACGTTCTTACGCATTTCAAAGTTACGCGCCTCAACAGTCTTTTGAGCTGTACGAACGCCGTTAGAAACATACTTAGATTCGATTGGTTCGCCTTCTGGCAAGCCCTTAGCCATAACGCGAGCAACAAGCTGAGTGTTGAACAAACGCATTAAGTCGTCTTCCAAGCTTAAGTAGAATCGCGATTCGCCAGGATCACCCTGACGACCAGAACGGCCTCTAAGCTGATTATCAATACGACGAGATTCGTGACGCTCAGTGCCTAGAACATACAAGCCGCCAAGCTTCTTAACTTCTTCGTGCTCGTCTTTAACTTGTTCTTTGACTTCTGCCAAAACGCCTGGCCAACGCTTCTCATACTCTTCTGGAGTATCGTCTGGAGAATAACCTTCTGCTTTAAGCTTTGCATCTGCCAAGAACTCAACGTTTCCGCCAAGCATAATATCTGTACCACGACCTGCCATGTTTGTAGCAACAGTCACAGCACCCTTACGACCTGCAACAGCAACAACAGCTGCTTCCTTAGCGTTTTGCTTAGCATTCAACACTTGATGAGGAATACGAGCAACATCCAAAAGCGAGGAAACGATTTCGGAAGATTCAACCGATGCAGTACCAAGCAAAACAGGCTGACCCTTTGCATGACGCTGAGCTACGTCTCGAACAATCGCAGCAAGCTTTTCTTTCTTAGTGCGGAAGATCAAATCATCCTTATCCATACGAATAACTGGACGGTTAGAAGGAATTGGAAGAACGCCAAGCTTGTATGTTCCCATAAACTCGGCAGCTTCCGTTTCTGCAGTACCAGTCATGCCAGCGAGCTTGTCGTACATGCGGAAGTAGTTTTGCAAAGTAATAGTTGCAAAAGTCTGATTTTCTGCTTTTACTTCAACATTCTCTTTAGCTTCAATCGCCTGATGCAAGCCCTCGCTATAACGACGACCTGGAAGAACACGGCCAGTGTGCTCGTCAACAATCAAAACTTCGCCATTAGTAACAACGTAATCGCGATCAAGAAGGAACAATTCCTTAGCTTTCAAAGCATTGTTCAAGTAGCCAATCAAAGCAGTGTTGCTTGGCTCGTAAAGATTATCAATACCTAAATAATCTTCAATCTTTGCAATGCCTGGATCCAAAATACCAGCAGTCTTGCGCTTTTCGTCAATTTTGTAATCAACATCGCGATCAAGCTTTAGAACAAGCTTTGCAAACTCGCGATACCAACGCGTAACATCGCCTTCGGCAGGTCCCGAGATAATAAGTGGCGTACGAGCCTCATCAATAAGAATAGAATCAACCTCATCGACGATTGCATAATGATGACCACGCTGAACAAGATCACCCTTTTCCCAAGCCATGTTGTCTCGCAAATAGTCAAAGCCAAACTCGTTGTTTGTGCCGTAAGTAATATCTGCGTTGTATTGCTTCCTGCGCTCTGGAGGCTGCTGATCTGTAATAATGCATCCAACGCTCATGCCAAGGAACCTGTAAATACGACCCATAAGCTCACTCTGGTAGCTAGCAAGATAGTCGTTAACTGTAACAACATGAACGCCCTTGCCTTCCAAAGCGTTCAAATAGCTAGGCAGTGTTGCAACGAGTGTTTTACCTTCACCAGTCTTCATTTCTGCAATATTGCCCCAATGCAATGCTGCACCGCCCATAAGCTGAACGTCAAAGTGACGCTGACCAAGAGTACGCTTTGAAACTTCTCGCACTGTAGCAAAGGCCTCTGGCATTAAGTCATCAAGCTTCGCACCATTGTCTAACTTTTGCTTGAATTTTGCCGTTTGTCCTTTAAGTTCCTCGTCCGAAAGCGCAGAAATCTGATCTTCAAGCGCATTCACAGCCTTCGCAACGTTCTCAAGGCGCTTCAATTGACGGCCTTCACCCATGCGCAAGGCTTTATCAACGATATCTACCACGTTTAGCTCCCTTAGGTCGTGTCTATTATTCGGCTAGCCAATATAGACGTAAACTGTGCCTATATTACGCGACGGCTACGATTTTTGCAGCTCGCGAGTCCAAAACAACGCATAAAATGCCCGCCTAGCTTATTACTAGACGGGCATTGCACTCATATGAGTTATTTTATTTACTTTATTTACCCTTATTTTTCTATTGTTTCTTTACTGTTTTGTTACTTCTTTTTAGCAACATTTTCTGGAGTATCAATCTCAAACACACCATAACTCCATCCATGCCTACGGTATACAACCGATGGACGCATGGTTTCTTTATTTACAAACAGGAAGAAATCGTGACCAATAAGTTCCATCTCGTACAATGCTTCATCAATGCTCATTGGCTCGGCAATGTGGAGCTTACGACGAATCACAATAGGAGTATCTCCAACACTCACTTCCACTGATTCGCCAGGACCCAAGTCGGAAGCAACCGCAGCATCTGCACTATTTGTTCCATCAACTTGAACAACTTCTTCAACAGTTGTTTCAACTTCTGGCTCTACAACACCCAAGTCAACTGGAACCATCTGCTCGTAGCCACGACGATGATCCTTGCGGCGATCTCTAGTTCTACGCAAGCGAAGCGTCAACTTATCTAATGCCATATCTAATGCACTGTATTGATCTGTGCTAGACGCTTCTGCGCGAATAACCGTACTTCCTGCAACTACAGTAATTTCAACTCTTTTTGCAGTATCTGCCTGCCTTGGATTGCCCTCAGTGTTAAGCACAATCTGAATGCGCTGCGCATCTGGAGCAATGGCGGTCACACGATTCATCTTGCTTTCTACAACGTCACGGAATCTTTGCTTAATTTGCGTATGACGTCCAGTGATGACGATCTCCATGCGAACCTCCTTAAGTAATCCGATATAAAATCGGCTTGTGTACACGTCAACGGCACCAGCGCCGCTGATACATCTATTATATCCGCTAAAAGCCGCCATTTTCTAGCGAGTCGCAAAATATGCGCAAAATTAAGACGTCTGCTATAATTGGGAAGGTTGAGGTTTCACGATGACCGCGGCTGCAATGTTCATTCGGAGTAGCTGAGGAACTTCCGGGCTCCGTAGAGCACAATGGCGGATAACGTCCGCCCAGGGCAACCTGAGAGATAGCGCAACAGAGAATAGACCGCCTAAACTTTTGTTTAGGTAAGGGTGAAACGGCGGCGTAAGAGACCACCGGGCTTCTGGTAACAGTTAGCCGCATGGCAAGCCTCATTGGGAGCAAGGTCAAGCAGAAGGTGTTTAAGGGCTGCTCGCCTAAGTCTTCGGGTAGACTGCTAGAGTTTGGCGGTAACGTCAAATCGAGATGGATGGTCATCCGTGTGCATTTTGCACGCGACAAAACCCGGGGTATGTGAAACCTCACCTCAACTTTTGGATTTTATTTAAGACTTTTACTTTGGCTTTTATTTAAGACTTTTATTTAAGACTTTTATTTAAGACTCTTATTTAAGACTCTTATTTAAGACTCTTATTTAAGACTCTTATTTAAGACTCTTATTTAAGACTCTTTTTAAGACTCTTATTTAAGACTCTTATTTAAGACTCTTTGGCGCAAAGTCAAAGTCACCATTTATTAAATCCACTACCCCACAAGTTTTCATTCCAGCTAAACGAGCTGATTTTAGTGCTGCATCAGAATCCTCAAAAACAGTGCAATCGCTTGGTTTTACGCCAATTCGCTTTGCTAAGTCAACATAAGTTTTATAGCTATTTTTTGCATTACTTTCTAAATCTTCTCCAAAAATCATCAAATCAAAGTAATCATACAAATCCGTACGCTTTAACGCAGCAACGCATAAAGACTTAGAAAGAGTAGTTATAAGAACAGTTTTCGCACCCGTTTTACGCAAATAATCAACGTAATTTTTAGCGCCTTTTCTAAGTGGCAAATGCTTTGCGTATGCGTCAAAAGCCATGTCTTGCCACTCTTTCATTAAATCTTCGGGAGAATCCGTAAAACCAAAGCGCTCAATAACGTAATCCGCAACTTGGCGAGGTGTCATTGTTGCCGTGGAATCAGCAAAATCGGCAGGCACTTTAATACCGCGCTTAGCAAAACTCTCTTCGTCTATCTTGTCCCAAACGTTCAAAGAATCAAGCAAAGTTCCGTCAAAATCAAAAATCGCAGCACAATTTGAATTATCAACTAATGCATTTTCGCTCATATTATTAATCCCGATTATCTTTGATATTAACCCTATTATTCTGTTTTAGAAAAATCTGTTTTAGAAAAATTACTTTGAATTAGCTTAAGATTTTTCATTAGACTTTACTATTTTCAAGCAATTCTTTTGCATGATCCAAAGATGCTTGCGATTGGCTTCCCGAAAGCATTCTTGCGATTTCGCTTTGGCGGCTAATCTCATCTAATTTGGTAACAGTTGTATCTGCAAAACTAGAATTCTCGCCAGAATCCGCACTAGAATCAGCTCCAGAATCAGCTCCAGAATCCGCCGCGCTTTCAATCTTTTTTCTAACAACAAATTGAACGTTTGCAAAAGCTGCTACTTGAGCTAAATGCGTTACAACAATCACTTGTGAACTTTTAGCAAGCAAAGCCAGGCGCTTGCCTAACTCTACTGCTGCAACGCCTCCAACACCTGCATCAACTTCGTCGAAAATAAACGTCATTGATTGATTATTACTGCGATTTTGTTTTGCGCTAACAAGCTCCATTGCAAGCATAAGCCTACTGAGTTCTCCACCCGAAGCACTACTGCCCATTGGCAAATAGTTAGACGCAGGGAAAGGCTTAAAAAGAAACTCAACACTATCTAAGCCGTGCACGTTCAAATCAAATTTTCCGTCCTTGTTTTTATCGCGCTTAGAAACATTAATAAAAAGTTGCGCATCTGGCATAGATAAGGATTCAAGCTCTTTGCTAACTTCGTCGCTAAACTTTTTTGCAACAACTTTGCGCGTGCTATAAAGAGCTTCGGCAAGTTTTTCAGCGTCTTTATAAGTCTTCTCGCACAAATCTTTAGCGCGCGCAACAGCTTCTGGCGAATCATCCAAATCTTCAAGCTCAAATTGCGCTTTTTTGGCCCACTCTAAAACATCGTCAATTTGCGGGCCCCATCTGCGTGTTAAATCGCTTAAATCGTGAATACGATTGTTAATAGCGTCTAAATCTTCCTGACTCTCATCAACATCTAATTGTTGAGCAAGTTGCATAACAATGTCGGAAATTTGGGAAGAAATATCGTCAAGTTGATTTGCAATCGCGCTATAATCTCCGTCAACTCGAATTGAGCGAATTGCCTTAGATGCATTGTCTACCAAATGTAATGCGTCAACTGAATCTATTGCGCCATAATCAATTTGACTTGCGTCTAACGAAGAGATTGCTTCGCTAATAGCTCCAACGATTTGAGCAGCGTTTTCTATGCGATCTCTTTTAGCTTTAAGATTTTCATCCTCATTTGGTTTTGGATCGATTTGGCGAATTTTTTCTAACGATTCGCGCAAATAGTCTGCGCGCTGCCTAGAAGACGATTGCTGATTTATAAGACGATTATATGCTTCAACGGCACTTTGCCACTTATTAAACGCGGATTCATAGTCTTGTAGTTCTTTAGAATTGCAAGAGATTGAATCCAAGAATTCGCGCTGTTTTGAGGCTGTTGCTATGCGAAGCTGATCGCTTTGACCATGAATTGTTATTGTGTGCGAGCAAACGCTTTCTAGCAAGGATTTTGGAACAGAATAACCAGAGATTACAGCTCTTGATCTACCAGTTTTTGGAACAGATCTAGATACGTAAACTTCTTCTTTAGAATCGTCATCTTCACATTCTTCGGCATTAATCCCAGATTCTTGCAATATTTGCGCAACATCGCTGGATTTTGACACAGAAAACATGCCTTGCGCCCACGACTCATTTGCAAAAGATGATACTTTTGCAGAATCTGCTTTTCCTCCAGATATAAGCTTTATAGCACTTAAAAGCATAGACTTTCCAGCACCAGTTTCGCCAGTTATTGCAGTCATTCCTTTAGAAGGCGTAATAACAGCGTTAGAAATTGGGCCTAAATTACGAATCTCAAGTTCTTCAAGCACAAATACCCCCTATAGGTTTAGATTATTAGGGACGATTGAATATTCTGCATTACAGTCAGCATTGCCATCAGCGCTATCTACACTTGCACCATCTACGCATGCGCTATCTTCATAATTTCTATCGGTTTCATTATGAAGATTTGCTTCATAAATCTTAGGCTTAGCGGCCACTTTTCTGCGATTTTCACGCCATCCAACAACTGGCAAATCAAACTTAGTAACTAATCTTTGCGTAAATGGAACGCCAGAAAGTCGTGCCAAAAGCAACTCATCTTTAGATTGCCTAATTTGAATCCTAGAACCTTGCGGCAAAGCTCTTTGACGCCTTCCATCGCAACAAATCCACCCACCAGAAGCTGATTCTTGCAAAATATCAATCGTAAAAGTAGAACCTGCTCCAATAATCAATGGTCTAGAAAAAAGCGCGTGTGCAGCCAAAGGAACAAGTTGCAAAGCCTCAACATTTGGCCACATAATCGACCCACCTGCAGAAAACGCGTACGCAGTAGAACCAGTAGGCGTAGAAACAATCACGCCGTCGCACCCAAAAGACGACATTTCAACGTTGTCAACGCGAATCGAAAGCTCCACCATTCGCCCACGATCTGCCCTATCTAAAGTAATATCGTTAAGCGCCCAATCACTTAAAGGCTCGCTCGCTCCAGGGAGCCAAACATCTACATGCGCTTCCATTCTATGCTCTAAAAAGTAGTCTTTTTGCGCAATTCTTCGCACAGCTTCATCTATCTGGAAGCTCTCAAATTCCGCCAAAAAACCAACATGCCCAAGGTTTATTCCAATAATTGGAACAGGAGTGCAATGCACTAATTCTGCAGCTTGAAGCATTGTGCCATCCCCACCTAGCACAACAACAATTTCCGTATTTTTATCTACTCCTTGAGCGATTTTTTGCGCAAAATCCGATATTGCAGCACTATGAAACACACTAACATTAAAACCAGCATTTTTAAGCTGAGTAGTAACTTGATTTACAACAGCACTGTTGCCATCAAGACGCGCATGCGTAACCACAAGAGCATTGCGAGAAGCAGAATTACCTTCTAAACGTTCTTGCATAGCACCCCCTTTGTAGCTATTTGTAGATTAATCGTAGCTTATTTACAGATTAATCGTAGCCTAATCGCAGCTTTACAAACATTAATAGTTATTGTAATTGTTGCACTACATATTGTGCATTAATCTACATATTGCAATATTGCACATTAATCTTATGCAAATATTTATCAAACAATCTCTTGACTATTAAATTTGACTATTAAATCGCGCATAAAGAAGATATTCAACGTTCCCGTGAGTTCCCTCTATAGGTGATTCGCGAGTTGCAATAACGCTTAAACAATTGTTTTTAGCGCATTCTTTAACATTTTCTAAGGCTTTAAGTCTTAGGTTTTTATCTGTTACAATTCCGTGCTTGCCAAGATTTCCTTTACCAACTTCAAATTGCGGCTTTACAAGAAGAACAATATTCGCGTTATTTTGCGCAATACGTGCAATTACTGGAATCACAAAGCTAAGAGATATAAAAGAGACATCGGAGACTATAAGATTCGGCTTGTATGGCAAATCTTCCGCGTAAACATTTCTAATATTTACGCCACTCATTTCAATAACGCGCGGATTGCTTGCGATTTTTGTGTGCAATTGACCGTGTCCAACGTCTAAAGCTATAACGCTATTGACGCCATTTTGCAACAAATAATCGCAAAAACCGCCAGTAGAAGCGCCAATATCTAATGCTTTAGTATTTGAATCAACTTTTAAGCCCAAATTCTCAAATAAGCGAAATGCGCCTTCGAGTTTTAGTGCTCCTCTAGAAACGTATTTAACGCAAGAATTTTCTTCTTTTGATTCGTCAAGGCTTATTTTTTGCGATTTTTTCACTAAAAATGACGATTTTTTAACAATACGATTATCTACTTTCACTACTCCAGACTTGATTAAGCGTTGAGATGTAGTTCTACTCTTTACTAAACTGCGATTTACAAGCGCGCAGTCTAAGCGCTGCGCTAAATCATCTTCGTCTAGCATAAAAACCTCGCTTAAAGTATAAAGTCGTAAATCGCAAGTCGTAAGCCACAAATCACAAAGCCACAAGTCACAAATCACAAAGAAAACTCTGGAAGAATGTAATCTTCAAGCGATTTTCCACTATCTATTAAGCTCCAAGCGAGCGCACAAGCAGCTCGCAAAGCGTTGCAATCATTAGGATTGTTTACTTCAATAGAGCTACTAACGATTTGCGCTCTAGAATCGCCGCACGTAAACGTAGAATCGTCAACGCGTTTTGGAGCAACATGCACCTCGTTTAGTCCTCTTAAATCTTTAGAAACAAAGCTTGGTCGCAAGTGTTTTGGAGCTTCAAGCAACATGCGCGGATTTGTAACGCCCGTAAGAACAAGAAGCGACTTATACCCTCCTCTGGTACCTGCTTCAATGTCTGTGTCTAATCTGTCTCCTACAGCCAGCGAGCGCTCAATGCTTATTAGCGGATTTCCAAATTCGTCTTTTTGCGCATATTCTTTAACATCTTCATCATTGTGCTTTGCGTTTGCAGCAACCAGCAATCGCGCTTCGTCATACATTGCGCACTCAGGCTTTCCTGCAGACGCAATAGGCTCTACTCCAGTGGCATTTACTACAGCTTGAATCATGGAACCGCATCCAGGAGCTATACCAAACTCACGCGGGATTGTTAAATCGCGATTAGTAACAAAATACTTAGCTCCGCGCTCTACAGCAAAAGCGACTTGTGCCATTTCTTGCCAAGTCATTTGCGGATACCAGCCTTGGATTACAGCCTGCGGATTGTCTTTACAAGACTTTACAGGATTAAGACCAGCACGCTTAACCTCTTGCACAAGGTGATCTGCGCCTAGAACTAAAACGTTTGAGCCGCTTGGAACATAGCGAGCAACCATTCGAGCAGCTACAAGCGAAGACGTTATTATTTGCCATGGCTCTACTTTTAAGCCAAAACTTCCTAGCTGACTTGCTACAACTTCTTGAAAACGAGAAGAATTATTAGTTGTGTATTCAATAAACATGCCATTTTTTTGAGCATTTTCAATTGATTCGGCTGCGTATTCAACGGATTTTCCGCCTCTATACACTACTCCGTCTAAGTCAAGCAAAGCTAAGCGAAAATCCTTGCTTAACGCAGATTTACTATTTGAAAAATTCGCTCGTTCATCAAGTTGCATAAAATATCCTCACGATTTTAAGAATACCAAAGTAGAAAATGCCCGGCTTACTATACTCTCATAATACGGAAGCCGGGCTTAGAAAATATTATTTATACTATTCCTCTTTAGGCTTAACTGCACTCATCTCTACAGTTTCAGTATTATCTGCGATTTGTGAATCTTCGTCTGAATCGTCGTCTGAATCGTCGTCTGAATCATCATCCGAATCATCATCTGGAGCAAATTGCGCATCATCTTCACTAATGCCAACTTCGTCCATAATCGCATCATTAAGATGTTCCAAATCGTAGTCAATCACAACATCTTCTGGATTTTCTTCATCTTCAATATCTGCATACTGCTCTTCTAATCGGTCAAGCAAAGAATCAAGCTCAATAGCCTCATCGCTTCGCCCAGCCTCTTCAAGGAAGTACTGCTCCGCTTGAACAGCGCGCATTCTATACTCGCCAGGCAAGCCCTTAGACCTGCCCATTGCGTGAACAAGCTCAATCGCCTTATCTGCATGGTTTGTATCTGCCAAAACGCCTGCGTACACAAGGAACATCTCTGCTTTAACTTCGCCACTAACGCTTTTAGCTTCATCCGACATGCAAATTTCCAGCGCTTTATCGAGGTTGCCCATGCCGCGCTCGCAATCTGCAATAAATGGAAGATAATCCGTGTAGCCATTCATTCGCATAGCTGTTCTAAACTCGCGCGCAGCAAGCTTGTAATCGCCCTGACGGTATGCAATAAATCCTAGTGTTTCGCGCGAAAAATCAATGCGAGACGCCTGCTTTGCAGCCCACTTTGCGTGTTCTAAAGCAAGCTCTGGATCTTCGTCTTGCAAAGCATATGCAGCAAGAATATGCAAGCCAATGTTTTCGGAATGCTCCTTAGAAAGACCGCGCAAACGCTCGCGAGATTCCTTAGAAAGCATTGAATATTCTAGGCCCTTAGGCATTTTTGGCTCGCCTGGACGCCTATCTGTATACGGATTTTGAGATGGGTAAGAAACAGTTCCATCCGAGTTTCTACGAGGTCCATTTTCAAAGCGGAAAGATGACTTTGAATCGCGCTTTCTAGAATCGTTCTTCTTAAATCCACTCTTATGGAAGCCATCCTTGTGGAATCCGCCACGATTATCTTCAAAGCGTCGATCATTGCGTTCTGAGCGGTCAAACCTGCGATCGCCACGCTCTGAGCGATTATCTCGATTATCGCGATTATACTTATCAAACTTCTTATATCTTGGATTGCCCGATTCCTTTGAATCAGACTCAAAACCACGATTCGTGCGTTTATTGTAATCGCTATGATTGTATCGGTTATCGCGATTGCGCTTATCTTCGCGATTATCTTTTCTGTCAAACTTGCGATTATCGCGATCAAACCTGCGCTCACTATCGCCATCAAACTTGCGATCCGCGTTCTTCTTAAAACCGTTCTTCTTGAATCCATCTTTATGGAAACCGTCTTTGTGGAAACCACCACGATGCTCACCATCTTTGTGGAAACCACCCTTGTGGAATCCTCTGCGACGCTCACCGTTTCCACCATTTTTACCGCCATTTTGACGGCTAAAATGTCCACGATTACCAAACGACTTACCACTACGCGATCCGCGTTCTTCGCCCATTATTGGCATACCTTTCAAAGTCTAAAAGTATAAAATTATACTAAAATCTAATGTTAAAAACAAATCAAGTGCGCTTAAAACTACGCACGCTCAACTGCACCAATAGCCTTCTTGCCTCTACGAATCAAAGCAAAACGACCGTGCAAGAATGAGCTATCGCTCAAAACGTCATCAACGCTTTCTACGCGATTATTGTTAACGTACAATCCGCCAGCTTCAATAGCTCTACGAGCCTCGGAAATAGTACGGAACAATCCTGCAGCAACAGCAGCCTCAACAACACGATCTTCAACATGCGCTTTAGCAAATTCCAAAGTGCCATCTTGTGCTTTAACTTTAACGCCATCTAAAGCAGCTTCAAGAGTTTGCTCGTCAATTCCAGCTAAATCACCCTTGCCAAAAAGCGCTCCAGAAGCAGCAATCGCCTGATTTGTAACATCCTCGCCATGCACAAAACTTGTAACTTCCCAAGCAAGCACACGCTGAGCTTCACGACTTCCTGGGTCTTCTTGAATTTGCTTTTCCAAACGCTCAATCTCGCTCTTAGGCAAGAACGTAAAAGCTTTAAGAAGCTTAACAACTTCATCGTCTGGCTGATTAAACCAGAATTGATAGAAGCGATAAGGGCTAAGCATTGTAGGATCAAGCCACATTGCGTTACCCTCCGACTTGCCAAACTTACGACCTTGATTATCCGTAATAATCGGGCTTGTAAACACGTGCACAGAAGCTCCGCGAACCTTACGAATCAAATCCATGCCAGAAGTCAAATTGCCCCACTGATCAGATCCGCCAAGTTGCAAAGTAACGTTGTAATTATCAAACAAGTACAAAAAGTCGTTTCCTTGCAAAACTTGGTAGCTAAACTCAGCGAAAGAAATGCCTTCGTCGGAGTTTAAGCGGCGAGCAACAATATCTTTAGAAAGCATTGTGCCGACTCTAAAGTTCTTGCCAACATCGCGCAAAAAGTCGATAGCAGACATTTTAGAAACCCAGTCGTAGTTGCTTACAAAACGAACAGGATTTTCTCCATCAAGAGGCAAAATGCGGCCGATTTGCTTGCGCAAACGCTCCGCCCATCCAGCAACAATATCTTTAGAATTAAGCGTGCGCTCTCCGCTTTGGCGAGGGTCTCCAATCAAGCCCGTAGCACCGCCAACCAAAGCAATAGGATGATGGCCTGCAGCTTGCAAATGACGCATGTTAATAAGCTGAACAAGATTGCCAATATGAAGCGATGCAGCAGTAGGATCGTAGCCGCAATAATAAGTTAATGGTTCTCCGTCAAGTGCTTGAGCAAGTTGATTTTCGTCAGTAGATTGAGAAATCAATCCACGCCACTTTAGCTCTTCAAACAAAGAAGCAAATCCAGCTTCTTTGTAATTCCTCACCTGAGCCATTTATATCTCCTTATTATTGCAAAAATTACCGAAAGTATCGGGCGCATTTGCGCGCTACAAGCCTTTCAATTTTGGCAGCACATGGAGACACTCTTATAAGCTGTTCCGTCGCTTACAGATTCAGCGAATTTCTTATACTCACTAATCGCAAGCTGAGCTTGATTAATTTGCTCTTTTACGCGCACAAAAGCTGTTCCGCCTTTGCCACATCTAGAAGAAACAGAGCCATAGCTAGAAAGAACAAGTCTAAGATCTGGTATTTTATTTGCATCAATAATGCCGTCTAAAATCGTTGCATAATCGTCGTTACTCAAATCGCTTAAATCGCATTTAAGACTTTCGGCACGTTTTACGCATAATCCCGATAACGTATGAGCATTGCGGAAAGGAACACCTTGTTTTACAAGCCATTCTGCAATGTCTGTAGCAAGAGCGAAACCAGTTGCAGACTGCTCAAGCAAGCGAGGCGTGTTAAATCGCATTGTTCTAACCATGCCTGCAAATGCTGGAAGCAAAACTTCTAGAGTGTCGATTTGGTCAAAAACCGCTTCTTTATCTTCTTGCAAATCGCGAGCATATGCGGTTGGAAGGCCTTTAAGAGTGGCCATTAATCCAGTTAAATCTCCGATTAATCGCCCTGCTTTTCCTCTAGCAAGCTCCGCAATATCTGGATTCTTCTTTTGAGGCATAATCGAAGAGCCAGTAGAATAAGCATCGTCTAAAGTTACGAACGCAAATTCTTGAGTATTCCATATAATAATCTCTTCGCTTAAGCGAGAAATATCAACGCCAATCATAGATGCAATAAACGCAAATTCCGCAACAACATCGCGGCTTGCTGTAGCATCAATCGAATTTGCGCAAACAGCTGAAAAACCAAGCTCTTTAGCAACTTCTTCGGGGTCTAAGCCAAGAGTGTTGCCAGCCAATGCCCCTGCTCCGTATGGACTTTTGTTTGCGCGCAAATCCCAGTCCGCAAGGCGATTTACGTCTCGCAAAAGCGGCCAAACATGAGCCATTAGCTGGTGTGCAAGCAAAATTGGTTGAGCGTGCTGCATATGAGTGCGGCCAGGCATTACAGCATCTTTTGCTTCTAAAGATTGAGCGACTAAAGCATTGCAAACATCTAACACTAGTGCCGCTAACGCGCGCGCGTGTCTGCGCAAAAACATGCGTATTAAAGCTGCGATTTGGTCGTTTCTAGAGCGGCCAGCTCTAAGTTTTCCGCCAAGCTCGCTTCCTGCAATCTCAAGCAGACCGCGCTCTAATGCTGTTGCTTCGTCCTCGTCTTCTTCAATTGGAGCAAAAGTGCCATTATCTACGCGGTTTTGCAACTCGTCTAGCGCTTTGCAAAGATCTGCGTATTCTTGATTTGTTAATAAACCTGCACGATGCAAAGCGTGCGCGTGCGCGCGAGAGCCTGCAATATCGTCATCCGCTAACCGCCAATCAAATTGCGTTGACTTGCTAAGCTTTGCGAGTTCTGCAGAAGGCCCAGAGCTAAAACGGCCACCCCACAAGGCTATTGGATGATTAGTATTGGCATTTGCGCTGTCATTGGCATTTGCATCGTGCATAGTTATTCTTTCGTCTTTTTAGTTGTTTTTAGTCGTTCTTAGTCGTTCTTAGTCGTTCTTAGTCGTTCTTAGTCGTTCTTAGTCGTTATTAGTTGTTCTTAGTCGTTCTTTGCAACGCGCATATCTCGAGCGGCAGCAACTTTACTAGACAATCCGTAGATTTCAATAAATCCGTTGGAAGCGCGCTGGTCGAAGGTATCGGAAGAATCGTAAGTAGCCAAGTTAAAGTCATACAAAGACTCATCCGACTTTCTGCCTGTTACAACAGCCTTTCCTGCGTACAAAGTCATGCGAATATCTCCAGAAACATGCTCCTGCGTCTCGTTTATAAACGCATTCAAAGAACGCACAACTGGCGAGAACCACTGGCCGTCGTACACAAATTCTGCCCACTTTTTATCTAGAGCACGCTTAAGCCTGTGCTGTTCGCGCTCCAAGCAGCAATTTTCAAGCTCTTGATGCGCTGTAATCAAAGCTTGCGCGCCTGGAACTTCGTACAATTCGCGAGACTTAATGCCAACTAAACGATCTTCAATAATGTCGATTCTGCCGATTCCTTGAGCGCCTGCCCTTTGATTCATCTCTTCAATTGCTTGAAGCGGAGTTACGCTGTGGCCGTCAATCGCAACTGGCACGCCTTTTTCAAATGTGATTGTAACTTCGTCTGGAGTTTTAGCTTCCAAAGGATTCTTTGTGTAAGAGTAGCATTCCTCGGTTGGAGCATTCCACGGATCTTCCAAAAAGCCCGTTTCAATGGCCCTTCCCCAAACATTTTGGTCAATGGAATATGGGCTTTTCTTGCTTTGAGTAATCGGAAGATTATGGTCGTTTGCAAAAGCGATTTCCACATCTCGAGTAAGCGACAAATCACGAATTGGGCTAATTGCCTTTAATTCTGGGTCTAAAGACTGAATCGCAACTTCAAAACGAACTTGATCGTTTCCTTTACCCGTGCAACCGTGCGCGATTGTATCGGCATCAAATTCGTGCGCTGCATGAACCAAGTGATGAGTAATAAGCGGCCTAGAAAGCGCGGAGACCAAAGGATACACGTCTTCGTACATTGCGTTTGCCTTTAGCGCAAGCATGCAATAGTTATCCGCAAATTCTTCGCGAGCATCAACTACATACGATTCAACAGCACCGCATGCTAAAGCGCGGTTTTTAATCACTTCGAGCGTTTCTCCACCTTGACCAACGTTTAATGACACAGCTACAACGTCTTGGCCTGTTTGCTCTTTAAGGTACGGAATTGCTACAGATGTATCGAGGCCACCCGAATACGCCAATACAATACGCTTCTTATTAGTCATAGTGACCTCCCACGGTCATATATTGAATAAATAATATTGAATAAATAATATTGAATAAATAAACAATACATAGTATATTATACAACTATATATACAATCTCAACACGCGCAGAAATACGCCATTTTTGGCGATTCGCGCTTAGAAGTATTTAATCAGAAACCAAAACAAAGATAATACTTATACAGTTAACAGATATGCTTATTAGGCACAATTTTAAGGCATAATTTTATAAGCATAACTTATAAGAATAATTTATAAGCATAATTTATAAGCATCATCGCAAATGCGTTATAAATATTTTTTATTCGGAACTGTTAACTCAACCTTAAACCCACCGTATTTGCTTCTGCTTATATCAACTGTTCCATTATGAGCGCCAATAATCTGCTGAACAATCAGCAAACCCAAACCATGCCGTTGCTCTGCAGTACTTGTATCGCAAATCATATAGTGCGGTGCATGATTAAGCTTTTCGATTTTTTCATCTGAAGCACCTATACCGTTATCTTCAACACAAATAATACAATTGTTATTATTTGCAGCAACGGATACATAAATCGTACACCCATTTTCATTGTGAGATATGCTGTTCTGAATAAGATTAGATATTGCTCGTTTTAATAAATCTTTGTCTACATTAATATTGCAAACAGTCAATTTAGCATCTGTTTCCCACTTAATCGAAAACTCATCTTGCATACCCATATTCATAAAGTCCACAACAACTTGCCTAACAACAGCAACAACATTTTCTTCTTTTTTCATAATTGGTTGCATATTGTATTCAAGTTTTGAAGCCAGATTAAGGTCATTAATCAAATTCTTCATTCTTGCACTTTGCTTAATAATCATCGTCGCTTTTTTACGATCTTCTTGCGAAATATGGAGAGAATTTTCTAACTGTCCTGCATACCCCATAACCATAGATAACGGCGTACGAATATCATGTGAAACTCCAGCTATCCAATTCGCTCTTGCAGTCTCCTTTTTTCTCAATTGTTCTTTTTGTATTTGCAAAATATCGGAAGCAGAATTTATGTTAGATGAAATTTCTGAAAGCGCTCCTGTTTCTGGAATATGCACGCTTTCTCCACTAGATAAACGTTGTATCCCTTTTGTAATCGGATTAATTGATTTTAGTAGTTTTATATTAGCTATTAAATAAATTCCAAGAATAAGCAAAATGTTGATGAAGAATACGCTTAAAAGAATCTGCGGAAAATTTGAGATTAAACTGTATTTCCAACTTGGTCGCGTATGTTTCCAAAAGCTTTTATGCGGAAATCCGACTACGACAACTCCATTCTTATTATCACCCGTGTAAGTTGGATAACCATCAATATAACCAACGCTCAAATTAGCTACATCAGACAAAGTATAATCGTTTGGAATAGTTGCAGGAACGTCTTTTGTTTTCCATACGACTTTCAATGTATTATTATCAATCAAAATTGCCCATGCGCCAGAATTTGTCAATTTGGAAGACATATTTTTTGATAATACATAATCCCCACTTGCGGATAATTGTAATGCTTCTCCCGTCTCTTTGGCTATGCTATAAGGAGACATCTCTTTATCGGGAGCGTAATTTCCTATAAGTACAATAAACGCAATAATATTCATTAATACTATAAGCACAGAGCTTAGTAGAAAAATACTTATAAAGCGTTGTATTAGTTTTGGTATGCTTTTCATTCTGCTTTACTCCACAATCAGCTTATACCCTAAGCCTTTAACTGTTATTAAAGAAACAGGCTGCGATGGATTGAGTTCTATTTTTTCTCTGATACGACGTATATGTGCCATTAAAGAATTTTCATATCCAAAAGGATTATCACCCCATGCAGCTTCACATAACGCGTCAATTGTTACAATGCATCCAGCATTTCTATAAAGTGCAGAAAGTAAATCATATTCTTTGGCTGTGAGTGGAATATGTTCGTTATTTTTTATTACTTGGGCAGAAGAAAAATCAATCTGACTATTTTTCAGTTTAACAATGGGATTTTCGCTCTTGTAGCTTCGTCTTAAAATTGCCATAATGCGAAACGTTAGCTCTTTTGGAAGAAACGGCTTTACAATATAATCGTCTGCTCCTAAGTCAAATCCCTTAAACTTATCTTCATCTTCACCGCAAGCAGTAAGGAATAAGATAGGACAATCACTATATTGTTTTATCTGCTTCATTAACTCAAACCCATTACCGTCGGGGAGCATAACATCAAGGATTGCTAATTCTGGACGTAATTTTTGTGTTGCCTCTACAGCATCTTTCATGCTTTTTGCAGTAGTTATATTATGAAAACCATATTCGCTTAATATGGATACAACCATATCTAAAAGTTCCTGCTCATCATCAACAAGCAGAATATGCTTGTTCAACAAATAATCATCCTGATTCATGGAGCGCCCCCTAACATATATTATGCCATGTGAATATTCATTTTTTGACATCGTATAAAAATGTAAGGTAGATGTAAGGTGAAGAGAATGTTGTAGAAAGGTTGACGCAATATCATAAATCCTGAAAGGAGATATTGCCATGAACAATATTGTTACAACAGAACATTTAACAAAAAAATATAAATCATTTATTGCTGTTAATGATGTTTCACTTCATATTCGCAAAGGTAGCATTTATGGCTTTCTTGGACCGAATGGAGCTGGAAAATCTACAACAATGAAAATGCTCCTAGGGCTTACAGCTCCAACAAAAGGTGCATTTACAATCGACGGAAAAAAGTTTCCTGCCGATCGCATACCTATTTTGAAAGAAATAGGCTCGTTTATTGAATCACCATCTTTCTATGCAAATCTAACTGGTAGAGAAAATCTTGACATTATACGTCGCATTTTAGAACTACCTAAGAGTGCAGTTGATGACGCATTAGAATTAGTAGGTCTTTCCGAGTTTGGAGACCGTCTTGCAAAAAAATATTCGCTTGGCATGAAACAAAGGCTTGGTCTTGCTGGAGCATTGCTTGGTAGACCACCTATTTTGATTTTAGATGAGCCAACAAATGGACTCGATCCATCTGGCATACATGAAATCCGAAATCTGATTAAGTCGCTGCCAGATCTTTACGATTGCACGATTCTTATTTCTTCCCATATGCTATCCGAAATTGAGCTTATTGCAGATGATATTGGAATACTTAATCACGGACACTTGTTATTTGAAGGTAGTTTAGATGAACTACGACAGAATGCATTACAATCTGGTTTTGCTTCCGACAATTTGGAAGATATGTTCCTATCCATGATTGATGAAGACAATAAGATCAGGAAGCAGAGTGCAAGACTATGAAAACGCTTGTAATCGAACTAAAAAAATGCAAGAGAACTGGCTTTATAGCTCTTATGATTGCTATTGGCGTTATGGGAGCAGCGTACGCTTTTGTGAATTTTATTGTACGAAAAAATACATTATTAAACCTGCCTTTAGCTCCTATGGATATTCTTCTTACACAGCTTTACGGCATGATTATGGTGTTAAACATGTTCGGCATAATAGTCGCAGCATGCATTATCTACAACATGGAATTTAAGGGAAATGCAGTAAAAAAGATGCATATGCTGCCTATGAGCGTTCCTGCTATGTACCTATGCAAATTTATGCTGCTGACTGTTCTATTACTAATCGCTATTTGCATACAAAATTTAGCACTTGCAAAAATCGGTGTAACAGATTTGCCACAAGGTACGTTTAATGTAAGTACTCTTATATCTTTTGCTGCATATTCATTTATTACGTCAATGCCTGTATTGTCCTTTATGATTTTTGTATCATCACGATTTGAAAACATGTGGGTAACGCTTGGAATTGGTGTAGCAGGATTTTTAAGCGGCATGGCATTGGCTTCGTCAGACATTGTGCTTTTTATGGCATCACCTTTTATAGTTATGCTAAAACCAGCAGTTGCCATGAGCGCGCAACCTAATACTACGGTCGTAATCGTATCCATAGTTGAAACACTTCTGTTTTTATGTTCTGGATTGTGGGCGGCTAAGAACCTGCACTATGAATAAAAACACGCACTATAAGTAAAAACTTGCACTATATAACTATGAATAAGGAGACTATGAAAATGAGATTTTTTGAACTTCTTAGAATCGAATTTAAGAAAGTAAAGCGTAGTAAAATTATTCCTTTGATTTTTATTGCACCACTAATTGTGGTTGGATCTGGTGTAGCAAGCATTCATAGATACTTCACTCCAGAATATACACACGCATGGGCTGCTATGTTTATTCAAAGCGCATTAGTCTATTCATACTATTTGCTTCCGCTTAGTATGATTGTTATTTGCGTGATGATTGCAGGACGAGAAACAAGCAATAACGGAATACTAAAAATGCTGGCACTGCCTGTTAGCAGATACGCGATTTCTGCTGCAAAATTTTGCGTACTGCTATTTTATTTGCTTATGGAAATGGTCGTATTTTTTGCCGTATTCGTTATAGCAGGATTGTTTGCAACCAGTAGCACGGGAGTTACAGAAACGCTACCAATTATGTATCTACTAAAATGGTGTTTAGATCTGTTTTTGACTATGATTCCAAGCGTAATAGTCATGTGGGCAATTACTGTGCTTTTTGAAAAGTCAATGTTATCCGTTGGATTAAATATACTTCTTGTGATTCCTGGAGTATTAATAGCAAATACTCCACTTTGGATAGTTTATCCTTATTGTTACAGCGGATATATGGTTTCCCGCTCTCTACATGCAGTTACATCAACAGGACTAGGAAACGGATTTAATCTTATCCCATTTTTGCCATGTGCAATTGCAATATCTGTGTTCGTATTTTTGATTGCAATAACACAATTTGGTAAAAAAGAGATGAGATAACAAGGTGTACTAAATAACAATGCAGCGAAATAACAAATGCAGATGTGACTTGCAAAATCGCGTATAAGGTTTTAGCTATACGCAAAACGCGTAAAACGTTCAAAACGCTCAAAACGCAGTATGGAAACAAATAGAACAAAAACAAAAAGCTTTCGGTTTTGAATGCCCCTAGTAGCAAACAAAACCGAAAGCAACACACTCAACACTCAAACCACTCACACGCACAACAAACGCGCATATGATGCAGACTAATAGGCTTTATGCATCCTTATCACTTTTACAAAAGTTATTTTTGTATATTTTAATCATAAATTCTATTGACTTCTTTATATCTTCATCGCTAGGCTTTGTGCGTTTTATATTGTTTTGCGTTGGGATTCTATTACATTCTTCACAACCGATTTTTTTAACATTCACATTCGTAAGATCACCAGGATGATCAATATAATTCCTAATATAGGTACTCATAGATTTATCACGTTTGCAATATTCCTTTTCATGAGAATTAAAATGATCATCGTCAGTACTATTTTCAGGTTCCTGTTCAATTAGCCATTTGTCAAAACCAGATATACTTTTTGGTACACTTTTCTTTTCCATTGCCTTTTTATGTAGAGAATTAAAAAGCTCAATATGATATTCAACACTAGGCATATCAAATGCACAATAGTTTATTTCTCCCCACGTTGGAGAATATTCTCCCGATACGTTCAGCATCTCTTTTTTATTGAATACGCTATAGCGTTCTTTATTACTTGCCTCTTCCTTACTAAATATATTTAATTTGTTTTTTAAGCTTGGTTTATTATCCGTGTTTCGATTAACCTCATAGAATGCCTTTAATAAATACGGAGAATGAGTTGTTATAAGGATCTGGGATTTTTGTGATAATTTATTAAATGATTTCATCAAATTATTTTGTGCATTTGGATGCAGGAATGTTTCTGGCTCATCAATGCAAAATATAACTGGCTTTTCTACACTATCTTCAGATTTATTATTTATTTCTGCATATAACTGAATCAAACTTAAAGCCAATGCTCTCTGCATACCTGTTCCCTTCTGGCACACAGGCGTAGAAATACCATTATCAGATACAAGCACAACACCATTTTTGAAGAAACTATCTATTTCAGGTAGCTCAAAATTGAATTTTACTTCACCCTCTCCGTATTGCTCATCTAGTATTTTTGTTACTTTACGCTCTGTATCTTCCAGTATTTTCTGTAAGCCTTTATCTCCAAACGCTTCTTTGTGAGCGTCCTCAAACTTTCCCCATAAAGTTTTATTACCGTTTTCATCATATTCTCTTTGAAAATCTTTTGTTAAATCATTTATTATTTTTCCTATTATCTTTGTCTTACCAAAATCTTGGTATTCTTCATTTTTTAAATCAGAATACACAAATTGCACATCAAACAACGCTGCAATGGTTTTATCAATTCCCGTAGGGTTTTCATATCTTCTAATACCCTCTTCATTGGAGTTTGGATTATAAACCCTTATATTTTTAATATCCAAATTAACAGTTTTCTTACCTTGCACAATAGAAGTGTTCTCGGAACTTCTTAGTATTCTTATGCTACAAGTTTCATCACTGCAATTTTCCTTTATAAGATAGTCCTGGTATTTTTTTAGACCAGAGTTATCGCTATTAACTAATTTTTCAATATCTGTACCTGTAAATTCAATTTCAACACTTACATCTTCTGACTCTTTACCCTTTGTTATATATTCTTCTTTACTCTTTCCCGATTGTATAAATTCAATTGCTCTAAAAATTGTTGTTTTACCGCAATTATTATTTCCAACAAAAAAATTAATTCCGTCCGATAATTTTAATTCATGCCTTCCAGCAAAACTCTTAAAATTGTTTAATATTATTTTTGAAATATACATATCAAACTCCTTGCATAAGTTATATGCAGAATACTTATTTTCTTTCTAAAGAATAAATATGTTCATTATTTAAGAGAAATAAAATAGCACCTTTGCACCAATTGTAATTCTATGATTATTATTTCTAGAATCGCTTTGTTTTCTATTAGTACCATTTAAAACACAACTATGTGCTATAAATTCCTAACTGCTAAAGTCGCAACATTATTAGAACATCTTGATATAGTAAAGGGATGAATGGATTAACCACTCACCCCTTTACTATTTTGTAAACACTAGAACTGTCTTTACGTAATGCCTAACAAATTACAAAACATAACCATTAAGCTTAAAGACAACTCCAAATCAGTGCTTAGTGACGAGCCTTGCGAACAGCAGCACCCATGCCAGCGAGCATGGTGGCAGCCAAAGCGGTCAAAGTTACGCCAACACCAGTAGCAGGCAACTTCTTACCGCCATCCTTCTTCTTCTCAACTACAGTGGTCTTAGCACCAGCAGCAGCACCATTAGCGCCAGCCTGGCCAGCAGCCTGACCTTGCTTAGCCTTTGCATCCTTAGAAGTCTCAGCTGGCTTTGTATCCTGAGAATTCTTTGGATCAGCTTCAGCTGGAGCAGGCTTAGCTTCATTCAAAGCCTTCTGAGCCTTCTCAAGATCTTCCTGAGCTGTGCTCAATTCCTTCTGAGCCTTCTCTACAGCAGCCTTCTTCTTTGCACCATCAGTATCATTATCATAGGTAGCTGTCTGAGCTTCATTTGCTGCCTTTGTCTTCTCTGCAACAGTATCCTCAGCTTCTGCAACAGCAGCCTCGAGCTTCAAGACCTGAGCTTTAGTATAAGTCTTAGCAGCCTTCTTCTGAGGGATGAGCAATTCGTTAAAGAAGCTGCTCACTTCTCCTTGGTTCTTGAAAGGCGTGTCATCATTATTAGCAGCCATTGCTGGGGTTGCCATTGCAAAGCCAGCGAGCAAAGTTGCGCCAGCAGCGAAAGCGGCGATAGCCTTCTTATTCATCATTTTAATTTCCTTTCTTCTTCTCCTATGCGTTAGGGGCGCATAGAAAAATTTGCCTTTGCGGTTTCCCGCGTAGTTCCCCGTGAACTAGGGATTCACTGGTAACTGACTTAAAAGATACAACATGCTCTACCGAAAATCAACTAAAACATTCAGCTAACGTTAAGGTTTGTTCTAAATATTTTATTGTGATTTTACTAAATTAATACTATTTTCCGTAACTTTTACACATAAATCGTTATCAAACCGTAAAAATACGCATTTCAAGTTTTTTGAAGAATTTTCCCAGGTTTTTTTAAGGTAAGCTTTTCGGGTGTGTCGCGTCGCTTGCAAGGCCTAGGCGCTCAGGCAGGTCATGTCGTTCGCGCGGTCTAAGCGCGCTATTCCTCGCGGCTATTAGTAGCCGCTCGGCTGATTTGGCATGTAAAGTCCACTGGACTTTACATGCCAAATCACGCTTTGAAGGAGCTTGAAATGCGTTATGCAATTTCAAGCTCAGTCAAAGCGCTTTGCAGCGCAGAAGCAGTGCTTCTGTTTTGAGCGGCTCAGCGAATCGAAGTGCATTCGCGCGCTACGCTTTAAGCGAAAAGGCAGGTCAGAACGCACTACAAACTTCCGAATTTTGTAGCTATAAACGGCGTATGATATGTACCCCTTTTTCTGGACAGTTAGTGAAAGGGTTATTTCATGTCAACTAGTAAATATAGTTACGAGTTCAAAATCATGTGTGTTGACTTATAT